>Ga0189275_100017_pt1 | contig 479659 bp, 439 predicted proteins | sample N19A6minimetaG_FD_130329 | JGI IMG/M metagenome (GOLD analysis project Ga0189275, IMG submission 130329) | Marine microbial communities from the Costa Rica Dome - N19 A6 mini metaG | ecosystem: Environmental > Aquatic > Marine > Oceanic > Photic zone | place: Costa Rica: the Eastern Pacific...
AGATCAAGGTGGAGACTTTGGATTGTTTCCTTTTCACTTAATGCTTTGTATTGGTTTTGGGTATGTGTTTTTTAAATCTTTAGGCTCTAAGGTATAAATACTACTCTCTATTTTCAAAAGGTACTATAATCCCTTTTTCTAAATAATCTTTCAACCCTTTTAAGAGCATTGCCCAGCAAAAAGAAGAATGCTTAAAGTGTGTATTGCTCTCTGGCCAATCTTTATGAAAAAAGTGAAGATAAATACCGTTACCCTTCTCTTCTAGTTCGAAACCAAAGGTTGTAGGATTCCAATCATCATCAGATTTGGTCATTTTATAATGAATATGATCCCATTGCTTAGCACTTTTAACTTCGGCATACCAATCGTATTGATCTGTAAAATTAAAATTATACACCTCGCCCTCATAAGGAATTCCAGAACATTTTAATGGCCACCAATTAACCAAATGCTCTGGCTCTGTTATAGCTCTATAAACACTGAATTTATCAGTATTAATCATAAAATTGAAATAAATAGAATGGCTCATAACTATACATTTTAATTCCTTCTAAAGTTATTATTCTTTTTTTACATCTAAGACATAGCAGATTTAAATAATTCTATCTTTGGTTCTATTATGTTTGGATTAGCCAATATTTACAAATACAAAAAGATAACATTAGCTTACATCTTAATAAGTTGTGCTCTTTACATATGGTTTGCATACTTTACAAACCGAACCGATACGTTACAACTCATTTTGCTTTATAGCATCTTATTTGTTTTAGGTTACCAAATTTTGAAAACGTCTGGATTCTACTCTAGAATTTTGGTCATAGCTTCTCTCTTATTCAGACTGTTATTTCTATTTGCAATACCCAATTTATCTCAAGACTTTTATCGGTTTATTTGGGATGGGCAAATGGTACTAACCGGATTGAATCCGTACCTAACCACACCAGATTTTCAAATGGAACTGGGCATACTTTCAAATTTCCCGAACCAATTAGAGCTATATAATGGAATGGGAGCACTTAGCGCCTCTCACTTTACTAATTACCCTCCATTAAATCAGTTATGTTTTGTAATTGGTAACCTATTTCCTGGTAGTAGTATTTTAAGCTCTGTTATAGGCTTGAGACTTCTTATTATTGCTGCCGACATAGGAACACTCTATTTTGGAAAAAAGCTTTTAGATGCTTTAAAATTACCATCTAATCGAATCTTTTGGTACATCTTAAATCCTTTTATCATCATAGAACTTACTGGCAATCTCCATTTTGAGGGTATTATGATTTTTTTCTTAGTTTGGAGTTTGTGTCTACTGCATAAAGGCCATTGGAAATTGGCTGCTGTTATTTTTGCTTGTTCGGTTTCAGTAAAATTGGTTCCGTTAATGTTTTTGCCTTTGTTTTTTTGGTGGTTTCTAAAAGAGTCAAAAGAAAACGTCATTGCGAATAAAGTGAAGCTATCTTTTAAAAAGAAAGAGATTGCCAGACTTCGACTGCGCTCAGTACAGGCTATACAAGTTCCTCGAAATGGCATTAGTAAACTGATTCTGTTTTACGCCATTATAGTTGTAACATTAGTATTGTTTTTTCTTCCATTCTTTTCAATAGAATTTGTAGACAACTACTCTAAAACGGTCGGATTGTGGTTTAATAATTTTGAATTTAACGCCAGCATCTACTATGTATTAAGAGCTATTGGTTATGCTATTACTGGTTATAATGAAATTGGTATAATTGGTAAGATTCTGCCTCTAGTTTCAATTTTGGCAATTTTAGGCTTTTCCTTTTTTAAAAAAAATAATTCCATACCTAAACTTAATACATCCATACTACTAGTTTTTACAATTTATCTTTTTTTAAGTACTACAGTACATCCTTGGTATATTGCTACTTTGGTAATGCTTTGCATTTTCACCAATTACAGATATCCACTTGTTTGGAGTGCAATTATAATCTTAAGCTACCTCTCTTACCTTGGTATTGGCACAGCAGATAAATCTGAAAATTTGTGGATTGTTGCTCTAGAATACTTCGTAGTATTTTCTGCATTCTTTTGGGAAGTTATTCTAAAAAAAAGACTGCTAATTTAATTAGCAGTCTCTTTAATATTAAATCTTTGCGATCTTTATAATAGTATATTTTTCGTAGGTTTCTTTGTAACCATATTCATCTTCTTCCTCATAGGTTTCAATCTTATAGGTTATCTGAAAACGCTCACCTATCATATCATCCGATTTAAGGTTTACAGCTTTTAGTGCATCAGGAGTAACATCATAAAAATACATGATGTCTTCATCTTCCTCATCATCTTCGCCAGCCACTAAGAAGGCATAACCATCTTCTTCATCATAACCATCAAATATGGCTACTATTGTTTCTGTATCTTGCTCTTGCTTTACCTTGTTACTCTCAATAATTGCGTTTACACTAAACATCATAATTGAAAAAACCAATACTAAAAAATGCTTTTTTTTCATTTTAATTTATACGTTTTTAGGCATTCTCATTGTCTATACATCTAGAAAACACCTTTTGTTTATTTGTTTTTCAATTGGGAGTTTACCACCTCAAGCCCATATCTTTTAGATCATTATCTATGACAATGATATCTGTGGTTTATTGTGAAGAATACTGTCTTGGCTAAAATAATTTTAGAATAAACATATCTATGACTTCTACTAAGATAAGAATGATGATAATCCATTCCAGTCGACTACTTTCTCTGTGATCCATAATATCTTTAAAGAGTTCTAAATTCTCTTTAATAATCTCTATTCTATCATGGATAACATGATAACGATCCTTTAAATCGAAGGTCTGCTTTAAATCAGAATTTAACTTGTTTAACTGTTCATCTTCCCAGGTAATATCTGGTGAATCAAAAATATACAAGTTCTCTGATATCTTATTTTTAATATTAAGGGTTTTACCAATAAATCGTTTTAACTTATTTCCAGAAATATCTAGCTTTCCTTTGGCCTCTAAATATTTAGTATGCTCATTAGTCTCTATTAATAAGGTTTCTGTAATTTCTGAAAAACGGTTTAAGGCTACAGATTGCGACGCATTTAGCATCACTAATCGTATCATTTCGCTATTAAAGTCTGGCAATACAATACTTTCAAAATTTACCTGAAGTGTATTGGCTTGTATTTCTACATTAACCTCTTCGGAAATTTTATCCGCAAAATAAGTATCACAAAATGCTTCGATAGATTGCAAGGCTTCATTTATTTCTGCTTTTGAAAGGTTGAAAAAGCTCACCATTCCATATTGAAACAAATAAATATACTTGTCTTTTGAGTGTAGATAAAACAACTCATCGCTATCTTGAAACAACAACTGCCAAGGCAATTGCGGTTTACTAGATTTTATACTGATAGTATTTGCTACCTGATACGCAACAACTGGTAACATTATGCTAAAAACATGTCTTTAGGGTCTTTAAAACTTTTGAATTCTAACATATAATCATTAGGATCTTTAATAAAAAAGGACAAATGCTCGCCTTTTTTTTCTTTTAGAAAAGTGGTTTTGGTTACAACCTCTAACTTTTGCTTAGTAAGCTTGGTATAGATTTTTTTCCAACTATCAACATCTACAATGACACCAAAGTGAAAGGATGGCAAAATCTTACCTTCAAACACATAATTTGGATTATTGAAATTGAATTTTTCGGCTTTTATAAATGTTATCTGGTGTCCAAACAAATTTATATCCACCCAGTTTTCTGAGGTTCTTCCAGCAGATGCTCCAATGTTATTAATGTAAAAGTCTTGGGTTTCCTTTACACTCAAACACGGTAATGACATGTGAAATGACGTTTCCATAATTTAAGCACTTAGAGTTTATAACTTTTTAGTATAAAGAAAGTTACAAAATTATATAACACCAATTACGGTAATTATTAAAAATCATCATCTTCTGCATCCTCAGCAATCTCAGGATCTTGTACTGCTTCTGGATCATCATCGTCATAATCCTCATAATCATCCTCATCGTAATTCTCCATGGTTACCGCTAATTTTGTACTAACTTTAACCAAATACTTAGTGTCCTCGGTAGTTACCTCAACGGCATCTATAATTTCGTTTTTAGCATTTCTGAATGTTATAATATGATCTTCATCATAACCATCAGGATATTTCTCCACCAATAAGGCTAGTATTTCTGGTGTTAGTTTTTTAAAGTCTACAATGACGCGTTTTAAGTGTTGGTCTTTTCTGTTCATCTTGTTAGGTTGGATTACATACCCAAAAGGTACGCAAAAATTAATGGCGCAACAATAGTTGCATCACTTTCTATGATAAATTTTGGTGTGTTAATATCTAATTTTCCCCAAGTAATCTTTTCGTTTGGTACTGCACCAGAATACGACCCATAACTTGTTGTACTGTCACTAATTTGGCAGAAATAACTCCAAAATGGTGTGTCCGTACGTTCCATATCTTGGTATAACATTGGTACTACACAGATTGGGAAATCTCCTGCAATTCCTCCTCCTATTTGAAAGAAACCAATTCCATTTTCTGAGTTATCTGTGTACCAATCTGCTAAAAAGGTCATGTACTCAATACCAGATTTCATTGTACTGGCTTTAAGCTCACCCTTTAGCACATAACTTGCAAAAATATTACCCATAGTACTGTCTTCCCAACCTGGGCAAACAATTGGTAAGTTCTTTTCTGCTGCTGCATACATCCAAGAGTCTTTCAAATCTATTTCGTAATACTCTTCTAATGCACCAGACAATAATAATTTGTACATGTATTCATGTGGCAAGTAACGCTCACCGTTAGCTTCAGCCTCTTTCCAAATCTTTACAATGTGTTCTTGTATACGTCTAAATGCTTCCTCTTCTGGGATACAAGTATCTGTAACTCGGTTCAAACCTTTTTCTAATAAATCCCACTCTTCTTGCGGAGTTAAATCACGGTAGTTAGGCACGCGCTTGTAATGGCTATGTGCCACTAAATTCATGATATCTTCCTCAAGGTTTGCACCTGTACAAGATATGATGTGTACTTTATCTTGACGAATCATTTCAGCAAAAATCTTACCTAGCTCTGCGGTACTCATAGCACCAGCTAAAGACACTAACATCTTAGCGCCATTATTAAGCTGATCTTCGTAACCCTTTGCTGCATCAACCAAAGCTGCTGCATTAAAGTGTAGGTAATACTTCTCTATAAATTGTGTTATGTGTCCTTTATTAGTACTCATCTTCGTCATTAAATTTAGAAAATTTATTATTTCCGTTTGAATTGTTATTGAAATTACTTTCAAAATCGTCGTCTACGTCTTGATCTTGAAACTTATAACTTAACATTTTGTAGTAAAGCTTTGCTGCTAAAAAGTCTGAAGACTTTTCATTTTCATTTGGGCAAAGCTCAACAATATCAAAACCAACAACATTCTTTTCTTCAAAAACTTGTTTTAAAAACTCTAGTGTTTCATAATAAAACAATCCTCCTGGCTCTGGTGTACCAGTGCTCGGCATAATAGAAGGGTCAAAAGCATCTAAATCAAAAGTAATAAAAACATTATCCGTCATTTGATCTATTGCTGAATCCATCCAATTATCATCTACAGCCATTTCGTGAGCAAAGTATGTTTTTTCTTCGTCCATCACTGTTTTCTCGATAGCATCCATAGAGCGAATACCAACCTGAATAAGGTTTGTTGTTTGGCTCGCCTCATACACTGCACAAGCATGGTTGCACTTAGAACCTTCATAACTTTCGCGAAGATCAGCATGCGCATCAATGTGCAACACTGTTAAATCCTCAAACATTTCATTGAAAGCTCTAATAGTACCAATAGAAATTGAATGTTCACCACCAAAAACCGTTACAAACTTGTTCTTTTTAATGTACTTTTTGGTTGCTTCATGTACAGCCTCTACCATTGCTTCTGGCGACGCATTTTCCGTAACCGCATCTGCTAAGTGAATACCTTGAAGATACACTTCTGAGTCGGTTTCGATATCGTACAACTCCATGTTTTCTGACGCATGTAAAAACGCCTCTGGGCCTTTATCTGCTCCTTTTTGCCATGTACTTGTACCATCGTAAGGTACTGGGATTAAAACAATCTTTGACTGATCTAATTTTGAATGCTCTGCTGGAATACCAGCGTAAGTTTTTGTTTTCATTTTTTTAATTCCTGAAAGGGAAGTTAATTATTTATTTTTATTGTTTGTTTTTATTTGACTCTGAATACTTCTAATATCCTAAAATATTCAGTAAATCTTCACTTTTTTGTTGTTCTGCGAAAACTTCGGTTGTTAAGTTTCCGTTATTATCGCGTTGAATTAATATATGTTTTGGACTTGGTATTAAACAGTGTTGCAATCCGCCAAAACCACCAATCGTTTCTTGATATGCTCCAGTATTAAAAAAGCCTATATACAACGGTTTGTCTTTGTGATACTTTGGTAAATAAATAGCATTGACGTGTTGTTCGCTGTTGTAATAATCATCACTATCGCAAGTTAACCCACCTAACAACACACGCTCATAACCTTCTTGCCAACGGTTAATTGGCAGCATGATAAAGCGTTTGTTTATTGCCCAAGTGTCTGGTAACGTTGTAATGAAAGATGAATTAATCATGTTCCATTTTTCACGATCGTTTTGTTGTTTTTGGTATAACACCTTGTAAATAGCACCTCCGCTTTCACCCACAGTAAAACTTCCGAATTCTGTAAAAATATGTGGTACATCTACGTCTTCTTCCTCACAAACTGTTTTTATCTGGTTAACAATTTCATCTACCATGTAAGCATAATCAAAATCGAATGCCAGTGAGTTTTTAATTGGGAAACCTCCACCTATATTCAAACTATCTAAAGATGGACAGATTTTCTTTAGCGATGTATATACTTTAAGACATTTGGTCAACTCGTTCCAGTAGTATGCATTATCTCTAATACCTGTATTGATAAAGAAATGCAGCATCTTAAGCTCTACTTGCTCGTTGTTTTGAATCTGATTTTTATAAAACGGTACAATGTTTTTGTAACCAATACCCAAGCGCGACGTATAAAACTCGAACTTAGGCTCTTCTTCAGACGCTATTCTAATGCCTACTTTGAACTTGCCATTAATCTCTTCGGTAAGTAAATCTAACTCTTCATAGTTGTCTATGATTGGTATACAGTTTTGATGACCTCCGTTTATTAAATCGGCAATATTATTAATATACTTTTCGCGCTTAAAGCCGTTACTTATTACAAAAGTTTTGTCTGTAATTTTTCCTTCTTTCTTAAGGCTATTTACAATATCAATATCGAAAGCCGAAGAGGTTTCGATGTGTATATTGTTCTTTAAACCTTCGTCTAATACATGCTTAAAGTGCGAACTCTTTGTACAGTAACAATAGTTATATGTTGCTTTGTAATTGTGTTTTGCAAAAGCATCTGCAAACCATGACTTGGCACGTTGTATGTTGTTAGATATTTGAGGCAAATAGGTAAACTTTAAAGGTGCACCGTATTGCTCTATCAATTTCATTAAATCTATACCATGAAATTGAAGTGCGTTTTCCTCTAAGTGAAATTCTTCTTGAGGAAAGTAAAAGGATTGATCGATAAGATCAATGTATTTTGTATTCATTTTTGTTTAATTCTCGTTTGTGTTTTCAGAAAAAAAAATAAAGGTATAAAGATATATTTACAATTAATGTTAACTCTATATCAAATCTGAAATTGGCTTTCTGTAGTTGGCACAAAGCCATAACTATGCTGGCTAGCAGCTATCGGAGAAACGGGAGTTAGCTTTAAATTTCGGATGCTTATCTTATAAGCTGCTTTTGAATATGACTTCCTAATTTTCAAAAGCCCGAACGTAAAAACAGTTTTCAATGTGTTCAGCTAAATTTAGAATCTGTTGTGTTAGTGACTCTAAATTTCGCAACAAATGTATACTATTTTTTAATACGCAACACTTTTTTGTATTTTTTTTACATATGGCCTTAATGATAGGGCTAGTAAACCTACTTTTAATACGGCATAAAGTCGGCATATAGTCGGTATATATTTGGCATAAATGGGGTTTGGATAGCTGTTTTTTGCTTGCTTGTCCTATTGATAGTATGTGTTTTATGGGAACACACCTGATTACACAGGGCTTGTTTTTTGCTTACTACCCTTTTTATCGATTTAAACACGGAAATGGTACTTTCTGTTCTGCTTCTATTTGGGATAATAAAAAGCTAGTCTACACCAAGAGCTAACGGAAAAACTCTATCTTTAATCCCGTAACTGACGGTTATACGAGACCGTTGACAAACATTAAAAGAAGAAATAAATGGCATTTGGATTATCCCCAAAACATATAGACAATTTAAAAACGGAAGGCTTATCTGAAAAAGACACCTTAGTAATAGCATTAGAAACCGCTAAAAAGCTTGATTGGAATATTGGGTTTCTAAGTAAAAATGGATTTATCGCTTATACAAAATATTCAATGAGTTCTTGGAGCGAGGAGGTGCAAGTCAAAATAGAAGAAGGAAATATTAATCTAAAAAGCGAATGTACAGGAAGCCAATTGGTGGATTGGGGTAAAAACAAAAAAAATACAGATGCTTTTATATCGAAATTTGGTTCTGTTAAAACCGAAATTAACCTTGATGAATTAGAGACTAAATACATTGAAATTGAAAAAGATTTTGTTTCAGAGGAAGAGGATATAATAAATAGGCCACCACTTAGTCAAAAGGAAAAAGTATCAGAGTTCTTTTCAATTTTTAAACCAACGGAAGGTTATTTTATAACACCTATCTTACTGAATTTAAACATTGCCATTTTCATAATTATGGCAATTACAGGTGTTAATATCATTCTTCCTGACAATGAGAGTTTACTACTTTGGGGTGCAAATTTCCGACCTGTTACACTCGATGGAGAATGGTGGAGATTAATAAGTAGCTGTTTTTTACACATTGGTATTTTTCATTTACTAATGAATATGTACGCTCTTCTATATATTGGACTTTTACTAGAACCATACCTTGGAAAATCTCGATTTCTCAGTGCCTATCTGATAACGGGAATAGCAGGAAGTGCAGCTAGTTTATATTGGAATGAATTAACCATTAGTGCAGGTGCTTCAGGAGCTATTTTTGGAATGTATGGTGTCTTTTTAGCTATGCTGACTACAAACCTTATTGAAAAATCTGCAAGAAAAGCACTGCTTACCAGTATAGCCGTTTTTGTAGGATATAATCTTCTAAATGGATTAAAAGGCGGGATAGACAACGCTGCTCACATTGGAGGTCTTCTAAGTGGTTTAATTGTTGGATATTCTTTCTACCCTAGCCTTAAGAAACCAAACATACCAAAACTGAAATTTGGAGCTATTGGCGTATTGACTCTTCTTATTTTAACATCATCCTTTTTTGTATTGACGACTACAAGCCCTAGCGACATTAGTAAGTATGATAGCGAGATGAAGCAATTTGCTCTATTAGAAGAAAAAGCACTCAGTATTTTCAATTTGCCTGAAACATCTACTGACCAAGAATACCTCAATGAGATTCAAAACACAGGAATTCCAAATTGGAAATCAAGTATTCAATTATTAGAAAGAGTAGACCAATTTGAATTACCGACTGCAATTCATAACCGAAATTCTCAACTGATAGAGTACTGTAATTTACGGATTAAGAGTTATGAATTGATTTACAAGGCAATTTCAGAAGGGACGGATATCTATCAGTCAGAAATTGAGAACTACAATAAAGAAATAGAATCTATAATAAATGAATTAAGTAACCAATAAAAACAATTTACCAACAAGGTGTGTAATGCATAGCACCCTTCGAGATACTTCGACACCATGCTTAGGACGTGGTAAAAAAATACCTAGAACAAAAAACAATATGAACACAAACATTTCAAAAATCTTTCTTTTAACTTCAATAATTTTTATAAGTTTTAATTACAGTTGTTCAAGTGACTCAAACAATCCTACTGATGATGATTCAGGTGGTTCAAGCAACGTAGATGATCCAATTGATACACCTGCTGAATCAGCGATTGAATTTGAGAAACACTATCAGACAAATGACTCTACTTTTGTTTTTAATAGTATTGTACAATTGGCTGACAGCAGTTATACTCTAGGAGGTAAAGTTATTGTACATGGACTTGTTGACCCTAATAAAAATGTTATTGCAAAACTAGATAAATATGGCAATAGAGACTGGACAAGAACAATGCAAAACACATACACGCCTTATGGAATAGAAAAATTATTTTTAAATAATGACGGTTATTTAGGTTTGAGAAGTAAGCGCTATAGTACTGATAATTCTGCAAATCTCATATTCTTTGATGAAATTGGAAATGTGGAAAGTCAAATATTTTTTGAAAATAATGGATTTTATCACGATATGATAAGAGAAGGAAATAATTATTTTGTTGGAGGTCGTATAGGTAGTGACCTAACTTACAGAATGCTTAATTCTAATGGGGAAGTAATTTGGCAAGCAATACAGCCTATTAATACATCTGCATTTTCAGTTACAAAATTAACAGACGGCAACTATCTAGGAATTGGAGGGGGAAATTTCTCAACTAATGATGGATTTCTTGCTAAGATTGATAATTTGGGGAATTTTATTTGGATTAAAAACCATAGAGGGCTAAAGGTTTTAGGAATTTCGGATAATGAATTTTTAGCAGTAATAAATGACAATTCTACTAGTGTTGCTAATTTAGCAAGATTTAACCAAGATGGAGATATTATATGGAGCATATCTTTAACTGATTTTTTTAGCCTTGGTGAGCCACCAAACGCTTTGAATTTAATGACTTATGATAATGGCTTAATTGTATGTACATATTATAATCAGAGCTTAGGTCTTAATATAATCGTTGTTGATATGGAAGGTAATTTGGTTAATCTAAGTACTGTAAGTAGTAGTGATGGACGATTATTTAGAGGAGTTTCAAAGACCATAGATAATGGTATGCTAATAGTTGCTTCTGATTATTTAAGATTTGACATAATCAAATTATCAAGTGAAGATATTTTTAATTAACAATAACTTGTTACAACAATGGCTATTGTTTATTACGACTGAATTACTAACGTCAGTTCTTAACCGAAAATATTAACTTTAATCCCGTAACTGACGGTTATACGAGACCGTTTTATGCAATATTTTGTCTTATGGTAATTGAATTCTAGGTTATCATAATTTTACTTTCAATAAAAATTAATGGAAGAGTTTATAAAAGACAATACTAAACTGATGATGACTCTAGTCATAATAATTATTATTACGTTTCTAGTAGTTTTATTGTAGTTAATAAAAAATCAAATGAACTTAAAATTGGAATTTATAGCTCTAGGTATTGGTTGCATTTTCTGCGGAGTTTGGTTAATAAACTTCTACTTAGAACTAAAGAAAAAGAAACAAGCTGCGATAATGTCTATAAAACTTGTCAGTGGAGGAATTGGATTAATATTGATCGGAATAGCACTTATTCTAAGAGAATTTTAGGTCCTTGGAAAATTGACATCTGAAATGGAAATAATCGCTTGGGACAGCTCTTACACCATTGTGAAATTCGCCAAAAAAATAATGTCCGATAAATTTAAAGAGTATTTTGACGAAGAAATCGAATTAGAAAAGTATAAGATGTAAGTTGAATGAATTTAAAAATAATCTTAAAATTTATATTAGGGCTTATTCTTTCAGGAGGTATTTTTACTATCTCGATTTATGTAACTGATTTATTAAATGACAGATTAGCTCTGTATATTGGTATTGGGATAATTTCAATTCTGGGTTATCTAATTCAAAGAAAAAAAATAAAGTCACTGACATATGGATTCTTGGCTGGACTTATACCAATAGTAATAATAATAGCGATATTTTTAGTTGTTAGTTCGCTTCATTAAACAAAGTAAGATAAAATAAAACTGCATACAACACAGTGAATAATTCATTGCTTCCGATTTTCCTCGCGGAAAATCCTCGCAACTTTACTATCTTAGTTTCTTAACACGAAAATCCTAGCGGATTTTCACGCAACGAAACTATACACAAACCGTTGTGCAGCATTAAAAAAAGCGAGTGGCAAATAAAAAACACATTTTACTACTACTAATTTTACTTTTGATTTTTTCAAGTTGTGCTACAAAAAAAGTTCAAAATTCAAAAAATAATAATTATACCGAATATCAATCCATAATTGATTCTATCTACCAATCAAACCCAAAATCAATTGGAATTATGGTGCATATAGAATCCCCTAAAAAGGGAATATCTTGGAGTGGAGGTGTTGGGTATTCAGATGCTGAAAATAAAATAAACTTAGCCCCAGACCAACCTGCATTAATTGCAAGCAGCATAAAAACATACGTCTCTTCAACTATATTAAGGCTTCAGGAACAAAATAAACTTTCGATAGAAGATGCTATAAAAACTCATCTAACTACTAAAACCATCAAGCTATTTGAAACTGATGGTTATGATTTAGAGCGTATAAAAATTAAACATCTATTATCGCATACAAGTGGCATTGAAGATTATACCAATAATGACTATTTAAATTGGGTAGATAAGAATCAAACACATAGATGGACAAGAGATGAACAGCTTGAACTTACTATTAAAGTAGGAAACCCATTAGGACAGCCCGAAGATGTTTTTAATTATGCTGACGCCAATTATTTGTTGTGTACAGAAATTATTGAAAACGTAACTAAAAAGCCATTTTATGAAGCAATGAGAACGTTGCTTACCTATGAAGATTTAGGTTTTACAAACACTTGGTTTCCTACTTTAGAGACTAAAAACAAGCTAACAAAACCTTTAGTTCATCAATATTGGGGAGAAAAAAACTGGGATTCTTATAAGCACGATATTTCTTGGGATTTATATGGAGGTGGAGGAATTGCTACTACCACAAAAGAATTGGCGCAATTCTCTTACAATTTATTTGATGGAAAGATACTAAAAGACCAAAACACACTCAACCTAATTTCAACACCAATTGAAACCAAAGATGGAAAAGATAACAACTATGGTTTAGGGTTATCAATAGGAAATGTAAAGGGGTATACTAGCTATGGACACGGTGGTTTTTGGGGTACCGTAGTTTTATATTTTCCACAATTAGACACTTCAATAGCAGTTTATATCTTGGAACGAGATGAAAGAATATTGCGCAAAAATGTTTTAGAAGCATTGGTGCTTGCATTAAGTAAAGAATAATTATGAACAAAAGCCTTAAATTTTGCCTAACAATTACTATTCTATCATTTGGATTTTTTGCCTTTGGACAATCTAACAGTAAAATAGAAACCAAAATCACTTCATTTCTTGATAATTTAAATCAAGATGAATTTTCTGGAACTGTCTTGGTTGCACATAATGATAAAATACTTGAAGAAAGAGCGTATGGATTGGCAAGTATTGAATATAACGTAAAAAACACTGTTGATACTAAATTCAATATTGCTTCTATTACCAAACTATTTACTGCTGTGGCAACTTTGCAACTCTACGAGCAAGGAAAAATAAAACTAAATAGTCCTATTGGAGCATATTTACCTGATTACCCAAATAAGTTTGTAAGAGATTCCGTAACGGTTCATCAATTGCTTACACACACTTCTGGACTTAATAATTTTTATGTAGCAGACTCGGATAAGATGAAAAATTTGGATTATAAGAAGATTTCAGACTTTGTACCAATTTTTGCTAATGATACACTTTTATCAAAACCCGGAACTAAATATAATTATAGTGCAACAGGAATGGTCGTTCTTGGTTTAATTGTTGAAAAAGTAAGTGGTAAAAACTATTATGATTATTTAAGAGAAAACATATTTAAACCCTCTGAAATGCCTAACACAACGGAATTGGAAATCGATTCTATTGTAAATAATAAAGCAAGTGGATATACCTCAATGTTCGGAGAAAATACAACCTTGAAAAAGAATGACTATTATTTAACAAAAGCATCACCTGGTGGATTTCATTACTCAACTATAAGTGATTTATTTAATTTTTCAAAAGCATTAAGAAACAATAAGTTATTAAAAAAAGAAACAACCGAGTTAATGCTAGCACCAAAAGTGAAAGGTTATAATACCCATTTAGGCTATGGAATTGATATAGACCAAAGGTATAACCAAACAATTATAGGACATAGCGGAGGTTGGTACGGAATACATTGCGAATTAATGGATTTTATGAATGATCATTATACAGTTGTGGTTTTATCTAATATTGACGATGGAGGAAAAAATGGGGCTTCGAAGGTTATAGATTTTTTCAAAAATTTGATAGGAGACAAGAAACTAGAATAATAAGTTCGCATAAGATTGGCTATAAGTAATTGCTTGTTCGCGCTTAATTTTGGAAACCCTTACAGATTTTGCTTTGCCAGTTCACACTGGAATTCTTTTGAGTATGGTGTGTACTTGTAAAGTTAACAGCTAAACTAATAAATTACTTATATATGGATATTTAGGTGAATATGAACAATAAAACTACAACTTGAATTGAACGAACAACCAACCCAAGTAAACAACCGAATTGACTTATTAGATGTTTATCGTGGATTTGCAATTCTCGGTATTTTTGTGGTAAATATTACCATAATGAATTCGACTTTTCTTAATCAAGACGAATTTGCAAAACAATGGACTTCTACTATTGACCAAATAACCGAGCGGGTTTTACAACTCTTTTTCTATACAAAATTCTTCCCGATTTTTTCATTGCTTTTCGGATTGGGAATTTCAATGCAAGCTTTAAAATTGTTAGAAAAGAACAAACTTTCGTCTTCATTTTTTACCAGAAGAATGTTCTTTTTATTCATATTTGGTGCATTGCATATCCTATTGTTATGGTCGGGAGATGTTTTAAATATTTATGCTCTTCTTGGACTTTTGACCATCATATTCTTAAAGAAATCTAATAAATTGATACTCATTTTATCTGCAATTATTCTCTTCTTTCCGTTTTATGACCAAGTTTTTGAATACGTGTTTCAACTATTAAATTTTCAACCCGAAACTTATTTAAGTAATTACACAGGAGAAACCGTAAACCAAATTATCAAAAACGGAACGTATCAACAAGGAGTAAAATTAAGATTGTTGGAATATCTTGCAAATATCCCAGTATTGTTTGTTTATTTAGGCCCAATTGCCTTGTCCATGTTCTTGCTCGGACTCTATCTTGGAAAAAACAAAATATATGAATCATTAGAATCTTTCATTAAACAAATAAAGATTCCCTTACTGCTAATAACAATTATTACAAACATTTACAGAATCCTGTTTCTGTTCGTGTTTATCAAACTCGAAATTTTTAAAATTGAGCTTGTACGGACGTTATTAATTAAATTAATGGTAATTTCAGATGTAATAATGGGATTGTTCTACCTATGGCTTATTGGTTGGCTATGGTACAACACAAAATGGATAAAAATTTTATCACCGTTAAAATACGCAGGTAGAATGGCTTTGACAAATTACATAATGCAAAGTTTTATAGGGGTGATTTTATTCACATCAATCGGATTTAAATTATACGAAACTTTAAGCCCATCTCAAACCCTTGGTACAGCCATTTTAGTTTTTGTTTTTCAAGTAATAGTAAGTAAATTTTGGCTAACCTATTTTAAATTTGGTCCATTGGAATGGATTTGGAGGTGCTTGACATATAAAAGGTTAATACCGATTAAAAAAGTATAGTGCCTAACAAAGTATATAAAAAATAGCAATTTAAGTGCTTAAACACAAGAAAAACTATAAACTAGAGGTCATTGTAAAACCAAAATATTAGTGCGTAAAATCCGCTACTATTCTTATACGAGACCGTTGCCTGCAAGATAAAATGACAAACGCACAAAAAAATATCGAAATGCCATTCAATGAGAAATTCTGTACTCAATTGGAATACAGACTTTGCCACGAATTGGAAAATTCAACTAATCCAAATTTAAAAGGATTTTGGTGTGATGGAATTTCTTGGTTTCCTACCGAAAATCAATTGACTAAAAAATATGTGAATGACAATCGAAAGATAGAAACAAAAGCTTGGATTGGTAAAGACGGACAAGGGGAATATCGAGCGACAATTATATTTGGACAAAAAGCCTTGAGTAAATACGCAAGAGGGCTAGATTTGACTGAAACAATTCCTCAATTGGAATTGGACTCAAAATGGATTGAAATTGACATTGAAAACAAGACGATTAATATCTTTCTGTTATGAAAGCTCTGATTTCGGACTTAAAAAAGTAGAAATAATTTTATCTCAATATTCGGGAGGTTATTCGGGCGAACATTTTTCAGCTGAGGAGTTTCATAAAGATTTTGTTGACAGAATTTCAAAATTGAAAAAAGTAACATTAATACGTAACAACTATACACTATGGCACAGATTAATCCTTACATTCATTTTAACGGAAATGCGGAAGAAGCATTTACATTTTACAAATCGATATTTGGCGGTGAATTTGCAATGGTAGTTAGATTTAAAGATATGCCGAGTGACCCTAACCACCCCATTGATGAAAATGAGGCAAATAAAATAATGCATATTGCTTTGCCTATTGGTAAAAGTGATGTACTAATGGCGAGCGATACGCCAGCTTCAATGGGTAAGCATAACGAAAATGAAACGAGAAGCAAAATTTCTATCAGTGCTGAAAGTAAAGCGGAGGCTGATAAATTATTTAATGGACTTTCTGAAGGTGGGACTGTTGAAATGCCTTTGGCAGATAGTCCTTGGGGATCTTATTTTGGTATGTTTAGGGATAAATTTGGAATTGAATGGATGATTGATTTTGACCCTCAGTATAAAGGCGAGTCTTCATAACAACTAAAATCCCTGGACGAACCCTACCTCGAAACGTATTTTTAATGAAGATGCTTAGGTTGATTTTATAGAAATTTTCGGCTAATTTCGTTCACTTATGCTGAATCTTAGTTATCTATTATGAAAAACACCAAACATTATTTTATCATCGCTATATTATTACTCTTTGTATCATGTGGTTTAAAGCCAATTGAATCAGATTATCAATTCATACATTCAGAAATAGAGACTATAAAGCTAGATAATCTTGGTAATGGAAAAATACTAATTCATAATGGTGCTAATGTTTTTCATAAAATCGACGAAACTTCAAGCCTAAACATTTGGATAAATGATAGACCTGCTGGCCAATTGAAAGCAAGTGAATATGTGATTATTAGATTAAACGAAGGTTCAAATACTGTAAGATTACTACATAAAGATGTGGTTAATATGAGAAGCGAACATCATATTACTATTAATGACAGTACAAAAATCATCATGGTAAAACCAACCATAACTTCTAACAAACTAGAAGTTACAAATGAATTCCCAAGAAATTGGCATAAGTTTAGTTACAAATCTAGTCAATAAGTTCACTTAAACTCCGCCTCAAAAAGCACCTTAAAATGCTTTAAAATCTTAGATTTCACTTCTTCTTCATCTACCTTATCTACACCAAGCTCATTGTTTAAGGAGGTTACTGCTTTGCCACGTATACCGCATGGTATGATATTGTCAAAATATCCTAAATCGGCATTGACATTTAGCGCAAAACCATGCATAGTAACCCAACGACTGGCACGTACACCCATAGCACAAATTTTTCGAGCAAATGGAGTGCCAACATCTAACCACACACCTGTTTCACTAGGACTACGTTCGGTTTTTAAACCATACTCTGCCAATGTAAGAATAATGATTTCTTCTAAAAACCGTAAGTACTTGTGTATATCTGTAAAGAAATTATCTAAATCTAGAATGGGATAACCAACAATTTGCCCAGGACCATGATAGGTAATATCTCCTCCTCTATTAATCTTATAGAATGTTGCTCCTTTTTCTGCCAGTTGTTCTTCTGAAAGGAGCAGATTGGACAAATCTCCACTTTTACCTAGAGTGTAGACATGCGGATGCTCTACAAACAGAAAATGGTTGTCAGTTTCTAAACCAGCATCTTCTCGCCTATTCTTAATCTTAGTGTCTAAGATGGCTTTAAAAAGGGTTTCCTGATAATCCCAGGTTTCTTTAAAATCTTTTAAGCCTAAATCTTGAAGTTTTACAGTTTTATTCATCAACAAATTTCACGTTCACATCTAGTAACTTTGGGTTTTTAAGATACTCTACCCAATTGGTTTTGTAAGTTACTGTTTTTCTATCATCAGAGAATTCAGCACCTTCAACATCAATAGATTTTACTGCTTTAGGAAAGGTTAATTTTACATTGTAAAAAGAGCCTTCAAAATATTCTAAAAACTGTTGGTTGCTCTCATCGGTTTCATCAAAAAGCTCGTCTATAGCCTCATCTGTTTCTTCATCTGATAGTTTTATAGTTGTAGTTCTAGAAAAGCCTCCATCGGTAAAGGTGTAAGCTACATTGCTTTTTTCATTACCCATAAACTTACCTAAAGGAGAGTTATCTTTCATTTCGCCTACTTGATCACCTTGCGCGTTTAAGCTTTGTATTTTCTTAAACTTCTCATTCATATCTTTAAGCTCATCAATAGACTCAAAATCCATTCCCATACCAAAATTCATTACTCCTTCGTCTTCATTAATGTGCATTTTCATATACATATCTTTTACAGCCTCCATAGCTAATCGCTTTTCTTCTGGCAAAGCCGCTACACTATCTTTGTAGGTTTCCATGATGTCTGCAAATACTATAGTGGTATCCATAATTTCGCCTCCTTCTTTTTTCTCGTTGTTTTCTTCACCTCCCATTGCTTTGGTCATAGCTTTCATAGCATCACCCATTTCATAGGTAGCCAAAAACTGACCTGAACCATCTTGATTAAAAACAATAGACTCTGTAACATTACAACTTGCTAGAAAACAAGCAAAAACGATAAGTAAAACTACTTTTTTCATGAACTTTAATTTGATTTATTAAAGCACAAAGATACGGATTTATCGCTCAGGATTATTGAGAATTACCAAAGCTGCGATAACTCCAGGAACCCACCCACAGAAGAACAATATAAAGGTAATAAGAAAAGACCCACAACCCTTATCTACAACGGCTAAAGGTGGAAAAATAATAGCTAAAATAACACGCCAGACACTCATAATTTCGTTTGATGATTTGATGTACTTGTAGGACGCTATCTTGTTAAAATTGTTACACTTATTAAAACGAAGCTGTTAGAATTTTATAAAATTGTGTAGATTCGTTTTATGCAACTACGATGTCTTATAGCATTTTTAATTTTTTCTTGGTGTTGTGAAGCACAATACTCTTTCTCTGGTTATATCAATCCAGATGAGTGGCAAAAAACCGTGTACCTTTCCATTGTAGAGGATTACCGTAAAATGTCTGGTGTGTATTCCGAGCAAATCATTGCAAAAACATCAGCGGATGAAACTGGATACTTTGAGTTTAAAGGTGATATGCTTAGTATCGAAAATCGTATCTATCGTATCCATGTAGATAAGTGTACTGAAACGCAACAGGATGTTAATCACTTTAACGGTCATTGTAGTGATAGTGAAGAATTACTCTTTATTGCCAAAAACACAGACACTCTAAAACTGCCTTTCTCGTTCGGTAATCAGGTATTTTGTAGAGTAGAATCTAACAATCCCAAGGCCAATGCGTTCTTAAAGATAGATTCGCTTAAAAACGATATGCGTTTTGCTTATGGTGAGGTACGAAGTGAAGCCAACCGAAAACTGAATAATAAAAAGTGGTTTACAACACTGCAAGACTACGGAACTGCCTTAAACGAGCCTGTAGCAGAACTCGCCATTTATGCTTATTTATCGGATAGAAGCAGCGATTTACACAGCTATTATGTTGAAGATCTACAGAACAATTCCTATTATGACGATCTTAAGGAACGCTTGGAAACTTCATATCCTAATGCACCATACACAGCACAATACAGAAATGAATTGGCGGCTGACCGTTTTATGCTTTCATCTTCAGCTGCTGAAAATTCTTCAAGTTCTAGTTGGAACGTTTATCTCTACGGAATCTTAGCACTTTCATTCTTATTGAATGTGTTCTTATTCTATCGCATTTGGAAAAACAAGCACTCTAAATCTGAAGATTTAAAATCTAAATTATCTAAACAAGAGCAAGTAGTTTTAGAACATTTACTGCAAGACAAAACCAACAAAGACATTGCTGAAGCCTTATTTTTGAGTGTTAGCACCATAAAAACACATACCAATAACATCTACAAAAAATTAGAAGTACAATCTAGAAACGATGTTAAGTCATTATTTATCAAATAGTTAAAAAAATCAACCTTGGTACTAGCACCAATTTCCAACCTGTTATTTCTCAAATTTTGGTTTCTAAGTTTGAAGTTTGTTTCAGTATTAATCAAAAATTTTTAAAACTATGAAACGAACAGTAAACACTATTCTGATTTTAATTCTGTCTGTAGGATTATTTAATGCAACTTCAAACAAAGTTGAAAGTAAAACAAGTAAAGTAGCCATCATTTCATTTGAAACAGAGGTCATCGATTATGGAACCATTGAACAACATTCGGATGGTACACGATTGTTTGCTTTTACCAATGAAGGTGACGCTCCTTTATTGATTACAAATGTAAAAACCAGTTGTGGTTGCACTGTACCAAGCTATTCAAAAGAACCTATTTTACCAGAGAAATCTGGAGAATTAAAAATTAAGTACGATACCAAAAGACTTGGTGCTTTTACAAAAACCATTACGGTAACTTCTAATGCTGAAGGCGGTAACAAAATCTTGAAAATTAAAGGGAATATAATAGCCTCTAAGTAATTTGAAACACACCATAATAAAAACTGCTAAAAACTATTGTTCTTTAGCAGTTTTCTTTGTTTTATACTTTAAATAAATAACGTAATTTTGCCGTCTTAAATGAATTAAAAAATGCAACTTTCAGAACAAGAATTAGTAAGACGTCAAAAGTTAGAAAAACTTCGTGCTTTAGGGATTAATCCTTATCCTGCCGATTTATATCCTGTTACGCACACTTCCAAACAGATAAAATCTGATTACGAGGAAGGTAAACAGGTGGTTATAGCTGGTCGTCTTATGGCAATTAATGTTCAAGGAAAGGCTTCTTTTGCACAGTTACAAGATAGCGAAGGACGTATTCAAATCTATTTTAACAGAGATGAAATTTGCCCAGGCGAAGACAAGTCGTTGTACAATGATGTTTTTAAAAAATTAATTGACTTAGGCGATTTTATTGGTATTGAGGGCGAATTGTTCACCACCAAAGTTGGTGAAAAAACAGTAATGGTAAAGCAGTTTAAACTGTTGAGCAAAGCCTTAAAACCATTACCAATTCCAAAACAAAAAGACGGAAAAACCTACGATGCTTTTACAGATCCTGAGCAACGTTACAGACAACGTTATGCAGATTTGGCTGTAAATCCGCACGTAAAAGATGTGTTTGTAAAGCGTACAAAATTGTTTAACGCTATGCGTCAGTTTTTTAATGATGCTGGTTATTTTGAGGTTGAAACACCAATCTTACAACCAATTCCTGGTGGTGCAGCTGCAAGACCGTTTGTAACGCATCACAACACTTTGGATATTCCGCTGTATATGAGAATCGCAAACGAGCTATACTTAAAGCGTTTAATCGTTGGTGGTTTTGAAGGTGTGTATGAGTTCTCTAAAAACTTCCGTAACGAAGGTATGGACAGAACTCATAATCCAGAGTTTACAGCTATGGAAATCTATGTAGCCTACAAGGATTACAACTGGATGATGGATTTCTGCGAAAAGTTACTAGAGCATTGTGCCATTGCAGTTAACGGAACTTCTGAAGCAACGTTTGGCGAGCACAAAATTAACTTTAAAGCACCATACAAGCGTATTTCTATGCGCGATTCTATTTTAGAATTCACAGGTTTTGACATCTACAATAAAACCGAAGCTGAAATTAGAACTGCAGCCAAGGAAATGAGCATTGAAGTTGACGACACAATGGGTAAAGGCAAGCTGATTGATGAGATTTTTGGAGAAAAATGTGAAGGCAACTACATACAACCAACATTTATTACAGACTACCCAAAAGAGATGAGTCCGTTGTGTAAAGAGCATAGAGAAAATCCTGAGTTAACAGAACGTTTTGAACTTATGGTTTGCGGTAAGGAAATCGCAAATGCGTATTCTGAACTTAATGACCCAATAGATCAGCGTGAGCGTTTTGAGCATCAATTAAAACTAGCACAAAAAGGTGATGATGAAGCTACTGAGTTTATTGATTTTGACTTCTTACGTGCTTTAGAATACGGAATGCCACCAACTTCTGGAATGGGAATTGGAATGGACCGATTGATTATGTTCTTAACCAATAATCAGAGCATACAAGAGGTATTGTTCTTCCCGCAGATGCGACCAGAGAAGAAAAAAGTAGATTTAAATGATAACGAAAAAGCGATTTTTGAGATTCTTAAAAAAGCGCAACGTATGGACTTAAACGAGCTTAAAACACAATCTGGATTAAGTAACAAAGGCTGGGATAAAGGTATTAAAGGTCTTAGTAAACATGGCTTGACTAAAGTTGAAAAAACTGATGAAGGATTGTTTGTTGAGATGGTTTAATCGCTAAAAGAGCCACAGAATATATATAAAAGGATTCATCGGAAGATGAATCCTTTTTATTTAAAATCAATACACATTTCATTTTACAACTTGCTGATTTCAGCTTTTTTACTATTTTCACAATCGCTATGAATCAGTCACTTATTAAAAAATGAAAAAACTTACCTTCTTAATCTTAACATTTTTCGTTGTTCTGTCTTGTAACAAAGATGATGACACAGTAGCTGCATGCTTAGAAATAACTAATGTTACTGCAAACAATATTACCACTTCTTCTGCAACAATTAATTGGACAGATCCTAATGAAGGTAGTTCTTATGTTATAGAATATGGCGTGTCTGGTTTTGTTTTGGGCTCTGGCTCTACAGTTGATGTAACAACGACATCCACAACTTTATCTAGCTTAGAAGCGGAAACAACTTACGATGTTTATATTATGGCAATTTGCTCTACGAATAATACAAGTTTATATTCCGAAGTCTTAAGTTTTACAACAGAAGCGCTACCTGTAGTACCAGAGTTTAGACCTAATCTTTCTGAATTGAATTTATTTTCAGGTAATCTTGGAGATTTAAACATTTCATCAAAAACGTTTAAATATGAACTTAACACACCATTATTCACGGACTATGCGCACAAACAACGCTTAATTGCCTTACCTGAAAACACAACGTTGCAATACGACGGTGATGGTTTACCTATTTTTCCAGACAACACTGTTATTGCCAAAACTTTTTACTACAATGTTGATGAGCGCGATTTATCGCTTGGAAGAATAATTATTGAAACCCGTGTACTCATAAAAATTAACGGATTATGGGAAACTGGTGATTACAAATGGAATGCAGCACAAAATGAAGCTACATTAGATTTAAATGGCAGTATAGTTCCTGTAACCTGGATAGATGTTGAAGGTGCAACCAACTCATCAAATTATAAAATACCATCCAATACAGACTGTTTTACATGTCATAACACTTTCGATGTTACAACGCCAATAGGCCCAAAGCTCAGAAACATGAATTTTGTAGTTAATGGTGTAAATCAACTCGATGATTTTATCAACAATCAACACCTAACCGGAGTATCAGGCAGCTCCGAAGTTTCTTCTACAATTAATTGGCAAGACACCTCTGTACCTCTCGAAGATAGAGCCAGATCTTATTTAGACATCAACTGTGCGCATTGCCATATAGAAGGTGGTAATTGTGGCAACCAGTCTATCTTAAGATTGGCTTACGAGACTTCTTTGAACGATTCTAAAATAGCTGAAAGAAAGGTTAGTATTTCTCTTAGAATCTCAGAATATAATGAAGGATTTAGCATGCCTTACATTGGTACAACTATGATTCACTCAGAGGGAGTAGAGCTTATTAGAGATTACTTAGATACACTGGAGTAATAAAAAAACTTGCGTTAAAAAAATTATAAAATCGGTTTTAAAATTGAAAGATTCTTAACAGAATCCTTATTTTCATGCAAATTTTTTAAAACCGACTTAAAGTGAAGCGAATATCCATTAAGCTACTTTTTGTAGCTTCTGCTTTTTTAGCATTTTCTTGTTCTACAGCTAAAAAAGCCAGTAAATCTAAAAAGACTGATGCCACAGCAATGGCTAAACCTGCTGGAAAGAAACCTGGCAAAAATGACCCAAAACCTTACAGTAAAGTAATTACTAAAGACGCCAAAAGTGACAAAGGTCTCTTTACAGTGCACTCTGTAGATGATAAATTCTATTACGAAATACCAGATTCTCTTTTTGATAGAGAAATGTTAATGGTAACGCGTATTGCTAAAACGGCTAGCGGACTTGGTTTTGGTGGCGGAAAGCAAAACGAACAAGTTTTACGCTGGGAAAAGAAAGGCAAAAAGGTAGTACTTCGTGTAGTATCTTACAATGTTACAGCTGCCGATTCTCTACCTGTTAACGAAGCGGTAAAAAACTCTAATTTTGAGCCTGTACTGTTTACATTTCCTATACAAGCCTATAGCAAGGATTCTACAAGTACTGTTATAGACGCTACACCGTTATTTGAGAAAGATGTAAAATCACTAGGCCTTCCTCAATTTAGAAGAAGACCATACAAAGTTACCAGATTAGAAAGTGATAAATCTTTTATTGAAACCATTAAAAGTTATCCTAGAAACATTGAAGCACGTCATGTAAAAACATATGCTGCTGGTTCACCTCCGTCTAACTGGAGTACAGGAAGTATTTCTATAGAAATTAACAACTCTATGATTTTACTACCAGACAACCCTATGAAACGTCGTTACTTTGACGAGCGCGTTGGCTGGTTTACAAGTGGTACTACTGATTATGGTTTAGAAGATCAAAAAAGTGAAACCTTAACTTACCTAGACCGATGGAGACTTGAGGTTAGAGATGAGGATATTGAAAAGTTTAAACGAGGAGAATTAGTAGTTCCTAAAAAACAAATCGTTTATTACATCGATAGAGCTACACCTGAAAAGTGGAGAAAATACATTAAACAAGGTATTGAAGATTGGCAGGTTGCTTTTGAAGCTGCTGGTTTTAAAGAAGCAATCATTGCTAAAGATCCACCATCTGTTGAAGAAGATCCTGAGTGGAGTCCAGAAGACGTACGTTATTCTGTAGTACGTTATTTGGCATCTCCGATTCCTAACGCAAACGGACCTCACGTAAGTGATCCTAGAACTGGTGAAATTTTAGAAAGTGACATTAACTGGTACCATAATGTAATGTCTTTATTACGTGGTTGGTTCTTTGTACAGACTGCTGCTATTAATCCAGATGCACAGAGTCCACAGTTTAAAGATGAAGTTATGGGACGTCTTATCCGTTTTGTTTCAGCTCACGAAGTTGGACATACTTTAGGATTACCACATAACATGGGAAGTAGTGTTGCTTATCCTGTTGAAAAACTTAGAGATGCTGAGTTTACTAAAAAATATGGTACAGCACCATCTATAATGGACTACGCACGTTTCAACTACGTAGCTCAGCCTGGTGACGAAGGTGTTGCTTTAATGCCTAATATTGGTGTTTATGATAAATATGCTATTGCTTGGGGTTACAAACCTATCTTAGATAAAACTGCTGAAGAAGAAAAAGAAATCCTTAACCAATGGATTACTGAACATGCAGGCGACCCAATGTATCGTTTTGGTCACCAACAAGTTGGTGATATCCACGATCCGAGTTCTCAAACTGAAGATCTAGGTGACAACGCAATGCTTGCCAGTGAGTATGGTATTAAAAACTTAAAGCGTATTGTTCCTAATTTAATTGAATGGACAACTGAAGCGGGTGAAGATTATGATGACTTAGATGAAATGTATGGCCACGTGGTATCTCAGTTTAACAGATATATGGGACACGTATCTAATAACATTGGTGGTGTTTACGAACACTACAAAACAGCAGATCAAGAAGGTGTAGTTTACACTCCGGTACCAAAAGCTCACCAAAAAGAAGCAATGCAATTTATCCAAGATAATTTATTTAGCACACCAGAGTGGTTGTTAGATAAAGATATCTTTGATCGTATTGAGTACTCTGGTTCTGTAGAGCGTATACGTGCTTTACAAGCAAGAACACTAAATAACATTTTAAGTTTAGGTAAAATGCAACGTTTAACTGAAGCACATACATATGACAGTAAAGCATACGCTTTAACTGACATGATGAGCGATTTACGCAAAGGTGTATGGAGTGAATTACGTACAGGAAAGAAAATAGATACTTACAGACGTAATCTTCAACGCGCACACATAGATCGTTTAGCATATTTAATGACTGCTGAAAACCAAAGCGGAAGATCACCTAGCCCTTACATGAAAGCTACAGCTGTTAATACCAGTCAATCTGATATTAGAGCAGTTGTAAGAGCAGAATTAAAGACTTTACGAAGTCAATTACGTTCTGCAAGAGGTGGAGATAGCATGAGTAGAATTCATATTGCTGATGCGATAGAACGTATCAATAACATTTTAGATCCTAAGTAATCTGAAATAAATAACATTCAAAAAAAGGCTTCAAGTTAATTGAAGCCTTTTTTATTATCTAAGTCTGACTTAAAATAGCTGTATTAGCATTCAAAAACACATTACCTATTATTCATTATCTCTTTCTATGTAATACGTTATTGGTTTATCGTTTATGTAGACATCTTTTAAGACAGCTTTCCCATTTTTAACAGCAACTAAAGCATAAGTCTCACTTTTATTGTTGCCTTGTCTGTTGTATTTTCTGTAAATATCTTCAGCTGGTTTAGCCTTAGATTCCTCCATATAAAACCGATCAAAAGGTAATTCAAAATTAACAGTATTTGAATTCCCATAATTCCAACTAACTGTTGCTTTTACATAATCTCTGTCAGTAGACTTTTGCTCCTTGCTCACACTATGAACTCTAGCAAAGCCTAAACCATCTTTTTCAAGATAAACGAGAATTGTTTCTCCTTGTTCCCAGGTTGTATCATTGGTTTTAGCTGAATCCATTTCATAGTTTAAGGTGATGTACTTTCCTCTAAATGGATCATTTGGGTCAACGGGTTGTGTTTTAAACTTATAGGTAACACCTGCTTCTAAAACATTTTCTCTGTCAAAAATCATTTTTGCTGGTACAAATAATTGCACCAATACCATGACTAAGAATAATATAAATATGTGTATAGTTTTCATATGTTTAAATTTTCAGGTTTCTAACGATTTAATTCTTTCTTCCTTTTTAGCATGATATAATTGGTTAAGAAAAATCCAAATCCTACCGCTACGAAAAGAAGCCCTTTAACTTCAAAACCTATATCTATATCAAAAAAGCGACAGACTATAACTGAGGTTACTATCAACAAACCGTAATTAAGGACACTAAACCTAAATGTATCTGCACCTATTTTAATAGCTGAAAGCCCTATAACTAAAAGGAGAATATTGGTTAAAACAGTAGCTGCAATGGCATTTGCTATGCCAATAAAGAATATAATCGCAACAATTAAAAAGACATATTGAAACAGATTAAAGCTTTCTACTTTTTCTTTCTTTTTGGTATACAGTAAAATCATAAATGCTAATACAAATAAAACAGTAGCGAGTAGCATTTCTTGAGTATACATAGCTATTGAAGCCAATACTAAAATCTCATCCCAAACAATATTGAAAGATAAAATGATTAACAAAACAACAGCTCCTAACGATCCTACAACAGTAAAGCTATTGCGCCTTAACTGTTGATTCTTGTAAATAGGTAATTTACCTAGATTATAAAAAACACCAAACAGCATAGCATACATTAAAAAGCCAACAGGCCAATTACTACTTATAAAAGCACCTAGAACAACAGTAAAGCTTATAGTATAAAGCCAATTAAAGATGGAGGTTGAATTAGCAAGAGGTGATGTTTTTAGCAACTTTAAGTAAAACGGAAGTGTTGCTATAACAAAGACTAAATACAACCAAGGAGTCTTATTCTGATATCCAAAATCGTATCCTAACTCGCAAGCATAATAACTTGCAAATACAACAATCAGAATTGACACTGCTTTAGAATTGAGCAGATAAATTAAGGGTAATGCCAGTACAATCCATGTAAACAAAAAGCTACCTAAATCACCAGGAATATTATAAATCTGACTCACCAGTGCAATAGATGCTCCAATCGCGAAAAAGAGAAACGTACCTGAAGATTCCTTCCATACCTGACTTTTCTCTTTATAAATAGAGTAACCTGATACTAGTTGTGCAATAACAAGTGGTATAAATGCAAGAACGGTTTTTATTAATCTTGATAAATTATCCCAATTATGCGCTAGAATTAGAATAATGCCCAACCCAACTAATGTAGCACCCAACACTCCAAATACTGTAAACAACCTATTAGGCTGGCTATCTTCCTTGGATTTATAATATGCTGTAATATTTGTAGCAACTTCTTGAGAAATTATATTGTTCTCTAAAAGTTCTGATATATCGTTTAACAGTTTTGATTTCATACCCTTTAAATTTATCTATGAGGAAATAACAGCAGATTTAGAGCTATTAGAGTTAAAGCCATAATTACAAAAGCTCTTCTTTTTGTCTTTTCATTTTTCTTCTTATTGTAATATAATGAATAAACTATTGCCATTATTATACTAACTAAAACAAGAAAAGGAATTGTAATTACTATTATTAAGGAAGCTCCACCGCCAGCGACTGGAAGAATTTCTAATAATGGGATAGTTAAAAATCCTAATAGGATTAATATTATACTTTTTATATCATCTAATTTCATTTCTTTTCGAATTTAAAACCTCGCAGCTCTAAACCAATCTGCGAGGTTTTGGGTTACTAACTAACCAATCATCAAAACAAAAAAATCATGTATATGATGATGCCCTCTGCAATGCCTGTAACAATAGACATACCTAAAATGTCTTTTATTTTGCTTCGAAGAAAAAACACTGTACTTAGTATAGCAATTATACCTGCCAAAAGAATTTCTAGAGCATCTATCCTAGAAAGCAAAAACGTTATTCCGGTAAAGGACACTGTTATCCCCAAGGTTATTAATCCAAATTTCACAATCTCTTGCTTAGTATAATTACCCTCTATAAAACCCTTTCTTAAATCCCTTAAAATGGAAAGGATAAATAGCAACGGAACAACCGATAGAAAAGGTGCAAAAATGACCTTAATGCCCTTAACAACAGTTAAGTTATTATAGAAGAAAAAAGCAATAGCTGTAAATGCTAGAAGCCCTGTAACTATTATAGTCTGATATGTAAACAGCAACTCCCGCTTTCCTGAATTAGTTTGTTTTTTTAATGATTTAATGGTTTCCATAATATTAAAATTTGATGATTGTACATTTAGTTTTAAGCGGATAAAAAGAACATATGAATTGCTAAAGCCATAAGTAATCCACTTAATATACCATTGGCTTTTAGGTTATTATACAATAAGAAATTAAACACATAGGAGCTTATTGATGTTGAATTTATAAGATGTGCTAGTATTAAAGCATCTTCAAGCTTCTTCTGAGACAGAAACTCCAGTAGTTGCATTGATAATAAAACAAGTACAACAGAAGTAACTAATAAAATTATTGCAGGCTTTTGATTCTTAACTTTGTATTCATCAGAGTTTACAGGCATAAAATGTTCAATAACAATAAACCTTATAAAAAATAATATTGGTATTGGAAACAAAATAGATCCTATAATCTTTACAACATCTTTAAAGGTTTTTATCTCATCATATCCCAAAAAGACCAAATAAATGAAAACTACTACGGATATTCCTACAGTAATGAAGAAAGCTATATTTAAGCTCTTTTGTTTCATTTAGTATTTCGAAATATTTATACTGTTTACAGTGTTGTTAGCTAAGAATTCAATGTTTTGATTATAGGCATTTATTAAATAACCAGATATGGTTTGCGAATACACAGCTATTAAACCTAGAACGGTAAAAAAAAGACCTGCCCAAAAGTGTTCTTTCTTGGTAAGATTAGATTTAGATTTCATAACACCTTGTTTTAATGATTACAAGACAAATTTTGAATAAACCTAACACATACCAAAACCAATATTACCTAATTACTGACGATATGATTTCATATTAAAAGTTATTTTAACCTATATTTATTGAATATGCATTACATTTAATGACGATTATATGTTAGCTTTAAAATCAATTATCGATGCATTTAATGCAGAAGACCAACAAAGATTCACTGTCTATCTTCAACAAAAAAACAAGCGGAAAGACACAAAAAACATTGAATTATTTAGGTTAATGACAAAACCCGAATTAGATTCTAAATCTATTTGCTATCAACTCTACAAAGTCGACAATTGTAATGCGTATCACGCCTTGAGAAAACGTTTATTTCAATCTTTAATCGATTTTACTGCTAATAAAAATTTGGAGGATGAAAATTCAATAGATATGCAAATTATAAAGTATATTCTTGCATCACGCACTTATCTACTTCAAAAAAACTATGAGATTGCCTACAAAATTTTGGACAAAGCAGAACGCTTGGCAGATGAACATTTACTCTTCCCTATTCTCAATGAAATCTATCACACCAAGATTCAGTATGCGCCTAATTACTCAAAAATAGATTTAGACAACCTCATCCTTAAGCAAAAAGAAAACCGAAAAAAGCACATTCTAGAGGATCAACTTAATATTGTTTATGCTCAACTTAAAGCTGTATTGAATTCTATGAGCTATCAAGGCAGAGCCATTAATTTTGAAAAAGAGCTAGAATCTATTCTCCAAGATTACAACATTGAACTTAACGAAACGCTTTCCTTCAAATCCCTATATCAAATTTTAGCGATTGTAAACATCTCTGCTCTAGCAACAAACAGGTATTACGAAATTGAAAATTTTGTCTTAAAGAGTTATAAAATCCTGAAAGACAAAAAGGATACTGAGAAGCAATTATTTTATCAAATTCACACCGTTTATATCATTGCAAATACCTTATTTAGAAATAAAAAATTTGAAACTTCTTTAAACTACATTCAAGAAATGGAAGAGTTAATGAAGCTAAAAAAAGGAACCTTTCAAAAAGAGTTTATACTAAAGAAAACCTTAGTAGAAGCACTAAACTACAATTATCACAATAAACAGAATAAAGCCATAGAACTTGTTGAAAAGGTCATTAAGAAAAAACACAACGATATAGAATCGCTTCTAGATTTACATCTTTCACTTCTAATGTTTCATTTTCAAAAAGAGGATTTTTTGAAGGCTAAATCTGTACTTGCTAAATTTTATCATACAGATCAGTATTATATAGAGAAAGCTGGTATTGACTGGGTGATTAAGAAAAATCTTGCTGAAATTTTACTTTATATTGAATTGAATGAAGATGACTTATTTTATTCTAGGTTAAAAAGTTTCAAACGCAAGTACACTTCCTACTTAAACCAAATTAACCAAACGAGGATATTAACTTTTCTAAACTACGCAGAACGCATACACCAAAACCCGGAATCTATTAAAAGTATTGATTTTTCAACAAAACTAAAAGACACATTTGAGTCAAACACCTTTTTAAGGGAAGACATTTTTGTCTTAAGCTTTTATGCTTGGCTAAAGAATAAAATAGACAGCAACAACCTCTACAACACAACATTAAACCTTATAAATTCGTAATCGACGCAGATAACTTCCTGAAAATTGCTATTTTTAAAGTTCACAACCATATTTCAGTAAAAAAAATGAAAAAATTAATCTTAATCCTTCTCTCTTTTGTAGCATTTAATCTTAGTGCACAAGAAAAAATAGCAGTTAAAAAAGAGACAGCTAATAATCAGGAAAAGAAGTTAACTCAAGTCAACAATAATGCTAAAACGTTAGCAAAAACCGAAACTAAAAAACTCACCCATCAGTTAGACCTCTCAACAGAACAACAAGGAAGAGTTTTTGATATCTATTTGAATTACTTTGAAGAAGAAATTAAAAATAAAGAAAAAACAAAGCAATTAATAAAATCTAAAAACGAAGGAAACAAAGGAGAGATTAAACAAAAGATTGCCAAACAAAAAAATAGCAACAAAGAAGTTTTAAACTCTAAACTTAAAGAAGTTTTAACGGCTGAGCAATTCAAAGATTACCAAAAAAAGAATACAACAAAACTTAAAATCGCAGAAAAAAAGCTGAGATCAAAGAATTAAATTTGTAATAGAAATAATAATTGCCACAGGTTTAAATAAAATTATTATTTTAGTAACTTATTAAACTAAACAATCCACAATGAAAAAGATAATTACATTAGGCTTATTTGTTTTTGCAATGTTTATCGGTAGCCAAACACTAACTGCACAAAACACTATTGTAGAAGTAAATGCAATGGCTTCTGAAAAAACTGAAACTTTAAGAAGAACTCTAAAGTTTGACAATACTCAAAGAGATCAAATTTACGAAGCCTATAAATTATACCTAAAGACTAAAGTTAGCTTGTCTAAAAACAAAAATACTTCGCAAGAAGAAATAGACAAAAACAAGGCTAGACTAGATAATTCTATGGAAGAAATTTTAAATGACGAACAATTTTCGAAATACAAAGTCTTATCTAGAGAAGAGAATAATTAAGAATAAGATATTAATAAAAAAAGGCTTCGCTGATGCGAAGCCTTTTTTGTTTGTTATAATTCTTTTGCAACTTCCTCAACAGCTGCAATTGTTTCGTTTAAATCCTGATACGTTAATGCATCTGTAATAAACCAGGTTTCAAAAGCACTCGGTGCTATATAAATTCCTTTGTTTAGCATACCATGAAAGAACTTCTTAAAAGTATCATTATTACCCTTAGCTGCACTTTCAAAATCTACAACAGGCTCATCAGAAAAGTGAACTGAAATCATAGAGCCTATTCTATTGATAATGTGTGTTACATTATTTTTATTTAAAGCCTCTGCTACACCATTATGAAGATATTTTGTTTTCTCCTCTAGCCTATTCATTAGACCTTTATCTGTATTAATTGCCTTAAGCATGGCTAATCCTGCAGCCATAGCTAATGGGTTACCACTTAAAGTTCCTGCCTGGTAAACAGGCCCTAAAGGTGCCAAATGATTCATTATTTCGTTTCTTGCAGCAAATGCTCCTACAGGCAAACCACCACCAACTACTTTTCCGAAACAAACAATATCTGCATTAATTCCTTTTAGCTCTTGCACTCCTCCATTAGCTAGCCTAAAACCAGTCATAACCTCATCAAAAATTAATAGAATATTATTAACATCACAAATTTCTCTCAGACCTTCCAAAAACCCTTCAACAGGAGGAATACAACCCATATTTCCTGCTACTGGCTCTATAATGATTGCTGCTATTTCTCCTTTATTAGCTTCAACTAATGATTTTACATTCTCAATATCATTGTACGTTGCCAAAAGTGTATCCTTTGCTGTACCCTTAGTTACACCAGGACTATTTGGTGTTCCAAATGTAACAGCTCCACTACCTGCTGCTATTAAGAAAGAATCACTATGACCGTGATAACAGCCAGCAAATTTTATAATTTTATCTTTTTGGGTAAACCCACGTGCTAAACGAATAGCACTCATACAGGCTTCTGTACCAGAATTTACAAAACGAATTTTATCAATGTTAGGCACCATAGAAACAGCCAATTCTGCAATTTCCGTTTCTAAAGCTGTTGGCATTCCAAAAGAAGTTCCTTCTTTAGTTTTTTCTATTACAGCCTCCACAACTGGAGGAAATGCATGACCCAACAACATTGGTCCCCAAGAATTTATATAATCTATAAAACGGTTTCCGTCTTCATCGTAGACATAAGCACCTTTTGCAGATTTAGCGAAAATTGGAGTACCACCTACAGCATTAAATGCTCTTACTGGTGAATTAACTCCACCAGGTATTACTTGTTGTGCTTCTTTAAACAAAGCACTACTTCTTTGATATAACATATTTAATTTGGAATCTTTAATTCTTGGCCTATAGCAAGCGCATTAGAACTTAGTCTATTCATACTCTTTATAGCATCTACAGTAGTATTGTAACGTTTAGACAAGGAATACAATGTATCTCCTTTTGCAACAATGTGTATTGTTGTTCCATTATTAACTCTAACAATTTCAATGGTTTCTTCTTTTGAACCCAAAACCTCCTTATCATATTCATAAAGTTTATAACGTTCAATTAAACTAATCAGTTTATCTGGATATTTTCTGTCGGTAGCATAGCCTGCTTTTTTTAAACCTCTAGCCCAACCCTTGTAATCATCCTTTTTTAACTTGAATAAATCAGCATATCGACCTCTACCTGTTAAAAACTTAGAATGGTCTTCATAAGAAGATTTTGCCTCTCTATATTTTCTAAAGCATTCTTGGGAACGGTCATCGTCGTGATAGATTTTTGCACCTGTCCAACCATGGCATTTAATACCAAAATGATTATTTGCCTTTACGGCTAGTCTTCCTTTTCCAGATGCAGATTCAAGAATTCCCTGTGCTAAAGTAATACTTGCTGGTATTTTATACTTACGCATTTCTTCCTTTGCGATTTCTGCGTAAGTTGCAATATATACAGCCGTAGAAGAAGGTGGTTTAACTTCTGTCTCTATTTCTGGTGTTTCAACTTCATCAGTTTTTTCAGTTTTTACAACTTCTACTGTTTCAATCTTTTCTTTCTGTTGCTTCTTTTTTGTTACAATACCTTTTTTTGGTCCACATGAAAATATCACCATAGTAACAACTAAGATTATATATTTATGATTAATCCCTAATCTATTTGAGGCCATCCTTTTTGTTTCAGTTTTACATTCATTCCATCTATACCTTGTAACCCACCTGTATGTATTGCTAATATTTTTGCATCCTTCGGAAAACATTGTTTCTCGATCAAATCAAAAATACCATACATCATTTTACCTGTATAAACAGGATCTAATGGAATATTATACTTTATATTAAAGTCATTAATAAACGTAATCAATTCTGGCCTTATTTTTCCATAACCACCAAAATGATAATCCGTTATTAAATCCCAGTTCTCCTTTTTTGCAAATTTACGAATATCCTCTCGGATAAAATCACCTTTCATAGCTGGAAATCCCAATATTTTCTGATGTGACTGTGATGAATTTATTAATCCAGAAATCGTACCACCTGTACCGACACTGCAACAAATAAAATCAAAATCTCTATCGCTATCATTTAAGATTTCTTCGCAACCTTTTATTGCTAATTGATTAGTACCTCCTTCTGGCACCAAATAAAAATCACCAAACTCTAATTTAAGGTTTTCAATAAAATCGTTTTCTAATTTACTCCTATACGCTTCTCTTGTGACAAACTTAAATTGCATTCCGTTAGACTTTGCAAACTTTAATGTCGGGTTAGACTCTACCTTACTTTTTAACTCGTCGCCTCTTATAATTCCAATCGTTTTAAAACCATACAATTTACCGGCATAAGCTGTAGCTGCAATATGATTAGAATAAGCTCCTCCAAAAGTTAACAAGACACCTTTTTTAAGTTCCTTTGCCTTTTTTATATTGTATTTAAGCTTTCTATACTTATTTCCTGAAATAAAGGTATGAATCAAATATTCAGGTTTTACAAAGAGCTGATTACCAATAAAAACGTTACACAAGTCTTTATTATTTATCAAATTTTTATTTTTTTCAATAAATCCCTTAATAATCTGTTAAATTAGTATTAATTTTTTTACATTTACCCGCAATCCCTGCACAATCTGCTATTTACAACATAATCTTACCAAATTCTTGGTAGAATTACACATTAACCTTTCTTCATGGTAACCAACCCAAATTTTGTAGTTAAACAACTACAGAAAAGAATATTGATTTACTAGAAATTGTAAAACTAGTAATTCTAAATTTCAACGCTTTTGCTTATGAAGAAATTTTTACTAGCTCTGATTATATTTTTTTTAGGCTTCACAACTTATGTTATGGGGCAATGTGCTTCTTTTGGAACAGATCAATGTACAACACCTGCACCTACAGTGGTTGGTAATTCCATTTACTGTAATCCCCCACTAAATAATGCAGGAAGAAATAATTTTAGAGTGACTAACATGATTGCAAACGCAACATACAGAGTTTCAAACTGTGGCTCAGGTGTTGACACTCAAATGACTATTAGAACTGCAGCAGGTGCCTATGTTGCATACAATGATGATAATGGACCTGCTTGTACTGGCACAGCTGCTTCAATTGATTTTGTACCACCATCCACTGGAGACTACCGAATTCAGGTTAATGAATATAATTGTGCAACTACCCCTTCGTTCAATGAAACAGGGGATATTACTGTAACTCTAATTGCAGACCCACCACCACCATTAAGTAATGATGAATGTATTGATGCTATCTCCTTAACTGTAAACGCGGATTTAAATTGTAGCACAACTACTTCAGGCACTACACTTGGAGCGACAGCATCATCACAAACAGATGATGTCACCGGAACACCCAACAATGATGTATGGTATAGTTTTGTTGCTACAGATACAGCTCATGTAGTTTCTTTACTAAACGTTGTTTTAGTTAATGGAAGTACAGATATGGGAATTGGTGTATATGATGGTTCTTCTGGTTGTGGCGCACTTACTTTTGTAGATGACAGCGACCCTAACACTCTAAACCTAACAGGATTAACCATAGGAAATCTTTATTACGTAAGAGTTTATGGTTGGTTTAGCGACTCTTCTGATGCTGCTAATTTTGATATTTGTGTTGGCACTGATCAGCCTTGTGTTTTACCAACACCAATAGCAACACCTGTTTGCCCTACTATTGATGTCACTCCAGACTCTGCTACTGTTGGAGCATGTGGTTCTGGATCAGGACCTGTTGATATAACCGCAACATACACAGACCTTGGAGACACCACTGATTATGATGTTGATTTAATTACATGGGATCCAACTGCTTTTGGCTTGCTCTCAGCAGCAGCCTCTACCAATATAGCACTATCTGCAGATGACAGATGGTCAAATCTAGCTTACACCATACCTTTTGATTTCTGTTTTTATGGTAATTCTGTTACACAATTTGTTGTTGGTGCTAATGGCGCAATATCTTTTGATTCCAGCCTAGCTAACTCAGGGTCCGGCTATTCTTTTAATAATAACTTACCTAGTACTGCAGGAGCATTATTCGAAAATGCAATTTACGGTGTATATCATGATATAGATCCTAGTGTTGCAGGAACCATAAGTTATGGAACAACTTCTATAAATGGATGTAACGTCCTAGTTATACTTTGGGATAATGTAGCAATGTTTGATAATGGAAATTTTGGGGATAATACCAAAAGAAATACCTCAATGATTGTTATGTATGAAAATACCAACACTGTTGAAGTCTATATTGAAGAGAAGGTTATTGATGATGATTGGAACAATAACAATGCTATAGTAGGGTTACAAAATGTAGGAGCAACTTCCGCAGTTGTCCCTCCATGTAGAAATGGTCTAGATACCGATTGGGCAACCACCAATGAAACATGGCGTTTTACACCTTCTGGTGGCAGCTCTATAGCCTCCCTACAATGGTTAGTTGACGGAACCTTAGACCCAACTTACGATGGGCAGACAACCATAAGCGTTAACCCTGCATCTACAACTACATATACTGCACAAGTAACATACAATCTATGTAATGCTACTACATTGGTTATTACGGATGACGCTACTGTTTCAGCAAGTGGTGCAAAAATTTGGGACGGATCTCAACCAAATGATAATTGGATGGATCCCTTTAATTGGTCAGATGATGCAGTACCAACACCAGCAGATTGCGTAGTCATTCCAAACACCGGAAATGATCCTGTGATTTATACAGGTAGTGATGGTGACGGTCTTAACCTAACTATTGAAAACGGAGCTACTCTAACACAACAGCCTAACTCCACATTAACAATCGTAAACTTTGTAGATGTTGAAACTGGTGGTACTTACAACATGGAAGATAGTTCTAGCCTTATTCAAGTTGACGAAGTAGCAAATACTGTGGCTGGTACTTTTAACATGGACAGAAACACAAACATTAGAGCTAATGATTATGTGTATTGGTCTTCACCAGTTACTAGTTTTGAAATTCAAAATGTATCTCCAGGAACGCCTAATGGCTATAAATACGAGTGGCTTCCTACATTATTTCAAGGCTTTGGCCCTCCTGGTAATATGGTTTTTGGAGAATGGCAAGGCTATGATACTGGCACAATGAACATTGGTAAAGGTTATATTGTGAAGGGTCCAACAGGACATACTGCAACACCATCAAACTATACAGCTACATTTTCTGGAACTCCTAACAACGGTACTATAACACAGCCTATTGAAAGAGGGTTGTATACTGGTGTAGGATACTCTTTTAACCCTTATGGAAATGATCTTCTATGGATAACCAGTGACGATGATAATTGGAATCTTATTGGAAACCCATATCCTTCTGCTATCGATGCTATAGATTTTTTAACCCACACTAGCAATGGCAATATTACAGGTAGTGTTTATTTATGGACACATGGTACTGACATTGGCACCGGAAACGCTGACCCATTCTATGATGATTATGTATATAACTATAACGTTGCCGATTATATCGCTTACAACTCCAGTGGTACATCCACACCAAGTGGATTTAACGGAAATATTGGTGCTGGACAAGGGTTCTTTGTACTAATGACTGATACAGCGACAACAAACGAAACAGTAACCTTCGACAACACTATGAGAAGTAGTACTTACGCTAATAATCAGTTTTACAGAACCAGCAACCCTTCTGACATGGATGTTTCGGCTGCGAATAGAATTTGGTTAGATTATGTAAATCCTTCTGGTCAGACCAGTACAACCTTGGTGGCTTATCTTAATAGCGCTACTAATGATGAAGACAGAATGTTTGATGCCCCTACAACGACAGGCAATGGATTAGATCTTTATTCTTTAATTAATGAAGAAACATATCTCATCCAAGGTCGTCAATTACCTTTTGATGTTAACGACCAAGTACCTATTGGACTTAACATCACAGAATCAGGAATTCAAACAATAGCCATTAACACATTGCAAGGATTATTCAGTGAAAGTAATCAAGATATTTTTATTGGGGATTTAGTCAACAATACAATTCATAACATCAAAGATTCACCTTATTCGTTTATAAGTGAATCGGGAATTATTAATGATCGTTTTGTTTTAAGATTCACTAACACAACCCTTGAGCTAGAAGATTTTGACCTACTAAGTGGCGTATTTATTTTTGAAGACAACGAAAAAATAACCATAAGATCGGATTATGGAACAATTGCTTCAGTAGATGTTTACGATGTTTTAGGAAGAACGTTATACTTCAATAAATCTGTTAACGCTAGTAGATTTTCTATTGAATCTATTTCACCTAACAATGCCACACTATTGTTAAAAATTAAACTTACAGATGGAAAACAAAAAATAGCTAAGATTATTTTTTAAAATACTTTACAAAATTCCAAAAAGACCTCCTTTTTAAATAATCGAGGTCTTTTTCATTTGAATAAGCCTCACGTTCAAATGAAATATTTCGGTAAGCGAAATGCCATTTCTTATATTGTAATAAGCGAAATAAAAATTCTAGGATATAGACTACAAAGAAAGGAACAATCAACAATTCCAACTGTTGCTTTAAGTGAATTTTTTCATGATTAATCAACACGTTGTTCCCTTTCAATTTTTTGTATTTAAAAAATATAAAAGGAAAAACCGTTAAACCTAAATAACCTTTAGGAACTAAGTATTTTGAAACTAGTATCACAATGCTTTCAAATCAAAAATCAATCCAAATTACACTATCTTTGTAAGAGATGAAAAAATATGTCCCAATAGAAGAAGGCGATTACTATTTAACTCCAGAAGGTTATCGTTGTTTTACAGAGCAATATCACCTAAAGCGTGGCTATTGTTGCGAAAGTGGTTGCAGACATTGCCCATACGGATTTAACAAAGAGAAATTAAAAAAGAAATAATGCAAGTAACAGAATTATCATTTAAGGATCAGATTTTAGAAGGTATTCCCAACACTTTACCTCAACCAAAACCATACGATCCAAATATAAATCACGCACCCAAACGAAAAGCTATTCTATCGCCCGAAGAAGAAAAGTTAGCACTTAGAAATGCATTGCGTTATTTTGACAAAAAACACCACAGTACTTTACTTCCTGAATTCAAGGAAGAATTAGACAAATACGGTCGTATCTATATGTACCGCTTGCGTCCTGATTATAAAATGTATGCAAGACCAATTGACGAGTATCCTGCAAAATCAAAGCAAGCTGCAGCCATAATGTTAATGATTCAGAACAATCTCGATTATGCTGTAGCACAACACCCACATGAACTTATCACTTATGGTGGAAATGGAGCTGTATTCTCTAACTGGGCACAGTACAGACTAACAATGAAATACTTGGCCGAAATGAACGACGAGCAAACACTTGTGATGTATTCTGGCCATCCTATGGGTTTATTTCCTTCGCACAAAGAAGCTCCAAGAGTTGTTGTCACCAACGGTATGATGATTCCTAATTATTCTAAACCAGATGATTGGGAAAAATTCAATGCCTTAGGCGTTACCCAATATGGACAAATGACAGCCGGAAGCTACATGTATATTGGGCCTCAAGGCATTGTCCACGGCACAACGATTACCGTTTTAAACGGCTTTAGAAAAATAAACAAATCACCTAAAGGACACATTTTTGTCACCTCTGGTTTGGGAGGCATGTCTGGTGCACAACCAAAAGCAGGAAACATTGCTGGTTGTATAACTATCTGCGCTGAAGTAAATCCTAAAATCACTCAAATACGATTAGACCAAGGTTGGATTGATGAAAAAATTACTGATTTAGACGAATTGGTTACAAGAGTTAAAACCGCTCAAGCTAACAAGGAAATTATTTCTATTGCTTATTTAGGTAATGTTGTCGATGTATGGGAAAAATTTGATGAGGCCAACATTCATATCGATTTAGGTAGTGACCAAACCTCACTACACAATCCTTGGGCTGGAGGTTATTATCCAGTTGGGCAATCTTTTGAAGATTCTAACGAAATGATGGCAAACAATCCTGATTTATTCAAATCCAAAGTACAAGAAAGTTTACGTCGTCATGCAAAAGCAATTAATAAACACACGGAGAAAGGCACTTATTTCTTTGATTACGGAAATGCTTTCTTGTTAGAAGCTTCTCGTGCTGGAGCTGATGTGATGTCTGAAAATCCAACTATTGGCCGTGAATTTAAATACCCAAGCTACGTCCAAGACATTATGGGTCCTATGTGTTTTGATTATGGTTTTGGGCCTTTCCGTTGGGTTTGTGCTTCGGGCAAACCAGAAGATTTAGCAAAAACCGATGAGATTGCATGTGAAGTTTTAGAAGAGATTATGAAAAACTCACCTGAAGAAATTCAGCAACAAATGGCGGATAATATTCAGTGGATAAAAGGTGCTCAAGAAAATAAATTAGTCGTTGGCTCACAAGCCAGAATATTATATGCAGATGCAGAAGGTCGTATGAAAATTGCTCAAGCTTTTAACGACGCTATCGCTAAAGGCGATATTGGTTATGTTGTTTTAGGTCGTGATCATCATGATGTTTCTGGCACGGATTCACCTTATCGTGAAACTAGTAATATTTATGATGGTTCACGTTTCACATCAGATATGGCAATTCACAATGTAATCGGAGATAGTTTTAGAGGAGCGACTTGGGTAAGCATTCACAATGGTGGTGGCGTTGGCTGGGGAGAAGTTATTAATGGTGGATTCGGCATGGTTCTTGATGGTACTAATGAAGCATCAACACGTCTCAAACAAATGTTGTTTTGGGATGTTAATAATGGAATCTCAAGAAGAAGTTGGGCAAGGAATGAAGGGGCAATTTTCGCCATAAAACGCGCTATGGAAACTGAACCAAATTTAAAAGTAACATTACCAAACACTGTTGATGATGATCTTTTAGAAAACATTTAAAAAAAAGTGATATGAAGAAACTACTCAAATTTACTCCGATTTTAGTTTTAGTCATCCTTCTATCGTCTTGTAGCTCTGTACGAGTGGCTGCAGATTATGACAGAGAGGCTAATTTTGACCAATACAAGACCTTTGCGTTTTTCAAACCAGGTATTGATAAAGCAGAAATAAGCGATATTGACAAAAGACGTATCCTTAGAGCTATTGAAGCAGAACTACTTGCAAAAGGTATGACTAAATCAGAAAATCCTGACATGTTAGTAAGCATCTTCACTAAATCAAACCAACGTGTAGACGTATATAATAATGCTTGGGGTGCTGGTGCCTGGGGCTGGGGAGGTTTCAACCGTTGGGGTTGGGGCTGGGGACCTGGTTTTGGCTGGGGAGGCAGTAATGTTTCTACCAGAACAGAAGGTATGCTCTTCATTGATTTTATTGACACAGGTAAAAAGGAATTAATATGGCAAGGTTCTGGAACTGGATACTTGGTAACTAATAATGTTGAAAAGAAAGAAGCCAGGATCAAAGAGTTTGTTGCTAAAACTTTAGAACAATTTCCACCTTCTAAATAATAGAATCTAAGCAAATAATACAAAGCACTGATAACTCAGTGCTTTTTTTGTTTACCCTTTCGAAATCCCTCTTTATTCTAAATAGTCTATCTTTGCCGACTTCAAAATGAAAATGTTATGATTTTAGGTCAAACTACAAGAAAGAATTTTACTCAAAACCCTAAAGACGATATTTTATCTGGCCTTACCGTTGCTTTGGCATTGGTACCAGAAGCTGTTGCATTTGCCTTTGTTGCTGGTGTAGATCCATTGGTTGGATTATATGGTGCTTTTATGATGGGAATCGTTACCGCGTTGTTCGGTGGACGACCAGGAATGATTTCTGGTGCAACAGGTGCAATGGCAGTGGTTATGGTGCACCTCATTCAAAAAGGAAATGAAGTTGGACTGAACCTAGATACACCTATCGACAACCTTGGGCTTCAATGGTTATTTATCACCCTATTATTAGTTGGTGGTATTCAAATTTTAGCAGGTGTTTTTAAACTCGGAAAATTCGTTAGACTGATTCCACACCCTGTAATGATGGGGTTTGTAAATGGTTTAGCCATCGTAATTTTCTTATCACAATTAAAGTTATTCCCTAATGCTATACCACAAGATATTTCGTTTTTAGGAAATACTTCTGAATGGTTCTCAGCGTTATTCTCAAATGCTGCCTTCTGGAAAATGATGGGCTTCATTGGTCTAACTATGGGAATTATGTTTGGACTTCCTAAACTCACCAAGAAAATTCCAGCGGCTTTAGTAGCCATTATAGTGGTTGCTTGTATTACGATTTTTGGAGGTATTGAAATGAGTACTGTAGGCTCATTTATTGCTGAAGGTGGCGGCAAAGGTTTAGAAGGTGGATTACCAACATTTCAAGATCAGATTTTTGGATTATTCGGAACACTTGCTGGACATTGGGATATGATTATTTCGACAGCGTTTATATTAGCAGCTGTTGGTTTAATTGAATCTTTAATGACCTTAAACCTTGTTGATGAAATCACAGAAACTAGAGGAAATGGAAATCGTGAATGTATTGCTCAAGGAAGCGCTAATATGCTAAATGGCTTATTTGGTGGAATGGGTGGTTGTGCTATGATTGGTCAATCCATCATCAACGTAGATTCTGGTGGTCGAGGTCGATTGTCTGGTGCATTTGCAGCAACAGCATTATTAGGTTTCATTTTATTTGCCGCACCATTGATTGAGCAAATTCCAATCGCTGCACTTGTTGGTGTAATGTTTATGGTAGTTATTGGTACGTTTGCTTGGTCTAGTTTTAGAATTATTCGTAAAATCCCAATTTCTGATGCTATTGTGCTTATTGCAGTTTCTGCAATTACAGTCTGGAAAGATTTGGCGGTTGCCGTTATTGCTGGTGTAATTATTTCTGCATTAGTATTTGCCTGGAAAAGTGCTACGATGATTAGAGCACGTAAGCGTATACAACCAGACGGCACCAAAACTTATGAAATTTGGGGACCTTTATTCTTCGGATCTATTCAGAGTTTTAACTCTAAGTTTGATGTGAAAAATGACCCTGACAATGTTGAAATAGATTTTGTAGAATCTCGCGTTAGTGACCATTCTGCTATGGAAGCTATCTTCAATCTGGTAAATAAATATGAAGCTGCAGGAAAGAGCTTAAAACTAAAACATCTTAGTGAAGATTGTAAAGCTTTAATGTATAAAGCAAGCCCTAAGTTTAAAGAGGTTATAGTTGAAGATATTAATGATCCTCGTTATTATTTAGCCGCTAATCCTGAAGAATTTACAAAACCACTTTCGGAATACGATTTATAAAAGAAAAGCGACTCAATTGAGTCGCTTTTTTATTCAATAATCTAATAAGGCTTCAATCTTAGTCTTCACCTTTTCAGTAGAAGGAATCATCGTCTGTTCTAAAGTGGAATTCAATGGAATGGCTGGCATATTTTCACTACCAATCGTCATTACTGGTGCATCCAAATATTTAAAGCATTCTTCCTGAATTTTTCCAGATAAGGCTCTCGCAAAACTATTATTACTTGGCTCTTCGGTGACCACAAGACATTTGCCTGTTTTCTTAACCGACTTCATTATAGTCTCTTGATCTAAAGGATACAATGTCCTTAAATCTATAACTTCTATTTGATCCTTTAAATCAAGTTCTTCAGAAGCATTCATTGCCCAATGCACACCCATACCGTAGGTCACAATTGTACACGTTTCTACACCCTCTTGCTTCCAGATTTCCTGTAACAACCAAGCTTTTCCAAAAGGTAATACGTAGTCTGCAGCAGGTTCTACAGAAATTGCGCCTTGCGTGCCTGGAACCTTAGACCAATACAAGCCTTTGTGTTCTAAAATTACTACTGGATTTGGATCGTGATAGGCTGCTTTCATTAAGCCTTTTAAATCAGCGCCATTACTTGGATAAGCTATTTTTATACCTCGAATATTGGTCACCACACTTTCTACTGAAGACGAATGGTAAGGTCCACCACTACCATAAGCACCAATTGGCACACGCAAAATCATACTTACAGGCCATTTTCCGTTACTTAAATAACAACTACGGCTTACTTCGGTAAATAATTGATTGAGTCCTGGCCAAATATAATCGGCAAACTGAACCTCAACAATTGGCTTTAAACCAACCGCACTCATCCCAACGGTTGAACCTACAATAAAAGCTTCTTGAATTGGTGTATTGAAAACTCTGTCATCACCAAATTTCTGCGCCAATGTAGCTGCCTCACGAAAAACACCTCCAAGTCGTCCACCTACATCTTGACCGTAAAGTAAACATTCTGGATGCTCTTTCATTAATTCTTCAACAGCAAATAAAGCGCAATCTACCATCACCACTTTTTCAGCACCTTCTGGCGAACGCTCTCCTTTTTCCTTTGTAATTGGAGTTGGTGCAAAATCGTGTGTAAATAAATCTTCAGGTTTTGGGTCTTCTGCTTTTTGTGCTTTTTCAAAATCAGATAGCACCTTTTCTTTAACTTCTTTTTCTATTTCTGAAATTTCCTTTCCTGAAAACCCATTATCCAACAATTGTTGTTTAATAACTGGATAAGGGTCACGTGATTTTGCTTCTTCCAAATCATCTCGATACCATTCCATTCGCACACCAGAAGTATGGTGGTTTAACAACGGTACTTTGGCATGAACCAAAAACGGACGACGCTCTTCACGAATTGTTTTTATAACTTTTTCTAAAGCTTCGTAGCTTTCAATAAAATTAGCTCCATCTATAGAAATGGCTTCTAATCCGTGAAAACCTTGAGCATACTTAAAAGCACTTTGCGCTCTAGTTTCAGCTTCATTAGCTGAAATATCCCATCCGTTATCTTGTACCAAATATAAAATTGGCATTTGTTTTAAAGCTGCCATTTGAAAGGCTTCCGCAATTTCACCTTCAGTGACTGATGCGTCCCCTAAACTGCAAACAGTGATTGGTTTTAGTTGAGATTCTTCACCATCATTCTGAATGACATTTGAATTTTGAAGTCCTTGCTTTTCTAGATATTGCATTCCCATGGCAACACCTGTTGCAGGAATAGCTTGCATACCTGTCGCAGAGGATTGATGTGGAATTTTAGGCTTACCAGCATCTTTTAAACTCGGATGCGAATAGTATGTTCGTCCACCAGAAAAAGGATCATCTTTTTTTGCCAATAACTGCAACATTAAATCATAAGGTTGCAATCCAAAAGCCAACAACATCGCATCGTCCCTGTAATACGGAAATGCATAATCCTGAGGTAATAATTGCATACCTATAGCGGTCTGAATAGCTTCGTGTCCTCTAGATGTGGCATGAACGTATTTTGAAACCTGTTTGAAGTTTTCTTCATACAATTCTGCCATTGCTTTGGCTGTGCATAAATTTGAAAATCCTTTTTTTAATATGTCTTTATTCATCTTATGCTAATTCTTTTTCGACTTTGGTTATCCAACCAAATTTATCTTCAATCTTTCCTGTTTTAATATCATTCAATCTTTGATTGATTTCAAGACCAACAGGACTATCTTTTGAAACAAAAATGTCTTCGTCACCAAAACCAATACGCTCTATGTAAGCAATACCGACTGCGGTTCCAGTACCGAAAGCTTCTTTTAAAGTGCCGTTTTTAGAAGCTTCTTTTATTTCATCAATAGTTATTTTTCGTTCTTCAACTTCAAATCCTTGATCTTTTAAAAGACGAATCACACTTTTTCTAGTAATCCCATCTAACACACAACCATCCAATTCTGGTGTAATGAATTTATCTTCAATTTTAAAGAAGATATTCATCGTTCCTACTTCTTGAATATACTTATGTTCTGCTGCATCTAACCACAACACCTGATCATAGCCTTTCGCCTTTGCCAACTCGGTTGGACGTATTGCAGCAGCATAATTTCCAGCCGCTTTTGCTTCACCTGTTCCACCTTGAGCAGCTCTTATAAATTTCTTTTCGGCCCAAAGTTTAATGCGTTTACTAAAAAATGGTCCTGCAGGTGATGCCATAATTATGAATTTATAGTGAGTTGCCGCACGCATACCAATAAAAGGCTCATCGGCATACATAAACGGTCTTAAATACAAAGCACTACCATCCATTGGTGGAATCCAGTTGCGCTCTAAGTCAACCAATTGTTTCAAACCTTCAACAAATAAATCACTAGATATATTTGGCATTCCCATACGGTCTGCACTAAAGTTCATACGTTTTGCATTTTCATCTGCTCTAAAAAGCATCGGATTACCTTTAGCATCAACCGTTGCTTTCATACCTTCAAAAATAGCTTGACCGTAATGTAAAGCCATAGCTGCTGGATGCGTTGGTATTAATCCCATAGGCTGAATTCTTGGGTTGGTCCACTCACCATTTTCAAAATCACAAATGAATATGTGATCGGTGAATACAGTTCCTAATGGTATGTTGTTGAAATCGATGTTTTCAACTTTTGATTTTTCTACTTTTTGGATGGATATGTTGTAAGACATAACTTTAAATTGATGAGATCCTGAAACAAGTTCAGGATGACAGTTAATTATATTTTTCTATTGGTATCAAATTGTTCAAAATAATCAGCGACTCTTCGTACGAAGCTTCCTCCGAGGAAACCATCTACGACACGATGATCGAAGGATAACGACAAATACATCATACTTCTAATAGCGATTTCATCTCCTTTTTCGGTTTCTATAACTTCGGCACGCTTTTTAATTATTCCTAAAGCTAAAATGGCTACTTCTGGTTGGTTAATAATTGGTGTACCCATAACGCTACCAAACGTTCCGACATTAGATATCGTAAACGTACTTCCTTTAATATCGTCACCTGCCAACTTGTTTTCTCTTGCTTTTCCTGCTAGCTCATTTACGTTTTCAGCTAACGTTTTTAAGTCTTTGGTATCAGCATTTCTCACTACTGGAACTATTAAATTTCCACTTGGTAAAGCAGTTGCCATACCAATATTAACATCTTCTTTTACAATGATATTATTACCATCTACAGACGCATTGATATTTGGAAAATCTTTTACCGCTTTAGCCACAGCCTCAACAAACAATGGTGTAAAGGTTAATTTTTCGCCATATTTTTCTTGAAAAGCAACTTTATTTTCGTTTCGCCAGTTTACCATATTGGTTAAGTCAGCTTCAACATAAGCGGTAACGTGAGGCGACGTATGCTTGGAATACACCATATGATCGGCAATCATTTGACGCATACGATCCATTTCTATGATTTTACCTTTGCCTTTATCAAACTCTAACTGTGGAATACGATATGCTGTTGGATCTTGTACCACAGGTTGTGCAAACTTGTAAGGTCTACCGTCTTCGATATAATTGAACACATCACTTTTTCTCAGTCTTCCTTCTTTTCCAGTTGCTGGTATTCTAGCTAATTCCTCAAAACTAATGTGATGTTCTTTGGCTATGGAAATGATTAATGGTGAGAAGAATAAAGCCCCTTCTGACTTCCCCATAGGAGAAGAAACACTCTGCACCGTATATTTCTGAGTATTCTCCTTTTTCGGTTTACTCTTATCCATAGATTTCTCTTTCCCTCTCGAAGCAAGATCAGACTTTGATTTTGGTTGCGACTTCGAGCTCGATGCCTCAACTTCTAACATGGCAATAACTTCACCAACCTTAACAACATCTTTAGCCTGAAACTTAGTTTCGACCAAAGTTCCTGAAGCTGGAGCTGGCACTTCATTATCAACTTTATCGGTAGCAACCTCTAAAATAATATCACCTTCTTCAAAGGTATCTCCTTCATTAACCAACCAATTAATTATGGTTCCTTCGGTTATACTTTCACCCATTTTGGGCATTTTTAGCTCGAATTTTGACATTCTTATTAACTAGCGTTTGTTAGTTTATTTTTTCATAAAATCACGTAATGTAGCATACGTGTTTTCTTGTACAATTCTATCTTTTGGCACTTCATGAAGTGGTTCGACTTCCTTCAAGGTTTCGTGACAATCTTTTGGCAATTGTTGATATAACTGCGTACCTTTAGTTTTCCATTCAATCATTTCGTCACTGACTTGCTTTACAACTTTTGCTGGATTACCAACGACCAAACTACGTTGAGGAATTATGGTTTCAGCTTTTACAAAAGCCATTGCACCAACAATACTTTCATCTCCTATTTCAGCATCATCCATAATTACCGAATTCATTCCAATCATGCAATTACGACCCAAATTAGCTCCGTGAATAATAGCTCCATGACCAACGTGCGCACTTTCCTTTAACGTAATGGATTTACCTGGAAACATATGAACCGTACAATTTTCTTGCACATTAACACCATCCTCTAAAATGATTTGTCCCCAATCTCCACGAATGGCTGCACCTGGACCTATGTAGCAATTTTTACCAATGATGACATTTCCTGTAACTGCTGCCAATGGATGAACGAAACTGCTTTCGTGAACGACTGGTATGTAACCTTGAAATTCGTAAATCATAATGCAGCCCCTTTTAATTTCCCCAAAGAGGAAAAACACTCCTTTGTTCTTACTGTTGCGTACCTTTTCATTTTTTTTCTGTTAAATAGTTCCCTCCCTTTAGGAAGGTTAGGATGGGCTTCTCCTTATTTAAATCGCTTTAATGTTTCTTTTGTAAAATCACTTAACACCAAGCGACCACTAATAGCTGCTCTTTCGGCTAAAAGTGTATCCCAATCTTCAGTACCTTGCCAAAAGATTTTTTTCATTTCTTTCATAGCTTCTGGATTATAGTTACACAGATTTTCTGCAAAGGTTTTTACTGCTTCATCTAATTCTTCCGTAGTATCAAACACTTGTGTAAACAATCCTTTTTGTTTTGCCCATTCTGCAGGATAGAATGTATTGGCATCAATTGCGATTTGCGACATTCCACTTAAACCTAACTTACGCTCTACTGCTGGACCAACAACAAAAGGACCTATACCTACATTTAGCTCACTCAATTTTATGGATGCAAATTTTGTTGCCATACAGTAATCGGTTGCCGATGCCACACCTACTCCACCTCCAACGGTTTTTCCTTGTACACGACCAATAATAAACTTTGGACATTTGCGCATTGCATTAATCACATTGGCAAAGCCTGAAAAGAAGACTTTTCCTGTAGCCTCATCATTGATATTTATGAGTTCGTTAAAACTTGCGCCTGCACAAAATGTTCTATCTCCTCCGCTTTTTAAAACGATGACTTTGATATCATCATTTGTACCAGCTTCAGTAATAGTGTTTGCGAGTTTAGCTAACACATCACCTGGAAGTGAGTTGTGTGCAGGATGAAAAAATTCGATGAATCCTACTTGGTTTTCTATTTCTAATTTTACGTATGGTTGTTGTTCTGACATAATTATATTAATCCAAATTGTTCAAAATGATGGTTTAAATGTTTTCTTTCGAGTAAGTATGATTCATAACGATTCAATTCACCAAAGACTAAATTCTTCAATTTAGCATCTGGATTTTCTTTAAAAAACTCTAAATATTTCTCACGTTGTTCCTTAAATTTTTCGATTGCAGTTTCTAAATCAGGATGTTTTAAATCATCCAATTTATCTTTCTCTAATTGTGGAAACTGACTGTTTTGAGGGAACTTTTGATAATTGTATAAACTCGCATAAACTTTATCTAAAATCTTTTCTTGTGTAGCAACTTCAAAATCTTGAATCTCACCTGAAGCAATTTTATACGTATATTCTAAATGCTCAATCATATGCTGAGGAGTCATAATTCCCCATTTTGGTTTTAGATCTGGCTTAAGCTTTAGCAATAGTTCTTCAATCTTTTCTTCTGTCATTTCAACAAAAGTTTCTTGTTTCTTCTGAACCATTGTTAATACCGTTGCAAATGCTACTTTTTCATCATTTGTAGCATCAAAAATTTCGGCATACCATTTTACAATTCCGCTAGGATGTTCGGCTGATGCGACATCTCTATCTACTTTTTGCTTACACGTTAAACGTACATAAATAGTGTCATTATGATACAGAGGACGTAAAAAACGACATTCTTCTAAACCGTAATTGGCAGACACAGGACCTTTATTTGGATATACAAACAAGCCTGCGGCAGCTGATATAATGAAATACCCATGAGCAGTTCGCTTTTCAAAAATACTTCCATCTAGAGATGTGATATCTGTATGTGCATAAAAATGATCCCAAGTAATGTTTGAGAAATTAATGATATCGGTATCTGTAATTGTTCTGTTATGGGTTTTCATTGACATTCCTGGTTGAATATCTTCCCAATGATATTTAAATGGATGCTGTTCTGCTTCTTTGTATTTTGCATTTTGCTGATATATACCAGTGATTTCTGAAATTGTAGTTGGCGAACCTTGAATCGCTGTACGTTGTAAATAATGCTTTATACCACGCATGCCACCCATTTCTTCACCACCTCCAGCACGTCCTGGTCCTCCATGAACCAAATATGGTAAAGGTGAACCGTGACCTGTGCTTTGTTTAGCCATTTCACGATTAATGACCATAATACGACCGTGATGAGATGCTGCATTTACAACATATTCAGTTGCAATTTTATCATCAAATGTTGCGATAGAAGACACCAACGAGCCTTTACCCATTTTAGCCAATTGCACAGCTTCATCTATTGATTTGTAAGGCATAATAGTACTAACTGGCCCAAAAGCTTCACGTTCGTGTACAACACTACTTTGGAATGGATTATCAGTTCTAAAAACTACAGGGCTTATAAATGCACCTTTATTGGCATCAGCTCCAATAGTTTCAATATGCTCTAAATTTCCATAAACCATTTCAGCTTCTTTACTGATATCTGAAATGGAACTTTTTACGGCTTCAACCTGTTGTTTACTGACTAAAGATCCCATTCTTACTTCTTTGAGTCTTGGATCTCCAATAGTCACTTTGTCTAAAGCTTTACCTAAAGCTATCTGAACATCTTCAACTAAATTTTCAGGAACAATAATTCTTCTAATCGCTGTACATTTTTGACCTGCTTTTACGGTCATTTCATTTCTAACCTCTTTGATAAACAAATCAAACTCAGGTGTTCCCAGAACAGCATCTTCACCCAAAATTGAAGCGTTTAACGAATCGGCTTCCATAGTAAAAGGCACAGATTCTTCAATCAATCTTGGGTGTGCTTTTAACAATCTTCCTGTTGCTGCAGAGCCGGTAAAGGTTACGACATCTTGAGATTCAACCGTATCCAAAACAGTTTTTATGGTTCCATTTATAATTTGAAGAGCTCCTTCTGGCAAAATACCAGAATTGATAATTTCTCTTGCGACAGCTTCAGCTAAATATGACGATGATGGAGCTGGCAAAACCACTGCTGGCACACCAGCCATCCAATTGACTGCACATTTTTCTAACATGCCCCAAACTGGGAAATTAAATGCATTGATATGAACTGCAACACCTTTTTTTGGCACCATGATATGATGCGCCATAAAGCGTCCGCCACGAGATAAATCTATTGGATCTCCTTCAACATGAAATGGTTGGTTTGGAAACAATTTTCGTAATGAAGCGTTAGCAAACAAATTACCGAAACCACCTTCAATATCAATCCAACTATCAACTCTAGTTGCACCTGTTCTGTAACTTAAATCGTAAAATTGTTCTTTACGCTTGGTAAGGTAAAGTGCTAATTTCTTGAGCATATTACCACGCTCTTGAAAGGTCATTTTACGTAGAACTTCTCCTCCTTTTGTACGTCCGTAATTAAGAATTTCAGGAATATCTAATCCTTCAACAGCCCAATTTGTAAAATGCTCACCTGTAATGGCATCGTAAATCGGTGCACCTTCTTCCTTTCCTGTGGTCCATTGTCCTTGGACGTAGTGTTGTATTTTGTTCATACTTGAAACTTTATGGTAGATTCCGCATCAAGTGCGGAATGACAAATCTTTAATTATTTACACGTTCAATCACTGCGGCATAACCTTGACCGACACCAACACACATTGTTACCAATGCATATTTCTTATTCTGTTCTTTTAATTCTAAAGCTGCTGAATAGGCTATTCTTGCTCCTGTAACTCCTAGTGGATGACCAATAGCAATTGAGCCTCCATTAGGGTTAATTCTAGGATCATTATCATCTAATCCCCAAGCCCTTGTACATGCTAAAGCTTGAGCTGCAAAAGCCTCATTCAATTCAATAATATCGATATCATCCATTATTAGACCTGCTTTAGCCAAAGCTTTGTTGGACGCTTCTACAGGACCTATACCCATAATTCTTGGTTCTACACCAACCACTGCAGAACTTACTATTCGTGCTAATGGTTTTAGATTATATTTTTTAACAGCATCTTCTGAAGCGATAATTGTTGCCGCAGCTCCATCGTTTAATCCTGATGAATTTCCTGCGGTTACGCTACCACCTTCTTTTTTGAAAGCTGGTCGAAGTTTTCCTAATATCTCTTTTGTTGTCGTTGGTTTTACAAATTCATCTTTTGAAAAAATGATTGGATCTTTTTTTCGCTGTGGTATTTCAACCGGAACGATTTCCCTATCCAAACGACCGTTTTCCTGTGCTTTAGATGCTTTCATTTGGCTCCAATAAGCGAATTCATCTTGATCTTCTCGTGAAATATTATATTTCTCTACAAGATTTTCAGCAGTAACTCCCATGCCGTCCGTACCATACATTTCGTGCATTTTTGGATTTACAAATCTCCATCCAAAACTACTGTCATACATTTTAGCATCGGTACCAAATGCGCTGGATGGTTTTGCTATAACATAAGGTCCGCGTGTCATATTTTCCACACCACCAGATATAAAAAGATCTCCATCACCAGCTTTTATTGCTCTATTAGCATGAATGATAGCCGATAAACCTGAACTACACAGTCTATTTACAGTTTCGCCAGGTACAGAAAACGGTAAGCCTGCCAATAGCGATGCCATTCTAGCGACATTACGGTTATCTTCACCTGCTTGATTAGCGCAACCCAAAATAACATCGTCATAGGCTTCTTTTGGGATGTTTGGATTTCGTTTTACTATTTCTTTTATAACTAAAGCACCTAAATCATCTGTACGTACAGCTGACAATGTGCCTTTGTAATTTCCTATTGGTGTTCTAATTCCGTCTATTATATATGCTTCTTTCATTATTCTGGGTTAAGTTCATTTTTGATTGCCTTTAACAAACTACTATTGTTCTTATAAATTAATTCAGAACTAGTTACTTTGAATTTCCGCTTTATTAAAACTCTATCGTTATCTGTGTCTAATAACATCATATAAAATGAGTAGTTCCACGTTAACATACTTCTTGACTTTCCCTCTTCAATGTTTAATTTACTCTTATTCTTTTCAACATCACCAAGGCTGAAAACACAAACATATCTTTGTTTAAAATTAAGTGAGTCATAATCTATATCTTCAAATGATTTAATTGATTGCGAAAAATCAATATTATCATCAAATTCTGAATCTACATACTTGACAACCTTGTTCATTTTTTTCTTTAATTTTTTAAAGAAAAGTCTATAGTTATATTCAATTTCACCTTTACCTCCTGAAAAAAACAGTATTGAATCGGGTAATTTGTAATTTTCGACCGTATACTCTTCTACAACCTTTACATTATACCCAACTTTACGAGCTTTTTGCCCATATAGGTTCAGAGATACAATAATAAATATGAATAACAACTGTTTCATCTCCAATCTTTTTGAGTACGATATACGACACCTTTAAATAAAGCTACTAATTCATCTCCTCTTTTGACTTCTACAATATTAAATCCTAATCTGTTTTTTACATTTTCTATAACTGATTCTGCAACTAAATAATCGCCTTCTTCTAAGGCTTCAATATGGTTAATACTTGTTTCTATGGAAACTGCAAATTTCCCATGCGTATTTGCTGCAAAACCGAAGGCTGTATCTGCTAATGCATAACTGATGCCTCCGTGTGCTTTACCCATGCTATTCAACATCTCTTTTCTAACAGTCATGGCAACACGGCAACGACCGATTTCACATTCTAAAATTTCGATGCCTAGCCAAGTGCTAAAAGCGTCTTGACTTAACATTTTATGTGGAATTTTATCTCCTTGCATTAAAAGAACGTTTTATTTTCTTTATTCATTTTACGCAACAACGGACTGCAACGGTAACGGTCTTCATGATACTCATTGTACAATTCATCTAGTTTTGAAACACACCAATCCATTCCTTTTTCATCTGCCCAAGCCAATAAGCCTTTTGGGTAATTAACACCTTTGGTCATAGCATTGTCTATGTCTTCAGCAGAGGCAACATTTAAAAACAAGGCGTCTGCGGCTTCGTTGATGAGCATTACTAAGACACGATCGAAAATGGTTTGTGACAATTCGCTATCTTCTTTTGGTTCTTGTTTTACATCACCTTCAGAATAATCATAATAGCCCTTTCCTGATTTTCTTCCTAAATACCCTGCTTCACTTAAGCGTTTTTGTGTAAAACTTGGTTTGTATCTTGGGTCGAAATAAAAGGCCGTAAATACAGTTTCTGTTACCGTGTAATTGACATCATTACCAATGAAATCCATTAGCTCGAATGGTCCCATTCTAAAACCACCAAGCGATTTTAAACTGTAATCGATAGTAGCAAAATCGGCAATACCTTCTTCGTAAATACGTAAGGCTTCACCGTAAAATGGTCGTGCCACACGATTCACTATGAAACCTGGCGTATCTTTAGCAACAGCTACTGTTTTCTTCCAATTTTTTATGGTTTCAACAGACTTATCTAAAACTCCTTTTGACGTTTGTACTGCTGGAATCACCTCAACCAATTTCATTAATGGTGCTGGGTTGAAAAAGTGAATCCCTATACAACGCTCTGGCTTTTGTAAAGATGATGCTATGGATGCTATGGATAAACTAGATGTGTTAGAAGCGATAATGCAATCTTCCGAAACATAGCTTTCCAATTCTGAAAAGACTTTCTTTTTAATATCCAAATTTTCAACAATGGCTTCAATCGTTAGATTTGAATCTGCTAACGCTTTTAAGCTATCGACATAAATGATATTTGATTGAATTCTGTTTTTTTCTTCAGTATCTATTCGTCCTTTTTCAATGAGTCTACTTAATATTTTTTCAAGACTCGCTTTAGCTTTATCTAAAGCTTCTTGGTTGGTATCGTATAATTTCACAGAACAACCAGCAGTAGCCGCTACTTGAGCGATACCACTTCCCATTGTTCCTGAACCGATTATTCCTACGTTCATATTTGTTTTTATATTGATATCCTGAAACAACACTTCGACAAGCTCAGTGTGACTGTTCAGGATGACAAATCATCCAAAGGGAAGATTTGCCAAATCTACATTTCCGCCAGAAATAATAATTCCGACGTTTTTGTTCTTAAATTCTTCTTTGTTCTTTAAAACAGCAGCAAAAGCTACTGCGCTTGATGGCTCTACAACTATTTTCATTCGTTCCCAAATGAGTTGCATTGCCTCTTTAATTTCTTGTTCCTCTACCCTGATAATTTTATTTACCAAAGCTTTAATGATTGGAAAATTACGATCGCCTAAATACGTTTTTAAACCATCTGCAATGGTATTTGTACTTTCATTTTTTTCAATCTTACCTGATTTTAAAGAGCGATACGCATCATCAACTTCCATTGGTTCAGCACCCATAATTTTACAATTCGGAGCAAACTGATTAACAGCCAAAGCTGTACCTGCCAACAGTCCACCACCCCCAACTGGTGTTATAATTACATTAAGATTAGGTTGTTCTTCTAACAACTCCATTGCTGCTGTTGCATTACCAAAAATAACCTCATCTTGATTAGATGGATGTAGAAATGACGCTTTAGTTTCTTCCTGAATTTTAATAGCTGTGAATTCCCTAGCTTCAGCTGTCGACTCACATTCTATAATTTCACCACCATAGGTTTTAACACCATTCTTTTTAGCTTGTGGCGCGTTTTCTGGCATAACGATATATGCCTTAACACCAATTTTCTTAGCTGCTAATGAAACAGCTTGAGCAAAATTACCCGAAGAATGTGTTACGACCCCTTTTTGTTTTTCTTCATCTGAAAGCGATAAAATCGCGTTTGTTGCACCTCTCATTTTAAAGGCTCCCATTTTTTGAAAATTTTCGCATTTAAAAAACACATTACAGCCTGCTATTTTATCTAATAATTGTGATGTTAACACAGGTGTTTTGTGAATAAATGGTTTTATTCTTTCGTGGGTTTGTATGAGAAGTTCTTTGTTCATTCAAAAAAAGATTCCTGCCTACGCAGGAATGACAAAACTTTATTTTCCTTTAAAAGTTGGTTTACGTTTTTCTACAAAAGCCGAAACGCCTTCTTCATAATCTTCGGTTTGAGCTGCTTCTATTTGTAATTTTGACTCTAATGCTAATTGATCTTCTAAGTTATTGGTTAAAGATTGATTGAAAGCTTCCTTAATTTTTCCTAAAGCTAATGTTGGCATATTAGCAAGTTTCAAGGCTAGTTTATTTACTTCCTCTTCAAAACTTTCTAATGGCAATACTTTGTAAATCATTCCCATTTTTTCGGCTTCATCGGCTGAAACCTTATCTCCTAACATTGCTAAAGCTGATGCTTTTTGAAAGCCTATTAATCGTGGTAAAAAGAAAGTTCCTGCGCTGTCTGGTATTAAACCAATTAAACTAAAGGCTTGAATGAAGCTTACTTTTTCGTGTGCCACGACGATATCACAAGCCAACGCAATATTAGCTCCTGCTCCTGCCGCTACACCATTTACAGCACCAATAACTGGTTTCTTAATGTTTCTAATTCTAGTAATTATTGGGTTGTAATGTTCCTCTAGAATTTTCTTAAACCCTGGATTTAGTTCGGGACTTGTAACTTCCTTTAAGTCTTGACCTGCACAAAACGCTTTTCCGTTTCCAGTTAAAACAATAGCTCTTACTTTTGGATTGCTTTCGCAGTCATCTAAAACTGATTGAAGTTTTAATGCCATTTCGCGGTTGAAACTATTAAAGACTTCTGGTCTATTTAAATGAAGCCAAGCAATGTTATTCTCTATTTTCGATTGAATCGAACTCATATTTTAAGGTAATTTGAAATGTGGATCATAAATAATTCCTATGATATTCTCCCAAGGATCTTTAACGGTTGCTACCATAATATCCTCTCCTACATTATTAGGAGCTTCGTGTTCAGCAGCTCCTAAGCTGATTAACTCGTGATACGCTTCTTGAATATTTTCTACGCCCCAATATGATAGAACATTGTCACCTTTTTGAGATTCGTCTGGCAACAATCCTAATTCGTAACCACCAATATTAAAGCCCACATAAAAGGGCTCATCAAAATACGGTTGTGTTTTAAATGCTTTGGAATACCATTCTTTAGCATCTTTTAAACTTGCAACTTTATATATTGTTGTTCGTAATCCCTTCATTTCAAACATTTAAAATAATCAAAGGGTTCTAGGCAGTCCTCACACTGAAATTGTGCTTTGCAGGCTGTAGAACCAAATTGACTTATCATTTTTGTATTTGTGCTTCCGCATTGCGGACACTTCACTAATTTTTTTCCTTCTAACAACACCGATTTATCAGACTCAGCATCTAATGGTGCTGCGATTCCGTAATCTTCCAAAGCTTTTCTACCTCTTGGTGTAATCCAATCGGTTGTCCAGGCTGGATGTAAAATCAAATCTACTTCTGCCGTATAACCTGCTTTTTGCATAGCCCGTTTGATATCGTCTCCGATAACATCCATTGCAGGACAGCCACTGTAGGTTGGTGCGATTTCGATTTTCACAAGGTTGTTTTCGATAACCGCAGAACGTACAACTCCCATATCCATGATTGACAATACTGGGATTTCTGGATCTGATATAGACTCTAGAATTGAGACCAGTTTTGGATTGATATGTTGCTCTGTTGTTGTCATTATTTTTCCTAAAAACAGGAATTTTCACTAAAATACTTCTCGATACAATTTGTTCATTCTTCACAAATCACTCGAAGTGACGAATGGCATCTTGAAACAAGTTCAGGATGAAACATCAAGAATTTGTTACCATTCCATATTTGGATAGGTACGTTGCATATATTGTAATTCTGCTAGCAAGTAACCCATGTGTTCAGTATGAATACCTTGCTTTCCACCTTTTTGAAAATATTTACTTTCTGGTACGCTTAATGTTGCTTCTTCTAAAACTGAATTTACTTCTTCGTAATAAGCGCCTTTTAATTTAGTGACATCTACGCCAACACCTTCAGCAACCATAGCTTCATCAGCTTCGGTTTGATGAAATAATTCATCTGTATAGGTCCACAAATCGTTTATTGCGGTTTGAATACGACTATGGCTTTCTTCGGTACCATCTCCTAATCGATTAATCCAATCAGATGAGAAACGCTTATGGTAACTTACTTCCTTGATGGATTTTTTTGCAATTGCAGACAGATTTAAATCGGTACTTTTTTCTAATTCGGTCAGCATTAAAAAATGATACACATCGAATAAGAACTGTCTTGCCATTGTGTACCCAAAATCGGTATTTGGCTGCTCTACCAATAAAACATTGAAGTATTCGCGTTCTTTACGAAGCATTGCGATATCATCTTCTGTTCTACCGTCTCCTGCAATCTTCGCTGCATATTGATAATAACTACGTACTTGCCCTAATAAATCTAAGGACATATTGGTGCAAGCGATATCGGTTTCTAGACTTGGTCCGTGACCGCAAAGTTCCCCTAATCGCTGACCCAGAATGAGGCTATTATCTGCGATGCCAAGGATGTAGTTGTATAGGTTTTTGTTTTTCATAGTGAACGTCCACGAAAGTGGATTTTTTTTAATTACTTCTCGATACAATTCCGATTTTTACCGGAATCACTCGAAGTGACGTTTACTTTATATTTACAATATCCTGAAACAAGTTCAGGATGACAAACTTTGTCATTTTACATATGCTTTACCTCGTCTGGTAAATCATAAAATGTTGGATGACGGTATACTTTATCTTGTGCAGGCTCAAATAATTCTCCATTATGCTCTGGGTTTGATGCTGTAATATGTTTACTTTCTACAACCCAAATGCTTACACCTTCGTTACGTCTTGTGTAAACGTCTCTTGCGTTTTCTAAAGCCATTTCTGCATCTGCTGCGTGAAGGCTTCCAAAATGACGGTGTTCTAATCCGTTTTTACTTCTTACGAAGACCTCCCAAAGTGGCCAGTTTTTTTTGTTTGACATAAGGTTTTATTTACCTCATCTTATTTAGATGAAATTAAACTGCTTTTTTATCTTTTCTTTCCCGTTGCTTTTCAGCGTGAGCCATCGCTGCATCACGAACCCATTCTCCTCGTTCCCATGCTCCCACTCTGGCTTTCATTCGTTCTTTATTCATTGGTCCGTGGCCCTTTACGACTTGCCAAAACTCATCCCAATTAATTTCACCAAAGTCATAGCTTTGACGCTCCTCATTCCATTTTAAATCCGGATCTGGAATTGTTAATCCTAAAATTTCAGCTTGTGGCACAGTTTGGTCTATAAACTGTTGACGTAACTCGTCATTAGTTTTACGTTTCAGCTTCCACTTCATGCTTTGTTCTGTATGTGTAGATTCTGCATCTGTTGGACCAAACATCATTAAACTTGGCCACCACCAACGGTTAAGCGCATCTTGAGCTAGTTCTTTTTGTTCTGGCGTACCTTCACATAACTTCAACATGATTTCATAACCTTGACGCTGATGAAAACTTTCTTCTTTACATACACGCACCATTGCTCTGGCATAAGGCCCGAAAGAGGTGTTACAAAGCGGTACTTGATTGATAATAGCTGCGCCATCTACCAACCAACCGATAGCTCCCATATCTGCCCAAGTTACTGTTGGATAATTGAAAATGGAAGAATATTTTGCTTTACCAGAATGTAATTGTTCGTATAATTCGTCGCGAGAAATTCCTAATGTTTCGCAGGCACTGTACAGATATAATCCGTGACCAGCCTCATCTTGTACTTTAGCCAATAATGCTACTTTGCGACGTAATGAAGGCGCACGAGTAATCCAGTTCCCTTCTGGTAACATCCCAACGATTTCGGAATGCGCATGCTGACTGATTTGCCTAATATGCGTTTGACGATATTTTTCTGGCATCCAATCTTTAGGTTCGATTTTTTCGTCACGTGCAATGCGTGCTTCAAATTCTGCTTCTAGATTTTTTATTTGTTCTTCACTCATAATTTAGTATTTAGTGAATAGTTTTTAGTGTTTAGTGGATTCCGCATCAAGTGCGGAATGACAAATTATATTTACACATCGAAATCGACTACTACTTTTTTAGTCGTTGGCACAGCTTGGCAACTTAACACGTAATTTTGCGCAACTTCATCTTCCTCTAATGCGTAGTTGATTTTCATTTCAACTTCACCTTCCATAACCTGACATTTGCAAGTGCTACAAACACCACCTTTACATGCAAATGGCAAATCTGCACCAGCTGTTAAAGCACCATCTAAAATATTATCATCGTCCTTTTGCATGGTGAAACGGAATTCCTTTCCTCCATCTATAATGATAACTTCGACTCCATCAATTTTTTGTTCAGACAGTCGTTCTACACGTTTTTTATCTTCTTCGGTTAAGCCTTTTACAAATAATTCAAAATGAATTAATTCTTTTGGTAAACCTGCTTCAGCTAAATAATTGCTAACATAATTCACCATATCTTCTGGACCACACAAAAACACTTCACTAGTATCTGGAATATCAATAAATGTTTTGGTGAGCACTTTCATTTTGTCATCATCAAAACGCCCATTAAATAGCTCGATGTCTCGTTTTTCTTTGGTTAAGAAATAATAAATTTCCAACCTTCCGAAATACGTGTTTCTTAGCTGTTCTAACTCTTCCTTAAAGATAATGGATTTTGCTGTTTTATTCACATAGAATAATTTGCAAGTAGAATTAGGTTCTGTAGCTAAATGCGCTTTTATCATGGATAGAATTGGTGTAATACCACTTCCTGCAGCAAAAAACAGATAGTTCTTAGCATTTTCAGCATTACATTTTACACCAAAAGTCCCACTTGGAGGCATTACCTCTAACTCATCACCAATTTTTAATGTTGAATTTACGAAGGCTGAAAACTTTCCACCTGGAATTTCTTTTACAGCAACTTTCCATTCGTTATCAAACGGACTTGAACAAAGTGAATAAGAACGACGTACATCTTCTCCGTTGATTAAAGTTTTGAGCGTTAAATGTTGGCCTTGTGAAAATTTGAAGTCTTCCTCCAACACTTCAGGAACATCAAAAGTTACCACCGAAGTGTCTTTTGTCTCCTTATAAAGGTCTTTTATTCTTAATTTATGAAAATCTGCCATTCGTTAAGAGTAATTATCTATCACTTTTGTTACTATTTAGTTTCAACCCGAAAACGATTTCGAATCACAAAACTAAAAAAACTAACAATTGTTAGTTTGATTGACAAATTTACAAAAATTAATCGATTTTTTTGTTAATACCGTTAATTAATACCTGACTTAATTGTTGCGAGAGTTCTTCAGTATTTAGGTCTTCCTTTTTAGGAATCCATAGATACAAAGACCTAAGAGTGGATAAAATTGAGAAGAGCATTACTTCTATATTATCATCAACAAATTCATTTTTTGTAACACCTTCAGCAATAATACTTCTCAACTCTTCCTCGTAATCAGCACGTAGCTGGAGGTAATACCCTAACTTTTCTTCAAGATGCATCCAATCATTGTTAAGTGACGCCATACCAAAAGTGTTTTTAGAAGAGATCTCGACATGTAACTTAACGATATCTTTGAGTTTATCAATATTGGATTTCTTACTTTTTTGTATTTTTTGTAATCCCTGAGTAAACTCTTCTGCTAAAGAAATAATTATTTCTTTTAGAATTTGTTGTTTTGAATTGATGTGATTGTATAGACTAGCTGCTTTTATACCCATTGCAGAAGCTAAATCTCTCATGGTTACTGCACTGTAACCTTTTTCTTTAAAAAGCTTAGCTGCTACTCTAATAATCTCTTCTTTACGAGTTTCCATATGTTACTTTAAAATTTAAAATCCATCACTCTTAAAGCATCTACTGACTCGATTGGTGTTTTATTGTATTGTAGTTTCCAACCCAATGAATTAGTAAGAATATAAAATTTCGAGAGTTCACTTAACAATCTGTTTTGAGCGTTAGACTTTAAATCCGAAGCTTCGATTTTCTTCATTAATTGCTGTCTTACTGTTTTTTTGATTTCGTTATAGTCTTTAGCCTCAAAAGGATTAAGATAATCTGCTTGAATGTCGTAATATTCAAAATCTGGACTTATTTTTATTTCTTCTTTTGGAATACTTAATATTTGAAGTGTCTTAGTGGTTTCATCAATACTGTATTCAATTTTAGATAAGTCATAAGCTACAGCTACATCGGCATTTACCACAACTATTGCCTTCTTTTCAACTTCTAATAAATCTCCAAAAATTCGTTTAGAATTTTCATACGTAAAAACTTCACTAAAGTGACCTTCGGTAACAACCAGCTTACTAACGTTTTTTAACTGTTCTTGTATTAAGGCAGAATTTTCCTTTAAAATGGTTTGTTCTTTATTTCTGTCACCGCAATATTTAAAGGTAAACAGCACTACTAATGTTAGTATAATTCCTATTAAGATTTTTCGCATAAGCTAATTTAAACAAATAAATCTCATTTAATTTCAAATTAACTTTTAATCTAAAAAAACAAAAAACACCAGTTTCCTTCTCTAGTGAAGGCCTAACTAATGTTTATGTAATGATTAATAGCTCCACAAAAATAAAGCACTTCTTCCAATTTCAAATTACCAAATTCTTACCTATATATTAATTATTCATTATGCCGTTTGACTTCAACGGTCTTTTTAAACATATATCGAAACAACAAGCTTTTTAACTAAAAAAAATAACTTATATCTTACAAATACAGCTCGCTGGATGCTGCTAATTAACTTTACACTAAGTATTGATATAAATACTTTTTGTTTCCCCAAAACAAAACCTACTTATGATGACAAGACTATCAACCATTCTACTATTGTTTTTGGCTCCGTTTATTTATGGTCAAAAATCAACCTTATTAAAAAATATCAACTACAGAGCTAGTGAACTACATCACAGCCTCAATAAAACTGGCGACACTTTAATATTAAAAGGCGAACGTACTATTGATAAAGTTGAGATTTTTAACAATAGTTTTCAGAAAGCATACATTGTAAATAGTCTTGACACAAAGATCTCTATAACCGATATTCCAATTGGCAGATTTGTTACCGAAGTAAAAGTAAAAGACAAGTTAATTATCATAACTCTTTTAAGGCACGAGAATTTTGATATTCAGTCTAAAACTACAGAAACAACTGAAATTGACACCGAAGAGCAGAGTAGTATTTACGGACAATCTACCTACCAAAATAAAGCAAAAGGTAAGTCTATGACTCAAGTTGAAACCGAAGACACACTAGACGAAACTTTAAAAGAACCTGTGAGGTTTTATTGGATTGAAAAACAGATTAACAAGGGCCATAGCTCTAGCAAAAAAATGCGCATTGGCGACAAGGAAACTGTTGACAAAATGATAGCCCAACACAAGATTGACTTAAAATCTAAAGCCGGAAAACATAATACCTTAACCATTTGGGAGGTGTATGATACTTCAAAGTTTTTACGCTTTAAAAGACACAACCCAAACTATGCAACTCTAAAAAAGGCTGATTGTTTTAACACAGATCCTTTTTATAAATCTGAAGGCAGTTAAAAATAAATCTATTATTTTTTCAACTCTAGTTTCTCAGCAAAATAGTCACAGAAATCTTTCATTGTAGCCGTCATTTTCTCGTCTTGGGTAGCCCTTAAAAATGTATCACTCATGGTTACTAAAGTCTGATGAAAAAACTGTTTCATTTCATCAACAGGCATATCTTTGGTCCACAAATCTATCTTTAAAGTTTCTTGAGCATTACTATCCCAAACTGAAAGCATAATAGCTTTAGCTTCTTCATTTTTTATTCCACCATCTTGTGCTGACCAGTTCAATTTTTCTGGCACTCTGTTTTCATCAAGCTCTACGTTTAGTTCTATTTTAGATGTTATGGTTTTAGACATTATTTCTTTGGTTTAAATTTTGCTTTATTAAAAATTTCTTCAGGTTCCTTTTCTAAAATGGCTAGCACATTTTCGTCTGTTGTTTCCGCATAAGCTCTTACTATTTGCCAACCTATATATTGACCTAATCGTCCTGGAGATTCGTTATCCAATTCTAAATAAAATTTAGAGTAAGGAGCATCTGCAATAAAACGACCTGGTAGTTTACTATCTGTACTAAAAAGTAACTCCTTCTCTATAAAATAGCTCCATATTGGACTTTCGTTGGCTTCTGCCCATTTTAGTTCTTGTTCTGTATACCCTATCTTTTCTGCATCGGTTTTAAAAGGAATCATTACATCTTTGAAGTAAAGTAACTTTCCATGGTAAATCATTTCATCTAAAAGTGTTTTACGGTTAGATTGAAAAGCGTACTTCTTAGCATAAGCTTCTGCGACCTCTGGTACAATCTGTTCTTTACGCATATTCTTTGCTAAATACCTTGGTATATTTTGATAAAACTCATGATCCTCTCCCAAAAAGTTATCCAAAGCAACTAACAATAACGAATCTGTAACAATAGTTTTATTTCTATAATCTACATCATTTGTTAATGTAACTACTCTAGGAGCACTAAAAGCTATATCATAATATTTTAAGTGCTGAAATAGTCTTTCAAAATCTTTATCTACATCCTTAAAATCGTTATAAACTCTAGTTACCTCCTGAAGCAATTGATCTTGCAATGTATCATTAATTCTATCTATCCAAACAGAATCAGGCACATGTTTAGAAAACAGAAACGGATACGCTTGTTTTAATTTTGGTAGATCTGATGGTTTTGCATCCTCATAAGCCTTATCAAAGCGTTCAACTATTAAGTCTACCTCAATTTTTGAAATCTCTTCTTCAAGCTTATTATCCTCATTACAAGACACCAAAGCCAAACTGAATATTAATAAAATGAAAATTCTCACCGACATTTCACGAAACATTTTTAAACCTAACACGTTTCCGTTATTTTTGTTGTGCAAAGGTACATTTCTTTGTCTTAAATCGTAAATATTATGCTAACAGAAAAGGTTGTAGATCATATCGTAAATTGGTTAAAGGATTACGCACATAACGCAAAGGTAAATGGCTTTGTCGTTGGTATTTCCGGAGGAATAGATTCTGCAGTAACTTCTACACTTTGTGCTAAAACTGGTCTAGACCTTTTATGTATAGAAATGCCTATTCACCAAGCTAGCAGTCATGTAACTAGAGCCCAAGAGCATATTGAGCAATTAAAGAAGCGGTTTTCAAATGTTAGTGATGCTCGTGTTGACCTAACACCTGTTTTTGAAGAATTTAAAACCGAAATAAGTCTTGATGGTGACCAAGCTACCGTAGACATGGCTCTAGCTAACACCAGAGCCAGATTAAGAATGACTACACTGTATTATTATGCTGGCTTACAAGGTCGTCTCGTTGCTGGTACTGGAAATAAAGTTGAAGACTTTGGTGTAGGTTTTTATACTAAATATGGAGATGGTGGTGTTGACCTAAGCCCTATTGCAGATTTAATGAAGTCTGAAGTTTATGAAATTGGTGATTACTTAAAGGTGCCAGAATCTATAATGAAAGCCGCACCAAGTGATGGGTTATTTGGAGATGCAAGAAGCGATGAGGATCAAATTGGAGCTTCTTATCCAGAACTAGAATGGGCGATGAAAATGAAGGATGAAGGTAAAACAGCAGAAAACTTTTCCGGTAGGCAAAAAGAAGTTTTTAACATTTTTATGAGTTATAACACTAGAAACCAACATAAAATGATCCCGATTCCCGTTTGTGAAATTCCTAAAAATTTAAGATAATTTTTACATTTTATCGAATAAATTACCGATACTGCTTATTTTTTGATTATCTTTACTAAGCCGTCATCCCTTGAGAATCTTGACTTAGTAATATAGTTATTACACTGATTAACCCTAACCAAACCAAAATCAATTGTCATGATACGAATTTTGATTGTTGACAATCACCCTATCGTAAGAACAGGTCTTGAGCTATTCTTAAACAGTAAACCCGATTTAAAAGTTGTAGGTAAACTAAGTAGTGGTATAGAAATTTTTGAATTTGTAAGACGTCATGAAGTTGACGTTATCATTTCAGAAATTGATTTACCAGAACTTAATGGAATTACAGCCTTAAGAGCAATTAAAAAAGAAAACAAATCGGTTAATGTTCTAATGTTTAGCCATCAGCCTGAAGAAATTTATGCTATTAGCACACTTAAAGCAGGAGCCTCTGGTTACCTAAATAAAGAAGCTAATGTTGAAGACATAGAAGCAGCTGTTAGAAAAATTCATGGAGGAGAAGTCTCTTTAAGTGAAAAAATGGACAAGCACCTGCGCTATGAAGATACTCGTATGAGTAGAAGCCGTATGTTTAAAAAACTATCTACCAGAGAAGTTGAAGTTTTAAAACTTTTATCTATAGGTCGTAAAAACAAAGAAATTGCAGAAGAGCTAGATATTAACGAAAAAACTGTAAGCACTTACAAAGCAAGACTTTTTAAGAAGCTTAATGTAAATAATATCGTAGACTTAATTCATCAAGCAAAGCATCATAACTTAACTTAGAATTATTATCCGCCAATAACTTTACCTAATTTACGAGACAATAACATTTTAAGACCGAGATAATCCTTTACGTCTTCCATTACGGATCGCGTATCTACATTTTCTCTAAGGGTTTCATTTTTGTATTCTGCCACTTTTTGATCTATGAGGTAACAACGTAGACTCAATATGGTCTGACTTACTAATTGTGGTATGGAATGCTCCTTTTCCTTTGGTACTATATGGTTTCGTTCCCAATCGTGAAGGTTGTACTTTTCATCCTCCATCAAAATACTGGTAACTTCTGTAGCATGTTTTTGGTCTAGTTGATTTATAAAATCTTTGGTTGAAAAACTCTCATCCTGGTTCAGCCTGTCGATGATGGAATAATATAACTCTCTAAATTTTTCATTAGAAAACATCATTTCATCTTCTTGCAGGTCTAAATAGATTTTTTCAAATACACGCGCTTCATGCATTGCTGGTTCTAAAATTAAATCGCCAGACACCTCATCTTCTTTTAAAATTAGATCTTCAAACTGCTCCGTTCTATCACCATATAGCATTAAGATTTCTATAATCTTTCGTTCCAACTCATACTGAACATCAACCTTTGGTTTCTTTTGCTGTTCACTCTTTACAACCTCAAACGCTTTTTGTTCTTGCTTGTATTGCTTATTTGCCTCCTGAAATTCTTTTTTATTGATTTGCGCCAATGTACTAAACAATACATTTTCGCTTATATCCATTATAGAAGCACATTCTCTAATATAAATTTCGCGTTTTATGGCATCAGGAATTTTAGCAATACTATTTACAATATCTCTAATGGTTTCAGCTTTTTTAATAGGATCGTTATTTGCTTCTTTAACTAAAAGCGATGCTTTAAACTGAATAAAATCCTTAGCATTTTCATTAAGATATTCGGTAAGCTCTTCTAAGGTATTAGACTTTGCAAAACTGTCTGGATCTTCACCATCTGGAAACGTGCAGACCTTTACATTCATACCTTGCTCCAAGATTAAATCTATACCACGAATAGAGGCTCTTATACCTGCCGCGTCACCATCAAAAAGCACTGTAATGTTGTTGGTAAGCCTATTAATGAGTCTAATTTGTTCAGACGTTAAGGCTGTACCAGAAGAAGACACTACGTTCTTTACACCTGTTTGGTAAAACTGAATCACGTCTGTATAACCTTCTACCAAAAAGCAATTGTCTTCTTTAGCAATGGTCTTCTTGGCAAAAAACAAACCATAAAGCACCTTGCTTTTATGGTAAATATCACTCTCAGGCGAATTAAGATACTTTGCAGCCTTTTTATCGTTGGTTAAAATTCGCCCACCAAAACCAAGCACTCTACCACTCATACTATGAATAGGAAACATTACACGACCTTTGAATCTATCAAAACGACGCTCATCCTTTACAATAGTAAGTCCTGTTTTTTCTAAAAACTCTAGCTTGTAACCTTTACCCAAAGCATCGTCTGTAAAGGCTTGCCACTCGTCTAAAGAATAACCGAGTTGAAACTTTTTTATAATGTCTTCTGTAAAACCACGCTCCTTAAAATAGCTTTTACCAATGGCTTGTCCTTGGTCTGTTTTTTGTAAAACTTTCTGAAAATACTCGTTAGCATACTCGCTTACCAAATACAAACTTTCTTTGGCGTTGGCTTGCTCTTTTTCTTCGTCTGTTCGCTCGGTTTCTTCAATCTCAATATTGTACTTTTTAGCTAAGTAGCGTATGGCTTCAGGATAGGTAAAATGCTCATGTTCCATTAAAAAGGTGATAGCATTACCACCTTTGCCAGTTGAGAAATCTTTCCAGATTTGTTTTACTGGAGAGACCATAAAACTTGGTGTACGCTCCTCACTAAACGGACTTAAACCTTTAAAGTTGCTGCCAGCTTTTTTTAACTGTACAAAATCACCAATAACCTCCTCTACGCGAGCAGTTTCAAAAACTTGTGATATGGTGTTTTGTGAGATCATACAACTTCCTGCGAAGGCAGGAATCTTATAATTTTTTTATTAATGACAAGCGCGTAAAATTAATATAATCTATTTGTTTAAAAAAAGCTAGCAGAAAGTTATTTCAGATTGAATTTGATAACTAGCCAAAAACTTCTCTTATTTGGATAATGATTATATTTATTGTTATATAACGGGTTGTGGTGCATTTAAGCAACCATTTCGAAACAAAGAACATTAAGTGAAAGCTGAAATAATAAATCAACCATACTCTGGCAAATTTGAAGAACGAATTTATGACGTAGAAAGCGTGTGGAATTCCCAATCTTGGACTTATATTAAGTTTACGGACGAAAGCGGAATAGAAAAAGTTGGACAGTTTCGTGGATTTCCTAAAGATGTAAAAGTATCTAAACAGAAAAACGAAATTCTTGTTTTGACTTCTGACTGTGCATTTCGTTTGGATTCGTTTGAATTGAATATTATCGAATCGGAAAAACAAGCTGATTATGGAAACTTGGAAGTAACACCAAATGGAACTTTTATCCTTTCTGAATATAGCGACATTTATAAATTGGAAAATTCACTTTCTGATATGCAAATTATCAAAAGTCCCTTTGAAATGGATATGATAGAATTTAAAAGCTGGAACGGAAATATATTGGAATTTGAATGCACTGAAATTGCCAATTACGAAAGAAATGAATTGATGGAATTAAATACAACTGATTGGACAATAAAAATAAAAAAAACGACACCACAACAACGTGTATAACTCATTATAGATGAATTCCCTCATGAATTCTTCGTAAATTTTCACAAACAAAACGATAATATCAATTCAAAAAACTCAATTTCTTTTTTCGGTTTTTTAACTTTAAAGACTAAATCTTTTTTTTGAATATTATACAACTCATCAAGACAATTCAACAATTCAGAGCTATATAGTTTTTACTCTTAGCATATTAATAGAAATTTGCAACTGTAAAAATATTGGTAGCTTGTTCTACTATAAGTAAATGACATCATGAAAAAAAACATATTTAGAGTCGTCTTGTTGGTTGGTACCGTAATTTCCCTATTCTACGTACCATGGATTTTGGTTTGGGCCTGGATTTTACCCTTACCAAACACCGTACAAGAACAAGTAGACGAAACCCTATCTCATGGTTTTGAAGGCATGATTGTTTACGTAGACGAAGCCGGCAAACCTCCTGCATTTTACACTGGTGGCTGGAAAGACAGAGAAAACAAAATACCTGCAGACTCTCAGTCGTTATTTAAAATTGCAAGTATAAGCAAACTTTACACTGCAGTTTCTATTGCTAAACTCGCTAAAGCCAATGAATTGTCGTTAGATGATACACTTGCAGATTACTTTCCGGAATTGGTTGATAGAATTGAAAACGCAGAGACCATTACTTTAAAAATGATGGTTCAGCATCGTAGTGGTATTCCAAATTTCACAGACAATCCTGCGTATTGGGAAGACGAACAAGAAAATGGTAAAAGAGCGCTTGACTTTGCCTTGGATTTGCCAGCAAGTTTTAAACCAGATAAAGGTTACGAATACTCTAACACTAACTACCTGCTACTTCGTAGAATTATTGATAAGGTTTTAGGCTACAGCCATGAACAATACATTAAAGAAACCATATTGCGTCCACTAAATCTTAACAATACATTTTTTTCACTCAAAGAAGTCAACTTAGATGATGTAATGAGTGGCTATTATGTTGGCATTGACAAAGATTTTAAAACTAATGAAAACGGTATGTTGGCTACCGCAGAAGATGTTGGCACATTTTTACGCGCACTAAACGATGGTTCTGTTTTTAATGAAGGTGAAAGAGACATCTATGCGTCTATTTATGAGTTTGAACATGGTGGATTGGTACCTGGTTACCAAAGTCTTGCCGAATATCATGAAGATATAGATACTGTAGTTATACAGTTTTTAAACACTACAAACTTTAATGGCTACGAATGGAATTTATCTGAGATTTCGATTAATCGTATTGTTAAGATCATTAAGACCCAAAAATAATTGCTTTAAAACGATTTTGAATCTGTAAAGGCATAGTATAACTCATCTTTATAGGTTATGCCCCAAGCCACAAAAAGGTACTGAATAGCACATCATTAGGATTGTATATACTTACTTTTTTGGTTAGGTTTGTATATATAACTGTTAGCAGTAATTTGAAAAACCATTTTGGACAAATTTGACAAAGAAATATTGTTTGAATATATCTGGAAACTGATTAGTTTCTTTTATGCAATTATCATTATACTTTTTGTGCTTGTTGGAATTATAACTACAATATATATTTTAGACGGAATGGTAGACAAAGAGATTAGTCAAAATGGACTAATCAAAGTATGGATTTTCATTATTAGTTATATCATTTTAAGGAATTTAACAAAACCTTTCTTTATAAGAAAAATGAACAAATCCTAAATCAAATGCTGACGGAATTAATCATAGACAACTATACAATAAAATCAACTGGAGCAGATGGCGGACATAAATACATCTCGGCTGAAATTAAGCTGAAAGGGGAAACTAAAAAATTGACTATTCTCTTTGCGGATAAATCGGACGAACAAGAACTGAAAAATAATGAAAGAATAATAGTAAAAGGCGTACTTCAAGATGACAGAGAAGAATATGATTTAATAATGAATAATGCGACTCTTGAAAAATAAAAACTACTGCCAACAATGTATAACCGCAATTACGGCGGATTCGACTACGTCCGAATCCACTCGGAATTGCTAACGTCAGTGCTTAACACGAAAATCATTAACTTTAATCCCATAACTGACGGTTATACGTAACCGTTGTAGGTAATTAAGAAATGACCAAAAAGAGTGAACTATACCTATTAAGAAATAAGAAAAAACGAGATTCTCGAATTAAAGAAACTCAGAATTTTATACGCTCGAAATCCTTCAGTAGTTTAATGAATAATTATAAATGGTTTCAAATTTTTGAATTAATTGAAGAACATCAATCTAAATTTGAACTAAAAACTCTTCTATCATCTGAAATCAGAAAAGCTGATTCAATTCTTGAACTTGAAAAAAGTTCCATTTTGATTGACAACTCTGGAGAATTCATTGAATTTTTAGAACTGGAACAAATTGTCGTTAAAAGCACATTGCAATTGAAATCTGAATTGGATAAATTGAATGCGGACTTTCATGAGGATCTGGATAATATAACAATACAAGGTTATCGAAAATAAAACTATCTATAATTAACATGAAAACTATTATTCAAATACTAATAATAATCTGTTTTATGAATAGCAACTCAACTCAAAACTATAAAAAAGAGCTTTTAGGAGATTGGGTTTTAACCAATAGTGCTAATGTTCAAGAACTAAAATTTTATAAAGATTCTTTAACTTATACTGGTTTTGGGCATACTTCAAAATATTCATGGGTTATTTTCAATAAAGGAAAAATATATTGTTCACTAACTAAAGATCTCAATACCGAAATGGACAAATTTGACCCTGAATTAGATTCAGATTTTATTATAGAATACACTTTATATCCTGAAAAAAAAATCCTCTCAACAGAAACTATTGATGGCGACTATACATTAGATTACATTAAAGTCAAAGAAAGATTAGATTAAAAAAACCCATTTTACTTTATATTCCCTCACCACAATCGGCACTTTACTCAACCAAAGGTATTAATAACTAAAGTGTATTTTATATCTTTAACCAAACGCTTTAGTTTAGAGGTAAACAAAACCTAGATTTTATGAAAACACAAACATTAACACAGGGCAACACATTCAAAACTTTTGGTTTTGCATTGGTTTTAATGATGACATTATTTACGTTTAATAATGCTTTCGGTCAAACTAAAGAGGCTACACAAGAGCGCACCATAAAAGGTCTCGTATCTAACGAAGATGGTCCTTTACCAGGTGCTAACATTACATTAGATGCCACCAGAGTTGGCGTTGTAACAGATGATGAAGGTAAATTTACATTTCCGAAGAAATTAAAAACTGGTGATGTACTGGTCTTTAGCTATCTTGGTTACGAAACCCAAAAGGTATCTATAACAGATAAAACAAGCTTTATTACTTTAGAGCTTACACCAGATATGGTAGAAATGATTGGTGCTGTAGACACCAATAAACCTTACAAGTCTAAACGCAAAAAAAACTAAGTGTAAGTTTTGCAAAAAACGTTTCTATTACTACTACTGCTTTTTTTAAGTTTATGTAGGCTTAATGCTCAAATAGCAGACTTTGACCATATAGATTTTAAAAAAGCAGATAGTATTGCCTTATCATTAAAAGGTGAAAGCCTTACAAATCTACCTGAACTTTCTTTTAAACTTACCAGTACGTTAAACACAGATGTAGAAAAGTTTAGAGCCATTTATAAGTGGGTTTGCGACAATATTGCTAATGACTACAATCTTTACCTACAAAACGACCGACAACGACAACGTTTTAAAGATGATAGCCTAAAACTTGATGCCTGGAATACAAAATTTAGAACTAAGCTTTTTAGCAGGCTACTTAAGAAAAAACAAACTATTTGCACAGGTTATGCCTATTTGGTAAAAACTTTAGCTGATTTTGCCAATCTGGAATGTGAGATTGTACAAGGTTTTGGGCGTGTAAGCACCACAAATATTGAAACTTTAGATTTACCCAACCACTCATGGAATGCTGTAAAACTTAATAGTAAATGGTATTTGTGCGATCCTACTTGGGCTAGTGGCATTCCAAACCCTAAGACCAACAGATTCTATTTTCATTATAATGATGGCTTCTTTTTAGCAAACCCAAAGCTATTTGCCGTAAATCATTTTCCTATTGATAAGCGTTGGTGGCTTTTAGATGATAATGAGATTCCTACATTTGATACTTTTTTAAAAGCGCCTGTATTGTATGGTAATGCCTATAAAAATCTAGAGCTTCACAATGCTCCTCAGCAAATGCATCATACTATAAAGCCACATCAAAAAGTGGTGTTTAAGTATCAATTAAAAAACAACACAAAGCCAAAAAATGTAAAGCTTGGTTTTGATAATGGTTATAGCACTTGGAAAGACCAACCCACTTCAGTTTCTATAAAGGATAAATCTCTAGAGTTGGAACATCAGTTTAACCAAACTGGTTTTTATGATGTGCATCTGTATATCGATGATGATTTGATATCAACTTACACTGTTGACGTTAAAAAATAGACTTGCACTTTTATAATTTAACAATAATAAATTAGTGTTAAGCTTTTTCCTTTCAACTTCACTTTCATTAAATTCGTTATTTAGACACGATTAATAAGTGTCGTTAACACACAGAAAAGGCAAGAATGGATAAGAAGTTATTAATGGTAATAAATGAGCAGAAATCTGCTATTAAAGTACCTATGATTTTAAAAGAGGAATCTCAACGTTTTACCAAATTACTCTTTAAAGCTTTTTTTGATAGCGATACTAATACCGAAGAGGCATTTACTGTTTTAGAACCTCTATTTATATCTTTAAGAGATATTGCCTGCCCAAAAACCAAAGGTAAACCTTGCAAACGCTGGACTGACTTTCTAACTAATATTCCAGATTTGTATTGCAGTTTAAAAAAAGATGCTGAAGCTATTCTAAATAACGATCCTGCTGCAAAATCGCTCGAAGAAATCTATATGGCTTATCCTGGCTTTTTTGCTATTTCAATCTATAGAATGGCAAGAATTTTTCACAACTTAAAGCTCCCTATAATTCCTAGGTTAATGACTGAATATGCGCATCAAATAACAGGTATAGACATTCATCCTGGTGCAAACATAGGTAGTTCCTTTTTTATAGATCATGGTACAGGTGTTGTAATTGGTGAAACCACAGAAATACATGATAATGTAAAGATATATCAAGGTGTTACCTTAGGTGCATTAATCGTAAGGAAGCAAGATCAGTTTACGAAACGTCACCCAACAATAAAAAATAATGTAACGATTTACGCTAATGCAACAATACTTGGTGGAGATACTATTATTGGCGAAAATAGCATTATTGGTGGCAATACATGGTTAACAACCTCAGTACCGAAAAACTCTACAGTAATCCACAATCATAAAGTTGAAATTTACTCCAAAAAAACACAGGCTAAATGAACAAGACGTTAATTGATAGAATAGGAAATACTCCGCTTGTAAAATCTATAGCTTTAAACACTAATCCTAATGTGAGTCTTTATTTTAAGCTCGAAGGTAATAATCCTGGTGGCAGTGTTAAAGATAGAGCTGCCCACAACATGATTAAAAGTGCCTTGGAAGCTAAACAAATCAACAAATCATCTAAATTAATTGAAGCTACAAGCGGAAATACAGGTATTGCCCTTGCTATGATTGCTGCTATCTACGGATTAGATATAGAACTTGTTATGCCAGAGACAGCAACAAAGGAACGTGTGCAAACCATGAAAGCTTATGGAGCTAAAGTAACTTTACATCCTGATGGTATAGAAGGTGCTCGCGATTATGCCATTGACAAGGTTGAAAACGAAGGCTACTTTTCATTTAATCAGTTTGAAAATAATGATAATTGGAAAGCGCATTATAAATCTACTGGTCCAGAAATTTGGCGAGATACTGAAGGTGCTGTGACGCATTTTGTGTCTGCTATGGGAACCACTGGTACAATTATGGGTACTTCAACATATTTAAAGGAACAAAACAAAGGTGTTGAGATTGTTGGTGTGCAACCTACAGACGACTCTAAAATACCTGGTATTAGAAAATGGCCAGAAGCTTATTTACCTAAAATTTTTGATGCTTCTAAAGTAGATCGTGTTATAGAGGTTAGCCAAGAAGAAGCTATTGCTATGACTCGTAGACTGGCAAAAGAAGAAGGTCTTTTAGCTGGTATGAGTAGCGGTGGAGCTACAACTGCCGCTTTAAAACTTGCTAACGAGTTAGAAAGTGGAGTTATAGTTAGTATTATCTGTGATCGTGGAGATCGGTATTTGTCTTCAGATTTATTTAGCTAAGATTATAACATCTTTAAAGTGTTGACCTCTTGTTCTGTAAGATGTTTCCAATGACCACGTGGAATATCTTTTTTGGTTAAATGACCAATAGCCACACAATCTATTTTTACTAGATCGTACTTAAACGTTTCAAAAATAGTTCTTAAGATTGAGTTTCCTGTATTTTTTATTTTTACACCAATTTTATTCTTAGACTCGCCTTCAATATAGCTTATATCTTCAACAGTAATTAAATTACCATCTACATTAAAGCCTTCTTTTATCTTTTTTAAGTCTTCAAACTTTAAGTTTTTATCTAACTCTACCTGAAACAATCGTGCTACACCATTTTTAGAATTGGTAAATTTTTGCACTACGTTGTCATCATTAGTAAATAACAAAAGTCCAAGCGAATTTCTACCCAAACGACCTATTGGTCTAATATTAGCACTAGTTGCATTAGCTACTAAATCCATTACCGTTCTACCCTTACCTTCTGCTGTAGTTGTTGCAAACCCTTTTGGTTTGTTTAGTAACACATATACCTTAGGTTCTGGCGCAATACGCTGGCCATCAAAACGCACATCGTCTGTACGCTTTACTTTGTAACCCATTTCGGTTACTACCTTTCCGTTAACAGTTACTAAGCCAATGGCTATGTTTTCGTCGGCTTCACGACGCGAACACATACCAGAATTGGCAATATATTTATTTAGGCGAATCTCATCTGGATTTGATGCTGTCTTTGGTTTTGATTTCTTTTTGAAAGGAGCATTACCTCTCGCAAAACTTTTAGATTTGCTGTTAGCTTGTCCTCTTCCCGAAGTTTTTCCTTTCCCTTTGCTATCTTGATGTCTGCTCATATTAAAATTTTTGGCAAAGGTATAACATTAGTTAATACGAACTATTAATTTCTATAGTTGTTTATTGTTACAATAAAAACATTACAAGCGATTTAAAACTACAGAGACATCTATGAGTAAAATGGAAAACACACCAACTACAATGATGAATTTTAAAATATTGTGAAGAATCAAATAGTGTGTTTTTTTATTCGACTTCCAAAGAATAAACAAAAAAAGTAAAAGCAAGATTACACTTAAATAGAAGAAATAGTCCATGTGACCTATTTTAAAAAACAAAGTGAGTACAATACCTGAAACTATAGTTAATAAAGCTAAAACAGTAAGCATAACTTTAGAAGTCCGCTCACCATGTAACACTGGAACCGTTTTGTAATTTAAAGCCAAATCTCCTTTAATGTTTTCTAAATCCTTAGTTAACTCTCTCATAGAAATTAACAGAAACAAAAAGATGCCATGAGCAAAAATGACTGGTTCAAAATTTCGATAGTAAATAAATATTACAAAAAATGGTGTTACAGCAAGGATTGCAGACACCAAATTACCTGTCATTGGCTGTTTTTTGAATTTATGAGAATATAACCATATAGCGAAAATGTAAAGTGTAAAAAATATAACAGCTCTGAAGGATACATAACTTGCAAAGACAACTGCCAAAAAATTAAGCACAAAGTAAAATGACAACTTTGTATTTTGACTTACCAAACGGTCTAGCATTGTTTTTCTTGGCCTATTGATTAAGTCTTTTTCGGAATCGTAGAAATTATTAATGATGTAACCTGCTGCTATCGTAGCTGAAGATGCTAAAACCAACATTAACAAGTTAACATCAAATAGCACTTTTTTCAAAGGTTTATCGTGTGCAAAAATGTAAACTGATGCCAAGTATTGTGCGATAACTACAACCAAAATATTGTAACCACGCACTACAGAAAACAAACTAAAAAATTTTAAGAGAATATGTTTTTGTTTTCTAGTTAGCATATATTTAGAATTAAAAAAACCTCACAAATTACTAGAATCTGTGAGGTTTAAATGTAATATTTTTAGTTCTAAAAGTTGTAAACAACTTCTAATTTCTGACCTTTTAAAGCCGTTTTAGCTCTTTCTATATCCTCAGTAAAACCTAAGATGTAACCGCCACCACCAGAGCCACAAAGCTTTAGATAGTAGTCATTAGTTTCAATACCTTTTTTCCATAATTCATGGAATTGATTTGGTATCATAGGTTTAAAGTTATTTAATACAATCTTAGATAACTGCTTTGTATTTCTGAATAATGATTTAATATCACCTTTTAGGAAATCATCTACACAAGCATCGGTATGCTTAATAAACTGCTCTTTTAGCATGCTACGGAATCCTTCATTCTTCATATTTTCCATAAAAATGCTAACCATTGGTGCAGTTTCACCAACAATACCACTATCTAATAAAAACACGGCACCTTTACCTTCAGTACTTTGAGATGGTATGCCTGTAGCCTCAATATTATCTTTAGAGTTGATTAATATTGGAAGGCTTAAGTAACTATTTAAAGGATCTAATCCTGAAGATTTGCCATGAAAGAATGATTCCATTTCAGAAAAAATAGCTTTCAACTTTAGTAGTTTTTCGCGCGTTAGGTTTTCTAAAACAGTAATTTTTTCGGTAGCATACTTATCATAAATAGCAGCTACTAACGCTCCACTACTTCCTACTCCATATCCTTGAGGAATGGATGAATCGAAGTACATACCTGAATCAACATCTTCCTTAAGTTTATCTATATCAAAAGACACTAAATCTTTGTCTAAACTTTCTAAATAAGACGCAAAACGTTTTAAACTTTCGTTAGATTTTATAGCCTCTTCAGATGGGTTTTTATCAACCTTTAGAGCTCCATTATAAAAATTATAGGGTATAGATAAACCCTTAGAATCTTTAATGATTCCGTACTCTCCGAAGAGCAAAATTTTTGAATAGAAAAGGGGTCCTTTCATCGTGCTTTAAACAATTTCTTAATACAAATATACGGATAAATCCGCTATATAGTTTGCATTCAAGGCGTAAGCAATGTTATTTTTCAATTAATTGTGCACCTTTACCTGTAAAATCAGTGATAAAATGACCATTCTGGCAATATACAGTCAATTCATTTTTTATAAAGTCTAACACACTTTCCTTTTCATTTTCAGGATATAAGACATGTACATTTGCACCTGCATCTAAAGTAAAACATACATTAGAACTATTCTCGGCTCTATACTTCCAGATTTTATTGATTATTTCTAAAGTATTGGGCTTCATTAAAATGAAATAAGGCATACTTGTCATCATCATAGCATGAAGCGTTAATGCTTCACTTTCAACAATTTTTACAAAGTTTTGTAAATCACCAGACGATAAAATTGTTTTGAGTTTTGCTAAATTATCATGAGCCTGAGCAAAACGTTGTTCAGCAAAAGGATGGCCAAACATTAGTTTATGTCCAACCGTACTACTCACCTGCTTTTCACCTTTGTCTACTAATAGTATAGTATCTTGATAATTATTGAAATTAGAGTGTACTTCTCCATCAAATTTAATTCCGTACAAATCTGAACTTTCTATGCTTTCATTTTGTCCCCAGACTACCAACTCACCTTCAATACTTCTACATGCACTACCAGAGCCTAATCTGGCTAAAAATGATGCTTTTTTGTTGAAATATTCTGAAGTGTAATACGCACCTAAATCTACCTCAACACTCATTAAGCACAAAGCTAAAGCGCTCATACCTGAAGCGGAAGATGCAATACCTGAACTGTGTGGAAAGGTATTAGAGGTTTCAATCTTAAAATGATAATCTCTTAAAAATGGCACATATGCTTCAATACACTCAAAAAAGATTTGGATTTTTGGTTTGAAGGCTTCGTTTTGCTCTCCTTCAAAATACACATCAAAACTAAAATCTGATGTCACCTTGAGCGCAGTCGAAAGGTCTTTTTTAGTGTAAGTAAGCTTGGTAATAGTCTTGCAATTAGAAAGCGTAAAGCTTATTGAAGGGTTTTCTGGAATTTGATTTTCCTTTTTTCCCCAATATTTTACTAATGCAATATTACTTGGAGACTCCCATTTTACAACACCACTTTCTACATTAGAGTTGTAATTTTTATGAATAAAATCTTCGGCTATCATAATCTAATTTTCTGCCGACAAAGATAGTAACTTTAGCATTGTTTTATAGTTTCTTGCTGTGGCATTGATATTAAGTTTTTTCTCAAAGTAGTTAAGACTGAATTTTGAATTGCCATAACCTCTGTTTGAATAGAAATAAAGACAATCATTTGTGATTTCATACTCCTCATTTTCATAGGTTTTCTCATAAGCTTCCTGAACTAAATCCTTATCTGGACTATGAGATAATATGGCAAAATAGCTGTTGATTTTCTTGTCTTCGGAAAACGGGCAATTATCAAATATTTTTTGCAACTGTTTCCTCGTTCGTACCATCACAGATACATCAAATCCAAAATGGGTTTCAATCGATTTTCTTATTCCATTTTCTAACTGCATTAATGCTATTTCTTTAGTTTGAAAAATGACATTACCGCTTTGGATATAAGTTTTTACATTAGAAAATCCAATCATAGTTAACAAGTCTCTTAACTCTGCCATTGGCACCTTTCTGTGTCCGCCAACATTAATTCCTCTTAGTAAAGCTATGTATGTTTTCATTTATGAGAAATTGATTGAGAAACTATATAAGCTCCAGTCCAAGCATTCTGAAAATTAAAACCACCTGTTACTGCATCTACATTAATAACCTCACCTGCAAAATATAAGTTTGGAACTAACTTACTTTCGAAGGTTTTAAAGTTTACTTCCTTTAAATCTACTCCTCCTGCTGTAACAAACTCTTCCTTAAATGTACTTTTGCCTGTAACCTGGAAAACCGATTGTGTTAACTGCTCTGCTAAAGCAGTCAGTTGCTCCTTATTAAGATCTGCCCAACGTTCATTCTCAGAAATATTTGAAGCTAAGACTAATTTCCGCCACAATCGCTTTGGCAAATCTAACTGCGCAGTACCATAAATCTGTTTCCTGGCTAAATCTTGTTTTAAATCTTTTAATTGATCTATACAATCTTCAAAATCTTGTTTTATAAAGTTAATTTCAATCTTAAAATTATAATTAAGCTTTGCTAACTCTACTGCACCATAAGCCGATAGCTTTAAGATTGCAGGTGCACTCATACCAACATGTGTTATCAGCAAAGGTCCTTCAGAAAAAAGATCGGTATCTATAACTTTTACTTCTACATTTTGTGCTACAACTCCGGGTATATCTTTTATGCGTTTGTCTTTTATATCAAAAGTAAATAGCGATGGCACTGGCGGAATAATAGTATGACCTAAATCTTCCAAAAGCTTCCATACTTTTGGGTTGCTTCCTGTTGCCAAAACTATTTTTTTAGCCTCAATATCTCCTTGAGATGTATTAATTGTAAATCCATTATCAGTAGGTTTTATTGATTTTACAGAATGGTTATACAACACCTCAACCTTATGCTTTTTAGCTTCAAACAAAAAGCAATCTATTATGGTCTGAGAGGAATTTGAAACAGGAAACATCCTGCCATCTTCTTCAATTTTTAATTCTACACCACGCTCTTCAAACCAAGCAATGGTATCGCCTGTCATAAAAGTATGAAAAGGTCCTAGCAACTCCTTTTCACCTCTTGGATAATTTTGCACCAATTCTGAAGGTATAAACTCTGCATGTGTAACGTTGCAACGTCCACCACCAGAAATTTTCACCTTTTGCAAACCTTCTTTACCGCGTTCTAAAATGGCAACTGATAATTCAGGATGCTTTTCCGCTATGTTTATTGCAGCAAAAAATCCGGCTGCACCTCCACCAATAACAATTATGTCTTTTTGTGCGTTCAAAATGATGATTTAAGAAGATTTTATGAGTAAATCTTTGTTAAAATTAACATCTATAGTTATTCTTAACCTATGAAAATATTTACAATGATACACTTTAAAAGATTAATATTAATAACGCTGATTGCGGTTTCTTGTCAATCTGCTGGTCAACTCAAAATAGAAGGCAGTATTAATAATTCTATAAAAGAAGCTTCTGCTGCTGAAGTCATACCTCAATCCGATTTAATTTGGACTATTGAAGATTCTGGAAACGACAGTGACCTATTCGGATTAGACTCTAGTGGAAAAATTGTAAAAAAAATAACCATTACTAATGCCAGTAATATTGATTGGGAAGATTTAACTTCTGATGCGCAAGGAAATATCTACATTGGCGATTTTGGAAACAACAATGAAAAAAGAGAGCATTTTAGGATTTTAAAAATCAATCATAACGACTTAGATAGCGAAACTGCTGAAGCTGAAATTATCGACTTTACTGTACCAAAAAAGAAATATTCCAAAGACTTTGAAGCCTTCTTTTTGTATCAAAATTCATTCTATATTATCAGTAAAGAAACCAAGAAATTTATTGTACTTAAAGTTCCTAATTCACCAGGAAAACATGAAGCCGTGTTAAGATCTGATTTTAATTTAGATGGTAAAAACAATAAAATTACGGCTGCCGACATTAGCGATGATAGTAAAAGTATGGTACTACTAAATCATGATAAAGTTTGGAGAATCACTGATTTTAAAAATGATGATTTCTTCTCAGGAAATATTGAAGAGATACCTTTTGACCATAACTCTCAAAAAGAAGGTATTTGCTTTAAAAACAAATCTTTTGTTTACATAACAGATGAACGCAATGGTGACGAAGGAGGCAATATTTACAGTTTTAAACTCAACTAAAAGTTTAAACCAAAACCAAAAGAAAATCTTAAACCATCTTCACCATTAAAAAGGTTGAAGGTACCTGCAACAGAATCTGCTGCGGCAACCCAAAATCCGCCACCATAAGAGTTATGCCATTTTTCTGAAGTGTCGTTTTTTACCCAAACTCTACCTACATCTATTCCTGAAAAAACACCTATTTGTATTGGAAACCAGTTTGTTTTGAAACTATTAAAACTGTACCTTAAATCTGCATTGGTTACTAAAGAATTTTTACCTGTAAATCGTTCTGTTCTATATCCTCTTAAGCCTGCACCTCCATCTCCAATATTTGCACCTTGATAAAACAAAAAGTCATCACCAAAACGTAATTGAGTTCTAATATCTGTCTTTAGAACGAGTTTTCTATTAACACTTAAAGCATTATAGAATCCTAGATGTGCGTTAACATAACCAAAAACATTTTCAAATTCTTCTATCTCTGTTTTAGCACCTGCAACAATATTAAAATCCATACCTCTAGAGGTTGCTATTTCATCATCTGCACTGTGGTAATCATATTCCGCTTCTAAAGCTGTAAACAATCTCCTTTCATAAAATTCTTCATCGGTTGTAGGCATAAAATCCGTAATAAATCTATTATCGGTTTCATCTAATTCTATACCTTCAAAAACAGCTTTAAAACCGTATTCACTTCCATAACCAGAAGATTTTATAACACCTACATCTAATCCAACTATACTAGTTTTAACTCGGTTATAATCCAAGGTTAAATCGTCATCGTTATTTATTGTTTCGTTCCCAATACCAAAGAAGTTATTTGTAAAATTGGCACTTGTGAAAACACCACCTACTTTTAAATTCCAATCACTAAAAATATTCGCAAACTGTCCATTATATCTAATATCGAAGCCCTCTGTAGCAAAGTAGTAGCCAGCATTAAACCTGTGCTGCTGTGAAAATGGATTGCGTTCAAAACCTTTTTTAGTTTTAACAAGACTTACACCAACTTTAAGTCCATCATCTGGATTGAAACCAAGACTTGGTGTTATGACACCTGTCTTAGTTATAAACTTTTGAAAATCGTACAAGTTAGATTTGTAATTATCTGTAAACTTTATTTGACCTCCTTTGTTTTTTTTGATAGTATTTTTTTTGGATTTATGATCGTAAACCTTAATGCGCCTTCCTTCATTTATAATATAGCTATCATTACCTTGTCCACCTATAAGTCTTGTGTAAATTAAATTATTGGCTTTGCCATTAACTTCAAAAATATCATCATCATCTAGGCCATACACCCAAATCTCTTTGGTAATGTCCCTGTGATACGTTCTGTCTACTATGACATCTGCTTTTTCACCTCCCTTATTTCGCCAAATCTGTACTCTGGTTTCTTTATCTGCTGTTCTTGTAATCTCAATAAAATCATCTTTGTCGGTTGCTGTAAGTATAACTAACTCATCTAAATAGTTAGAATAACGTGTCGCAATATCCACAAGATTATCTCGTCTTCCTTTTAATTTAGTTTTAATATCTTCTATAGATTCACCTTGAATCTCTTTTGGTAAATTTGAAAAAGCCTCTTCTATAACCTCATCTGTTATTTCTGTCTGAAGGAATTTAGCCTGCTCTAACCAAACTGATTTATCGGATTGTTTTAATAATGCTTTATCTAATTTATGACCAGCACTATTCATCCATTTTATATCTTTTAACTCTGAATCATATACCTGAAGTTGTTTTGTAGAGCTAGAAATTGTTCTTCCTATATCGAGCAATGTTCCATCAAAATTAGAAAACACCTGATCTCTATCTCTTGGTATTGCTCTGTAAAGTTTGTCTCCATTTGGTTGATCAAATTGTGCCCATCTCCATTGATCTTGGTGTCTATCCCAATCACCCAAAAGCATATCAAACAATCTTGCTCTAACAAAAGCGACTTCGTCTATTTTATACTCCTCATCTTTTCTTATTTTTTCGATGATATCGTGTGTACTTTCGATATCATCCGCATATCCAAAATTTCTGTCATTAGAATAGTTGTCCTCCGGACGCTCTTCTATCATATACAATTCTCCGCCATACTCATCGTTGTATTTTCCTAAATGCTTATGCTTTGGGATGTAATATAATTTTGGATTAGTATGTAACACCTGTGCAGCATCAGAAAGTTTAGGCACTACTAAAAACGCATAAGGATGTGCTGCTGTGTAAAAATCTAAAATAAGATCTTCTACTATGGTTTCATCAAATTCATTTTTAACAAAATTGTCTTTAAACACAACCGTTTGAATGTATTGTGTCGCACTTTTTCTAAGTGCTCGCATATTTAATTCTCTTCCGTCCTTTAGTTTTAATCTTAACGATCGTGTTTGATGTCCTCCTCCTTTTCGAACCACCTCTAAGCCTCCGTAAAGGGTATCTAAAGTGGCGACTTGGGCCGTAATTTTTTTACTATAAACATCTCTATAATTTTCCCCCCAAATAGCTTCAAAAAAGTCCGTTTTATCAGTTTCTTCTTTTGAATAAATAGAAACCTCAACTGTATTTGGAAAGCTATCTGGTAAAGTAGAAATATCAAAATCTGGCTTGTTTGGCGGTATAATTTCTTTTTGAAACATGGCTTTTGGTTCTCCATTTACGGCACTAAAAAACTGTACCCAAGAACTACCATCTTTATACACTACAAGTTTAGCAAAGCCTTGTTTTCCATAGGAAAACAAACCATTATCACTCAGTGTGACATGAGACTCCTTTGCTCCAGAACCAGAAACAATCTGTTTTATTCTGCCTTCTTCAATATATTGCAACGTATGCTCATGACCAGACACAAACACTAATTTTGGACTATCTACTGCAAGGGTTTCTAAACGCTTCATTAACTCATTATAACGCTCGTTATAACGATCTTGAATTGACACACCTCCTTGAGTTCTAATTTGTGCAACTACAGATGCTAAAACTGGAACTGGTATTTTCTTCTGCCCAGGAAATAAATGTTTTGAAGCTGCAAATTGCCCTCCATGCACTCCATTGGTATACATTGGATGATGCATTGCAAAAACTATTGTTTTATTCTGTGCTTTTTTTAATTCACCTTCAACTTCTAAGAAAAAACGTTCTCTTGTTTTTATTTCGCATTCGTCATTTATACCCGGATTATCATTCCAATTTTCTAAATACCATTGCGTATCTATAATTATAAGCTGAACTGTTTCACTAACATCTATGCTTTCTAAAGGACAACCATTTTCTGGTTGAAAGGTATTTTTACCTAAAGCATCTTCGACATATTTTTCCTGACGCTTTACGCCCTTTAATCCACCTGCATACCACTCGTGGTTTCCTGGAATAAATAGCGTTTTACCATTAAAATCTTTTACAGCACCAACCTGTGCATTAATTGCATTTTCTGCAGATGCTCTGTCTCTGTGTTCTTTTTTGGGTAATCCTGCAGGATAGATATTATCACCCAAATACAATGTATAATCTTCTTTTGAAACCTTTTGTTCTGCTATATGTTTTTTAAATGCCATTAAAGCATCAGAATATCCATTCATTGGAGATTTACCAGCATCACCAACTAAATAAAACACATTATCTATTGGTTTATCGGGTAAAGTTTGTACTGTAAAATCGCCCTCAGCATATTGTGCTTTGTAGGTTGCACAAGCATGACTTAAAAGGATTAAAACTAGTATTGTAATTCTTTTGTAAATATGTTTCATGTGTATTATTATAACTAAAAAAATAAACTTATTCAAAAGTTAAGAGCTGCAAGATAACATAGAGCATCCTACTTTATGTCTTGCCCATTCTGGTCTTTTGGCGAACCATTCTTTGTATTCTGGTTGGTCACTATATGGATTTTTCAACATTTTAAACATGTCGTCAATTAAACCATAATCTCCTTCATTGGCTTTATCTATAGCCAACTGCGCCATATAATTCCTAAGTACGTATTTAGGATTTACCGCATCCATTTTTAATTGTCGCTCTGAATCTGTTAATAGTTCTGAATTTAATCTTTTATCATATGTATTAAACCATTCTTTCCATTTTTCTTTCTTCTTGCCATGTATTTCTTCCAGATTGTAAAAGGCATCTTCAACAATTTTTAATCCTTCATCAATATTACCCTTCTGATAATTAGCCAATAAACGATAGAAAATTGTCATATCAGTTTCTGAAATTAAAAGGCAATCTTCTAAGTCTTCGATTAATTGTTTATCTCCTTCAACTTTTGTATCTAATCCTAATTTTGAACGCATCATTTCTAAAAATTCATCTTCAAAATCTTTTTGATACTGATTTAGAATTGTTTCAAACGGTTCAGCTTCTTCAACTAGAGGATACAAAGCATTTGCAAGTTGTAGCAAATTCCAAAGTGCAATATTTGGCTGATTACCGTATCGATAACGTTTATGTTCTCTGTCTGTAGTGTTTGGTGTCCAGCCAAAATCAAAACCTTCTAGCCAACCATAAGGTCCGTAATCTATGGTTTGTCCTAAAATAGACATATTATCTGTATTCATAACTCCATGTACAAAACCGACACGTTGCCAATGAATAATCATTTCTAAAGTCCTATCTGTAACTGCTTTAAAAAAATGAATATAGACATCTTTTGAAGGTGTACCGAGTTCTGGATAAAAATGCTTTATAGTGTAATCTGTAAGTTTTTTGAGATTGTCTGTATCGTTTCTAGAAGCAAACAATTCAAAATTACCAAAGCGAATAAATGTTGGAGCTACTCTGCATACAATAGCGCCTTTTTCATAAGCTGCATTACCATTATACAACATATCTCTTAAAACGTCATCTCCAGAAAGCATAAGACTTAATGCTCTTGTTGTTGGCACTCCCAAATGATGCATTGCCTCACTACACAAGTATTCTCTTACCGAAGATCTTAAAACTGCCAACCCGTCGCCTTGACGAGAATATGGTGTTTCTCCTGCTCCTTTAAGCTGTAATGCCCAACGTTTTTTGTTGTGCTCTATTTCGAACAAATTAATAGCTCTACCGTCTCCCAATTGTCCTGCCCAATTACCAAACTGGTGACCTGCATAAGCCATAGCGTAAGGCTCTGTACCTTGATATACTTTAGCTCCTGAAAAAATATTTAAAAATTCATCAGAAGTAACCTCTTCAACATTAATTCCTAAATGTTTGCACATTTCTGGTGATGCATGAATTAGTTTTGGTGATGTAGGCACTCTGGGTTTTACATAGGAATACATAGCACCAAACACTTTTCTTCTAGTATTACTTAAATTGGTGTCTGAAGGTAATTCTTTATTAAAAGTATCTGCTATTTCTAATCGCATATAGTTATGGAGAAGGCTTTTTGGTCTAGGATTTAAAATGGTAATTACAATTTATTGCTTTATCATTTTTATAAAAATACAACTTAGTAATTACTATTAGCTCTAATTAAATGTTAAGTCTTGTAATTTTCGTAATTTAGACCTAATTAATAATGTACGTTACTTATGGCAAAGTCTCTTATTGAAGACACACAGGAATATGTTTTTAACCTATTATCAAACAAACTTCCTAACACTTTTATATATCATAACTACACACACACCCAACGCGTAGTAAAGAGCACTAAAGAACTTATTGAAAACTCAAAAATCTCAAAAGAAGAGTCTCATATACTTGAGCTAACTGCGCTATTGCATGATATTGGTTACACTGTAAGTTCTGAAAACCATGAAGCTGAAAGCGTAAAGCTTGCCCAAGCATTTTTGAAAGAAAAAGGGGTTGAGGAAGACATTATAAAAGCTGTTTCAAGTTGTATAATGGCAACAAAGTTTGACGAAGAGCCAACCAACAAACTCGAAGAAATTATAAGAGATGCTGACGCTTCTCATTTTGGAAAAAAATACTTTAATGAAGCCAGCGAGTTTCTTAGAAAAGAATTAGAACTGCGTGGTATTAAAAATTATACGCCTGCTGAATGGCGAGCTGAAAATATTAAAGTGTTAACAGAACATAGTTTTTATACAGAATATGCTTTAAAAAACTGGCAACCTAGAAAAGAAAAGAACTTAGCAAAATTAATAGGCAAAAAGAAAAAGCGTAAAAAGAAACTTGATGTTGAAAAGCTAAAGGCTAAATACAAAGCACAATATAAAAATGAGAGTCCGGAAAGAGGTGTACAAACATTTTACAGAACTGCCTTAAGAAACCATATTAAACTAAGTGATATTGCCGATACAAAAGCCAACATATTACTATCGGTTAATGCAATTATTATTTCGGTTGTACTTGCCAATCTTATTTCTAAGTTAGACACCAACCCCTATTTAACTTGGCCAACAGTTATATTTTTATCATTCTGTGTAATTTCTATGGTACTCTCAATTATAGCAACCAGACCCAACGTTACCAGTGGTGAGTTTACCAAAGAAGATGTAGAAAACCAAGAGGTGAACCTTAGTTTCTTTGGTAATTTCCACAAAATGGAACTAAAAGAATTTGAATGGGCTATAGGAGAAATGGTTAAAGACAAAGATTATATCTACAAAGCACTCACAAAAGACCTTTATTTTTTAGGTAAAGTTTTAGAACGAAAATATAGGCTATTACGAATTACCTATACTGTATTTATGATAGGAATTATAACTTCTTTAATATCATTTGCTATTGCTGTAAAAGACAATCCTAACGTTGACATCAAAGACGTTTTGCCCGAAACCAATACAGAAACAGGTTTTATAAATTCAAAAAAAGAAAGCAATATTGATTTTATGATTTAATGGTTTCCATTAAATCATTGTAAGTGTAGAAGTTCTTATCATCATTTTCATTATGATATAGAATACTAACCCTCAACGCCTTAAGTCCGGTTACTCCTTGTAAGTCCTCTAGTTCTAATACTTCTAAGTCCTTATCTAGGATATTTTTAGATTGTAAGAAACTTATATATGTTTTGTATTCATCCTCATCTTCTTTTTGAGAATACACAATAGTTAGTTTTCCTTTTTCAGTAATTCGCTCTTCGGTTCCTTTAATAAAAGCTTTATCAACTCGTTTTTTAACCACCTCATAACGTGCGTTATAAGTACCATCAACATCAAAACGTTTTTCATCCATTCTAAAACGAATTGAAAGCGGCTGATTAAACACCAAAACCATTGAAGCTACATCTAAACTTATTGGATATTCATGCTGGTTTTGATAATACGAATTCTCCATTTCGCACATTACCTGTAATTGCCAAAGTCTTAAATTATAAAGGTAAATAACATCAAAACTATCTAGTTTAGTAATAGATTCACCTATATACATATTATGCTCTACACCATCAGTTTTAAAGCGCTCAAAAAAGTGTGGATACATTTGCTGAGCTTCAATCTGTTTTTCATCTAATAATGAAGACATATTGGTATTTATAAGCTTTACTGTATCATCATAATGCTTTCTATAGAAGTAAATAACGTTAAGATCTTTATCTATTTTATTAAAGTAATCTTCTATATCATCTTTAAGTGATTCCTGACTTTTAGATATGAGTTGAAAAACTGGCTTTACTTCTTCTTTTAAAAACATAGAAATAGCATGCTCGCTATCTACCTTAAAATTATCTTTAATCTCTGCACTATGCTTTATAATCTGAAACCTTATTTTTTCAAATATTGGTAAGTGTTTTTCCTCAAGACTTTTATCGAGTATCTTCTCTGCAAGATTAAGCTGCATTAACAAATCTTTCTTAGTAGCTTCATTTCTAGCATTAGAAGAACCTTTTACATCTATTTGTCCAAACAGCGGATATACATTATCAAAAGCAATCTTTCTAAATGTTGGCGATTCTTCTTTATTGTACTGCGCTTTAATATAATTTCTTGCCTCATGAACAAATTTCCAATGTACGCTAGAGTGAATAGAGGTACATTCCTTTTGTATTACAGCTTCAATTAAATTTTCCTCCTCTGCCTTAGACCTTTCCACTGCAGAAACAATAAAAGGCATTACATCTACAAGCTTATTAGCATTAACACTATTAAGCACCTTAGGCTTGTCAGACACTATTTCTAGTATTCCCATTAAACCTTGGTCATTAGCTATAGGCGCAAAAATTGCACTTTGTATGCCTTGCTCTTTTAAAACCTTAATATGAGGCACTTCGCAATCTTTACTTTCATAAACCTCTTTTACATTAGAAATTGTGAAGTACTTCTTCTCTTTAAGTAATCTATTATATGACCAATCACACAAGGCATCTGAACAATAAGATGCTTCTAATTCATTAAGAAGATAACTGGTCATACCTGCACCATAGACTCTCATGAAAGAATCTTCATCTTTATTGTAAATAGAGAATCCAACTTTTATATCCTTTATACCAAGGAGCGAACGAAAAATTTCATGAAAGTCCTGCATAAATGCTTCGTCCTTTCGTTTTCCTTTTCCTAAAAGAGAAGACTTAATATTGGAAATAGACTGATCGTCCGTAACATCAAAAATATTTGAAATTACAAACCCTTTAAAATTATAACTATTCGGCGGAAACTTTGATTTCCATAAATCTAAATCTTCAAAGTTATCTATGAGTTGATCATAATCCTCTGATGTAATATTTGGTGCGTCCTCATTTGCTGTAATTTCAATAAAATCTGCATTGTACAGAATTTTATAGTATCGCATAACACCATTTTTATCTGGAATTTCATAGAAAAAAGGTCGCTTAAAACTAAGATCATAACCATAACAGAACTTCAAAATAATAGAACATGCAATAATATAATTATGATCTTCTGGCAGGTTTTTAATCTCTAATTCAAAGTCTTCACCAGCATCTTTCAATATAGTTTTAAAACGCTCTGAAGCATTAAATATCACATCCTGTAAAGGTATTGAAGCCGTCTTTATTTCATTGTGCGTTAAAATAGGACTAAAAGCATCCTGAAGAATACCCGCTATCTCATCTTCATACTTTTCAAACAAAGACAAATCGCTGAAACCCTCTCTTAGAATAGGATTATCTTTAGCTATTTGCAATACGCGTTCTGCATTAGAAACCACTGCTTTATTATCAGAATGCATAAGCAGTTCGTATTTTTCTAATAGCTTATTAAAGCTAACCTTTACGTTTAAAGGTGACTCAATGTGGTTATTAATATTCAATGAATTAAAGTAGTTTTATTTCCTAAGTTACAAAATTTTAATTGTAGTCGTTTATTAGTAGACGAACTTACACCTGTATTTGTTACATATTTGGGTAAAAAACTATACTTTTTTTATGCTAATTGCAAAACCACCTCCTTCTGCTAATTTTACACTCAACTTAGAGTTCTTAGAAATATCTATCTTTTCAATAGTAATATCAAGAGGATTGTTATCCCAGTGAGCGTTTTCACCATCTTTGTAAATAATGGCCTCATACTTTTGATTCTCATCTAAAAAGTCGAACGTTAAATCTAAAGTTCTAGCATTTTCATCTGTAATACCACCAACAAACCAATCACCTGTTTCACGTTCTTGCCTTGCTATAGTTACATAATCTCCAACTTCGCCATTTAACACTTTGGTCTGTTGCCAATCTACACCAACATCTTTTATAAATTGAAGTGGCTCTGGATTCGCTTCGTAATGCTCTACTAAATCAGCAGCCATTTGTATAGGACTATAAATCACCACATACAAAGCTAATTGCTGAGCAATAGTGGTGTTTACTTGATTTTCTGGTTTGTATTCATCAAACTTAATATTGAAAATACCAGGTGTAAAATCTATAGGACCAGACAACATTCTTGTAAAAGCTACAATTGGCAAATGCTCTGGCGGATTACCACCATCACTAGCCCAGGCATTAAATTCTTGACCTCTTAAACCTTCACGAGAAATAATATTTGGGTAAGTTCTACGCAAACCCGTTGCTTTAATTGGCTCGTGCGCATTAACTGCAACTTCATAATCTGCCGCCTTTATAGCTGCATTGTTATAATGATTTACCATATACTGCCCATGATGGAATTCACCTTTTGGAAGAATCTTACCAACGTAACCCGATTTCACAGAATGCATGCCATATTTTTGCATTAAAGCATAAGCTGTATCCTGCTGTTTTGTGTACGTTTCTGTTGCTGCAGAAGTTTCGTGATGCATTATAATTTCAACACCTTTTTCTTTAGCATAGCTTGTTACCTCCTCAATATCGTAATCTGGATATGGTGTTACAAAATCGAATACTCCTTCTCTATCCTCAAAACCAATCCAATGCTCCCAACCTGTATTCCAACCTTCAACTAAAACACCTTTCATATTGTTTTTAGCCGAAAAATCAATAAAACGTTTTACATTTTCGGTATTTGCACCGTGTGTTCCGTTAGATTTTCCTCCTTCAGTCCAAGTACTCATATCTTGCGTCATACCATAATCCCAAGAGGATTTACCTAAATGCATTTCCCACCAAACACCTGTATATTTCATTGGTGTAAACCACGACACATCTCCTAACTTGTTTGGTTCATTCAAATTCACAATAAGTTTTGACTCTATTAATTCAGGTGCATTATCAGTGATTTGAATGGTTCTCCAAGGTGTATGAAAAGGCACTGTTTTCTTCACCTTATAATCTGTATTCATAGAACCAACCAAATTACTTTTTAAATCTAGATTGTCGTTATCAATCATCAACGTCATCCCAGAGTAATCTATTAATGCCGCTTCATGAAAACTTAGATGCGTACCACCTGCACCAACCATGGTCACAGGTGTATTAACGGCATTTACAGGAATATCTGTTTGTGCTAAATCTTTATGTTTCTCATACTTCTTTGCATCAATTTCCGAAAGTTTAGTCGTTTTGTATAAATGCTCGTAGATATCCCAATCACCAGGAATCCAAAACGTTTTGTAATCTTCGGTTAGGTTGAATTCTGTATGCTCGTCATTAATATAAACTTCGCCTTTAAAATTGTCTTGCTCTGGGAACTCATATCTAAAACCAACACCATCATTATACACTTTAAAAACAATGTTCATTGAGCGTGCAGCTTCATTATTCTCTTGAAGTTCTACTTTTAACTCGTTATAGTTGTTTACCACATCCAATTGTTCACCCCAAGGCATTTGCCAAGTTTCGTTAAAAGATGAAGTTGCTGTATGCTTTATTTTGAAGTTTTCACTAAAATCTTCAGCATCCTTAAAATCGAAACCTAAATACGATGTGTCTACAACTGTTTTATTGTTAAACATAACAGTATAAAATGGTTTTCCTTTTGCATTAACATTGAAGTTAACTGCTATTTCAGAATTAGGCGATTTAACCTCTAAAACCTGCTCCTTTTCTGTTGAACAAGCATAAAGCGCTAAAACAAATAGAGGTAAAATATATTTAAATTTCATAGTTATTCCTTTTCGATTAGTACAATACTAAAATTTGAGTTTATAGTAATTTTTCCATTTTCTACGGTTGCTGTTTCTCCTGAATAAGCATCTCTCAACACAGTGCCTTCCTCAAAGATTTTGGATACATCAATAGTTTTCTCGCCTTTATCTAAATCTAAACCTATAACAACCAAATCATTAAAGTCCCCTTTTTGAAAACTTCTATAAAATAGATAAGGTTCTTGAGTTATCATTTGGTGAGTACCAGCTCCAATAGACGAATGGCGCTCTCTAAATTTACCCAATTTTTGCCAGTGTTCTAAGACTTCTTTTGTTTTATTATCAGATTTTACAGCATCCCAGTTCATGAACGAACGTAAGGTTGCATCTCCTTGAGTGCCTTCAATCACTAAAGATCTTGCAGATTCATCACCATAATATACTTGCGATGTTCCTGGTGACAATAATAGTTTATTTGCTGTCTCAAATGGTTTTTCTCTTTTAGGATCAAATGGACCTCCATCATCATGAGAGCTTAAATAGTTTAGCACACCAAACCCTTTCAACTCGTTATTTAAGATACCTGAATAGCGTTTGAATAAATCTTCGTAACCATTCTCTTTAGCATTCCACTTGAATTCGAAATTGATTTGCGCACTGAACATATCATCATAATAGTTGACTTTTTTGTCACCATAATCAAACATTTTACCTCCACTGATGCCATAGTTGTAAACTTCACCTACCAGATAAAAATCATTATCATCCATGACTCTTTCTGGATTGTTCTTTTTGAATTCCGCAAAAGCATAATCACATTCTTTTTTGAATTCTTCCCAAACATAAGCTTCGGTATGCTTTACCGTATCGCATCTGTAACCATCCACACCAAACTCGGTGATGTAATCTGTAAGCCACTTCATGATATAAAAACGTGGTGCTCTTGGGTGACCCGTTCTTTCAAAGAACTCGTCTAACTCTTTTACTTCTTGCTCATAACGCCCTTCAGCTTTCCATTTTTCAACCAGTTGCTGAGGCAACTCTACATTTTCATTACTCTCAGTTCTAATATCTGGTAAGTTTTTTACCAAAGTACAACTGACAGTGTGTTCGTAATTGTCATAAGAACATTGCACATCTGTACGTACCCAATCTTCTGGCCAAACAGGATCTTTTTCCGTAACAGGACCTGTGTGATTAATCACTGCATCCAACACAATACGAATGCCTCTTACATGTGCTTCTTTTACCAATTCATGCAAATCTTCTTTAGTACCATAATTCGGATCTATACTTGTCCAATCCTTTGCCCAATACCCATGAAAACCATAGGAAACTCCTGTACCTTCGTCTGTAGCACCATGAATTTGTTCTACAACAGGTGTTAACCAAATAGCATTAATGCCTAAATCAGTGAAGTAACCTTCTTTTACTTTTTGAGTGATTCCTTTGATATCTCCACCTTCAAAACCTCTTAGTTTTCCAGCTTGCTTTGTTCTATCAAAGTTGACATCGTTGGATGTGTCACCGTTATTGAATCTGTCGGTTAACAGAAAATAGAGATTCGCTCCTTCCCAAACAAATGGCGCCTTTGGTTTTTCTTCGACTTCAGTTTTATTTTCTTTACAGCTAAGCATTGAAAAAGCTATAATGGTTACTAAAAAATATTTGTACATTATTGTTTAATTAAAATTTTATATTCCCAAGATCCAATAGGCTGGGCTTCTGATGTAATTGTTTCAATCTCACTAGTTAAGTAGTTTTTATATTGTCCCTTTGGGATTACAACTCTATTATCACTATCCGTAATATTTCCAACAAAAATCAACGATTCTGATCCTTTACTTCTTTCAAACATTAAGATACTATCTGAGTATGGCATCGCTTTATATGAAGCTGCATCTTTACCACCATTCAAAGCTACATTAGTGCTTTTAAGTTTACCTAATGTCTTCAACAAGTCGAAATACTCTCCTTTTTCTTTTGGAATAGAATCCTTTTCGAAAAACTTAAGGCGATGTTCCATGTCATACTCCTGACCACTATAAATTAGTGGCATTCCTGGCATCATATATTCTAGTGCAGTAAATATGTCTTTTTTATCTCCCATACGTTCTTTTATGGTTCCGCTCCACGAGTTTTCATCATGATTGGTAACAAAATTCATAAGAATATCATTTGCTTCATAATCCGTTGAAACTTTTGTTATATACTCATAAAAATCTTCAGGTGATTTTTCTCCTTTTGCTAAATCATTCATTAAGTGATGACCATTCCAAGCATACGCCATATCAAACAATTCACCTTTCAGCAATTCTGGCTCCCAAGCTTCAGCTAACATAAAAACGTTTTTCTCACTTCTTAACTTAGAAATAGCCGTTTCCCAAAAATCAACAGGCACAGAACCTGCAACATCACATCTAAAGCCATCTACACCTTCATCTTTTACCCAATACAGCATATCCTCAATCATTTCCTTACGCATATCTTGGTTGTCGTAGTTTAAATCAGCAACATCTGTCCAATCAGTTCCGTCAGGATGTACAATCTCACCAGATTCATCTTGGGTGTAATAATCAGGATGATTTTTTATCCACTCATGATCCCAACCTGTATGGTTTGGTACCCAATCTAAAATGACATAGATTCCGTTTTCATGAGCAGTGTTTACCAATTCTCTAAAGTCTTCTTTAGTGCCAAATTCAGGATTAATCTTTGTGAAATCGGTTACCGCATAATAACTACCTAAGTATTTAGCTTGTTCTTCTTCTGGAAAATCAGAAGCGAATTTGCTATTTTCTCCACCTGTAGCTTTTCGTTTAGTTTCAGAAATAGGAAAGACTGGCATTAACCAAATGACTTTTACTCCCAATTCTTTTAAAGTTGGAATATCTTTAGTGAATTGATCAAAAGTACCTTCTGGTGAATATTGACGAATATTGGCTTCATAGATTACTGCTGTTTCCAAAATCTCATCTGAAATCGGTTCGATTTCAACACTGGTTTTTGGCTCGTCCTCTACTATTTTAGTTTCCTTTTTTTCTTCTTTGCAACTTGCAAACAGAGCAATTGCAAAAAAGGTAAATATTAGTTTTTTCATGATTACTTTATTTTAAGTATGAATGATTCTAAAGGTTTTATATCAATACGAACTTTGGCTTTACCTCCTTCAACTTTTAAAGTCGATGTATAATTCTTGTACAACTGGTCTTCAACTTCATAATCTCCGTCTTTCAACTCTAATTTAGACACCAAATCTTCTGGTAATTGCAATTCAAAACCATAAGTGTTTTCTGCATTAAAGTTTGAAATGATAATGAGTTTTTCATCTTCACTCCAACGTGCGAAACTCAAGACCTTATCGTTATACCATTCTGTATGATGTTGATTGTAATGTTGCAAATCTTGATAGTCTCCCATTAAGGCATCACTGTTAATCGTGAAGTTTAATAAGCGCTTGTAAAAGTCTCGTAATGTTTTTTCTTCTGCGGTAGATTGACCTCCATCAAACTGCTTATTGTTTACCCAACGTACAACGCTTGGCACACTTCCATAATCGAAAATGGATGTTCGTGTTGGGTCACCAAAACCTAAATCTTCTTCGGCTTTTTCACCCAATTCCTGACCAAAATATACCATTGTTGGCGAGGTACTTATGGTTGCTGAAACGACCATTGCTGGCTTTCCTTTTTCAGCATTACCTGCAAAATCTGGACTCGCAATACGTTGCTCATCGTGATTCTCTAAAAAGTGAAGCATATGATGCTCAATATCTTTTAAATCCTCTTGAATTGGTGGAATATTGTACGTGCTACCGTGACCTTGCATTACGTGTTTTAAGGTATCATACAATTGCACTTTATCGTACAGATAATCCATTTTCCCTTTTTTGATGTAATCTCTGTACAAATGTGGCTGGTAAACCTCAGCTAATAAAAATGCGTCTGGATTCTGCATCTTGATGTGCGAATTCATATAACTCCAAAATTCCACAGGTACCATTTCTGCCATATCAAAACGAAAACCATCGACACCTTTAGCTGTCCAATACAATGCTATGTCTTTGAACTTCACCCAAGAACTTGGTACTGTTTTGCCTTTCCAGAAGTTATAATGTGCTTTGCAATCTTCGTTATCGAAACCTTCTGGTAATTCATCAAAATCTTTTTGGCCTTCTGGATTGATTCCGTAGTTAACCTTAACGGTTTCGTACCAATCGTTCATATTTGGTTTTGATGCTCTTGAACCATTACCTGTCCATTTTGCTGGAACTTCTTCAAACTTACCATCTGCTTCTAGATGATTTTCGCCACCTAATGGTTTGTATCCGTTTTCCCAATTTGGCACTTCAAAAGTTTCACCTGGATTGTAATAAAAGTTATTATTAACTGCGTAAGTCACGCTTGTATCATCTTCTGCTCCAAAATCGGTTGTACCTTCAGGATTGGTTAGACTTTGATAATTACGAGCCACATGATTTGGCACAATATCGATTATGACTTTTAAACCTGCTTTGTGCGAACGCTCTATTAAAGCCTCAAATTCTTGTAATCTATTTTCAACATTTTCAGCTAAATCAGGATTCACATTGTAGTAATCTTTTACCGCATAAGGCGAACCTGCACGACCTTTAACTACATCAGGATCATCATTTGAAATGCCATATTTTGTGTAATCTGTAATCACATCATGATGTGGTACACCTGTGTACCAAATATGCGTCACTCCTAAATCCTTGATTTCAGAAAGGGCTTTATCTGTAAAGTCGTTGAATTTACCAACTCCATTTTCTTCTAAAGTTCCCCAAGGTTTATTATTGGTATTGGTATTTCCGAATAACCGTGTAAACACCTGATATACGACTTCCTTCTTTTTCATTACTGATTTAGTTTCTTCAGTTTTTATAGTTTGCTTTGGCTCGTTTTTGCAACTAAAAACAAGAGTTACAAGTAAAATTAAAGCAATTATATATCTTGAACGCATACTATTTGTTAAGCTTTATTTTAATTTCTTTTTCTTTTGATGTATCCCAAACTATAATAAGTGTTAAGGTTTTATACTTAGAATTGTATGTTCCTTGAACCTTTTCTCTTCCTACTTTGATTTTCTTAGGTTGGCTCTTAATATTGTGGATAGTTAAAGAAATCTCTTTTGTTTTAGCCAGATAGTTCTTGCCTGTTTTAGCTTCAAAATCAATCTCAAGCCATCTACCATCACTCTCAGCTTCAAACTCAAGAATCTGAAAAACATTATTCTCTATTGGATTAGCTGTTTTACCATCATCAAGGTAAAGCTCTCGCTCAGATTGCTTCACTGAACCATCATGATAGTATTGCAATTGAAATGTACTATCCTCATAATTTTCTGTAGTTTGAACCATTTCGGTTAATGGAATAAAAGCACCTGCTCTCACATATACCGGAATAAAATCTTCTCTTATCTCTACAACCTTTGTTGTTCCTCCTTCTGTAATCTTATCCGTTTCAATATCAAACCATTTTGAGCCCTTTGGGAAGTAAACTTCTTGCTCTTTTTTACCTGCTTCTAAAACTGGCGAGACCAAAATATCATTTCCCCATAAATAGGTTTTTGTATAATTGAATAATTCAGGGTTATTTGGTTCTTCGAATAACAGCGGACGCATTAATGGCTTTCCATACTTATGGTTTTCGTACACTAAGTTATAGTTATATGGTAATAGTCTGTAACGCATTGCTATGGCAAAACTTGCTAATCGCTTGGCTTTTTCACTTCTAAAAACAGGTTCACTTGGCACATCTTCTTGAGCGTGAGGTCTAAAAATTGGATTGAAGGCTCCATACTGCAACCAACGCACATAAAGCTCATCGTCCAAGTTAGCACCAGCAAAGCCACCTAAATCGCTATGCATGTAAGCCAACCCTTGCATTCCCATTTGAAGCGCAATTTCTGGCTGACTTTGCAATCCTCCCCAAGTTCGGTTAACATCGCCAGACCAAGGTACCATTCCGTAGCGTTGGCTACCAGAATAACCAGCGCGCATTAAAATAAATGGTCTTGTACTTGGAAAATCGCGTTGGTAACCTTCATAGATTAATCTTGCCCAATCGTGACCGTAAATATTATGCACTTCGGAAGCCGAACCTGTATGATGTTGTACCCAATCTGGATGCACTTCTGGCTCTCCTAAATCTCCCCATATTCCTGCAACACCTTTATCAGCTAAACCTTTATAAATGTTCCAAAACCATTGTTCCCCTTCTGGTTTATAAATATCAATAAGTCCTGTATTACCAAAGTAAAAATCATACTTAGCATTATTGCCAACAGAATCTTTCGCTAATACGTTTTTGGCAACTGCTTCATCCCATTTTTTTGACGTAGTCAACACAAAAGGCTCTGTAATGGTTATGGTTTTTACACCTTTATCATTGAGACGCTTTACCATGCCTTCAAAATCTGGAAATGAATCTCTAAAGACTTCCAAATTTCCCATGGTACCTTGTATATCTTTTCCGAACCAGTACAAGTCTAAAATAATAGCATCTACAGGAATTTTTTCTTCTTTGAATTTTGAAATCGTGTTTTCAACTTCTTCTTGTGAGTGATACCCAAATCGGCTTGAAAAATTACCCAAAGCCCAACGTGGTAGCATTGGCTGTTTTCCTGTTAGATTGGTGTAATTATTCAACATATCGTACCACGATTCTCCTACGATAACTTGATAGGTTTTACGACCAGAAACGGTTTCGTAAGTTAAGGTGTTATCGCCTTTGCTATCTAGATCTAGATATCCAATTGGTGCATTGTCAAAGTGAATCATATATTGATTAGACGACAATACGATTGGCATTGTGTAATTCATCAACTCGCTATGCGTTTCGTAACCATAATGCGCTCTATTGAACAGCGGTAAACGATGGCCTCTACGATTCATACCCAAAGCTCTTGCTCCTCCACCATACAGCACTTCTTCTTTTGATAGGTTGAATTCGATTTTCTCGGTGGAATCGGCAACGATGTTGCCTTTTACCATATCCATTGGTTCGTGTTTACTTTTGTAGTAGCCACGTTTTTCGGAAGTGATGAATTTGTCTTTGTTGTAATATGAGATTTGGAAAGGTTCTGTTGTTACTTTTATCGATAGGTCATTGGTTCCGAATGTAATATTATTACCTACGTAACTATAATTTGTTTCTACTGCTTCAGGTTGAAGTGTTACAGCGTGAGAATCTATGTTATTTTTTTCGTTAGTTGGAATAAAACTTGTCTCAATAATTTCTGAAGTGTAAAACTGAAACTTATACGTTCCATCATTTGTGACTACAGAAAAAATTCCGTTTTCTTCATTATGTGATTGGTATTTGCGGTTTGGGTTTTGAGAAAAACCAAACTGAAAAACTAAAATTATACCAAACAAAACTCTAATATTCATCAACCTAATTCTTTTTAAAATTGTAAAAACTTAAATTATAATTGTTTCCGTTTGAAACATAATACTTAGAAAGAACCATCAAATAATTTTCCATTAAATAAAAATATGTGCTCTCAGTTGGTAAAAAACTAAGCGTATCTTGTGTTAAAATTTTTCCGCTTTGATCTAACAAAGCTATTTTGTAGATACTTTTGTCCTCTCCTTTACTCTTATCACTATACTCAATTAATAAATTTAACTTTTCATCATTCAGCATAAGAATACTGTCCTCTTTTATATTGAATTGTTTCAATCCAGTTTGTAACAGTGTATCACCTTTTACAATATTTTCGCTCAATAATAATTCATAAGTTGAATCTTTATTGAAAAAATCACTTCTTATTGGGAAGGTGACATCATCATAAATTTTGTCATTCTCAATATCAAAAAAACTTTCCCTAAAATGATGTTCACCGACTTTACTAATAGAATATTGTTTTTCTTTTTGAAGGCAACTACAAAAAACCAATACACTAATTAATAATCCCGCTATACTACTATACCTAATCATTTTATTCTTTGCCCAACAAAAACAATAAAGGCTGATCTAACCTAGCGTTCCAAGAATTTTCCGAATGGTCTGTACCTTCAAAAAACAAGTTCTTGGCGTTATCTTCTGTATATCCTTTTTGTTTTAAAATAGCGTCAACTCTTGGTGCGTATTGCGGATAATGTTCGTCTAAAGTTTTGTTACCGTAATCGAAGTACAATTTGTGTTGTCCTGCTTGCGGCAAATTGGCTTCCATATATTTAAAAATGGCATCTGGTAAAGGATTATCTTCTTTGGGAGCTGCTCCAACCCAATGTGTGGATATACAGGCTGCACCACCAAACACTTCTGGATATTCACTAATGGCATACATAGACATTAAACCTCCCATACTAGAACCCATTACAAAAGTGTGCTCTTTATCCTTATAAACTGAATACGAACTATCTATTACTGGTTTTAATTCTTCAACCAAAAACTTTAAATAGTTGTCGCCATTCAACTTAAAATCTTTTGAACCTGCTATACTTTTTAGCTGAGATTTTTCCTCTTCAGAAATGAAATTGTAAGCCTTTTGCGGAAATAAATCTTGCCAACGAATGTCTGCAATGTTATAAATACCAACTACAATAAAATCTTTAGTTTTTCTATCTGACATTAAGGTTGAAGCCCATTCATCTACCTTCCATTCTTGCTTGTTCCAAGTTGTGGTACTATCAAACAACATTTGACCATCGTGCATATATAGTATATTGTACTTTTTGTCTTCGGTATAGTCTTCTGGCAACCAAACATCAACTGGTCTTGGTTTAATGTATTCTGACGGAAAATCTTCTACTCGCAACAGTTTCCCAGCAGCTAGTTTGGCATTTTCAACCGTTTTGAATTCAATTGTTTCGGATTCAGAAGTTTCTTGTTTTGCGTTTTCATTTTTACAGGAAAAAACTATCAGACTTAAGCAAAAAAGGATATTTAGAGACTTCATAATTACAATTTCGTGGTATAGATGTAACTTCCTTTTTCGTTGAGTTTTATACTATCTCCCCAAGTTAAAGTTTCTCCTGTAATGATGTTTTTTAAGGTTTTGCCTTTCAATCCCATTTCTTCGTGATACTTTAAATCAATTTCAATTGGTTCATCGTTTTTATTCATAATATGAACGACTGTCTCGTCTCCATTGGTACGGTATAAAAAGTAAGTCCCTTGAAAAGGTGCAAAATGCTTTGTCTTTCCTTTGTGAATAGCTTCACTAGTTTTTCTGTAATTTAAAACGGTCTTTAAAAAGGATTGCATTTCTTTTTGGTTTGATGTCAAACCTTCACCTGTAAATGCATTTACAGTATCGCCTTGCCAACCTCCTGGGAAATCTGTACGGATTAATCCGTGGTCTCCAGGCTTATCAAAATCGTCCATTAAGATTTCTGTTCCGTAGTAAATTTGAGGAATTCTAGGCAACATCAAAAGATAACTCAATGCCATTTTAGTATTGGTGACGTCTCCTTTGAGCTGTGTGAAAATTCGACTCATATCATGATTATCTGGAAAAGCCATAATCTTCTCAGGTGCTGTATAAGCAAAATCATTTGCTAAACCTTCATATATCTTTACCAAACCATTGTTCCAACTTTCATCTTCATTTAAAGCCTCAACTAATTTTGTTTGCATTGCAAAATCCATTGACGATGTTAAATTAGAATCATAGCCATCTTTATTGACATGTCCTTCTTGCCAATAAGCAATTAGCAACGGATTTAAACTCCACTCTTCTCCAACGATGCTAAAGTTTGGATATTCGGTCATAATGGCTCCAGCCCAATCACTCATGAAATCTTTATCTGGATATGGATAAGTGTCTTGTCTAATGCCGTCCAGACCTAAAACTTCTACCCACCAAATACTATTTTGAATAATGTACTTGGCCATAAATGGGTTTTTCTGGTTCAGGTCTGGCATACTTGGCACAAACCAACCTTGTGACATGCCTTCATAATCCGCTTCGGAAGCATAAGGGTCTTGATTTGTAGTACGTCTATGGTTAGACATTTTGGTAGTCTTCCAATCCCAATTATCCTTGTTTTGCTCGTAATGCTCTTGGTAATTTACCCAATCTTTGAATGGCAAATCCTTCATCCACCAATGTTCTAATCCACAGTGGTTAGCCACTTGGTCCATAATGAGTTTCATATCTCTATTATGAAGTTGGTTAGCTAATTCCTTGTACTCATTTAAAGTTCCGAAACGAGGGTCAACTTTATAAAAATCGGTCATTGCGTAACCGTGATATGAACCGCTGGACATATCGTTGATTAAAACTGGACAAGGCCAAACGGCAGTAAAGCCCATCTCATCAATGTAATCTAAATGCTCAGTAATTCCTTGAATGTCGCCTCCGTGACGCTTATAACCATCAGTTCTATCAATCCCTTGTTGCAGTAAACCTTCAACCTCATCGTTATCTGGATTGGCATTTGCAAAACGGTCTGGCGTAATAAGATAAATCGCATCAGAACTATTAAAACCTACATAATCTTCAGCAGATTTTTCTCTGGCTTTTAACTCGTAGGTTTGCGTTAATTCAGTGCCATCTTCCTGTTTAAAAACAATATTGAATTGATCTGGCTTTACACCTTCAGCGATTTCTAAATCTAAAAACAAATAGTTTGGACTATCTGCTTTATGAACTTCTTTTAGTGTGATTCCAGATTTTGAAATTTCTACTTTGGTGTTTCCAATGTTTGGATGTTTAACCAAAAGTTGAAGCGATTTGTTTTTAAAGCCTGTCCACCAAAATGGCGGTTCAATTTTATCAATGTCATTCGCTTCAACTACTGGCTGACCTTCAGTTTCAGTCGTTGTAGAATCTGCCTTTTCTTTACAAGACCACATTAAAACGATTGAAAAAAATGTTATAACTAATGATAGTTTCCTCATAATTAATGTATTTAATGTTCTTGTAAAACTTAGCAGCTTAAACTGTCACTAAGTTGTTTGGTGAAATGGTTACCTTTTCCCCATTAACTATTATTTGTAAATCTTTGTCACCATCAACTTCAAAGTGTGTTTTACCTTGATTAACGATAACCTTCAAGATTTGATATCTAAAATTCACTTTGAATGAATAACCTTCCCATTGCTCAGGAATACGAGGTTCAAACGTTAACATATTATCCTTAATACGCAAACCACCAAAACCTTCTACAATACTCATCCACGTACCAGCCATTGATGTAATGTGAAGTCCTTCATGTACTTCGTGGTTATAGTCATCTAAGTCTAAACGCGATGTTCTTAAATAGAATGTGTAAGCTTGTTCCATTCGGTCTAACTTAGCTGCCTGAATACTGTGTACACAAGGCGACAATGAACTTTCGTGAACCGTAAATGGTTCATAAAAATCGAAATGACGTTCTAACTCTTCAGTGGTAAAATGGTCTTCAAAGAAGTAAAACCCTTGTAACGTATCGGCCTGTTTGATATATGGCGAACGCAAGATTCTGTCCCAAGACCACTTTTGGTTAATTGGACGCTGCGACTTATCTAAATCAGCCACAGTGATTAATTCCTTATCCAAGAAACCATCTTGCTGCAAGTAAACATTGTGTTCTTCAGAATGTGGGAAGTACATATTATTTGCTACTTCTAACCACTCCGAAACCTCAGCTTTAGATAATTTAGCCTTATTCATAATACGTGTATAATCTGTATTATAATCAGCTTCAACCTTATCTATACATTCCGCCGCATACTTAATACACCACTGTGCAATGTAGTTGGTGTACCAGTTATTATTAATATTGTTTTCATACTCGTTTGGACCAGTTACACCAAGAATGACATACTTATTTCTGTATGTTGAAAAGGTTGCACGTTGGTGCCAGAATCTTGCAATTCCAATCAATACTTCTAGTCCCATTTCTGGCACATAACTAAAGTCGCCTGTGTAACGGAAATAGTTGTAAATAGCGAATGCTATAGCACCATTTCTGTGGATTTCTTCAAAAGTGATTTCCCACTCGTTATGGCATTCTTCACCATTCATTGTTACCATTGGATATAACGCTGCACCATTTTCGAAGCCTAATTTTTCAGCATTTTCAATGGCTTTTTCCAAATGCTTATATCTGTAGGTTAACAACATTCTCGCAACGCTTTGGTCTTTGGTTGCCATATAAAATGGAATACAATACGCTTCGGTATCCCAATACGTACTTCCACCATATTTTTCGCCTGTAAATCCTTTTGGACCTATGTTTAATTGTGGGTCTGTTCCTAAATAGGTTTGGTTTAAATGATAGATATTGAATCGAATACCTTGCTGTGCTTTTAAATCACCATCTATAGTGATATCTGCCATATCCCAAATCTTAGCCCAAGCTTCTTTTTGAGATTCTAACAAGTTTGAAAATCCAGCTTTTACAGCTGTGTCTAAAACTGAACTTGCTGCATTGATTAATTGGTCTTTATCGTGATTTCTATCAACTGTGTAACCACCAAATTTATGGATAGCAACGGGCTCTCCTTGCTTAGCATCTTGAGTATACGTAAAAGCTATTTTGTTTGACGATTTATCGACTGTTGCATTTGCATCAACTGAAGTTCCGTTATGAAAAATACGAGATTCCATAAATGTACAGGTATGGAACTCTGTTTTCATTGTTTTGGCTTTGATGAAAGCCTTTTCACCATCTTGAACTACCTCTTGAGTGTCCCAAAACTGGTCATCCCAGTTGGTATCTTCATTTGTAATTCCACTATCTAAATACGGCTGAAAGGTTACCTTAACGTCAGCATTTAATGGTTTTACTTCATAATTTATAGCTCCAACTTCATCTTCTGTAAGACTTAGAAAACGTTTCACATTAACTTCAACCTCTATATCATTTTGAAGTGTTGCTGTAAAACTTCTAGACAGCCAACCTTCTTTCATATTAAGCTCACGCTTAAAATTTTCAACCTTTTTACAGGTATGAAGGTCTAAGACTTCGTCATTAATCATAACGTTAATGCCAATCCAGTTTGGTGCATTTAATACCTTAGCAAAATACTCTGGATAGCCATTTTTCCACCAACCAACACGAGTCTTATCTGGATAATAAACACCAGCAATATAACTCCCTTGAAATGTAGGACCTGAATATCTTTCTTCAAAATTGGCACGCTGTCCCATTGCACCATTTCCTAAGCTAAAGATACTTTCTGAAGCTTTAACTTTATTTGGGTCGAATCCTTCTTCGATGATTGACCAAGCGTTAGGTACGATATAATCTAAGTTCATTTATTTCTTATTTTGAGCCAAGAACAAAGGCTTATTTTTTATTCATTTATCAATTTTTCTATGAATTCTTCTGAGATCTCAGTAAAATCCTTAAATACATAATCGGCATGTCCCAATACGTCTTCACTTCCGATACCTATAGAAATCATATTGGCTACATTAGCCGCTTCTACACCAGCCACTGAATCTTCAAAAACGATACAGTTTTTAGGATCTATCTCTAATAGTTTTGCAGCTATCAAAAACACTTCTGGATCCGGCTTTGCTTTGGTAACATCATTACCGTCAACAATAGCATCAAACTGTTCCTTAAGATGAACTCGTTCTAAAATAGTTCTGGCGTTTTTACTTGCAGAACCTAGAGATATAGGTTGATTATTTTCACTTAAGAAGTTAAGTACTTTTGGTACATCTGGAAGAATTTCGGATTCATCCATTTTAGCAATATGGCTTAAGTAATCTTCATTTTTCTTAGCCATTTGCTCATTAAAATCTTTTTCTGAAAGGGTTTTATTTCCCCAAGCTAAAATCTTTTCGAGCGATTTTACTCGGCTCACTCCTTTTAGTTGTTCATTTTCTTCTTCTGTGAAATCTATACCTAAATCGTTGGCTAGTTTTTTCCAAGCTAGGAAATGGTATTTTGCGGTGTCTACAATGACACCGTCTAGATCGAATATGAATCCTTTTTTATTCATTTAATTAGTTTTCTGATTGATATGAAATAGCACTTCTATTGGTAATAAGAAGATTACAAAGTCCAGCAATAACTAAACTTAGTCCAGCTACTGTCATTGCATTGATAGCTTGTTCTCCCAAAAGCCCTGATACGAAATTAATTCCGCCAAGTGCAGCAATAATTTGTGGGATTACAATAAACATATTGAAGATACCCATAAACATACCCATACGCTTAGGGTCAACAGAACTTGACAACATTGCATAAGGCATTGACAAAATACTACCCCAAGCCAAACCTACGAGTAAAAAACAATACTTTAGGCTTTCTGGCGAAGCGTAATTCATAAACAAGAAACCTGCACCTCCTAAGAAAAGAGACACCATATGCACATACTTTCTATTGATGCGTCTTTTTGAAGTGTAGAGTACTAATAGTAAGGCAAAAGCCATAGATGACAAGCCGTAAACTCCCATCGCTGAACCAACAAGATTTGATGATTTTTGAAACGCTGTATTTGCTACATCATAAGCTTCCTTATCAGCAGGAATGTTCATATCAAAGTTTGCTTCTATAGGCGCAGGTGTTTCAAAAACGTGTTCGGTTAATGCTGGATTTGCCAAGCTCCACATTGTAAAAAAGGCAAACCAACTAAAAAATTGAATAACACCTAGTTTCTTCATTGTGATTGGCATATTACCAACATTATTGATGATATCAGAAACAAATCTGCTCTTTTGCTTTTTCTCTCTTTCAAAAGCCTCCATATCCTCTGGTGGATACTCTGAGGTTGTGAAAACTGTGTAGAGAATACTTAATAAAAAGACAAACGCTCCAATAGCAAATGCTACTTTAACAGAATCTGGAACAATACCCAAATCTGCAGAATCACTAACTCCCATTTTAGATACTAACCAAGGTAGATTACTTGCTACCCAAGTACCAATACCAATAATTAAGGTTTGTACTACAAAACCATAGGTTCTTTGTGATTCGTGTAACTTATCTGCAACTAAAGCTCTAAATGGCTCCATTGATACATTGATAGATGCATCAAGAATCCACAAAAAACCAGCAGCCACCCACAAAGCAGGTGAATAAGGCACAAAGAATAAGGCTATAGAACTTAAAATGGCCCCAATTAGAAAATATGGTCTACGACGACCTAAACGAGAATGCCAAGTTCTGTCACTCATGTAACCAATAATTGGTTGTACAAGCAAACCTGTTAAAGGCGCAGCAATCCACAACATTGGAATTTCATCTTTTGCAGCACCAAGCGTTTGAAAAATACGTGACATAAAGCCACCTTGTAAAGCAAAACCAAATTGAATTCCTAGGAATCCGAAACTCATGTTCCAAATTTCCCAAAAACCGAGAATACGCTTTTTCATTAATAGTATATTTAAATTAATACTATTCTGACAAGCTATGCTTATCAAAACTTATGTGAGAAGTGAAAATATAAGTTTTGATTTCGTGGTAAAGATATAAAAGATTGTTAGAACATCAATGTTAAATTATTATTTAGTGGATTCGCGCTCAATTAATTCTGTTTCAATTACAATAGTTTGAAACTCCTCTTCTTCCGTTTCTACTTTGTTCTCTAATTTATCGATAAGCAGATCTGCTGCTTTCTCTCCCATTTGCTGAGCATGCTGACTAACAGTGGTTAAACTAGGTGTTGAATGCTTCGACAAAACACCATCAGTAAAACCAATAACCTGAATATCATTTGGAATATCTAAACCTAATTTTCTAGCTACTTTCATTGCCGATAAAGCATAGAGTTCGTTGACAGCAAATATGCCATCAATATCTTCATTGGACTTAAACATCTGTTCAATCTCCTTTTCTAAAGCTTCTAAATTAGACTCATATTCAAGAGTATCATCAATTTTCAAAATAAGTTCTGCTTTAGGCTGAATCTTATGTCCCTCTAAAGCTTCGAGATAACCTTGAGTTCTAAGCTTACCAACGCTTACATAATCTTTGGTAGTAATTAATGCTATGGATTTGCAATCATTTTTTATTAATTTCTCAACAGCATTTTTCGCACCATTAAAATCATCTACAATTACTTTATCACAATTAATATCTGAAACCACACGATCAAACATAACAATTGGCATACCCTGACTCATAGTCTCATTAAAATGATGATAGTCCTGTAACTGTTGTGTCTCTTTCGATATCGAAAGAATAAAACCATCAATACTACCATTTGCCAGCATTTCCATATTAATTACTTCCTTTGAAAAGGATTCATTAGAGAGCCCAACAATAACATTATACCCTCTCTTATTAGCAACGAGCTCAACACCTCTAATTACTTTAGAAAAGAAATGATGAACTATTTCTGGAATTATAATACCAATAGTATTTGTTTTACGGTTTTTTAAGCTTAATGCTATGTTATTTGGTCTGTAATTATACAGTTTAGCAAATGCCTGTACTTTTTGCTTAGTATCCTCACTAATTTCAGCACTATTTCTTAGAGCTTTTGAAACTGTAGAAATTGAAACATCTAACTCTCGTGCTATTTGCTTTAATGTAATTTTGCGCTTCATATTTTAGCTATAAATCAATAAGCGAAGATAACCTTATTTTGATGAATTGAATTCTAAACTCCTTAATTTTAACTAGGTCTAATTGCGAATTCCTCATTTTTTTGCTATTTTACTGAAAATGTTAATGATTGTTAAAAAGTTTTTAACACGAAAACGTTTTCGTGACTTATGTCATACTTTTTAACACTCAAATCACACTAAATTTACATAGATTTAACCCAAGAAGTGAAAATATAAATCAATTAACTAAGCAATTAACTTAAAAACATTGTATGAAAACATTCCTAAATGCTTTACTGTTTTGTTTGATAATGGTACCTACCACTTTATTAGCTCAAACAACCGTTCCGGGCACAGTAACAGATAAGGCAAACGCTATGCCTTTACCAGGTGTAAATGTACTGGTAAAAGGAACTTCTAAAGGTGCTTCTACCGATTTTGACGGTAAATTCACTATAGAGGTAAACCAAGGAGAAATCATTGTAGTTTCTTATGTTGGTTACAAAACTCAAGAAATAACATTTAACGGTCAATCTAGTTTTAATGTTCAACTTGAAGAAGATGCAGCCCAATTAGACGAAGTAGTACTTATTGGTTATGGTTCTACCACAAAGCAAGATGCTACTGGCGCCGTTGAAAAGGTAGGTGACGAAGATTTTAACCGTGGTGCAATTGTAGCACCTCAACAACTTATAGCTGGTAAAGCCGCTGGTGTTCGTATTACAACAGGTGGTGGTGCTGCTGGTGAAGGTGGTGAAATAAGAATTCGTGGTGGTGCATCACTTTCTGCAACAAACGATCCATTAATCGTAATCGATGGTTTACCTATTGATCAGCGAGGTGGTTCTCAAGGAAGTAGAAACGCCTTAAATGCTATTAACCCAGCAGATATAGAAGATTTTGTAGTTCTTAAAGATGCATCAGCAACAGCAATTTATGGTTCTCGTGCTTCTAATGGTGTTATCTTAATAACCACTAAAAAAGGATCTGCAAACCAAGACCTTAAACTTGAATATGGTTTACAAGCTTCAACAAGACGTGTTGCTAATAAAGTAGATGTTTTATCTGCTGAGCAGTACAGAGCGTTAGCTTCTGACCCTAATTTTGATAGTTCTACTTTAGGTAATGCCAGTACTGATTGGCAAGACGAAATATACACAACTGGTATAGGAGCTATACACAATCTTACAGCTTCTAAAGGTTATGAGAATTTCAACTTCAGAGTTAACTTTAACCACGTTTCTCAAGAGGGTCCATTAAATGATCTATACGAGAGAACTGGTGTGAACACTTCATTTGTTCATCGTTTTTTAGATAACGATTTAAAATTAACTTTAGTTGCTAAAGCAGTTCAAGATGAATTTGATTATGCAAATGAGGGAGCTATAGGTGCAGCTATTTCTTTTGATCCAACACAACCTGTATTTGACGAAAATGGTAACTACACGCAATTAGGCGCAAATCTTGCTACTCAAAACCCTTTATTTGTACAAAATGAGTATGAAAGCCGTCAAACAATTAAACGTGTAATTTCTAACTTTAATGTAGATTATAAATTCTGGTTTTTAAAAGATTTACGATTTAACTTAAACGCTGGTATAGATTACGCAGAAAACAATGGGCATAGATTTGTAGAAGCCAACCCTAATAATGTTGATGCTGTACCAACAAACGAAGTTTCTAGTGGTTTGAACAGAAACACGTCGTTAGACTTTTACTTAAACTATAAAAAGAATATAGAGTCCATAAATACTAAAGTAGACGTTACTGCAGGTCATGCTTTCCAGGAATTTTATATTAAAAGTTTCTTTGACAGAACAACAAACACTAACATTGTTCAGACGGATATCAACAGAAATGCTTTAGAATCTTACTTTGCCAGAGCTAGTTTTGATATTGCAGATAAATACTTGATTTCTGCAAGTTACAGACGCGATGGTTCTTCAAGATTTAGTAAAGACAATCGTTGGGGATCATTCCCAGGTGTTTCTGTAGGTTGGAAAATAATGAACGAAAGCTTCATGGAAAACTCTTTCTTCTCTAATTTAAAACTTAGAGCTGGTTGGGGTGTTACTGGTCAGCAGGAAATTGGTCCTAACTATGGCTATCAAGGTATTTATACTCCTTCAAGAAACAATGCAGCTAACATTCAATTTGGTACAACTCCAACAGGTGAACCAATTTTTATTGAAACTTTAAGACCAGAAGCCTTTGATGAAGAATTAAAGTGGGAAGAAACAACACAATACAACCTTGCTGTAGACTTTGGTTTATTTAACAACAGATTAACTGGTACAGTTGATGGCTACTACAGAGAGACCAAAGACTTATTATCTAGCGTACCTGTACCTGCAGGTGCAAATTTATCTGACCAATTAACCACAAATGTTGGTGAAATGACAAGTCGTGGTTTAGAAATAAGCTTAAACGGCGTTATAGTTCAAAAGGAAAACTTTGGTTGGGATACTAACTTTAATTTAACTTTCCAAGAGAGAGAGATTACAAAATTAAACCTTTCTAATGATGCTGATTATTTCCTTCCTCAAGGAGGTATTTCTGGTGGTGTTGGTAATACAATTCAACTTTGGAAACCTGGATATGACCCTACAACATTCTTCGTCTTCAGACAAGTGTATGACAGTAATGGAGCACCTATAGAAGGGGCTTATGTTGATGTAAACGGTGATAATCAAATTACTGAAGCCGACAGACAAGCTTATAAAAAAGCTACGCCAGACGCTTTCATTGGTTTCACAAACAATTTTAGATACAAGAATTTAGACTTAAACTTTACGTTTAGAGGAAGTTTTGGTAACTACGTATATAACAACAGTGCTTCAGATAGAGGTAACTTAAATGCTGTTGTTAACCAACCTGGTTATCAAGCAAACGCACACGCAAGCTACTTAGATACAGGATTTGTAAATCAGAACTTATTTTCAGACTTGTACATTCAACGAGCTGACTTCGTGAGATTAGATAATATTTCTTTAGGTTATACTATTCCTTTCTCAAAAATGACATTAAGAACGTCATTAACAGCAACCAATGTATTTGTAATTACTGAGTATGATGGTTTAGACCCTGAAATTAGCAATGGTATAGAAAACAATTTCTATCCAAGAACGAGAGATATTATTCTTGGCTTAAACTTTACATTCTAAGAAAATGAAAAATAAATATATAAACAACAAAGCTATGATGTTAAGAACAATTAAAAGCATCTTATTGGTTTTAGCAATTGCGCTATTTGCGCAATCTTGTGAAGACCGATTAGATTTACAGCCAGAAGACAGTCGTCTTTCTGCAGAAGCTGCTTTTGAAGATCCAGCTGCTTACAAACAATTTTTAGCGAAAATTTATGCTGGAATTTCATTGAGTGGTCAAGAAGGGCCTGCTGGTTATCCAGATTTGGCTGGTTTAGATGAAGGTTTTTCCAATTACCTAAGATTGTATTGGAAAATGCAAGAGCTAACTACAGACGAAGCTATTATTGCATGGAATGATGGTACCATTCATGATTTACACAATCAAGTATGGACATCTGGTAACGAATTTATCAGAACTATGTACAGCCGTTTATTATATCAAGTCGCTCTTTGTAATGAATTTTTGAGACAAACAACAGACGGTAAATTAGACGGTCGTGGAGTATCTTCAGAATTAAGAACAGAAATACAAACCTACAGAGCGGAAGCAAGGTTTATGAGAGCTCTTACATATTGGCATGCTATGGATTTATTCGCTAATCCTCCTTTTATTACTGAAGATGATCCAATCGGTGCATTTTTACCACCACAAATTCAGCGTGCAGATTTGTTTAACTATGTTGAGTCTGAATTACTAGACATAATGGATAATATGGCTGCTCCAAGAGCAAACGAATATGGTAGAGCAGACAGAGCTGCAGCATGGATGTTACTAGCTAAAATGTATCTAAACGCTGAAGTATATACAGGAACTTCTAGATATGCTGATGTTATTACTTACACAAATAATATTATTGGCGCTGGATACACTATTCCAAGTATACCTTACTTTCACTCTTTCTTAGCAGACAATGATTCTAATGGAGCTGAAGATGAGGTAATATTTACCATTCCTTTCGATGGTCTTAGAACACAAGCCTTTGGTGGTATGACGTTTTTAACACACGCACCAGTAGGTGGATCTATGGATCCTTCAGAATTTGGTATAAACGGTGGATGGTTTGGTGTAAGAACAACACCAACTTTTGTTGAAAAATTTCCTGGTGAAGAAAATTCTAATGATGGTAGAGAATTATTCTACACAGATGGTCAAAACAAAGATATTTTAACCGTAGCAACATTTACCGATGGTTACGCTATTGCAAAATATAGAAACGTTGATGTTAATGGAAATCCTGGCTCTGACACTACAGGAGATCATACAGATATAGACTTCCCTATGTTTAGATTAGCGGATGCTTACCTTATGTATGCTGAAGCTGTATTAAGAGGTGGTGGAGGTTCTATGGGCACTGCTGTTGATTATATCAATGAATTAAGAGTACGTGCTTATGGAGATACAAGTGGAAACATTTCTCAAGCTGATCTTGACTTAGATTTTATATTAGATGAACGTGCAAGAGAATTATATTGGGAAGCACACAGAAGAACCGATCTAATTAGATTTGATCAATTTTCAGACAATGGTGTGTGGCAATGGAAAGGTGGAGTACAATCTGGTACTACAACAGACGCTTTTAGAGATGTAATGCCATTACCTGCAACAGACTTAGGTATTAATACCAATTTAGAACAAAATCCTGGATACTAATTAATTAACATTTCAATAATTATGAAAAAATTATCAATATTAGGCCTTTTCATCTTTGCCTTAATAAGTTTTAACAGTTGTGAAACTGAAGATGACGTTGTTTTCACAACACAAGACCCAGAAGGTTTTGTATTTACCAATTCTACTTCTGACAGTTATATTCTTTCTCAAGGCACATCTAGTAACCTTGGTGAAAGATTTACTTGGGGAAGTGCAGATTTTGGGACACCTACAAATATTACTTATGAACTTCAAAGTTCAATAAGTGGAGATTTTATGGATGCGAATGTTGTTTCTTCTACAACTTCAAATGAAATTGCCATGTCAATAGGACAAATGATGTCAATTGCAACTGAGGCTGGTCTTGACGCTGACCCAGACAGTCCTGCTCCTAACACAGGTTCATTTTCTGTAAGATTAAGAGCATTTCCAGGTGATGGAAATGGAGCAGATGCATTTTCTAACACTTTAGTGTTAAACGTAGAATTATTAGAAAATACTGGCTCAGGTGGAAGCGGTATAATGCCTTCATCTTGGGGTGTAGTAGGATCTGGTTATAATGATTGGGGAAATGCAGGTGCTGATGGTGTATTTTACACTACTGATCAAGCTGATGTCTATGTAGCTTATGTTACTCTAATTGATGGAGCTATTAAGTTTAGAGAAAATAACGCTTGGGATAACAACTATGGAGATGATGGTGCCGATGACACTTTAGATGCTGGTGGTGCAGATATTAATGTTACAGCAGGAACTTACAAAATCACTTTAGATATCGCAGGTGGCGTATATTCAATTGATGATTATTCTTGGGGTGTTGTAGGTTCTGGTTATAATGATTGGGGTGGAGCTGGTCCAGATGCTAAATTCTACTACGATTACACTACAGATACTTTTAAAGTTGGTGTTCAATTATTAGATGGTGAAATTAAATTTAGAATGAATAATGAGTGGGTAACTGATTTCGGTGATACTGGTGCTGATGGTACTTTAGATGCTGGTGGAGATAACATTGCTGTTACAGCAGGTTACTATGACATTACTCTAGATTTTAACAATAATGCTTATACTATTGAATCTAGTAGTGTATGGGGTGTTGTAGGATCTGGTTATAATGATTGGGGCGGTGGTGGCCCAGACTTTGCTCTTACGCAAGTTCAGCCAGATGTTTATTACGGAGACATTGCTACTCTAATAGATGGTGAAATCAAATTTAGACCTAACAATGATTGGGCAACAGATTTTGGTGATACTGGTGCTGATGGAACTATAGACGCTGGTGGTGACAATATAGCTGTTACAGCAGGTTTATACAGAGTAAAACTAGATGTTGCTAATGGCACCTATGAGTTAAATAAAATTCAATAATAAGTTTATTATTATTAACCCAAAAAGGGCTGATGAATGTCAGCCCTTTTTTTAAATAAAGCCTTATGAAAAAGATTTACATGTTTACTTTACTTGCTGTATTTTCCCTAATAGGATATAGCCAAGTTACCATAACACCAAATCCGTTTGAGGTTGACGAGTCTATTACTATAACTTTAGATATTAATAGCAGTTCAACTAACTGTAACGGATTTAGCAACCCTTCCAAAGTATATATGCACTCAGGAGTTGGTGATAGTGATAATGCTTTTAATATTAGTGTTGTTGGAAATTGGGGACAAGATGATGGTGTTGGTGAAATGACAGACCAAGGTGGTGGTATCTACAGTATTACGTTTACACCAGAAACTTATTTTGGTCTTTCAGCCTCACAAGCCTCAAATGTGGTTCAAATGGGTATTGTTTTTAGAAACGAAGATGGCTCTCAAGAATTAAAAGCTAATGGATGTAGCGATTTTATATATGAAGTTGGTACATTTCAAATGAGTTTATCCTCTCCTAGTTCAAATACTACTATTATAAATTCTGGAGAAAGCCTAAGCATCGAAGCTTCTAACATTGGTGGCCCAGCTACTTATACTCTGTCTGCAAATGGATCAGTAATTGAGACTGTTAATTTTATTTCAAATTATTTATATACAGATACAAATATTACAGAAAACAAAAATTATGAGTTAACCGCAACGCTAAACGGAACCACAATTACCAGATCCTTTAGTGTATTGGTTGATCCTGGTTCTAATATTGGTATAATGACGCAAGATTATGAAGATGGTATTAACTATATAGACGACAATACTGCATTGTTAGTTTTATATGCTACGGGAAAAGATTTTGTGTACTTAGCAGGTAGTTTTAATAACTATCAACCTGATGCGACTTACGCAATGAAAAAAGATCCAACAAGAAACAACAAATTTTGGATAGAGCTAACAGGATTAACTCCAGGTCAAATAGAGACCTATCAATATTGGGTAGTAGATAAAACACCTGTTCCTAATTCTCCAGTTTTAGTTAAAACTGCAGATCCTTATTCTACACTTGTTCTTTCTCCTTGGGACGATCCTTATATACCTGCAACGTCTTACCCTAATATGCCAACATATCCTGCTGGGCAAGAAAGAGAAGTAACTGTTTTACAAACAGGACAAACACCTTATAACTGGCAAGTAACTGATTTTGAAAAACCAAAGAAAGAAGATTTAATTGTTTATGAATTATTAATCAGAGATTTTGATGCCGACAGAAATTTTCAAGATGTAATTGATAGAATTGATTACTTCAAAGATTTAAATATTAACGCCATAGAGCTTATGCCTATTATGGAATATGAAGGTAACGAAAGTTGGGGTTATAACACTTCATTTCATATGGCCCTTGATAAGTTTTATGGAACAAAAGAGAAGTTTAAGGAACTTGTCGATGTCTGCCACCAAAATGGAATTGCAGTAATATTAGATTTAGCTTTCAATCATGCTTTTGGAAGAAATCCTATGGTGCGCATGTGGATGGATGATCCAGATGGTGATGGTTGGGGAGAACCTAGCTCGGACAACCCTTACTTTAATCAAGTAGCACTTCATACTTATAGTGTTGGTAATGATTTTGACCACTCAAATCCACGTACTAAGGATTTTGTAAAACGTACAGTTAAGCATTGGATTGAAGAATTTCATATTGATGGGTTTAGATGGGATCTAACAAAAGGATTCACACAAAATTGTTCTGCAAGTAACGAAGCCTGTACAAATAGTTATCAACAAGATAGAGTTGATGTATTAAAAGAATATGCTGATTATTCTTGGTCTTTAGACCCTGATCACTATGTGATTTTTGAACATCTAGGTACTGATAACGAAGAGAAGGAATGGGCAAACTATCGTTTTGATGAAGGCAAAGGTATTATGATGTGGGGTATAATGACACATCAGTACAACGAGTTAACAATGGGACAAAATGGTGACAAAAATATTGATAGAATTGGTCATAACGCTCGTGCAGGATATAATGGTCCTAGAGTAATGGGCTATCCTGAAAGTCATGATGAAGAACGCTTAATGTATAAAAATCTACAATACGGAAACACTAGTAACAGTAGTCACAATGTTCAGGATTTGAATACAGCATTATCACGTATGTCTGCTTTGGCTGCAGTTTCCGTTATGGTTCCTGGACCAAAAATGATTTGGCATTTTGGAGAACTTGGTATGGAACAATCTATATTTACTTGTAATAATGGAACTGTGAATTCTCAAGATGATGCGATTTCTGGTGACTGTAAATTAGACCTTAAACCTCAACCTCAGTGGGTTAATAACTGGTTAACTGATGCTGTAAGAGGACAAGTATATGAGGATTGGTCTAAGCTACATAAACTTAAGATAGAAGAACCCGTATTTGAAGGCGACTACACAATGTCTTCTGGTAATTTCACACCGAGAATAGATATTTTTGACACTTCTATTCCTACTACAGAATTAAGAAATGTCATAATCTTAGCAAACTTTGATGTTAACACACAATTTGTAAACACTAATTTCCCTGCTGGTGTAACATCTACATGGTACGATTTAATGGATCCAACTGGCAGTACTACTGTTTCAAACTCAACATCAACTATTTCAATTCCTGCAGGACAGTTTAGAATATTAGGAAACCAACCATCAAGTGTTTTAAGTATTGATGAGGAAATATTATCATTATTTGCTATATATCCTAACCCTACGCAGTCTTCATTTAGTATAAATTCTAATATCTCAGATATTGAAATCTATGATCTAACAGGAAAAAAAGTTAAGTCTTTTAAAGGTGCTTTCACTAAAAATGACAGCTTTGATATTTCTAGTTTAAATACTGGAACATATATTGTAAGAGTGAAGGATGATAACAATAAAACCAAGACAACTAAGTTAGTCAAGCTCTAATTATTAAGTGTTTATTTGAGCAAAAAGGCTTCTCTATAAGAAGCCTTTTTTTGTGTTTTAATTTGTGCTATTTACGGATAATTTTAAGCAAAATAAACATAGATAGCTACAACTATTAATACTATACCTATACTTACATGATTTACATACCTCCAAGGTGTAATATCTACCTGCTTAGTGTATCTCATATTGTAAGGGGCTTTTAATGGTCTAAGCTTTCCTATAATAAGCATAACTATAATATTTAAAACAAAAAGTATAGCCATAATATCTAAAAAATGCGGATATGCTTTTGCTTCAACTAAAGCCAAAGCTGACTCTGAAGTAATGTTACCATTTAACTTTGCTTCATTCAATGCTTTTTCTACAAAATAGGGTTTTAGGAAAAACTGACTCAAAATATAAAATACGCAACCTGTAACTAGTCCTATTTTAGCAGCAATAGCTGGTACATATTTAGTAAAATACCCAACAACAATGATAGTTAAGATAGGAATACTGTAGATTCCATTGACTTCTTGAAGATAATCAAATAAACTACCTGCTTTCTCTATTAAAGGCGCTATAAGCATAGCTAATAAAGCCAGTATAATACCAAATAATTTGCCATACATAACTACTTTTTTGTCGCTTGCTCCCTTATTAATATGCTGTTTGTATATGTCCATTCCAAAGAGCGTGACAGAACTATTTAAAACACTATTAAACGAGCTTAAAATGGCACCAAATAAAACAGCTGCAAAAAAGCCAACCCAAGCACCTGGCAATACCTTTTTTACCAACATAGGATAAGCTTCATCTCCATTACCCAAATCTCCATTAAAAACATGAAATGCTATCAACCCAGGTAAGACCACAATGAGTGGTCCCAAAATTTTAATAAAAGATGCTAATAAGATACCCTTCTGACCTTCTTTCAAATTTTTTGCACCAAGTGCTCTTTGAATGATTTGCTGGTTAGTTCCCCAATAAAACAATTGCACCAACATCATTCCTGTAAATATGGTATAAAAAGGAACAGGATCTGTACGACTACCCATGGATTTAAACTTATCTGGATGCTCTGTGGTTAATATGAATAGTCCGTTTAAAACATCTCCATCACCAACAAGCATTAAACCAAAAACAGGAATTAAAAGTCCACCAATTAAAAGCCCAATAGCATTTATAGAATCCGAAACAGCTACTGCTTTTAACCCCCCAAAAATAGCATAAACAGAACCGACCATACCTATTCCCCATATACAAACTTTTAAAGCTGTAGATTTTGAAACACCTAATAGTTCTGGCACATCAAACATACCACTTAAGGCTATAGATCCAGAATATAAAATGATTGGCAATAGCACTACAACATAGCCTGTAAGAAACAGAGCAGACGTAATAGTCTTAGTGGATGTATCAAACCTATCTTGAAGAAATTGTGGCACGGTTGTAATACCTCCTTTTAGATACCTTGGCAATAAATATATAGCTGTTACAACCATTGCTATTGCTGCAAGTGTTTCCCAAACCATTACAGACAAACCGCTTTGATAAGCAGATCCGTTAAGACCCACAATTTGTTCTGTGGAAAGATTGGTTAATAACAGTGAACCTGCAATAACACCTGCTGTTAAACTACGACCTCCTAAAAAATAACCATCTAAAGTTGACTCTTTGGTTGATCTCGTTTTTATATATGAAATAATCGCTACAATTAAGGTAAATGCTATAAACGCTAGTATTTGCATAGTCTTTTATTTGATTTTATTACTTATTTAAAGTGAATTTCTTATTAGAATATTATTAGGATTTTCCACAAGAACAAACTCTTCATTTAATATCATAGTTGATATTCGTTCACCCATTTGTTTAAAATTTGTTGATATCGTTGTTATTCCACCTTCAACTATTTCCTTTAAAAGTGAATCATTATAAGCAATTATACCAACGTCTTTTCCTATAACGAGAGTAGTCTCTTTTATTTTTTTTATCAATTCGATTAAACTTCTGTCGTCAAGTACAAAGTAAACATCTCCTTTATTGGGTAAGATAGAATGTGTTCCTTCAACCTTACTACCTCTTATAATATTGGCTAAAATAAATTTTTGAAATCCTGAGTAAATACTTTCAGGTTGATTAGATTTTGGATTCACAAAAACCAAAGTGTCATATTTATGTAATTGAGTCTTCAAGCTTAAAAGTCCTTCAAATACATTCTTTTCAAAATTTTGAAAAACACCAGCAAAATTCTTTAATTGTTCATTCGTCTGATCCAATAAGAAGACTTTATCCTCCGGAAGATTTTGCAACGATTGAAACACGTTCTCTAAACTAGCTGGCATTATAATATAATAGTTGTAATTACCTACATTATCATTAATAAGTTTATCAAAAACATCTTGGTTAAAGTGATGAAAAAATATATCAACTTGAACACCTTCACCCAATGCATTTACTATGGCATTATACAGGTCTTCTTTAAAAATATTTAACTCATCAAAAAGTAAAAACACTTTTTTGGCAACCGTTATATCTTCACTCTTTATATAATACCCTTTACCAGAAACAGCCTCAATGATACCTCGTTTTTTAAGTTCACCAAAGGCCATAAAAACCGTATCTCTTGATAATGAAAATCTATTGCGAATACTATTTACAGAGGGCAACTTATCCCCTTTCTTGAGATGTCCTTCTTGTAAACCTACCTCTACTGACTGAATAATTTGTCGGTATTTTGGTATTCCTGCCTTACTATCTACATTAATAATACTCACAAAACAAATATATGTAAAAACCGGTAGGTACTGGTAGGTTTTTGAAACACAATTTATTAATTTAGCATAAAATTGCTTTAAATAATGATATATTCTAATTTCAAAGTGCATTACATTACTACTATAATAATTATTTCACTTTTTTTGAGCGCAAATTCCTGCTCTGACAATAGTTCTGGTACTAACGATGGAGATGATGGTATTATAGAAACACCTATTTCGTTTTACTACGGTGCAGATTTATCTTATGCTAATGAAATGGAAGATTGTGGAGCTACTTATAAAAATTTAGATGGTACAACAACCGATGTTTACCAGATCTTTAAGAATGAAGGTGCTAATTTGGTAAGAGTTCGTTTGTGGCACAATGCAGACTGGACTAACTATTCTAACTACAATGATGTTAAGGAAACGATACAACGTGCAAAATCTCAAGGCTTAAAAGTGCTGTTAGATTTTCATTACAGTGATACTTGGGCGGATCCTTCTAAACAAGAAATTCCTGCAGCTTGGGTTAGTGAAATAAACAACACACCTGTGTTAAGTCAGTTACTTTACGATTACACATATAACACTTTAGAGCAATTATCTAATGAAAACTTATTGCCAGACATTATACAAGTTGGTAATGAAATCAACGGAATGATTTTACAACAAGGCGAACTGGTTTGGCCTATAGATTGGGCAAGAAATTCAGCGTTAATCAATAAAGGTATTGAGGCTGTTAGAGCTATTTCAGCCGCTAAAAACAAAACCATAGAAGTTATGCTTCATATCGCGCAACCAGAAAATGGACTTTGGTGGTTTGAACAAGCTACAGCAAACGGTATTACCGATTTTGACTGGATTGGTTTGTCGTATTATCCAATTTGGTCCGATTACGATTTAAACGAAGTACAAGCACCACTTTCAACATTAATTAATACCTATAACAAGAAATTAATGATCGTAGAAACTGCCTATCCTTTTACTTTAGAAGATAATGATAGCGCTGGAAACATATTAGGTTCTGATGCTTTAACAGGTGGTTATCCTGCAACGCAACAAGGGCAACTAGATTATCTTAATCAACTAAAACAAATTATTGAAAATGCAGGTGGACAAGGCCTTGTCTATTGGGAACCCGCTTGGGTTTCTACAGGCTGTTCTACACTTTGGGCACAAGGCTCGCATTGGGATAATGCCACACTTTTTGACCACAACAATAAAGCAACTCTTGGAATTAAATTTTATAATGCTTCACTAGATGAATAAAACTATATTTTCACTTCTTGGTTTATTTCTATTAAGCTGTGGAGCATTTTTTTTAGGTGCGCAAACCAGAGAAGCCATCACGCTAAAAAAAGGATGGAAATTCAACAAAGGACAACACCCTAATGCCACAAAAATAGACTTTAATGATGCCAAATGGGAAAATGTAACCGTTCCGCACGATTGGGCAATTTATGGTCCTTTTGATAAAGAAGTTGATAAGCAAACTGTTGCCATTACTCAAAATGGCGAAAACATTGCTACAGAAAAAACTGGTAGAACTGGCGCTTTACCGTACATAGGAGAAGCTTGGTACAGAAATACATTTTCACTTGAAAATTTTGACGATTCAAAAAAGGTATTATTACTTTTTGAAGGTGCAATGAGTGAACCAGAAATCTATTTAAATGGTAAAAAAGTTGGCGAATGGAAATATGGTTACAGCTATTTTTATTTTGATGTTACACAATACATAAATGATACTTCTGAAAATACTTTAGCCGTAAAACTTACTAATGTCGGTAAATCGTCTAGATGGTATCCTGGTGCTGGTTTATACAGAAATGTAAGGCTCATTATAAAAGACAAAGAAAGTTTTGAGCAATGGTCAACCTTCATCACTACGCCTTCAATTACTAAAGATGAAGCTAAAGTGAATATTAAAACTAAAGCTTCCGGAACTAATTTAAAATTAGTAACCGAAATTTTTGATGCTGATGGAAACGCAATCACTTCAGCAGAAACCTCAACCATTATCAATGATGAGTTTGAACAAAACATAAAAGTTAATCAGCCTCAACTTTGGAGTCCTGAAACACCATACTTATACACGGCTGTTTTAAAGCTTTATAAAGGCAACGTTCTTAAAGACGAAATAACGCAACGCTTTGGTATTAGAACCATCGATTATAGTCCAAAAACTGGTTTTAGTCTTAATGGAGAAACCCGAAAATTTAAAGGTGTTTGTTTGCATCACGATTTAGGTCCGATTGGTACTGCTGTGAATATGTCAGCCTTGAGACGTCAACTTAAAATCTTAAAAGATATGGGTTGCAATGCCATTAGAAGCGCACACAATATGCCATCTTTTGAGCAATTAGAACTTTGCGACGAAATGGGTTTTCTATTTTTAGCTGAAAGTTTTGACGAATGGAAAAAACCTAAAGTTGAAAATGGTTACAATCGTTTTTTTGATGAGTATGCTGAAAAAGATGTTGTGAATCTGGTAAGAGCAACCAGAAATCATCCTAGTATCGTCATGTGGAGTTCTGGTAACGAAGTGCCAGACCAATGGGGAAGCGAGGGTGTAAAACGTGCTAAATGGTTGCAAGATATTTTCCACAGAGAAGATCCAACGCGACCTGTAACGGTTGGTATGGACCAAGTGAAAGCGGTTATGGAATCTGGCTTTGGCGCTATTATGGATGTTCCTGGTTTAAACTATCGTGTACATCTTTACGAAGAAGCTTATGAGCGCTTTCCACAAGGATTTCTTTTAGGTTCAGAAACAGCTTCAACCGTGAGTTCTCGTGGTATTTATAAGTTTCCTGTACAGATTACCAGTATGAAAACCTATCCAGATTTTCAGTCCTCATCCTACGATTTAGAGTATTGTAGCTGGTCTAATCTACCTGATGATGATTTTGTTTTACAAGATGATAAGCCTTGGGTTATTGGTGAATTTGTTTGGACAGGTTTTGACTATCTAGGCGAACCTACACCTTATGATGAAGCTTGGCCTTCTCGAAGTTCGTATTTCGGAATAAATGATTTGGCTGGTTTACCAAAAGACCGCTATTATTTATACCGAAGCCGTTGGAACACAACTGATGAAACGCTTCATATTTTACCACATTGGAATTGGAAAGGTCGCGAAGGCGAAACCACACCAGTTTTTGTGTACACAAGTTATGATAGTGCAGAGTTATTTTTAAATGGAAAAAGTCTTGGTATTCAAAAGAAAAACAACGATACCAAGCAAAATCGTTATCGTTTAATGTGGATGGATGTAAAATACGAGCCAGGCACATTAAAAGTCGTTGCACTTGATGAAAATGGAAACCCAGCAGCAGAAAAAGAAATTAAAACCGCAGGAAAACCATATCAACTTGTTCTTGATTCTGACGTAAAAACTATAAAGGCCAATGGCGAAGATTTGGCTTTTGTTACAGTTTCAGTAGTTGATAAAAATGGTATTCCTTGCCCAACGGCAACCAATCAACTCAACTTTAAAGTTAAAGGGAATGGAACTTACAGAGCTGCTTGTAATGGTGATGCGACATCTCTTGAGTTATTTCATTTACCAACTATGAAACTATTCAGTGGTAAATTGGTGGTATTAGTTCAATCTACGGAAGAAGCTGGTGAAATCGAATTGATAGTAAAAGGTAAAGGTTTAAAAACAGCTACTTTAACTTTAGAGGCTGTTGATTAAGTAATACTTTCAAAATCTGTTTTTGTAATTTTTGCATTGGCACCTTCTTTTGAAGCCACTAAAGCACCAACTTTACAAGCAAAATCCAAAGCTTTATCAGGATTTGTTTTTTCAATTAATAACTTTAAAACCATTGAAGCTAAAAACGAATCACCAGCACCTACGGTATCCTTAACAGTTACTGAATATCCTGAATTTGAATAAAATTGACTTTCATAATACAATAAAGCACCAGCACCACCTCTAGTCACACATATGGTTTCAGTGTTTGTTTGTTCAGCTAGGTGTTTTATTTGGTCTTCCATAGTACTATTTTGAAATCCCATAACATCCAAAATCTGTTCTAGCTCCTCATCGTTCAATTTGATAAAATCTGACCTTCTCATCAAATCAATAATCAAATCCATTGTAAAATCTGGAGGTCTCAAATTGACATCAAACACACTATATTGAGCCTCACTTAATAAACTTAACAGAGTGGATTTAGAGGTTTCACTTCTACAAGCTAAACTCCCGAATATAAAAATTTCAGTATTAGTAACAATATTTTGATTCTCTCTATTCAATTGGATATTATCCCAAGCTACTGGTTTAAAAATTTCATATGTAGCCGAGCCTTTTTTATCTAAAAAAACATTTACGTAGCCTGTGTTGTGGGTTTTATCAATTTGAATCATATCAGTACTTAATCCAGCTTCGTTAAGATAATTCAAGGCTTCTTTACCATTGCTATCATTACCAATACTGCTAATAATTTTGACTGAAACCTCAAAACTATGAAGACGCAGCGCTACATTTAATGGTGCACCACCAATGACTTTATGAGTAGGGAAAACGTCCCACAATATTTCCCCAAAACAGACCACTTTTGGAAACTTTTCACTCATCATCTTCAATTAATTTTTTCTCTAAATCTTCGAGGGAAATTCCTTTGGTTTCTGGCATTTTGAAAACAGCCCACAACAACTGAAGTAGCATCATAAACGCAAAGAAATAGTATATAACTTGTAAATTGTCTCTGAAAATCCCTTCCTTTTCATCTATAAATATTGGTGTTATCAATGTAATAATTGCTGCAAAAACCCAATGTGTTCCACTTCCCCAACTCTGTCCATAAGACCTAATTCTATTCGGGAATATTTCTGAAATAAACACCCAGATTACTGCACCTTGACCGATGGCGTGAGAAGCAATGAATAAACATATGAATGTCAATAATACTGATGAACTGAGTTCTAATTGAAAGCAAAGTCCAACCATTATCAAGCTAAAAATGTAACCTATAGAACCAATGATAATAAGCTGTCTTCTCCCTAACCTATCTATTAACTTTACTCCTATTAGGGTAAACACTAAATTTACGATACCGATAGCGATGGAATTAAACAAAGAATCCGTACCACCTAATCCTGCTTGCTCTAATATTTGAGGTGCATAATACAGTACAAAATTTATTCCTGAAACTTGATTGAAAAATGCGATAAGAAAGCCAAACCAAAGTATGCGTCTGTATTTTTTATGGAAAAAATTATCGTTGCTTTTTGGTAAAGCAGCATCAGCTTTAATTTCAGCTAATTTAGATTTAGCAATATCAATACTATTGTAAATTGTGCTGAGAATTGGCAACGCTTTTTCATAATCACCTTTTTGTAAAACTAACCATCTTGGACTGTATGGAACATTAAAGACCATAAGCGTATATAATAATGCAGGTATAGCCTCCACTCCCAACATCCAGCGCCAATCGTTTTCACCATCAAATCCTTTGAGTGCCCAATTACTTATAAAAGCTACCAAGATTCCGAAAACCAAACAAAATTGATACAAAGCGCCTAATTGCCCTCTTTTATCAGGCGATGTAATTTCTGAAATGTAAATTGGTGCCGCTACAGAACTTATGCCTACTCCTATTCCGCCAATGAATCTAAAAAATGAGAATAAATATGGATCACTTACCAAAGCACTTCCTAAAGCTGATACCAAAAAAAGTACTCCAACCCAAAGTAATGTTTTCTTTCTTCCAATATGCTTTGTTGGATATCCACCAATTAACGATCCTAGAACCGTTCCCCAAAGTGCCATAGACATAATAAACATACCATGGTTTATTGGTGATAAGTTCCACAATTCTTGCAAGGGTCTATTAGCACCAGAGATTACAACCGTATCAAAACCAAACAAAAACCCAGCAAGTGCTACGGTTACTGACCAAATGAACATTTTATTTTTCATTATTCCAGATGGATTTTACGTTGTTAACTTTAAAGTTTTTAAGAACTGTATCATCTTCTGAAGTCAGCTTTAATTTACTGTAATTTTCAGTTGGAAACATAATGTTTGTTAAAACATATTTGCCTTTATCTATAAAAATTTCCATTGAAGCTTCATCCATAATTAGTCGCACCTCAACTATTATATCTTCCGGATTATAAGGCATCGGTTTTATATTAGTAGCAAAATGCTCTTCAAAATCAGTCAAGCCAGAGGTCTTTCTATCTATCTTAAGTTCTGAAGTTTTGGAATCCATTTGAAATACCAATTTTTCATCCTTGGCATTGTAAAATTCTAGCTGTAACTCTTTAGACAAATTCATCTGAAAGCTAATATCTGCGGCATTAAAATTCGAGCTGTCCAATGTGACATCTTCCTTTAAATCGATTTCATTTGGGTAGTCATTTTTTAAAAAATATAACGTGCTAAAATTTTCAATAGGATAGTTTTTTAGGTAATAACCGTTTTCATCTGAAAACAATTTTATAGTTCTTGGCAAAGTCATTGCACTACGCCAAACTTCCGTTGGCACTTTTTGCGCATAGAGCCAATTACTCATCCAACCAATAAAGATTCTTTCATTATTTGGTGCATTGTTATAAGTTATCCCAGCATAATTATCGGCACCAAGGTCTAACCACTTAATATCTTTTTGATTGGTCGTGAAGGTATCACCATCAAATTCACCAACAAAATATTGGGTAGCACTGCCTCCATGAGTTCCACCAGGATTGATACTTATAAGAAGTACCCATTTTTCTTCTTCTCCATTTTCAACAGGTAACCTGAATAAATCAGGACATTCCCAAACACCACCGTGAGTACCGATGTTTTTACCAAATTCACTTTTTAATTCCCAATCCTTTAAATTATCTGAATGGTAAAACTTAGCATGATCGCCAGCGACTAAAATGAGTATCCATTTATTCAATTCATCATGCCAGAATACTTTTGGATCTCTGAAATCCATCATACCATCATTGCCTATTACCGGATTACCCTCATACTTTTTCCAAGTATCACCATTATCTAAACTGTAAGCTATGCCTTGGGTTTGGTGGTCATTATTTCCCTTTTTTACTAATTCATCTGAATGATAGGTAAACATCGTAACCAAAGGCTGATTGCCTTTTGTCCCAAAACCTGAGGAATTCGTTTTGTCAACTACTGCACTTCCTGAAAAAATATAACCATACTCATCAGGATATAAAGCTATTGGATTATTTTCCCAATGTATCAAATCCTTACTTGTAGCATGTCCCCAATGCATTGGTCCCCAAACAATATCCTCAGGATAATATTGATAGAACAAATGATAAATCCCATCATTATATACTAGTCCATTTGGATCATTCATCCATTTTGAAGGTGGTGAAAAATGGAATTGTGGACGGAATTTTTCAGTGTAACTACTCTCTGATGTCTTTGCAGAATCATCTTGGGATAAAGTAGTTTCTTCTGAATTTTGGTTTCTACAAGAAAGTATTAAAAAAGATACTAATACTATTAATTTGAAAAAGCGCATGAACATGTAAATTAATAAGATTACTAAATATAAGTAATAATTATTAACATTTTCACAGCAAAAGCCTTTTCAAAATAAAAAATCTATAATGATTAATTAAATAGTATTTCTTTATAAGCACCTATTTTTTACCATTCAGCAAAGTTTCCATCTTCATTTCTCCAAATAGGGTTTTTCCAATCGTGACCAATTTTTTGACCTTCTTTAAGCTTTTCTTCATCAATCTCAACTCCTAACCCTGGTTTTATAAATAAATCTAAGTATCCGTTTTTTACATCAAATACTTCAGGATTTTTTACATAATCTAATAAATCAAAACCTTGGTTGTAATGAATACCCAAACTGCTTTCTTGAATAATAGCATTTGGTGAAGAAAAATCTAAATGTAATGCAGATGCAAGAGATATTGGCCCTAAAGGACAATGAGGTGCAATTGCTATATCATAAGCCTCTGCCATTGTAGCAATTCGTTTGACTTCTGATATTCCTCCTGCATGACTTAAATCTGGCTGAATAATATCTACCACACCTTGATGTAATACATCTTTAAAGTCCCACCTAGATAACATCCTCTCACCTGTGGCTATTGGTATACTTGTATAAGAATAAATATGCTTTAGCGCATCATTATTTTCACTTAATACAGGTTCTTCAATAAACATTGGGTCGTAGGGTGCAAGTTCGTCTATCAACTTTTTTACCATAGGTTTATGTACCCTTCCATGAAAATCTAAACCTATGTCTATTTCATTTCCGAACTCTTCCCTTAACAACTTTATATTTCGAGCAACACTTTTTATGTCTTTAATAGTAGACACCCATGGCATTTGACCTGTAGCGTTCATTTTAACAGCTCTATAACCTTGATTAACCTTTTCATGAGCTTGCTCCAAAACAACATCAGGATGATCTCCACCTATCCAGCAATACATCTTCATTTTTTGTCTTACTGCACCTCCCAAAAGCTCATAAACAGGAACATTTAAGTATTTTCCTTTGATATCCCACAAGGCTTGGTCAATACCTGAAATTGCACTCATAAGTATGGTACCTCCTCGGTAAAATCCACCTCGGTAAAGTACTTGCCATATATCTTCTATATGATTTGCTGTTCTACCAATCAAATAAGGCTCTAACTCTTTAACACAAGCTGCAACAGAATCTGCCTTTCCCTCTACAACCGGCTCTCCCCAACCTATAATTCCGCATTTAGTAGTTACTTTAACAAATAACCATCTTGGCGGAACTTTAAATAATTCTAATTTGACAATTTCTAATTGATCCATTTAGATTCGTTTTTAATTTCCTTTATTTAATATACACTTAGGTATTATTTCAGTGATTTTGTGAAGTTGTTCTGAGTTTCTAGAATATGATTATACATTGCATTATTAGCCCTTTGCTCATCTTTATTTATTATAGCGTCAAGAATATTTTCATGATGTTTCAACATCATATTTTTTTTCTTTACCAACTCACCTTCAAGTGGTTTCGCATAAACACCTGCTTTAAACTTTGGCATCAGATTAAATATTGGACTTAGAAGTAAATCTAATACTTGATTATCTGCAATAGATAGAATACTCTTGTGAAAATCATTATCTAACTCAGCTTCTTTATTAGTGTCATTTAAGTCACAATTTTTGGTCTTTTCTATATTTTCCTTCAATAACTCTATTTGTCTTTCAGTCCTATTGATTGCGGCCTGACCAGCCAAGGCTGGCTCTAAAACCAATCTTGTTTTTATAGTTTGAAGAATAACACCTCTATCTGAAGAAAGTTCAAAAAACAGATTCAGTGTTTCAGTAGCATTTTTTATACTCATTTCAGAAACATACACACCACTTCCTCTTTTTACTTGTACAATGCCTCGAGCACTCATCTTTTTTATAGCCTCACGAACGGCAGTTCTACTAACCGCAAAAAGATTACAAAGCTCATTTTCCGTAGGCAATTTACTTCCTGGCAAATATTTCCCTGCTCTTATAGCTTCTATTAGCTCGTATTCAATCATCTGAGTGAGGGATTTTTTTATACCTATAGGTGCAAACATAGAATATGATTTATATGATATAATACATCATACAAATTTATACTATAGATTTAATTTGAACAAGAAGTAAAGTGAAAAATATACGGTCTACTACATTTCCCTATTAATAAAATTCATTTACTTTTAACCTACGTAAAACCCTAACCTTTATCTATTATGACACGCAAACACCTTCTATTTGTATTACTTTTTGTTTCAATTATTTCATTATCATTTGCCCAACTAAAACAACATAAAACCTTTTACGATAATGGCAAGGTAGAGGAAGAAGGCCAATACAAAAATGACGAAATGCACGGTACATGGAAGTATTATTATAATAACGGTCAACTCAGTGCTATTGAGCACTATGAAGAGGGTGTTGAAGTTGGTGAATGGGTTTCATATTATGAAAATGGTCAGTTGGAAACCAAAGGAAACTATTTAAACGGTGTGCCAAACGGATTGGCCATAGCCTATTTTGAAGATGGTAGTCTACAAGGAAGAGCTACTATTATCAATGGTGTTTTAGAAGGTGACTATATTGCATATGAAGACGTTGACAAAATAAAGGAAAAAGGCACTTATAAAAATGGCGAAAAGGTAGGTTTATGGATTGAAAACAAGTACTATTCTAATGGAAATACTAAAGAAGAATTACAGTATTTAGACGGAAAAAAGCATGGATCTCATAAAAAGTATTATGAAAACGGCCAAATTGCGTTAATAGCCAATTACAAAAATGATAACGCTGATGGCCCTTACAAAGAATACAATAAAGATGGCACTTTATCAGAGATTGGAGAAGCCCTCAACGGCGAGCGTCATGGTATAAGAAAAGAATACAGATACGGAGAACTTAGCGAACTTACCACCTACAACAACGGCCAAAAAGAAGGAAGATACGAGGATTGGAACATTGACAAAAAACAACTAAAAGAGGAAGGCTTTTACAAAAACGACGAAAAGTCTGGCTATTGGAAACTATATGATTCTTATGGCAATATTGAAGAAGAAGGCCCTTATAAAAAAGATGAAAAAAATGGGTATTGGAAAATTTACTTAACCAACCACCACTCCAAAAAATACAGAATATACAGTGAAGGCAACTACGTTAATGGCCAACGAGATGGCAAATGGATTTTTTACAATAGAAACGAAGAGCAAGAATACTACACAATATACAAAAACGGAGATGAAGTTGAAGAAGTAAAAGACGGTATTGAATATATCACTAAATATGACGCAACAAGTAATAGCTACTACACCGAAGGCGAAAAACACTATAAAAACAATAAACTCATTAAAACCATTAAATATATTATAAAAGGCAATACTATAGTAGATAAAGAAGTTTGGGTAAATGGCAAGTTAGAATCTAAAGCGAGTGAAGGCTATGAAAAGCGTATAGATTATTACAAAATCTACTTTAAAAATAAATGCAGCAAAAAAGCACAAGTAGCACTACGTATTGTAGATATGAAAACAGATGACTGGACTACCAAAGCATGGTTTAATCTACAAACAAACGAAGAAGGTTACCTTGCCGATACTAAAAATGCCATTTTCTATTACTATGCTGAGGACAGTACAGGTAGTTATTGGGGCGGAGAGCATCGCAAAACTGTTGATGGTCGCCAGTTTGGATTTAAAAAAATTGACATGTCATCTAATGGAAAAGGTAAATATTTTATCACACTTACCTGTGAGTAAAATAAAAACCAAAAAAATTACACTTTTTACATTTTGACCCTTTATTTCATCAATAGTAAATGGATGACTTTAAGGATAGAATATACTTAAAAACAAAAAGCCTCAGCGTTTAACTGAAGCTTTTCATCTGTACAGGCGGCGAGACTCGAACTCGCACACCTCGCGGCACTAGATCCTAAGTCTAGCGTGTCTACCAATTCCACCACGCCTGCAAAAGGACTGCAAATATAAACAATAGTTTCAATATTCAAATAGGTTTTATTTAAGAAAATATTCCTTTCATTATTCTTACTTTTGTTAGATATCAAATAACTATTATGCAAAACATAAATTCTTACATCGATGAGCACAAAAAACGTTTCATCGACGAGCTAATTGATTTACTAAAAATTCCTTCAATAAGTGCAGATTCAGCATATAAACAAGACGTGTTAAACACCGCTGATGCTGTAAAAGAAAGTCTCTTAAAAGCGGGTTGCGACCAAGTTGAAATTTGTGAAACAGAAGGTTACCCAATTGTTTATGGAGAAAAGATAATTGATAAAAAATTACCAACGGTTTTAGTTTATGGTCATTATGATGTACAGCCACCAGACCCATTAGATTTATGGAATTCACCTCCATTTGAACCCGTTATTCAAAATACAGAAAAACATCCTGAAGGTGCCATTTTCGCCAGAGGTGCTTGTGATGACAAAGGCCAAATGTATATGCACGTTAAGGCTTTAGAATACATGACTTCCAATAATGCGCTACCTTGTAATGTAAAGTTTATGATAGAAGGTGAAGAAGAAGTTGGTAGTGCTAATCTTGGAAAATTCGTTGCTGCTAATCGTGAAAAATTAGCAAATGATGTTATTCTAATTTCTGATACTGGCATGATTGCTAAAGATGTGCCTTCTATTACAACTGGACTTCGTGGTCTTAGCTATGTTGAAGTTGAAGTCACCGGACCAAATAGAGATTTACATTCTGGACTTTATGGTGGCGCTGTGGCAAACCCAATAAATGTGTTGACAAAAATGATTGCCTCGCTCCATGATGAAAACAACCATATCACAATTCCAGGTTTTTATGATAAGGTTGAAAATCTTTCAGATGAAGAACGTGCCGAAATGGCAAAAGCTCCGTTTTCATTAGAGAACTACAAAAAAGCTTTAGATATTGATGCTGTTTATGGAGAAGAAGGTTACACTACTAACGAACGTAATTCCATAAGACCAACATTAGATGTTAATGGAATTTGGGGAGGTTACATTGGTGAAGGAGCCAAAACCGTTATTGCGAGTAAAGCTTATGCTAAAATCTCGATGCGTTTAGTCCCTAACCAAGATTGGGAAGAGATTACACAATTATTTAAAACACATTTTGAAAGTATTGCGCCAAATGCTGTAAAAGTAAAAGTGACTCCGCATCATGGTGGCCAAGGTTACGTAACTCCAATTGATAGTATAGGATATCTGGCTGCCTCTAAAGCTTATGAGGAGACTTTCGGAAAAACTCCAATTCCGCAACGCAGTGGTGGAAGTATTCCTATTGTATCGCTTTTTGAAAAAGAACTAAAAAGTAAAACCATTCTTATGGGCTTTGGCTTAGATAGCGATGCCATACATTCTCCAAACGAGCATTTTGGTGTTTGGAATTACTTAAAAGGTATTGAAACTATTCCTTGGTTTTATAAGTATTTTACAGAATTAAAATCGGCTGAATAATTTTAAGACAAAATTGTATAGGCAAATCAGTTTGTGATTTGCCTATACAATTCTTAATCGTCAGACTCTAAATCAATATCATACTTACTTTTGATTACATTATAGTCTTCATCAGACACAATTAAATAAACATTTATCTCACCTGTTACTTTGTTAAAATTAAATTTAACGCTTGTTTTCTCAGTATTAACTTTAGCTAATCTAATTTTATATAAATCTGTTTCTTGTTTTTTAAAGTCTTTAATATCAGAATAAAGAATTGCAAAATTTGAAAAGTCTTTTTTCAGAATAAAAATGTAAGATTCCAATAATTTTGCCATTATTAATTCATTTGTATTCTGAGTATGTTCAGTAGATAAGTTTAAGAAACGAATTGCTTCATCATAATAGTTACCCTTAATAGATAAAAGAGCTTTTATATAATATGCATTGAAGTTTTTTAGGTTAGTTTCTTTTAAACCGATATTCAAATATTTTTTACCATTTTCATCATCACCTAAAAAGAAATAAGACGTAAACAAACCCTCTATAAAATATTTTAAATTTTTCTCATCACATTTTATTGCTAGTTCGGTGTACTCAACTACTTTTTTATAGTCCTTAATTTTGTACAAGTAGGATAAAATTTTTGAGTAATATTCTGAATTGCATTCGTCCAACTCCAACAACTTCAAGTAATCATTATAACTCTGATAATCCTTGTTATCTTTTTGAAGAATTTCTGCTCTGTACTTTATATATTTTGCTTTAGCTTCTTGCTCAATAATATTATTTAAAATTTCAATTGCTCTGTCATATTCTTTTTCTTCATGATAATATTGAGCTATAAAAAATTTAAGAATATTACTGTCTTTTAATTTTAATCCTTCTTGCAATAGTCTTAAAGACTCATCTTTCTTATTTTTATTGTTCTGTTCTTTACCTAAAGAATATAAAACGCTGGCTAAATCTATTCTTATAGCTTCATCGCTTGGGTCTATATTTAAAGCTTTGTAATAATAGTTTATAGCTTCATCATAGCCATTGTATTTAAAAAAACTTAAAGCTATTTGTGTATAAAGTCTTTTGCTAGGTTGATATTCGCAAAAAACAATCAAAACTGCTAATGACTCTTCAATTTCGCCTTTTTCCTCTAATATGAGCGATTTTAATATTATAGAATTCTCTGTTTCCTTACCAATCTCTTCGATTTTGTCTAATACAGTAATAGCTTCATCATATTGTTTATTTGATGATAAGACTAAAGCCTTTTGCATAATATAATTATTATTCAAAGAGTCTATACTCAATGCTTTATCTATAAAAGCTAATGCATTATTAAAATCTCCTTTTTTTGAATAAGAATATGATTTGTTGTAGTAGCTTAAAGAAAGGGAGTCTTTTTGACCGTAACTAAGTGTGCCACATAAAAAAAGTAAGAACAAAAACACTTGTTTCATAATATTAACTAGTTTCAAGTGGTCTATTCTTTAATAATTTTATAGGTCGAAGCTTTAGTTTTAGACTTAACATTTACAAAATAAACTCCTGAAGCTGTACTATCGAATTCAATTTCAATATGTGCTTTTCGGGAGTTTGTTTTTCTTATCACTTTTCCAGAAATATTATTGATGGTAATATCAATTTTAGATTCTGTAAAATTATCAACCTTAATTAATGAATCTACAGGATTTGGGTAAACTTTTATTTCATTAGGCTGAAATTCTTCCATAGATAAAACAGAAAAATTAATGCACATACTCATTTCTGTACAACTTCCATTGGTGACTTCAACAGCATAATTCCCATTGGTTAATGGCGTAAAAGATTGATTGGTTTCACCAGAAATTGGTGTATTAGTATCACAATTAAACCATTGGTATGTACCTGTAGCTTGGTTAGACGTTAAGAATGTTGTTGTTTGTATAACAGTGTTATCTACACTAATTAAATTGGCCTTAGTAGCAATGTATGCCAAAACTAATTTAGTTAACTCTGTCATATACTGAAAATCGATATCCTCTAATCGATCATTTGAAGTATGGTAATCTGGTGTCTGGTCATTTGTTTCCCAAGATTCTCCTACTAAAACTGCTGAATAGCCTTGGTTCCAAAAACGAGAATGATCACTTGCAGTTGTACCTGGATTAACAACAATTTCATGTAAATCGAAGGTATAAGTACTAAGAAGGTTCAGTAAATCATCTTTTATAGCAACGGAATTCGCAATATTTCTAACATCAATGTCAAACTGATTATCTCCAGGAGTACCAGGAGCATCACCATCATAACCAATCATATCCATATTAATCACACCTAAAATATTATCTCTAGTATTTCCATTGGTTTCGTCAGCAGCTTGCTGTGCATAATAATTAGCGCCAAGCAGTCCTATTTCCTCTTCGTCCCAAAGTGCATAAACAATTGTATTGTCTACACATTGTGTAGAAAGCAATCTTGCAATTTCCAAAACCGCAGCAACACCTGAAGCATTGTCGTCTGCGCAATATGTTGTTACAGAATCGTAATGTGCACAAACAATATAAATATCATCAGGATTTGTTTGCCCAACTTGAGTCGCTATGATGTTCTTACCAGCAGTATTAAAATTTTGAAATTCGACATTTAGATTAGGTAACGCTTCTAAACGTTCCTTTATATAATCCGCTGCCAAGTCGTTATTACTTTGTACACGAGTAGCAATTGTTTGTGTACTTCCGCTTATAGTTGCAGACTGCTCACCCGAAAGCTCAGCCACAACAGTTTGCAAATTAGCATTGCTAACTTGATTCATTAAATCTTCTACAGATTGTGCTTTAACATTGAAAGTTATTAAAGCAATTAAACCAAGTAATAATAAGGGTTTTTTCATTAAAAATAAATCATTAAATCTTCTACTCAAAGATAGTGAAATGTAAAAAATTGATAATCAAATATTTTGAAATTAAATTTTTTATTCTACATTTGTAGAGTTAATTCTAATTTTGTAGAACAATGGAGCTCTCTAAAACCGAAGAACAATTAATGCAATATCTCTGGAAACTCGAAAAAGCTTTTATGAAAGATATTTTAGAAGTATATCCTGAGCCAAAACCAGCTACTACAACCGTTGCTACATTACTAAAACGTATGATTGGAAAGGGTTTTGTAGCTTATAAAACTTATGGTAAATCGAGAGAGTATTATCCGCTTGTAAAAAAAGAAGACTATTTCTCTAAGCATGTTAATGGCTTAATTAAAACATTTTTTAATGATAGCGCCTCTCAGTTTGCATCGTTCTTTACCAGAAAAACGGATTTAAGCAAAAAAGAGTTAGAAGAGTTAAAAGCCATTATAGATAAGGAAATTAAAAACAAGTAATTATGGAACTGTATCTGCTTAAATTTTCCGCATGCCTTTTAGTCTTTTGGTTGTTGTATTTATTGCTGCTTGAAAAGCAACAAATGCACAGATTTAAAAGGTTCTACTTATTAGGTTCCTTTGTTGTTGCATTAGTCATTCCACAGCTTACTATTATTGAATATATAGAACCTATTGTTCAGAATTTTGAAGTTTCTAATCCTTTTATTCCTATTGAAGCTGAATTTGTACCTCAGCCTACTAATGAAGCTCCTGTAATAACTTTAGAAGCGGTACTATGGACCATTTACACAATAGGTGTACTTCTGTTTTCTGTTCGATTTACTACAAACCTATATAGTCTTTACAGACGCATTTCGAAAAATTCAACATATAAAGATCGTAATTTCATTTATGTATTATTAACAGAATACCGCATACCGCATTCGTTCTTTAAGTACATTTTTGTTAACCAAAGTCAATTTGAAAACAACCAAATACCAGAAGAAGTTAAACTGCACGAAGAAACGCATGCTAAGCAATTACACAGTTTAGATATTTTGTTGTTGGAATTGTTACAAATTGTCTTTTGGTTTCATCCTTTGGTTTACATTTTAAAACATCATGTAAAACTCAATCACGAGTTTTTAGCCGATGCCGCAGTACTTCAAAAAGGTGTTGCCACCAAAAACTATCAAAATATATTATTACAATTTTCATCAAACACTCATAATCATCAATTAGCGAGTGCCATCAATTATTCATCATTCAAAAAACGATTTACAGTTATGAAAACACAAACCTCCAAAACCCGAATTTGGTTAAGTACCTTATTGGTATTACCAATCCTAGCCATTCTTTTTTACAGTTTTGCTGAAAGGGAATATGTTGAGAAAAACAAAACAGAAACAAATTCATTTTTAGTCTTTGTTGAAAAAAACGGAAACACTTTAGAGCTTAGATGCGAAAGTGGTTGCAGATGGAGTCATCTAGTACTAGAACCAAACTCTGAGCCTTATATAATAAATGATTTTGGTTTCTCTGAAGGAAAAACTTTAGATACTGATAAGTTTGCGTTTTCTATTGAGCCTAATCAATCTGGTGTTTTACTAAATGGGTTAAAAGGCACGGCTTGGGTTGATTTGGTATTTTCTTTACCAAAAAACCAAAAACAAGCTGTTAACCAATTGGGCATGACCAATGAAACAGCAAATATCAATGAAAAGAAAGTAGAAAAGGTTATAACCATAAAAGCTATTAACAATTCTCTCTACATTAATAATAAAAAGTCTAATCTTAACGACTATATAAAAGACCTCAATGAAATTACTGACCGTTGGACACTAAAAGATTATGAGCACACTAAATTTGATTTGAAAACTGAAAACTGCTCTCAAAGCTTCTTAGACAATCTAAACGAATTGCATAAAAAAACCAATCACTTTTCTATTACGGTTTTGGGTATAACCGAAGCTTCACCAAAAATGATGAAAGAATACAATGATTGGATTGTAAAATTTAACACAACACATTATATAGATTACTCTAAATATCAACGAATAGTTGCCATCTATGGCCTTATGACCGAAAAACAACGATCTTCGGTTGAAAAATATCCTGTAATACCAGATACAAATCTCTCTAAAGTAAAACCTAATTCTCCAACAGCTTCAGAATTTGAAGATTGGAAAAACACTGATAAGTATGCCCTTTGGATTGACGGTGTACATGTTCCAAACTCGGCATTAAATAGCTATTCAATTAGTGATATTGTGCATTTTGTAGGCTCGAAAGTTCATAAAAATGCTAGAAGTGAAAAATTCCCACAACCATTTCAATTTAGCTTATATACGAAAGATGGCTTTAGAGAAAATTACCAAAAATCTGCAGTTAACCACTACAATGCTATAACAAAAAAGTATTCTAATGCCATCTCTAATTATTTAAAAGGAGACCAAAAGGATAATTCAGAACTAAAAATTTTAAAGGCTCAAGCAGACAAAATCTATAATTTGTTTACTAAAGAAGAATTAAAAGAACATAATATTTTACCTCCTCCTCCAGTTCCTGCTAAAAATAGCGAGTGGCAAAAAGTTGAAAATATTCTAGACCAACAAAAACCAATCATGTGGATTTTCATCAACAGAGAAGGACAACTATTAGTTGATGATGAAATTGGCACAATAGAAAGCATTGAAAAGAAACTAAAAAAACTATCTAAATCTAAAAATTCAAAAGGTACAGTAGCTATTAAATTTGATCCAGAAACACCTAAAGAAACAATTAATGAAGTAAAATCTATAGTACAAAAATGTGGTTTTAAAGCCCTTACTTTAGACATTAATCAAATTCCGCCACCGCCACCTCCTCCACCAGCTCCTAGTCAAAAGGAACAAAAGACACCTACAAAAGAAGAAGTTGAAGAATACAATACTTGGGCAAAAAAGATAAAGAAAGAAACACTTGAAGCTAAAGAAAATGAGCGCAATGGTAAACCAGCAGAATACCCTATTATAAAACAAAAGGATTTAGTAAAATATGTTGGGATTTATAAACGAATGACTACAGAACAAAAACAAAATTCTGTTGAATTACCTATTGCCGACAAGGAACTAAAAAATACGGGATTGAAATTTCCACCTCCACCTCCACCAGAACCGAAAAAACCTAAATCAACATTAGACTTTATAATTAAAATGGCCAAAGAAAATGCTAGTTTCTATTATGATGGAAAGAGCATCACATCGGATGAAGCCATAGCATTAATAAAGAAAAATGATAAACTAAACGTTAATGCGTATCCAAAATCAAAAGAAGGAAAACCGCTAGTCTATATCTCAAAAGAACCAATTAAGGTTGATAAAAAGAAAAAATCAAAAAACTAGAATCAAAAAAGCCTCGCAATGCGAGGCTTTTCATTTTTATGGAAGGTAAGATAATCCATTTCTTGTTTTCCAAAGGAAATACTTTTCGAATAAGATTTTGCCAAAATCATAGATTACATTCGGAATCATAATGGCAAACGTTCTTGGTTTAAATAAGTGGTTGCTCACAATTAAAACTTCCTTTTTACCTGCATCCATTACACATAAACCAGGAATTTTCCCCCAAGGCTTTTCTTTAAGTTTTTTACCTTTTTGAACTCTAAGAATATTCTCTGCCACTACCTTACCAGTTTCGTCTGATGGATATCCTGTTTTTGGTCCAGAGAAAGGTACTTTACCCGGTTTAAAAGGTAGTTTTACATCTACCGCAATACCTGCAGCCCAAATATTCTTATGTGTAACATGCTGATAAGTATCATTCACAGGAATATAACCCGCAGCATTGGTTTGCAATCCTTCAGAATTAACAACAAACTCTACACCAACAAAAGGAGGCATTAACATGGTAAAATTGCTTTCTATAAATTCCTCATTAGACAATAAGACTCCATTAGACTTCACCTCTTCTACACCAACCTCAGTTCTATAATGTATGTTAAACATTTTCATAAAGGTCTTAAGCATGGTTTCTCCCATTGGCATACCGTCTATACCAAAATGTCCTAAATATGTTTCTGGTGTTATCCAGTATAAATCTACCTTTTTACGTATTTTCTGTTCTCTCAGCCATTTTTCAATATTAAAAAGAAACTCATATGCTGCGCCCATACATCCAGCATTTTGTGTTGCCCCAATTACAATCGGCCCAGGATTTTCTTTAAATGCATTAAGTGCTTTTCGAGTTTTCATGGCGCCATCTGGTGTGCCTATATAGTATGCATAATCTTTAACTCCTTTAGCTACATCATACTTTACTTTTGGACCCGTAGCTATGACCAAATCGTCATATTCAAAATCGCCTTTTGTAGTTTCAACCTTATTATCTTCAGGCAATACTTTTATAGCTTCTGCATGTACAAACTCCACACCTTTTTTCTCTAGTATCTTATCTTTTCTAAATGAAATATCTTTAATATCTCTTCTTCCAAAAGGTACCCAAATTAATGATGGTATAAATAAAAATAAGGGTGATTTATCAATAAGTATAACACGCTGATTCTTTAGATCTTTCCTTTTTAATTCTAACGCCGCAGTCATCCCTGCAAAATTTCCTCCTATTACAACTGTAGTTCTCATAACTCTATGATTTTTGGTTACATATAAAATTAGTTTTTATACCCAAGATTTGATATGACAAAAATCATACATGCCCTAAACTCCACATTTTTAGCTAAGTTATGTAACATTTGTTACCATTTTGCGTTCTAATAACCTATACATCAATCAATCAAAAAACAAACAGTTATGTTAAAACAATTCTTTATTCTATGTTCAGGGGCAGACACAGACATACTTAAAGACTGCTCTAATGGCGAACAAAACAAATATGCTGGTATTGGAGCTACAGTTTTTTTTACTGCTTTGATGGCAACTATTGCAGCCAGCTATGCACTCTACACCGTATTTGACAATTTATACACCTCCATATTCTTTGGAATAATTTGGGGACTTCTCATATTTAATCTAGACCGTTATATTGTTTCAACTATTAAAAAAAGAAACAACTTTATAGACGAGCTATTACAAGCTACACCAAGGATTTTTCTAGCTGTGATAATTGCTGTAGTGATTTCTAAACCTTTAGAACTTAAGATTTTTGAAAAAGAAATCAACCAGGTGTTATTAGAACAAAAGAATGATTTAACACTTGCTAACCAAAATCAAATTGCGCAACAGTTCAATCCTAAAATTGCTGACTTAGAAAGTCAGATTTTAGGTTTACAAAGTGAAATTAACAGCAAAGAAGCCGAAGTTAATGCACTTTACGATACTTATATAACAGAAGCCGAAGGCACATCTGGCACCATGAAACTAGGAAAAGGTCCTGTATACAAAGAAAAACGAGAGAAACACGACGCTGCCTTAGCTGAACTTCAACAACTTAAAACCGACAACAAAACAAAAATTACAACTTTAGAAAATGAAATTATTGCTTTGCAAGGCGATTATAAAACCAATGTTACAGAGTCCCAACCTATAATTGACAATTTTGATGGGTTAATGGCTAGGGTTACTGCTTTGGGAACATTGCCTTGGTTACCTTCATTCTTTATTTTCTTATTATTTCTTGCCATAGAAACGTCACCTATAATTGCGAAACTTTTATCACCGAAAGGTGAGTTTGATTATAAACTCGAGGATCAGGAAACTGTTGTAAAGTCTTGGGTAGACCAACAAGTTGCTGAACGTAAACTTCTTGTTAAAACCGATAATAACATCAACAATAAGGTTTACACAGAAATTGCAGACGAAGAAGAGGTGATGAATTACAAACGTAAAAAAGCACGGGAGTTGATGCAACATCAAGCTGATGCGTTTTTGAAAAAACAGAAAGGTGTATTGTAACCTTCTATAGACCTGTTAGATTTTGAAAACCTAACAGGTCTTTTTACTTTTAGGAAAAAACTAATCATAATGAAACATATCTATTTTGTCTTTGCCCTTTTCTTATTTAATTGCAGTAACAATGCGGAACAAAAAGACACTTTTGAAACCGACAAAGCAGAAATCTTAAAAGTTTTAAACCTACAGGAAGAGGCATGGAACAATCATGATTTGGAAGGGTTTATGCAAGGCTACTGGAAAAGTGATTCGCTTAAATTTTACGGTAGTAGTGGTCTTACCAAAGGTTGGGAAAATACACTAAATAATTACAAAAAAGGCTATCCCACAAAAACTGAAAGTGGCATTTTAAATTTTGTAATCAATGACATCTCCAAAATTGAAAATGATAATTATTGGGTTATGGGAGAATATCATCTCAAAAGAGAGATTGGCAATGCAGATGGAGTTTTCATCATTATCTTTAAAAAGATTAATGGTGAATGGAAAATTATAGCAGATATGTCTTGTTAAATAAAAAAGTGCTCACAAATCGTTTATCTGTCACCATAAACGCACTTGAAAGCACTTCTGTATAAATATTTTTATGATTTGTCTGTACTAAGCCGCTACAATTGAGCCAGCAGGAACTTGGATAGTTTCAGGCTCTTCAGACTTAAAATGATCGTAAAGTTCTTTACAACCTAAACCTACTATTGATAATTTTTTAGATTTTGCAATGGATTCATTATGTAACCTAGCCAAAGCCATTACACCTGCTCTATCAATACTTTCTACACTTTCTATATCTAATAAGATATTATCTAATCTATCAAAAATATTAGCAAAATGCGCATTAAAAGTCTTAATACTTAACTTATTAAGTGTTCCCTTAATCTGAAAACGGTTGTTGTAGTTGGTGATCTGTAAATCCATAATAAATACTGTTAAATCATTAATAATAATTTAGGGCTATTAATCTGTAAATCTGGTGCTATTAATTCTAAGGGATGACACTAATATCCGACTTAATATCATCTATTTCCCAGAAATTCGACAAATGGTATTTTTGTTTAGATAATTTGAAAACGGCTGTTTATTTTTTCGATAAAAAACACATTTACAAACAGATAGAATGTAAGAAAAATAAACTACTAAGGGTTGTTTTTAAGTCTATCTAACGGCTAAATAGATATTTTGATTTTTGTTTTGAATGCGATAAATAAGAATCTACCTTTACACCATGAAATATAAATACAAGATAATTTTAATGGTTATTCTTGCAGGAATAACGCTATTTGGACTAATTACTGGTCGTTACTTGTTTTTGGTATTTATGATACCTTTAAGTTTTGACTTCTTCAATAAAAAGGATACAGACTAAATCTTTTTGACATATTGGGTAATAATCACTATCTGCTGACCATCTACTTTACCTTCAATATACTCCGAGTTTTCATGATCTAAACGAATATTTCTAACGGCCGTTCCTTGTTTGGCCACCATACTAGACCCCTTTACCTTAAGGTCTTTAATAAGAACTACGGAATCACCATGTTCTAAAATTACACCGTTTACATCACGATGAATAATTTTATTTTCATCATCAGAGCCATCTCCTGAAGCTTTTGCTATTTCCAGTAAATCATCTTCTATATAAAACATATTAAGTAAATCCTGTGTCCAATCAGCATCAATTCGGTGGAGCATTCTCCAGGCCATAACTTTAACCGCATCATGCTCACTCCACATACTATCGTTTAGACACCTCCAATGATTAGAATCAATTTTATCAGCGTCGTTCATTTGTTCTATACAAGTTTCTGAAACATATAAGGCGAGATCCTTGGCATCCGGAACAATATAAACTGCTAGTTTTTCTGTGGCTCCACTTAGTTCACAAGTATTACCACTTCTCTTTTGAAGTTCTCTCTCTAAACTCATCTGATTTTTTATTTATAGATGAGCAAATATAGAATTATAAAGCTATTAAATAAACTTTCCTTTAGTTATACACTTTCGTTTATTAAAAATTTGAAAACATTACGAACTCATCATAGCCTTCCAAATATTCAAGCTATACTTAGATTGTTTTACAAATTCTGCTATTTGTTCTTCATTCATTGGTAATTTGTACGGTCGGCATTCTGCAATTACAATTTCAAAGCATAACAAATCATTAAAACCAACTTCTTTTAGAGCATTAAATTGTGCTTGATAATCAATATTGCCAGTTCCAATACCGCCTCTTCCGGAATCCGAAACGTGATAACTATACAATAAATCACCGCCAATGTTTTTTATTGGTGAAATCATATCTTTTTCATTGATATTCATATGGAAACTATCTAAAACTAGTTTTACGTTTTTCGGACTTCCAGCGTTTTTATATATCCATAATAGTTCTTCTGAGTTTTGAACTTGTGGTACTTCATAATGGCAACACGCTTCATAACTCAATAAAATATCTTTATCCTTGGCATATTCACTTAATAGCTTCACAGCTTCTGCAATTTGAGCCAGAGCTTTATCATAACTCTGTTGATTTTTTGTCCAGAATGACAAACCTTGCAACGTACTCATTGGTACACCAAGCGCTACAGCATAATCAATAACCTGTTTGTAAAATGCTACCGAATTTTCTAAAGTAGCATCTTCATCATTATCTGGTTTAGAATTTAAAGGATCGTAACTTGTTAATTTTATACCATATTCCTTTGATTTAGATACAACATCTTCAGCTTTGTATGTTCTAAAATCGCCACAAAACTGCAAGGCTTCATAACCTATTTCTTTCACTTTACTAAAGAGTTCATCCAAATCATCCAGACCAAAAGTCCAGCTTATAGTGGCTAATGTCATTTTTTTACTATCGTTTTTAATGCTATTATTTACTGCTTTATTTTCAGTTTGTTCAGCAGCAAACCCAGATAAGTTTCCTAAGGCTAATGCTGCCGAAGCTAAAGCTGATTGTTTAAAAAATTTTCGTCGTGTACTCATATAGTTTTATTTGCTTGCTGAATTTAAAAGCTCTAAATCTTCTGAGTCAAGTTGAAGTTTTGGTGCGTCAAACATTGTTTTTAAATGACTTTCTTTGGTTGCACTTGCAATTGGTGCGCCAATATGCGGTTGCGCCAATAACCACGCTAATGAAACTGTTGCTTGTGTTGTATTATGCTTATCTGAAACTTTGTCTAATGCTGAAAGCACAGCCAAACCTTTCTCATCTAAATATTTTTCTACGCTACCACCACGTACACTTTTACTTAAATCATCTTTAGAACGGTATTTACCGGTTAAAAAACCTGAAGCTAAAGACCAGTATGTAAATATCGAAAGGTTGTATTTATCAGCTAACGGCGCATACTTACTTTCGTAATTTTCTCTTTCTACTAAGTTGTAATGAGGTTGTAAGGCTTGATATTTTGGTAAACCATATTTTTCTGAAGCTGCAAAAGATTCCTCTAATCGTTTAGGTGAAATGTTAGATGCTGCAATATATCTAACTTTTCCAGCTTTTATAATTTCATCATAAGCTTCAAGCGTTTCTTCAACAGGTGTTTTTTCATCATCAAAATGTGTGTAATACAAATCGATATAATCGGTTTGAAGACGCTTTAACGATTTATCTACCGCTTCTAAAATGTGCTTTTTACTTGTATCCACTGGATGTGTTCCAGTTTCGCCGCCAACTTTAGTTGCTAAAACAATGTCTTTTCTATTGTTTCTGGTTTTCATCCATTTTCCTAAAATGGTTTCCGATTGTCCACCTTCGCCACCATCAACCCAATACGAATACATATCTGCGGTATCTATAAAGTTGAATTCGCCTGCGGTAAAAGCATCTAAAATTTTGAACGATTCTTTTTCATCTAAAGTCCAGCCAAAAACGTTTCCGCCTAAATTTATTGGTGCAACTTCTAAATCTGTATTTCCTATTTTTACTTTTTTCATTCTTTTTTTTAATTATTACTTAGTTTAATTTTATTGTCCTATAGATTTTTCCATTAAAATGCGCCACACATTCATTGGTAGCCATTCTTCGTAATTCATCCAATGTTGGTATTTTGGTAATTTGATTTTATTTGGGATTTCAAACAAGTTCGTGCCTTTATCCAATTCATCTTGAACCGCTTTATATAAATCCTCAAAATAATTTTGAATAAGGTGCAAATCTTCGCGAGTTCCTACAGCTCTAACGTGAGACATTAAAAGTGTATCAAATTCTAATGCATCTATTTTTTTAAGCGACGCTACCCAATTTGAAGGATCTGCATCGGGTAAATACGCATACAACACTCTATCTGGCACTACCAAATCTATGGTAAAAACAATGTTGTGTTCAGGAAATCTAAAAACGGTCATACCGTCACCGTGATTTCTTCCGTAGAAAAACAACTCGATAGTTTTTCCGCCAATTGTATAGGTTTTTGCAACACCTTTCCAAGTTTTATCTGGCATCAACACATTAGGGTTAGGTGCAATCGTTTCTTTAGCCTCTTTATGGCTTATAATGGTTGCGCCTTCATCTTTAAATAGTTGTCCGCCACTAATATGATCCCAGTGATTGTGACTATAAAAAAGATGTGTGATAGGTAAATCGGTTACTTTTTTAATCGCTGCCAAGGTTGCTTTGGCGTGTTTTTCATCCAAAGGATCAATTACCACAACACTTTTTTCTGTTATATAAAACAAGGAATAAGTACGATCGCCAACCATATAAAGATTGTCTTTTACCTTAATGGTTTCAATCTCTTTGGCATTGATTATTCCTGTAAAGAGTAAGCACAATATCAAAATCTTCTTCATAGTTTTTATATTATATAATTAGCAACGCCACCATCTACTCGTAATGCAGCGCCATTAGTTGCGGATGATAAAGGACTAGCAATGTAGGCTACCATATTAGCAACTTCTTCGGTTTTTGCAAAGCGCTGAATTAAAGATGTTGGTCTTCTTTCGTTAAAGAAATCGTCAATAACGTCTTCAACTTTTTTATTGTTTTCCTTAGCTGTTTCTTCCAAATCGTTTTTGTTTGCTCTACTCATTGTTGGTCCTGGCAACACTGAATTTACAGTTACGTTTGTACCTTTACTTAATCTTGCCAAACCTCTGGAAATAGCTAATTGCGCTGTTTTGCTAAAACCATAATGAACCATTTCGGTTGGGATATTTAAAGCTGATTCGCTTGAAATAAAGATGATGCGGCCTTCATTGTTTTTGATCATTTTTGGGAAGTATTGTCGCGAAAGACGAACACCACTCATTACGTTAACTTCAAACATTTCAAACCATTGTTCATCAGTAATATCTTCAAAATCAACTTGATTAAAAATGCCAACATTATTTACCAGAATATCTACTTCTGGAATTTCCTTTAACAAATTATCGATGTCTTCTTTTTTTGAAAAGTCGGCAACAATTCCAGTTATATTATCGTTTCCTGTTTTTTCTTTTAGTGTTTTAATTTTATCAGCAATGTCAGAAGCCTTTCGTCCGTTTATGATTACGTGTGCACCTTCTTTTGCTAATCGTATAGCTATGGCGTAACCGATACCAGCTGTAGAGCCAGTTACCAAAGCGGTTTTTTCTTTCAATTTTAAATTCATAGTTGTTATTTTTTTGTAATTAGCGGTTTGTTATAGTTTGAAAAAAGATAAAGTGCAACGAGGTAAATACCGTAGAACATTTGAATAGCAATTGCAGACCAATTCTCTTGAAATGACGAACCGAAAATCAATAGACAAACCAGTATAACACCAAGTATTGTAGTGTTTTTCATTTTAAATCCGAATAAAATTGCCATACCAAGTAAGAGTTCTAAAAATGGTAAGACAAATGCAAAAGGTTTTACAATTTCGGTTGGTAAATAGGTTGCTTCAAATCCTTTTTGCATTCCGTTTACAAATTGATTTAGTTTTGGTAATCTAACCAATCCGTGACCTAAAAAACTAAGTCCAATAGGCAATCTAGCCAATGTGTAAGCTACTTTTTCTTTCTTCAAAATTTTAATTTTTAGTAAAGTTAGCTAGTAAGAAAGGATTGGTTATTGTAAAAAACAATGGAATTGTTGTAATTTTACATTATGAAACGCTATAAACAGTTTAATGAGCTTATTGTAAGTGATTTTGAAACCGATTTTTGGGAACATCCTTTACATAATCACAATCATTTTGAAATTATTTACATCGCTAAAGGCGAAGGTGTGCATCATCTAAACAAGCGTTTAGTGTCATATAAAGCTGGTCATTTATATCTTTTGGGACCAGAAGACGAGCATGAGTTTATCGTTTTTGAGCGAACGCGCTTTATCTATTTTAAGTTTACCAACTTTTATTTAGATACTAAGGATGTTGATAATCCTTCTAATTGGAATAGAGATGTTGACCTTATCCTTAATACCAAAGCAAGCTCAACTGGTAATATTTTAAAATATAAAAAGGACAGAAAATTAGTTGAACATCTTTTAGGTCTAATTGTCAGTGAATATGAAAGAAACGAAGTACTGAGTAAAAAAATAATTTTTCAGTTTTTTAAAGGTTTAGTGCTTATTATAAAACGAAATCTTTTAAAAGATTCTAAACTAAAGCCTCAAATAAAAAGAGCTACAAACACCACCGAAGAGCTTTTAGAATATATAGAAGTAAACATTTATAACCCGAAGCTGCTGACACAAAAAGAAATTGCTAATCATTTTAATTTGTCACCTAATTATATTGGCATTTTCTTTAAAGAAAAGGTTGGCACCGCCTTAAAGCAATATATTCAAGAATATAGATTTGGGCTTTTACAACAACGTTTAAAAAATGGTCAAAGCAGTACTAAACAGCTGGCTTTGGATTTTGGGTTTAACGATGAGAGCCACTTGCACAAATTTGTAAAAAGTTATTCTGGTAAGCGATTGGTTCAGCTAAAGGGTGACTTCTCTGCTGTAGATTAATGCAAATTTATTATGATACCTTTTTGACATCATTGATACACTTGGTATCAACATAAACTTCCAATAATTTAGCACTTTCTGCGCTGAATAAAGCTGTTCTTATTGATGCCGGAAGCAATACTGTTTCGCCCATTTTTAAAGTTTCGGTATACCCATTTACAGATATTAAAGTCTCCCCCTCCACACACATAAAAATAACAAACGAGTCTAAATAATCATAGTTGATTTGCCTTAAACCATTAACCTTAAAAATATTGGTAGTAAAGAAATCGCAAGACACTAAATTGCTGTTTTTATAAGAAACCAATTCATAATCACATTTACCATTAGATTCAAAAGATTTTGTAGCCTCTATAGCATGCTTGGTGTGTAAATCTCGCTTATTACCAGAGTTATCTGTTCTATCCCAATCGTAAACTCTATAAGTAATATCACTAGTTTGTTGTATTTCTGCAGCCAAAACACCTGCTCCAATGGCATGAATTTTCCCTGCCGGAATAAAGTAACTATCGCCTTGTCTTACCTTCTCTCTATTAAAGATATCTTCAACATTATTTGCACTAATTTGCCCTAAAATATTTTTATCTACACTTTCATCTTTTAATCCAAGAACAATATCTGCATCATCATCACTCCCCATAATGTACCACATCTCTGTTTTACCAAAGGAATTATGATATGCTTTAGCCATTTTATCATCTGGATGCACTTGTACCGATAAGTCTGTTTTAGCATCTAAAAACTTAATTAACAATGGAAACTCCCCACCAAAACGTTCATAATTTGCTAAACCTAAAAATTCTGTCTTATATGTTGTTATAAGATCATTTAGGTTTTGCCCTTTGTAATCTCCGTTAACAACTTCAGAAATATTTCCTTTTACACCAGAAATTTCCCAACTCTCACCAACATTTTCTAAATCTGTTTCTTTATTTAAAATTTGCGAAAGTTTATTTCCTCCCCAAATTTTCTCTTTTAAGATTGGTCTAAATTTTATTGGATATGCTTTCATTTTATTACTCGTTTTATACACTAAGTCGTAATGACTGGTAAATTTCAGTTTTGTCTTTAATTGAATCTATTATTGAAAAAACACTTTTAAGTTGGTTTTTCACTTCTCTGTTTTTTTGTAAACTATCTTTTATCTGATTAATAAATCGCTCATCTTCAATAAGGTATTCTAGAACAGCATTCAAGCTTTGACTGTTTTCTTGAAGCGACTCTAAGCTCAGAAACCCTATATATTTTAAATCGTAAGCATTGATTAAGTAGCGAACACCTGCCCTTTTAGCCATTGATTCTGAGGCTACCTTTTTTATTTCTACAACTTCTACTTCTTCTTCACAATCCTCTTTTATCTCATAAAGCAACCGTAAAGTTAAATCTTTGCTATAGTTATCCACAAAGCAAAACTTTATTGTTTTTGTCGCTTTTATCTGTTTTATAATAGTCTTAGTACTAATAGAAAACTCGTTGTTCCTGAATATAATTATAACTCCAATCTTCATTGTTAAAACAGTGTCTTATACTACCTCTAAAATTTCTGTTTTATCAACACCTTTGTCTGACTTTTTTGATCTGTACACCCAAGCAATCTGTGCTAATTGCATCACTATTTTTATAGAATCTTTCATTGACAATTTAGAACCATCAGCATGGATCCAACGTTTTAAAGGCTGCTCACAAAGCATTGACTTAGATTTATTTAAACCAAAATGTAATGACATTCTCTTGAAAATTTCCACATCAAAGATCCACTGGGTTACAAACTTTTTTCCAAACGCCAAATCAATAACGTCTTTATGAAATATTTTAGCGCCACACTGTGTGTCTTTAAAATCCATTCTGAGAATTTTTCTAATGATAAGATTAATGGTCAAACTAATTACCTTACGTGCAGATTCCTTAGTTATATTTGCTCCCATTCTAGCAATTCTAGAACCACTTACAATTTTAAAATCTGAATTCTCAATGGTTGTAACTAAGTCATCAAAATCTCTTAAATCAGTAGATAAATCTGCGTCTAAAAACCCGATATAATCTAGATCTTTCTTTTCTGACATGTGTAACATTCCTAGTCTTACGGCCTCGGCTTTTCCACCATTTTTTACACAATCGTAAACAGTAATATAATCTTCTCTATTTTTTTGAAGTTTATATAATACCTCTAAGGTTTTATCTTTACTACCATCATTAACAAAACAAAGATGATACCCTGAATTTTCATCAACAAACTTCAAAAACTCATCACTCAACAAGCGATCTTCTTCATTATAACATGGTATTACTACACCGACACAACGCTGTTGAATCATCACATTATCAGAGGAGTTAGATAACTCAATTTGAGGCACACCTATTAATCGCTTTACACGCGCACAAATCTCATTCAAACTCAATGGTTTTTTCATGTAGTCCGTAACACCCATTTCAAATGCCATTGTTATAATAGTATCTTGGGTATTTCCAGATAAAATCATAATTGGTGTTTCAGGATATTTTGAAGTCCTAATATGATTAACAACATCAAAACCTGATACTCCTGGCATTATAAAATCTACAATTACCAAATCTGGATTAAACTCATCATAGGTCTGTAACCCTTTATTTGCATCCGTCTCTATTTTAACATTGTATCCCAATTCCTTTAATCTTCTTTCTAAAGGAAGTAATACTAATTGTTGGTCGTCTATAGCTAGAACTTTCATAATTTGTGTTTTTATGCATTAATTACGATTCAAAAGTATTGAGTAAGACGCCCTTAAAATTTTAATTTAGATTAACCGAATGTTTAGTGTAGACGAATGGTCGATTGCTTAAGGTGAATAAAAACAGAACCACTTTCTAAATTATATATCTTTACCAAAATGATTTAAGGATCAATAAATTAGATGAAAGAAAGCTCAAATAAATATTTGATTGCTGCCCTTTTGATGGGTATAGTATTTCATGGTAGCTCTATATTTTTTACATTAGAGACTACTTATGACGCTCTTATTCATTTATTCTTTGCAGACCATTATGCTAATAGTTGGTTTGAACCATGGAACTACAAATGGTATACTGGCTTTACAGTAATGAGCTATCCGCCTTTAGTACATCAATCTATTGCCGCATTGTCTTTTATTGGTGGGCTTAAATTTGGAATGTTTACCGTTGCGTTAATAGGTATTGTTCTTTTTATAACTGGAGTCTACAGGTTTTCATATTTAATAACCGCAAGTAAGAAGGCTGCTGGTTATGCTGCCATTCTAGCCGTTTTTTCATCTTCGTTTGTAGAAACCTTACATATTTTTGGCCAACTCCCAAGCATTATTGGCATCTCTATATTAATGCACTCCCTACCTGAAATTTATCTTTGGCTTAAAACCGCAAAGCTTAGATATTTAGCCACATCATTGTCTTTAATTTCTGTAACTGTAACCTCACATCATGTAACACCAATTTTCGGAATGGTCTTTTTTATTTTCCCATTAATAGGAATGGTTATAATGGATCAGGCGAGAGAAGGTGTAACATCATATAAAAACGTTACTATTAGATTATTTCTAAAGAGCTTTTTTAAGTTATTTAAACGCATAGTTGTTTTTGGAATTCTGTCTTTGGTGATAATCATTGTTTGTATTTTACCTTATTGGATTAATTCTAAAAACAACCCTATCACTCAGGTACCAATTCCACATGGTTCTCGGGATAATTTTTTAGAAATCACTTCTTCTGGTTTGGTTTTCTTTCTAATACCATGGGGTGTTTTGTTAATTCTCTTGCCATATATTTTTTACCGTTATTACAGTAAACGTTATTTATTCTTTGGTCTATCAATTACTATACTAGCTATTTTAGGAACTGGAGGTACCACTCCCATTCCTAGATTAGCTCTAGGTGAAACAGCTTTTAACATCTTAACTTTAGATCGTTTTACACTCTGGGCATCAATTATGTCATTACCTCTCTTTGGTGAGTTTGTTTATAGATTAGCAGAAGGAGATTTAAAAAAGCTAATGCAGGAGCGTTTTGGTAGTGTTTATCATCGTTTAGCCGGAGGCACTCTAGCGTCTCTTATTCTATTCATGGTTATTTTCACAATGAGTTTAGGTTATTTTAAACCTTCGCAACCTCAAAAAATTAAAATGTTACCTATTATTAATTTTTTGAACCAGGATCAGCACAATCATTGGCGTTATATGACCTTAGGTTTTGGAGATCAGATGGCATGGCTATCTGCCCAGACCAATGCCTTGTCTGTTGATGGTAATTACCATTCTGCAAGGCGTCTCCCTGAGCTAACGACAAGACCTATAGAGCGCCTTGAAAACTCTAAATTCAAAGGAGTTGAAGGTATTGGTTCATTACAACAGTTTCTTACTACTCCAGAAAAGTATAATCTTAAGTATATTTTTTCTAATGATAAGTTTTACGACCCAATCTTATATTTCTGTGGTTGGCAACGTCTTAGACAACTAGAGAACGGTATTATGGTTTGGGAAAAACTTAATGTTCCTCCACTTTCATCTATACTTCCTAAGGAAGATGTGTCCACTTGGTTAAAAATTCTTTGGGGAACTGTACCTTTTCTTACTGTACTCATAGCATTTATACTCAACGTACAATTTTTATTAGTTCATGCTCTAAAAACAAAGTATTCTCCACCTCCGATATATTTAAACTTTCAGAATAATTACAAAAAATTCTCTAGAAGAATTTTAAAACTCACCCATATTTGGTCGGTGATTCTTGCTCTATTTATTTTCTATGGTATTTATCTATTTTATATAAAAAACACGTCACATCATTCTCCTAAAAATGTGGTATTTGCTTATTACGATGCTCAAGATTTTAAACAATTTAAAAAAGCCCACAGCCTAATAAACCCTAAAAGCAATATTGCTCTAGATCAATACATGTTAGAAGTATCTGTAACAGATGGTTTACTCAGTTCCTACGCTAAACTCGATGCCATAAAAACCGAAATTATAAATCAAAATGATAGCCTAGCTAATGTTAAAGTTGGAACGAGCTGGATAACTCCTTTAGAAAAAATTAAAAAAACCGAATATCACAATCTAATAAAAATCAATAATAAATGGTATTTGGAACCAAAACCTATTGACTTAGATCTTCCACCTGACCAATTGTACTCTAACAATTCTACCAACTATTTTAACCAAGGTAGACGACGTATTACAACAGAGCAAACACACCATGAAGATGTTTTAAAACAACCTGTTCTTGAAATATTAGATGCCAAGCTCGTAAAGTTTGAAAACCATTATGCCTTAATAGGTGAAATTCAGAATATTGATAATGTACCTGCAGATGTGGTACTAAAAGGCTCGTTGTATAACAATGATAATAAATTTTTGGCTACCTATAATGCCAAATACCATGTAAAACACAAACTGATGCCAAAAGAAATCAGCTCGTTTAGAATTAATTTTGAAGGTATTGCTTGGTCAAAAACGCAAGATTCTATTCCAAAAACATTTAACCCAGATGAATTTACACCAATAGAACTTAACGAGCAACCTACTAAGTTTAACTTACAAGTTGCTGGCAATGTATCAAGCTCTGATTTGTACAAGAATACTTCATTTACTATAAGCGACATAAATTCTTCAAAAATTTCGGGTTCACTATTTAATGGAGGAACTGAAGAGGTTACCATACCTCAATTATTAGTATCTTACTATGACAAGCAAAAGAATTTAGCTTGGGTAGACCATATTTTTATAAAAGAGGGGATTCGACAGCAACGACAACGTCAATTCGAATTTTCCATTTTGAAAAATGAAACTTCAAAATTAATTAATGATAATATGGAAAACTGTTATGTAAACGGTTTACCAAATCAAGATATATCAGATAAAATAGTACCTAACCGAATTCTCAAGCACGATGACAACGAGTTACAACCTATAAATCATCCACTTTATAAATTTGTAAAACTAGAAGTTAACACCTACATAGGAAACCCAAATTAATGCAACTAAAATATTTCTATATCATCCTCTTCATTCTGTTTTTTGCTGCTAGTAGCAAACGAAACTCAGGTGATTCCAATCAAAATTTTGAGTTGCTTACTAAACAAACCTCTTACGTTGCAGGTGATGTTATTTCAATTCAATTTAATGGAAAAGCAAGTACTTCTAGCTATTTATTATGTTCAAACAGTTATGGAACTATTGTAGTAAAACCAAGTATAGAAAATGCAACATTCAAGTTTACATTACCCAAAAGCTTTACTAATAAAACAGGAATCATTAATTGGGAACTTATAGGTAACTCCTCATTTAAAACAGGAATACTTGAAGTACTCCCTCAATCCAATGTCAAAGCTATTGAAACCTATATTGGTCCACCGAGTATAGAAGCAGGCGAAAAAGATTACACCATGTTAGTTACTATTCCGACTGATTCACTAGACAATGCCCTTTCTGACAGTACTGCTGTAACCGTTAAGCATCAATTTTTAGATAAAAATTATAGTGAAAAAATCACTATAAAAAATGGAATAGCTTATCAGAACATTTATTCTGAAAGAGAAGATGGTCGCATAATTATTAGTTCAGAATGCTTAGGGTTAGATTCAAAAGAATATGATGTTAACGTTACACCTGCAATACCTACAAATTTCAGTATTAATTACAAACGAATTCACGAGTATGCCGATGGCAACCAAATTACCACTTTACAAACATCGGTATTAAAAGATGTCTATGACAACATTGTCAGCGATGGTACATTTGTTACTTTCTTTTTAACCGACTCCAATGGTCTAAAGTCATCTACATCTGGAACTACAATAAAAGGTGTAGCAACTGCCACTTTTTTGCACCCAGATCATCAAGAACGTTATAATGTAAAAGCTTACGTAGAAGGTATGGCAGAAAGTAATACCATTAACATAACCTATAAAAAAGCTATTGAAACTTTTGAGGTAAAATTCTCTGAAGACAAAAGAACTATTAGCATAGGTCCGATTAAAAGTTTTATGAGTCAACTTGTGCCTGATGGGCTCAATGTTACCACAAAAATCTATAAAGACGGCACCTTGGATAATACCATAATAAAAGAAACTCGCAACGGATTTGCAAGATTACAACTAGATAAAAATCGTTATCCTAAGGGAGTTTACAAAATAGAATTTTATGCTGCTGGAATATCAAAAACCTTTAGTTCCATCAACTATGAGTAACACCAATAAAAATATTATAAGAGTAGTCTTAATGCTAACTTATATCATAATGATTGGCTTAGTAGTTTATGGTATATCCTCCATTTATGCTTACCTAAATACTGGTGCTGACCGTAGTAAAATGTTACATACTGAAGTAAAAAAAATAGATCAGTATTTACCTCAAATAACATGGCAACCTTTGGATAATGAAGGGAGACCAATGGACAGTCAAACTTTAAAAGAAATTGAAACCGACTACTTGGATGCTTGGTATGTAAAACATGTTGCTTATAAAACCAATACTATCGAAGGTATAGCCGACTACTACACCGAAAGTTCTAGGAAAAACCTTTACAACATAATACACCTTAATACTGAGAACAATACCTCAATAGAAGCTACAACCTTATCTCACAACCCTAAACTTGATTTTTTTAGTGAAGATGGGCAACTTGTTGTATTAACCGACTATGATGTTGTAGAATACAAGCGTATTTTTATAAACAATAACCTTATTTCTGAAGTTACCGAAACTTCTGACTATCGTGTTACGTTTTTATTAGAAGATGGTTTTTGGCGTATTAGACATATGGTAAAATTAGAACATCGTCCGTTTGAAAACCAAATAATCCAGAACACACTAAAAATAGACATTAAAGGCATTAACTATTATCCGCAAACTACAGCTTGGGATATGTATGGCGATAACTTTAATGCAAATACTATTGTCAAAGATTTTGAAATCATAAAAAATGCTAACCTCAACAGTATACGCATCTTCGTTCCTTATGAAACTTTTGGAAAAGCTAATGTAGATACCAAAAAGCTAAATCAGGTAAAACAACTTTTAGATATTGCTAAAGATAAGAATTTTAAAGTGCTTATTACATTATTTGATTTTTATGGCGACTATTCGGTTTTAGATTGGACTTTAACTCAACAGCACGCTAAAAAAATAGTTACTGCATTAAAAGATCATGAGTCACTATTAGGTTGGGATATAAAAAATGAACCTAATTTAGATTTTGAATCGAGAGGTGAATCTTTGGTAACTGCTTGGCTCGATAAAATGATAGATTTGGTAAAATCTATTGATGGCAACCACCCTGTAACAATTGGTTGGTCTAATATTGAAAGTTGTAAAATATTAAAGGAAAAGCTTGATTTTATTTCATTTCACTACTATGAAAATCTTGATGATCTGTCGGAAGCTTACACCAATTTAAAATCCAAAATCAAAGACAAACCTATTGCAATTACCGAGTTTGGCATATCCTCTTATAGTGGATTCTGGAAACCTTTTGGACCGTCTGAAAATGACCAAGCCGAATACCACAAAACAATTCAATCAACTTTCACTGAACAAAATATTCCGTTTATGTCTTGGACACTCTATGACTTTCCTAAAATACCAAAGGAAGTCATGGGTAGACTTCCTTGGCGTAAAAATGCTCAAAAGCATTTTGGTTTTATTGATGAAAAAGGAATTAAAAAACCTTCTTTCGAATATATATCTTCTAAAGAATAACTTCTTTTGTTTTACTTTGAATAGTAGAATCAACGACATGCTTTCTACCTATAATAGTTTTGAATGTATCAATATACATTTCTGCTATTTTAGACATTGGGTGCGCCGTTGCAGCTTCGTAATTAGCCTTAGCAATACTTAAACGATGTGCTTCATTAGTAACTAAAGCTTCTATGGCTAAAGCCATACTTTTAACACTAGTTGGCTCAAAAAACTCTCCTTTATAACCTTCATCTTGTACTAATAAAGCTAAGTCACCCAAATCTGGCATTACTACAGCCTTTCCATAGCTTCCAGCCTGATGTAACACTCCAGAACTTCCTGTAGTTGATGTATAAGGAAATACGACAACGGCACTTTCCTTAAAAATAACCGGTACATCTTCTTCCTCTACATATCCTGTAAATCTTACTTGTGGTATATGCTTATAATCTTCTTGTACCTTGTCTAAGTATCCTGGCACGTTAGGGTTATCTGTTCCTGCAATTACAACCTCCATATCTAAGCCAGTAGATTGCCTTACCTTTTCTACTGCTTCGATCATACCTTCAACTTTTTTGTAAGTACCAAACTTACCAAAGGTCATTATTTGAAGTGGCCCTTTTGGCAATGAGTAATCTGGTTTTTCTGGAATTTCAAATGTACCATGCGGAATTAATTTCACGTTTTTAGCATTGTACTTCTCTTCTAAAATATCTACATATTTCTGCATGGTTACAGCTACTGTATCTGCTTTTAATATTAATCTTGTTAAGGTAGAGCCTATAAAACTGTATATTTTTTGCATCAATTTGTTTGATGTAAAACCAGCTGAACCTAAATCAACTTCCTCTAATATATTGTGAAGTAATACTACATTTGGGATTCGTTTCAGCTTACACACCAATGGTAACATTAGTCCTAAAGCAGCTGCAACTTTCTTGTCTCCAAACTTCATGAACTGTAAATTAAACAACACTGAATCTGGCTTAGTTTGGTTAATGGCTCTGGTAACAGAAAAAATAGTCTTATAACTGTTAAACGACCAACATTCTTTTACGGTAATCTTACAACCCGCTTCTTCAAACTGAAGATCTTTATCTCCTTCGGTTTTATCCGTTAATAAGATTAGTTCAGTTACATCCTGATGCTTTCTAAATTGTTTTACTAAATGATACGCATACTCATTTAACGTAACTTTACTTGGTGGATATGCTGTAACGATTGCTAATTTCATAATACTTGGTTTTTGTTAATTGCACTACAAATTTGAGGGATAACAAGGACTCTTTTGATTGGTTTTAGACCGTTCGCGATTTACTGTAGACGAGCGGCAAATTAGTTTAGATTAAGCTTTTTCTGTCTTACGACTTCCAGTCTAAAGAATGCTAACTGGATGACTAATAATAAAGCCATAGCTACAATTTGCATTTGAACTACTTGTGTTAAACTATTGTGATAAAACACTACCAGAGCAACCTGTAACATTCCGAATACACCAGAAATAATTACTGGCACATATTTATCCAAAGACAAGTAGTAATATGCAAATATGTTAGACAGCGCAAACATAGAAGTAGCAATGGCATATTGCCATAATAATGGTGCCATATCAATATAAGCTTCACCAAAAAGCAACTTGATGATTAGCTCTGGAAACACTGAACAACTGATAACGATTACTATTGAAATAAAAGCTATATAACCTACATATTTAAATAAAACCGAAGCCGTTTCCTTGCCCTGTTTTTTAAGTTCTACGACTGCTGGCAGTAATAGCATTACAAACATCCAGGCAATAAAATATACGATACGACCTATCAATGCTAAAGAAGCATACAAACCTGCTTCATATGATTCAAAATAGTGTTTCACCAATAAGATGTCACTATTGTTTATAATAATTTGAGTTAACTCGTAAAACGCGGTTAACAAAAAGAAGTGTTTTATTTGTTTGCTATGAGCAGCATCTAACTTTAAAGTTTTACTAAAGCTAATCTGGCTCATTTTAAAAGGAAATAGTCCAAACACAAAAGAGAGCAAAATACCTAAAGCAATAACCCAAGACGCTTTGATATCAAAGATAAGAATGATTGCCAACGTAATAAGTAATCGGCTTAACATTTCACCTTGGTAGGTTATTGATAATGATTTATAAGCCTTTTTACCTTGATAGGTTCCTCTGTTGACACTCATTAAAAAATAAAGTGGAACACCACAACCAAAAATGGTAAACATGTATGGTGATGATGTATTAAAAACAGATTGTAATTCTGATGCAAAAACTACTATTAAGAAACCAAAAATTAAGCCAACCAAAAGCGATTGCTTATAAACCTTAGCTACAAAACCTTTAAATATATCACCTTCAAATAATACCGAAAATTTAGCAGTGACCAACTGAAAGGTCATTGCCAAAAAAGACAGTACTAACAAAAACGTAATGAGCACAGCTGCATCTGCAAATTGTGCTGGTCCTAAAACACGACCTAAAATAAGATTGTATAAATAATTACCTCCATTTACAGCCAAAACACTTATCATAAAAAGTTGTTCTGGTGTTATTTTTCTGGATTTTAAAATTGCTAAGGCCTGCATAACGATTAAGTTTAAGGTGATTTAAATATTTTATGCAGCCAATTCAAAAGCGCCTAATTGCTCTTTATGATTACTTCCATCTCCTATTATCGAAAAGGTTGTGTTAGTTTCTGTAGCAAATCTGTATAACCCTTTTAATGTCAAAAGACCGTTCACATCTATATGAGCAATCTGTTTTAGATCTAAACAAACTTCTCCAAAAGATGATAATAATAGCTCACAATGATTTTTTAATCCTTTTGCAGTAGATGCATTAAGTGAACCTCCTATTAATAATACTCCGTTTGTTTCTGTAATTGTAAGTGCCATAATCTTGTAATTTTTTAATTGGTTTTCATTCATTTCTGACACAAATATCTTCCGTATTTCCATGTATGAGCGTTCTATTTCGATGGATGGCAATTTGCTGTAGATGAATGAAGCACTACCTTACCGTAACTTGCAATTAGTTAAAATGCAACAGAAATGAAGACTTTAAAATCATCAGTTATTATCAGTTTTTTAGTGTTTGCTATGGGCTCATCAGCTCAGAATATGCAAGAAGGTTTTACTCAGTTAGAAACTGGGCAATATGCTAAAGCCGAACAATTCTTTAATGACGTATTAAAGAATTACCCGAATAACAAAACAGCACGTTTGTGTTATGGTCGTGCTATTGGACTAAATGGAAAAGCTGAAGCTGCCAATGCTTTATTTTCAGATTTACTGAAGGATTATCCTAATGATTTTGAAGTAAAGCTTAATTACGGTGAATCTCTACTTTGGAATCGTAACTTTACAGATGCCAAAACCTATTACAGCATTTTAGTAACCGAAGACCCTAAAAGTTTTGCCGCATTATTAGGTTTTGCTAATACACTGTCCAATCTCAAAGAATACGAAAACGCTTTAATCTATGTCAACAAAGCTTTAGACGCCTCACCAGAAAACCCAAATGCTTTGACTTCCAAAAAATACATCTATTTAGGTTATGCCTACCAAAATCAGCAAGGACAGAACTATGAAAAAGCTGAAGAACTGCTAAATAAAAACTTAGAGCTGTTTGGTAATGATAAAGACACTTTGCTAAATCTGGTCAATCTATATCTTATATGGGAAAAGTATGATGAGGCACAAAACATATACAACCGCTTATCCGAACAATCTGAACATAACACTATTGCCTTAAACGGTTTGGCATTAGTCTCTCATCTAAAAGGTAAAGAAAAACAAGCTTTAGCTTTAAGTACTCAAGCCTACAATAGCATTAGTGATTCAACAGATGTGACAATAAAACAACAAACAACAGAGCGCTATGCACAAGCTTTAATATGGAACAAAAAGTTTAAAGCAGCTTCAGAGTTGATAGATCAACTTATTACTAAGTACCCAAACGAAAACTGGGTTTTAGCTTTGCGTGCTACTTTAAACATTTATAAAAGTAACTTTAAAAAGAGTCTTGAAGATTACAACCAAATTCTAGTTAATGACAGTACATCTTTTGATGGCAACTTAGGAAAAGCCAACGTATTAAAAGCACTAGGAAGAACCAACGAAGCCTATACCTCAGCAGAAAACACTTTAAAATTTTACGATAAACAAAAGGATGCAACTAATTTTATAAACCAATTAGATTTAAGTTTTAGCCCTACAGTTGACACCAAAACATCACACACCTTTGATAACGGAGACAACGAGGCTTACACATTCTCAGCAAATGTTACGTATCCGTTATCTACGAAATTAGAGCTTTTAGGAAATTACAGTTACCGTAGCACTAACAACAGTGTTACTAGTGTTTCTGCAAGTGCTAATAACTTATCGTTTGGGTTATCATATCAGCTTGTACCTAATATGACATTGAAAGGTATTGCCGGACTTAACTCTGCTAAAGCCGAAAACAGTGATTACAACCAATTGCTAACAGAACTGGCTTTAAATATTAAAACCTTTAAACTACAAACGCTAGAGCTAGGATATAAACGCCAAGTAGAAAGCTTTAATGCAGATCTATTAGACCGAGAGCTAGTACAAAACAACTACTATGCTAATTACAATCTTAGTACAAATTTTAATTTAGGTTGGTACACGCAGTTAATCCATACCTCGCAAAATGATGGAAATACCAGAAATCTCTTATTTACTTCATTATATTATAACATTTTACCAAAACCTGGATTAAAAGCAGGTGTAAACTATCAGCATATTACCTTTAAGGATCAAGTACCAACAATTTACTTTAGTCCGGAAAAGTTTAATGCCTATGAGGTTTTTGTAAACCTTATTAAAGATGAAGCAGTTGCAAAACCAAAAGAATGGTTTTATAATCTTACAGGTGCTTTTGGTTACCAGTTTATAGAAAACGACCCAAAACAAACTGCATACAGAATACAAAGTGCTTTTGGCTACAAATTTTCTGAACGTAGCTTACTTAACGTTTATGGTACGCACAGTAATATTGCTTCTGCTACTGCTGCTGGTTTTACGTTTACTGAGGTTGGATTGCGTTTTAAGTGGGTATTTTTGAAGAATAAGAAAATTGAAAAGTAATCTTACAGAATATTAGAGAATATGTATTTCATTCAAATAACTTTTCTTCAAGATTACCTTTTTTGTAAGCTTTATAATACTTTTTTGTTTTTGAAGTCATTGGCACATTATTCTTCTCATTACCAATAAACTCTAATAAGATTTTTGCGGCTTCTAATTGTACTTCTTTTACATCTTCTCTTTCATTATACTTTTCGCCTTTTTTAGGTATACATTCTAAAATGCGATTGTGGTTAATCTTTTGATCTAAACCGTAATTTATCATGGCCACAACATAAAGAAACTGTTGCTTATCACTGTTGGTTAAAGCTTCATAAAACTCACCAAATATAGGGATTCCCATTCCTGTATCTTTATTCATCCAAAATGACACAATTTGCGCAGCCGAACTAAACTCTTTTCCTTTTGGATATATTGGATTTGAAAAAATATATTGAGTTGCATCAAAAAGCAAATTTTCATAATCTTCGTATTTAGGATTCTTATCTGTTTTCATTTTCTCTAATGACATGGAAAAAAGTTCATTTGACGACGAAGGAAATGTAAGTGATGTCCAAAGTCTAGATTTCACAACATTATCTTCAAACTTACCTGGTTTAAAGTCTATAGCATTAAGTGCTTCTTTTACAAGTGTGTTAATCGCATCTGAATTGGGTGATGAACTCACAGTGACATCTGTGACCTCTGAGGCCTCAGAAACAGTTAGATAAACATACACATTACCTTTAAAATTAATTTCTGAAGAGATTTTAGGATAAATAAAGTTTCTTAAAGTTTCTTCAGAACAAGCGATTTGCTCTTTTTCTGAAAGATTGGAATCGCAATTATTTTCAAATGGTAATTCTGATAAAACAGCGTAGTGATAAATTCCTTCCTTTTCTTGCTCAAACGGTTTTACTTTATACCCTCTTTCTACAGAATCATCTGCATCTATAAAATGACCTTTGGGTATTTGACCTAAAGCAAAAATCGGAACTAAAAGTAATAACCTTAAAATGTTTAATTGATATTTATTCATGTGTTTGAGTAGCTTTATTAATTCTCACTAAATATAATCATTAAACTAAAAACAAGAAGGCAAAAGCTTTCGCTTTTGCCTTCAACACTTAAGGTTATTAATTAGGGTTATTTAATAATCAGTTTTAAGGGATTATATGCAAACTGACTATTAGCGATTTTACAGAAGTACAAACCTGCGCTTAGGTTACCTCTGTTAAAGGTGATGCTGTTTCGTCCTGCTACTACATTGTATGTTTTACTATAAACTTGCTTACCTAACTGGTCGTACACGACTAACTTCACTGTTTCGTTTTGTGCCACAGTTAAGTTTATAGTTGTATTAGACTGCATTGGGTTTGGGAAAGCTTGTAAGATGTGATCTTCAGTTTCAAAATTATTGATACTTAAACTCTGTTGTGCACCAAATGCGACTTCTGAAACTCCCAAGTTAAATGGCACTGCATTGGCATAATCACCTAATACAGAAAACACTATAGTTTTAACATCTGTAATATTGCCACTTTGCCCATTGGCATCAACAAAATCACTAAATGCAATGTTATAAAATGTATTTGCTGTATTTGCTGGTATGGTATAACGTAAACGATTATTCCAATCCTCTAACTGCTCTGGCATTAATATTACTTCTATTGGATTGTCACTCGTCATATAAAACTGAATGGCTTCAAAATCGGTAACATCCAAAGTTTGATCACCTGGCAATACATGTCTAAACAGGTTAACATTACCTGTTACTGTACCAGAAACTGTTGGCTGACGCTCTATTTCGTAAAGATCATCGTTATAAGCTATTGGGTTATTAGCCACATCAAAACTTGTAATTTGTTCCAAATGTGTATTGTAATCTATTCCCCAAGGACCATCTGCTAAATACAAAGCATCTTGCTGTGCATATCCATCTACTTGTAACGAGAAACCAACATCAAACAAACTGCCTGTTGTTATGTCTATACTTTCGTTCCAATTTCCTGACAATGTAATCGTTTGTACATCGTCATAATGTTCTGTTGTTTCGGTTGAAGCAATACTGGCATTAAAATTTAATGCTGTTGCGTTCACTTTGTTTATAATCTGAAGTTGAATCTCTCCATTGGTATACGCACCTGACTTTACAAAAACCATTGGTATAACATCATCTACCATTGCACTCACTAAAGGCTTTTCAGCTGTAAGTGTATCTATAATATGATTTCCTATTGAAAACACCTGCGAAAATGAACTTCCCCAAATCTGAAAGTTGAAATAATCTCCATCTGGATACTGTGCAATGTTCCAAAAACTAAATAGTTCATTTTGTGTCTCCCCTAGCTTCACAGAAAAACTTAGGGTATATTCCATTTCACCAGTGGCTCGTAAAATTTTTGCACTGATAATTTTATGACCTCTTACATTTACAGTTCTTATATCCTCTAAACTAGAACTGTTTAGTCTATCGCAAATAACCTTTGAGTGGTCATAAACTTCACCTTGAGTTGCGGTTGCTAAAACTGCAGAAACTCTGGTATTTTCCTTATACATATCTAATGAAAATACTTCTGTGGCATTAGTAATACCTATTAAATCTTCTGGACTGGAAATATAAGCGACCTCATTACCGTACATACCTGTTTCTGGCAAATACGTATCTAAACTAGGACCATTATTAGATGTTTTCTGTATAAAAGTTCGTTTTTTGTACCTGGTTTGTTTCGCACGCTTATTGAAAACCTCACCTGTTTTACTACGTTTAAAATTTCGTTTTGCAATTAAATTTGCCAGATCTCCATTGCTCTCTAGACCACCATCATTACCCGAAGTCACATCTGCCGCACTACTAACATCTGCATAATTAACCGTTCTTAAAGCCGTATAAGGATTTGCCGTGATATAGAAAATAGCATCGTTAAAATCGTTATCGCAAGACCCATAATCTCTTCTAATATCTTCAAAACCTAAAATGACACGCTCGTTAGTTGGGTCATTCAATAAGACATTGTGGTAGCGTAAGGTTTCTTCAGATTCTGGATTGTAATCTGGATTAGAATACAACTGCCAATGACCATATCCTACAGTACTTGTGGTTGAGTTCCATGCATTGGCTAACAACACCCAGCCAATTCCTGTTCCGGCAGGAAATGTTCCTAGTTTTACTTTATCTCCTACTTGCAAACCACCTCCACTGTATAAAGCTGATGCATTTGGAAAAATTATGGTAATATCTTCGGGTTGTGGAGCTGTAGCTGGTGGGTTATTTATATCATAAGTATAAAAACCTAATACGTTTTTGTACCCAGCACCTTCGCTTACAAAAGTTACCCAGACATCTGCCATACTATCGAGTTGAACATCAGTGTCGTAACCTGAAGAAATATAATGCGGATTATAATCTGGTACAGGATAGCTTTCTGGTAAAGAATTATCTATCATCTGCAACGTTTCTCCAGAAACTATATCGCCTGGATTTTCCAAATATAATGGTGTTCCGTCTGATGTGTACTCACCCAAAAATTGATAATTCTGAGCAGATATTGCTATTGATAACAAGGAGCAAACAAGTAGTAATTTATGTTTCATGATTTCTTGATTTATAGGACAAATCTAGGTTGCAAAGCGCACCTGTTTTTCAATTTTCGATTGACACCAAGCTTAGCTGGTTAGATGGCTTTTTAACTTCGGCGAATGGTTTTCTGTCAATTCGCAGTTGACTTACCTTAAAAAACAAAAGGCAAAAACTTTCGTCTTTGCCTTTCTACCCAGTTATTAATTAGGGTTAAATAATAATCAGTCCTTAAGGGGTTAAAATGCTACTGATTATTACACGTTTATTACTACTAATCTTTTTAATTGAAAAGACAAAGGCTTTCACCTTTGCCTTTTCTAACCATCAATCCAAAAACCATATAACTTATGATCCTCTTGTCAAAAATAGTACGAATGTCTATTCAAAATGTTCTCTTTTCGTTGAGTATGTTTAGAGTTACTTTAGAATGCAAATAAGTGTCGACGAATGGTAACTACTTAACTTTTATAGCATTAAATAAAAAAAGCAGAAGTTTTCACCTCTGCTTTTTATTTGCTATTAATTCAATATTTAAACCTACTATATGAATCTGATTCAAAGATAGATAAGACACTTCATCAAACTTTTTAAAATTCGATAATTATACGTTCTGAAACGTTGAAAACCTTTACTGTGACGATGAGTTGTTTAAAGCAAATTAAGGCGCTTCATTAACTCTGGTCGGTTAGAGCGACTTACCGGAATAACATCTTTTTTAATTAGCACACTATTATCCTCTATGTCGATGATCTTATCGACATTGATAATGTATGAGCGATGTATTTTTAAGAATAAACTATCTGGTAGTTTTTCTTCAATTTTCTTAAGCGTAGAATGTACCGTGTAGTTTTTATCTTCGGTTTTTATTAGAATGTAATCACCTTTGGCTTCTACTAAGTAAATACTTGGAATATCAATTTTTATTAGCCTTCTATCTATATTAACATACAAATCGTTCCCTGAGGTTGTTTCTACCTCATCTGAAGCTTTAGATTTAGATGCATTAGTAAGCGCTGAGCTTTCGGCTTTCTGTATTGCTTTACTAAAACGTTCCGGAGTAATTGGTTTTACTAAATAATCTACGATACAGTCGTATTCAAAAGCCTGAATTGCAAAATTGGCATCTGAAGTCGTCAATACAATTTTAGGTGGGTTCTTAATCGTTTCTATAAAGTCGAAACCTGTAAAATCTGGCATGTGTATATCCAAAAAGATTAAATCAACATCATTTTGATTTAAATACTTTATGGCCTGAATTGCATTTGGAAATTCTTCTAAAACAGTTAAACTATCAACATTACTACAAAGTTGGTTAATTATAGCTCTGGCTGTAGCTTCATCATCTATAATAATACAATTCATAAAATAGGATTATAAGGTCTCTAAAAAATTGGTCATGTTTTGTAAAATAGCTTCAAACTCTATTTTACCTTCCATACTGTTTTCCAAGAGATTATCCTCATAGTTTACAGCAATGTCATAACTCTTTGTTAGGCCTAAAATACTAATTTTATGTTTAAGTTTATGTACATTACTAGCTGCGTCTTTAAAATTGCCAGAAGCTATATTAGCAAAATAGACTTCCTTTTCTTTAGGGAATTCGTTTTTAATAATGGCTATTAACTTTTGCTCAAAATCCTTATCTCCACCAGACATGCTTTCTATATACGACAAGTTAGGCTTCTCCATGGTTCTCTTTTTTTAATGTGAAATAAAATGTAGTTCCTTCTCCTAGCTTTGATGTTAGCCAGATTTTTCCGCCGTATATATCCACAATCTTTTTTACGATTGACAAACCTATTCCTGTGGATTCCAGACTACTCTCAAGTTTTTGAAAAGTATTGAAAATTTTATCAAAATATTGCTCGTCTATACCTTTACCATTGTCTTTGACATAAAACTGCCAGAACTCCTCCTCTTCTTTATACCCTATTTCGATTTTACCTTTTTCTTTATCGTTATAATTTAAGGCATTGGAGATTAAATTCTGAAAAAGCTGTTGCAATCGGTATTTATCACCTTTTATTATTGGCAGATCACTTTTTATAATCGAAAAATTACTAGGTACATGAAGGCTTTCTGAAATATCTTCGATAAGTTTATTTGTATCTACATCATAAGCCTCAATCTTATTTTTGCCTATTGTTGAATATTCTAAAATACCATTAATCAAAGCATCCATTTTCTCAACATTAGACCGAATCAGTCCAAGTTGTGCATTACAGTGGTCATCTAACTTGTCTTTATTATCTTCCATTAACCAAGCTGCCAATGCATCAACACTACGAAGAGGTGATTTTAAATCGTGAGACACCATATGCGCATAATCACTAAGTTCTTGATTTTGATACTCAAGTTCAATCAATAATTTTTCGCGCTGCTTATTTATTTGAAGTATTTCTTTGGTTTGATTATCAATATCCTCTATGAGTTTTAGTCCATCTATCTTAAAATCACCTATTTCGTTTTCTTCTGTCGCAAATTTTGATGGGCCTAAACCTTGCATCACACGCTTTAATTCATCAATAAGGCTTTTTTGTACTCTTGCTTCTTTTCTTAATCTTTCATTAGCCTCAAATAATTCTTCAGAACTTATTGCCATAGCTCGCTGTTGCATAGTATACTGCAAATCAAAATTTTCATATGATCTTCCAACAGCATCTAAAAACTTCTCAAGCTCCTTACTTTCTGCTAATTCTTTGCTAAGATATTTTCGTATTTGACGTTTTAATAGTGTTGGCATTATTCACTAATTAGAGTTATGGTCATGGTTTGGTTATGCAACTGGCAATTTTGTTCTCCTGCAAATGGTGCTATTTCACCATAAGAGTAAAAGCCGCAAATTGCTGTTTCATTGCCTAGAGCTTCTGTAATTTCTTCTATCTCTTCCTCAACTCGCTGGTCCATAACTAATTTTCTACCTATACAGCTAACCAATAAAGCCAATTGAGGTTTTGACTTCATACCCTCTAAAGCTGAACGTGCAGCCTGCCCTGAGGCACTTGCTATATTGTCTATATTGGTCATCATTAACTGAACCTTGGACTGTTCTGGAATATCACCAGCCAAAATCATAGTATTTTTTTCTTCATCTATATTTAGTATGGTTCTTACATACGGTTGTTCTTCATTTTCACTTTTTACATTTAATGGATATAATAAAGCCGCACCTGGTAATTTCTTTGAAGTATCACCAAGGTACTTTTTGTATAAATCTAACGCTGGTTTATCATCTAGCTCGTAAAGCTCATTTGAAACAGATTTGGTTACCGAACGTTCTGGTCCAAAAGGTGTCCACCCACCACGTATTGCAAATGAAGCCTCAAAACTTTCACCATAAAAACCTATAGCTACGATTTCTCCTGTTTTAGGACTTTCATTATAGGACGAAAGTGTTTTTTCAAAACGTGGTCCATCACCACACAATCCTCCTGTTATTAAAATTTTATTTTCAAACGTTTCGTTCATAGCATTAGTAAGCTCACTTCCGTTTATAAAACTCCCATCTGAAATAACAAAAATGTGCTTTAAACCTTCCGAAGGAAACTGATTGACCAAGTTTTCACCAGCTGCATAACTGTTATTATCAAAATTTTTGACGCTACTTGTTTTTATTAAAAATTCTGTTTTTTCAAATTCTATAGCCGTAATCGTAATAGCTTCATCATTTACAGTATCTACAACAATGTCTCCACTTGTTGACCCAAAAACCAAGTGTCCGTTTGGAAATAATGACTTTACCTCAGTGTAAATATTTGAATCTTCTAATAAAAATCTATTCCCAAAGACCAGTACTAAAGGATTATCTAACGCTATTGAAGGCGAAAGGTATTGCCAATCTTCACCTTTATTTCTTTGTAATTGTACAATTTTCATTAGCTATTTTTTTAACGTGAAATAGAATGTAGTACCCTCACCTGGTTTACTATCTAACCATATTTTACCATTATGAAGGTTAATAATTTTCTTAACCAAAGAAAGTCCTATACCCGTAGAATCCTTACTCTTTTTTAATGAATGAAAGATTTTAAAAACTTTTTCATGAAACTGCGGCTCTATACCCATACCATTATCTTTAACCGAAAATGTATAGTATTCTTCATCTTCAGCAACATCAATTTCTACAAGACCTTTTTCCTTATCATTAAACTTTACAGCGTTACTAATTAGGTTCTGAAATACTTGCTGAAGCTTGGTCTTATCTCCATTTAGAGTTGGTAAATTACGTAATACACTTACATTTATATGCTCTGGTATATATAATATTTTAAGTAAATCTTTTACTAAAGCCTGAATATTTACTGGTTCTGACTCCGTATTATCAGACGCAATACTTGAATAATTTAAAACATCTGAAATTAGTTGTTCCATTTTTTCTAATGTAGTTTGAATGAGGTTAAAATTATTGAGACTCGTACTATCTAATTTGTCTTTATTGTCTTCTTTTAACCAGCTTACCAAGGCATCTATACTTCTTAATGGTGATTTTAAGTCGTGAGACACTATATGTGCATACTCTTGTAGCTCATCATTACTCTTTTCTAGTCTTTGGAGTAATTTTTCCTTTTGGAGTTCTAAACTTTTAAGTTCCGTTATATCTAAATGTATCCCAATTGATCCTGTGATGTTCCCTTTTAAATCATAATTTGGAGCACCGCTTATCAGCCAGTATCTAATTTCACCCGACTTATTTTTTATTTTGAGCTCGTAAGAATTAGATTCACCTCTTAAGCGTTTTTCATTCTCTTGTTTAATGATATTGTTCTCTTTATCTACCTGAAAAATATCACCACCTGTTTTACCAATTAATTCATCTTCATCATAGCCTGAAATTTGTTCGAAACTTTGATTTACCATCAAAATCTGGTCTTCATTATTTACCTCAACAAGACCAAGATTCATGTTCGCAATAATGTTGCCATACTTCTGTTTTTCTGCAACAAGTGCTTGTTGATATTTATTTTCTAAAGTAATATCTCTTACGATGCCCTGAGCTGCTACTGCCTTTCCATCCTCATAAATCGTACTGGCATTAATATGCACTAATTTTTGTTCGTTATTTTTAGTTAAAATATTGACTTTAAAATCTGTGATAGAACCGTTTTCCAAAAGGCTCTTAAATGAAGGCTCTATACGGTGAACTTCTTCTGGCACTACAAGTTTTATCAAATTGATATCTTCGTTTTTTGAATTAAAACCTAATAAATCTATGGCAGCTTGATTCATCTTTAGGACATTTCCCCAAAGATCTATTATAACATAGGCATCTACTATATTTTCGAATACACCTTGTAACTGAGAACTGGTTTTAGAATATAATGTAATGAGCTCTTTGTGTGATGCTTCTAACTTTTGGTTAAGGTCATACAGCTCTGCAGATTTTGCCTCCAAAATCTCTTCTGCTGCTTTTCTAGAAGCTCGCTCTCTTGCAAGTGCTCTTTTGAGAATTTCTACTTCTTCTTGGCTCATTTTTATGCTTTATTGATAAAGAACCTCACTTCAGTTCCTTCATCATTAAGTTTTTCTATTTCAATATTTGCCGGAACGTTAAATAACTTAAATGTCTCTAACATTAACCCTTTACCTAACATGTACAACGCCTTATCTGACTTATATACCATCACCATTTTGTCATCCGTTTTTTCTTCTAACTCAAAAGTTGGTAACTGTGCATCTGGATATATTTTTTGTACCTCTACATGAATATGGTCTTCTATTGATGCTAAAAGACCCATAGGTTCTTTATAGTGCTGTACCAGATTTGGATGCGATTTAATTAATGCTTTAAAAAGGTGCTCTGCATACACCATTAATAGATCATCTACTGCAATATCGGTGTTTTGGCTTAGATGCGATATTAATTGTAACATCTCAGAAAACTCATAAGTACCTACTGCTGTGTAAATGCCATCTGACTCTAAATTAGATTGGTTGATAATTTTATCTACCATAGCCAAGCCAAATTTTTCCTCAACTAATTCTAAAAATTCGGTAAAGATTATACCTTTCATATGTTTCTTTTTTGATTTGAAAAATATAACTGATTACGTAATAATAACTCTTTTCTAAATGCTCAAAAAACAATTGAGAACACCTTAAAGGACTAAACTGTAATCAATTCATTTATACTCCAATATGCTAATAATTTTTCGATTTTAGAAACATAATCTTCGTATTTTAAAGGTTTTAGCACATAACCTGCTATACCTATTTTATAACACTCTAAAAGATCGCGTTGATTACTGGATGTCGTAAGGATTATGGTTGGAATATATTTTAACCTATCATCTGCCTTTAATATTTTGAGAAATTCTATCCCATTTATTTTCGGCATGTTTAAGTCTAAAAGAATAATATCAGGAAGTTTATCTTTTTGTTCTAACAGTTTTAATGCTTCTTCTCCGTTATTAGCTTCTATAATCTTATGATTAAGATTTAAAGATGATGTAGCCCTACTGAGCTTCATTACCTCTATCATATCATCTTCAATAAGTAAAACATTAAGCGTTTTCATATTAAGCTAAATTAAAGTGGTGCAATTTACCTGAATATGACAAGTCATTAGTTTTTATTCGGCTGGAAGGAATTTACTGTCGACGAATGGAAGATAAGTGTCGACGAATGGTTTTTTTTGTCAGGCAACTCTTAGATTTTTGTGGTTTAGCACATTAACCATTTCTAGTGTTGTTCGCTGTGTTTCTAGTTTAATTTTTTCGAACTCTTGTAGAAATTCAACTGAAAAGCTACTGCTGTTCTTTCCATCTAAATACATTTCAAATTGAGAAATAAAATCTAGATGTTTAAGTTTTTTATCGAATATAATACTACTATCTTCATCTATCTCACTTACTAAAGTCTTTGTCTTTTCATTTGTTTTAACTTTTAAAATCTCATGATGATATTTGAAATAGACTGAAATGTTTTTAAGCTTTTGCAACAATCTCAATTGCGCAAAGTGTGCCAATAAATTATTCATTTCTAGAGGGACGTTTTGATTAATTAATAGGACAAACTTAAAACCTCAACTATGTCTAAAATACGTTTTTAGATGAGTAAACATTTGGAGGCGACGAATGGCAGTTTATTTTCTTTAACCAGAAATACCGGATAATAGCTATAAGCTATCTCGCACCTTTTTTGGAAGGCCTTTGACGACCTCATTGTATGAATGGTCTATAAGCTCTAGAATAAGCTTTGTTGAAAGGTCTGTATCTTGAATTTTAACACTGTTCCAGAGTCTTTTGTGCATGTGGTAACCTGGTGTTACACCTTCGTACTCAGCGCGTAGTTGTTCAGCATAATCTGGGTTGCATTTTAAATTAATATAACCCTCACCATTTTCCCATTTAGATAAAGAGGCTAAAGCGAACATTTTATTACAAACTTTAAAAACCAATACATCATCATCAAAAGGAAAATGCTCAGTGACTTCCTTTTTTTTCATGCAATAATTTCTATAGTCTTCTATATTCATTTTAAAAGTTTCTTGTCTTCGCTCTCAATCTTTAAGGCCGAATAATCTAAAGTCCAACCAATAGTTTGAACAAGGTTCTCAATAAGTTGAATTGCCTCTAAAGCTTCTAGTCTTGCCACATTATACAAGCCACTTTCTGGGATTTTATCCATAATGTGTTCTTTGGCTTTGGTGTGAAGTTCAGTAAGATCAGAAGCTTCAAATTTATTAAACATGCCATCTTGCTTGTCATAATAGTTTATATCACTCTCTATGGATAAAACCTCGGGTTGTGGAAAATGTGATAAAACCACCGTTTTAGATTTTAAATCTGAACGCATCTGTACTTTACTTAGATCGAATCCTACATGTGCTTTTGCATTAATAACCACTAAAGCTTTCTTTCTACTAGATATAAGTTTTAAGAATTTCTCCTTTACATCTTCATAATGATAAATCTCTGCAAAGTCGCCCTCTACAGTAATAAATTTACAAACACGCTTTATTTTATCTAATAAAACGATGGATTGTTCGTTGGTTTTCTTTTTGATTTTCCATTGTCTAAAAATGGTAACCAAACCAAGTGTAACCAAAATACTAATGATAATTATAAAAAATGTTTCCATAATTAGTTGTTCCCTATTTCGCCCAGATGCGTGTTTTTAAAATCATCTTTAAACTTTAACCCGTAACCGAAAATTCTATCTAATGAAGCATGAGAAAATAATATTATCCCTATTAGCTTCAACAATTCGATGTCAAAATATATGCCCATAAGATAAATAACAATTGCGAATCCTTTATGATGACATATGTTGTACGCTATAGCACCCACTTTAGTGCTTATTAGATAACCCAACATACCAATATCTGGCAAAAGTATTAGTACCAAAAACCACCACCAAGCATAACTCAACTGAGTAAATAGGAAAATACCTAGAATGAACATCCCTAATTCTTCGAGCTTTAATGTTGTTTTCATGTGTTAATATTTATTTTTTAAAGGTCACATGGAACACCCAATTAACATTCCGCTGTGCGTCTAAAAATTAGTCATTAGTGTTTCATTATCTAATCCATAATTTTATACAACACAGGTTTACTAGGTGTTGCATCATTTTCAAATGGTGCAATCTGAAGGTTAAGCATATAAGCTCCATCTTCAATCTTATTAGACACATAGATAAACTCTGTTATCGTAGCATCTTTTCTTATAGCACCGTTAGTGTTCCAGAAAGCATTGTGTCCTTTAAGTTCGCCTCCATCCTCTTCTCTATCTACACTTGGCAAATCAATAAGTAAATGCTTAATTCCTTTTTTTACCAACAACTTAATTGCATCTTCTTCAAAGTATGTCCAGTTTGTATTAGAGTATTGTCTTGTTTTTTTGTCGCTAGTGTTTGGCATTGTTCTTACAACTAAAGCCTCCCTTTTTTTATTTCCTAACGCAAATTGAAGTTGCTTAGCTGAAACCACATAATCCTCCCCTCGCTTTTCTGGCGCAACAGTAATTACCTCTGCTAAAAAGAAAAATCTTTTGAGGTATTTATTTATTGAGTATTTCTCTTTTACTATATGGCCTACTGTTTCTGTATGTGTGCCATGAGAGTGTGGATTGAAGGTAATGGTATTAAAATTAACTGAAGCACCATTTTCTACGCTAATCACATCTTCATCAAAAACTTCTGGCTCTATTTTTGGAGGACCAATATACCATGCATTAACATTAGAAGCACCATTCTTTATGGGAATTGAAATATCTAATGGTTGAGTTAAATCTATTTTTAGTTTTCTAGAATTGTATTGTATTGTTGTAATCAAGATAAATTAAGTTTAAATAATTCGGAGGCAATACCATCACTTAAAAATTGTCCTTTTTTAGTAACTCGTATATGCTTGTTATCAATATATAATAAATGTTGGTTTATAAAAGTTTTGGCTTGCTCTTTTAAGTAATCTTTATAAGATTTCCCAAAATCCGCTTCAACCTTATCTATTGAAACTCCCCAAACGGTTCTAAGACCTGTCATAATATATTCGTTATAGCGATCTGTAGTGGTTAAAGTTTCAATCTCTATTGGTAGTTCATTTTGCTGAATTGCCTTTATATATTTGGTATTATTCCTCACATTCCAACCACGCTGTTTACCATTGAACGAATGTGCGGAAGGCCCAATCCCAATATAAGGTTTGCCTTGCCAATAGGCTGAATTGTTTTTACTAAAAAAACCTTCCTTACCAAAATTAGACAATTCATAATGTATAAAATCTGAAGCTTCAAGTTTGTCCTTTAGCAGGTGAAATTGCTCGTGTGCTTGTTCGTCATCTACATCATTAACAATACCTTTTTTTACAAAAGAAGCCAAAGCAGTTTTAGGTTCAACTGTTAACGCATAGCTAGATATGTGCGGTATATTATAGCTCAAAGCCATTTCAATATTCTGTAGCCACTGATCATTTGAAGCTCCAGGAATTCCGTAAATTAAATCAATTGAAATATTACCAAAGTGGCGAGTCGCCACGGACAAGCACTCTTTTGCTTCTTCAGCATTATGCGCACGATTCATCAATTTTAAGTCACTTTCAAAAAAAGATTGAATTCCAATTGACAAACGGTTTACTGGACTCTTGGATAATTCTAAAATTCTGATTTTTGACAAATCATCTGGATTAGCTTCAAGCGTGATTTCAGGATTTTCAATTACTTTATAATTCTCATAAACGGCATTAATTAGTAACTCTAATTCGTCATTAGTTAACAAACTTGGTGTTCCACCTCCGAAATAGATGGTTTGCACCTCCACATTCTTAAATTCGTTCTTACGTAATTGAATTTCTTTTACTAATGCGTTTACCAGTTCATCTTTCTTTTTTAATGACGTTGAAAAATGAAAATCGCAGTAATGGCAAGCTTGTTTGCAAAAAGGAATATGGATGTATATACCTGCCATTTTACTTTTTTACTCTATCCTCATTCTGTTTTACAAATGCTGACCAGCCTGTATAACTTTTACCAACCTCAACACGACCTTGGTTATAAAAATGACAAACTGCTGCAGCCAAACCATCTGTAGAATCAAGATTTTTAGGTAATTCTTTTAGATTTAACGTGCTTTGTAACATCTTTGCCACTTGCTCCTTGCTAGCATTACCATTACCTGTAATTGCCATTTTAATTTTCTTAGGAGAGTACTCCGTAATAGGTACTTCGCGAGATAATCCTGCAGCCATAGCAACACCTTGTGCGCGACCTAATTTTAGCATACTTTGTACGTTTTTTCCAAAGAAAGGTGCTTCAATAGCTATTTCGTCTGGATGATAGGTATCTATAAGTTCTACAGTGCGCTCAAAGATAAGCTTAAGTTTCAGGTAATGATCGTCGTACTTTTTAAGGTGTAGCTCATTCAGTTGCATAAACTGCATTTGTTTTCCAATCACTTTAATGAGGCCAAACCCCATTATGGTTGTTCCTGGATCTATACCTAATATTATTTTTTCCTTTGCCATTTATATACTCAAAATAGAATATTTGTTATTGTTTACCTTCCTTTCTAATAGGCTCTTCAACTGTAAAAACGACTGGTAAAGAGTATGCTACAATTACTTTCTCTCCTTTATGTATTCCTGGTGTAAACTCTGGCAACAAATTAATAACCCTTTCTATTTCTTTCTCCAGTGCAGGATGCGGACCTCTAGCTAATACACTAATAACCTTACCTTGTTTATCAATTTTAAATTGTGTAAAAATTCGTTTCTTTCCAGGAATAAGCCCCAAACCATTAATTACCTCAGTGTCAAATTTTCGCATTACATGCATTTGGATATACTCCTGAACACATTTCTTTCTTTTTTTGTTTTGCTTAATATTTTCACAATCTGACGTATAGGGCACTTCATCTACAACATAAAAAGGAATAAAATCTGATTCTTCATTAGAAGTTATTTCTATAATTTCCACCTCCTTAAACTCTTCTTCTGTATCTTCTACTGACTCAGCTTCTGTTTTCTTTTCTTGGGCAGTACTAATGTTACCCATAGCCAATACTATAATAATTGTGGCGACTACTAATTTGAATTTATTTTTCAATAACATAAGATTTGTTATTAATTAAAAAATTAATCACAATACTGACAACCACTTAGCGATACAGCGATACCAAAAGTGACATTAAACACACTGCCGTTAAACGCACCAAGACCAGTTATGACTGGATCATACTCATCCAACGATGTTAATCCATAAATATAGGCTATATCTGTATAGAGGGACACTTTCTCGTTAATGGCATAATGTAATTCTAATCCTCCTAAAAGATTTAGATAGGTTTGCTTGTTATCTCCTAAATTACCTAAAGGTTTTGCAAAGCTTAAACCTGGACCAGCATGTACAATAGTTCTTAATCGCGGAGGTAAAAACCCCAAATATTCTGTAGGATCGAACACAAACTGTGCATTTACACGTGAGTAGTTAACCTTGAATTCTGGTGAACCGTCATCATTTTTAAAGCGGTTAAAACCATAATCTAGCTTTACACCATAAGCACGTTTAAACATATGTTGCACACCAATATTTACTGTAGGAAAATTAACTGATTGCGCGTAAGCACCATCTACAAAACCATCTGTTGTTGGGTAGTTAAAACCAACAGCAAAAAGTGCTTTCCATCTGCTAGTGGCCTTGCTAAACTGAGCATTACTATGTAACCCAATACATAGCACACTAAATAAAAAGAGGTATTGTTTTAAATTGAGCTTCATGTGTAAGTTTTTGGTTTAATTTGCATCATGCTTTACAACATACCTTACAAAACTAAGCAATTCTTCTTTGTGCTGATTAAGTTAAGCATCGTTGTTGGCGCATTTTATTTTATTTACTCTAAGCTTATCGAAAACGAGCAACTACGAATAAGTGAATTTTTAGCGTTTTTGAAAGCAAACAAGACATTTTCAGTCAAAAACATCATTTTTTTAGTCCTTTTAAGCGTTTTTAATTGGTTTTTTGAAATTTTAAAATGGAAGACTTTGGTAAAAACTATTAAAAAAATTTCCTTTAAAGAGGCGCTAGAGCAAAGTCTTGGAGGACTAACCGCTTCACTAATTACACCGAATAGAATTGGCGATTATGGAGCTAAAGCCATCTACTACAGTAAACCCTACAGAAAACGCATTGTTTTATTAAATCTATTAGGCAACATATCTCAAATGACAATGACCACTATCTTTGGCATTATTGGTCTGGTTGTTTTTATTAATCGTTATCAAATTGAGGTTGACTATTTCAAGCTTACAAAGTTTGTAACCCTTATTATTCTGATAGGTGCTTTTGCCTTTTTTGGGGCAAAACAAAACAAATTCAACATTAAAGGTTTCTCTTTACATAAAGTAGTAGAGTTTATAAAAGAAATGCCATTACAGGTTCATCTTTTCAACCTTAGTTTAGCATTAATGAGATATCTTATTTTCTCATTTCAGTTTTACTATTTGATAACAATTTTTGGCATAGAGGTTGACTATTTTAAAGCTATGGTAGTTATTACAAGCATTTACCTACTGGCTTCAATAATACCAAGCATAACTATTTTTGATGTGGTTGTAAAAGGAAGTGTTGCTGTATTTTTCTTTGGTTTTGTACAAGTAAATGAATTAACAATCTTATCAATTACAACTATAATGTGGTTGCTAAATTTCGCCATTCCAAGTGTGTTTGGAAGCTATTTTGTGTTAAACTTTAAACTAACAACCACCAAAGAATGACAGCTCTTATCTTCATAATTATTACACTTGTCTATCTCTTTTTAATAGGGAGCTTTATTTATGGTTTTGATAAAGTTGAAGTTTTTAATATGAAGGACTTAAAACCGAAAACCAAGTTTTCTGTTATTGTTCCTTTTAGAAATGAAGCTGAGCATCTTCCAAAATTATTAGATTCAATATCACACTTGAATTATCCAAAATCAATGTTTGAAATTATTTTGGTTGATGACGATTCTGAGGATGATTCATTGAAAACTATTCACAAAGTTCTCGATACAAAATCTGTTAAAAAGGCTTTCACTCGAACTGACATCATCAAGGTTATTAAAAACAATAGACTTTCAAATTCCCCTAAAAAAGATGCAATAAATACAGCTATAAAAGTAGCTCAACATGATTGGATTATTACCACAGATGCAGATTGTACATTACCAAAATATTGGCTTGACGCTTTTGATGAATTCATTCAAACCAATCAACCCAATTGTATTGTTGCTCCTGTAACTTACAATGATCCATATTCTTTTTTAAAACGTTTTCAGGCTTTAGATATTTTGAGTTTGCAAGGCGCTACTATTGGAGGATTTGGTATTAAACTTCCGTTTTTGTCTAATGGTGCCAATCTAGCATATAGAAAATCTATTTTTCAATCGGTCAACGGTTTTAGCGGCAATGATAATCTGGCTAGTGGAGATGATATCTTTATGCTAGAAAAGTTAAAAAAAATAGATTCAAAAAAAGTCTTGTATTTAAAATCTTACCAAGCATTAGTTACCACAAAATCTGTTTCAACATTAAAATCCTTGATTCAGCAACGCCTGCGCTGGGCTTCTAAGACCAGTCATAATCCTAATTGGTTTTCAAAAGTGGTTGGGCTTGTTGTTTTTTTAGGCAATCTGGCATGTATTACCATACTTCCAATTTTAGTCTTTGGATATGTAAAACCAAGAATTGCAGTTGCCTTGTTAGTAATAAAATTCAGTATTGATTTTCTGTTGTTGTTTAAAACTGCTCGCTTTTTCAAACAAGAAAATGTTTTATTTTCATACGTTTGGTCTTGTATTCTTTATCCCTTTTTTAGCGTGTATATAGCTGTATTATCGCTTTTTAAACACTACCAATGGAAAGGTAGAACTTTTAAAAAGTAACCTTTACTTAAGATATTTTTAATAGATTTACTGAAACCAACACTCATGTTAGAGAATTTGGTAGACCACAAATCACTTAAAAAACTCACAAATGAAGAAAATTCTTTTTGCAATACTTTTCTGCATGGCTTTCCAATTAAATTACAGTCAACAAACCTACGCTGTTAATGGAGAAACTTTAGAACTTAAAACCGAAGTTGACGGCAAGCTAGATTTACTTTGGAATGTTATTGATGGTAAATACCGCTATTTTGTAAAAACTGAAGATGGCACTATTACTGAGTTAAAAAACACGAAAGACGATAATAATGATTACCAGGAAGAGTATAAATCTACTTTGAGCAGTCTTACCAGTGGCATGTCTACGGACAAACTAAAATTAACGTTCTACAGTCTTAAGAATTTTATAGATAGTTATAATGCTTCAGTAGATTCTAGCTACACTTCAACTAATATTGAACGTAACGTACAGTTTAGATTTGGGTTTTCTGGTGGAATTACTAATAATCCCTTTGTTGGTAATCCTGACAATACAAAAACACCAATGATTGGTGCAGAATTAGAAATTTTTGAGGCTAATGCCTTACCAAGACATTCTGGCTTTTTGCAAGCGAGACATACTTTTGAAAGCGATGATTTTAAATATAGTACAACAGAGTTAGCCTTGGGCTATCGCTTTAGATTTATAAATAAAGAAACCTTTTCAATTTATGGACAAGTGAAATTAGCAACAGTTAATTTTTCAGATTTTACATTCTTAGACGAAAATGATATGGAAGTGGATTCTAATGAAACCTCGTTTGATATTCCTTTTATTTTTGGTATAGGATCAGATATTAAAGTTGGCAACAACAGTTATATCACTATTATTTATGGCGAATTATTCGCTGCTTTTTTAGACAATCAAGGTAACTTTTCTACAGATATTGCTGTTGGATATAAATTCAACTTGTGACAATGAGCTTAAGGAATTTTAAAACCTCCAACCCTGTATTTAATGGCTACTTTTGGGATGATGGCAAATCGTCTTCAAAAACCATGACTGTCGCTGGTATTTTCTTTAAGTCTATAATGGGTATTTTGATTATTGCGGCCATTACAGCTTACTTATGGAAACTCAATGAAACTGGAACACCAATGCGTTGGTTTACTTTAGGTGGCATGCTAGGAGCCATTGTAATAAGTGTTTTAATTTCCATACGACAAAACTGGGCGCATATTTTAGTACCGCTATATATCATTGCTAAAGGCTTTTTTTTAGGTGGTTTCTCAGCTTACGCATACAAAAATTTCCCCGATTTACCATACCAAGCTATTGGTGTAACCATTATTACATTTTTTGTAATGTTGCTACTTTATCACTTAAGGATTATAGTAGTAACCAAAAAGCTCAGAAGTGTTATTATTACAGCCACTGTTAGTATTATGGTTGTGTATCTCATCTCTTGGATTTTGAGTTTCTTTGGTATCAAAACCTATATTTGGGGAACATCTTGGTTTGCAATTGTTTTTAATGTCTTGGCAGCAATAGTAGCTTCTTTCGCACTACTTTTAGATTTTGATTATATAGAACGCTACAAAAATAAAGCACCAAAACATAAAGAGTGGCTTGCTACTTGGGGTCTATTGGCAACGCTAATTTGGTTGTATGTAGAAGTATTACGATTGATGCAAAAGTTAGCGATTAGGTTTTAATCTATCCTAACAATTACAGGTAATTCAAACGCAGTCGTAACCTGTTGTCCTCTTTTTATAGCAGGAAATATTTTTGGCACATCTTTTATACTCTGACGCAGTAAGCTGTCAATCTTAGGTATTTGATATTCGGTTTCTGGTTTTAAGGTGATATCTTCAATTTGTAAAAGTCCCTTGTTATCTATGATTAATTTTAACCGAATTGTATCGTAAACATCTTCTGAAACCACAATGTTCTGGCTTCCTAAATAGTCATTAACATGTCTTAATAAGGTATTCTGAAAACAAACTCTACTATCTTCTTTAGTTGTCAAAGCTTCACAACTATCAAAAGTTGGATACGTGTCTACATCGTTCCAGTTAAAGGTTTGTAATTCTTCTTCTAGTAAATCTTCTGAATTTACTTTTTGCTTCTCAAAATAGTCGCAAGCGGTTAACAGAAAAATCAATAAAAAACAAGCTAGTCGGTTCATTAGCACATTTCTAATAGCGAAATGTACAATAATTTTAGGATTTAATTTGAACAAATAGAATTGTAACTATACCACATATTCAACGTCATATAACTGAACACAATTATTTTATATGGAAATTTTTCTTGTTATACTTGGTACTATGCTAATGATTTTAGGTGTATTAGGAAGCTTTTTACCAATAATACCAGGTCCACTTACAAGTTGGATCGGACTTCTTGTTTTACATTTTACTGAAGGTATACAGCTAAGCAACACTTTTTTGATTGTTACACTAGTCGTGGCTATTGTAATTTATGTACTAGACTATATAATTCCTGCCATAGGAACAAAACGTTTTGGAGGCAGCAAAGAAGGCATGATTGGCACCACATTAGGTTTGGTTATCGGACTTATTACTCCTATTCCTTTCGGAATAATTATAGGACCTTTCTTAGGAGCCTTAGTCGGTGAGATGATTCACAGAAATGACATTAACAAAGCTCTGAAGGCTGCTTTTGGTTCATTTTTAGGCTTTATAGCTTCAACATTTTTAAAATTTATTGTTGCCATAATTTATTTAGGCCTTTTTATAGCCAAACTAACAGAACATAATGTAAGTTGGTTTTAAAAAAAGCAAGAAAAAAACCTAGTCGTAAAAGAACAACTAGGTTTAATTTTTCTTGCTATTAACTCAACAATTACTTAATGAGGGATTAATTAATTCTTGTTGACCTGTGGTAAATGTAAAGTAACATATTCATAATTAGATGCGGTAAAACCATAGACTTAGTGTGGTAAAACCGTAATTACCAACAATAGCAAGGGATTCAAGCTTGCTTTTTGACTTTGAAATTTACCTGATTTTTATTCTTTTTTACAAATACCCCTTTTCTCTTGCTTCATGAAGTAGTGTTTCGTCTTTTCCATCTTCTACTGAGAACAACAATTTTAGCTGCTTTTTACGCTTTTCTATAGCGCTAGTAGATAAAGGAATATACTCACTTAAACTTTTAGTTTTTATTCCTTGAGACAAAAGGTGTAAAATTTTTCTATTAATATCGTCCACATAAATTTCGCTAGTTATTGTCTTTTTTACATAGTTGCTCACCGTGCTACTATAATATGGTGGATATTTAAGAATTTGCTGAAAAGCATCCGCCAACTCCATAGAAGTTAGATCGCTCTTAATAAGAAAGCCATCTGGATTTATTTCTTTAATAATGTTATGAATCCTAAACGATTCATTAAACATGGTAAGAATAATAATTTTAGCATCAGGTAATACTCTCTTTGATAACAGTGCTAAATCCTCGCCTGAGGCATATCTTCCATCTTCTGATGCTGGCAAACTAATATCAAAAAAACACACATCATAAGGTGTGCCTTTGGCGGCTCTATTAATCATTATTTGAGCAGTATCGCAATTATTGGCTGTATCAATAAGTAGGGTTTGGTCTTCTTCCTTTGTGGCCATTAACACATTTTGGTAACCCTCAATAATAATTGGGTGATCATCTACCATTAAGATGTTAATATGTTTCATCTGGTTATTTTTCGTTTTTAATAAGACAGATGCAATTCATCAATAAAAGTTTGACTTTATTCAAAACTTCTTACTGATTCATGTCATGTCGATTGGTTATTATAGGGAATCTTAACATTAACTGTTGTACCATTTCCAGATTGAGAAGTGAAGGTGATTTTGCCATTAATGTCCTCAACACGAGACGTCATGTTCTTTAAACCAATTCCTTTTTTGCTTTTTGATGTATCAAAGCCTTCTCCATCATCAATGATGTCTAGGCAAATTACATCTTTTTCTAAAGAAATACTAATTTTTATGTGTTTTGCATTGGCATGCTTGTATATGTTTTGCATAGATTCCTGAATGATTCTGTAGATATTAATCTTTGTCTTATTAGATACAGAATCCCAACTTATATCATCGGTATAGTTAAAATCGTATGTTAAACCATAAGCCTTAGTTTGATTTTCAATAAGTTCTGAGACAATATCCACAAAACCGGATCCAGAAACAAAATCTGTATTTAACTCATGAGAAATTTTACGGATATCTTCCTCTATGGTTTTTAGCTGACCAATATAATTAGCTCGGGTCATCATTGCTTCTTTACCATCCTTAAAGTTTATGCTATCTAAACTAAGACGTGTACCAAATAAACGTCCCAATACACCATCGTGTAGCTCTTCAGAAATTCGCCTTTTCTCTAGTGTTCTGGCTTCATCAACCTTATCTTGCTGACTTAACATTAAGTTATAAATGTCCTCATTCGCCTTTTGTTGAACTTGGATAAGTTTTAGTTTTCTGTTTTTAGCTCTTTGCGATATAAACAGATAAACTAAAATTGCTGTAAGTAATAATCCAGCAGATAGAATAAGTAAGTAAAGATTTTCTCTTGAGATCTGTTCATTTTCGGCTTCGAGTTGGTCGGTTTGTAACTCTATCCTTGCATGTTTGTTCCTTACTGCTCGCTCTACTCTTAGCAAACTATCACTTAACTTAATATGCCTCTCTAGGTAAGAATTACTTTCTTCTCCCTCCGTTAAATCAGCTAAAATTCTCATAGACTCTAAGAGCAAGTCGTTCATAGGTATTTCCTTAGACAACTTAAAACTCTTTTTAGCATATTTTAATGACGAATCTATTTTTTTGTTTTCCTTGTAAAATTTAGACAAATCAATAGAAGCCGCTAGTTCAGTATATTGATCTTCTTGGGCTCTACTAATCTCAAGAGACTTTTTTAAGTCTCGTTCAATCTCGTCATAAACATAGTCTCCACTTAAAAACTTTGTAAAACTATAATTGTCTAGTACAAGACCATAAAAAGACATATCCTCCTTGAGTAATGGATCATCTAATATTCGTTTAAAAATCTTCAGTGACTCCTTGTAATTACCTTTCTTTCTGTACGAATATGCTAAATCATTTAAAGACATTATTTCAAGCTCTTCGCCATTTTCAATATCACTTATTAAATCTAAGGATTGATTATGAAAAGAAATTGACTGATCGTAATTTTCTAATTTTAAAGATACTATACCCAATAAATTTAAGACATAGTACATTTCTTCTGATACGTCTTGGTCTTTCTCAATACTGTTTAATATTCTTAATGCTTTTATAGCATTTTGCTCACTTCCTAAATGATCTTTTTCCTCGTCTTGAATTTTAGCTAAAGTAATTAATGCACTTGCTTTTTCAGGTATTTTCCCTAATGCATCAAAGTATTTTAATGCCTCTAAATAGTATTTGTAAGATTCGCTATTATCAGACGCTATTTGGTAATTATAATAGCCTAGAATATTGTTTGTAAAGGCTATTGCTGTAGAGTCATTTAACTCCTTAGCCGTTTCTAAATTTTCTAAAGTTAACTTTTCAAAAGCGTTATACTCACCAGTTAATAAATAAGTATAAGCCAATTGTCTTTTACTCTTGAGTATAGTTGTATCTTGCTTTGTCTTTTTAGAGAGAGTAATTGCTCTTTTAATATATTTTATACGCTCTTCTTTTGAAAAGGAAGACTTGTTAGATAACTCTCTATATACATATATAGAATCAAAGAGCTCATTATCTCGTTGTGCATTTGCTAGATTTATAAATGCAGAAAGTAGTATTAAAGAAAAAATTAACTTCAATGTAAATATTTAATATTCTACCAAAGTTAAGATTTTCTTGCAAAGTTATATTCCAAAGTATTAATAACTAATAAAGCCCATAACTAAGTAAAGTTATGAGCCATGTATATTATCTAAGATTTCAAATTAACCTTGAGTTGGCAATTGTGCTTTTTTCTTATTATGAGCCAGTAAATCAATTTTTGTAGGCTGCTTAATATTGCTTTTCTCTCCATTTTCAATTTTATCTGATTGTACACCAGACACAGTTAACATAGCAACAGCTACTAAAGCTAAAGTAATTTTTAGGGTTTTCATAAATATCAATTTAGGGTTAAATAGTTAAAATTATTTCTTGTAACGAAAACCGTTACGTTGAGGGAGGGGAATGGATAATTAACTATTAAAGGTTAAAACCTCAAATTGTACTAGAATAAAACGAGGGACGTTTTAGTAAATGTCTAATGGATAATTAAATTTCTTGAAAGTTTGATTTGAGGGCTTACAAGAGTTGACAAATATACAAGTAATTACTAAATAAGCAAACAAATCATCGATAAAGTGATTAAAAACATCGATTAAATGTTGTTTTCTAATTCCACAATTATCTTAATCTACTTAAATTGCTATTTACCGAACAAGTTTTAAAACAAAAAAGCATCCCGATTTTCTATTAAGAAAAAAGGAAAGCCTTTCATTGGTAAATATCCAATAAACTTGGATTTCTACTACGTCTCAGAAATTAATCTGAGCACAACACAACGTCTTTTATACTAAAAAAGCTTCCTATTACCAGAAGCTTTTTGCGGTCTGGACGGGACTCGAACCCGCGACCCCCTGCGTGACAGGCAGATATTCTAACCAACTGAACTACCAGACCGTTGCATAATTGCGAGGGCAAATATACACTGTCTTTTTAATTCCACAAACAAAAAATAAAAAAATATTTATTCCTTTTAAACAAATTTTTGACGCTCAATCATATAAGTGGTTAATATCTGATTAAAACCTTTTCTTATATCAGCCTCTACATACTTAATTCGGTATTGACCACATTTTAATTTCAAGGATTTGAAATAAGTATTTACGGCGCTTTTGTAGTTATCTTTTATGTTATCTGGATATAAATTGATGTGATCACCAGTTTCAATATCAATAAAACGTTTCGGCCTATTATCAAATTCAAACGTTAATTCCTTTTCCTTATCAAATACATGAAACAATACGACTTCGTGTTTGTTATGCTTAAGGTGTCGGAGTGCTTCAAACAACTTTTCGTCGTCTTCAGACGTTTGAAACATATCTGTAAACACAAAAATCAAAGATCGCCTATGAATTTTTTCTGCTATTTGATGCAAATACATATATGTTTCCGTACTCTTTGATTCTGGTTTTAACACTACTGCTTCACTCAGTTTACTTAGCAACATTTGATGATGACGCTCACTTCCTTTTTCCGGTGCATAAAAATCGTAAGCATCACTATAAATACTTAAACCAACGGCATCACGCTGTTTTTTTAATATGTGCATTAAAGCTGCACATGCTAAAGCAGAAAAAGCAGATTTGTTAAGATTGTCTATTGTGCTTCCTGCAGATTCTGGATAATGCATAGAGGTACTATTATCCAAGATGAGATGACACCTTAAATTGGTCTCTTCATCATATCGCTTTGTATACAATCTATCTGTTTTGGCAAAAAGCTTCCAGTCAATATGTTTGGTGGTTTCACCTTGATTGTAAATCTTATGCTCTGCAAACTCTGCCGAAAAGCCATGAAAAGGGCTTTTGTGCATACCTGCAATAAAACCTTCAACAACTTGCTTTGCTAAAAGTTCTAGGTTTTTAAAACCACCTGCTTTATTAAGTTCTAACTGTAAATCCATCAATTACCGAAACTAAAAAAGGTTTGCCTTAAAGACAAACCTTTTATCATTTCTTTTTGAAAGTATATTTATAAAAGTGCGTCGATTGCTTCTGCATAAGCATTTTTTGGTGCTACGCCTACTTGACGACCTACTACTTCACCATTTTGAAAAACTAAAACCGTAGGAATGTTTCTTACACCATACTTAGCTGCAAACTCTTGGTTAGCATCTACGTCAACCTTACCAACTACTGCTTTACCCTCATATTCTGAAGAGATTTCATCAATGATTGGTCCTACCATACGACATGGCCCACACCAAGCTGCCCAAAAATCTACCATTACTGGTTTATCACTTTTCAATACTGTTTCTTCAAACGTTGCATCTGTTATTTCTAATGCCATAATATCTATTATTAATTAAGTTCTACTTTGTTTACGCAAAATTAGTCAAAAATTCTACCAAACCTTACAATGAGGATATTTGTTTTGGTTATACACCTATTGTTTTGACTAATACTAGTTTAACTTGTATTTTACATCTAATCCCCTCAATTCACTGAGTAGTTCTTGAGATATTTTTATTTTTTGGATTCTACTTGGCATAGTTAACTTTAATTTTTCAGAATTATCATAAACTAAGAAATTTAAGCTTTTATTACCTTCATGCATTCGTATTAAATCTTGCAATTGCGTAATAGTGTCTTTTTCTAAATCGTGAATATTAAGCTGAATGGATAACTTCTTAGCATAGGTCTCCATAACATCGTGTAACAACTGGAAATTATTAAATTGAATTCTAGGATCTCCTTTTTGACCGGTTTCTCTATTCATCCAACCTTCTCGAATAAAAGCACGTACATACACAAAGGAATTCACCACAAAGAAGTGCCTAAACTTTAAGTAATCCTCCCCAAAAATCCTAAACTCGTAACTATCGGTATAATCTTCAATTGTAAATAACGCCCAACCTTTTCCTTGTTTACTAACCCGATGTTGCACATCTGTTACAACTCCACCAAAAGTAATTTCTCTATTAACAACTGAGTGCAAATCATTAAACACCGAAATGGTTCCATTACAAAAATTCTTCATTTCTATTTTGAAATCATCTAGTGGATGACCAGAAATATAAATACCAACCACTTCCTTTTCTCTGGAAAGCTTCTCCATCGTTCCCCAATCTTCACAAGGTGGTACTTGAGGTTCTGCTATTTCAACACCACTGGCTTCACCAAACAAACTTACTTGGGCAGAATTTTCATTCTCCTGATGTTTTGCACCATATTTCATTGCTTTTTCTAAAAAGGTAATACCATCACCATCGTGAGCAAAATATTGAGCCCTATGTGTATCTTCAAAACAATCAAATCCGCCTGCGTATGCCAAACCTTCAAATGATTTTTTATTGGCTGCTCTTAAATCTACACGCTTTGCCAAATCGAAAATTGATTTGTAATTACCACCTTCTTTTCTGTTTTCTACAATAGTTTTTACGGCTCCATGACCAACACCTTTTATAGCTCCCATTCCGAAACGAACGGCATTATCCTGATTTACAGAAAACTTGTAATAACTTTCGTTTACACTAGGTCCCAAAACAGGAAGTCGCATGCGCTTACACTCTTCCATAAAGAAGGTTACCGACTTAATATCGTTCATATTATTAGAAAGAACAGCTGCCATATACTCTGCAGGATAATGGGCTTTTAGATAAGCTGTTTGGTATGCAATCCACGCATAACAAGTGGAATGCGATTTATTGAAAGCATAACTTGCAAAAGCTTCCCAATCTTTCCAGATTTTTTCAAGCTTGGTTTTATCCATACCTTTTGCAGCTGCTTGCTCAATGAATTTTGGCTTCATTTTATCCAATACTGCCTTTTGCTTTTTACCCATGGCCTTACGTAAGACATCAGCTTCACCTTTGGTAAAATCAGCCAATTTTTGCGACAATAACATTACTTGCTCCTGATATACCGTAATTCCGTAAGTTTCGGCTAAGTATTCTTCTGTTTCAGGTAAATCATACACAATTTCTTCATCTCCATGCTTACGACGAATAAAACTCGGAATATATTCCATTGGACCTGGACGATACAAAGCATTCATAGCAATAAGGTCATCAAAAACTGTTGGCTTTAAATGCTTCATGTGCTTCTGCATTCCTGGCGATTCATATTGGAAAATCCCAACCGTTTCACCTCTTTGGAACAATGCATAGGTTTCTTCGTCATCTAGCGGAAAATTCTCTGGATCGAGCTCAATACCGTGCTTTGCTTTTACAATCTTAACGGTATCCTTAATTAAGGTCAAGGTCTTCAAACCCAAGAAATCCATCTTGAGTAATCCAGCACTTTCTACAACCGAGTTGTCAAACTGGGTAACATATAAATCTGAATCTTTTGCTACCGAAACCGGAACATAATTGGTAATGTCACCTGGCGTAATGATAACACCACAAGCATGAATACCAGTATTTCTTACAGAGCCCTCCAAGATTCTTGCTTGGTTTACCGTTTCTGCTTGTAAATCTGAACCATCTGAAATATTAAGTAGTTGATTTACTTTCTCTAATTCTTCGGCTCTAAACTTGCTTGCTAATTCTTTTTCGCTCTTACCAAATATCTTTCCGAGTTTGGACATATTCGGAATTAACTTCGCAATATGGTCTGCTTCATTTAATGGCAAATCTAACACACGTGCTGTGTCTCTAATTGAAGATTTAGCAGCCATCGTACCATAAGTGATAATCTGCGCCACCTGATTGGCACCATATTTATCAATAACATACTGCATTACACGACCACGACCTTCATCATCAAAATCGATATCTATATCTGGCATACTCACACGGTCAGGATTTAAGAAACGCTCAAAAAGTAAGTCGTACTTTATTGGGTCTATATTGGTAATCCACAAACAATACGCTACTACCGAACCTGCTGCCGAACCGCGACCAGGACCAACAGAGACATCCATTTTTCGGGCTTCGCGAATGAAATCCTCTACAATAAGGAAGTAACCCGGATAACCTGTATTTTCGATAACACTCAACTCAAAATCGAGACGTTCTTCAATTTCTGGTGTAATATCTCCGTAGCGCTTTTTGGCACCTTCGTATGTTAAATGTCTTAAGTAAGCATTTTCACCACGTTTACCATTATCTAATTCGTCCTCTTCATGTTTAAACTCATCTGGAATATCAAAAGCAGGTAATAATACATCACGAGCCAATTCAAAAGGTTCTATCTTATCAACTACCTCTTGAATATTTACTATTGCTTCAGGAATATCTCTAAAGAGCGCTTTCATCTCTTCTGTTGACTTGAAGTAGTATTCCTGATTCGGTAATCCGTAACGGTAACCACGACCACGACCTATTGGTGTGGCTTGTTTTTCACCATCTTTTACACACAATAAAATATCGTGCGCATTGGCGTTTTCTTGTTCTACGTAGTAAGTATTATTGGTAGCAATTAGCTTTACGTCGTGCTTCTGAGCAAATTGAATTAAGACCTGATTGACACGATTTTCATCTTCCTGATTATGACGCATCAATTCGACATACAAATCATCACTAAAAGTGTCTTTCCACCAGATTAAGGCTTCTTCGGCTTGATTTTCACCAATATTCAACACCTTACTTGGTACTTCACCATAAAGGTTTCCTGTTAAACAAATTAGGTCCTCTTTGTATTGCTCTATTAATTTTTTGTCAATTCTTGGCACATAATAAAAGCCATCTGTAAATGCAGCAGAAGACAGCTTTGCTAAATTGTGATAGCCATTTTTGTTTTTAGCCAAAAGCACAATTTGATAACCGTTATCTTTTCGGGTTTTATCGGTATGATCTTCACAAACAAAAAACTCACAACCAATAATAGGTTTTATTAGTTTTCCTTTCTTTTCTTCACCATTCTCTTCGGCTTCTTTATGCTTAGCTTTCACACCCTTGTTGTGTGCTGATACTGCACTTACAAAGTGAAATGCTCCCATCATATTACCATGATCTGTTAAGGCAACGGCTGGCATATCTTCTTTAGCAGCTGCTGCAACCAAATCTCCAATACTGATGGTAGATTGTAAAATTGAAAACTGAGAGTGGTTATGCAAATGCACAAATTCTGCGTCAGCCAATTTTGCAATAGCTTCTTTGTTAGTTTGTGTGGGTGTGTCTTGAGATTGTTCTTTTTGAAGCCTTGCATTTATCTTAGCACTCTCGCGTTTAAGATTAAGATGTTTTAGTCCAATTAACTGAATTGGTTGCGGATTGGCTTCAGAAAATTTCTCAAAATAATCTGGCTGAACATCTAACTGTTCTTTTGTATATTCTTTTCGTCTGACTAATTCTAAAAAACAACGTGTCGTAGCTTCAACATCGGCGGTTGCGTTATGTGCTTCGGCAAATGGCTGGTTAAATAAAAACTCGTGTAATTCTGTTAATGTTGGAAGCTTAAACTTTCCTCCTCTACCTCCAGGAATTTTACATAACTCGGCCGTATGCTCTGTACAGGTATCTAATACTGGTAATTCTTGTAATTGGTTTGCTACATCCTCTCTTACAAATTCGGCTCCCATAATGTTAAGATCGAACCCAACATTCTGACCAACCACAAATTTAGTTTTCTCTAAAACAGCATTAAATTTTTCTAAAACTTCGGCAAGAGAGATACCTTGTTCTGCTGCCAATTCTGTAGAAATACCATGAATTTTCTCAGCATCGTAAGGTATATTAAAGCCATCTGGTTTAACCAAATAATCTTGATGATCTATACAATTACCCATCGCATCATGCAACTGCCATGCTATCTGAATACACCTTGGCCAGTTATCTGTATCTGTTATTGGTGCATCCCAACGCTTTGGTAAACCTGTGGTTTCAGTATCGAAGATTAAGTACATAAATTACCTGTTTTAGACCTTGAAAAAAAGTATGAATTTGTCGTAAAAATAGCCCTTAAAATTACATAGAATTTCGACTTATCTGAAGGTAAGTTGTTAAGAGTTTTAAACATAAAAAAAGCCACGCAAAAGCGTGACTTTTTTTATGTTTAAACTGGAAGTTATTATGACAACACTTCCTCATATAATTTCACAGAATTAATTGCTGCTTCAATCGAATTTCTTTGCTCTCGCAACAATTCAATTAACTTAGATGGAAAATTATTATTACTTAATAATTCATTATACTCATCTAAACTAGCTTTCTCTCCTCTTAAAGCCTCTTCGAGAATCGTTTCTTCGCTGTTTGAAGAGAAGGTTGCTCTTAAACTCATCCAGTTTCTATGCATTGTTCCTTTAAAACTTCCTGAATCTTCCGGAATTTCGCCATAAGTGATGATTTCTGTTCTCAATTGGCGCGCAAATTTAGAACGTTGCTCTGCCATGCTTTTAAAGAAGTTTTTCACACTCACATTATCCACTTCTGAAATTGCGTTAATGTAGCCTTTCTCTGCATCGTAATTTTTTACTAAAAGTTCATTTAACTTGTCTGAAATTTCTTTGTCGTACTTCATAATATCTTTATTCATTTTTTAATTTCAATAAGTTCTTTATAGATGTGTATTGTTTCACATCTGCAATAATAATATAACATACATACATCTCGAAGTCAAGTAATTTAACACCATTTAATAGTCTTTAACAGCCTTTAACAAAAAAGCGCTATTTGAAAATTTCAAATAGCGCTTTTGTATAATTCAGTGTTTTTATTAAACCTGAAGATAATCTGGCACTCCATCACCATCAGTATCATCATTAGTTGGGTCTCCATCCATGTTAGCATCTTCGTTAATGGTTAATATACCGTCACCGTCATCGTCAGTATCTAAATAATCTGCGTCACCATCACCATCTGTATCTGTTGGGTTACCATCAACATCTAGTTGTAACTCAACCGAGGTTGGAACATTATCACCATCATCATCGTTATCTAAATAATTTGCAATACCATCTCCATCTGTATCGTCATTTGTTAAATCACCATCTCCATTGAAATCTTCAAATACATTTGGCACTCCATCACCATCATCATCACCGCAATCTAAACTATCTATTTCAGCTTGTATTGAACCATCTTCATCTCCACAATAATCTATCTGTTCTTGCAAATAAATTTGATATTGAGCACATTTCTCTGCAAATTCACCCATCGTTGCTGTATTATATTGTATTTCAGCTTCATTTCTATTAGTTGTCGCCATCTCACAACTTATTTGACACACCCCTAAATCATCTATCATTTGCTGAATTGAACCATCTATGTCACCACAATAATCACGCTGAGTAATTAAAGTTTGTCTGTATGCTTCACATGCATTTTCAAAACCTGTAGCATCAATAAATCCGTCATCACCAACTTGTTGAGCAGTAACATATGTAGCTTCTGCTGTTTCCGTAGCCATTTGGGTATCTAAACAAGTAATTGGATCCGCAGGGATTGAACCAGAAATTAAAGGAACTCTATAAAATACACCTCCATAAATTGGTCCGTTTTGTCCAGTAACAGGGTCTACACCAACTTCTCCTGTCAACCCTGTGAAATTCACAGACTGAAGTCCCGAGGCATTAAAAGCCGTAAATCTAAAAGTACCTGTAAATCTATTGTTATCTATCTCATTTAATCTAATTTCACCATATTCTGGATATACAGATACGTCTGGATGTGGTCTATTATTGGTAGAAAACACAGTACCATCCGCAGTCGTAAAACGAGCCTCTATAGTATTAACATCCCCAAAAACATAAACACCAACTGCCACCGTAGGTATAATTAATTCTACAGTTTCAATATTGTTAGTTCCAAAAAGTGTTAAAAATCCATTTTCATCAATACTTGCTGAGAAGGCTTTTGCTCTCCAAGACGTTCCATCTAATGAACCTTGAAATGCTGGAGTATTAAATTCAACTTCATCACCACAGCTAAACACCGATATTAGAATAAGAGATAAGACTATTAATTTTTTCATTATTAAAGCGGAAATTAATCGTTGTTTCAAATATAACGAAACAAGAATCCCAAAAGTATAATATTTTTTTATACTAGACTTACTCCAAGACTGCACTTTTGTTTAAAGTGGCAATCTTTTAGTTAAAATGGCTAAAAGGCTTTAAAATCAAAAAAATATATTATCTTTGCGCCCTCATTAATAACAGAGGTCGAGAACCTCATTAATTAATTATTATGCCTGTAAAAATTAGATTACAAAGACACGGTAAAAAAGGAAAGCCTTTTTACTGGATCGTAGCAGCGGATTCTCGCGCTAAAAGAGATGGTAAATACTTAGAAAAATTAGGTGCTTACAATCCAAACACAAACCCTGCAACTATTGAGCTTGACGTAGATGGAGCTGTAAAGTGGTTAGAAAATGGTGCACAACCAACTGACACTGCTAAAGCAATTTTATCTTACAAAGGTGCTTTATTAAAGAAGCATTTAGCAGGTGGTGTAAAAAAGGGTGCTTTAACTGAAGAGCAAGCAGAAGCTAAATTCAACGCTTGGTTAGAAGAAAAAGTAGCTAAAGTACAAGCTAAAGCTGATGGCTTATCTAAAGCAGATGCCGATGCTAAAGCAAAAGCTCTTGAAGCAGAAAAAGCTGTAAACGAAGCTCGTATCGCGGCAAATGCTCCTGTAGTTGAAGAAGAAGTTGCTGAAGAAGAAACTGCTTCTAACGAAGAAGAATAAAAAATTTATTTTTATACTTTTAAACCCTGACATTTATCGTCAGGGTTTTTTTGTTTGATATAGCTCATGAAAAAAGAAGATTGTTTTTACCTAGGAAAAATTGTAAAAAAATACAGCTACAAAGGTGAACTTTTGGCAAAATTAGACACCGACGAACCAGAACTTTACGAACATGTAGATGCTATTTTCATGGATCTTAGAGGAAATCTAGTTCCTTTTTTTATAGAAAGTTCGCAGTTACATAAATCTGATTTATTACGATTAAAATTTGAAGATGTAGACACCGAAGCCGATGCTGATGCTTTAATAAAATCTGAACTATACTTACCATTAGATTTACTACCAAAATTAGAAGGTGACAAATTTTATTACCATGAAGTTATTGGTTTCACTATAACTGATAGTAACTTTGGTAAGATTGGAGTCATTAAAGCAATCAATGACACTACGGCTCAAGCACTTTTTGAAGTTGATAGAGATGGTACGGAAATTTTAATCCCAATGAATGATGAATTTATTGTTAAAGTTGACAAACCAAACAAAACTATTGAGGTTGAAACTCCTGAAGGTTTGATAGATTTATATTTAGAAAACTAGTTATCATTCTGAACTTGATTCCGAATCTTTGTAAAACCATTCGTTCTAGATACTGAAATAAATTCAGCATGACAATAAAATGAGTAAACCTTTTAAATTCAAACAGTTTACAGTAAAACAAGATGGTTGTGCTATGAAAATTGGCACAGATGGCGTTTTGTTGGGATCTTGGACTTCTGTAAAACATAATCCTTTCAGCATTTTAGATATTGGTGCTGGCACAGGAGTTTTGAGCCTCATGCTTGCGCAACGCAGCAACGCCCAACAAATTGAAGCCATCGAAATAGATGATGATGCCTACGAGCAATGTGCTGAGAATTTTGAAAACTCCCCTTGGAACGACCGTTTGTTTTGCTATCATGCTTCACTTTTGGAGTTTGTTGAGGAAGTTGAAGATGCCTTCGATTTAATTATTTGTAACCCTCCGTTCTATTCTGAAGATTATAAAACCGACAATAAATCAAGGGATTTAGCGCGTTTTAATGATGCTATGCCTTTTAAACATATTATTTATGCTGTTGCACATTTGCTTGCTGAAGATGGGATATTTTCAATTATTATCCCTAAAAAAGAAGAAAGCGATTTTATTGAATTAGCTTCTACTATTGGACTTCACCCACAACGTATTCTTTATGTTAGAGGAAATCCTGATGCTCATGTAAAACGCAGCTTAATTGAATTTAGTTATGTTGAAAACGAGGTAGAAATTTCAGAATTAATTATTGAAACTGACCGCCATAACTACACCGAAGATTACGTTAATCTCACCAAAGATTTTTATTTGAAAATGTAACGCTTCTATTGGGCAATGATATCGATTTCGTTACTTTTGTGAAACTTTTAAAATAACAGCTTCTATTTTGATAAATCTTCAAAATTAGAAGTTATAAATACCATAATCAGAATGAAACCAGATTTATTTGAAGCTCCTGACTATTATAACTTAGACGAATTACTTTCAGAAGAACATAAACTTGTGCGTGATGCAGCCAGAGAATGGGTAAAACGAGACGTTTCCCCAATCATTGAAGAAGCGGCTCAAAAAGCAGAATTTCCAAAATCTATTATTGGTGGTTTAGCTGAAATTGGCGCTTTCGGGCCATATATTCCTGAAGAGTATGGAGGAGCAGGTTTAGACCAAATTTCTTATGGTCTTATCATGCAAGAAATAGAACGTGGAGATTCTGGAGTACGTAGTACAGCATCTGTACAATCGTCTTTAGTAATGTATCCTATCTGGAAATATGGTAATGAAGAGCAACGTCAAAAATACTTACCTAAATTAGCCTCTGGTGAATGGATGGGTTGTTTTGGCCTTACTGAACCAGACCATGGTAGTAATCCTGGCGGAATGGTTACGAATTTTAAGGATATGGGAGACCATTATCTTTTAAATGGTGCTAAAATGTGGATTTCAAATGCACCTTTTGCGCAAGTTGCAGTCGTGTGGGCAAAGAATGAAGAAGGTCGTATTCATGGACTGATTGTAGAACGTGGCATGGAAGGTTTCTCTACACCAGAAACGCACAACAAATGGTCGCTTAGAGCTTCAGCAACTGGAGAATTAATTTTTGATAATGTAAAAGTTCCGAAAGAAAACTTATTACCTAACAAATCTGGATTAGGGGCACCTCTTGGGTGTTTAGATTCTGCTCGTTACGGTATTGCTTGGGGAGCGATTGGAGCAGCAATGGACTGCTACGATACTGCTTTAAGATACAGTAAGGAACGTATTCAGTTTGGTAAGCCAATCGGACAGTTTCAATTACAACAGAAGAAATTAGCCGAAATGATTACAGAAATCACCAAAGCACAATTATTAACTTGGAGATTAGGTGTTTTACGTAATGACGGTAAAGCAACCTCAGCACAGATTTCTATGGCTAAACGTAATAATGTGGACATGGCAATAAACATCGCTCGCGAAGCTAGACAAATGCTTGGAGGTATGGGAATCACTGGAGAGTATAGCATTATGCGCCATTCTATGAACTTAGAAAGTGTAATTACTTATGAAGGTACTCATGACATTCACTTGTTAATTACAGGTTTAGACATTACAGGCTTAAATGCTTTTAAATAAAAAAATGTCACTCATTATATAATAAAAAAATGCCTCTCAAAATTTGGGAGGCTTTTTTGTTTTAAGCAAAATCTAAAACCCGAGTGTATTTAATTCCGTATATTAATTACCATGAAGAATCTAACAACAATACTCTTTATTTTTATTTTGCTTTCTTGTGCAAAAAACGATGATTACGAATACGTTTTTAACAATTCCGATGATAATCCAATTGATGAGATTGATGATATTCAAGACAGTATTGTTTCAATTCTAAGCTTAGGTGACAGCTATACTATTGGGCAAAGTGTATGTGAAACTTGTCGATTTCCAGAACAATTAAAAGATAGTCTCATAAGTTCAACCCAATCTAATGCGTTTGATTTAAAAATCATAGCTCAAACAGGTTGGACAACAACCAACCTCATAAATGCTGTAAACAATGAAGATTTAGAGAGTAACTATGATTTGATAACTTTACTTATTGGTGTAAATAATCAATATCAACATCTAGATTTTTCACTTTACCAATCCGAATTTCCTCAGTTGGTACAAATGGCTATTTCTGCTGCAAACGGAAACAAAGACAAACTAATAGTCATATCCATTCCTGATTATGCCTACACAACTTTTGGACAACAAGATTACTTTTATGATACTATTTCACCTGAAATAGATCAGTATAACGCATATGCTGAAAACTATTGTGAGTCCTTAGATATAACTTATGTATACATAACTGACATAACAAGACTAGGTATAGAACAACCTGAACTAGTTGCATCAGATGGCTTGCATCCTTCCGAATTGGCTTACTCAAAATTTGTTGAGCGTATATTGCCACATGCCTTAGAAAAAATTGATTGAGTTTATCATCATTATTTGATTTCTGCTTATTTTAGTTGAAAATGTTTCTGAATGTCTTCAAAAACCAGATTAGATAGGGCTTATAAGAATGCTCCAATCATTTCGTTTGATGATACGAGTAAGTTTATCCTCTTTAGCGATTGTCATAGAGGTGACAATAGTTTTGCAGACGATTTTGCTAATAATAGAAACATTTACTTTCATGCTCTAAAGCATTATTACAATGAAGGTTTTAGCTATTGCGAACTTGGTGATGGTGACGAATTATGGGAAAACTTATCTTTTGATTCTATCCTAAATGCTCACAAGAATGTCTATATGCTCATGAAGCAATTTCATGAAGAAAACAGACTGCATATGATTTGGGGAAATCACGATATGGTTTATCGCGACCCTAAATATGTAGAAAAAACGCTTTCTACTTATTTTGATCCCAAAGTGGGTGAAGATGTTGAACTGTTTTGCGATATTAAATATCATGAAGGTATTATTCTAAAACATGAAGAAACCAATCAGGAACTATTTTTAACTCATGGCCATCAAGCGGATTGGTGGAATTACTTATTTTGGAGATGGAGTCGTTTTATGGTTCGTATTTTATGGAAACCTCTAAATGTTATGGGTATTGCAGACCCAACAAGTCCTGCCAAAAACTATAAAGAACTCATTAAGGTAGAACGTAGAACTAAAAAATGGATTACTGAAAACAATAATTTAATTACAATAGTAGGTCACACACATAGACCACGTTTTCCAGAGCCTGGCGATATTGCTTTTTTTAATGACGGTAGTTGTGTTCACCCAAGAAGTATTACAGGTATTGAAATTGAAGATGGAAAAATCTCACTTATCAAGTGGCAAATTGTGACTACCGAAGATGGTACTCTAAAAATAGATCGCTTTTTACTTGAAGGCCCTACTCCTTTGATTGATTATAAAATCATATGAATTTTAATGAAAAAATAGATTTATTAAAAAAGAGGTTTTCTTCGGATGATTTTTCTGTTCCCCAAAGGAATAGAAAGAAAATTCTAAGAGAAATTGAATCAAATTTCATAACTCTACCAAAAGATTACTATGAATTAAATAATACGAATAATAGATTTTCAAATTGGTGGGATAATACAAATGGCTCAATTATTGAAATTGAATCATCTGAAATTAAAACTCAACTAATTGAAATCCTGAGTGTCAATGAGAAGCACTGGATAGCATGTGAATTTTCAAATCTTATTTTAATTTATAAAGCATCAGTACATCCAATATTTGAGTTAATTAACTACACAAAAAATAATTCAAATCAATTTCATATAATTCAATTAAAGTATAAATACATGATTAGTTTAATTATTAAGGATAATAAAACGATGATAAAAAAATGTAATAAGAGAAATTAACCAGGAAATAGATTTACCTCTTCCTTAGTTCACTACACTAGAATTAAGATTCTGGTGCCAGCTCCACCTCCAAACCTTCTAGTTCTGGCGTAATTGGTATCTGACAACCTAATCTAGAATTGTCTTTTACATAAAAAGCTTCAGACAACATAGCTTCTTCGTCATCTTGCATTTCGGGTAATTCAGTATCACTTAATACATAACATTGGCACGATGCGCACATAGCCATGCCACCACAAACACCAATAGTCCCTTCTGGAGCAAGTTCATAAGAACGAACCACTTCCATAAGATTCATAGCCATATCAGTTGGTGCCTCAATCTTATGGGTTACACCATCACGATCAATGATTGTTATATTAACGTCTTGATTTTCCAAATGATTTTTTATTCTATTGCTTTAACAACTGCTTTTGGCGCTTCCTTTCGCGTACCATCAAAACCATCTACACCTGCTACCGTTGTATATTTTAATACATAACGTTTCCCTGGATTTATGATTTGATATGCTGCTTGACACATCAAAGTTGCTTCATGAAAACCACAAAGAATTAATTTTAGTTTACCAGGATAGGTATTAACATCTCCTATGGCAAAAATTCCAGGAATATTTGTTTGATAATCTAAAGCGTTATTCACTTTTATAGCGTTTTTTTCAATCTCTAATCCCCAATTAGCAATAGGTCCTAATTTAGGAGATAAACCAAATAACGGTACAAAATGGTCACATTCTTTTTTGAAAACTTTAGCTTCTTGCTTTACCGTAACACTTTCTATTTTTCCTTCACCTTCAAGACCAACAACTTCAGCAGGAGTAATTAAATTAATCTTACCTGCAGATTTTAATTCTTGTACTTTTTCAACAGAGTCTAAATGTCCTCTAAACTCATTTCTTCTGTGAATTAATGTGACTTCGGAAGCTACATCACTTAAAAATATACTCCAATCTAATGCAGAATCTCCACCACCAGCTATAACCACTCTTTTATTACGGTACATTTCTGGCTCTTTTATCATATATTCCACACCTTTATCTTCGTAGTCTGAAATATTATCTATTAGTGGTTTTCTAGGCTCAAAACTACCTAAACCACCTGCAATAGCTACTACTGGTGCTTTATGTTTTGTTCCTTTATTTGTCGTTACAATAAAAGAACCATCTTCTTGCTTCTCAATGGTATCAGCGCGCTCTCCCAATGTAAACCCAGGTTCAAATTGCTTACATTGTTCCATTAATTTATCGGTTAAATCACCTGCTAATATCTCTGGATAAGCCGGAATATCGTAAATGGGTTTTTTGGGATAAATTTCTGAACATTGACCACCAGGCTGTGGAAGTGCATCAATAAGATGACATTTTAATTTTAATAAACCTGCTTCAAAGACTGTAAAAAGGCCTGTTGGTCCAGCGCCAATAATGAGTATATCTGTTGTAATCATGTTGTTAAGAATTGGAGACAAATGTAATAATGTAGTATGACCTAAAATGTGACAAATGTCACACTAATTATTCTACATTAATAACGCGTTCTATTTGTGGAGCATATTTTTTTATGGTCATCTCAACACCTGATTTTAAGGTCATTTGATTAACGCTACAAGATGTACAGGCACCTGTTAATTGAACTTTCACCAACTTATCATCATCTATAGATAATAAATTGATATCACCACCATCACTTTGTAAAAACGGACGAATTTCATCCAATGCCTTTTCTACATTTAATTTTAGTTCTTCTGAGCTCATCTACTATTTCTTTACTGCAGAACATCCTGCCATTGTTGTTATTTTTATTGCCTCAGTTGCTGGTAGATTTTCGTTTCTATTAACAACTTCTTGCACTACATTTCTTGTTATCTCTTCAAAAGCCTCTTCAATTTGTGTTGCCGTCTGTAGAGCTGCTGGTCTGCCAATATCACCTGCTTCGCGAATACTTTGAACCAAAGGCACTTCACCTAAAAACGGAACTTCTAAATCTTCTGCCAAATTCTTAGCTCCTTCTTGTCCAAAAATATAGTATTTATTTTCTGGTAACTCAGCTGGTGTAAAATACGCCATGTTCTCTATAATTCCTAAGACCGGTACATTGATACTGTCTTGCTGAAACATAGCGACACCTTTTTTAGCATCTGCCAGAGCAACATTTTGAGGTGTACTTACCACTACAGACCCTGTAATAGGCATTGCTTGCATAAGACTAAGATGAATATCTCCTGTTCCTGGAGGCAGGTCTAATAACAAGAAGTCTAATTCTCCCCAAGCTGCATCAAATATCATTTGATTTAATGCTTTTGAAGCCATAGGACCTCTCCAAATCACAGCCTGATCTGGTTTGGTAAAAAATCCTATAGACAATACTTTAACTCCATAATTTTCTATAGGTTTCATTTTAGATTTACCATCTACATTAACAGATAATGGCCTTTCGTTAGCCACATCGAACATAATTGGGATTGAAGGCCCATAAATATCTGCGTCTAAAATACCCACTTTAAAACCCATCTTAGCTAAGGTAACAGCTAAGTTTGCTGTTACTGTAGATTTTCCTACACCTCCTTTACCTGAGGCCACCGCCACAATATTTTGAATTCCAGGAATCGGTTTCCCTTTAATTTCGTTAACGACTGGTTTAGAAGGAGCCTCAACCTTAACGTTTACTTTTATTTTTGCTTTTTCGTAAACTTCCTTGTGTATGGTTTGTAGAATATCTACTTCAGTTTTCTTCTTCGCTTGAAGACTCGGATTTTTAATCGTTATGTCTACTATAACCTCATCAGCAAATGTTACAACATTAGTCACTGCACCACTATCTACCATATTTTCTCCCTCACCAGGAGCTGTTATGGTTTTTAAGGCTTCTAGTATATCTTTCTTATTAAGTTTCACGTTTTTATCTAGATTTAATCTAAATGCAAAGATACGTAATAAACCTAGATTTGAGAAGATGAATACTTGAAGTTATTTATATACGAATTGACAGAACAAATACTTGTTCATTAGCACAATTAGAAAAAGTTTAGTCATTCAAAAACATCCATTTCAGTTTTTGGGATATCGTTATTGAATCTCTATTAGCTAGCCTTTGTTTTGTATTCTCAATTATTGAGTCTGATTGAAATTGAGAATAGTTAATAAAGCCTTCAAACTCATTTGAATAAAAAATTTTATCAAACGACCTAAACTTTACACGCAACTTTGTTTTATAATCCCCTTTATATCTTTTAACTGTAGTAAGTAAATAATGTTTTGGCTTTAAAACATAATCTCTGTGACCTGTTCCACATAAAAATCCGTATTGCTCAAAATATTCAATCGGTTTCCACTCATTATTTTTATTCTTAGCTTCAAGTAAAATAAATAACTGTGTTATTATAGGTGCTTGAATCACGGTTTGGCTCTCGCCATAATTATATATGTATACTGGATAAGTTTTGTAATGGACTCTTTTTCTTTGTTCCATTTTTAACAATAGTTCCTCAAACTCTTTATCAGTATCATATTCGTATTCATACTCATAAACTCCATTTTCTTTATCATAAATAGAATCCTTAATCTTTGGTGATGGAGGTGGCGGAATACTAAAAATATTAAATTCACTAGTATGAAAATCTAGATTCTCATCATCTACAAAAATTTTGAGACTATCGTGAGTGTAGAAGTTTTCATAGTATTCACCAAAATAATTTTGTTCATCTTCTTCCTTGTCATTCATATTAACAGAATCCTTGAAGTTTATTGCGTAAACGACAGGATTTGCTGCTAACATTAATTTTGAATCCTCTGAGATAATACTATCAAATTCTTGAGTTGTAATTATAGGATAGGCCTCAACACTATCTCTACCTGTGCATGAAAACAGACAAATAAGAAAAAACACAACGATACTATTTTTCATAGGAAAGGAAAAAGCAAAAACCATACCTAGATTTCTTTTGAAGGATCCCAAAACAAGGCTTCAAAATTTTGAATTTGATTATCTACAACCCCAACCCCTTCGTTTTCGAGCAATTGCTGCATAAGGTTTGTGCCTTCAAAATGATGTTTACCTGTTAATAGTCCTTTTCTATTAACCACACGATGTGCTGGCACATCTTTTTCGCTTGAATTATTCATAGCGTATCCAACAATACGAGCGCTTTTTGTTGCGCCTAAATATTTTGCAATTGCGCCATAACTTGTAACTCTTCCTGATGGAATTAGCCTTGCCACTTCATAAACCTTTTCAAAAAAACCAAGAGTTTCTGGTTTCATTACAACTCTTTTAAGATATTCATTAGCGTAACCAAAGCAACCAACCCTGTGATGATTCCTATACTGTAGTTCATACTTTTTTGAGAGGTAAACTTCTTGTCTTTTATCTTATCGAAAAAGAAAATGTAGAAATACAACATTACAAATGTTCCCATAGCAGCACCTGTTACATAGGTTACTATACTTGTTTTTTCAAAATTCATCCAACCAAACGACGACAAGGTGATTGTCATATAAGCTTGATATGGAATTGGAAACACATTAAGTGCAGACAAAAGCATACCATGAAAAAAGCGACTTTGCTTACTCATAACTTCCTCATCTTCGGCATTGGTTTCTTTCTGATTTCTTGCTATAACCAAAAAGTAAATCGTTATAAGAACAAAAATTACAAAAGCAACACGCTGAAGTATTTCGACAATGTCGGGTCTGTTTGATAAATAACGTGCAAAAATTGCGGCTAAATAAGTCTGAATAAATACTACCAAACAAACACCTGATGAGAAGGTAATACCACGACCTGGACCTTCTTTTAAACTAATTTTAGCGGCTGTCATATTAAGCAATCCTGGCGGAATTACACCAACAAGCGCCACAAAAAGTCCGAGAAAGAAAACAACTGTAATACTCAAGTTTTAGTTGATTTTGAATCTAATATACGTAATTGCTTTGTCTTTTTCTAAATACTGGTTCTCATAAAAGGTTTGTATTTCCGTGACTTCCTCTGGGCTTCCTTCTAATTTATAAACATTATGATTTGCGTATAACACCTCGTAACCCAAGCCATGTAATAATCCCAGCGTATAACCGTGCATAAATTCACTATCGGTTTTAAGATGCACTAATCCTTCTGGCTTTAGAATCTTTTTATAACGCTCTAGAAACTGGAAATTGGTTAATCTATGCTTAGTTCTTTTATACTTTATTTGCGGATCTGGGAATGTAATCCAAATCTCATCCACTTCACTTTCATCAAAAACGTACTCTATGATTTCTATTTGGGTTCTTACAAAGGCGGCATTATTTATATCCTCTTCAATTGCAGTTTTTGCTCCTCTCCAAAATCTAGCGCCTTTTATATCTATTCCTATAAAATTTTTATTTGGGTATCGCTGGGCTAATCCAACAGTGTATTCACCTTTACCACAACCCAATTCTAATACTAAAGGGTTTTCGTTTTTAAAAACTTTTTCTCTCCATTTGCCTTTTAGATTATACTTCCCTTCAGTCAACTCTTGTCTTGTTGGCTGAAACACATTTTCAAAGGTTTCGTTTTCTTTAAATCTTTTAAGTTTATTTTTACTTCCCACGTTTTACTGCTTATTAATAATTTGGTAAAATTAAGGAAACATTTTAAGGTTTATCTTTGCTTTTGATGAAAAGGATTTTAGTTGCTCCATTAAATTGGGGTTTAGGACATGCCACAAGAAGCATTCCTATTATAAATGCTTTAATAGCAAATAATTTTGAACCTGTCATTGCAAGTGATGGTGAGGCTCTTAAACTATTAAAAAAAGAGTTTCCTCAACTTCAAGCTCTTGAGCTTCCTTCATACAATATTACGTATTCTAAAAAAGCTAACAGTTTTAAACTAAAGCTTATTAAAGATTCTCCAAGTCTTCTGAAAACAATAAAAAGAGAAAAAAATGTTACCGAAAGTCTTATAAAGTCTGAAAATATTTCTGGAATTATTTCGGACAATAGATTTGGCGTTAGAGACAAAAACATTCCTTCTGCTTTTATTACACATCAGTTACGTGTATTAAGCGGAAGCACAACTTGGTTAAGCTCTAAATTTCATCAAAAAATAATTTCAAAATTTGATGAATGCTGGGTTCCAGATCATACAGGAACAAGAAATTTAAGTGGGGACTTAGGGCATATTGAAGGATTTGAATCTTCTATTAAATACTTAGGTCCACTGAGTAGATTTGAAAAAAAAAATTTACAAAAAAAGTATGATCTTCTAGTTGTTTTATCTGGACCAGAACCTCAACGTTCATTTTTAGAAGTAAAATTGCTTGATGAACTACAATCCTATAATGGTAAAATTTGTTTTGTAAAAGGCCTTATTGAAAACGAACAGCGCAAAACACAAATTAACCATATTACAACCTACAATTTTATGGCAAGCCAAGAGCTTGAAACAGCATTAAATGAGAGCAAACTTGTTTTAAGCAGATCTGGCTACACCTCCATTATGGATTATGCAAAGCTTGAAAAGAAAGCATTTTTAATACCTACACCAGGACAATTTGAACAAGAATATTTAGCGAGAAAATTTAAAGAAGAGCGTGTTGCACCTAGCTGTAAACAAAACGATTTTAAAATTGAAATGTTGAATGAGATTGATAACTATTCAGGCTTTAAGTATTTGCAGTACGATCTTAACTATAAAAAATTATTCGGTCTTTTCTAAAGTAAACGAAAACTCACTACCCACTCCCAATTCGCTCTCTACGTACATTTTTTCATCATGAGCTTCTATAATATGTTTCACTATAGATAAACCCAAACCAGAGCCGCCTTCCTTTCTAGAACCACTTTTATCAACTCTATAAAAGCGTTCAAATAAGCGAGGTACATTTTCTTTTTTTATACCTTCACCATTATCAGTTACTCTTACAATTGCTTTATTTTTTATAAGATTCTCTATACTTACTTCAGTTGTTCCCTTCTCCCTACCGTACTTTATAGAATTAACTATTAAGTTAGTTAACACCTGCTGTATTCTTTCAATATCTGCGTAAACCATAATTGGTTCTGGGTACTCCATATCAAAAGTAAGTGTAATTCGCTTTTTTGCAGCCTTCATCTCAAAAAGCTCAAAGACATTCTGAACAAGTTTCACAATATCGAACTTCTCTTTATTAAGACTAAGATCACCTACTTCAAGTTTGGTAATCATATCCAAATCTTTGATAATGTAGGTTAGACGTTCTACACCTTTGCTAGCTCTTTGCAGGTACTTCTTTCTTATTTTTTCATCATCTATACCACCATCTAACAATGTATCTATATAACCTTGAACCGTAAACAAAGGTGTTTTAAGTTCGTGTGAAACATTACCTATAAATTCCTTTCTATATTCTTCCCTTACTTTTAATGTTTCTATTTCTATTTTTTTGTCTCTGGCGTACTTATCAATCTCTTTTGTTAACGTTCCCATATCTGTTGTTATGGGTTGTCTTCTAAGGCTTGTAGACTCTAAAAGCGTTAAATCATCATAGATTTTCTTAACTCTTTTGTAAATGAAACGCTCAACCCTGTATTGGATAATTACAAAACATAATGAAAAGCAGATGACAGGAAAAAAAACAACCTGCCAATTAAATGTATGATAGTAGTATAAAAAAACACTCACAAGGAGTGTTGTAAAAATTGTAACATACAACGATGTTCTAAAAGCGAACTTATATGTTTTTTTTATATTTTTTTTCTGCATTAGTCTACAAACTTGTACCCAACGCCTTTTACAGTTTTAAAAGATTTATCACCAATCTTTTCACGAAGTTTTCTAATGTGCACATCTATAGTTCTTCCACCAACTACGACTTCATTACCCCAAACTTTGTCTAAAATTTCTTCGCGCTTAAAAACTTTACCAGGCTTTGTTGCTAACAAAGATAGTAATTCAAACTCTTTTCTTGGCAGAATAATTTCTTCTCCGTTCTTAGTAATTTTATATTCTTCCCTGTTGATTATTAAATCACCAATCTTAATAGACTCATTAGGGTTGTCTGTATCCTTAAGTCTTCTAAGCAGCGCTTTTACCTTGCTAACAAGCACTTTTGGTTTTATTGGTTTTGTTATATAATCATCAGCACCTGCATCAAAACCAGCAACCTGTGAATAGTCTTCGCCTCTAGCAGTTAAAAAAGTGATAATGGTATTATTTAACTTAGAATCCTGACGAATACGCTCACATGCTTCAATACCATCCATCTCTGGCATCATAACATCTAGTATGATTAAATGTGGTTTGTGCTTCTTAGCTTTTTCAATAGCTTCTACACCGTTTTCACCCGTTATAACTTGGTAACCTTCTGAAGATAAGTTATAACCTACAATTTCTAAGATATCTGGCTCGTCATCTACCAATAGTATCTTAATGTCCTTTTTTTTCACTGTTAAGATAATTTTAAGCTTGCGTAAAGATAAAATATATCTCATTAAGTAAGTCTTTTACAGAAATTGATAACAATTCTCTAACATTGAAATTTAATATTGTGATTTCAAAACAATTACTCAGATGTGGATGTTAACTTATTGTAAAAAAGCACATTGTTGACAAAAACACCCTCTAAAACTCAGTATTTGTTAGTATATTTACAATCTAATTTTTTAAAAATCAATTATGAAAAAACTTTACTTTTTACTTTTTGCTATGCTCATAGCTACGTCCTCATCATTTGCGCAAGTTGTGATAAATGAAATTGACGCCGATACTCCAGGAACTGACATGGCTGAATTTATTGAATTAAAAGGAACACCTAATGCTTCTTTAGATGGCTATGTAGTTGTTTTATACAATGGTAGTAACGACTTGAGTTATGCTGCTTTTGATTTAGATGGAAAAACATTAGACTCTAATGGTTTTTTTATTTTAGGTAACACTGGTGTAATCTCAGGAAGTGATATAGATTTAGGTACTAGTAATGCCTTACAAAACGGAGCTGATGCTGTAGCAATTTATACCGGAAATGACACTGATTTTCCTGATGGAACAGCAGTTACATCTGCAAATTTAGTAGATGCACTTGTATATGGAACTGGAGATGCTGACGATGCTGAATTACTAGCTGGATTAGGAGAATCTGTTCAATACGACGAAAGTGCCAATGGTGCTAATAGTACTGAGTCATTACAACTAAATGCTGCTGGTACTACATACGAAACAAAAGTTCCTACCTTTAGAGCAGAAAATGATGCTGCGGTTTGTGATCTAAGCTTAACTTCTACTTCTGCAACATGCGATGCTGTAACTGCTGGAACTGATACTTATACTGCTACATTAGATTTTACAGGCGGTGGAACAAGCACATACACTGTAATGGCTGATTCTGGTACTGTAGACTTATCTTTGGGAGATCCTTCTGTTGATGCTACCGGAACAATAATAGTAACTGGTGTTCTAGAAGGTACAGATGTGACTATTACCGTACAAGATGGTGGCCTTTGTGATTTAAATAGTACAATAACAACTGCTATATGTGAACCTTCTAATTCTTTACCTATTTACGAAGGATTTGATTATACAGTTGGAACTGACATTGCTACAGAAGCAAACTGGGAACTTTTCAGCGGTACTGACAACCCTATAGATGTAATTGCGGATAACTTATCTTATACAGATTTTGCTGCCTCTTCTGGAAATGCAGTTAATATTGTTGCTGGATTTCAAGATGATAGAATTCTTTTTGATGAAGTTACTTCTGGAGAAGTTTATGCTTCATTTTTATTAAAAGTTACTGACGTATCGAGTATTACAGATTTAACTGATGGTGGCTACTTTGCTTTATTTGCATCTACAACTAATTCTTTTAGATCTAGATTATGGGTAAAGCCAACTGTTGATGAAACAAGCACAACTGTAGATTTTGCTTATACAGCAGGCAGCTCTGGTACAGGATTTGGACAAACTCAAAACCTAAACGACGTTGTTTTAGTTATAATGAGCTACAATGTTGATAGTGGAGTAATGAACGCATGGATTAACCCATCTTCTGCTGATTTTGGTGCTATGTCTGCACCAACTGCTGATTTCACAGACACAGATGGAACTGCTAACACAATAGATAGATTTATACTTAGACAAGACTCTACAGGAGAAACTCCTGATATGGTTTTTGATGAGTTAAGAATCGGTACAACTTGGGCAGAAGTAACACCTTCTACTCTATCTAATAACGATTTTAATTTAGACCAAGTTTCTATCTACCCTAACCCAACAAATACTGGTAAGGTAACAATTACATCATCTAATAGTGATGCTATGAATGTACAAGTATTTGACATTCTTGGTAAGCAGGTTAAAAATGAAACTTTAACTAATAACACACTTAATGTATCTAACTTAAATACTGGTGTATATATCTTAAAGATTACTCAAAACAATGCAACAACGACTAAGAAATTAGTTATTAAATAATCATTGTTTTTTACATAAAGAAAGCGCAGCTAAGATTTAGCTGCGCTTTTTTATTTTCAATACTTTTGCAAAATGATTTCTAAAGATGCTATTTTTAATATTAAAAATAATGCCGAGTTTGAGGCATTAGCACTTGATGTCTTTAGATTTCAGTTTGAAAACAACCGCGTTTATAGATCTTTTTGCGATTTACTTTACAAGCATCCATCTGATGTAAAAAATATCACGGAAATCCCTTTTTTACCAATTCAGTTTTTTAAAACACGAGAAGTATTGAGTTCACAAAATACGGTTGAAAAAACCTTTACCAGTTCTGGCACAACAGGAAGTATAACAAGCAAACATTTTGTAACAGACCTAAGCATTTATGAAGAAAGTTATTTAAAAGGCTTCGAACACTTTTATGGTAATATTGAAGACTATGTGGTGTTGGCTTTATTACCTTCTTATTTAGAACGAGAGGGTTCTTCACTTATTTATATGGTAGATGATTTGATACAAAAATCTAAACATCCTGAAAGTGGATTTTACCTCAATAATCTTGAAGACTTATCAAAGACACTTAATAAGCTTGAAGCAAATGGTCAAAAAACACTTCTTATAGGTGTCTCTTTTGCTTTATTGGATTTGGTTGAACAGTTTCAATTCAACTTAAAACATACTATTGTCATGGAAACTGGTGGCATGAAAGGCAGACGAAAAGAAATCATACGACAAGAACTGCATGACAAGCTTAAAAAAGGTTTTGGCATAAATCAAATACACAGCGAATATGGTATGACTGAACTTCTGAGTCAAGCTTATTCTAAAGGCAACGGTATTTTTGAATGTCCTCCTTGGATGAAAATTATTACTAGAGACACAGAAGATGCTTTAACATTATTACCGCAAAACAAGACAGGAGGCATTAATATTATTGATTTAGCCAATATAAATTCCTGTTCATTTATTGCCACTCAGGATTTAGGTAAATCTTCTGAAAATGGAAGGTTTGAAATTATAGGGAGATTTGACAACTCAGATATTAGAGGTTGCAACTTAATGGCCCTGTAAGGTTTATTATTGTATTACGACTTAATAATTGCTATCGAAAAGAAAGATTTTTCAATAGTTGATTGATTGGTTAGATGGTGCCCAAAAGAGATTTTGGGCACTTTCATTACTCAACCTTTATAATATAGGTATTTTTCTTTCCTTTATTAAGTATAATATAGGTGTCGTTTATTAAATCTTCTGAAGATAGTTGGTAATCTTCTTTTACTTTTTCTTTATTAACTGAAATCGAATTTTCCTTTAAAGCTCGTCTTGCTTCACCATTAGAATTCAAAAAATTGGTTTTTGCAGCTAAAGCACCAATCATATCAAGACCTTCATTAAACTCTGCTCTTGAAATAAAAGCTTGTGGCACTCCTTCAAAAACATCTAAAAATGTAACTTCATCTAAAGTTTTAATATCCTCTTTAAAAGATTTACTAAACAAAATACTTGATGCTTTTTCGGCATTTTCAAAATCCTCTTTAGAGTGTACCATAATGGTAATTTCTTCTGCTAATTTCTTTTGCAACGCTCTTAAGTGAGGTGCTTCTGCATGCGTTTTTACTAAATCAGAGATTTCTTCTTCGGTTAAAAACGTAAAGATTTTAATGTACTTCTCAGCATCGTCATCACTAGAGTTTAACCAATATTGGTAAAATTTGTATGGCGATGTTCTTTTGGCATCTAACCAAATATTACCTCCTTCGGTTTTACCAAATTTAGTACCATCTGCTTTGGTAATTAACGGACAGGTTAAGGCATAACCTTTACCTCCACCAATACGACGAATTAATTCTGTACCTGTGGTAATATTTCCCCATTGATCACTTCCTCCCATTTGTATAGAACAGTTATTCTCTCTGTACAAATGCAAAAAGTCATACCCTTGCACTAATTGATATGTAAACTCCGTAAAAGACATTCCTTCTTTAGCTTCAGAACTTAAACGCTTTTTCACAGAATCTTTAGCCATCATGTAGTTAACTGTAATGTGCTTACCTACATCTCGTATAAACTCTAAAAACGAAAACTCTTTCATCCAATCATAGTTGTTTACTAAAACGGCTGAATTAGCTTCATCACTATCAAAATCTAAAAATCTTGACAATTGATTTTTTATAGCTTCTTGATTATGACGCAGTGTTTTTTCGTCTAATAAGTTTCGTTCTGCAGATTTTCCTGATGGATCACCTATCATTCCTGTTGCACCACCTACCAAAGCATAAGGTTTGTGACCTGCTAACTGAAAATGACGTAACATCATAACACCAACTAAGTGACCAATATGTAAAGAATCTGCAGTAGGATCTATACCTACATAAGCACTTTGCATACCCTCTAATAAATGTTCTTCTACTCCTGGCATGCTTTGGTGCAACATACCTCTCCATGTTAATTCTTCAACAAAATTCTTCATTATATATAGTGTGTGTTAGATAAGAGCAAAGATATGTTTCCACATTAAAAGACAAAAGACAATTTTAACGTAATTTAGCCTTATGATTTTAGTTACCGGAGGAACAGGATTAGTTGGTTCGCATTTGCTTTACAAGTTGGTCTCAAATGGGCAAAGTGTACGTGCAATCTATAGACGAGAGAAAACTTTAAAGCGAGTCGCTCATGTTTTTGCTTATTTTTCTGATAATGCTGAAAACCTATTTAATACTATTGATTGGGTAGAAGCTGACCTCAATGACATCCCAAAACTTCAGAAAGCTTTTGAGGGTATTACACATGTTTATCATTGTGCAGCGTTTGTCTCTTTTGAACCTGACAAATACCATCAATTGCGTAAAATTAATATTAAAGGCACTGCTAACATTGTTAATCTGTGCATTAGTAATTCTGTAAAAAAATTATGTTATGTAAGTTCCATTGCCGCAATTGGACATCATGAAGATTCATCAAAACTTATTACAGAACAAACAGCTTGGAATCCTGAAGACGACAATAGTGTTTATGCCATTACTAAGTATGGTGCAGAACTAGAAGTTTGGCGTGGCACACAAGAAGGCATAGATGCTATTATTGTTAATCCCGGGATTATACTTGGCGCTGGCTATTGGAAAGGTGGTAGTAGTGGTAATTTATTCAGAAAAATACATGAAGGCATGAAATACTATGTGAATGGAGTTGTTGGGTATATTGATGTATTTGATGTGGTTGATGCTATGGTTTTGCTTATGAATAGCAACATTAAAAACGAAAATTTCATACTAGTTTCTGAAAATCTCAGTTTTAAAGATTTTCAATATAAAGTAGCAAAGAATCTAAATGTAAAACCACCTAAAAAAAAGGCTAAACCTTGGCTTCTTAATATCGTTTGGAGAATAGATTGGTTAAGACATAAACTTACTGGCTCTCGAAGAAGTTTTGTAAAACAAACCGCAAAATCTGCAACCAGCATAACTAAATATGATAGTTCTAAAATTAAAAATGTATTAGAATTTGAGTTTAAACCTATTGATCAGTCCGTTGAAGAAATTTGTGAATTGTATCAAAAAGATTTGAAGAAAAGCTAAATCAACTACTTACTTCCTTTTTTAAAGCTTTTTTGATAGAGTCTCTTCTCCTTTCATTTATTCTATTGATAGAATCTCTTCTTCGGTTAGCTTCTTTACTCGCCTTTTTTTCCTGATCTTCAAAATTCTTTTTATCATTCTCTAACCTCAACTTTACCTTCTCAACCATTGTTTTGTACAAATCTGGATCAAAAGCATAGTATGCGTTACTTTCAGCAAATTGAGCACTATCTATTTGATGCCTGTTTAAAACATAAGACTCTGGCACGATACCTTTCTCCTCTAATAATTTTCTATTAACACCTTTTGCTGCATTAATGACGTAAAGATCATATAAGATATTCTCCATCTTATCTTTAGAAATAAGATTATTAGGCTTTGGAGGTTTACTTCTCTTTTCGCAAGAAAACACCAAAACCAATAAACCTATTAAGAACAAATATCTTTTCATCTATTAAAAGTTAATCGTTTTGCTGCTTTAACGTTTAATACTTTAAAATTGTTGTAAACCAGCTGCCCATTCAAAAAAGTATGTGTTATTCTACTTTTAAAAGTATTGCCTTCAAATGGAGACCAGCCACATTTATATAAAATGTTACCTTTATTTACTGTCCAAGGACTATTTATATCTACAATAACTAAATCTGCAAAATAACCTTCTTTAATATAGCCACGTTTTTCTACATCAAAAAGAATGGCTGGATTATGACATGCCTTTTCTACAATCTTTTCGATAGAAATTTTACCTTGATGATGCATCTCTAATAGTGCGACTAAAGCATGTTGTACTAATGGTCCACCTGAAGGAGCACTTGTATATGGATTATTTTTTTCTTCGAGAGTATGTGGTGCGTGGTCTGTTGCTATAACATCAATTCTATCATCGAGTAATGCCTTAAGCAACTGCTCTCTGTCTTTTGACGTTTTTACAGCAGGATTCCATTTAATATGGCTTCCTTTTTTAGCATAATCTTCATCTGAAAACCATAAGTGGTGTATACAAACCTCTGCTGTAATCTTCTTATCTTTTAATGGAATTTTGTTTGAGAACAGACTCGTTTCTTTTCCTGTTGATAAATGAAACACATGTAATCTTGCTCCTGTCTTTTTTGCCAGCTCAATAGCTTTAGACGACGATAGGTAACAAGCTTCTTCACTTCTTATAATTGGATGCTTTTCCATTGGAATATCATCTCCATACTCCTCTTTGTATTTTGCCAGATTTTCTCGTATCGTAGCTTCATCTTCACAATGCACTGAGATAACCATATCTGTACTAGAAAATATTTTCTCTATAACTTTTGGATCGTCAACTAACATATTTCCAGTAGATGATCCTAAAAATAATTTTAAGCCAGCGACTGTTTTTGGATCTACTTTTAGAATTTCATCTAAATTATCATTGGTGCCACCAAACATAAACGAATAATTAGCATACGAAGTTTCGGCTGCGATTGCAAATTTTTCTTCCAACTTTTCTATCGTTGTGGTTTGAGGATTGGTATTAGGCATTTCTATAAAAGATGTAATACCGCCTGCCAAAGCTGCTTTAGATTCTGTTTCTATATTAGCCTTGTGTGTTAAACCTGGCTCTCTAAAGTGTACCTGATCATCAATCATACCTGGTAAAACGTAATTACCTTCGGCATCTATTACAGTAATATCAGCAGACTTAACGCTGATAGAACTATCTATTTCTTTTATAAGATCGTCTTCTATGAATATATCGCCTTCAACGATTTTTCCTTCGTTGACAATTTTAGCGTTCTTTATGAGGGTTTGTCTCTTCATTTTCCTTAAGACTTAGTAAATAAACTTTTCAATTTCAATCCTATAACTCCAAAAATAGCTTCATAAATAATACTTCCGCTCATTTTTGATTTGCCTTTAATTCTATCCTTAAAAATAACAGGAATTTCAACAATTTTAAAGCCTTTTTTATAAGCTTTAAATTTCATTTCAATCTGAAAAGCATATCCTACAAATTTCACTTTGTTTAAATTAATGGATTCTAAAACTTTTCTTTTGTAACAAATGAATCCTGCGGTAGAATCCTTTACTCTCATGCCTGTTATCAATCTCACATAGCGAGAGGCACCATAAGAAAGCAGTATTCTAGATAGTGGCCAGTTAACTACCGTAATTCCTTTAACGTATCTAGAACCAACCGCTATATCGGCATCATTAACAGCGCACGCACTGTACAACTTTATTAAGTCATTTGGATTATGCGAAAAATCGGCATCCATTTCAAAAATAAAGTCATAAGAATTTTCCAACGCCCATGTAAAACCTGCTATGTAAGCAGCTCCTAAGCCATTTTTTTTGTCGCGTTGCAACAAATGTAGCTGATTAGAATACTCCTTTTGTAACGATTTCACCTTATTTGCCGTGTCATCAGGTGAATTATCATCTACCACTAGTACATGAAATGATTTATCTTGTGAAAATACAGCTCTAAGAATAGTTTCTATATTTTCAATCTCATTGTATGTTGGGATTATTACAAGTGCGTCAGACATGCAAATACTTTTAAAACACGTTTTTGTAGTGCTAATAGAATTTTGACAAATGTAAAATTTTTAGTGGATTAAAAACTGTTATAGCTTTATTAAGATTTTAATTATGTTAAGCTTTATTTTCTTTATAATTTAGCAATATGAGGGATTTTATTACTCACGAGTGGTTTACAATACTTACTGTTTTTGGGATTTTTGCTATAACAATGGCCAAATACCTAAATACATTGCGCTTTGGTGATTTTATATCTATAATAGGAAATTCTAAATACCTTAAAATCTACAGTAAAGACCAAAAGTTCATTGATCCTTTTGACGGTCTTTTATTTCTTAACTTGGTGTTTTCTGGAAGTATATTTTTATTTTTCTGTTATTCCACTTTTGTTTCTCCACTAGCTTTTGAATTAATTTCATTTCTAAAATTATTACTTGCCGTTGCAACAGTAGTAATAATTAAAACATTACTAGAACGTCTCATTGCAAGTCTTTTTGAAATAGACAGTATTATTGATGCTTATTTATTTCAAAAGGTGACGTTTCTTAATTATTCTGGGTTGGTGTTAATCTTTTCTAACTTATTGCTACTGTACACAGACACAAACCCTAAAATTGTAATAATTACATCTTTTATTGTGATTTTTTTAATAAATCTCATTGGGTTTGCGACTTCATTCAGAAACTATCAAAAAATAATAAATCCCAATTTTTTCTATTTTTTATTGTATCTTTGCGCTCTCGAAATTGCGCCTTATGTGCTTTTATATAAGGTGATTAGCGAGTATAACGTTTAAAATAAAGGGGTTTATATATGAAAGTGAAGACGATTTTAGTATCGCAACCAGAGCCTAAAATAGAGAATTCTCCGTACTTTGACTTGCAAGAGAAGCAAAAAGTTAAAGTAGACTTTAGACCTTTTATACATGTAGAAGGTGTTTCAGCAAAAGAAATCAGACAACAAAAAATAGATCTCAGCAAGTTTACTGCTATTATACTTACTAGTAGAAATTCTGTAGATCACTTCTTTAGAGTTGCAGACGAAATGCGCTTTAAAGTGCCTGATACTATGAAATACTTTTGCCAGTCTGAAGCTGTTGCTTATTATTTGCAAAAATATGTGGTTTACAGAAAGCGTAAAATCTATGTTGGTAAACGTACATTTGAAGACTTAACACCTTTAATTAAAAAGTATAAGGACGAAGCATTTTTATTGCCTACTACAGATAAGGTAAAACCTATTATTCCTGATACTTTAGATAGCCTTGGAGTGAATTGGAAACAAGCTACATTTTACAAAACTGTAATTAGTGACTTATCTGATTTAGCTAACGTGTACTATGATATCTTAGTATTCTTTAGCCCTTCAGGTATTGAATCTTTATTCCATAATTTCCCTGATTTTAAACAAAATGATACGCGTATTGCTGTGTTTGGTAATACAACAATAAAAGCTGTAAAGGAAAAAGGACTTCGTGTAGATATCGCTGCACCAACTCCAGAGACACCATCTATGACAATGGCATTGCAGAAATATATTGACAGTGTTAATAAAGGAAAATAATCTTATTTAAAACTTTGATATAAAAAAAGCGATTCTAAATTTAGAATCGCTTTTTTATTTATTTAAGTTTCCATCTCATCTTAAAGTGCATAACGCTGTGGACCACCTCTTCTAATTTCTTCAGAAGCATAAGACTCAAACTTCTTAAAGTTATCCCTAAAGGCATTAGCCAATTTAAATGCCATTTTGTAATAAGCTTCATCATCGTTCCAAGTTGTTCTAGGACTCAACACCTCTGTTGGCACTCCAGGACATTGCCTTGGTTGAGCTACTCCAAATACAGAATGAATATGGTAATGGTCATAATCATAAAGTCCTAAATCTCCATTTAAAGCAGCGTTAATCATGGCACGTGTATATTTTAATTTCATACGTGTACCGACTCCGTAAGGACCTCCTGTCCAACCTGTATTTACCAACCAAACATTAACACCAGCTTCTTTCATTTTCTTGCTTAGCATATCCGCATATTCTGTTGGATGTAATGGCATAAATGGCGCACCAAAACACGCAGAAAACGATGGTTGTGGCTCTACTACACCAGCTTCAGTACCTGCTACTTTTGCTGTATAACCAGAGATGAAATGGTAAGCAGCCTGTGCAGGAGTTAACTTTGAAATTGGAGGCAATACACCAAAGGCATCTGCTGTTAAAAAGAAAATATTCTTAGGGTTTTCACCAATTGACGGTGTTTTAATATTTTCAATATGATAAATAGGGTAACTTACTCTAGTATTTTGGGTAATTGATGTATCAGCAAAATCTACATTGCCTTTTTCATCCATAATTACGTTTTCTAGAATAGCGCCTTTCTTGATGGCACCATATATTTCTGGTTCTTGCTCTTGAGAAAGATTGATAACTTTTGCATAGCAACCACCTTCAAAATTAAAAACAGTATTTTCGCTAGTCCAGCCATGCTCGTCATCACCAATTAAGCTACGGTTAGCATCTGTAGACAATGTTGTCTTACCTGTACCTGATAATCCAAAGAAAATTGCTGTATCACCATCTTTACCGACATTAGCACTACAGTGCATTGGTAATGTATTTTTGAAAACTGGTAATTCAAAATTTAAAGCAGAAAAAATACCTTTTTTAATTTCTCCTGTATAACCCGTTCCTCCAACTATAGCTGTCTTTTTTGTGAAATTTAAAATCGCAAAGTTATGCTGACGTGTACCATCTACCTCTGCATCTGCCATAAAACCAGGAGCGTTGATTACAGTCCACTCAGGTGAAAAGTCTTTTAACTCCTCTTCTGTTGGACGCAAAAACATATTGTATGCAAATAAATTACTCCAAGGATATTCGTTTATAACACGAATATTGGTTTTGTAATTTGGATCTGCACAGGCATAGCTATCTCTAACATAAACCTCTTTCTCAGATAGGTAATTTGTGATTTTGTCGTAAAGTTTATCAAACTTATCACTATCAAAAGGAATGTTGATATTTCCCCACCAAACTTTGTCCTTTGTAATATCGTCTTTAACGATAAATCTATCCATAGGAGAACGTCCTGTAAACTCACCTGTATTAACAGCAAGTGCACCTGACGATGCTTCAACTCCTTGACCTTTGTTTATGGTCTCATCATGAAGGTGATCTGGAGTCATTTGATAGTGGATTTTGGCATCTTTAATGCCATAGTTTTCTAACGAAATCGTTTTCGCTGAAGGAGTATGGTTTACCATAATTTTTGTGTTGTTTAGGCTGCAAAATTATAACTTTATTTTAAAAAGACATACCTAAACCACATTAATCGACCTTATTTCTTATAATACCGATTAATACCATTACCCAAGACAAGATTAACAATAAACCTCCTACTGGTGTAATCCTAGCAATAGTCTTGAAATCAAAACTTGAGAGTTCATTGGTTGCCAAACCATATATAGAGCCAGAAAAGAATAAAACACCAACTATCACAAGATAAAAAACAATCTTCTTTGTATTTAAATTCACAAAACTAGTTCCTCCTAAAATGAGAAGAAAAAAGGCATGATAAATTTGATAGCGTACTCCTGTTTCAAACGTATTTACGGCATCAGCATCAACCAGTTTTTCTAAGCCATGCGCTCCAAAAGCACCTAAAACTATTCCTAAGATTCCTAAAATTGCTCCTGCTAATAATATTCTTTTGTTCATAAGTAAAGTGTATTTTTGGTTTCTTTTGCTTAGTGTATTTATTACTTTCGTGCATTACAAAATTAGTCATATAAAGCCATTATGCGAAAGATTTTAATTATTGGTGCAGGAAAATCTTCATCATACCTTATAAAATATTTACTAGACAAATCTCAGTCCGAAAACCTTCAGATTACCATAGGAGATCTTAATGTTGAAAATGCCAAAAAGCTAGTCAGCGACCATACTGATGTAAACATCATCCACTTAGATGTTTTTGATGCAAACTCAAGAAGTGAAGCTGTAAAAAATGCTGACATTGTTATTTCTATGTTGCCTGCTCGTTTTCATATTGAAGTAGCCAAAGATTGTGTTACTTATAAAAAGCATATGGTAACTGCATCTTATGTAAGTAAAGAAATGGAAGCTTTGGATGAGGATGCAAAAGCCAATAATCTCGTTTTTATGAACGAAATAGGTGTGGATCCTGGTATAGACCATATGAGTGCCATGCAAGTTATTGATCGTATTAGAGATAATGGTGGTAAAATGATCTTGTTTGAGTCGTTTACTGGTGGTTTAGTAGCGCCTGAAAGTGATGACAACCTTTGGAATTATAAATTTACATGGAACCCAAGAAATGTTGTTGTTGCGGGACAAGGCGGAGCTGCTAAATTTTTACAGGAAAAGCAGTTTAAATATATTCCTTATGGTAGATTATTCAGACGTACAGAGTTCTTAGATATTGATGGTTATGGTCGTTTTGAAGCTTATGCCAACAGAGATTCTTTAAAATATCAACATGTTTATGATTTAGACCATGTACGCACCTTATATCGAGGCACTATGAGACGTGTTGGTTTTAGTAGAGCATGGAATGTCTTTGTACAATTAGGAATGACCGACGACAGTTACACTATAGATGATAGCAAAAACATGAGCTACAGAGACTTTGTTAATGCGTTTTTACCATACAGCCCAACAGATTCAGTTGAACTTAAATTTAGACACGCACTTAAAATTGACCAAGATGATATTGTTTGGGATAAGTTTTTAGAACTTGATCTTTTTAGTGCTGATAAAATGGTAGAATTAGACAAAGCAACTCCTGCTCAAATTTTGCAAAAGATTCTAATGGATAGCTGGACACTAGACCCTGAAGATAAAGACATGATAGTCATGTATCACAAGTTTGGATACGAAATTAACGGAGAAAAGCGTCAAATTGATTCTACAATGGTTGTGGTTGGTGAAGACCAAACTTACACTGCCATGTCTAAAACAGTTGGTCTGCCGGTTGCAATGGCAACTTTAGATATCTTAAACGGCAAAATAAAGACACCTGGTGTACAAATTCCGATTTCTAAAGAAGTTTACACTCCTATTTTAGAAGAACTAAAAGCTTATGGCGTACAATTTAAAGAAAAGAAAGTGCCATATTTAGGGTATAACCCTCTTAATCTTTAAAATTTATAATCCTTTTCTTATTTTTAACTTTCGATTTAAAAGAAGAAATCATGAAAGTTAATGATAAAGGTATTTACATAGATGGTATTGATAAGAAGATTCTAAGAGCTTTAATGGAAGATGCCAGAACTCCTGTTTTAGAAATTGCCAGAAATGTTGGTATTTCTGGTGCAGCCATACATCAGCGTCTTAAAAAACTTGAAAAATCTGGGCTATTAGCAGGTTCTAAGTTTATTATTAACCCAAAAGTTCTCGGCTATACTACAATGGCTTTTGTTGGTGTGTATCTTGACAAAGCCGTAAGTAATCCTGAGGCTGTAAAACAACTTCAACGTGTTCCAGAAGTTATAGAGTGCCATTACACCACAGGCGAATGGAGTATCTTCATAAAAATCTTATCTAAAGACAATGAGCATTTAATGCATTTGCTTAATACCGAAATACAAGGTATTAAAGGTGTCTCAAGAACAGAAACATTTATTTCGTTACAACAGCAGATTAACAGACAGATTAAGATATAATGTCAGTTGTGTATTCTATTTACAACAAAGTTGTTAAAGACAGATTCGTCTTGGTATTAGTAATATGCCATTTATTATTTTTTCTTTATAATATTTGTTACAACACTACTTTCATTCTTCTCGATTCGGAAGAGTATTACAATTTAGCGTCGAACATTCTTAATCATTTTGAATTCTATAGTGGCAATATCAATGATGTTATAGAAATAGAAGATTACACTAAGCGACCTCCTTTATATTCGATATTCATTCTCGTTTTTTCCTTGTTTTTGAAGTCTTATACTTTGTTATTTCTAGTTCAAAATGTGCTATCTATTTCGTCAATTTTAATAGTAAAATCCATTTTTGAAGCATCTTTTGGCAAGTCAAAACGGGTTGTATTGTTTCTCTTTATTTTCCTCTCATTAAGCCAATTTATCTATGCCAACTTAATGATGAGTGAAATGTTGCTTCAGTTTTTAATAACACTAAGCATCTATTTGCTTTATCTTATCATTTCTCAAAAAAGGACGTCGTATCTGTGGTATTATCAACTGCTTGTCATCTTATTATTTCTTACAAAACCTGTTTTTTATTTATTCGTCATTCCTAATATTTTAGTAACTTTTTTAGTCTGTAGACAGATTAAAGTACGTTTTGGCACTCTTAAAGCCATAATTCCCATTGTAGCAGTGATGCTTTACTGTCAATGGAATTACAATAGAACTGGCAGTTATAATTTCTCTAGTATTCAACAAATCAACTTGGTAAATTATAACTTGCGGTATTTCCATACCAACAAATATGGAGTGGATTATGCACAAAACATCAACTCTAAAATTAAAGAGGAAAGTGAAGCTGTTGAAAACTACAAGAACCGACTAAAACTCAAAAACGAACTTGTTGCAGAATATATTAAAAAAGACTTGTTGTCTTATGGTATTTTTCACATAAAAGGGAGCGCGAGATTTTTTGTTGACCCAGGACGATTTGATATAGCAAACTTTTTTAATCTAAAAAATTCTGATGAAGTTGGTATCTTAAAACATCTTAACGAGAATGGTGTTTCAGGCGTAATTGATTACTTTAAAACTCAATCTATTATCATCATTCTATTGTTTGTTACCATTCTTGCTCTGAGCATTGTAAAATTGATAGGTTTTACGTGGTTTGTTGTTGGCTTATTTAAACAGAACAAGTTGTTATGGTGGATAGTCATTGGTATTATCATTTATATTTCTGCTCTTACTGGTCCTTTAGGTGCAGCTCGATTTATAGTGCCAGTTTTACCATTCTACACATTTGCTTCAATCTACGGTATAACCGCATTGTGGAAACGTATAAAAGGTCGTAGTAAAGTAACTACTGAATTAAAACATCCTTAACCTCTCCATCTTCTTGATACTCTGTATCCGTATTAATTTCCCAAAGATCAACCCCTTTATCGTGAAGAATATTTTCAGCAGCCAAAACACCCATTAAAATAGAATGGTCTTGATTGTTGTACTTAAAAGCACCATAGCGACCAATAGGCATAAGATGTTCAATACTATTTAAGAATTGCTCAATAGTCTTTAAGTGTTTTTTATAACCTGTTTCGTATACAGGATAACATTTTGGAACTCTTAAGATTTTATGCTTTTTACATTCTTCGTTTTTATCAATAAGATTCAACTCTTTTAGCTCAGCTATGGCTTTATTTGCTAAATATTCGTCAGTAGCGCTCCAAATATCGTCATTGTCAAAAGCCCAAAATTCCATACAAAGTATGGTACTTTTACTTGTTCCGTTAAGACTTGGACACCAATTTCTAAAGTTGGTAATTCTTCCGTGTTTTACCTGAGGCGAGTGAATATAAATCCAATTGTCCTTAAATAAATCATCTCTGTTTATCTCTAAGTAAACCAATATTGTATTTCTAAAATACAATTTAGAATTTGCCTCAATTACATCATTAGGCACATTGTAAATTCCTTTTATCAAAGATGTTATTGGCATAGATGATACCACATTATCTGCATAATGCACTTCTCCATCCACAGTCTTTATGCCTTTACACACATTATCTTCTATGATAAGCTCTTCTACAGGATACTCCTTAAGAATAACACCACCATTTTCAATTATAGAGTTTGCAGCTTTATCATACAACGCACCTGTTCCATTTTTGGGATATTTAAACACGTCCACTAAAGTTTTATGCTTATTGTCTTTGTTTCCTTTTACTGAATTTATCACAGCTTCGGTAAGCGATAAGCCTTTTATTCTTTGAGCAGCCCAATCCGCATCAATTTTAGAACCAGGAATTCCCCATAATTTTTCCGTATAATTTTTAAAAAAGATACTGTAGAGCTTATACCCAAACCTATTGGTTACCCATTCTTCAAAGCTTTTCGGGTTTTTAATAGGGAACAAGCGTTGACGACAATAGTGGTATAAAATTGAAACAATTACAAACGGATTGAGATTAGATAGTACATTGAATAATTTTAATGGATAATCAAAAAACCGATTGTTATAGTATATGCGAGTGATTCGATTAACAATGGTGTAATCATCTTTTATAATCTCATCAAAAAAATCGTTTACTTTGGGTTCTTTTGAAAAAAAACGATGTGGTCCTAAATCCACGCGCTGGTTCCAAAGGTCAAAACTTCTGGACATACCACCAATGTATGGAGATGCTTCAAACACTTTTACCTCAGCTCCTTCTTTACTTAACTTATAAGCAGCAGCGATACCAGCAGGACCAGCACCAATAACAATCACTTTTTTCACAAACGGAAAGATTTCATTTAAGGGATAAATATAACCTTTTTAAGAGATAGATAGTTTTGAAGCTAAAACAAAAAAGCTTTCTAATTAAAGAAAGCTTTTTAGTATTATTTCAACTTGTGCTAAACTATTAATCTCTACCTCCAAACACCTGTAGTGCCCAATATAATAATGAGGCTAACGCACCAATGGCAGCTACCAAATAGGTTCTTGCGGCCCATTTTAGAGCATCCTCAGAACCTTTGTATTCTTCTGGTGTCACTATATTCTTAGCTTTCAACCAAGCTAACGCCCTATTACTGGCATCGTACTCTACTGGCAATGTGATAAAACTGAATAAGGTTGCAAAGCTCATAAATACTAAACCTGCAACTGCAATCCAATATCCAAATCCGACACCTGCCGCAGCACCTAAGATTAAACCACCGATAACTAACCATTGAGACATACCAGAAGTTACACTAACTATTGGTACTAAAGCAGAACGCATACCTAATGCACTATAAGCTTGTGCGTGCTGTACCGCATGACCACACTCGTGTGCAGCTACAGCTGCAGCTGCAGCATTTCGTTGGTTGTAAACTGCCTCACTTAGATTTACCGTTTTATTTTTTGGATTATAGTGGTCTGTTAATTGACCTGGCGTAGAAATTACCTCAACATCATATATTCCATTATCTGCTAACATCTTCTCAGCTATCTCACGACCACTCATTCCATTGCGCAATTGCACTTTGGAATACTTAGCAAATTTACGTTTAAGTTGATTACTAACTAACCAGCTTACCAAAGCAATGGCACCAATTAGCACGTAATATCCCATCATTCCATTCATAGTTTTTAATTTTAGTTTATGTAAATGTACTAAATGGAATGCAAAAAATAAGCCAAATTTGAGTTAAGAAATTTTGTCAGTTTTTCAGTTTTACATCGCGTCAACAGACCAATTGAAAGCTTCTGCAATCTCTTCGTAAATAATTTTGCCGTTGGCTATGTTGATTCCTTTTCTCAGCGATTGATCCTTGGCACAGGCTACTTCCCAACCTTGATTAGCCAATCTAAGCACATAAGGCAAAGTCACATTAGTTAGTGCTAAAGTCGATGTGTAAGGTACAGCACCTGGCATATTTGCTACACAGTAATGCACAACATCATCTATGATGTAAGTAGGATCCTCGTGAGTTGTTGGTTTTGTAGTCTCCACACAACCTCCTTGGTCTACTGCAACATCTACTATTACTGTTCCTGGTCGCATTTCCTTAAGCATATCTCTGGTGATTAAGTTTGGAGCTTTTGCTCCTTTTAATAATACACCACCAACTATTAAATCGTGATCCTTAATTCTTTTTCTAATGTTGAATTCGCTAGAAAATTCCGTTACTACATGGTTTGGCATTACATCATTAACATAACGTAATTGCTTCATATTAATATCCATTATAGTAACATGGGCACCTAAACCTGCAGCCATTTTAGCAGCTTGTATACCAACAGTACCAGCACCAAGTACTAATACTCGTCCTGGTGGCACACCTGGCACTCCACCTAATAAGACTCCACGTCCTTTAATTGGTTTTTCTAAATATTTTGCACCTTGTTGAATAGCCATACGACCTGCCACTTCAGACATTGGTGTGAGCAATGGTAATGACCCATCTTCGTCTTCAACTGTTTCATAAGCAATACAAACTGCCTTGCTTTTTAGCATCGCCTTAGTTAAAGGTTCGCTAGATGCAAAATGAAAATAGGTAAACACCACATGATGCGGTTTAATAAAATCATATTCAACGGCAATAGGTTCCTTTACTTTTACAATCATTTCAGCAGAAGCATAAACTTCATCTATAGTATCTAGAATAGTAGCTCCAACCTCTTTGTAATCTTCATCAAAAAAGCCGCTGCCTAAACCAGCATTTTTTTGGACATAAACAGTGTGGTCATTTTTAATAAGTTCATAAACGCCAGCTGGTGTCATACCAACACGGTTTTCATTGTTCTTAATTTCTTTTGGGACTCCAATTTTCATATGCTGTTGTATTGCGGTTAATAGCACTATGAAATACATTCAAAAAATCCACCTATCCAAATAATAGGGTAAATTGAGAGTGATTTTTACGGAATTGTGATTTTCAGGATTATTTTTTGAATTATTCTAAATAAACCACTGTTTTTCAGAACAATAACTCAATAGACGAAATTATTATTTTTCCGATGAAGGGGAAACGCCTCTATCACTTTGTTACTCAACAGCTAAAGTCACTTCTTCAACATGTTCATTTTTGAAGATAATAAGCAGATATTCCTTCTGAGATGAAAAGAAACTTGGTGGGTCTCCGATGTTATAAATAAAAGTGTCTTTTGATGAGTTGGATTGCGAATCTGGTTGACCTAAAATTTCAAAAACTTCGCTTTTAGGTTTACTTATTAAGAATTGAGACTCAATAAGATCATCCACCATTTTGTAGCGTGTTGTATAATTGGACTTCCAGTTCTCTATTGTGAAACGTTCTTCAAATTGAAAAATAAGAGACATACTTATAACAAAGGCTAAAAAGAAAATCAAACCAATGGTATTTTTTCTATCTAGCCTTAATTTCATAGTAATATTATTAAATTGAGAACTGTGTTTCCCACATTATTCCGGATAAATCCCAAAGCAATATGTCAGAACACATGAACTGACAACTAACTATAAGATTCCTGCTTTCGCAGGAATTTGTTAACCAACAATATTCACAATCTTACCTGGTACCACAATCACCTTTTTAGGTGTGCGACCTTGTAACTGCTCTTGTGTTTTTTCGTTTGCTAACACAGTTTTTTCAATCTCATCCTTGCTCATATCTAATGGTAATTCTAACGTGAAACGCATTTTTCCATTAAACGAAATCGGATAATTTTTAGAACTCTCTACCAAATGCTTTTCTTCAAATTTTGGAAAAGGTGCTGTAGAAATAGACTCACTATGTCCTAATTGTTCCCATAACTCTTCTGCAATATGTGGTGCATAAGGTGAAATTATAACCAATAACGGTTCTAAGATTTCTTTACTTGTACACTTTTGCGCTGTTAATTCGTTAACCGCAATCATAAAAGTAGATACAGAGGTATTGAATGAGAAATTCTCGATGTCTTCCTCAACCTTTTTTATGGTTTTATGAAGCGTCTTTAAATTGTCCTTCGTAGGCTCAGCATCAGTAACTTTAGACCCATTGTCGTCGTTATACAATTTCCAAAGTTTTTTAAGGAAACCGTGTACACCAGTAATACCAGCAGTATTCCAAGGTTTGTATTGCTCTAATGGCCCAAGAAACATTTCGTACAAACGTAAACTGTCTGCACCATAATCTGCAACAATATCATCTGGATTAACGACATTGTACTTTGATTTTGACATTTTTTCGACATCTCTAAAAGTCTTGATCTCATTATCCTCATCTTTAATCAATACAGCATTCATATAATCTTTATACAAAGGACTAGATTGAAACTTATCAACATCTAACTTATCAGAAGCGTCAACCAAATTCACATCAATATGTAAATTATTTGAAATATAAGACAACATATATTCCTGTTCATTAAAAAATTTATAATCTTCCGTGTCGACAGACTGCTTAATTCCTTCTCTAATTAACTTTCCTCTATTAATTCCAATATTCACATCAAAAGGTTTACTTGTATCAATTCCTTTTGACTTATAATATTCTTTATCATTAAGTAAATGATATGATGCCAAAATTGGTTTTTTTAGGTCTAATTCACAAACCATTTCCCCCATCTTAGCAGACTTAAACAATCCTAGTTTTTTACTTATGATTTCGCATTTGTGTACAATAACTTTATTAATTCTGGTTACAAAAGCACTAGTCCCAAGAATCATCCCTTGGTTAATCAGCTTTTTAAACGGCTCATCAACTCCAACAAAACCTCTGTCATGTAAAAACTTTACCCAAAAGCGTGAATACAATAAGTGACCTGTAGCGTGCTCGCTACCACCAATGTATAAATCTACATTTTTCCAGTATTTTAGAGCATCTTCAGTAGCAAAAGCTTCGTCTCTTTTAGCTTGCTCTTCCATATAACGGAAGAAGTACCATGAGCTACCAGCCCAACCTGGCATTGTGTTGAGTTCTAGTGGGTAAATGCCTTTAGATTCTGAAACAAGTTCAGATTGACAAACTGTATTTGTATTGGTGTCCCAAGCCCAAACGTCTGCACGTCCTAATGGTGGCTCTCCTTCTTCGGTTGGTAAGTATTTTTCAACTTCAGGTAAGGTTAATGGCAAATGTTTTTGGTCTATCATTTGTGGCATACCATCCTTGTAATACACTGGGAATGGTTCGCCCCAATAACGCTGACGAGAAAACACTGCATCACGCAAACGGTAATTAGTTTTTCCTTCTCCTTGACCGATTTGCTCTAATTCGAAAATAGCGCGTTTGGTAGCTTTCTTATAGTTCATTCCGTTAAGGAAATCGCTATTGGCAATTTTAACGTTATCCTTAGACGCAAAAGCTTCTTCAGAAATATCAACTCCTTCAAAAATATTTGGAATCGGAATATTAAAATGTTTCGCAAAATCATAATCACGTTGGTCTCCACAAGGCACAGCCATAACAGCTCCTGTGCCGTAGCTTGCCAATACGTAATCTCCTATCCAAATCGGAACAGATTCTTTGGTAAATGGATGCTCGGCATACGCACCTGTAAACACACCAGAAATGGTTTTTACATCTGCCATACGGTCGCGCTCACTACGCTTTGCAGTGGCTTCTATGTAGGCTTCCACCTCAGCTTTTTGTTCTGCTGTGGTGATTTGCGACACGAGCTCGTGCTCTGGTGCTAACGTCATAAATGACACACCGAAAATGGTATCTGGTCTTGTTGTGAAGACTTCGATAGTTGCATCATAATCTTTTACATTGAAAGTTACTGAAGCACCAACCGATTTACCTATCCAGTTTTTTTGAATGTCTTTAAGCGCATCTGTCCAATCAATGGTATCTAAACCTTGAAGTAAGCGTTCTGCATAAGCCGAAATACGCATACTCCATTGAGTCATTTTTTTACGGATTACTGGATGACCACCACGTTCTGAAACGCCATTCACTATTTCGTCATTGGCTAAAACGGTTCCTAAAGCAGGACACCAATTTACTTCGGTTTCTGCTAAATAGGTTAGTCTATATTTTAAAAGAATATCTTGTTTTTCAGTCTCTGAAAAAGCGTTCCATTCTTCAGCTGTAAACGGATTAATATCATCATCGCAAGCTGCATTTACATTGGCATTTCCTTCAGCTTCAAACATTTTGATTAAGCTATCAATATGTTCTGCTTTGTTGCTATCGTAGTTGTACCATGATTCAAACAACTGAATGAAAATCCATTGTGTCCATTTGTAATATTCTGGATTACTGGTACGTACTTCTCTACTCCAATCGAATGAAAAACCGATTTGGTCTAACTGACGACGATAGGTTGTAATGTTAGCCTCAGTCGTTACCGCAGGATGCTGACCTGTTTGTATCGCATACTGTTCTGCAGGTAAACCAAACGAGTCGTAGCCTTGTGGATGCAACACATTAAAGCCTTTATGACGCTTGTAACGTGCATAAATATCACTTGCTATATAACCAAGCGGATGCCCAACGTGCAAACCAGCTCCACTTGGGTAAGGGAACATGTCTAATACGTAGTATTTTGGTTTGTCGCTGTTGTTAGACGCTTTAAAGGTTTCGTTTTTTGCCCAGTAGTCTTGCCACTTTTTCTCTATGTCGTTGAAGTTGTATTTCATAGTCTATTGTTCAATCTTGCTGTCATTGCGATGCTGACATTTTTGTCAGCAGTGGCAATCTTTCCAATTTAAGAGATTGCTTCGGTCGTTCCTCTCTCGCAATGACCATAATGAGGGCAAATTTAGTAGTATTACAACACAATTAAAAACTAAACGTTGTATTACTCTACATAAGTTTTCTTTTTTATTTTTACATCATTAATCCGCACTATATGGCATCATCTTTTGACAAGTATCAAAAACGAAAATTAATTTCCTCATATATCTCTGTAGTTATCAGTATTGCATTGGTTTTGTTTCTATTAGGCTGTCTTGGTCTTTTAGTCATTAATTCTAAAAAAGTAGCTGATCATTTTAAGGAGCAAGTTGTGATGTCCATTTATTTGAACGACACAGCCAAAGATGTAGAAGTAAATCAACTGAAAAAAAGCTTAGCCATGGCAGAATACACTAAAGTTGCAGAATATGTTTCTAAGGAAGAAGCTGCTGAACAAATGAAGGCTCAGAATGGGGAAGATTTTATGGATTTCATGGGTTATAATCCTCTGAAAAACTCCATAGACCTTTATTTGAAAGCCGATTATGTTACTATTGAAAAACTAAGCGAAATTTCCGAAAATCTCTCGACCAAATCGTTTATTGAAGAAATAAGATATGATAATGATCTCGTAGAACTGATGAACGATAATGTAAAAAAGATTAGTTTTTGGGTTCTTATTATTAGTGGGTTATTTACGCTTATCGCTGTGTTATTAATTAATAGTTCTATTCGTCTGGCTGTATACTCAAAGCGATTTATTATTAAAACCATGCAAATGGTTGGTGCTACCAAGAGTTTTATTCGCAGACCTTTTGTTTGGAAGAGCGTTCAGCTTGGTATTATTGGTGCTATTGTTGCTTTAGTAGGAGTGGCTGTTGTTTTATATTACTTAGATAAGTATTTTCCAGATTTAGAGTTTCTTAGAAATACAGTAATGATTGCAGGTCTTTTTGTTGGTGTTTTTGTTTTGGGTGTAATCATCACTTGGATTAGTACCTTTATTGCCACACAACGCTTCTTGAATTTAAAAACGGACCAGTTGTATTATTAGCAAAGCGCACTTTATGAAGTTTCATTTTCTTCATTTTATTGGCATACTCTTGTTAACTCAGTCTTGTAGCAACCAAAAAAATATTAATAGTATTTCTATAGATATTTTAGGAACAATTCAACCAGACAGCATTCAACTTTTAAACTATAATCACTCCGAAGCTATTACCTTAAAGGGAAATGATACTCCTTTTCAATTTAAGCAAACACAACCTGTAAATGATGCGTTTAAGATTAATATTTATAAAGACGGAAATGTACTGTCTAAAAAAGTATTTCTTAATGGTAATGACATTAGTATAACAGGTAAATTAACTTCAGATGAGTTTATAATTGATACGGTTTTAAATTCTGACGTGTACTATAAGCAGATCGCGTTTTATTCAACCATAGATAGCCTGAAAGCTTCAACAATCAACGACAGTATCATCAACTCCATTTTACTAAAACAAATTGAAGCCAATATTAACCATCCGCTTTCTTTTGAAATTAGCGAGTATTACATTGAAAAGAACAAAAACCACAAATCTAAACTTCAGCCTTTGAAATTGATATTAGACCAACAGTCTAAGGATTTAAAAACTCATGCGCTTAGTGTGCATAGAGCTTTAAACGATTTACTGAAAAAAGAACATTTAGATTTGTCGCAGTTTCAATTTTATGATAAACAAGGTGCCATTTCTAAAGTAGACTTGAGTCATAATGGAGATTATTTGGTGGATTTTTGGTTTGTGCAATGTCCTCCTTGTGTGAGAGATCATAAAAAAATTGCCAAGCACCTAGATACCTTAAACGATAATAACACAGAATTGGTTGGTATTTCTATTGACACTGTAGAAGAAAAATGGTTAGATTATTTAGACACCAACAATTACAACTGGCAAAACTACAGAGAGCTTAGAAAGGGTAACGATTTGGTAGACGCTATGAACGTTTGGGAGTTCCCTACTTATATTCTTGTTGATAATAAAGGAACGGTTAAAACCAAATTCTACTCGTTTGAAGAGATCGCAAACTATTTTAAATAGATAATATTTTTTTGTAACCTTTCGTTATAGATTACAAAACCACCTTACTATGAACGCGTCTGCAAGAAGTACCATTATTGTTCTTTTCTCAGTTATTTCTATTCTCTTTTTGTTTTTTAAATCTTGCGTTATTCATAATCCTAAACCTGATGAGTGTGAGGTTGTAAGTACCAAAGTTATTTCAATACGAGAAGGGTCTACTTTTGATATTCAATTTAAAACTGACACTGATAACGTCTATTACATCAATCGTGGATTAGAGCAAGGTTTAAATTTAGATAGTCTTAACGCTAAAGTTTTAAATAAAACCGTTACTTTGCATCTACCAATTTTAACATTTGGTCCATCTACACATATAGCACAGCTGGCTGTAGACAATAATATTATATTTACAGAATTTGAAAACTGATGGGAGAAAAGAAACGCAAAGAACAATCTAAGGCAGAGTTTATCTTCGGAAAAAAGAACTACAAGTTTATGCTAATCGGCTTGGCATGTATTGTTGTTGGTTTTATCCTTATGTCTGGTGGAGGTAGCGATGACCCAAATGTTTGGAATCCTGATGTGTTTAGCTGGAGACGTATTCGTCTGGCACCAACTTTAGTACTAATTGGTTTTGGGTTTCAGGTGTATGCTATTCTTTTGAATCCTGATAAAAAGAAATAGGTTACCCATTAATTTCTGTAACAAATTGTTGGGTTATCATCTTAAGATAGTCTTCTGTATTTATTAGAGCATCTTCAAAATTTTTTGCTTTATCCATAATGGATGCACTGTATTGTATGCCTATATTTTGAAGTGCCTCTTGACTTAAATCTACACTACCACAAAATGTTGCTACTTTAATCCCTTTTGATTTTGCAGATTTTAAGATACCATCTATTGCTTTACCTGAAAGTGTTTGACTATCTAGCTTGCCTTCACCTGTGATAATCCAATCTGCGTTATCTATTTTTGCATCAAAATTAGCTATCCGTTTTACTAATTCTATTCCTGGTGATAGTGTTCCGCTTAAAAAAGTAATACAACCTGCACCCATTCCGCCAGCTGCTCCTGCTCCAGCAATGTCTTGAATATTTGTATTGAAATGACCATCTAAAACTTTTGAAAAACTTTGAAGACCTTGATCTAAATATTCAATATCACTTTTTGAAGCACCTTTTTGTTTTGCGTAGACATGTGCTGCACCATTTGTACCAAAAAGTGGATTAGTGACATCACAAGCAATTTGAATGTTAACCGTTTTTAATTGTGCATCAACATGCGTATCATCAATAGATTTAATATTAATTAGCTCGCTACCAATTGGCTTCACTTGGTTATTAGTTTTATCTAAAAAACGATATCCTAAAGCGGTTGCCATACCAATACCGCAATCGTTTGTAGCACTTCCACCAATTCCTAAAATGATGTGTTTTGCACCTTTATTAATCGCATCGAGAATTAATTGTCCTGTACCAAAAGTTGTGGTATTCATACAATTTTGCTCTTTCGGTTTTAAAAGCTTTAAACCTGATGCTTCAGCCATTTCTATAAAAGCTGTTTTAGACTCTTCGGCGTATAGATAGTTTGCCTTTATCTTATTAAATAACGGATTATTAACTTCAACTTCTATGTTGCTTCCATTAAGGTAATAATTAACAACTTCGATAGTACCATCTCCTCCATCTGCTAACGGTACATTAATGACCTCTGCATTGTCGGTTTTCTTTAAAATTGGCGCTACGATGTTACAAAACTCTAAGCCTGATAATGAGCCTTTATACTTGTCTGGTGCTAATACAATTTTCATTTTTTAGCTTAATATATTAGGTAAAAATGAACTTATTATAAGTATAAAAATAAAGAATGAAATTAGTATAATACTTTCCTTTTTAAATAGATCTTTAAAGCTAACTTTATAGTCTATATCTATCTGTTTTGCAGGTACTTTATGGGTTAATTTACTTACTAAAATTGCAACTAAAATTGCAATTATAAATCCTGTAAGATTATACCAAATCCAAAAAATATCTGGCACATTCTTATATCCTAAATCTGCTAATGCTAAATGAATAGAATCTTGACCCGAATAAAACTGACCTTGTGTAAAAAAGTAGACTAACTCTGGTAAGTATTTAAAAATAAGATTTACTGCTACCGATGTTATAATGGCAGCATTCATACCAATATGATTAACTTTTTTTAAGAATATTGCAATAACAAAAGCAGCTAATATTGGTCCATAAAACAAGGATGTAATAGCATTAATAAGCTCTATAACTGTGCTTTGGCTATTACCAAAAAGATATGCTGCAAGTATACAAACTACACCCCAAAAAACAACAAGTCCTTTAGATAACACCATATAGCGTTTTTCGGACAGCTTGTTTTTTCCGCTATTAAAAAAATCTTCGATAGTTACAGCACTTAACGAATTAATTGTAGAACTTAACGAAGACATTGCTGCAGATAAGATACCAACCATTAAAATACCGATTAGTCCGTTTGGCAAATATTTGGTAATAAATACAGGCATCATTAAATCTGGTTTTATACCAGAAGCTGCGTATTCTGCAGGATAATGTACACGCGTTGTTTCTTGTATGCTTTGGTAAAACTCTGGGATATTACTTACTAAATAACCAATAATTAATCCCATAATACAGTATACTAATACTACGGGAAATCTTAGCAGTCCATTAGCCATTAAAAGTTTTCTAATTGTACCTTCATCTTTTGCAGATAATAAGCGTTGTGCTTGGGTTTGATCTGTACCGTAGTACGATAAATACAAAAACAAACCACCTAAAAGCATTGGCCAAAAGCCATATTCTTCACCTTGGAAAATTCCTAAATTAGATAGGTCTATTACCTGTAATCTTTCGGAATTAAAGCCTGTAAATGTTCCGGTATCTTCCATTAAAGAATAACCAACAATAAGGCAAATTATTAATCCTGAAAACAGAATTATCATTTGTATTGCATCGCCCCAAACAACAGCTTTCATACCACCTTGATACGAATAGATAAGTGTTACAATACTTATAACAATTAACGTCCAATGAAAACTTATACCTACTACAGCTTGTATAATTAACGCCATAGTAAATACCATTACACCTGTTCCTAAAGCTCTACTAATTTGAAAAACAACACTTATTAATTTTCGAGTGGATTTAGAAAAACGACGTTCTAAATATTCATAAATACTAACAATACCAGATTTGTATAAAGGCGGAATTATGAAAAACATTATACCAATCATAGCTAGAGGAACACCAAACTCAAAGGTTAACCATTTTAATCCTCCGTTAGCTTTTAAACCAACAAAAGCAGGTGCTGAGATAAAGCTAATAGCAGATAATTGGGTTGCCATAGTTGATAAACTTAACGGAAACCAACCTAAGCTTTTTCCTCCTAAAAAATAATCTTTAGAATCTTTATTTTCTTTGAAGAAATAGCCCATAGCCACAAAACCTATGAGGTAAACAATTATAATGGTGTAATCTAGCCAATTCATTTAGTTGCTTTTTAGTCTTTTAATAAATCTAGTAATAATGCTGCACTCCAAGAAAAGTTATTCCCTCCGTAACCAGCATTTTTTGTTACAGATTTTCTAGAATCGAAATATTCGTAGAAACCATATTTTTCAATTAGCGTTATAGAATCTTCTTTTACACGATTAGCAATATCTGTAAACCCATAATTATTTAGTCCGTTATAAAGCATCCAATTAAGGTTTATCCAAATTGGTCCACGCCAATATTTTTTAGGGTTAAATCTATCACTTTCAGGGTCGAAAGATGCACAAAGATAACGGTCTTCTCCTCCAAACTTTTCAATTAGCGTTTTTACCATTACGTCTGTACGTGCCTGTGTTGGTATATTAGAAAATATAGGTGCAAAAGATGAAGACGAAAGATGTTCTATCTGCTTTTCGTTTCTTAAATCGTAGTGTACGTAAGCCCCTAATTTTTCGTTATAAAGCTTTTCGTTAAATCTTGTTATTGCCTTTTCTTGCCAAGCTTTTAATGTACTTATTTTATCTTCGGAATCGCCAATCATTTCATACAATTCAATTAATGCTTCGTTAGATTTAATAAGCATGGCATTAAATAATGGGTCTTGCACTAAGAATGGTGATAGTTCTGCAATTTTTGCATCATCATAGTTATGCTCTTTTGCAATTTCAATTAAATGAAGATAATAATCATACTCTCTATTTGTTGGTCTTTGCGCTGCATCTACGTGTGTAGTATCTCGCCTTTCAAACTTATAGTTTGGCGGATCCATAGTCTCCCAAATATCGTCCCAAATTGGTGAATTGTCTGTACCAGATTCCCAATTATGGTATATGAATACTAATCCTTCTTGATTTGGGTCTCTGTGGTTGTAAAAATGTTGATGGTTAAAGAAAACTTTGTCTATGTTTTGCTTAATAAAATTTAGCATATCCTCTTTATCATCTACAATATCATAAATTTCTTTAAGTACAAATCCTAGTACTGGCGGTTGCGTCATACCAGTTGTTCTATGACTTTTTGATGCCAATGGATGAAGTTTTGATAAGTGAAAATCTGGACCTGGAAAATAGGTATCACTATCGTTATGAAATACAATGTGAGGAATAAATCCGTTTTCCCATTGTGCGCTCAATAATGCTTCTATTTCTCGTTTTGCTTTGTTACTATCGTAATGGGCAAATCCGATAGCTATGAAGCCTGAATCCCAATTCCACTGAAAAGGATATAAGCCTTCACAAGGTATTGTAAATCCTTTATCTTCATTAAAATTAGCATCAAGAATATGTTTTGCTTTTTCTTGTAAGTTTTCTTTATTCATGGTTTGTGTTCTTGAAAATAATTGTAAAAAGAAAGCATTGACACTAACGAGAGGCCAATGCTTTACTACTCAATCAATCAATCTTAAAAATTAAACGTTGTTGTTATAAAAAATCGTCTTGGTAGAATTGGTCTTCCCAGGAAAAATTCACCGTCATCAGATTGTCCTGCAATTCCGGCTCTTGGATTACCTTCAGTAAGACCTTGACTATCAAATAAATTAAATACTGAAAAACCGACTCTAAGTGAACTATCTCCTTGGGTTTCGAATGTATAACCAGCTCCTAATCTAAATATTGAAATAGCATCTAGCTCAACATTATTAGTATCATCCGTAAACTTAGAGCCTGTATGATTCACAGAGAATACAGCATCAAATTTTTGATTATCGTAGTTTAGCCCTAATGTTCCAAGTATGTTTGGTTGTCTTGCCAGCTCGTTACCAACATTAACCTCTGAAGAGGTGTTGTCTACTAAGTTTTCTTGTAAATTTTCAGTTATCTCGTGGTCTTGGTATGTAAACGTAGCAAAAGCAGAGAAATCATCAGTAAATCTATATTTAGCTGTCGCTTCTAAACCAAATGTTCTTGTTGCTTGGGTAGAACGTGCCTGATCTACTAGCTCACCACCAACTATAGCCTGAGTAATTTTAATTCTATCACTTAAACCAACATAAAATAATGCAGCTGTTCCAGAGAATTTAGACGTTCCAAATTTTGCACCTATTTCACCTTGTAATATTTTCTCCATATCATACTCAGTATCTCTAATACCTGGTACTGGTGCAAATCCTCTTAATTGTGGAATAAAATATCCTTTAGAAAAGTTTGCATAAAGATTTGTAGATTCTGTTAACTCATACAATCCAGCTAATGACACTGCCCAATCTGTAGCGTCAACTTCACCTGTTGTAAAACTTCCGTCAGCATATCTTACAGTGCTTAATTCTGTTGTTAAATCTGGGTTATCGTAAACTTGTGTATCTGTTAAACCTCCATTTCTAAAAGTACCTTTAGTATTTTCAATTCTAAAGCCAACATCAAATCTCCATCTATCAAATTTCATTTCATCTGTAATGTAAAATGCTGTTCTACTCTGAGTTAAAAATCTATTTGATGTCATACCAATTCTATTGTACATCCCACCTTCTGAATAAACAACATTAGCACCACCTGCATCTGTATAACTTAAGTTTACTAACTGTGGATTATTATTAAATTCTGATAAAACTCGGTACTGATAGTTAACATCTTCGGCCTCTGTTCTTGCTAAATACACACCTCCTGTAAAGGTATGATTACCACCCGGTGCATTGTAAATAAAATTAGCCTCACCTGAATAATCCGTCATAGGACGTAATCTATCTATATGTAAGTTTTCTACAACTAAATCACTGCCATTTATTTGGTCTGTAGAGCCACCTTGGTAAGTTGCACTATATCCTGTATTACCAGGTGCAACTTCAGACACGTAATCCGATAACGAAATTGGGTTTCCGTAATCACCATTACCGCCTACATATAACGCAAAATTGTGTTGGTAATTTGCGTATCTAATTTTTGATTTAAACTTTAGATTATCACTTAAGTTATAATCAAAATCTGCTAATAAATAACCACCTTTTGTATAAACACCGTCATCTATTGGGCTTTCATAAACACCTCCAGGTGTTAAAAAAGACGTATTAGCTAATTCACCAGACAATAATTGCTCTACATCATCGCCATCATTACCTGCTATACGCTCTCTAGATCCACCCTCTAGAGGCAATGGTAAAAAGAATTGTGCACGATCATTTATAAACTGCCCATGAACAGTTAAAGAACCATTTTCAAACTTTTGTTTAATATTTGCTCTTAATTGAAATCCTCGCGTGTCTAAACCTGTTTCTATAGGACCACTATCTTTTCTTATGAAACCAGTTACAGCATAAAAGGTATTAGAGTCTTCACCTCCCAAACGTCCTCCAGAATAGAAATCTGTTTTAAGCCTTCCTCTATTGCCGTATTCCATATTAATAATATTCTCTGCATTAGAGTCACCTGTTTTGCTTGTATAATTAATCATACCAGAAACAGAACCTGGACCATAAAGTATAGAAGCACCACCTCTAACAAATTCTACACCTTTAAAACCAATATCTGGTCTTGCATATACATCATGCGCAGAAGAATTTAAACCAAACGTACTCATTAAAGGTACTCCGTCATACATTAAAGGATTAAAAACATATTGTCCACCAGAAGGTAAACCTCTTATAAATAAATTTGTTGCAGTTTCACCACCACCACCTTCAGCGGTAATACCTGGTACACTTCTTAAAATGTCTGCTTGACTGTTAGCAGAAAGCTTCACAATTTCGGTTTGCTTAATAGCAGTAATAGACATTGGTGTATCTTTTTGAGATCTAAACGTAGAAGAGGCTGTAAGCACTACCGCATCTAAAGCATTGCCCCCTTCTTCTAAAACAACATCTAAATTAATAGTAGAGCCATCACAATTAATGACTTTTTCGAAGGTTGTAAAACCTACATAAGAAACCTGAATGGTTTGCTCACCAGATAGGTTAGTGGTAAAATTAAAGTTACCATCAAAATCTGAAATTGAACCAGAAGCGCTGCCTTTTATCAATACGTTAGCACCTGCAATAGCAACACCTGATTCGTCTAATACTTTACCCTTGACTTCTGTTTGCGAAAACAAACTAAAAACACTGAAAGCGAGTAAAATTGAGAGTAGTAATTTTTTCATTGGTTTATGTATTTGTTATTTTTTCATAAATCTATTAACATATTCATAACATTATTAGAAAAAATTTATGAAATTTGCACGCAAACGTTTGCGAAAACGTTTGCGAAAATTACTAAAAAAATGAAAAAATCGATTCCAACCCTAAAAGCTATGGCAGAGCAACTTGGATTATCCATTTCAACTGTATCCCGTGCTCTTAACAATCATCCAGACATCAGCTCAGAGACCAGAAAACGCGTTCAGACCTTGGCGTCTGAAGTGAATTATATTCCTAATATCTTTGCTAAAGGTTTTAGAGCTCACAAAACAAATATCCTTGGAGTTGTGGTACCTAACATTACTCATTACTTTACTACCACACTAATAAGAGGTATATTAGAAGAAGCATCCTTGCGTGGCTATAGAGTAATTGTTTCAGAATCTAACAACGATGTTGTAAAACAAACAGAAATGCTAAACACCATGATTCAATTTGGAGTTGATGGTGTACTTATGTCAATCTCAAAAATGACACGCGATATTGATTCTATTTTAAAAGTGATGCACACTCTACCACTTGTTTTATTAGACAAAGCTTCGAACAAAATACCCTGCACCCAAGTGGTTATAAATGAAGAAGAAGCTGCTTACAATGCCGTAGAACATTTAATTAACATAGGTAAAAAGCGTGTTGCCATTATTAAAGAGACGCAATTTTCTTATAATTCTGAAAAACGTTTTGCTGGTTACCTTAGAGCTCTTAAAGACTATAATTTACCAATTGATGAAAAAATAATATTAACAGTAGAAGATATTTCACTTACCCAAGGTGAGCAAATGACCAATATTTTAATGAGTTTAAAAGAAAAACCCGATGCCATTTTTGCAATAACAGATAGTGCTGCAATAGGTGCTATTAAAACTTTAAAAAAACATAAAGTTAAAATTCCTGAAGACATCGCAGTGGTAGGATTTAGTAACTCTCTCAACTCTACTATAATTGAACCACAGCTTACAACAGTTGACCAACCTGGACAAAAAATTGGTGCAACAGCAGTCAAATACCTTATTCAGGAAATTGACAACCCTAATGTAGAATTAACAAATAAAACCATTGAAGTAAGGAGTAATCTTATTATCAGAGATTCTACACTTAGCATAAAATAAATATTTTATACCGTTATACACTTTATCAATTTTGATACATTTGTCGTATGGAAGTTATTGATGCTATTATCTTAGGGATTGTACAAGGACTTACAGAGTTTTTACCTGTATCCTCCAGTGGTCATTTAGAATTAGGAAAAGCCATTCTTGGTGACAATTCTTTACCAAAAGAAAGTCTATTATTTACAGTTGTACTTCACTTTGCTACAGCACTGAGTACCATTGTTATTTTTAGAAAAGATATCCTTCATATTATAAAAGGTATTTTAAAGTTTGAATGGAATGAAGACTTACAATTTCTAAGCAAAATTGTAATCTCAATGATACCTGCTGTAATTGTTGGTTTGCTTTTTGAAGAACAACTCGAAGCACTTTTTAATGGTAACATATTACTTGTTGGCATTATGCTTATTATTACGGCAATTCTTTTATTCCTTGCAGACAGAGCCAAAGACACTAACAAAAGTGTAACTTTTAGCAATGCGTTTGTTATTGGTATTTCTCAAGCTATTGCTATGCTACCTGGTATTTCTCGTTCTGGAGCTACGATTTCTACGTCTGTACTATTGGGTAATGACAAAACCAAGGCTGCTCGTTTTTCATTTTTAATGGTAGTGCCTTTAATTTTCGGAAAAATTGCTAAAGATATTTTAGGAGGAGAAATAACATATGACAGTGCCAATTTCACAACACTAGGCATTGGTTTTATTGCTGCTTTTGTAGCAGGATTATTTGCTTGCAAATGGATGATTGCTTTGGTAAAGCAAAGTAAACTCACCTACTTTTCTATCTACTGCATCATCGTTGGTCTTATTGCTATAATCTGGTCATTTGCATCATGAAAACTTTAGAAGACTACAAAGAAGGGCAGGTTTTATTGATTGACAAACCACTTACATGGACCTCGTTTCAAGCCGTAAACAAACTACGTTGGGCGATTAGAAAAGCCTATTCAATAAAGAAAATAAAGGTCGGTCATGCTGGCACTTTAGATCCGCTTGCCACAGGTTTATTAGTGATTTGTACTGGTAAAATGACCAAACAGATTAATACCTTTCAGGGTCAGGAAAAAGAATATACAGGTACTTTTGTTGTTGGTAGCACAACTCCATCCTACGATTTGGAAACCGAAATTGATGCTACCTTTCCGATAGATCATATTTCGGAAGACTTAATTCACCAAACTACCAAACAGTTTATTGGTAAAATTGAGCAATTTCCACCTGTATTTTCAGCAATAAAGAAAGATGGTAAACGCTTGTACGAATTTGCCAGAGCAGGTGAAGCTGTAGAAATTAAGTCTAGAGAAATTGAAATTTCTGAATTTGAGATTACAAACATAAATACACTTGAAAATTCTATAGAGCTTAATTTTAGAGTGGTATGTAGTAAAGGAACTTACATTCGCTCGCTTGCTCACGACTTTGGAAACGCCTTAAATTCTGGTGCACATTTATCGGTTTTAAGACGCACACGTATTGGTGATTTTGAGGTTAAAAATGCACTTAGCCCAGAAGATTTTATTGCCTCACTCCCTTTAAAATAAGGATTTAACAAGGGGTTGGGATTGTGATTTAAACTTTTTCGTAGTTATATTCGTATATCTAAACACTAGATTAATCTTAATTTTTTGAAGTATTTAGAACAATATAAAGCAGGGATTATCACATTTCTTCTCACAGGAACTGTAGTATTAGCTATGTTCAGTTTTCAACTAAAGCAGAACAGCAAACTCATAACTGAAAACTTTTACGAGCTTGAACCTGAACCAGAAATTATAAAAGAAGAGCAAGAACTCCTTGATGCTCTGGACGGTAAATCTACCAATAAAGCGTTTAACGAAGACCAGGAGTATAAAGAAATGATGCGCAATTTTAAAACCATAAGCGCTAATGATTTTGAACGCACAACCAAAGCTTTAGAGGAAGCTAAAACGAGTGATATTGTAGAAGAAAGTAATATCACAAAATCATATGCCAACAGTAATGCTTATGCTTTAAATTCTGAGGAAACGGAATCTTACAAAAAACTTCAGGAAGAATTAAATAAACGTTTAGAAAATAAAAAAATAGCAGACGAACATGCTAAAACTAAAAGCACACTTACCTATTCTCTAACTGGTAGAATTATGCAAGATTACGACATTCCACGTTATCTGTGCGAAACAGGTGGTAAAATCGTTGTAAATATTGTTGTAAACGGAAGTGGCAAAGTAACTGATACTTCAATAAACGGGTCTTCTAATTCTAACAACCAATGTTTAATAAATCGTGCGTTAGAATATGCTAAAGAGACTCAATTTGATACTTCCAGCAGAACAAAACAAATAGGTACTATTACTTTTTTGTTTAGAGGAAAACGTTAATGCAACAGACTTAACAAATCCTCAATTGTAGATCGACCTTTATCTTTATTGTACCAACGCTGTAAATCTTCTTTAAACTCAGGTGTTAATTTACCGTGAAGCGTTTTATAAACATCAACCATTTCTGTCGCAACAGATGGTCTAGGCCCAAAAGTATCTACAACTTCACCTGTTTCATTATCTATCATAATGAGCTTTGGTATAGACTTTCCTCCATTGGTTAAAAACTGATTCATTAAGTCTTCATTCTCATCTCTTAAAACAATTTTTAATTCAATAGAGTCATTTTGCTCTGCAACTTTATTAATTGCAGGTACTATATGCGCTGCATCACCACACCAACTTTCTGTTAGAACCAACCAAGTTACTTTTTTAGAATGAGCCGATATCTTTTCTAAAGCATCATCAGAAAGTTTTACCGTTTTATCCCAACGCTTCATACGTCTGTCATTCATTTTTGTATACTCTACTAATGCTTCAGTTTTTTCATTACCTGTTGTTGACTGTTGGTCAACAAGAGATATAACTAAAGTTCGGTATTCATCATAGCTCATTGACTTATTTAAACTTTCTTTGATGATATCTGTAATCATTGTGCTTTCTAAAATTTCCATCGTGATAAAACTAATTGGTTTATAACTCAGTGATGTTATTGTTTTAATTTTTTTGGTTTTCAGTTTACAAAAATAATACTGATTATGCTTAAATTATGTGACACTTGTTACCTTAGTAGCATAAAACTTTAAACCTTACAAAATGACAAAGCACAGATGCGGTTGGTGTATTGGCGATCCGCTTTATGAAGCCTATCATGACCAAGAATGGGGAGTTCCTGTATATGATGACGATACTTTATTTGAGTTCCTAATCCTAGAAACCTTTCAGGCCGGATTGAGTTGGATTACTGTTTTGCGCAAGCGTGAAAATTTTAGAATAGCTTTTGATAATTTTGACTACAAAAAGATTGCAAACTACAAGCAAGCTAAGATTGAAACACTTCTTCAGGATGAAGGTATTATTAGAAACAAATTGAAGGTCAATGCTACAGTGACTAATGCACAAGCCTTTATAAAAATACAGGATGAGTTTGGTAGTTTTTCAAAATATATTTGGGATTTTGTAGATGGTAAACCCATAAAAAATAGCATACAAAATTACAAAGAAGCACCAGGCAATACAGAGCTTAGCGACAAAATAAGTAAGGATCTTAAAAAACGAGGTTTTAAATTTGTTGGTACCACTGTAATCTATGCACACATGCAAGCTACTGGTATGGTTAATGACCATGAAGTATCTTGTTTTAGATATAACGAAGTTTAAAAATGAAAACAAAAACACTCCTTATTTTAATATTTATAAGCCAATTTGTTTTTAGCCAAACCAAAAATGAAAAAGAGGAACGTATAACTGAATCAGAGTTTCCAGAAACTGCTATTGAGGTTATAAAAAACCTACCTGATGATTGTAAACGTTTGAAATTCTACAAAGAAACTGATGGTGAAAAACAAAGCTTCGAGGTAAAATTTAAACACAAAAGAAAACGCTATAGTCTAGAGTTTTCTGAAGATGGAGTTATTGAAGATTTGGAAGTCCTCACCAAATTCAAGACTATAAACGAAGAAAAAAAATCTATAATTGAAGGTTATTTTAAGTCTAGCTTCAACAAATACAAACTTATAAAAGTGCAAAAACAATTTGTCTATCATGAAAAATTAGATCCTTTGACTTTTGCCAACGACATATTAGATAATACCTCAACTGAAGCTCCAAATTTTGAAATTATCGCCGAAGTTAAAACGAACAAAAAACGGGATATTAGAGAGTTTACCTTTGATGAATCTGGCACATTTGTAAACTTCAGAATTTTAAACCCAACATCTTACGAACATGTCTTATACTAAAATACTTTTAGTTTTGTTGGCATGTTTCGCAAGCCTAAACACCTTGTTTTCTCAATCTGATTTTGAAGGTTTAGGCGAAACGAGCTTTGCTGTAAATACCGATATCAATAGTGTTTACAAGGCTAATTTTGCTGTTCGCTCTCGTTATTATTTATATCAAGAAGACAATTTTAACTTTGAAAACAGACAACTAGACTTTGTTCATTTTTCAACCTTAAACCTAGATTACAATCATTCTGTTAGTTTAGGTGTACAATACCGAATAAGAGAATCTATAGACGGAGGTAGCAACGAGCTACGTTTAACCCAACAATTTAACTATACAAAAAAACATCAGGCTATAAGATTTGGACATCGCGTACGATTTGAACAACGGATTTTAGAAGATTTAACCATATTAAGATTACGATATCGTTTTGCTTTAGATTTCCCCCTTAATGGTGAAAAATTAGATATTGGCGAGGCTTATATTGTTGGCTCAATAGAAGCTCTCTTAAGCAATAGCAAAAATGAAAAACCGGAAATAGATCATAGAACAACAGCTCATATAGGTTGGTTAGTATCAAAATCGCTTAAGCTTCAATTTGGTATGGAATATCGGTTTGAAGCTATTAATTTAAATACCGAACAAAAGTTATTTTTTTTAACTTCTGCAATTCTAAAGATTTAAAGATATCTCAAAAACTCTCCTCTTGGTATATGCTTAGCACCTAAACTCTCAAGATGCTTGGTATGTATTTGGCAGTCTATTAAATTGTAATTAGAATTTTGGACAAAGTTTACAAACCCAACTTTACTGGCATTGCTAACTTTGGTAAACATACTCTCTCCACAAAATACTTTGTTGCCCAAATCTACTCCATAGAGCCCACCAACCAGTTTATTTTTTTGCCATACTTCAACAGATTTCGCATAACCTAATTGATGCAATTTTATGTATGCTTTGAGCATCTGATCTGTAATCCAAGTACCATCTTGCCCTTCTCTTTTCGCTAAAGCACATTGCTCTATTACCGATTTAAAATCTTTATTTACAGTAACCTTAAATTCACTCTTTTTTAAAATCTGCTTCATACTCTTTGAAACCTTTAAATCTTTAGGAAATAACACAAATCTTGGATCTGGTGACCACCATAATAGAGGTTCTTCATCCTCAAACCAAGGAAATATTCCGTTAGAATAAGCATGAATTAAGCGCTCTGAAGACAAATCACCACCAATGGCTAACAGGCCTTCAAACGAGGCTTCAGACACATCTGGAAACGCTATTTTGTTAGTTAAAAAGTGCATTACTTAGGCTTTTTAGCGATTTTTATTGTTAAATAAAGAGCTTGGTTTTGATAGTATAAGAATTTTATTGATATTTGACCTGATCTTTATTAAATAAATTTTTTGTTCATCATTGCTTTTTTTTAAGTTTGTTTGTGAAGATCAAAACCTAAAACCACAATACTAAGTCCCAATTAACCATTGGGACTTTTTTATTTGATAATCAGCACTTAATTCTTTTCAAGTTAACTTCTAAGTTTAGTTTTTTATAATAAAAAAGACTTGTCTTAAACAAAAACAAGTCTTTTCAATGTTATTAAAACCCTTTCTTATTAGAAAGGTAAATCATCATGATCATCATCATTTAAATCACTTACAGGTTCAAATGCTTCTGTTGGTGGTACAGGCGGCATATCACCACTTGGTGTATCAGCTTGCAACGCCTCTATTCTCCATCCTTGGATAGAGTTAAAATATTTAGTTTCTCCTTGTGGATTTACCCACTCACGTCCTCTTAAGTTGATGTTAACTTTAACCTGCTGTCCTACTTGATAGGTATTTAATAAATCCGTTTTGTCTTGAACAAACTCAATCATAATATGTTGCGGATATTGCTCTTCTGTTGTTACTACAACTTCTCTTTTTCTAAACCCATTACTTCCAAAAGTTTGAGTCTCTCCAATCACCTTAATACGTCCTTGTACTTCCATTTTTGTTTAATCTAATTTTATTTTCCTTCTATATTAATTGAATTTACGAAAGTAATAACTTCCATGCACTTTCTACATCTCCGTAGCTTAAATAATTTCTTGCAAGCTTATGTTTTTCTCTGTGTGTTGCAGTTTTTATATCCGGATAACGCTCACTAATATCATTTACAAACTGCTTAACCTCATCTTCAGTTGGCAACATATCTACATTAGCCAGCATTCCTAAGTCATTACCTGTTAAAATCATACTGTTTTTAACATACTCAGGCAAATTATCCACTCCTATTCCCATAGTTTGCAGTGGCTTTGGAATTTCGAAAAACCCGCTTTTTGCTCTGCTATAATAACTACCACCCGCTCTAGCAACTAAATCTAAGGCTTCTTGATTGATTGTGTTATCCTCGTTCATTACTTCTTCTGAAATATGAATTTTCACAACCTCACAAATCACCAAATTTCCTGCTCCACCTTCGGTTCCTAACTTCACAATATCGTTAACCTTACATTCCATTTGAATTGGAGATTCTGCAACTCTAAAAGGCTTCACTTTGTCAGAGGCTAACATGGTTAAACCCGCTTTTTCAAACTCATTAACACCTTCAGGATACTCTGTACTACTTAATGACATTTGGTGTACAATATCGTAATTCACCACATTAATCACTACTTCGTTAACCGCTTCAACATTTTCTAAGGTATGCTTAGTTGTATTATCTCTAACACGTCTTGCTGGAGAAAAAATTAAAATTGGAGGATTAGCACTAAACACATTAAAGAAACTAAATGGCGACAAATTAGGATTACCTTCTTTATCTATAGTACTCGCAAAAGCAATAGGCCTTGGTGCTACTGCACTTAGCAAATAACCATGTAATCTACCTGTTGACAGGTCTTTGGGATTGTATGAAACCATGTAGCTCGCTGATTTTCAACAAAGATAATTATATTGCTTTGCCAATAAAAATGTTTTACCGTTGTATCTAAACAATATTATTAACAGTTTTACATTATATTTAAAAAGAAATTGCAATAACTAATGACCTTTAGCTCAAACCGAAATCTGATCCGTTGGATTATTATTTTCTCTTCTTTCATTATTGTATCTCTCATTCTTTGGAATACGTATTCCTTCTTTCAAAAATTTAAGGCTGAAGAACGTGTAAAAATTAAAACCTGGTCTGTTGCACAAAACAATTTTTTGAGAAGTATAGATGATTTAACTGCTGATGTAGATCCTGTAACTACGCACGTACTTACAGAAACAACAACCAGTACTCCAATGCTGATTATAGACAAAAGAGGAGATGTAAATAATCATATAAATCTTGATGAAGAAAAACTTAAAGACACAACCTATATTAACTATCTTATAAAGAAATTTTCAAGTGAAAATGAGCCTATAGAAGTCGTATATAAAGGAGAAGTTTTTCAAACTATTTATTATGGTAATTCACCGCTTCTCAAAAAAATAGGATACTATCCTTTGGCTTTACTTCTAATTATTCTACTATTTGCAGCTGTTGTTTACTTCTTTTACCGAAGCACCAAAACAGCAGAACAGAATAAACTGTGGACAGGTATGGCCAAAGAAACTGCGCATCAAATAGGTACTCCCTTGTCTTCTTTAGTGGGCTGGGCAGAAATTTTGAAAACCGAAAATGTAAAACCTGAATATATTACCGAAATTGAAAAAGACATAGACCGCTTGCAAACCATTACAGATCGTTTCAGTAAAATTGGTTCTGCCCCAACTTTAGAAACTTTAGATCTAGTTGAAGTTACAAAATCGTCTTACGAGTATTTAAAATCGAGATCTTCAAAACTTATCAATTTTGAGATTGAACATCCTGATACCGAAATCCCTGTAAAACTTAATGCGCAACTATACAGCTGGACAATTGAAAACTTAGTAAAAAATGCCATTGATGCCATGAAAGGTAAAGGGGATCTAAAACTGAGTATTTCTCAAATTGAAAAACAAGTATTTGTAAACATTAGCGATACTGGCAAAGGTATTCCTAAACAGCTTTTTAATAAAATTTTTGAACCTGGCTATACTACCAAAAAACGTGGTTGGGGACTTGGTTTATCTTTAGCCAAACGTATCATTGAGGATTATCATAAAGGAAAGATAAAAGTTGTGGAGTCTGAAATCGATAAAGGCACAACAATACAGATTACTTTAAAAACTATTTAAGCTAAATGGAATAATTGGACAAGAAAATTCAGTTAAACAATTCATAATAAAGTATTTAAAAAAATAGTTTAATTTTGGGTATGGGTTCATCAAAATACTTTACGCTAAAAGAAGCTAGACTGAGCAACAACTGCCCAGAATGCTACTCTAATGATGGTTTGGAAATTACCTTTAAACAAAAGCTGACCGAAAACGTCTTTTACAAAGCCATAACCTCAGAAACCTCTCACCATATGCACTGCTATAATTGTAACACTACAATTTTTCCTGTCCGTTGGACTGACGATATTGAGCGTGTTGTAGAGTATCAGCAGCGTGCAGCGCAACCCAGACCAAAATCTATAAAGTTAAAACCATTGGCTTGGGCCTTTATCTTTTTTGATTTGCTTATTGTAACTGGAGTAATATTATTTGCAACAGGTATACTAACTTTTAATTAAAATTATCTGCTATTTTTTGGGCTATTACTTCAAACTCTTCTGAAGTCAATTTTTCCTTTTGAGTAAAACGTGCATTTTCCATAGTATGAAGTGGTATTAAATGCACATGTACATGTGGCACTTCTAATCCTATAACAGTCATACCAATACGTTGGCACGGAATTACCTTTTCCATAGCTAAAGCTACACGCCTAGAAAATTGCATTAAACCCATGTAAGTTTCCTCATCTAAATCAAAAATTTTATCAACCTCCTTTTTAGGTATGCAAAGCGTATGGCCTTTAGAATTAGGATTAATATCTAAAAACGCAAAAAACTCGTCGGTTTCTGCAACTTTGTAAGATGGAATCTCACCATTAATGATTTTTGTAAAAAGTGTGGCCATTGGTAGGGTTTTTCAATACTCTATAAATATAAAAAGATTCCTTGATTAAGGAATCTTTTATATGTCTTAATAATTGTAGGATTTCTGCTTTCGCAGAAACTTGTTATCTGGATATCTCTAAAATATCAAATTTCAATATACCATTGGGCACCTGAATCTCTGCTACATCACCTACAGATTTACCCAACAAGCCTTTACCTATTGGTGAGTTTACAGAAATTTTACCTGAAGCCAAATCTGCTTCACTCTCAGCAACTAAAGTATACGTCATTTCCATACCGTTAGTTTGGTTTTTTATCTTTACCTTAGATAATGCTAATACTTTTGAAGTATCTAGTTGAGACTCATCAATAACACGAGCATTGGCTAAAGTTTCTTCCATCTTAGAAATTTTCATTTCTAGCATGCCTTGCGCTTCTTTAGCTGCATCGTACTCAGCATTTTCACTTAAATCACCTTTATCTCTTGCTTCTGCAATAGCTTGAGAAGCCTTTGGACGCTCTACGTCTTTAAGTTGATTTAACTCTTCTCTTAATTTTTTTAATCCTTCTGCTGTATAATAAGATACTTTACTCATAATTCATTCGTTTTAATAAAAGATGCTGAAGTAAATTCAGCATAAAAAAAATCTCGCGTCAACGAGATTACTTTGCAAATATATAAAATATTTAGTGTAAAGCTTAAATAATTGTAAATTGAGCCTCAAAATTTCAAATGAAAAAACTGATTATAATCCTCTCATTCATAGCTATATCGTGCGGTGGCGACGATAGCATTAATAGCAACTGTAACTTCTTATTTGATGCTGGTGTAAACCTAACGGTCAATACAAATTTACCGCAGTTTAATCAACTTCAGTTTAATAGCAACGCAGTATATGTTGCCAACCAAGGGAATAATGGTATTTGGTTATATAGGTTAAATTCTTCTACTCTTTATGCTTGGGATGCTGCAGATCCAAGTCATGCACCAGGCGCCTGCTCTACCTTAACAGACTCTGGCACTGGAGATATTGTGGTTTGTGGTTGCGATGATGCCAACCAATATAGTTTATCTACAGGTATTGGATTGAATGGAAACACACAATCTTGCACCTTACAACCCTATAGAGTTGTTGATTTAGGTAATGGCCAATATTTGGTTTCTAATTAAAAAATGATTCTTTTAATATAAAAACCCTGTAAACATTAGCTTACAGGGTTTTGTTTTATTGTTTAGAATTGTTTAAAAATTCAAAGTCATACTAACCAAGAAGTTAGTTGTAGCTTGTGGATAAAAACCAGCGCCTTCAATAGTTGTTACTACACTAGGATCTGACCATGTATCGTCATAAGTGTAATAGTAACCATTAGAAATATATTTCACATTAAATATATTGTTTACCAATCCTGTGAACACGATAGACTCAAAAATAGGTTGAGAATCCTCAGTGCCTTGGAATGATAATTTATAACTAACATTAAAATCATTAATAAAGTAGCTATCTAGCTTAGAAGCATCAGCTTCAGTATTACTCATGTATTGGTCACCGACATATTTACTTAATAAAGCCATTTGTAAATCTTGTACTGGCTGAAATACAATTGCATTTGCTGCTACAAGTTCTGGTGAAAACGAGATATCAGTTTTTCCCAAGTTTTGTAATTCACCATCAAAATCTATGATCGTTTCTTTATTTTTATTAGAGCTCAGCGTTACATTAGGTTGTAAGGTTAATTTTGGTGTTACCGGAATTATAGCTTCTAACTCTAAACCTAAACGATAGCTCTCACCACTATTGGTACGTATTGGGTTACCAACATCATCTAACTGACCAGACAACACTAATTGCTCATTATACAACATGTAGTAAGCATTGGCATTAAACGTAAAGTTTCCGTTTTTGTGTCTCCAACCTAATTCAAAATCGTTAAGCTGCTCTGACTCAATATCATTATTGCTTTCAAAATCTGTACGATTTGGTTCTCTGTTGGCTCTGGCATAAGAGAAATAAAGGCTGTTGCCTGCATTTAAATCATACGTTATACCTGCTTTTGGATTAAAGAATGTAAAATCTTTATTAACTTCAAAATCTACTAAACCAGAGGTGTTTCCGAAGGTTTTATAGGTTACATTTCTAACTTGTAAATCTCCGTAAAGGCTCACTTTATCATTTAGCTTATAGTTAGCTTTAGAGAAAACGGATAAATCATTTTTTAAACTATTACCATCGTAGTAACGGTCTCTAATTTCGCTTTGGCTGGCAAATTCTGCCCAAATAATTTCACCAAAATGATCACCATCGTAATGACTAAAAGAACCACCAAAAATTAAATCGATATTAGCGTCTTTATAGTTTGCAGTGGCATTTACAACATAAAAATCGTTATCTAACCAACGACGACGAATAAGGTCTGTGGTATTTACCACTTCTCCATTAAAGTCTAATGTTTCTAAACCATAATCTGAAAAATCTTCATCTTCTTTATACTGCTCAAAATATCCACGACCATTGGTATAGTTTAAGCCAATAGTTGTAGACCAGTTATTGTTGTAACGCTGATTCCAGTGTAATTGATAATGATCTTGGCTGTAATTATCTACCTCGTTATCATAAAATTTGATATTTCCTTCATCGTCTTCGTACATTCCTGCTGTGTTGTAGGTTCTATCATTTTTAAGCAAGTCTAGATCTTCTAAACCATTCCAAGATTGGTACGTTACTTCTTTACCACCAAATACAACCGCTTTTATTAAAGTATTGTCATCTACGTAAGCTCCTTGTAAGAAATAAGATTTTAAGTCTGCCGAAGCTCGGTCGATGTAACCATCTGAAACAATATTAGACAAACGACCAGCAATTTCAATATGATCGTTTAACAATCCTGTGCTAAATTTTACTGTATGCTTTCTGGTGTTGTAACTACCAAAAGAATTTGAAATTTCGCCATAAGCATCCTTTGATACAGCATCTGTAAGCACATTGATACTTGCACCAAAAGCACCAGAACCATTGGTAGATGTACCAACACCACGTTGTAGCTGTAAACTTTCTACAGAAGATGCTATGTCTCCTAAATTAACCCAAAATGTTCCTAAAGATTCTGCATCATTATAAGGTATACCATTAATAGTTACATTAGTAGATTGTGGACTCACACCTCTTACCCTAATACCTGTATAACCTACACCTGCACCTGCATCTGTTGTGGTAACCACAGATGGTAAAAAATTTAACAACACAGGAATATCTTGCCCTAAATTACGTTTTGCAATCTCTTCTTTAGTGACATTAGAATGTGTAATCGGCGCTTTTTCCCTTACACGAACTGCTTTTACTAAAACTTCATCTAGTTTTTCTGTTTTAGTACTGTCTTGCTGTTTTTCTTGTCCATAAGCTGAACAAAGGCTTAAAATAAAAATGAAAAGTGATAATCTCTGTCGTTTTGTTTTTAAGAGATTGTTGAATAAGTTTTTCATTACGACTATAAATTTATAATCGAATAAAAAGAGGTAATTATTCTTTGTTAATAATTGATTTTGTGATGATACCATACTGAAACAAGTTCAGTATGACAAGTCATCTTAAATTCCTAAACAGCATTACCTGTTCTAGGTTCAATGGGTATGATCTCAGCCACTTATTGGCACCCCTTTTTTGAGAACGGTGCAAAGATAAAACCTATTTACGATTTTTGATTTACGATTTACGATTTTTTTGAATTTTGAATACTAATCGATTTTTGGAGGTTTTCTATTTGCCTTTTTTTCAGCGTTTTTACGTTTGGTATCGAGGCGCTTTCGTTTTACCGCTTTAGGCACTTTGGTGGGTTTACGCTCCTTTTCTTCTTTTAATCCTTCAACAACAAGATCTAAAAACTTTTGAGTGACTAAAGCTTTGTTTCTAAACTGGCTTCGGCTTTCGCTAGAATCTAAGATTAAAACACCTTGTTTGTTCAACCTATTCTGAAAATACTCAGCCAAGCGTGATTTTTCGTCGTCTGTAAATTGTTCTGAAGCTTCGAGATTAAAGTAGAGCACTACTTTTGAAGCTACTTTGTTGACATTCTGTCCTCCACTACCTGAGCTTCTGACAGCTTTATAAGTTAATTCAGATTTTAAGGCTGCAACATCCACAATTAGTCTATTTGGTGTGGTGCTTTTAGTAAGTCATTTACTGTTTTTACTGGGTTGAATGTAATGATTGGCACCTCAACAAAAATAGTGTTCCAATGTGCCATACTACCATTCCAAAGCCCAGGTAATTCTAATGCTTTCAAATCTTTTCCTAGTTTGGTTTTCGCCGTAATAAATGCTGCATTATGATCCACAAAATCTTCTAAATCAAACTTTTCTCCTTTGTAGTTTTTTACACCACAAACCAAATCAACTGGGTTAAAGTGTGTTGCATTGGTTAGGATGTCCTTCTGACCTTTATTCTTTAGATTTATTTGCGCAGATTCTACAATTTGCAAAGACAGATTTCCATAGATATCTCTTACCCAAAAAGGTCCACCACCTGGTTCACCCTCATTCTTTACCATACCGCAAATTCGGATTGGTCTATTCAATTTTTCTTTCAGGTATTCAATCTTATATTTATCTAAATATTTCTTGTATTCACCAGAAATTTTAACACACATTTCATTGGTTAAAAAGGTTTCAACCATTTCAAACTCTTTATCCGAAATACGTTCTTGATCCAACACTCTAAGACATTCAAATGACTTGGTTTGAAGTTTCAATAAAATACCTGCAAGCACCTTCTTATACTTTGCAACTTCTTCTTTGTATTGTTTTACAACCACATTATCTATATTCTTTATGAATATAACGTCAGAATCTAAGGTGTTTAAGTTTTTTAATAATGCACCATGGCCAGATGGTCTAAAGAGCAATGTGTCATCATCGTTTCTAAAAGGTATGTCCTTTGGTGTAACTGCTATAGTATCTGTGGATTCTTGTTGGTAAGAAAATGAAATATTGAATGATACTCCTGTGTTTTCCTCAACATATTCTTCAATACGTCTAAACTCTTCTGTGAATTTATCTCTGTAATTCTCTGAAATTGTAAAATGAAGCTCCGCTTTCTTATCATTTGAAGCATACAATGCTGCTTCGTACAAATGCTCTTCAAACGCTGTTGAAATATAGCCGTTTTTGTACTTGTGGAATGGAAGTAACCCTTTTGGGGAATTACCAAAATTAAGTTCGTCTTCACCAAGCATAATTTGCACAAAGTGGACTGCCTTGTCTTGTGTAGATAAGGTTTTGAAATCAATTCCTTTTTCATGTAAGCGTTCTAAAACTTGCTCATAAAATGGAAATTTCTCTAAACCAACCAGAAAAAAAGCTAAATCCTTTGAATCATTCTTATTAATAAAAGAGTTTAATGATTCTTTTTGAGGATTATAGTCCTTTAAAAACTTAAATAAAAACTTAAACATTCTAGTTGCTGCACCAGAAGCAGGCACAAATTTGAGAAGTGACAAGCCTTTTTTATTGTTATCAAAATGAGAAGTAGCTTCTTCTTTTTCTTCATCCGACAAAGCTAATATGCCATTATCTATTGTAGCTGCTGCAGCAATATTTGTAAATGGAATTCCGGTTTTAAACAATTCTATTTGAGACTCTACTTGGTTTACCGTAAGTCCTTTCTCCTCTATTTGTTTAATGTCGTTTTTTGTAAAACTCATTTTTTATTTTTAAGTAGGTTATCAATATGTTCAACTGCTTTTTTTAAGCGCTCTTCTTTATTTCCTTTTAACAGAACATATGGTCTGTTGTATTTAATTAAAGCGTTTTCAAATGCTTTGAACATTCGTTCTCTTTCATTGGGTTTATCTCTTAAATCGTCTTTTTCCCAAGGTGTGTCAATATAGGTTAAAAAATAAAGGTCATACGAATTTTTTAGAGCATGTGCTTCTAAAATCGGGTCACATGTACCAGAGTAATATGCTTCGCTATACACCTTAGTTTCAAGTATATCTGTATCGCAAATAAGCACTGAATCTGTTTTTTTAGCCAAGTCATTTTCTAATTTCATTTGACCAATGGCTATTGGCAATAAATCGTGAGGCTCACATGTTTTTCTTTCGTTATTCCATTTATTTTGCAAATAGTCTCGTGCATATTCTGGCACCCAAACCGAATTATAATGTCTGGCTAATTGTCTAGAAAGTGTTGTTTTTCCTGTAGATTCTGGACCAAATAACACAACTTTTATGCAGTTGCTTGGTTGCTGTTTAAGCTTTTCTTCCATGCAATATATCCTTGAATTGCTAATACTGTAAAGATAAGATATTGCAATGACAACATCCCTAAACCTCTATATGCATATAATGGTATTGTTATAAGATCACCAATAATCCATAATGTCCAATTCTCAAGCTTTTTGGTTGCCATATACCACATTGCTGTAAAGAAGATCCCTGAAGTTACAATATCAATATAATTAGGTATTTCTAACTTATACTCAAATCCTACATAAACGAGATACGTAATAAGCATTGTGAGTAAAAATAGACCTATACCAATTTGTTTCTCTTTAGTGTTTGTTCTAGAAATAGGCACAATGTATTTATCATTTTTCTTGCGAGACCAATTCCACCATCCATAAATACTCATAATTGAATAGTAAAAGTTCATCATCATATCTCCCAAATACTTATTTACATACAATAAATAAACCGTAATAACAGTACAAATAATACCTGTTGGGTACACAAGTATATTTTCCTTTTTTGCATACCAAACACTTGCTATACCAAACACAAAAGCAACCGCTTCTAATACTATTTGATTGGTTGGTGTATTTTGATAAGCATCAAGAAAAAAATCAAAAATGTGGTTCATATTTGCTTCTATTAGTTTTTACAACTTTCATGGTGAGTACACTAATATCCGTATTTTCAAAAGATGTTTCAATAGCTTCAGTCAGAAAAGACATTAGTTCATTAATCTCCCCAAAAATCTGAGTACTTAAAGGGTTTTCCAAAACTTTGAATTTTGAAGCTCTTAATACCTTGATAAAATCTATGATATGAGCTTCATAATCGTCTTGTAATGGTGATAAGGTTAAGTCTACTGATATTTGCATGATTATGATTTTAGTTGTTCAAAAAAATGTTGATTATTCTCAAAGGCAGTGCCAATGACCACAAGATTGGCTCCTGCTTCATACGCTGCTTCTAATTGTGCTTTGGATCTAATACCTCCGCCAACAATAAGAGGTATGTTTAATTCCTGTTTTACTGCTGAAATAATTTCAGGCTCTATAGGATGCGTTGCTCCGCTTCCAGCTTCAAGGTAGATTAATTGCATGCCTAAAAACGCTCCTGCTTTAGCTGTATTAACAATATGTTGTTTATTAGTTCTACCTAAAGGTTTGGTATTGCTTACACGTTCTACGGCAGTTTGCTTTCCATTTTCAATAAGAATATATCCTGTTGGAAGCACTTCAAGTTGTGTTTTGGCTAATTTAGAAACCGCTTCTACATGTTTACCAATGAGATAATCCGGATTTCGACCTGAAATTAAAGACAAAAACAGAAGACCATCAGCTTTATCCGTAATTTGAGTTACATCTCCTGGAAACAAAATTATAGGTAACTCTGTATGATGTTTGATAGCTTTTACCAAAACTTCTGTAACACCTTCATCCACTTCACTGCCTCCAACAAAAATGTGAGTTGCTATGGATTGATTGATTTTTGCTACAACACCTTCAATCGTATTAAGTTCTGTTTTATCCGGATCGATTAAAACAGCAAGCAACCTTTTACCTTCTGCTATAGAAGTTTTTATGTGAGAATAGATGGTCATAGACTAAGGAACGACGTATGCACATGTAAAGCCTTCAAACTCTAAAAACGCAGTATTGTATCTGTATTTCCTGCCTTTATAATCTATCCAAGCAATAGTTTCTCCATCATCGAACGTGAATGGAATTACTAAAAAATGTTCTTTAAATAACATGCCAGGTGTTGCAAAAAGTTTATACAACGATTCTTTTATTCCCCAAATCACAGTAAGTTTATTGATGTAGTCGTCAGCAGATTTGTCGAGATAATTAAACTCATAGTCCACGAACTTATGAGCAATTACCGCAATTTTATCGCGCTGCATTTCAATATCTATACCGACTTCCTTATCACTAACAATAACACCTGAAAAGGTAAAACTGTGTGTTATAGAAACATGCTTACCATCTTTAAGGTGCGGTTTTCCGTTATCATCATAAAATAAATCCTGGTCTGTGTAACCAAACTCACGAAGCAAATGCCTAACGCTTAAAAAACCACGTTGGTGCAATTCACTTTTCATTCCTAAAACACGCTCGAAGCTTTGAGGTTTTAAGTCTAAAGGTTCAAATAGCTCATCATAAGATTCTTCAATCTTCCAGATTTTAACAGTAGTTTGTGAATTTACACTAATGGATTTATAGAGTGGCATTTAATATTCTAAAAGCTATTGATTATCTTTGCATCGCCTAAGGCAGATTTAGCATTTGTTTGTGGACGAATTTAACCAATTCAAGGCTAAACCCAAAGGCAAACAATTTAAAAAAGAAAGAAAAGAAATGAGTACAAAAACAGTTGCTTACGTACCAAATAAGGTAAAAGACATGTCGCTTGCGGCTTGGGGAAGAAAAGAAATTGAATTAGCCGAAGCAGAAATGCCAGGTTTAATGAGCTTACGTGAAGAATATAAAGACGATCAACCTTTAAAAGGTGCACGTATTGCTGGTTGTTTACACATGACCATTCAAACTGCAGTTTTAATTGAAACATTACAAGCTTTAGGTGCAGAAGTAACTTGGAGTAGCTGTAATATTTTCTCTACGCAAGATCAAGCTGCTGCTGCAATTGCTGAAGCTGGAACAGCTGTTTATGCTTGGAAAGATATGACAGAAGAAGAGTTTGATTGGTGTATAGAGCAAACTTTATTTTTTGGAGAAGATCGTAAACCATTAAACATGATTTTAGATGATGGTGGAGATTTAACTAACATGGTTTTAGATAAATACCCAGAATTAGCTTCTGGTATTAAAGGTTTATCTGAAGAAACTACAACTGGTGTACACCGTTTATACGAGCGTGTTAAAAACGGAACATTGCCAATGCCTGCTATTAACGTAAACGACTCGGTAACAAAATCTAAATTTGATAACAAATACGGTTGTCGCGAAAGTGCTGTAGATGCTATACGTCGTGCAACAGACGTGATGTTAGCTGGAAAGCGCGTTGTTGTTTGTGGTTACGGAGATGTTGGTAAAGGTACAGCTGCCTCTTTTAAAGGTGCTGGGAGTATCGTAACAGTAACTGAAATTGACCCAATCTGTGCGTTACAAGCTGCAATGGACGGTTTTGAAGTTAAAAAATTAGAAACTGTTGTTGGTAATGCAGATATCGTAATTACTACAACTGGAAACAAAGACATTGTACGTGCAGAGCACTTTAAAGCAATGAAAGATAAAACCATAGTATGTAACATTGGTCATTTTGATAACGAAATACAAATGGCTTGGTTAAATGAAAACTACGGTAATACTAAGAATACTATCAAACCACAAGTAGATAAATATACTATTGATGGTAATGATATTATTGTTTTAGCAGAAGGACGCTTAGTAAACTTAGGTTGTGCAACTGGTCATCCAAGTTTTGTAATGAGCAACTCTTTTACTAACCAAACGTTAGCTCAAATCGAGCTTTGGAATCATTCTGATAAGTACGAAAACGAAGTATATATGCTACCAAAACATTTAGATGAAAAAGTAGCTGCATTACACTTAGAAAAAATTGGTGTAGAGCTTACTGAGTTAAAACCAGATCAAGCTAAATATATTGGTGTAGAAGTTGAAGGTCCTTTTAAACCTGAGCATTATAGATATTAAGACTTCTTGCGAAAGCAGGAATCTCAAATTCTAAATATTAAATCCCAAGCAGTAATGTTTGGGATTTTTTTTAGCAAAGTAAACCCTAAAATCATTGATTCTCGATACAAAATTCTTTGTCAAGAATTTCACTCGAACTGACGTCTCAACTTCAATGTATTTCATAAAAAAACCTCACAAACATGAGTGATTGTGAGGTTCAATTTTATAAACTATATATTACTACTTCTTCGGATGCACTAACTTCATCTCATCAATTAAGTGTTTTGCACCTGCATATTTATCGACTATGAAAAGCACATAGCGTAAATCTACCATTATGTTTCGGCAGATTTCAGGGTCATAGTTCATATCGCTCATTGTACCTTCCCAAACACGGTCAAAATTTAAACCTACTAAGTTTCCTTCGGCATCAATAGCAGGACTACCGGAATTTCCACCAGTCGTATGGTTTGTTCCCAAAAAGCACACTGGCACTTTTCCGTTTTTATCAGCATACGGACCATAATCCTTAGTATTGTATAGGTCTAAAAGTTTCTGTGGCACATCAAACTCATAATCACCTGGCACATACTTTTCCACCACACCTTCTAAATAAGTTACAGGACTGTAATACACAGCATCTCTTGGTGAATACCCTCTAACCTGACCATAAGTAACACGCAACGTACTATTTGCATCAGGGAAATAACGCTCATTTGGTAAAGCTTTCATTAAAGCTGTCATATACTCAGTTTGTAATGCTGAAATGGCTTCATTTTTTTGTTGAAATTCTGCATCAATCGTAGTAAAAAATTCATCAATGATAGGTTTTGCATAAGCATAAGCCGCATCATCATTTAAGTTTTTAATCACAGTTTCTGCATCTCCTTCTAATAATTTTAAAGCTGAATCTAAATCCGTAAAGGCGGTTTTATCATATATAGAAGCATCAACTGGTTTTCCATATAGCGGCATTACATTTAAGTACACACCTTTGTCTACATTGGCATCAAAGTTTTTCAGAATACCTTCAAAACGGCCTTTTAAACTTGCTTTGGCACGTTCTAAACTTTCAGGATTTGCCAATAGCGCTTGTTCAACCTGATACGCTCTAAAAGTCATTTGCATCAATTCACTTGTTACCAAAAAGACTTCAACAAAATTTCTTCGTTTAATATTTATTGGACCAAATTCTTTGTAAAGCTTATCAAACTCAGGTAAAATATGACCATACTTTGCTTCTAGTCCCTTTTCCTTTAATGCTTTTTTAAAAGTTGTTTCAAATTCACGACGTTTTGCAACAGCATCACTTTTTTCGATTCCTAAGTTTTCTCCAATCCATTTTTTCCAGGCATTTGCAATTCTCGCTTGTTTTGATGCATACTTAATACGCACCTCATCGCTCGCTTTCATATTGGCATCAATCACTTTTAAAGCCGCTTCCCTAATTTCGATATTTGTTGGATTGAATTCCTTAGTGATATGCTCAATGGCTACAGCTGGTAAATACTCATTAGTACGACCAGGAAAGCCAAAAACCATTGTAAAATCACCTTCTTCAACACCATCTAACGACACAGGTAAATAATGCTTTGGCTTGTAAGGCACATTGTCTTTGCTGTATTTTGCTGGTCTGTTATTCTTATCAGCATAAATTCTGAACATAGAAAAATCGCCTGTATGTCTTGGAAACACCCAGTTATCTGTATCGCTACCAAACTTACCAATACTACTTGGTGGCGCACCAACTAGTCTTATGTCTTCAAAACGCTCAGTTACAAATAAGAAATATTGATTGCCTTCGTAAAACGACTTTGTTTTAACGTCTTGCCAATTTTCTTTTGGCCAAGATGCCATTGCTGAATTACTATTTCTGGTGATTAAGGATTGCTTTTCCTTTTCGGACATAGTATCGTTTACACCATTTAAAACCGTATCTGTAACATCGTGAATACTTACTATAAACTCAATAAACAACCCTTCATTTGGCAGTTCCTCTTCTAGCGACATTGCCCAAAATCCATTTTTTATGTAATCGTTTTCTAAAGACGAATGCGACTGAATCTGGCTAAATCCACAGTGATGATTGGTAAGCACCAAACCTTTGTCTGAAATCACTTCGCTGGTACAACCACCATTAAAATGACCAATAGCGTCCTTAAGACTAGAATTGTTAACATCGTAAATGTCTTTGGCAGTTAATTTACTACCAAGGCTTTGCATTTCGTCTTCATTCATTCCTTCTAAAAGTGAGGGAATCCACATACCACCTTGTTGAGCAGACACCTGAAAGACAACGAAAAAACAGAGTAATTTTATTAATCGCATAGTATATATTTTATTGATTTTGTAAAGATAGAAAGAATGTTAAAACCAATTCCCAACTAGATGTTAAGCCTTTCATTTAATATCCATTTTTTAAGCAGACTCGCGTTTGTTGTAATCTCAGCAAAAACATAGATGTTAGAACTAAAGCAAGGCGAAGTTTCTGCCAACTCAATAACCACCTGATCTACACAATAGCTCGAATGTAAAAAATAGGGCACCTTATCCTTTAGCAACACATAACCAACGTGATTATCCAAACCCACAAAGTAAAGTCCGTCTTTGTAAACCAGATTCAGCTTCTGATTAAGCTCTTCAAAAGTTAAATTTGAAAAGACTTTAAGCGCATTTTTAGGCTGCAACAGTTTCGCCTCGTCCAATCCTGCAGCTTGTGCCATTTTATATCGATTAAGGTTAAAGCCCAAATGTTTCAAGGTTGTAGACACAAAATAACCACAAGCTATTTCACCATTTTTTGGTATGTTGGTATGTCCATTAAAATCCCATTCTGTTCCGTACCAATGCGGCACAATATCATTTAATAATTTAGAATACATATACCTCGAAACCGAGTCTAAAGCTTTGTTCGGATTACTGTGATATAAATTTTTAAAGTAGGCTTTATCTATTGTGATTTGCTGAAGAATTGAAGTATAATTCCCTTTGGGTTTAAAATTAAGTTTCAATTTTGAAGAATCCATTTTAATATCGTCAACAGGCCCAATGACTTCAACAATTTCTGATTGAATCTCTGTTTGAAAAACCTCAACTTGATTGCCTCTCTTGTGCTGACAATTAAGAAGTGTTAAAAAAGCAAGTAAAGCGGTTAATTTAGACATAAAAGCAAAACGAAATACTTTAAGATTTAGTATCTTTCAATCTATGCAACATCAATCTAAACTACCCAATGTAGGCACAACCATTTTTACGGTAATGAGTGCTTTGGCCAACGAATATAAAGCCCTAAACCTATCGCAAGGCTTCCCAAATTATCCTAGCCCACAACTATTAAACGATCTGGTTACCAATGCTATGAACAGTGGCTACAACCAGTACGCACCAATGGCTGGAAATCTAGATTTGCGATTGGCTATTGCGAATAAATTTCAACAACTTTACAATACAAGTTACCATCCAGATACCGAAATTACGGTTACTGCTGGTGCAACTCAGGCTATTTACACTATCATTTCGGCATTTGTAAAGCCGAATGACGAAGTCATCATTTTTAAACCTGCTTACGATTGCTACCAACCAGCTATTGAAGTTAATGGCGGAAAGACGATTCCTATTCAATTATCTGCACCAGATTATCGTGTGAATTGGGACGAAGTGGCTTCAAAAATTTCGTCTAAAACCAAGGTGATAATCATCAATACACCTCATAATCCTAGTGGTACCATTTGGCCTGAAGAAGATATGCTTCAGCTTGAAAAATTAACCAAAGACACCGACATCATCGTTTTAAGTGACGAAGTATATGAGCATATTGTTTTTGATGGCGAACAGCATCATAGTGCTTGCAAGTTTCCCGATTTAAAAGCACGAAGTTTTATTACGGCTTCCTTCGGAAAAACATTTCATAACACAGGTTGGAAAATTGGCTACTGCTGCGCGCCTGAAGGTTTAATGAACGAGTTTAGGAAAGTACATCAGTTCAATGTGTTTTCTGTGAATCATCCTGCTCAAAAAGGCATTTCAGATTATATGACTGATGCCGCAACTTATCTTGGTTTGAATAATTTCTTTCAGCAAAAACGTGATTTATTTTTGAATTTAATCACAGAATCTCGCTTTAAATTTACACCTTCAAAAGGCACGTATTTTCAGGTTTTAGATTATTCTGAAATTACCGACGAACACGATGTGGATTTTGCAAAACGATTAACTAAAGAATTCAAAATAGCTTCAATTCCGCTTTCGGTTTTTAATGAAAATAGCAAAGATGACAAGGTACTGCGATTTTGTTTTGCTAAGACAGATGAAACTTTAATAAAAGCTTCAGAAATTTTATGCAGAATTTAAGTTACTTTTCGTTATGTTTTGTGTCTTAAATACAGAACTCAAAAACAAATACAACAATGAAAAATTACATTATACTATTATTATTAGCGTTTTCTTTAACCGGTTTTGCTCAGGAGGTAAAGAAAGATGAAAAAACATATGAAGTAAAAAAGGAAAAAATATTCTTGAATGGTGAAGACGTTACCGCAACTTTGAGCATAGAAGAAAAAGAGGTGATTTTTAAGAAAGCTGCAATTATTTCAGAAAAACTAAAACAAGCAGAAAACGCACAAAAAGCAGCCGAAAAACTAGAAAAAGAGAGGAAAAAAGCTGAAAAAGCGCAAAAAAAGGCCGAGAAAGCGCAAAAGAAAGCTGAAAAAGAATTAAAGAAAAAAGAAAAACTTCAGAAGAATTATAAAAAGGCACAAGACAATCTTAAAAAAGCCCAAAAGAAGTACGAAAAATTAAAAAAGAAAGGTAAATTGTCTCCTGAAGATGAAGGTAAGTGGTTAGAAAAAATAGAAAAGCTTACCGAAAAAGTAGACAAAGCCAAACGAAAATTATAAATGACAAACGACACACTAAACGTTGCATTAGTACAAACCTCTTTAGTTTGGGAAAACCCAAAAGCTAATAGAACACATATAGAAGATAAGGTCAGCTCCATTACAGCTGACCTTATTGTTTTACCAGAAATGTTTAGTTCTGGTTTTACTATGAATGCGTCTGAGGTAGCAGAAACTATGGATGGTGAGACTATTGCTTGGCTAAAAGCATTATCTAAAACTAAAAATGCAGCAATCGTTGGTAGTTTGGTCATTAAAGAAAATGAGAATTACTATAATCGTTTAGTGTTTGTAGAACCAAACGGAACATTAACAACCTACGATAAACGACATACATTTACTTTGGCTGGCGAACACAAGGTGTACACAGCTGGCTCAGAAAAAACAATTATCGATTATAAAGGATTTAAGATTTGCCCTTTAGTCTGCTACGATTTACGTTTCCCAGTTTGGGCAAGAAACTCTGAAAATTATGATGTACTCATCTATGTGGCTAACTGGCCAAAAGTGCGCATTGCAGCTTGGGATGCCCTTCTTAAAGCGCGCGCTATAGAAAACATGAGTTACTGCATTGGTGTAAACCGAGTTGGCTTAGATGGTAATAATTACGAATATTCTGGGCACTCGGCAGTTTATGATGTTTTAGGACATCGTATGGATAGCATACCTGAAAGCACAGAAACTGTTGAAGTGATAACTCTAGAAAAATCTCATATTACCAAATACCGAGAAAGACTTGGATTCTTAAAGGACAGGGATAATTTTAATCTAGAAGTGTAAACTCATAAATAAAATCGAAGCTTGCCCTTACTTCTTCAAGTTGTGAGGATGGCATGTAGCTTACGCGTTCTGGCTGTATACCTAATAAGTAATTTCCCGTATCGTATTCACCATTCTCATTAGTGTCGTAAATCACTCTAATATCATATAGTTTCGGTACCACGTTAGTAAAATCTACTACTGGCGATTCAGTGGTGTAACGCTCATATTCAACTTCTCCCTTGTTATTCACCATCTGTACAATTAGCGGAAATTTGGCATTTATTAATTTAACTCTAATATTTCCATACTCAGACTTCATTTTAGGGTTAATAGATTCAACTATCGTATCCTTATTGATATTGCCATAGAAATCTGTAAATGTTCCTGGTAATATTTTGATAGAATATTTTTGTCCTTCTTCTTTTTTGAATGGCACCTTAAATTGATTTAATATTGAATCATATTCTGTATTAAACTTTACAGCGACAGAATCTTTATCTATTAAACTTATTTTAGAAACATCTATGTTTTCTATAGGTGTTGTTGCTTCTAGAGTAAAATGCTTATCATAGTTTAGACCTCTTGGTGAAACTATTTTAGTGCTTAATGTATCTGCATCAAGACTTCTAAAACGATGCTTAAATGTATCTACATATTTTTCATTAGAAACAATAAAGAAGGTGGTATCAATTTCAAACTTTGGTTTATACCAATAGTAAAGTGTATCAGTAACTTTATCTTTAGTGATTCTTGTTGTATAACCTTCTGGTGTATCACCCAAAACTTCTATTCGTATGTTTTCATAACTCCCTTCGTAAGGAAACATGATTCTGGTTTCTCCTTCTTGTTTTGGCTTTACAGCCTTAAAATTAACCTTCTCTTTAAATAGTGTAAGCTTATGATCCTTATCTGTTGGCACAGTAATATAATCTTCATAAAATCCAATCTTATCATTTTTTTGATCAAAGGTGTAATTGCTATTCTTATCCTTTAACGCAATGAGTTTATAAGTGCCAGCTTTTATATTATCTATACTAAAAGTGGTAACACTGTCTAAAGTATTAGTTATATATCTAGGCTTTTCTTTGTAGACTATAGAATCTGAATATGTAGAATCTACCTCATACAACATCACAGAAATAAAAGTTTCAGGTTTCTTAAGGAGCGCATCTTCAACATACCCTTTTACAGAAAGTGAATCTATTGTATCTCCTGTAGAAAATACGTAGCGATAATAAGGATAAGGATTCTCTTCATTATTATCTACAATGCTTTCACCAAAATTAAAAGCATAAGTTGTATTAGGTTGTAACGTATCTTTAATTTTTATAGAAATATACTTACTTGCTCCGCCCATCGGATAAACAACAGGATCTGTATCTATTGGTGGCGAAATAATAAGTTGCTTTCTTAAATCCTTAATCTTAACATACTCGTTAAAGGTTATTCGTATTTCATCACCTTTAAAGTTGGTTGAGAAATTCTTCGGGCTTTCATTGGTAATTACTGGTGGCTCCATATCCTTCTCACCACCAGAAGGAGAACCACGATTTGCACAGCTAACAATTACTAATGCCATGGAAACAATGCCTAAAATTCGTGTGAGATATTGACGCATTTAATAAGAGTTATTTTGCACAAAGAAACAATTTTTAAACTATAGAAACGAAAAAATCAATCGGCAATTGCCATAGTAGCAAGACTTAACTTAATATTATCAATTTTTAACAATTCCATTGCACAAGCTTCTGCAGTTGCACCTGTTGTAATTATATCGTCTACAAGTAAAATATGCTTTCCTCTCAACAATAGGTTATCATTTATTGCAAAAACAGCACCATCATCATTCCATCTAGATAACCTCCCTTTAAACACTTTTGTTTTTGTTGCTTTAGTCTTTATGAGTACCGAATCCATATAATCGGCATTGAGAGCATTAGCTATTGCTTTTCCAAATTGTTCAACTTGATTATAACCTCGTTGTCGTAACTTAGTTTTGTAAAGCGGTACAGGCACAACAACATCTATTTGATTGTAAGTCTCTATAGTTTTTAGTTCTGCACCTAACCATGTACCCAAAAAACCACTTATATCTTGATGCCCTCTATATTTTAGATTATGAAGTAGCTGTTGTACCATACCTTTTTTTGAAAAGTGAAGAAGCGCCGTGGCTTGTTCCAACTTTACACGTCCATAGACTACTTTTTTAACGTTATCTGCATTTTCAAAATGAAAATTTGTTATAGGTAAATCATGTCTGCATTTCGTACAAATAACTAATTCATTATCTGCCAAAACATTATTACATGCTTCACAAACTTGAGGGAAGAATAAGTTTAACAAATTTTTTACCACTTAATCGAATAAAATAAAAATGCACTTCAATATACTCTAATTTCGCTTCATCTAAGAAATTAATGATGATAGTTAACCCTCAATTATTTAACTACAGATTAATTATAAGTTCTTTATTAGTTGTTTTAACTGTTTTAGGTGTATATAGTTTTACTAATTACAAATCCCTGAAATCCTACGCAGAATTCCTAAAACAAGAAAAGGTTTTGATAGAAAAAGAACTATCAGAAATCATAGTAAGTTATGACGAACTAAGCCAAGATTATGATCTAATGTCTTCCCAGCTCCAAGAAGCAAAACTAGAAACTAAAATTGTTTTAGATTCTTTAAGATTATTAAAAAGTGACTTATCAATAATCACAAAGTTTAAAGGCCAACTCTCAGTTCTAAAAACTAAGAGTAGAGTATTATTAGCTACCGTAGATTCTCTAAACTCTGCAAATATAAAGTTGCAGAAAGAGAAACGCTATGCTATGAATACCATTAAAAACAATAACCTTACAATCAATGCTTTAGAAGAAGTCAATGACTCTCTTAACGAAACCATTGATAATGCAGCTGTTTTAAGAGCTAATAACATTAGTGTCGAAACCTTTAAAATTAATAATTCTAAAAAGAAAGCTTCAATAAGAGCCAGACGCGTTAACGCTATGGATGTTTGCATATCACTAACTGAAAACCCATTAACTGAAAAGGGAAATAAAGATATTTATATTCAAATTGTAAGTCCAGATAACAATATCATTGCAGACAAGGGTGAAGTTTTTTTCAATGACACCTCTTTGATTTACAGCAAAAAGAAAAACATAAACTTTGATAATAAAAATTTAAATATCTGTACTACCGTTGCTACTTACAAAGATGACAGACCTCTAAAAAAGGGAACTTATTTTGTAAACGTTTTTCATGAAAACAGAAAACTAGGAAGTACCAGTATAGAATTAAAATAGATCAATCTCATTATTTTTAAAAAACCGCTCAATTAATTTGAGCGGTTTTTTATTTTTGTGCCATGGCAAACGACGACAAATTCAAAAAGGTAATCTCTCACGCTAAGGAGTATGGTTACGTATTTCAGAGCAGCGAAATCTATGATGGTTTAAGTGCTGTATACGATTATGCACAAAACGGTGCAGAATTAAAGAAAAATATTAGAGACTATTGGTGGAAAGCCATGGTACAAATGCACGATAATATTGTAGGTATAGATGCTGCAATTTTTATGCACCCAACCACATGGAAAGCTTCTGGACACGTTGATGCATTTAACGACCCTTTAATTGACAATAAAGACTCTAAAAAACGTTATAGAGCAGATGTTTTAGTAGAAGATTATTGTGCTAAAATTGAAGCTAAAATAGACAAGGAAGTTAAAAAGGCCGAAAAACGTTTTGGTGATGCTTTTAATAAAGAAGAATTTGTATCTACTAATGGTCGCGTACTTGGTTACCAAGAAAAAATAGATACGATCCTTAAGCGTTTAGGTCAGTCTTTAGAAAAAGAAGATTTAGCAGATGTAAAAGCCTTAATTGAAGAATTAGAAATTGCCGATCCATTAACAGGAAGTCGTAACTGGACTGACGTAAAGCAGTTCAACCTTATGTTTGGTACTAAGCTTGGAGCTTCTGCAGATACTGCTATGGATTTATATCTTAGACCTGAAACAGCACAAGGTATTTTTGTAAACTTCCTAAATGTTCAGAAAACTGGACGACTAAAAATTCCTTTTGGAATTGCACAAACAGGTAAAGCCTTTAGAAATGAAATTGTTGCGAGACAGTTTATTTTTAGAATGCGCGAGTTTGAACAAATGGAAATGCAATACTTTATCAAACCTGGCACACAAAAAGAATGGTTTGACTATTGGAAAGAAACGCGTTTAAAATGGCATAAGTCCTTAGGAATGGGAGACGAAAACTATCGCTTCCACGACCATGAGAAATTAGCACACTACGCAGATGCTGCTACAGATATAGAGTTTAATTTCCCATTTGGTTTTAAAGAGTTGGAAGGTATTCACTCGCGTACAGATTTCGATTTAAAACAACACGAAGAATACTCTGGTAAAAAGCTGCAATACTTCGATCATGAAGATAATGAAAGCTACACACCATATGTATTAGAAACTTCAATAGGTTTAGATCGTATGTTCTTAGCCGTTTTCTCTAATAGTTTACAAGACGAAAGCTTAGAAGACGGAAGTGAAAGAACAGTACTAAAACTTCCTGCGGTATTAGCACCAACTAAAGCTGCTATTCTACCTCTAGTAAGAAAAGATGAAGGGTTGACCAAAATGGCAAAAGACATTGTTGACGATCTTAAATGGGATTTCAATGTGGTTTATGATGAGAAAGATGCTGTAGGTAGACGTTACAGAAGACAAGATGCTGCTGGCACACCGTTTTGTATTACGGTAGATGGCGAAAGTTTAGAAGATAATACGGTAACTATTCGTCATAGAGATACTATGGAGCAAAAGCGTGTTAAGGTTGAAGACTTAAGGGATATCATCAAAAAAGAAGTTGATGTTAAGGAATGGTTGATGAAGATGAAATAATTCTAACACATTCTCAAAACACAAAAGCCCGAAACAGTAAAGTTTCGGGCTTTTTTATTACACTATTTTCTGTGCCAAATATTTTGCGTCTTTTTTAATGCCACCCAAGGTAGCAGATCCACGTGTGTGCAACCAAGGTAATCCAATAAAATAAAGTCCTTTTGTGGTACTAATACCTCTATGATGTTTTGGATAACCATCTTTAGTCAGTTCAATATTATTTATCCATTTAAAATTTGGTTTATAACCTGTCGCCCAAATAATGTTTTTAACATCGTCTAACTCCTTTTTAATCGTCTTTATCGTATTACCTTCAGCATTGATAGTATAGCCAACAGGCAAAACATTATCACGCTTAATAATAGATTTTACATCTGTACCAATAATTGGTTGTTTAGAATTACTAATCTTTTTACCAATCCAAGAATCTTTACTAAAACTTAAAAAACCTGTTATGGTAAACCACCACCAAAGTGTTTTACCTAGAATTTCTTGAGGCAACGTTCTTATATCTGTATTCCCAGAAAAATAAGTGGTGTTTTCTGTGTTTTTTGAAATTTCGTCTAAAATTTGAAATCCACTATCGCCTCCACCAACAACTAAGGTTTCACCATCCTGAAGTTGATCTGGATTCTTGTAATAATTACTATGAATTTGAAAAATATCCTCAGATATGTTATTATGAAATTTTGGTGTATATGGTATATGAAAAGGTCCTGTGGCTATAATAACTTCTTTACATTTCAAATCTCCCTTACTTGTTTTTATAATAAAACCATCATCAGATTTTTCAATACTTTCTGCCAATGTATTTAACTGAACCGGAAAATCAAATTTTGCTACATAAGCCTTAAAATAGTTAGCCACTTCATACTTATCTGGATAATGTCCTTTTGGAGCAGGAAAAGACATACCTTCAAGATGATTAAACTCGGTAGGAGTAAATAATTTTAAAGAATTCCAGCGATTAAGCCAAGATGCTCCAATTTCACTTTCTTTATCAATGATTAAAAAATCCTTATCGTTTTTCTTTAAATGATAAGCCATAGATAATCCTGCTTGTGCAGCACCTATTATTATAAAATCCTTCATTAATTGTTCTTGATGTTATGCGAGGAGTATACTGCTTTTAATACTTTTACACAAATAGAATTAGAAATAAGCCTTCAACTGAATAGTTCCTGTATGGATGGTTTTTGCTGTTTCAGTTTTACGACCAAAATAATTGAGGTTTAAATCTAAAAACTTTGTCAGCTTCTTTTGTGCCAATAAACTCCAGGTGAAGTTTTTTCCTGGCTGTAAACCTTCTAACATTTGGTATGCTACAGGTGTATTAGGATTGCCATCATATTCATTTTGAAACAAATTGAATTCACCCGTTAATGCAATTTTTGCAGCTTTATTGTAGGTAAAAGAAAACCCATAATTATTTTGTGATAATGCTTCTAAACTTCCAATAGTATTTTCTTTTGAGGTGTATTGATAGAAGACATCAAACTGCGCATTTTCACTAAATAAATAGGATAATTTAGGTTGAAAACGCTCTTCTTCAATCAGGTAATTTCTGTTAGCAAAGTTTTCACTAAGACTTTCATCTGTTCCAAAACTTGCCTGCGCATTTGCCAACCAATTAGTGGCGAATTTGTGGTTAAAATTAAACTGATGATTGGTGAGTTTATTTTCCTGAAAACCTATAGACAACAGACTTCTGCTTGTATTGGTTAAAAAAGTATAAGATGTGGTATAGCGCTGTTTTCCTCTGTTGTAAAAGAATACGTTTCTCACACTATTATTTAGTGCTAATTGGTTGTCTTCATCAGCTTCAAAAGGATTTAAATTAAAATTATTACCTTCTCTTCTAATCTTCCTATCAATGAGATAAGAGGTTTGATTGTAAAAATGAGAAAAGAACTTTTTTGTTTTATCCTCAGAACTGCTCCATTGCATAGGATTTATAGTCAACGTCTGGCTTAATCTATTTTGATGCGTCCGCACAAAAACCTGATTAGGCAATAAAACTCTTATATAACTACCTTGATCTGCAAATTGAGCAACTTCAAACTCATTGAGTTCTTGTATGCCGTTCTCGTTGTAATCAATCCATGTGTATGCACCTTGTCCTGCTTCTACCTCTACATAAGTAAAATCTTGCTGTGGTAATGTACCCGAATTGGTTTCAAAACTCGTATTCCAAAGCACAAGATTATTAAACAATTTTTGGTTGTAGTTTAATCTGCTGTTTAAACTCTGTTCGTCTTCAGAAGTGTCGTCTTCAGCCTTCAAACTTCTATAGTTCACAAAGAGCTGTAGATTGGTATTTTTATTCTGAATTAATCGTGATTTGAGATAATAGGTGTTTGAAGCATTTACACGCTCTAGATTATTATTCCGTAAACTATCATTAAAGCGTTTTATGTAACCAACCTCAGCATAGACTTTAGTACTATCACCTATTCCAACAAAGGCTTCGTATGCCGAAAATCGCTGACTTAATGGCGTTAATGAATCGGTAGCAATAACGGTTTGCTCATTGTCTTCTGTGGCAAATTTTGCACCAACCCATTTCTTGTTTTTGGCATATACCACACGATTATAAGACCTTAAAAAGGTGGAACGATTAATAGTGCTTTCGCTATTGAGAAAACTTGAATTTGTAAAAATCCTAAAATTACCCAAACGTAGGTCTGCCATAAGATTATGACGACTTCCGTTAAAATTGTTGGAGTAATCTAAATATTCAAAATTATAGGATGCAAATCCTTTTTTAGCATGTGACAATTGTAAGCCTGAAGTGAGCAAAAGTTGGTTTCCTAAAATAAAATTTCCTTGATCGTCTCTATTATCTTCAAGGTTCCAATCGCGATTAAATTCGGCTCTGTATAAACGTTGAATGGTTCTAAAATTCTCTTGAATAAAATCAGCATCAACTAATGCAGACAAATTCCAAAGGCTTTTGTGTTTAATTAACTTTTGATTCACTTTAAATTTCCCGGCAAAACCATCATTGTCATCATCATCTAAACTCGAAAATAAATTGATGTCATTTTTACTTCCTGCCAATTCAAAAAACACATCTGTTTTTTCAGTCGGTTGATAGTGACCATTGAGTACTGCAATTTGCAAGCGTTCTGGCGCTACGAGTTGCGTTACCGGCTCGTAATTTCCTTGCGGAACACCACCAATTGGCGCAACGTATTCAAAAATATTGTTCACAGCATTGTCGTTACTCAGTATATAATTCCCTTGATTTGTACCAACCAAGGTAAACCGAACTCGGAACAACTGGTCTTCTGGATTTTGAGAAAAGACAAAAATTTCCTCACCACCTACGATCTCTTTTCGGTAGAGAATTCTGTTTTCAGAAAACGATTCTTCTGTTACTGATGGCGCCACCATCAAATCCGTATCATCACCAGCATTTGCTAAAATCTCTGTTTGTTCGGTTGATAGATTTTGCTGCAACGGCTGATTTTTAGCATCACTTTCAGAATATACAGAGACGTTTAATTGTAACTTTTCAGTTTGAAAAGTGCTACCACCAAACACAGTAAATCTCGAATAATTTCGCTCACTAAACTGGTAATCTACAGTAATGCGCATTTCGGAAGTAATCGGATAGGTTGAGTTGAAAATAATCTCGCCAGCATTATAATCAATGATGTAATCATTATTTTCGCCGCGCTCTAAAGGCACACCATTAACATAAACGGTCTCGCTGCCAGAAACAATAAGCACAAACAACTCATTATTTGGCCCTCGTAATTTGTAAGGTCCTTGATTGCCTTCTTGAGCCGTAAATTGTGTTGTTGTAAACTGACCTCGTACGAGTGCTCCTGAAGCAAAAACCGAAGTCTTATCACTCAAGTTAGCATTAACCATTAAACCTTGCACACGCTTAGAAAAGTTAGCATAATAACTTTTGGTGTTCACTAGGTCTATATCACCTGCTCTTATGTTCCAATTATCACTAAAAAGTTCTATAAATACTTGATCAAACTCATCTAATCGCTGGGAATACCCACTTTCTTGCAACGGAATATTAGCATCTTGTATTGAAGCTCTGAGTGACACCTTATCGCTCAATTTACCAGAAATCTGCAAGTCGAGCTCACTATTTAGTACCGAATTTTGATTATTGCCAATCGTTACACCTCTTGAAATACTACCTGAAGTGGTTAAACCATCAAAAGGTGTAAAAACGTTTCGGTTTGAAGAGTTTTCTAACTTATACAAAGTTTCTATACCAGCGACCGAGCGGTCTACAATAACATCGTTATCTAATTGCTTATATACTTTTGTTATAAAATTTGGGTAGCGTAAATATTCAATATCAATAGAATCTATTTCAACCTGTTGATTAAACTTCAAAATAGATTTTGAAAAATCAACTTTATAAAGTATAGAATCAAGAACAACGCCTTGCTTAGTTTTCACAACAAACTTTGATGGATTTATACTTACAGAATCTATGAGAATTGAATCTGCTACAGCAACGCGTTTCTTTCTGTAATTACTCGATTTTTCTTGAGTAAAACCCAAAAAAGAAATCAATAACGTAATAAGAAATAGCGCTTTTTTCATATAAAATAATAACTGCCTAACGTTTGAAATATTTTATCGTTAAAAGCAGTATAAATTTATAGTGTAAAAGTACTCTATTATTTATTTTAGCAGAATACCGATAAATTTATCAAAAATCAGGAATTTAAAAACAAATGAAAATAGCTTCGTACAATGTTAATGGCATAAGAGCTGCCATAAATAAAGGTTTTATAGATTGGTTACAAGCCACAAATCCAGACGTAATTTGTTTACAGGAAATTAAAGCCATGGAAGACCAACTGGACTTAGAGCTCTTTACAAATGCAGGCTATGAATATAATTACTGGTTTAGCGCTCAAAAAAAAGGCTATAGTGGTGTTGCCATTCTTTGCAAAAAAGAACCAAATCATATTGAGTTTGGCACTGGTATAGAGTCTATGGACTTTGAAGGCAGAAACCTTAGAGTAGATTACGATGGCGTTTCTGTAATGAGCATGTATTTACCTTCTGGAACTAACGACGCAAGACTATCGCACAAGTTTGAATACATGGATTTAATTCATAATTATTTAAACGAGTTACAAAACGAAAAGCCAAATCTTGTGGTTTGTGGAGATTATAATATTTGCCATGAGCCTATAGATATTCATAACCCGAAAATGAAAGGTGTTTCTGGTTATTTACCTGAAGAACGTGAATGGTTAGGTAATTTTATTGACAGCGGATTTATTGATAGTTTTAGACATCTACATCCAGAAAAACAAGAATTCTCATGGTGGAGTTACAGAGCCAATGCCAGAGCCAATAACAAAGGTTGGAGGTTAGACTATGCTATGGTGAGCGAGCCTTTACAAGAAAAAATAAAACGAAGCTTTATACTCACTGAAGCTGTGCATAGCGACCATTGCCCAATTTTATTAGAATTAGATTTATAAACATATTTTATTCAATTTTAAACATGATTAAACAACTTTCATTAATAGCACTTTTACTTCTCACAATGACGTCTTGTGTGTCTAAAAAAATATACACAGATCTAGAAGACAAATATGCTAATCTTAAAAAAGAAAACAGAGCCTTATCTGATGAAGTAGAAGCACTTTCTGCTCACAAAATTCAAGTAACAAACGATTTAAACACTATGGCAAGACATTACGATGATGCCATAAGTGAAATTGAAAGTCTTAAATCAGAATTGGAAGCTACAAAAACTAATCTAGACAATTTAAAAGCTTCCTACGATGCATTAGAAAAAAATAGCTCTGCTGAAATTGCAAAAAATGCTAAAAAAAACAGAGAGCTTTTAGCACAATTAGAAGCTAAAGAACAAGCTCTTGCTGCCGAAAATGAGCGTTTAGAAAAACTAAAAAAAGAACTAGAAAGCAGATCGCAACGTGTTGCAGAATTAGAGAGTGTAATTGCTGCAAAAGATGCCAATATGCGTGCTTTAAAAGATGCTATTTCTAAAGCCTTAACTAACTTTGAAGGTAAAGGACTTACCGTGGAGCAACGTGATGGTAAAGTTTATGTGTCTATGGAAAATAAGTTACTTTTTGAATCTGGAAGTTGGTATGTTGGTGCACAAGGGAAGCAAGCTGTAAAACAATTAGCAAGTGTTTTGGCTGACAATCCAGATATTGCTATTTTAATTGAAGGTCATACAGACAATGTACCTTACAAGGGTAATGCACAATTAAGTGGCAACTGGGATTTATCAACTAAGCGTGCGACAGCAATTGTAAATATTCTTAGAGAGAATAATGCTATCAACCCTGAAAATTTAACTGCAGCAGGTCGCGGAGAATATGCACCAGTAGCCTCAAACGACAGTGCAGAAGGCAGAGCGAAAAACCGCAGAATCGAAGTGATCTTAACTCCAAAACTTGATGAGATTTCAAAACTGTTGAATGATATTTAATTGTCACACCTACATGGGTGGGAATTTTATCAAACAAAAACCTTAACATAGATTTAGACCTTTCGTGTTTTTACAACATGAAAGGTCTTCTTATTTTTGTAGTAGCATTGTCATTGCGCAAAGCGTGGCAATCTTTATGAAAACTGAAAAGATTAATTTAAAAGATTCCTGTCTTCACAGGAAATTAATATGAAATACACAACCTTACCAAACACAGATATAAAAGTTAGTAAAATATGTTTAGGCACCATGACATGGGGAAATCAAAACACTCAAGACGAAGGTTTTGCTCAAATGGATATGGCATTAGACAAAGGTGTTAACTTTTTTGATGTCGCCGAATTATATCCTGTACCAGCAGAAGCAAAAACTTATGCAGAAACAGAACGCATTATTGGTAATTGGTTTGCAAAAACAGGAAACAGGGATAAGGTTGTTTTAGCCACTAAAATTGCTGGTCCTGGTGACTATACAGCTCACATAAGAACTACTGGTTTTAGTAAACAAGCCTTAAATGAAGCGGTAGATAATAGTCTAAAACGCTTACAAACGGATTATATAGATTTATACCAACTACACTGGCCAGAACGCCAAACCAATACTTTTGGTATTAGAGACTACAAGCACAACTCAGATGATAAGTGGGAAGACAATTTTAATGAGGTATTAAATACTCTAGATGGTATAATCAAATCCGGAAAAATTAGGCATATAGGATTGTCTAATGAGAAAGCTTGGGGAACCATGCGTTACATGGAAGAATCTAAATACAATAATTTGCCAAAAATGATTACGATTCAAAATGCTTACTCTTTATTGAATAGAACTTTTGAAAGCGATTTAGCCGAAGTATCTCATAGAGAAAACATTGGTCTTTTAGCGTACTCTCCTATGGCTTTTGGTGTTTTATCTGGAAAATATATCAAAGGTTTAGATAATGAAACCTCACGTTTAAATTTATTTCCAAGGTTTGCAAGATATAGTAGTGCTCAATGTGCTGAAGCCACAAAACTTTACTTAAAAATAGCGGAAGATCACGGAATGACACTAGCACAAATGTCTCTAGCATTTGTTAACCAGAGACCATTTGTAACAAGTAATATTATTGGAGCTACAAGTACAAAACAGCTTGAAGAAAATATCGATAGTATCAATATTAATCTGTCTGATGATGTGTTAAAAGCTATTGATGAAGTTCATGCAAGTATGCCAAATCCTGCGACTTAATTTTCAATAGTGGACAAAAAGGAATTTCAACATAGATTAATAGAATCGACTAGAAAGTTAATTGATTTCACAAGTAATTTAGTTAAAAATTCGATTTCTAATAATGTTGAATATATAATTGAGCCGAGTTCAAGATTGACGAGTGACCATTTAAATGATGATGAACTAAAAAGATTAAGAGAAATTAATGCTATAGAAGGAAAGTATCAATACTCAGAACTGGCTGTGAATTTATTATATGATTCTGGATTAGTTCCTCTTTGGATTGATATGGAAATCTACAAATCATCAAAAAAGAAAACCATTGTTAGGTTACTTTGCTCTAGAAGACTCCGAAATGACTCAGACCTAAATCATAAAGTTAGTGAATACCCTCCATTTAGCATTAAAGTAGCTTTACCGCCTTGGGCTAAGAAAGACGTAAAATTTAATATTAATTGGCGCCACAATAAAATAAAACGATATTGGCATAAATTAACGTGGAAATGGCAATACAAAAGACGGATGAAAAGCAAAAAGTCTAATCGTAATTTCTATTAAGCTATTTCCGTATTCCTCCTATTTATTTCAACTATTATATTAGTGTTAATTCCTTAGCTAATCCTTAGGTTTTTTCTACCTTTGCGGCTCGTTTCAAATTAAGGCATTTTTTGCTATTTAAAGAGGTAGAAAATTATACATGTTTAAACTATTGACCACAGGATTTTGGGAAGGTGTTGCAAGGATTATCCTTCGTAATAAAATCTTTATTCTTTTAGTCATAATTGCGACAACTGTGTTCTTAGGTCTGCAATGGAAACATATGCGCTTTACTTACACTGAAGCTAACATGTTACCTGATGATCATGAAGTTAACCTAACCTACAATAATTTCCTAGAAGTCTTTGGTGAAGAAGGCAACCTCATTGTTTTAGGAGTAAAAGACTCTAGTGTGTTTACGGTTAAACAGTTTAATGCATGGAACAACCTTGCAGAGTCCTTTAAACCTTATGACGAAGTTGAAACTGTTCTTTCGATAAAAGATCTTCAAAAACTGGTAAAGAACAACGAAGAGAAACAGTTTGATTTAGTTCCATTCATAAAAGATTCTATATCTAGTCTTGATGAAATAAACAAACTACAAGAAGATCTTTTTAAGAAATATCCGTTCTACGATAACTTTTTATTTAATGCAGAAAACAAAACACTTAGAACTGCAATATATCTAAAGAAAGACATCGTTAATACGTCCGCCAGAAAAGATTTTATCATAAATATTCTTGAAAAAAGAATACAGGAATTTGAAGCAAAACATCCTAAGCTAGATGTTAAGGTGTCTGGTATGCCTTACATTAGAACATTAAATTCTCAAAACATTGTTGACGAAATTCCGATTTTTATTGGAGCAGCTTTGTTTGTGACTTCATTGATATTCTTTTTATTTTTTAGATCCTTTAGAGCTACATTTATATCACTAATTGTTGTTTGTATTGGTGTGATGTGGACCTTTGGAATCCTTGGTTTACTTGGTTATGAAATTACAGTACTTACGGCTCTAATTCCACCATTAATTATTGTTATTGGTATACCTAACTGTATCTTTTTAATTAATAAATATCAGCACGAGGTAAAATCGCATGGTAACAAAGTAAAGTCGCTACAACGTGTTATTACCAAAGTTGGTAATGCTACCTTAATGACTAATGTTACTACTGCTTCTGGTTTTGCAACGTTTATCTTAACTGAAAGCAAACTGCTTAAGGAATTTGGTATCGTAGCATCGCTGAGTATTCTGGCTATTTTCATTCTCTGTTTGCTCATTATACCAATAATGTACACGTTTTTACCTTACCCAAAAGAACGTCATTTAGAGCATTTAAACAAACGTTGGATTAGTGGCTTTGTAGATTGGATGGAACGTATGGTGAAGCATAGAAGAATTACTATTTATGCAACAGCATTCGTGCTTATTATGGCGAGTATGATAGGTATCAATCAAATGAAAATATCTGGTAGTTTGATAGAAGACATGCCAAAAGACAAGCAATTTTTCAAGGATATTCGCTTTTTTGAAGAAGAGTTTAACGGCATTATGCCTTTAGAAATAATGGTGGACACCAAGCGTAAAAAGGGAGTTATGAAATTGTCTACCTTAAAACGCATTAATGAGTTAGAAGAACTTATTGAAGAAACACCAGAACTTTCTAAGCCAATCTCAGTGGTAAGTTTGGTAAAGTATAGCAAACAGGCTTACTTTAACGGTAATCCAAAATATTACCAGTTACCTACAAGCCAAGAAAATAGTTTTATCCTGTCTTATGCTAAGAACTCATCTTCAGATGTAGATTTGCTTAAGAATTTTGTAGACAGCACTGGGCAATATGCTCGCATTACTACCTTTATGAAAGATATTGGTACGGACAAAATGGAGCGCATTCAAGAGAACCTTCAAAATAAAATAGATAAGGTTTTTCCTAAAGAACGTTATAATGTTACCATGACAGGTAAAGCCTTAGTGTTTCAAAAAGGAACAAAATACTTAGTAAGAAACCTTGTTATTTCGTTAACACTTGCCATAGTACTTATATCGCTATTTATGGCATACTTGTTCCGTTCATTTAGAATGATTATTGTATCACTTATCCCTAACCTATTGCCATTATTAGTAACTGCTGGTTTAATGGGTTATTTGGGAGTTCCTATAAAACCTTCAACAATATTAGTTTTTAGTATTGCTTTTGGTATTTCTGTAGATGATACTATTCACTTCTTGGCAAAATATAGACAAGAATTACAAGCTAACCATTGGAAGATTAGAAAATCGGTTTATGCCGCTTTAAGAGAAACTGGTGTAAGTATGTTCTACACATCGATTGTATTATTCTTTGGTTTCTCTGTATTTACCATATCAAGTTTTGGCGGTACTGTAGCATTAGGAGCATTGGTTTCAATCACTTTATTGTTCGCCATGTTATCTAACTTGTTATTATTACCTTCATTATTATTATCATTAGAACGTAATATTGCCAATAAGGAAGTATTACGTAAACCAACAATAGATATTATACCTTCGGAAGACGATAACGAAGACACTATAAAAAACGATTAGAAGAATTATCTTTGCATTTTCAAAATATATTAAAATGACAACAAAAACAGTAGCAGAATTATTATCACAAGATATCACTTTACAAGATGTTACCGTAAAAGGATGGGTAAGAACGTTTAGAGCCAACAGATTTATTGCTTTAAATGATGGCTCTACCATAAATAATATTCAATGTGTTGTAGATTTTGAAAATTTTGATGAAGTCTTATTAAAGCGCATCACAACTGGTGCTGCTATTCATATAAAAGGTGAACTGGTAGAAAGCCAAGGAAAAGGCCAATCGGTAGAAATACAGGTAAAAGAACTTGAAGTTTTGGGAGATTCTGATGCCGAAACCTACCCTATTCAGCCAAAAAAACACACCTTCGAGTTTTTAAGAGAAAACGCTCACTTACGTACAAGAACTAATACGTTTAGTGCTGTAATGCGTTTGAGATCGTCATTGTCATTTGCTATTCATAAGTATTTTAACGAGAATGGCTTTTACTATATGCATACTCCTATAATCACTGGAAGTGATGCTGAAGGTGCTGGTGAAATGTTTAGAGTAAGTACTCTTGATCCTAAAAATCCACCATTAACAGAAGATGGCGATGTAAATTATAAAGAAGATTTCTTCGGAAAAGAAACTAACCTAACCGTTTCTGGACAACTAGAAGCTGAAACTTTCGCAATGTCTTTAGGTAAGGTTTATACGTTTGGGCCAACCTTTAGAGCTGAAAATTCAAACACCTCTCGTCATTTAGCTGAATTCTGGATGATAGAACCAGAAGTGGCTTTTATGGACTTGGCTGGCAACATGGATTTAGCTGAAGATTTCTTAAAATCTGTTTTAGGCTATGTGCTAGAAAACAACAAAGAAGACTTAGAATTTTTAGATAAGCGTTTACAAGATGCTGAAAAGACGCTACCTCAGGCAGAGCGTAGCCCAATGAACTTACTAGACAAGATTAAGTTTGTTGTAGAAAACAACTTTAAACGTGTAAGCTATACAGAAGCTATAGATATTCTAAGAAACAGTAAGCCAAACAAAAAGAAGAAATTCAAATATATCATTGAAGAATGGGGAGCAGATCTTCAATCTGAGCACGAACGTTATTTAGTTGAAAAGCACTTTAAATGTCCTGTAATCTTATTCGATTATCCGGCTAACATTAAAGCATTCTACATGCGCTTAAATGAGGATGGAAAAACCGTAAGAGCTATGGATATACTTTTCCCTGGTATTGGTGAAATGGTAGGTGGATCTCAACGTGAAGAACGTTTAGAAGTTCTTAAAGAAAAAATGAAAGCGTTAGATATCCCAGAAGAAGAATTATGGTGGTACTTAGATCTTAGAAAATATGGTACAGCTGTTCATTCTGGTTTTGGTCTTGGATTTGAAAGACTCGTCATGTTTGCAACAGGAATGGGTAATATTCGAGACGTTATTCCGTATCCAAGAACACCTCAAAACGCAGAGTTCTAAAATTATTATTAAACCTGTAAGGTATAAGTTACCTCACAGGTTTTTTTCTTACTTTTATATTCAACAGAAATTTCAATGTCCCTAAAACAGTATTTACAGTTTAAGCTTTCTCAAAAGCTTTCTCCACAGCAAATTCAACTTATGAAGTTGATACAGCTTCCTACACAAGCTTTTGAACAACGCTTAAAGCAAGAGCTTGAAGAAAATCCTGCTTTAGATACTGGAAAAGATGAACCTACAGACGATAATTTTGATGAGTTTGACAACTCTGTAGACGACTATAATGACAACGATACTATTGATGCTGACGATATAAATGTTGATGAATATTTAAGCGATGATGAAATTCCTGACTATCGTACACAGGCCAATAATTATAGTTCTGATGACGAAGAAAAAAACGTACCCTACGCTGCTGGAACATCCTTTACGCAACATTTAATTAATCAGCTTAACACCTTCAGACTTTCTGAGCAAGAAGAAGAAATTGCTTATTTCTTAGTAGGTAGCGTAGATGAGAGTGGTTATATAAGACGTTCGTTATCTGACATCACTGATGATTTAGCTTTTACCCAAAACGTATACACATCTGAAGAAGAGGTTGAAAAGGTTCTTAAAATTGTTCAGCAGCTAGATCCAGCTGGTGTTGGCGCTCGTAATTTGCAAGAATGTTTAAGCATTCAACTGAACAGAAAAGAGCAAAATCCAGATGTAGAGTTAGCCAGTAAGATTATAGATAAAGCTTTCGAGCAGTTTACTAAGAAGCATTATAAGAAGTTGATGCAAAAGTTTAGTATTGATGAAGAGCAACTCAAAGATGCTATTGAAGAAGTTGAACGCCTTAATCCTAAACCTGGTGGATCTTATGCTGGTAATAACAAAATCGTTGAGCATATTGTCCCAGATTTTGCTATTAAAATAGTTGACGGTGATTTAGAATTGACCCTAAATGGAAGAAATGCACCAGAGCTTCATGTATCTAGAGAGTATAGCAATATGCTTAAAGGTTATAAAGACACTAAGGAGAAATCTAAAGCACAAAAAGACGCTGTACTTTTTATAAAGCAAAAGTTAGATGCCGCGAAGTGGTTTATAGAAGCTGTAAGACAACGTCAGCAGACACTTTTTGTAACCATGAGTGCCATTATGCACTATCAAAAAGAATACTTTCTTACGGGCGATGAGCGTAAGCTAAGACCAATGATTTTAAAAGACATTGCTGATGAAATTGAAATGGATGTTTCAACCATTTCTAGAGTAGCAAACAGCAAATATGTAGACACACCTTACGGTACCAAGCTGATTAAAGAATTCTTTTCAGAATCTATGACGAATGATCAAGGTGAAGAAGTTTCTACTAGAGAAATAAAAAAGATTTTAGAAACGGTAATTGAAGAAGAAAACAAAAAGAAACCTTTAACTGACGAAGCCCTATCTAAAATTTTAAAAGAAAAAGGCTATCCTATCGCCAGACGTACAGTTGCTAAATACAGAGAGCAATTAGACATTCCTGTTGCAAGATTGAGAAAAGAACTATAATTTATTTCTGGATGAAAAATTTTCTTTTAAAAAGCATATCTTTTGTTTTTCATCCTTTGATTATGCCTTTACTTGGTGTGATGTTTTATTTTCACAAAACACCTCGTTATATCCCAAAACCTATACAGAATGCGAAAATTTTCTCTATAGTTATACTTACTATAATACTGCCTATCTTGTTATTTTTTCTACTTAAAACTATCAACAAGGTAGATACCATTTATTTAAAAAGCACAAGAGAACGCTTAATCCCTCTACTTATTAACTGTGTAATTATAACCCTAATACTAATCAGAGTATTAACACCAAATGAAATTGTTGAGTTGTATTACTTCTTTTTAGGAATACTATGCTCTACTTTGGCTTGTTTTATAATGGCTGTTTTTAAAGTTAAGGCAAGCATACACATGATTGCGGCTTCTGGTTTTTTTATGTTTGCTATAGCTGTTGGCCTACACTATAAAATTAATATCAATGGTACTATTGCGCTAATGATGATAATCATTGGTGCCATTGCAACATCGCGTTTACATCTAAAAGCACACACAAATCAAGAACTTATTATTGGTTTAATAACAGGTTTATTCCCTCAGATATTGTTTATGAAGTATTGGCTATAGGATGTAAAAAATTAAGCCAATTTTAAAAGCAGTCATATTTAGAGGTGCACTACCTAATTTTGTAGAACTCTCAAAAATAGGGTTCAAACCATAATAAGCATGTAAATTCCATGTCCCATATCCTGCACTTAATGTTAAGCCATATTGAAGCCTATTAAATTCATCAATATTAGAAAGATTAGTATTACCTTGGTCACTTTTCAATTTAGTGGAATTGTAGAAAAGATATCCTAATTTAAAACCAGGATATATTCTTAGAAAGCTATAATTGGTTGGGCTCGATTTTCTCCATCTCAACTCAAATGGTACCTCTAATAAATAAGTTGTAAATTTATTTTTAGACACATTTACTACGCTTTCATCAATTACATTAAATGAAACATTACTGTTAGTTTCTGTAATTGCTATGTTCTGATTAAAGGAGTTAGTGGACAAACCTAAACCTAAACCTAAGGCTACAGTTCGCTTCTTATTAATAGGCATGTCTCTTATAAAGCCAAAATGAAAGCCTGAAGAAAACCCACTCTGACTAACATCACCAGGTTTTTCATTGAGTAAATTATAAGTTACAGATATATAGAATTGATCTTCTCGATAATTTTTATATGATTCAGATATTTCCTTATCAATTTTTTTTTGAGAAAAACCTATAAAGCCTGTAATAAATAAAACAATTAAAATGGCATTCTTCATAGAGATAAAACTACAAAATCTTTACACGATATAAAACAAAAACGTCCTGATTACTCAGGACGTTTTATATATAAAAATTAAGACTATTCTTATTCAGCTTTAGCATTAGCAATATACATAACCTTTAATGTATTTGCCTGTCTAAGCTCTTGCTTAATATCAGAAACTAAACCAGCATGTGTATTCTTATCAACTTTAAGACCTACAACAAATTTTGGCTGTAATTCTTCAGTTAAAGCTCTTTGTGCTTCTAATACACTAGCTTGTACTTCTTCTACTTTAATGATTTTATCATTAAATTGTATAACTGGTTCAGTACCCAATTGTTTAAATTGTTCACTTGGTTCACCAGCATAAATAAAAGCTGTTCTGTCTTTCTTAAGCTTCTCAACCTGGTCTGCACTAGGCAAACTATTCTTTATCATTAGAGAACTATCTCTCATTACGGTTGCTACCATGAAAAAGAAAAGTAACATAAATACAATATCAGGTAAAGATGCCGTTGAAATCGCTGGCAAGTCTCCTTGTTTTCCTTTTTTAAACTTTGACATAATCGTTACTTTTTAACTTTTATCTGGTTCTGCTTCAGACAATTTCATAGGGAATAACTTCTTAACGTCCTCTATACGTCCATTTAAAATAGTATCCTTACTAAATTGATTCTTCTCTTTTTCTTCTAACATTGCTTGGTAAACTTTTTCTACCCCTTGGTATTCTTTTAGGTTACCGAACAAACGTTTAGCTTCTCTCTCTCTTAAGAAGTTATAGGCCGCAACAAGTTCATTTTGTACGTCTATATATTTCTCATATGAGGTTTCTCTATCGTGCTTCATAGATATAATTGCTTTGTCAGGATGATCCGACGATGACTCGTCTCTTTTACCTTTACAATAATCACATCTTTCACCTGCCGCATTGGTTCCTCCACCATTATCTAAAAACTCTATGGCTGCTTGTCTTAAATCCTTTAATTCCATTTGCTTTTCTTCTACAAGCAATTGGTTATTTCGGTTTATAAGAACAGTAAATAGATTTTTTTGTTTAATAATAGGTGGCTCAACCTCAGTATCGTCAATAGGTGGCAAACTTCTTAATAAACCTTTGTCTTTTTCTATGGTTGTTGTTACCAAGAAGAAGATAAGTAGTAAGAAGGCAATGTCAGCCATTGAACCTGCATTAACTTCTGGTGCTGCTCTTTTTGCCATACCTTATTATTTACTAATTACTTTTTTTACAGAAGCATAAATCATTGCTAAAGCTGCAACTACGATTAACACATAGAATGCTGTTAAACCAGCTCCCACCATGTGCGATTGACCGTCTGTTGCAAATCCGTCTTGTAATTTATATGCCTTTGTGTCTCCACCAGAGACTACATAAGATATTATTAAGACAGCAGCAAAAGCTCCTATTCCTATTAACGTATTTTTTAGTCCTGAAGTATTTGTAAATAGGTTTTTGATAACAAAAACCACTACAAATAAGATTACTATACCTAAAGTAATGTAAGCTGCCCAGGCCATTGGCTCTACAAGACCGGCTTTTTCACCTGTCTCAATAGCCTCATCACCAGCTGCAATAATTCTAACTAAGGATACAATCCCTACTAGACTTAGTACAGCAGCTACTATTTTTAATATTTTGTGTAACATAATTTAAATTTGGTCTTTTTTATTTTTTGTGTCTTACTAATAAGTCCATCAATGTAATTGATGCATCTTCCATATCATTTACAATACTATCAATCTTAGCGATGATATAGTTGTAAAATATCTGAAGAATAATAGCCACAATAAGACCAAATACTGTTGTTAAAAGTGCTACTTTAATACCACCTGCTACTAATGATGGCTGCATATCACCCGCTGCTTCAATCTTATCGAAGGCCTGAATCATACCGATTACCGTACCCATGAAACCAAGCATTGGTGCTAATGCGATGAATAATGATATCCAAGAAACATTCTTTTCTAACTGACCCATTTGTACACCACCATAAGCTACTACAGCTTTTTCAGCAGCATCGATATCTTCGTCAGCTCTATCTAAACCTTGATAGAATATAGAGGCAACTGGTCCTTTTGTGTTTCTACAAACTTCTTTAGCAGCTTCTATACCACCAGACGCAAGTGCATCTTCTACATTTTGAGTTAATTTTTTAGTGTTTGTAGTTGAAAGGTTTAAAAAGATAATTCTCTCAATAGCGATTGCTAAACCAAGAATTAAACATAATAATACAATACCCATAAAGCCTGGGCCACCTTCAATAAAACGCTTTTTTAATTCTTGATGGAAACTCAAATCTTCACCTGCTGTTTCGCCAGCATCTTGAGTTACTGTAGTGATTGTTGCTGTTGTAGTTGCTAATGTTGTTGCATTGGCATTAACAGTTCCGATAGCCATTAAACATGTTATGGCAAGAATAGAAAATAATCTTTTCATTGTTCTTAATCTTAATTTTATTAGTTAAAGTGTTAAAGATAAAAAAAATAATGTAAAAATCGCCTAAAATCTATGCAGAGAGGAAGGGATTCGAACCCTCGATACCCTTTTGGAGTATACACACTTTCCAGGCGTGCGCCTTCGACCACTCGGCCACCTCTCTCTAAATTTTATCAATAATTACGGTGTGCCAAATAACAAAAAAAACTTCAAACACTAAAATTTGTATCGTTAATTTTAGGTCATTTCACCACGTAAAGACGTTTCGTATGTCTTTTTGAATTCTGAGTGAGCGATTTTCTCTCCCAGGAGGTACATTAATTTAGTAATCGCTGCTTCTGTAGTTATATCTTTTCCAGAAATTACTCCTATAGATTTTAATTTTGAACTCGTTTCATACTGTCCCATATTAACACTTCCTCCTGCACATTGTGACACATTAATAATATGGAGACCTCTTGATATTGCTTTTTTTAATAAATCTACAAACCAATCTTCGGTTGTTGCATTACCTGCACCATAGGTTTCTAGTATTAATCCTTCAAGTGTTTCACAATTAAGCATTGCTTCAACTAATGCCTTAGAGATACCTGGAAATAGTTTTAATACACCAACATTGGTATTCATGTTTGTACGAACTACTAATTGATCTAAAGATTTTCCTCTCCATAAATACTCCTTATTAACATTTAGGTGTACGCCAGACTCTGCCAAATTAGGATAATTGAAGGATTCAAATGCTTCAAAATGCTCGGCATTAATTTTAGTTGTTCTATTGCCTCTGTATAATTTGTATTCAAAATAAAGACCTACTTCTCTTATAACAGGTAACCCATCTTGCTGTAACGATGCCATCTGAATAGATGTGATTAAATTCTCCTTAGCGTCTGTTCTTAAATCTCCTATTGGTAATTGAGACCCTGTGAAAATGACTGGCTTTGTTAAATTCTCTAGCATGAAACTTAACGCGGAAGCTGAATAACTCATAGTATCACTACCATGCAACACTACAAAACCATCAAAAGTAAGATAATTAACCTCAATAATTTGAGCTATATCTGCCCAATATTTAGGGCTCATGTTAGAAGAATCTATAGGCTCCTCAAAAGAAATGGTTTCAATATTACAATCTAAAAGACGAATCTCTGGAATGCGCGTTAAAATACTATCAAAATCAAAAGCTCTTAATGCTCCTGTATCGGCATCTTTTATCATACCAATTGTACCGCCTGTATATATTAATAGGATATTGGGCTTTTGCATACTATATACCAAATACTTGTTTTGAATTTTCGGTTGTGATAGCCGCTATGTCTTCGGTTCTCATTTCGTAAAGTTCGGATAATTTTTCTAATACCTTAATAATATATAGGCTTTCATTACGCTTACCGCGATAAGGCTTTGGTGCTAAATAAGGTGAATCTGTCTCTAAAACAATATGCTTTAAATTGATCTCATTTATAAACTGGTCTATTTTTCCATTCTTAAAAGTCACTACTCCTCCAATACCTAACTTCATATTATAAGATATAGCTTTATGTGCTTGCTCTAGCGTACCAGTAAAACAATGAAAAATCCCAAAAAGATCGTCTGATTTTTCTTGTTCTAAAACTTCAAAAATCTCATCAAACGCTTCTCTACAGTGAATGACAATTGGTAACTTATATTTTTTTGCCAGACTAATTTGATATTTGAATGCTTCAATCTGAATATCTAATGTGGTCTTATCCCAATATAAATCAATTCCTATTTCACCAACTGCATAAAATTTTCGTTGTGACAACATGTCCTCTACATGCGCTAACTCATCTTTAAAATTTTCCTTTACGTGTGTAGGGTGCAATCCCATCATTAAAAAAATATGCTCAGGAAAATCCTTTTCAAGTTGAAGCATTGCTTCGGTGTAGGTAGAGTCTATTGCAGGAATAAAAAAGCGTGAAACATTTTCATCCAAAGCACGCTGTATCATGGTTGCTCTATCTTCATCAAAAGCTTCGCTGTATAAATGCGTGTGTGTATCAGTAATAATCATTTGCCAAAAATAAACGTTTAGTATGTTATATTTACACAAAATTTTAAAATGGAAACGTTAAAAGACTTTCTTCTAAACAAAGGCTACTCCAAGATAAAACTCAAATTGACCAAGACTAATCATTTTGAAATTAAGGCTACTATTAATGGAGTTAAAGGACGATTTATTTTAGACACTGGTGCCTCCAGTAGCTGTGTTGGCTTTGAAGCCATAGAACGCTTTAACCTTAGAGTAAAGGATTCTGAAATTAAAGCCGTTGGTGCTGGAGCTTCCAACATGACGACTCAAATTTCTAAATCCAACAACTTAAAAATTGGAAAATGGAAAAAAAGTAGAGTTGCACTGATTCTTTTTAACCTTTCGCACGTTAACACTGGACTTGTTAATCATAATGCAGATCCTGTGGACGGCATTATTGGTGCAGATATATTAAAGAAGGGAAAAGCGATAATCGATTACGAGAAGAAATACCTTTACTTAAAGCTAAAAGAAATTTCCTAACCAAAAGATTCTTTTTATATTTATCTCCCTTAGTTGATTAATAGCTCAATGAATCCCACCATTATAATAGCAGATGACCATCCTTTGGTGCTAAAAGGCCTTCAAGATTTTTTGCACGAAAAAAACTATAATGTCCTAGCTAGTGCAAAAAATGGCAAAGAAGCCTTAGCATTAATAAAAGCTCATACACCTGATATTGCTATTCTAGATATTAAAATGCCTTTTTTTACAGGTTTGCAAATTGCTGAAAAATGTAAAAAGGCGAATATTAAAACAAAAATCGTTCTTATTACTTTTGAAAAAGACGAGAAAATATACAATGAAGCCAAAGCTTTAGGAGTCTATGGTTATGTATTAAAAGAGTTTGCATTAGACGAAATTGAAAACTGTATTGCTTCAGTTATTAAGGACAAACCATATTTTAGCCCTGAGCTTTTAGCGTATATAGAAGTTGATAATGGCCCTGAAGCATTAAATCATTTGACAAAAACGGAGCTCAAAATCTTAAAATTAATTGTAGAAAATAAGACCGCTAAGGAAATTGCTGAAGATTTATTCATATCTCCCAGGACTGTCGAAAAACACAAAAGCAATACAATCAGGAAGTTAGGAATAGAAAAAACACCTAACAGCTTATTAATTTGGGCAAAAGAGAACCAAAACTACATTTCTTGAAAAATACGTAAGGTTACGTATATTATCACATTATTTTATTTCAGAAATTTACACTGTTATTAATTAAGGGTTAATAACGAGCTATTAATTAGTTCTTAGGGGATTATTTGAGCCTTGGAGTTTTCCAAGGCTCTTTTTTTTCAAAGTTTTTTAAAAAATACGTAAGGTTACGTATAGTATTGCTTTACAATTAATTGCAATTTTACAGAGCTATTAATCAATGCCTCAGATTATATTCTCAAAAGCTCTGAGCAGAACAAAAAGTTCAGAGCTTTTTTTAAAAAACTAAACATTATGGAAACAATGAAAGATAATACTGCAAAAAGGGATAAAATATTTATGGTTCTATTAATTGTAAGTTCTGCTATAGTCATCTCAGCGAACATAGCTGTTAATTTTTTTAGTTAAATTTAGTTAGTTACCTATTTTAGTATAGGAGTAAAAAAAGCGCAATTAGTAAGTAATTGCGCTTTTTTAATTTATAAAACTTTTATAATGACTTTTATAATTCTAAAGCCTTTTTAACATCATTATTCATTAATAATTCTGTTGGATTTTCTAAAGCTTCTTTAACTGCTACCAAGAAACCAACAGATTCTTTACCATCAATAATTCTATGGTCATAAGACAACGCCACATACATCATTGGATGAATTTCAACCTTTCCATCTACAGCTATTGGTCTTTCTATAATATTATGCATTCCAAGAATACCACTCTGCGGAGGGTTTATAATTGGTGTAGATAACATACTACCAAATACACCTCCATTAGAAATAGTAAACGTACCACCTGTCATTTCATCTACTGTAATCTGACCATCTCGAGCTCTTAGTGCCAAACGTTTTACTTCTGCTTCAACACCTCTAAAGGTTAGGTTTTCTGCATTTCTTATTACTGGTACCATCAATCCTTTTGGTCCAGAAACAGCAATACTAACATCAACAAAATCGTAAGAAATCATTTCTTTTCCATCTATCATGGAATTCACAGCTGGATATTCTTGTAAAGCTCTTACTACAGCCAATGTAAAGAAACTCATAAAACCAAGACCTACTCCGTGCTTAGCCTTAAACTCTTCTTTATATTGTTTACGCAATTCAAAAATTGGAGTCATGTTAACTTCATTAAAAGTCGTTAACATAGCCGTTGTATTCTTAGCCTCAACCAAACGCTCTGCTACTTTACGACGTAACATAGACATTTTGCTACGAGATGTTCCTCTGTTTCCTCCTGTTGGAGTTCCCATAGATGGCACTGCATTTACAGCATCATCTTTAGTAATACGACCATCTTTTCCAGTTCCACTTATTGTACTAGCATCTAGCCCTCTTTCTTCTATTATCTTTTTAGCAGCAGGACTTGGAGTACCTGTTGCATAGGTTTTAGATTCTGTAGCAACTGGTTTTACCTCTTCCTTTTTAGGAGCTTCTTCCTTCTTTTCTTCCTTTGCAGAAGCAGCACTTTCACTACCTTCTGGCTTCTCTGCACTGGTATCTATTAAACATACAACTTGCCCAACAGCAACAGCATCGCCTTCTTCAGCTTTTAAGGTAATGGTACCACTGGCTTCAGCTGGCAATTCTAATGTTGCTTTGTCACTATCAACCTCTGCTATTGCTTGGTCTTTTTCTACATAATCTCCATCTTGTACTAACCATTCTGCAATTTCTACCTCAGTAATTGATTCGCCTGGTGAAGGCACTTTCATTTCTAAAATCATGCGTTATTGTATTTAACCCTTTTTGGTTTAATTATTTTTTACTTCTTATTTGGTTATTCTTGCTTTTATCAAAAACGTAATCGATAACTTCTTGATGTCTTGTTTTAGAACGTACCGAACTACCTGCTGCAGGTGCACCATACGGCCTTCTACTTGCAGCACGCCATGTTCTTGCTTCATCTAAATGCATCATCATATGACTGTAAGCTCCCATATTTCGTGGTTCTTCTTGTGCCCATACGACATCTTCTGCATTCTTATATTTACCAATTATGTTTCTAATTTCATCTATTGGTAATGGAAATAATTGCTCTATTCTTACTAAAGCAACATCTTCTCTACCCAATTTTTCTTGTTCTTCTAGAAGATCGTAATAGAATTTACCTGTTACAAACACTAAGGTTTTAACTTTATCTACACTAGCACTTGCATCATCTATTACCGTTTGGAAACTTCCGTTTGCAAACTCCTCTACAGTAGAAACTACTTTAGGATGACGCAATAAACTTTTTGGTGTAAAAACAATTAATGGTTTTCTATAGTTAGCTTTCATTTGCTTACGCAACAAATGGAACATATTCGCTGGTGTTGTACAATCTGCCACAAACATATTGTCTTTTGCACATAGCTGTAAATAACGTTCCATGCGACCAGAAGAGTGTTCTGCTCCTTGCCCTTCGTAACCGTGAGGTAACAGCATTACCAATCCGTTAGAGGTTTTCCATTTATCTTCACCAGAAGAAATATATTGGTCTAACATAATTTGTGCTCCATTACTAAAGTCTCCAAACTGTGCTTCCCAAATGGTTAATGTATTAGGGCTCGCCATGGCATAACCATAATCAAAACCTACAACACCATACTCTGATAACAATGAGTTATAGATATTGAATTGCCCTTGATTATCTGATACATTTTTTAGCAAGATAATTTCTTCTTCGCTATCCTCTACTTTAACAACAGCATGTCTGTGTGAGAAGGTACCACGCTCAACATCTTGACCAGAAATTCTAACGTTAAAGCCTTCAGCTAACAATGAACCATAAGCCAAATGCTCTGCCATTGCCCAATCTAGTCTATCTTCATCAAACATGGTTTGACGCGATTCTACTAAACGCTGAATCTTTCTGATAAACTTTTTATCTTCTGGTAAATTAGAAATAACCTTTGTAATATCTGTAAGGAGCTCCTTTGAAACTTTTGTATCAACAGGCTTCATCATTTCCTCTTCATCTACACGCTCAAAATCTTTCCATTGCTCGTGCATAAATGGAGAAATAACAGTCTTTTCTACTTTACGAGAATCTTCAAGTTTTTCTTCTAATTTATCCTTGTAATCCTTTTCAATTTTTGAAACATGGTCTTTATCTATTACACCTTCAGCAATTAATCGCTCTGCATAGATATCTCTTGGATTTTTGTGCTTTGCAATTGCTTTGTATAACAATGGTTGTGTAAACTTAGGCTCATCACCTTCGTTATGACCATATTTTCTGTAACCTAATAAGTCTATAAATACATCGCGCTTAAATTTCATTCTAAAATGAAGTGCAAATAATGTTGCGTGTACCACAGACTCTGCATCATCGGCGTTAACATGAAGTACTGGTGACAAGGTAACTTTACCTACATCTGTACAATAAGTACTAGAACGTGCATCTAAATAATTTGTAGTAAAACCTATCTGGTTGTTTACTACAATATGTACTGTTCCGTTTGTTTTGTAACCATCTAATTGCGCCATTTGCACAACTTCGTACACAAGGCCTTGTCCAGCAATAGCAGCATCACCATGTACTACAATTGGTAATACTTGCGAAGCATCTTCAATTTCTGGTTTGTCTTGTTTTGCTCTAGAAATACCTTCTACAACTGCACCTACAGTTTCTAAATGCGAAGGGTTTGGTGCAATACTTAGGTTTATCTTTTTACCTGAGTCGGTTTCGCGATCGCTCGTCCAACCTAAATGGTATTTTACATCACCATCAAAAATCTGTTCTTCGTAATCTTTACCATCAAACTCACTAAAGATATCTTTAGCTGATTTACCAAAAATATTTGTTAGTGTACTTAAGCGACCACGATGCGCCATACCCATAACAAACTCTTTAACTCCGTACTCTGCTGCTGTTTCTATCATAGCGTCTAAAGCAGGAATTAGAGATTCGTTTCCTTCTAAAGAAAATCGCTTTTGACCTACATATTTGGTATGTAAGAAGTTCTCAAAAGAAACCGCTTCATTTAATTTTCTTAAAATGTTCTTCTTCTGATCTGGAGAAAACTTAGGATGATTATCATTAACATTCAGTTTTTCTTGAATCCACTGAATTTCCTCTGGTTTTCTTATATACATATATTCTACACCAATAGAATCGCAGTAAATACTCTCTAGGTGATCTATAATACTTTGTAGTGTCGAAGTACCAATACCTATGATTTCACCAGCAGAAAAAACAGTATTTAAATCATCTTTAGAAAGACCAAAATTTTCAATCTCTAAAGTTGGAGCGTATTTTCTTCTGGCTCTAACTGGATTTGTTTTTGTAAACAAATGCCCTCTGTTTCTATAACCATCAATAAGTTTTACAACCTGAAATTCTTTTTGAAGATGTTCAGGAATTTGAGCAGACACACCTTCTACTATTTCACCATCCATTCCATAATTTTCAGAGCCGAAATCATACCCTTGAAAAAAGGCACGCCAACTCGGTTCTATGGCATCTGGATTTTTAAGATATTGGTCGTATAAGTCAGCAAAATATGCTGTATGTGCTGCGTTGAGAAAGGAATATTTATCCATTATTTTTACGAGACGTTGTCGTTTCAACAAAATTTCTTCAAAAATACAACTTTTAGTAGATATACTAAGCGTTTTATTATATTTATAACAAATAAGTATCCAAGAATTATTAAGATGATAAAATTTAGATTAAAGACTTCCATAAAAATAATTTTAAGCAGTGTTCTTATATGTTTTTTTATGGTTTCTTCAAATGCTCAGAGTACTGCTGATGAAGATAATTTTTGGAGAAACGTTCAATTTGGAGGTGGTGTTGGGTTAAACTTTGGAGATGGTTTTTTTAGCGGAGCTATTGCTCCTAATGCATTATATAATTTTAATCCGTATGTCTCTACTGGTATTGGGCTCAATTTTCAATATAGTTCGCAGCGCGATGTGTTTAAATCTACCGTTGTTGGCGGTAGTGTAATTGGCTTATTTAACCCTTACAGAGAGTTACAAATTTCTACTGAATTTGAACAACTTTATGTTAACCGAGATTTTGATGAGCAGTTTGTAAGTAATGTAGATGACAGCTATTGGTATCCTGCTCTGTTTTTAGGAGCTGGTTATAGAAGTGGCAATGTTACTTTTGGGATACGATACGATGTGCTTTATGACAAAGATAAGAGTATACAAAACCAAGCTTGGATGCCTTTTGTGAGATTTTGGTTTTAGAAACAATCCAACCTAGCCTTATCAAATGAAAGGATTTAGAATGAACCCCTATTTTTATACCATACCTTTTGCCATTCTCTCTGGAGTATTAAAAAGGTAATATCTTCGGATAGTTTTACGGTATCTTCACCATCAAGTAATCTTACTTTCTTTTCAGAAACATCCACTTGATAAAGTAAATTAAGATAGTCTGAAAATTTATTTTGTATAAGGTGAAAAACAGTGTCTTGCAGCACTAACTTTAAGCTTGTAGGCAAAGTATCTTGGTTAAATTCTAAATCTACATTTGCAAAAAGTAAATCTTTATTAAGCTGAAGTATTAAATTTTTGTACAGCTTTAATTTGTTAGCCTCAACAATTAAATCTTCAAAATTTACAGGCAATGCCATTACACAAGTCGATTCATTAATTGCTCACCAAACAATTGAAGTATTTGTTTCTTATCTTCAGAAATATTTAGTTCTTCTAACACACTAAACGCTTTTTTAGTATAATCTTTAACAGCTAATTGCGTAGCATCAGCCGCACCGGAAGTATTAAAAAGTGCTTTTACTTTTTCCACTTTAGCTTCATTTGTGATAGATATACTAGACATTAAATCCAATAAATTAGACTTCTCTGTATCGCTACCAAGTTCTAATGTTTTAAGGTATAAATAGGTTTTTTTGTTTTCTAAAATATCTCCTCCTACTTGCTTGCCAAATGTTTCAGGATTACCAAAAGCATCTAAATAATCATCTTGCAATTGAAAAGCGATACCTAGATAACGTCCAAAATCATAAATACTGTTCTGATCTTGTTCTGAAGCTTCAGCTACAATTGCTCCCATTTTCATAGCTGCACCAACCAAAACAGCTGTTTTATACTCTATCATTTTAAGATATTGAGGTATTGTAACATCGTTTCGTGTTTCAAAATCAATATCGTATTGCTGCCCTTCACAAACCTCCAAAGCTGTTTTACTAAACAACTTTGCTAAAGATTGAAAGATTCTTGGCTCATAGTTTTCAAACAGCTGATAGGCTAAAATCAACATGGCATCTCCTGAAAGGATACCTGTATTAACATCCCATTTTTCATGCACAGTTTGTTGTCCTCTTCGAAGAGGAGCATCATCCATAATATCATCGTGAACCAAAGAGAAGTTATGGAATACCTCTACCGAAAGTGCAGCGTCCAATGCTTTTTGAGCATCAGCACCAAAAACTTCAGCAGTCATTAGAGTTAAAACTGGTCGAAGTCGTTTTCCACCCAATTTCAATATATAATTAACAGGAGCATAAAGATTCTCTGGCTCTTTATTAACCGCAAAATCTTCTAGATAATTAATAAAAGATTTTTGATAAGCTTCAATGTTTTGCATAAGACAAAAATAAAGCTTTCAATAAATTTAAAGCTAAGGTTACCAATGTTAAATAATTATTAAAACGTTGGAAACTTTTTTTGTTTTTAAAGTTTCCTGTTGTAGATTTGCCCCTTAATTATGAAACACGAAATTTTAACTACTGCTGTTGATATGTTCTTAAACTATGGGTTTAAGAGCGTAACTATGGATGATATCGCCAACGCCAAAGGCATATCTAAAAAAACTATTTATCAATATTTTAAAAATAAAACTGTATTGGTCGAAGAAGCTGTAATGTTTTTATTTGAAACAATTTCATGTGGAATTGAAGACATTAGAGACCAAGAAAGAAATCCTATTGAAGAGATTTATGAGATTAAACGTTTTTTAATGAAAAACTTAAAAGATGAAAAGTCTTCACCTCAGTTTCAGCTAGAAAAATACTATCCTAAAATTTTCCACGACATTAAAGCAAAACAATTCTGTGTTATGGAAGACTGTGTAGGTTGTAATCTTGAACGCGGGAAAAAAATGGGACTTTTTAGAGAAGATATCAATATCACCTTTGTCTCAAAAATTTACTTTACATGTATGATGGCATTAAAGGATAAAACATTATTTCCTCTAGAGCACTTTTCTATGCAAATGCTAATGAACCATTATCTAGAATACCATTTACGCGGTATTTGTACACCAAAAGGGATAGACCACCTAAATAATTATTTAAAAATCAATCAAAATCAACAATAACCAATGCAAAAAACACTTATCCTAATTACATGCTTACTAGCAAGTGCTATAGGTTTTTCACAGGAGCAACCTACTAGTTTTACATTGCAAGAGGCTATAGATTACGCTCTAGAGAATAACAGACAAGCAAAAAATGCGGCTAGAGATATTGAAGCTGCTAAAAAACAAAAATGGGAAACCACGGCAACAGGTTTACCTCAATTGAGCGCAAATGCGAGTTATCAAAACAATTTAAAACAACAAGTATCTTTAGTTCCTGCTGAATTTTTCGGAGGACAAGAGGGTGATTTTGCTGAAGTCGTTTTTGGTACCAAGCAAAATGTTAATGCAACTGCAACACTAAACCAGTTGATATTTGACGGATCATATTTAGTTGGTCTTCAATCTGCTAAGGTGTTTTTGGAAATTTCTAAAAATGCTAAAGACAAAACAGATTTAGAGGTAAGAAAAAATGTAATTAACGCTTACGGAAATGTGCTACTTTCCGAAGAAAGCGTCCTCATTTTAGAGAAAAACATTGAAGTTTTAGAAAAGAATCTTGACGAAACTACCAAAATCTATGAAAACGGACTAGAAGAAGAGGAAAGCGTTGAGCAACTGCAGATTACGTTATCTAATCTAAAAAGTAACCTCAACAACTCAATTAGACTTAGAGGTATTGCCTATCAAATGTTCAACATTACAATAGGTATAGACTATGCAGCAAAAATAACTTTGACCGAAGATTTAGAAGAACTAACCAAAAAGAATATTTCCTTAGAAGCCTTAGAATTAGACAGTGATGTAACAGCAACTGTAGATTATAAAATTGCTGAAAACGACACAAAGTCTAAAGAACTTTTGTTGAAGCTAGAAAAAAGCAAAGCACTACCAACATTAAGTGCATATCTTAATGGTGGTTATTTAGGTTTTAGTGACGAGTTTACATTTTTAGATAAAGAACAAAGCTGGGCAGGTTTCTCTGCTTTTGGTTTTAATCTAGATATTCCCATTTTTAGTTCTGGGAGACGAAGCGCAGCAACGCAACGTGCCAAAATAAATCTCGAAAAATCTAAAGATGAGCTTACCGAAACTGAGCAACGTCTTAAGCTACAGATTGAAACCGCAAAAAGCAATTATCAATTTGCCATAGAAGATTATCGAAATAAGCAAGAAAACCTTAAACTGGCTGAACGTATAGAAAGCAAAAACCAAACTAAGTTTTTTGAAGGTATAGGCTCTAGTTTTGAGCTACGCCAAGCGCAAACACAACTTTATACAGCACAACAAGAATTACTTCAAGCAATGCTAGATGTTATAAACAATAAAGCTGAGCTAGAAACAACGTTAAATACCATTTCACCTAAATAAATCAATCAAAAAGAAACGAATTATGAAAAAAATATATTCCATACTATTCTTATTAGTTCTTTTAGCTTCTTGCGGAGAGCAAAAAAAGAATTCAGTAGAAAAAGTTTTAGAAAGCGATAATCTAGAAACCATAAGAAAAAAACGTGGTGAATTAGTTAATGAGCAAGAAGCCCTTAACGAAAAAATAAAGTTACTGGATGAAAAAATCGCAACTTTAGATACAGTACAACACGTACCTTTGATTACAACTATTACAGCTAAAACAGAAGAATTTAAACATGTTTTAGAACTTCAAGGAAACGTAACCACAAAAGATCTTTTAGTAATTACACCAGAGTATAATGGTATTCTAACAAAGGTCTATGTAAAGGAAGGACAACAAGTTAGTAAAGGACAAACACTAGCAAAAATTGATGATGGTGGTTTAAGTCAACAATTAGCACAATTAAAAATTCAGGCTGATTTAGCAAAGACAACTTACGAGCGCCAAAAGCGTCTTTGGGATCAAAATATAGGTAGTGAAATTCAGTATTTACAAGCTAAGTCAACTTACGAATCTCAAGAAGAAGCAGTGAATCAAATGCAACAAGAAATAGCAAAAACTGTTGTAAAAGCGCCTTTTTCAGGAACTATTGATGATGTTATCACTGAGCAAGGAAGTGTGGTTGCAGCAGGACAATCTCAACTAATGCAAATTGTGAACCTTAACAACATGTATATCGAAACAGAAGTGCCAGAAAGTTATGTGAGTAACGTAACTAAAGGAAAAGATGTTATCGTTGAACTTCCTGTTCTAAACAAAAAAATTGACACTAAAATTCGTCAAGCAGGCGACGTTATCAACCCAGCAAACAGAACCTTTAAAGTTGAAATTGAAGTTCCTAATGAGGATAAATCTATAAAACCAAATCTTACAGCTAAGTTAAAAATTAACGATTACACAAATGAAGAAGCCATTCTTATCCCTCAAAGTGTAATTTCAGAAAATGCTGAAGGTGAGCAATACGTTTACGTGGTTACAGATAAAAATGAAAAAGGCATTGGTAACGCTAAGCGCGTCATTATTGAAACAGGAAAAACGCAAGGAGATGTTATAGAAGTTTTAAGTGGTTTAGAAACTGGATCAGAAATTATTAAAGAAGGTGCCCGTAGTGTTAGAGACGGACAATCTGTAGAGGTAATCAAATATAAAGAAGAAGGTAATGGCAAATAAAAAGAAGAAAAATACAGATAAGGAATTTGGCCTATCGTCGTGGGCTATTAACAACAAAACCACGATGAATGTCTTAATTTTGGTTTTCTTCTATATTGGTATAACTGCCTTTTTCAGTATGCCAAGAGAAAATTTTCCTGAGGTTAATGAAACCAAAATTTACATTAGTACAGTTTTTCCAGGAAACACGGCCGAAGACATAGAGAAGCTAATTATAGATCCTTTAGAAGACAGATTAAATACTGTTAGTAATAAAGTAGAAATAACTTCTACAGCTCAAGAAGATTATGGGATGCTAATGATTGAGTTTGATGAAGGTATTACCGTTGAGCAAGCTAAGCAAAAAGTAAAAGATGAAGTAGATACAGAAACCGCAAGTGAAGATTGGCCTACATTTAACGGTGCTAAAGTAGAACCTGATGTATTTGAGTTGAGCCTTTCTGAAGAAATGCCTATTCTGAATATTAATATTTCTGGTGATTACCCAATTGAAAAACTTAAAGATTATGCTGAGTATCTTCAAGATGAAATTGAAGATTTACAGGAGATCAAAAAGGCAGACATTAGAGGTGCCCAAGAAAAAGAAGTTGAAGTTGCTGTAGATATTTATAAAATGATGGCCGCAAAAGTAACCTTTAGTGATATCCTTGGAGCTATTGGAAACGGTAACCTCACTCAATCCGCAGGTAACTTAAAAGCAAGTGGCCAACGTCGTACCATTAGAGTTATAGGTGAAATCGAAGACCCTTCCGAACTAGAGAGTTTTGTTGTAAAAGCTGAAAACGGTAACGCTATTTACCTTAAAGATGTGGCTTCAGTTTCCTTTAAAGAAGAGGACAAAACCACTTTTGCTAGAAAATCAGGAGAACCTGTTGTTATGCTCGATGTTAAGAAACGTGCAGGAAAAAACATGGTTGCTGCTGCTGAGCAAATTCAAGTAATAGTTCAAGATGCTATAGATAATGAGTTTCCTCAAGATTTGGAAGTCACAATTACTAATGATCAATCTTCGGTTACCATTGGGCAGGTTGATGATTTAGTAAACAACATTATCTTTGGTGTTATACTAGTTGTAACGGTATTAATGTTCTTCTTAGGTTTTAAAAATGCACTGTTCGTTGGTTTTGCAATACCAATGTCTATGTTCATGTCTCTTATGATTCTAAATCTTATTGGTTATAGTTTAAATACTATGGTGCTCTTTGGACTTATTATGGGTCTAGGAATGTTGGTAGATAATGGTATTGTGGTTGTTGAAAACGTCTATAGATTGATGGACGAAGAAGGTATGAGTCGAAAAAAGGCTGCTAAAAAAGGGATTGGTGAGATTGCATTTCCAATTATTATTTCAACTTTAACTACTGTTGCAGCATTTGTTCCTCTCGGTTTATGGCCAGGAATCATGGGAGAATTCATGAAGATTTTACCTATAACATTATCAATTGTTTTAGGCTCTTCACTATTCGTTGCAATCTTCTTTAACTCTGTTTTGGTATCACGTTACATGACTATTGAAGATAAAGACATGCCTTTAAAGCAAATTATTAAAATTACAGTTATTGTAGCCGTTATTGGAGTAATCATCCTTTTGGTTGGTGGAGCTTACAGAGGCTTAGGAACCATCATGATCTTTACAGCTATAATGCTTTGGGCTTATCGTCTATTCATTAGGAACTGGGCAAATAGTTTCCAAAACAAAGCTTTGGTAAAATTAGAAGGTTGGTACGAAGGTCAATTACGCTGGGCACTTTCCAAGAGAAAACCTTATATTTTAAGTATTGGCACCTTCTTATTACTTATTGCTGCTTTCATAGCTTTTGGAATATCACTTGCAACGCAACGTACTAAAGTAGAATTTTTCCCCGACAATAAACCAAATCAAATTATTGTCTACATAGAATATCCTGAAGGAACTGCAATTGAAAAAACCAATGCAATAACTAAACAAATTGAAAAACGTGTTTATGATGTTATTAACGACAGTCATTACATGGATGGAGATAGAAACTTCTTGGTAGAAAGTGCAGTGTCTCAAGTTGGTGAAGGTGCTGGAAATCCGCAAACCGATGGAGGATCAACAGCAGAAATGCCTCATAAAGCCAAAATTACTGCTTCAATGCGCGAGTATAAATACCGTCGTGGCGAAGATAGTGAGCTACTGCGTCAAAAAGTACAGGAAGCTTTGGTTGGTATTTATCCAGGAGTGCTGATTTCTGTTGAGAAAGATGCTAACGGACCACCTGCTGGTCCGCCTATAAACATAGAAATTGAAGGTAACGACTACGACAAGCTTATTGTAACCGCAGAAAGAATGCGAGAGTTTATCAACTCCAAGAATATTGCTGGTATTGATGAGCTAAAGATTGATGTTAACAAAGACAAACCATCAATGATTGTTGAAGTTGATAGAGAAAAAGCTGGTGAACTTGGTGTTAGTGCTAAGCAGATTGGTGACCAATTACGTAATTCAATTTTTGGTGCCAAGGCTGGTATTTACAAAGAAGATGGTGACGACTTTGATATCTATGTAAGATTTAACAAAGACAACAGATATAACACGAGTGCGCTTTTCAATCAAAATATTACGTTTAGAGATAATACTGGTAAGATTAAAGAAATACCTCTATCTGCTGTTGCAAAACAGAAAAATAATTCTGGATTTAGTGCCATAAAGCACAAAGACACTAAACGTGTAGTTACGGTGTATTCTGCTTTAGCACCTGGTTATACAGATGCAGGAGCGATTGTAAAACAGATTCAAAATGAAATGAGAAGTTATAAAGGTCTTCCCGAAGATATTAAAATTGATTATACAGGGCAGATTGAAGAACAGAACAAGCAGATGGCGTTCTTAATGGGTGCATTTTTTACTGGTTTGGCATTGATATTCTTCATATTGATTTTCCAATTTAATTCCATTTCTAAACCAGCAATTATTATGCTTGCTATTTTCTTGAGTTTTATCGGAGTGTTTGGAGGTATCGTATTATCAGGAAGTGCTTTCGTTATTATGATGACGATGGTTGGTATTATTTCACTTGCCGGAATTGTGGTAAATAACGGTGTGGTATTATTAGATTATGCTCAACTTCTTATCGATAGAAAGAAAAACCAACTCGATCTAGATGAAGACCAGTATCTAACTAAAGAACACCTGTACGAAAGTATAGTTAAAGCTGGTAAAGCACGTCTTAGACCAGTATTGTTAACAGCAATTACAACTATATTAGGTTTAATTCCACTGGCGATAGGACTCAACATTAACTTCTTTACGCTAGCTTCAGATTTTGATGCTAACATTTATATGGGAGGTGATAATGTAGTATTCTGGGGACCTTTGGCTTGGACAGTAATTTACGGTCTTTTAATCGCTACATTCCTAACGCTCATTGTAGTGCCAATTTTATTCTACCTAAGTGTTAGATTAAAAATGTGGATGCATAAAGACCGTGTAGCAATTATAGAAACTGAAACGGATTTACAAGAGCCATTCAATATGGATAAAAGAATAGAAGGTCAACATTAAAAGTTTTTCTATTCAGAAAAAAACAACCTTTATTTCACTAAGAAGGTTTGATTAATAGCAGAAAAAGTCTCAACAATTGTTGGGGCTTTTTTATTTGTTAATCATTTAACTTCATTAAATTTGCATCCGCATTCACCCTAGCATTTCGCAAAGGTGAAGATTATAAAATTTAGATATGTACAGAAGTCATAATTGTGGTGAATTAAGAGCCACAGATAGCAATGCAAAAGTTACCCTTTCAGGATGGGTTCAAGGAGTTAGAGATAAAGGATTTATGGTTTATGTCGATTTAAGAGATCGATATGGTATTACACAACTCTATTTTGATGAGGAGCGTACACCAAAAGACATCTTAGACAGAGCTCAAAAATTAGGTAGAGAATTTGTAGTGCAAGTGAAAGGAACTGTTGTAGAGCGTGCTTCTAAAAACCCAAATATTCCAACTGGTGATATTGAAGTTTTAGTTTCGGAATTGAATGTTTTAAACACCTCTTTAGTACCACCTTTTACTATTGAAGATAAAACCGATGGTGGTGACGATCTACGTATGAAATATCGTTACTTAGATATTCGTCGTAATCCTGTGAAGAACAGTTTAATCTTCAGACATAAAGTTGCTCAAGCTGTTAGAAATTACCTTTCTAATGACGGTTTTATTGAAGTAGAAACTCCATACTTAATAAAATCTACACCAGAAGGTGCTCGTGATTTTGTGGTACCTTCTCGTATGAACGAAGGTCAATTTTACGCCTTACCACAGTCACCTCAAACTTTTAAGCAATTGCTTATGGTTGGTGGCATGGATAAATATTTTCAGATTGTAAAATGTTTTAGGGATGAAGATCTTCGTGCCGATCGTCAGCCAGAGTTCACACAAATAGACTGTGAAATGGCATTTGTTGAGCAAGAAGATATTTTAAATACGTTTGAAGGCTTAACTCGTCACTTATTAAAAGAAGTAAACGGTGTTGAAGTCGATAAGTTCCCAAGAATGCTATACGATGACGCAATGCGTTTATACGGAAATGACAAACCAGACATTAGATTCGGGATGGAATTTGGCGAATTAAATGACGTTGCACAACATAAAGATTTCAACGTATTCAATTCAGCTGAATTAGTAGTTGGTATCGCAGTTCCTGGAGGAAATGAATATACCAGAAAAGAAATAGACAAACTTATTGATTGGGTAAAGCGTCCACAAGTTGGTGCTTTAGGAATGGTGTATTGTCGTTGCAATGAAGATGGCACTTTTAAATCTTCTGTAGATAAGTTTTATGATCAAGACGATTTAGCAAAATGGGCAGAAGTTACTGGAGCAAAAGCTGGTGATTTAATCTGTGTGCTTTCAGGAAATACTAATAAAGTGAGAGCGCAACTAAGTGCTTTACGTATGGAATTAGCGGAACGTTTAGGCTTACGTAAACCAGACGAATTCGCACCGCTTTGGGTTATGGATTTCCCGCTTTTAGAATGGGATGAAGATACTGAGCGTTACCACGCGATGCACCATCCATTTACCTCACCAAAACCAGGACAGTTAGAATTATTAGATTCTAAACCAGGTGAAGTTAAAGCCAATGCTTATGATTTAGTATTAAATGGTAACGAAATTGGTGGTGGTTCTATTCGTATTCACGATAAAGCCACACAAGCTATTATGCTAAAACATTTAGGTTTTTCAGAAGAAGAAGCTAGAGCACAGTTTGGTTTCTTAATGGACGCTTTTGAATATGGTGCACCTCCTCATGGTGGTATTGCATTTGGTTTAGACCGATTGGTTGCTATTTTAGGTGGACAAGAAACCATTAGAGATTTCATCGCCTTCCCTAAAAACAATTCGGGAAGAGATGTAATGATAGATGCACCTGCACCTATCGATGACGAACAATTGCAGGAACTCAATTTAAAATTGAATTTAAAATCATAAATATTAAATCCTGCTTCTTGCAGGATTTTTTGTTAGATTTAAACTATGCCAACTAAGTCCAACTTATTAAAACGATTACTCATTTGGAGATACAAGCATGTCTCCGAAAAAAACTTTGTCTTTTTACTAAGTCTAATCATTGGTTTGTTAGCTGGACTCATTTCGGTTTTCATTAAAAACATCACTTTTGCGATTGAAGCTATTTTTGAAAAAGGAGTTATTCTTTCAGAAAATAGTATCTATTTTATTTTACCAATTGTGGGTTTGTTTTTGGTGTATTTGTTTGTAAAGTATATTTCAAAAAAACCTAGTGAGCATGCCATACCTTCTATTCTATTTGCTCTATCAAAAAGAGATGGTATCATTGATAAGAAGAAAATTTATTATCCATTAATCACAGCTCCTCTAACCGTAGGTTTTGGTGGTTCGGTTGGTTTGTTAGGGCCTGCAATTGCTTCGGCATCTGCATTAAGTTCTAACTTTAGTCGTTTATTACATATTGATAGAAAAACCAGAAGCTTATTAATTGCTTGCGCAGCAGCAGGAGCTATTGCATCTATTTTTAAGTCACCTATTGCAGCTATAATTTTTGCAATTGAAGTGTTTAGCTTAGACTTAACTTTTGCTTCGTTATTGCCTTTGTTAATCGCATCGGTTTCTTCGGTAATAACCTCTTACTTCTTTCTGGGAGATAGCGTCTTGTTTGAGTTTAGCGTTTCAGACAAATTTGCCATAAAAGACACATTGTTTTATATCCTTTTAGGCATTGGCACTGGAGTTGCTTCTATCTATTTTTCTAAAATTTATTTTGGAGTTACATCAATATTCAACCGATTAAAGTCCGCAAGACAAAAACTAATTATTGGTGGTTTAGCCATTGGAGTAATGCTCTTTTTTATTCCACCACTTTATGGTGAAGGTTTTGGTTTTATAAATAACCTTTTGCTAGGTAATGACATTGAAGCATTAGGCAAAACACCTTTTGATGAACACCTAGACAATATCTGGATTGTAATTGCACTTCTTTTTGGAATTACCATTTTTAAAGCCATTGCCATGACAACCACTTTCGCAGCAGGTGGAACTGGTGGAATTATTATCCCAACATTAGTAATGGGAAGTGCTTTAGGAAATGTGGTTGCAAAAGTGATTAATCATTGTGGCTTAGGTTTTAACGTGTCTGAAGCTAACTTCACCTTAATTGGCATGGCAGGTCTTATCGCAGGTGTGCTGCATGCTCCATTAACTGCTATTTTCTTAATTGCCGAAATCACCGGAGGCTATCAACTCTTTGTGCCTTTAATGATAACTGCTTCTATGTCTTTTATCATTAATAAAAATGGTTTAGACCATACTATTTACACCAAAGAATTATTAGAAAAAGGTGCGCTTCTTACTCAAAACAAAGACAAAAGCGTTCTTACCTTAATGAAGCTCGATTCTGTTATTGAACAAAATTTTGTAGAACTACACCCAGACATGACACTTGGTGATATGTTGAAAAATGGAGTTTCAAAATCTAACCGAAACCTATTTCCTGTTACAGATAGCGAACGGAATTTTATTGGTATCATTCTATTAGATAATATTAGGTCTGTAATGTTCGACCAGTCACTTTATAACTCTACAACTGTTGAAACTTTTATGCAAAAACCGCCAGAGATCATTTATTACGAAGAGGACTCCATGGAGAAAGTAATGAAAAAATTTCAGCAATCTAGAGCCTGGAATTTACCAGTCGTAAAAGACAATAAATATTTCGGTTTTGTTTCAAAATCTAAACTTTTAACAGCGTATCGTAACGAATTGATTAATTTTACATCTTAGAATATAATTGATGAAACCTATTCATATTGTAACACTTATTGCATTTATTACCTCTGTAGGAAGCATCGTTTGCGGACTAGTTTTAGATACAAATTACACCGAAAAGCTCATTGGGTTTGGTGTATTGGGTTTATTTTTCGTCGTATTTCCTTTATTTTCTTACTACAGATGGAAAGGAAAAGATGCTAAAGACTATATGCTTACCAAGGAAAATCTTGAAAAGATGCGCGAAAATCAAAGGGAAAACAAGTACTGATATAAGTTATTAATTTTCAATATTTTAAAATAAAACGATTTATTAACCTTACGTGTTAGTTAATACATTACATTTGTGTTTTAATTTTTTATTTATTTATAATGACTGGAACAGTTAAATTTTTCAATGATTCAAAAGGATTTGGATTTATTACAAACGACGAAACGGGAAAAGACATTTTCGTTCACGTATCAAACCTTAATGGCGTAGAGTTACGCGAAGGTGACAATGTAGAGTACACAGAAGAAGAAGGCAGAAAAGGAATGGTTGCTGCTAATGTAAGCGTTCTTTAAGAGATATACTTTATTTTTAGTTCAACGCTCAACCTTTGGTTGGGCGTTTTTTTTATTCAAAAACTATTGGTAATTCGCTCTTAGGTACTTTAACAATATAATAAGGTTGTGTCATAACAGAAGTAGCTATGCCATCTGGAGATTTCCTTAATACCTCAACCAAAAACTCATCCTTAGTTTCTTGAATAACCAGATTTAGGCTATGTCCACCTGAATTCTTTATCTCATTAAAAATAGCAATTACGGTATACTCAGAAAAGTCAATATCTGTTTCTATAAAACTATCAGAAACCTTATTGACAGCATTCATTTTATTAAGCAAGTCTTTCCATTCTTCAGGAGATGTAATAATTAAATTCTGTTTCTCTATACCTTCTGAACCAGAACCATACAAATTACCTTTTCCTATAAGAACAATATCTTCTTTTGTCATTTTTGCTTTATTTTCTGAGGACTTACAGTTTAATGCAAACAGTAAGATTACGATTCCTAATAACTTATGCATTTTTATTTGTGTTTAATTCAAATTACGCTTTTCAATAAAAAATCGCTTCATTAATTCTGAAGCCTCATCTGCTAAAACTCCACCGACCACTTTTGTTTTGGGATGCAACTTTGTTCCCATAGTCATAAATCCACGTTGCTCATCTGAAGCTCCATAAACTATTTTTGCAATTTGGCTCCAGTATAATGCTCCTGCACACATTTGGCAAGGCTCTAACGTTACATACAAGGTGCATTTGGTTAAGTATTTTCCACCTAAAAAATTGGCTGCAGCCGTTATGGCTTGCATTTCGGCATGCGCAGTAACATCGTTTAAAAGTTCTGTAAGATTATGTGTTCTCGCAATTATACGGTCTTCTACAACAATTACTGCACCAACAGGAATTTCGCCTTTTTCATAAGCAACCTCAGCTTCCTGAAGCGCTTTTTTCATAAAATAAGTATCGTCAAATGGCTGTATCATTATTGTAAAAATACAATTTCAAAATTACTAGATTCTATTACGGCAAGAATTTTGATGAAATAATGGAAAGCTATTAATTATGAGTACGTACTATTCTATTTCCATCCCAAAACCATGCCATGAAGATTGGTCTAAAATGACGCCAAACGAAAAGGGTCGATTTTGTATATCGTGTACTAAAACCGTTGTGGATTTTACAAAAATGAGTCCTGACGCTATTCAGGATTACTTGCACAACAATAAAGACCAACGTATTTGTGGACATATAAAGCAAAGTCAATTAGATAGCATTAACTTAAGAATTCCTGAAGCTGTCATTCATCAAAACCAGAGTTTTCATCGTTTGTTTCTGTTGGCGCTTTTAATTTCTATGGGAATGACCTTGTTTAGTTGTGAAGATGAAAATGGACAAAAAAAGAAAATTGAAAGCATAGAAGTTGTAGAAACTAAGACAAAAGTTATTGATACGTTACTCAACCACAATGAGAAAAAAGAGATACAGCAAGACTCACTCATCAAGAAAGATAAATCTTCAAAAACTGAAATAAAGGATCCTCAAGTTGAAGGTATGATGATTATTGAAACTGTAGGAGATATTGTGGCACAACCAAGTGACACAACAGATATAGACCCACGTGATATCGAAGTTATTGACCCAAATAACACTGAACCTTTGGAAGGTGAATTATCAATTCAATGCAATAATTTCAATGAAAATGACAATGTCGTTTTTGGACTCATTGTCATTGAGCAACCACCAGAATTCTTGGACACACCTAAACAATTAACCACTAAAGAAAAGAAAGCGTATCTCACAGATCGTATACAAGAAATTGTAAAAGAGAATTTTAATCAAAACATTGGAGACAGTACTGGTTTAAAAGGTAAACAAAGAATCTTTACACAATTTAAAATTAACGAAACTGGAGAAGTAGAAAACATAAAAGTCAGAGCTCCTCATCCTCTTTTTGAAGCAGAAGCCATACGCGTTATAAATTTATTGCCAAAATTTAAACCAGGTAAGCAAAGAGGTAAAGCAATTTCTATGGTCTATAATCTACCTATAACTTTTGTAATTGATGACTAGAAAAACTCGTATTTTTGCTTGGTGCAAAATTCACTTTTAAAACATATAAACCTACCAGAAGATTTACGTCAACTTAAAGCTGAAGATTTACCTCAAGTAGCTAAAGAACTGCGTGAATTTATCATCAATATTGTTGCAACAAAAGAAGGGCATCTTGGTGCCAGTTTAGGTGTTATAGAATTGACCATTGCACTACATTACATCTTTAACACACCAGAAGATTTATTGATTTGGGATGTTGGTCACCAAGCCTATGGTCACAAAATTTTAACTGGAAGAAAAGATAGTTTTGAAACCAACAGACAACTAAACGGAATTAGTGGCTTCCCAAAACGTAGCGAAAGTATTTACGATACTTTTGGTGTAGGACACTCTTCTACTTCAATTTCGGCAGCATTAGGAATGGCAATTGCTTCACAACTAAAAGGTGAAGACAAACATCATATTGCTGTTATTGGAGATGCTTCAATTGCCAGCGGAATGGCCTTTGAAGGTCTTAACCATGCTGGAGTTACAGATGCTAATTTATTAGTAATTCTTAATGATAATGCCATTGGCATCGATCCAAGCGTTGGCGCATTAAAACAGTATTTAACCAATGTAAAAAAAGGCACTCAAAAGCAAGATAATATTTTTGAAGCCTTAAATTTTAATTATTCTGGTCCAATTGATGGTCATGATTTACCCTTACTAATTTCTGAACTTAAACGTTTAAAAACAGTAAAAGGCCCAAAGTTTTTACATGTAATTACCACCAAAGGTAAAGGGCTAAAACAAGCCGAGGAAGACCAAGTTAAATACCATGCACCAGGAAAATTCAATGCTTCAACAGGTGAACTTATTACTAAATCGAGTGTTAGTGAGCCACCAAAATATCAAGATGTTTTTGGCGAAACCATAGTAGAGCTTGCCAAAACCAATGAAAAAATTATTGGTATCACACCAGCGATGCCAACAGGTAGCTCTTTAAAATACATGATGGATATTTTTCCTAATCGTGCGTTTGATGTTGGTATCGCAGAACAACATGCTGTGACTCTGGCTGCTGGCATGGCTACACAAGGATTAATTCCATTTTGTAACATCTACTCTACCTTTTTGCAACGTGCCTACGACCAGATTATACATGATGTGGCTTTGCAAAACTTGCCTGTTATCTTTTGTTTGGATAGAGCTGGCTTGGTGGGAGAAGATGGAGCAACACATCACGGTGTTTTTGATATAGCATACCTTAACTGTATTCCTAACTTAGTGATTTTTGCACCAAGAGACGCTATAGCGTTACGCAACATAATGTATACTGTTCAATTAGGAATAGATTTTCCAATTGCCATAAGATACCCACGTGGCAGAGGTCATCTTTTAGATTGGAAAAAACCGTTTGAAAAAATTGAAATAGGAAAAGGCGAATGCCTTAAACAAGGTACAGATTTAGCCATTTTATCAATTGGTACTATGTCAAAAAATGTTGAAGATGCTATTATAGATTTAGACGTTTCGCATTACGACATGCAATTTGTAAAACCACTTGATGAAGGGTTATTACACGAAATTTTTAAAATACACAAAATCATTGTCATTATAGAAGACGGAACTATTGTAGGAGGTTTTGGAAGTTCAATTTTAGCCTTTGCTAATTCGCATAACTATAAGCAACACATTGAAGTTTTAGGTATTGCAGATGAATTTATTGAGCAAGGCACAATACTCCAACTGCAGCAATTACAAGAACTAGATTCTGCTTCGATTACAAAGAAAATTGAAGATTTACTCACTATCCTCCACGATAGCTAACTCAGTATTGCCTTCAATTTGTTCAATTAGAACAGTGTCTTTTTTTACAGGTTGATCTTGAACGTTAGAAATATCGTCTAGCATTAATAGGCAAGTCAGTACTACTACAAAAATGACTAAGCCTCCGAGTATATTATTTCTCATAAGTAGGTTTTTTGGGGCTAATTATGCAATAAATTAAAATAATTTACCGTTAAAAACCAAATTTATTCGACGAAATGCATTTTTATAAAATATTCCCTTTCAGCTTTTTATGTAATAACATAGCGTTAGTATCTGAAAGTTTCGAAATAAATAAGCACACAGAAAGTAAATTGTTGTATAAGGATTCATTTGATAAACTTACTGTTTCGGGCAAAAGATTCTGCAATAATTTATCATAATTCGACAAGCTATCGTTGTATACATTTAAGGCTAAATTCCCGTAGGCATTGAGCAGTTGATTTAATATTTCGTATCCTGCAATCTCTTTATTTATAACCTCTTTTGATCTATAAACCTTCTTTATGCTTAAATTAATGATATCGGCTATTTGAGCCTTGTACTGACTAACATCTAGAAGTGCAGTTTCAAATTTCCCTTCTAGGATGTCAGCTTCATTTTTCATAAATATTGAAGCAGCTTCATCAATCAAAGTGCTAATAGCCAATGCCCTCAAATAGCTAACTCTGTCTTCAGTAGTTTGTAAAGCATTATAATTTTTGGTTATAATTCTGCCTTTTACAAGTTTTATTAGGTACTCTAAGGCATAGTCTTCTTCGATTAATCCGAGATTTATTCCATCTTCAAAATCTATAATCGTATAACAAATATCATCGGCTGCTTCTACTAAATAGGCTAGAGGGTGTCTGTTGTAGCTTAAGTCCGTTTCACTTCTCTTAATTAACCCTAAATCAGATGCTACGGCCGAAAACATCTCTTTTTCACTTTGAAAAAAGCCATATTTTTTATCAACTATATGGTTGGTAGGCTTTTTTGGTAAAGACTCTTTCGGATATTTCATAAATGCACCAAGTGTGGCATAGCTTAATCGCAATCCACCTACTCTACCAGCTCTACTCTCGGTTAAAATTTTAAAGCCATTAGCATTACCTTCAAAATCGCATAAATCTTGATATTCTTTATCAGTTAATTCAGATTTAAATTTAGCTCCATCTCCATTCTTAAAATATGCACCTATTGCTTTTTCACCAGAATGACCGAAAGGAGGGTTACCTATATCGTGCGCTAAAGCAGCGGCAGCTACAATAGCCCCAAAATCATTAATCTTATAGCCATGTACATTTTCTAAATGCGGATGCTTTTCTAAAAGTAACTTACCAACTTGCCTACCTAAAGAACGCCCAACCACACTAACCTCTAGGCTATGTGTTAATCTAGTATGAACAAAATCTGTTTTAGATAGCGGTACAACCTGTGTTTTATCTTGTAGACTTCTAAACTCTGAAGAAAATATAATACGGTCATAATCAACCTCAAAACCAACACGAGTTTCGTCTTGTTCTTTTCTTAACCGTTTATTCTCATCACCAAAGCGTCTTAAAGACAATAATTGCTCCCAGTTCATATCTTAAAATTAAAGATGCAAGATAAATAAATTGGTATAGAATCATTTAGAAAAACTGTTTTCAATTATCATCTTTTTCAATGTTAAGAAATTGTATCCTTAACGCTAATTCACTTAATATTAAACTAACCTTTAACTAACTTTTTGGTCACAAAACTTTAATCATTGAGTAACCTCTTCAAGGGAATATCACATTTTCTTTGCATCACAATAAAAACTAAAAATTGTTTATTAAAAATTCAACTCAATGAAAAAATTACTTTTAATCGCGTTAGTAACTTCTACACTGGTATTTACTAGTTGTTTTAAAGATGATGATGCTCCTTTAATTGTAGAGACATCTACTACAATAATAAATGAAAACCCAGGTGGTGGTACAGGTGAAGATTGTCCTGTAATTGCTGTAACTGGTGAAATTGCAGATGGTACTGTTTGGACTAATGAAAACATTTATCAATTAAACCAAAAAGTTGTTGTACCTGCTGGAGCAACTTTAACGATTAATCCTGGAACTATCATTAAAGGTTCTTCAGGAACTGGTTCTTTAGCTTCTGCTTTAATTATTGCAAGAGGTGGTACTCTTAACGCTAATGGTACAGCTTCTGAACCAATTATCTTCACATCGACACAAGATAACATTACTTGTGGTCAGACTGCTGGTACTAATTTAGATGAAAATGACAGAGGTCTTTGGGGAGGTTTAATAGTATTAGGTAATGCACCTTGTTCTTTCTCTGGAGATATAGCTGAAGCTCAAATAGAAGGTATTCCTGCAGACGATACTTTTGGTCTTTATGGTGGTACTGATGCTAACGATAGTTCTGGTAGCATGAGATATATTTCTATCCGTCATGGTGGTGCTTTAATTGGTGAAGGTAACGAGATCAATGGACTTACTTTAGGTGGTGTTGGTGCTGGTACAATTATAGACAATATTGAGGTTGTTGGTAATGTTGATGACGGTGTAGAATTCTTTGGAGGTACTGTTGATGCATCTAACATTTTAGTATGGGCTCAAGGTGATGACGCTATAGATATTGACCAAGCTTACTCTGGAACAGTTGACAATGTAGTTGTTGTTTTAGGTGATATTTCTGATCACGCTTTCGAAATTGACGGTCCTGAAGGAACAGGTTCTGGTTTATTTACTTTAAGAAACGCTACAATTATTGGTAACACAGTAACTGCTAATGGTGAGTATGCTGATTACAGAAGTAACGCACAAGGTTACACAGAAAATGTTTATGCATATGGTTTTAAAGCTGAATCTGACGTTGAATTAGATAACGATGGAGTTGCAACAAACTATAACGATGGTATCTTAACATTTGGTGCTTGGGAAATAGTATTACCTGAAGGTGTAACAGATGTTACTAGCCTTTTTGCAAACAAAGCAGAAACAGTTACTGTATCTGGCTTTGGATCTACTGCTACTGCAGTTACAGAAGGTGCACAAACAGTTGGTGCTACTACTTCTAACCTAAGCTGGACCTATGCTAATGCAGAAGGTGGTTTAGGATTCTAATAAACACTTTTAATTCATATAAATAAATCCAATGTCTACTAGGTAGGCATTGGATATATACAATATTACATGAAACATATAATAAAAGTTTTAGCTCTTTTTATTTTCATTTTAGCGACATCAACAGCATTCTCACAAGGAAAAGTAGCCGGAACAGTAATCGATGGTGAATTTAATGAACCAATGGCCTTTGCTAATATCTTAGTTAAAGGTACCTCAAAAGGTGTTACTACGGATTTTGATGGAAAGTTTGAAATGGAGCTAGAAGAAGGTACCTATACATTAGTATTCTCTTTTGTTGGGTATGCAACTAAAGAAATCTCAGATGTTATCATAAAAAACGGCGAGGTATTTACCTTAGATGTTTTGATGGAAACTAATTCTTTAGACACAGTTGTAATTACTACAACTACAAAAAGAAACACAGAAAGTGCTGTTTTAAATTTACAAAAAAAATCAGCCGTTGTAATGGATGGTTTGTCTTCTCAGGCTATTAAAAGTACTGGAGCAAGTAATGTTGCTGCTGCTGTAAAAAGTGTTCCTGGTGTTTCTATACAAGGTGATAAATATGTGTTTGTACGTGGTCTTGGTGATCGTTACACAAAATCTATCTTAAATGGGATAGATATTCCAGGTTTAGATCCAGACCGTAACACGATTCAAATGGATTTATTTCCAACAAATATTCTTGACAATGTTATTGTTTTAAAGTCTGCATCTGCTGAATATCCAGCAGACTTTACTGGTGGTATTGTAGATATAGTTACAAAAGATTTTCCAAGTAAAGCTGAGTATTCCATATCATTAGGTGGTGGTTATAACCCAGACATGCATTTCAACAATTCATATTTAACATCAGAAGGTAGTGATACTGATTGGTTGGGTTATGATGATGGTAAACGAAATGTTCCTGTTAACAGATATCAATTTGAGGAAGGAGTATTGGGTAATGGTATTAATACCACAACACTTACAACGCTTACAAATAGTTTTGAAAAAGAACTAGCGGCTAAGCAAGAAACTAGTGGTATGAACTACGACTTTGGGTTTACCTTAGGTAATCAATACGACATTGGTGATGATAAATTAGGGTACCAAGCATCATTCTCTTATAAAAACGAAACAACGTTTTACAAAAACAGATTTGATGGTGCATACATAAAAAACCCACAAGACACATCAGACAATGAGTTAATTGCTGCTCTAGATTCTAGAGGTTCTGAAGGTATTAACAATGTGATTTTAAATGGTATGTTAGGTTTAGCTTATAAAACGGATAAATCTAAGTTTAAGGTAAATTTACTTCATGTACAAAATGGTGAGTCTACTGCAGGTTTCTTTAACCAGGTAATATCTCAGGACGGTACTGGAGGTGGATTAGAGCCACTTACTAAAAACTCTATTACCTATACAGAACGTTCAATCACCAACTTATTTCTTACAGGTAAGCACAGGTTAAATAGTATTACAGACGATAAGCCATTTAACTTTGAGTGGAAATTATCTCCAACCTTCTCTAAGGTAATGGATAAAAACCATAGAATTACACCTTTTCAGCAAGCTGATAATGGTAATTCATTCTTAAGTCCTTCTGCTTCAACATTACCTATTCAGCTATGGAGAAACTTATTGGAAGAGTCTTGGGCTGGTAAAGCAGATTTTGACAAGACTGTAGAGTTATTTGGTCGCCCAGCTAAAATAAAATTTGGAGGTGCATTTACTTATAAGTTTAGAGATTTTAGCATTGATGACTTTACCTTTAACATTCGTGGAGATCAGTCATATATTGCAGACGGTAATGCAAATAATTTGCTAGCTACTGAAAACTTATGGACACCAGAAACAGACGCGGGTACTTATGTTGTATTTACAGACAACTTTAACCCAAGAGATGCATATGAAGGTGAGCAACAAATTGGAGCTACTTATTTTTCAACTGAATTTAATATCACTGAAAAATTAAAAACAGTAGTTGGTTTAAGAACTGAGTTCTTTAGTTCATTCTATACAGGTGAAGATGCTGATAACGTATTCAATAGAGAATTAATCTTAGACGAATTTGATTTATTCCCATCAGCAAATGTTATTTATGCAGTTAACGATAAATCAAATTTAAGAGCATCTTACTCTCGTACTACAGCAAGACCTTCTTTTAAAGAAGCTTCTGTAGCACAAATCTTCGATCCAATTACAAGTAGATTGTTTATTGGTGATATTAACTTAGTACCTACATATATCAACAACTTTGATATACGTTACGAGTTTTTTGGTGAAGAAGGACAAATGTTTGCTATAAGTGGTTTCTATAAAGACTTTACAGACGTAATTGAGCAAACATTCTTTGTCTCTGCTCCAACACAGCTTACTGTAGGTAACTTAGGTGACGCTGTTGTTTATGGTGCAGAACTTGAAGCAAGACAAAGATTAGGGTTTATCTCTGAAGGTTTAAACAACTTTAAGGTAACAGCCAATTTCTCTTTAATCAAATCTGAGTTAACAATGTCTGATGACGAGTATAACGGTAGAGTTGCTTCAGCCAGAGATGGAGAATCAATTGACAGAAAAAGAGATATGCAAGGACAAGCTCCTTATTTAATTAATGTTGGATTAAATTACGACAATAGTGATATTGGTTTAAGAACCGGATTATTCTACAACGTACAAGGTGAAACTTTAGAAGTTGTTGGTATTCGTGAAGTACCAGATGTTTATACTCAGCCTTTTAACAGTTTAAACTTTACTTTAAACAAATCTTTTGGCGAGGATCAACGCTCATCTATTGACCTTAAAGTATCTAATATACTTGGTGACGAAAGACTAAGTGAATATGAGTCTTTTGGTGCAAGCAATCAAATTTTTTCATTGAGAGAGCCAGGCACTGAAATATCATTAGGTTACACTTTTAAGTTCTAAGACAAACATTAAATTGTCCATAAATAAAAAAGGCGTTCTAAATTTAGAACGCCTTTTTTATTTATGTATCGATAACTACTAGTTGTTAATGGCAACCTTAGTTTTGTTATCCCATTGGTTAACACTTACAATTTTAGAATCAATAAAATCTACTTCTTTTAAAGATTCTCCTTGCCAGAAAAACCATTTTCCAACTTTTTTACCATCTTCATAATTTCCTAATGCTACTTTATTTCCGTCTGCATCATAGCTTTTCCACTCACCATGAACATTACCATCTGCATTAAATACTCCTGTTTGACTTATTTCACCATTATCATGATAATATGTAACGTAAGTTAAGTCGCCTTTCTTCTCTAACTTTGGTTCTTTACTGTCTTGAGCATAAGAGAAAGCTACACTAAGCATCATAAGAACAATTACTAAATTTCTCATATTCATTTGGGCTTTAATTAATAATTACATCACAAACATAACATTAATTTTACATTTAAACAACTTTTACGTAACATTAACTTAACATTGAACCTATAAGAAACTTATAATCAACACTTTGTGACATCATAAATTCATAACATTAGACAACATTTAATTAAATTCCCATGTTTACTATAAAAACAATTCTATTTTTTTTTAAACCCAACAGAATATCATAACATTTAGGTAACATAACGTTGAAATTAAAAGAAGAAATTTGCGTACAATTATAGTTACTCTTTTAAATGGAAAACCTCTATATCTATATGCTAGCTGCATTAGCGTTTTTAGCTGTTGCAGACTTAGTAGTTGGTGTAAGTAATGATGCTGTAAACTTCTTAAATTCTGCCATAGGCTCTAAAGCCGTTTCTTTTAAAACCATAATGATCGTTGCAAGTATAGGTGTTGCTGTTGGTGCAATGACATCTAGTGGAATGATGGAGGTAGCAAGGAAAGGAATATTTAATCCTGGAGAATTTATGTTCAACGAGATTATGGTCATTTTTATGGCTGTTATGTTAACAGATATTCTTCTTTTAGATTTCTTCAATACAATGGGTTTACCTACCTCAACTACGGTTTCAATTGTATTTGAATTATTAGGCGCATCGGTAGCAGTAGCCCTTATTAAAATATATTCTGACAGTTCTAAATCTATCATAGATTTAAGTAATTACATTAATAACGAGAAGGCCATTGAAATTATACTTGGTATTCTGCTCTCTGTAGTTGTTGCCTTTACGATTGGTGCTATTATTCAATATGTATCCCGTTTACTATTGTCTTTTAAATTTGAAGAAAAACCAGATTGGTATAGTGCTATTTTTAGTGGCTTTGCTATAACATCGATAATGTACTTTATTATCGTTAAAGGCTTAAAAAATGCAGCTTTCATACCACCTTCTGCTCAAGCATTTCTAAGTACTAACCCGTTTACCTTTATTGGTATAAGCTTTTTGGTTTTTACAGTACTTTCTATTCTGGCAATTAAACTATTTAATGCTAAGATTTACACTTTAATTATAATTATAGGAACATTTGCATTGGCTGTTGCTTTTGCAGGAAATGATTTGGTCAACTTTATTGGTGTACCAATTGCAGGATACGATTCGTTTCAAAAATGGCATGAAGCCTTCTTAAGCTCTGGTATTTTACCATCACAATTTAGAATGGATGGTCTTGCTGGTAAAGTCCCAACAAACTCATATCTACTTCTTATTGCTGGTCTTATTATGGTACTTACTCTATGGTTTTCTAGCAAAGCTAAAGCTGTAGTAAAAACTTCTGTAGATTTATCAAGACAAGATGAAGTTAAAGAACGTTTTGAGCCTAACTACCTATCTAGAAACATTGTAAGACTCACCATTGGTTTTAACGAAAGTATAAACAGAATTCTACCTAATTCATATAAAAGTTGGTCAGAAAAAAGATTCATAAAACCTAAAGTTGTTGTAAAAGAACAAGACAAACCTGCTTTTGATTTGGTAAGAGCCGCAGTTAATTTAATGGTAGCTTCAGTTCTTATCTCAATTGCAACTTCTATGAAATTACCACTTTCTACAACCTACGTTACCTTTATGGTAGCTATGGGAACTTCTTTAGCAGATAGGGCTTGGGGAAGCGAAAGTGCCGTATATAGAGTTGCTGGTGTACTTAATGTAATTGGCGGTTGGTTCTTTACAGCATTTAGTGCTTTTGTTGCTGCTGCAGTAATGGCATTTATACTATATCATGGTGGTGGTTACGCTTTATCAGGATTATTAGTATTAGCAGTTGTTTTGTTAGTGAGAAGTTACATAGCACACCGAAAGAGCTCTAAAATAATGCGTGAAGAAGACCAGCTAGAAAAGGCTGAAAGCAGCTCTACTCAAGGGGTTATTCATGAAAGCGCTTCAAATATTGCCAACGTTATTAAGCGTGGAAACAGAATTTACACTTCTGCTATCAACGGTTTAGCTGTGCAAGATTTAAAACTTCTAAAAAAGAATAGAAGACAAATAGATAAACTTTCAACAGAAATTGATGACCTTAAGGATAACATTTTCTATTTTATTAGAAATCTAGATGAGCCTAGTGTAGCTGCCAGTAATTTCTACATTAACATACTTGGTCATTTACAAGACATGACACAATCTTTAGACTATATTTCTAAAGCAAGTCATAAACACATCAACAATAATCATAAAAAGTTAAAGTTCAGTCAGGTTAAGGAGCTAAAAGATTTAGACTCTAAACTCGAAACCTTATTTACTACAACTCAAACCGCATTTGAATCTAGATCTTTTGAACAGATTGGGGCCGTTTTGGAGACCAAAACCGAAATGTTTAACTTGGTTAAGGACAAAATACAAAAGCAGGTAGAACGCACAAGAAGCGAAGAATCTAGCCCAAAAAACACGACACTTTATTTTAGTTTACTATTAGAAACAAAGGACCTATTAACTGCCATGATGAATCTATTAGAAGAGTATTACCAATCTCATGACAGCTCTGTAGAACCTGCTAAGTTGATCTCTGACCAAGAAGAGTAAAATAAAAAACTATATACTGTAAAAAAGCCTTAGTAATCTAAGGCTTTTTTTATGACTTAATTAAAAATATTTGCACTTGAACATCTAAAAAATGTATTTGGTCGTATATCTATTTGTATTAGATAAACTAATTTAAATCAAAAACATGAAAAAAATTTCAATGCTTTTAGTGGCAACAATTCTTTTAAGCTCTTGTGTTTCTAAGAAGAAATACATGGCCTTAGAACAAGAAAATGGCGAGATTAAAAGTCAACTAACCAAAACCAGAGTAGAAAAAGAGGATTTAGAAAGCAAATTTGCTCAAATTCAAGAACGTGTAGATCGATACAACGAAAAAATCAGTTCATTAAATGAAGATGTAGAAGGCCTAAAAATGGAAAACGACATAAAGCTAGATGTCAATAAAGATGGTACTGTTATGTCTAATGAAAGTAAACGCAAAATGCTAGCTACGTTAGAAAACGTCGATCCAGCAAAACTAGCTGAAGCTAAGACGTTGAAGGATTCAATGAATTTAGCAATTCAATACAATCTTGAGAAAACTATGAACAGCTCAGACCTTAATGAAGATGAAGATATTGCTGTTAATATTAATGAGACAGTGGTAATGATATCCATCTCAGATAAAATGTTGTTTAATTCTGGAAGCTATAGAATAAACAGTAAGGCAAACGATATTTTGCAAAAGTTGGCAGATGTTATTAATTCAGAAGAAAGTATTGATGTAATGGTGGAAGGACATACGGACTCTAGAGGTATCAATACAGAAAAAATACAAGACAATTGGGATTTAAGTGTTTTAAGAGCTACTTCTGTTGTTAGAAAGCTACAACACACTTACAAAGTAGACCCTGCGAAACTTATAGCGTCTGGTCGTAGTAGTTACCAACCTTTGGTAGACAATAATACCAGAGAAAATCGTTCTAAAAATCGTAGAACACGTATTATACTAATGCCTAATATTGACAAGTTTTTTGCTTTGATGGAGGCAAATTAATTAATCCATTATTTTTTATAGAGGTGAAAAAAAAGCACTCTCCCGTATAATTCGGCATTGAGTGCTTTTTGCTTTTATACTACCCACTTTTAAAATTAAAAAAAAGAGTAGTTAAAGTTGTAATAATCAATCATTAAAACAACAAAGTTGTGAATAAAATGAATAATGATTCCATACCAAAGTGTATTGTATTTGCTTCTTATGTACCCTAAAATCAATCCAAATGGAAAAATCCAAATAAATGATATAAATGAGAAATGGATAAGTGCAAAAATAAAAGCTGTAGCAACAATGGTAATTCGCTCACTAACAACCTTCTGTAAGCTGTTAAACAAAAAGCCTCTAAACCCTAATTCCTCGAATATTGGTGGTAAAATAGCTGTAAACAGAATTGCCCACAGCAAAGGATAATCTAAATATAAATACTCACTATAGTAATTTTCATTAACACCAAATAGTGATTCGTTTAAATAACCTATGGATAACGAAACAACAACCGCTGAAAACAGTGGAAATACAATTGAAAACCCTAAAACCTTTTTATTTAACTTAGGAATTTTATAAAGCTTTAAAATCTCTTTATAATCAAATAAAGAAAAACCAACAACCATTAGAGCAAAGACACTTTCTATTGCAATATCAACAGAAAGATTAAGTGGATACTCATTGTACAACAAATAAGATACCACAGCAAACAACAAAAAGGTGGCATAAAAAACTATAATCAAGTTTAATGATGAAGTTCTCTTATCTACAGTACTTTTATGAAGTTGTTTACCACATCTGGTACAAAACTTTACTTCTCTGTATATCTCTACATTACAACTGCTACAAATAATACTCATATTCCTTAAATCCTATTTACTTTTTTATTGAAGAAGCAGAATACACACCCACTCCGAGGTAAACTGTAATTATTATTTTGAATATAATACCTCTTAAAACTGTTGAAGGATCAAAAATAGCTGAGATAATCACAGTTGTTAAATAAAGGAATAACCCAAGTAATAACGCCGCCAAAGGTTTTTTAGAAGTCCAAGCACCCAGCAGTAAATAAATGACTCCAAGAATCGCATTTGTAATTAATATTCCTACATCCTCATCTTCAAAAAAGCCAAAAAAACCAAAAACAAGAACAATACCAGCCATAACATACAGTATATTTCTTGCCGATTTAATTTTCTTATCAGCACCCATATTCTGATTTTTTTGCATTGCTCTTCTAGCGTGGTACAGAGCTACTTCGCGTTCAGTACCTTTTTCTGGATATCCACACTCAGGGCAATATAAATCTTCAATATACATGGAAGTTTTACAAATTGTACATGCTAAATCTTGAGTTTGAATCATTGGTGCTTCTTCCATATTTGGAACTAGGTTTTTGGATGAAGCTACCAATATAGAAAAAAAGCAAATACCTATTTCAGTATCAATGAAATACTCGTTATTGGTAGAAAAAAAATCGATTAGGCTTTTTGATATTGAATATTAGCTAACAAAACATAGCTACGAAGAACTATTAAAATATTAAACCAATAAAGCTATTTGAAATTTTTATCTGCAATTTTCTCCAATTCAGCGTACCAATCTTCTCCGAATTTCCTAATCAAAGCTTCCTTTACAAATTTATAGATAGGTACTTGTAATTCTTTACCTAAAGTACAGGCATCATCACAAATCTCCCATTTTTCGTAGTTAACCGCAGAAAACTCAGAATAATCCTTAACTCTAATTGGATAAAGGTGGCAAGACACCGGTTTTTTCCAGCTTATTTCACCTTGGTTATAGGCCTCTTCTATTCCACATAAAGCCGTGTTTTTGTCATCAAAAATAACATAAGCACACTCTGCCCCATTAATAAGTGGAGTTTCCAATTCTCCATAAGATGTTTTTACCCAAGCACCTTGAGCGTCCAGGACCTCAACACCTTCCTTTCGCAAAAAAGGCCTTACTTTTGGATAGATATCATCTAAAATTTGAATTTCTTCCTCATCCAAAGGTGCTCCTGCATCACCATCTACACAACATGCACCTTTGCATGCCGATAGATTACACACAAAATCCTTTTCTATAATATCTTCTGAAACTATGGTTTTTCCTAACTGAAACATGCCGCAAAAATAAATAAACTTTACCGTTATTTAATATTGTTAATCCATAATAAAACAAGACCTTTGCGGCGAATTTTAAAAACGGAAATTATGCAGTTAGAAATTAAACAAATATTTACTGCTTTTATGGTTTTATTTGCTGTAATTGATATTGTAGGGAATATTCCAATCATTATCGATTTACGTAAAAAAGTTGGTCATATACAGAGTGAAAAAGCTTCATTAATTGCCGGTGTAATTATGATTGTTTTTCTTTTTGTGGGTAAAAGCTTATTAAACCTCATTGGTATTGATGTTAATTCATTTGCTGTAGCTGGTGCATTTGTTATATTCTTCATTGCATTAGAAATGATATTAGGTATAACGCTGTATAAAGATGATGAAAGTAGTGCTGTAACTGCCTCAGTTTTTCCGTTAGCATTTCCTCTTATTGCTGGACCAGGAAGCTTAACGACATTATTATCACTTCGTGCAGAATTTGAAATTGAAAACATCATCGTTGCTGTAATCTGCAATGTAATTGTAATATATGTTGTCCTTAAAACCTCTGCTAAAATCGAAAAACTTATCGGTAAAAATGGTATTAATATTATTAGAAAAGTTTTTGGTGTAATTTTGTTAGCAATAGCTGTAAAATTATTTGCTCATAATATTAAAATGCTATTGGCTTAAACATTTTGAACATGAAGATTTTTACTTGGATATTAACGGTTATTGCTACAGGCTTTATAGTTTACAACGCGACAAAATTGAACTTTGACGCACTACTTACAGGCGAAAGTAAAATAGCAATTATCACAATAGTTGCGGCACTTTGTGCTATTATTTTATTACAAATTCTTAGAATTTCTAAGAAAATAGAAACCTTAAGCAAAAAAAGAAAATGAGTTTTGATGTACTGATCATTGGTGCTGGTGCAGCTGGCTTATCTTGTGCTCTAGTTCTGGGGTCTGCAAAAGATAAACCTTTTACAAGAGACAAAAAGATTGGCATTATAGCGCATCAAAAAACTTCACATCTTCAAACAGCTCTGTTTAATAATGTCCTTGGTCTTAAACCTGGTACTTTAGGAGAAGACATTTTAAAGGAAGGCATACAACAGCTTAAGGACTTATATCCACACGTTACTCAAATAGATAAGGAGAAGGTAACACGCATAGAGCAACACACAGATGGTTATAAGGTTACTACTAATAAAAATGAATACTTATCTAAAATAGTAGTTATTGCTGTTGGCTATACTAATCTTTTTACAATAAAAGGGTTAGAAAATTTTATTGAACCTCATCCAAGAGCTGCTATAGAAAAAGATAGAATTTGGTTAAAAAATACAGATCATTTAATAGAAGATAACCTATACGTTGCTGGTACTTTAGCTGGCTGGAGGAGTCAATTTGCTATTGCTTCTGGTAGTGGTGCTCATGTAGCTACAGACATTCTTACACTTTGGAATGGCGGCAAACACACCAAAGTACACGATAAAGTTATTGTTTAAAACTTGGGTATTCGTTACTAAGAAGAATCACTTCTTGTACCATTATATCTTCCTTATTTAAAACTTCTTCAAAGGAATTATCATCAAATAATTGTCTGGCTAAAGTTGCTTTTATAAGACGTCTTATTTCATCATTATAAGCTACAAAAGTGATGTTTGTCCCTTCCTTTCGGTTTACATAATCCTGAAATCGTACAACAATATCGTCACTCACCTCAAAATTATTTATAAAATCGTACTTAGTCACATCTTGATAAATACTTCTGTCTTTATCTAACTCTTCAAAAACAAAGTAACCAAAATGACCTCTGCGTCTTAGATAGTTAATTGTTTCATTATCAAAAGAACGGTCTACAGGCACAAAAACATCAGGTATAATTCCGCCTCCACCATACACGACCTTTCCTTTTGGTGTTGTAAATTTTAATGAATCATCAACTTCTATGTTGTCTTCGTCTACTAATTCTCCTGTTCTTAAGCGTTTATAATAATCATTGTAATAAGAGTTATTATCTCCGTTGGTATATGGTCTTTGAATAGAACGTCCTGTTGGTGTATAGTATCTAGAAACGGTTAAACGTACAGCACTTCCATCACCTAATGCCATTTCTCGTTGCACCAAACCTTTACCATAAGAACGTCTCCCAACTATGATACCTTTATCATTGTCTTGTAATGCGCCTGCAATAACCTCACTTGCTGATGCCGAATTTTCATTGATAAGTATATAAATTTCACCTTCTTCAAAATCACCTCTTCTTGTAGCATAAACATGCTCTTCTTTTCCCTTTTTGTCTCTAGTAAACAAAATGAGTTTATCGTCTTCTAAAAACTCATCTGCAATTTGCTCTGCTATGCCCAAAAAGCCTCCAGGATTATCTCTTAAATCTAGAGCTAATTTTGTAGCACCTTGATCTTGCAAATCTTCTAATGCAACTTTAAACTCTCTGTAACTTGTCTCTGCAAAACGGTTCATTTTTATGTAACCGAGATTATCTGTTAGCATATAGGCTGCATCAACACTCTTTATAGGGATTGTTTTACGTCGTACTTCAAACTCTAAGATTTCATCTTCACTTTTTCTATAAACTGTGAGTTTTACTTTACTGTTTTTTTTGCCTTTTAATTTTTTTGATATGTAGTCGTTAGAAATATTTCTACCATAAATAGTGTCTCCATCTGCTAGCAAAATACGGTCTCCACTTAATATCCCAGCACTTTCACTAGGACCATCTTCAGTAGGTTTAATAACAGTTATAGTATCTTTATAAGGGTAATAATTGATACCAATACCTACAAAATCACCTTTCATACTCTCAGTGATGCGCTCTAAATCTTCTTTTGGGATATAAGTAGAATGCGGATCTAAATTGTCTAATATTCCATTAACTGTAACATCTACAATACTATCTGTATTTACTTCATCCACATATTCATAATCTATGTAGTCTATTAATCGATTGAGTTTATCCTTTTTACTATTGGTAGTAAAAAGATTGTCTGAAGTATCCGTGAAATTTAACTTTCCACCAATGACAACACCTGTAGCAATAGCTACACCAACAATAAGTGGTATGTATTTATTTTTCGTTGTCATACTATTTTTCCTAATTTGGAAATCTTAGCTTAATTCTTCTATTAACTCTAATTCTATTCCTGCCTTTTTTAAAAACTCTATTCCAGCATCATCTTTGTAAGGCTGAGAATACACAACTCTAACAATACCTGCTTGGTGTATTAACTTACTACATTCCTTACAAGGAGATAATGTTATATATAAGGTTGCACCTTTACAAGATTGTGTAGAAGAAGCCACTTTTAATATAGCATTAGCCTCTGCGTGAAGCACATACCATTTTGTGTATCCTTCATCATCTTCGCAATAATTTTCAAAACCTGTTGGTGTGCCATTGTAGCCATCTGAAATAATCATTCGGTCTTTTACGATGAGTGCACCAACCTGTTTACGTTTGCAATGCGAAAGTTTTCCCCACTCTTGAGCAATACGCAAATAAGCTTTATCGTAACGTAACTGTTTTTTGTTTGACATTAAGTGTTTAATACAATGTATGTAACGAATATAATAGGATAGAATTGTATAAGCAATTACGCTGTCGTTAAAGTTTTACAAAACTTTAGCATTACCATAAGTAGTCGTTGCGGATTAGCATTTCAAAAACCAAACCTATTACAATTGCCGAAAGAACCATAATCCAATCGCGACGCGAAAATCTAAACAGAGTCTGAAACAGAAAACCAAGGAATAAAACTACAAACACAATGATAACCTGCGCAATCTCAATACCCAATGCAAATTCTAAAAGAAGTTCTACTTTATTTTCAGATTGACCCGCAAACATTTTAAACTCTCTAGCAAAGCCTAAACCATGAATTAAACCAAAAAATAATGTAGCAAAAAACAGTAAGCCTATTTTTTTGCCTCGATCCTTTTTACCAGCAGTAAACACATTGTAAATAGCTGCAATTAAAATGGTAATCGGTATTAAAAACTCAACTAACCCTCCGTCTACAGAAACAACACCATAAGCAGCTAAAACCAATGACAAAGTATGTCCTAAGGTAAACATGGAAACCAAGAGTAAAACGCGCTTCCAATCTTTAAAAATATAAGGCACTGCTAGTACCATTAAAAAAAGAACATGGTCGTAACCTTTGATATCTAAAACGTGGTTAATGCCATATTGCACATTGAACCAAAAATTTTCTAACATAGTTTAAATTTATTTAATTTGGGATAGCTCAAAGTTACAATTAATATTGAAAAAAAAACCTAAAGAATAACTTTAGGTTTTTTTACTAAATATCAAGAAATCTTTTCTTATTAATCAATAGTAGGCACTTTTATAGACTTATTAATCCAACATTCTATTTTTAGAGTTTTACCCGCTAAACCACTGAGAAATATTTCTTCATTAGTGGGTGCTTTAGCCAAATAACTTTCAACATATGCTTTTACTGAACTTTGCAAAGTTGGATCTACTCGCGATGCTTTCTGGGCCTCTTCTGCCGCTAACCAATACACAGCTCTTTGGTGAAAATTGTCTTTACCACAGTTTTTATCACTTGCACTATCAGCATACATACTGGCGATATACAAATGAGGATTTCCATTTGAAGGATTTAGTCTAAGGGCATCTAAGAACAGATTCCTTGCTTTAACATAGTTTCGTTTTTTCTTGTAAATAAGACCAATCGTAATTGCCAATTTGGCCTTTTTATATGGTCTATCTTCCAGTCCATACCCTTGTGATAAATATTCATATGCTTCGGCATATTTCCCTTTTTTCATTAAGACTGTAGCAACATAAATTTTTGTATCTGCTGATGGAGCCACTTTATCATATTGCTTAACCAACTTTTCATAAAGATCATCGTCCGTGCAATCTTTATGGTACATTCTACTCACAGAACGTTTTAACCAAATTGAATCATTCTGAAAGGCTTCATATGCTTTGGTATATAACGGAATTAAATTCTCACAAGTAGCTCTTTTATCTGCTATAATATTCATGTTATTCTGAATAAGCGTGTAGTTTTTAAGATAACTTTCGTAGGCTCTTTTCTTATTTTTTTCGCTGCTAGTAAGTGTTTTTCCACTATCAACTTTCTCTACCAAGGCATTTAATTTTTCAGAATAATTCTGAATTTCAACTTCTATTTTTTCACTAATATCATCGTAAGTTTCAAATAACTCGGTTGCCGATTTTTTACCAGCATCAAATAATTCTACCATCAAAGAAAAATAGGTATATAAGCTTTTGGGATGTGTAAAGGTTTCTTTGTCCGAATTAAAAGCATTATCAAAACATTCAAAAAGTTCTAAGGAGGTTTTCCCTAACTCATCCTTATAATCATATTGTAACTGGCATGCCTTGGCATCAAATTCACCTTGAGGAGTGTCATTCTTAAAATGTTCTTTACGAAGTAACCATAAGTCTAACATATCATTTACAAAACTCAATTGAATCTCGCCTTTTGAATTTTCAATTTTATGTTTTAGAATCTTTTCACCATCAGCATATGTGGCTAGGTTTAAATCAGGGCAATTCTTTTTCACATATAGCCAAGGTTCATAGGCGGCATCATAATTTTTTGCCTGCGTGGCTACATGAGCGTTAGATAAGTTAGTATTGCATTCTAATTTAGTTTGAGCGTTAATGCCAACACTCAATAAGAAAATCGCAGAAAAAACAACGGATTTTAGCTTCATAATGTAGTTGATTTATAGTTGGTTATTCATCTATAAAACCACAAAAAACGTACCAAATCTACAAGAAGTAAAAAGCCTGATATTAATAGACGTTGTCTCTATTTAATTTTTAAGTTCTCACTTTTTGAAACTGTTACTTTTATACCACTTTTTAATTCTATGGTAACTGGCTCCTCTGACTTTGTTAATTGCCGTTGGTACTGATCTAAGGAACAAAAGTCCTCAAATTGTCTCTCATTATATCGTAATACCTCATCTCCTTGCCTAACACCTAAATTCCAAATTGCACTTCCCTTTACAATACTCATTATTCTCATTACTCCTTTATGATACGAAACATAACAAGGATAGCTATTATACACCTCTTCTATTTCAGAAGACGATACATAGAGTTGATTCTTTTTTAAACTTAGAAAAAGTGATAATCCCTCCCATAGATTGTTTCCAATTTTCGAAGACTTTTGGTTATTGTAGTAAATAATGGGAGATATTTTTACATTTTTAGATGAACTTTCAGGAAACTGAAATACCTTTGGCTTTGTGGCAGTAAACAAACCATTAACATCATAGTTGCCTGAATAAACTTCAACTTGTGGAAAATCATCAATATTGGTCAAGTTATAATCCTTTTGAGATATATTAGACGATTTGCCTGCTCCTGTATCTAGTAAAAATTTAAAGCGATTGCCTTTGCGTTGCATGTAGACATAGGGATGATTACGAGTAAAATTAAAATCTAATTCATGCATTGAATCAAGATCGTTAGGCATATAATCTGATGGATACATAACCAGTAATTTCTGCTTAAAATCAATCTTCCAATTGAGTTCTTTAATAATGTCGACACCAAGAATACCATCAATATTATGACAAGAAAAGATTTCATTTCTTGCAGTATTTAAAATGCGATGTCCCGTAATCTTTCTACTTCCAATATTAATAGTGCCACTCTTGTAAAATCTCATTTTAGTACTTAGGCCACTAGAAGACACTATATTGATTGTTTTATTGGTTTTTTTTAACTCAATATTTGCCCAATCGTAAGCTACTGAATATTCAGCTCCGGTATCAAAAGCAAATTGTTTTTCTATACCATTAAATGAGACTGGAATTATAATTAAGCCTAAATCATTCCGAAAGGGAATTGTATCTTGAAACTTCTGTCCTAAGACAAGCTGAGTGAGTGAAAAAAAAGCAAAAATTAAAAACTGTATTTTCAAAGTTTGAATAGATTTTATAGACCAATATAACAAACTTGAATGTCTTAGACACTCTTCTTAGAAAAAGAAAAACTTCTAATGTAATTACATTAGAAGTTTTGTACTCAAGGTGGGAATCGAACCCACACTTCCGAAGAAACTGGATTTTGAATCCAGCGCGTCTACCAATTCCGCCACTTGAGCAAACGGAACAGCAAAAGTATAAAATATTTTTCTGCAAGCAACTAAAAATAGTGGGTTTTATGCTTTTAGTGAGTGAATAATTTTTCTAACTTTGAACGCTTTAAATAATCCAACTAACAACTCTTTTAATTACTTTCAAAAATGCCCAATAATATTACAGAAGCCAAGGTTTTCACTTGTTCACAAAGCAAAGATTTAGCAGAAGAAATTGCTGCTGCGTATGGAGTTAAATTAGGTAATGTTATTACTTCGACTTACAGCGACGGAGAATTTCAACCTTCGTTTGAAGAATCTATAAGAGGTACACGTATTTTTATTATTGGTTCTACGCATCCTGGACCAAAAAATCTAATGGAAATGTTGTTAATGATAGATGCTGCAAAACGTGCATCTGCAAGACACATTACAGCAGTAATGCCTTATTTTGGTTGGGCAAGACAAGATAGAAAGGATAAACCAAGAGTTCCTATAGCTGCAAAATTAGTAGCTAAAATGTTAGAGGCTGCAGGCGCAACTCGTATCATTACTATGGATTTGCACGCAGACCAAATACAAGGATTCTTTGAAAAACCTGTAGACCATTTATTTGCATCTACTATCTTTTTACCATACTTAAAAAGTTTAAACCTAGACAATCTAACCATCGCTTCACCAGACATGGGAGGTTCTAAACGTGCTTATGCATACTCTAAAGCTTTAAAAAGTGATGTTGTAATTTGCTACAAGCAACGTGCTAAGGCCAATGTTATCTCACATATGGAGCTTATTGGTGATGTTACTGGTAAAAACGTAGTTTTAGTAGATGATATGGTTGATACGGCTGGCACACTTACTAAAGCTGCAGATTTAATGATGGAGCGCGGTGCTAAAAGTGTAAGAGCCATTTGTACACATCCTATTTTGTCTGGTAGTGCATATGAGCGATTAGAAAATTCTAAGCTTGAAGAATTAATCGTTACCAATTCTATTCCTCTAAAACAAGAGAGTAAAAAACTTAAAGTTTTGAGTTGTGCTAATTTGTTTGCTGGTGTGATGTACAATGTTCATCATAATCAATCTATTAGCAACAAATTTATAATGTAAAACAAGTAATTCAACATACTTTTTTTGTCTAGCCTATCATAGTTTGTTAAGAATTTTTCTTTTGAAAATTCCTTGTCGTTAAAAAATACTACAAAAAGGCTAGTATTTCTCTATTATATGTTTAAATTTGCAGCCCTCAAAACGAGGAATTTAAATATTTAATAATTAAACTTTTAAAATGAAATCAATTACAATTAATGGATCTCAAAGAGAAAGCGTAGGCAAAACGTCAACGAAAGCCTTACGTAATGCTGGTCAGGTTCCTTGCGTATTATACGGAGCGGAAGCTAAGCCAGTGCATTTCTTTGCACCAGAATTGGCATTCTCTAAACTTGTATATACCGCAAATGCGCATACAGTTGTGATTGCCTTAGATAACGGTGAAGAATTTAATGCTGTTATGCAAGACATTCAATTTCACCCAGTAACCGACAAAATTCTTCACATAGATTTTTATGAAATCTATGATGATAGAGAAATCACTATGGAAATTCCTGTGAAAACTGTTGGAACTTCTAGAGGAGTTCTTAATGGTGGTAACTTGAGAGTACCTTACCGTAAGTTAAGAGTTAAAGCTATACCTTCTAAATTACCAGATTTTATAGAGGTAGATATTACTCCTTTAAAAATCGGTTCTAAGCTTTACATTAGTCAGCTGACTAATGAAGACTATAAATTTATGCACCCAGATAACATAGTTGTTTGTCAAGTAAGACGTAGTAGATTATCTGTTGCAGGTGCTGACGATGATGAAGATGAAACTGAAGAAGGAGAAACTGCAGAAGGTGCAGCTGAAACTCCAGCAGCAGAAGCTCAAGAATAGTTCAAAAACTTTTCAGATATTAAAAAAGCATTCTTATACAGAATGCTTTTTTATTTTTACACAAATTAAACAGAATGTGGAAACACTTAAAAAAGTGGCTTGGTTTTGGTAACACCGTTAACGAAAATGAAGAAGACCTTATGAAAAAATTCTTAATTGTTGGATTGGGCAATATTGGTGAAAAATACCATAATACCAGACATAACATTGGTTTTAAAATTTTAGACTATTTAGCTGAAAAGGAAGAAGCTACTTTTGAAACCGTAAAACTTGGTGATGTAACAACCTTAAAAGTTAAGGGCAGAACATTAATTCTTCTAAAACCAAGCACTTACATGAACCTTAGTGGGAAAGCTATAAAGTATTGGTTAGAAAAAGAAAAAATACCACTAAGCAACCTACTAGTTATTACTGACGACCTCAACTTACCTTTTGGCACACTTAGACTAAAAACAAAAGGAAGTGATGGTGGACACAATGGGTTAAAAGATACTCAAGATAAACTACAAACCACAAAGTACAATCGTTTTAGGTTTGGTATTAGTGATGCCTTTAGCAAGGGAAGACAAATTGATTATGTTCTCGGCGAATGGAATGAAGAAGAAAATTCAAAACTCGAAGAACGCCTTAAAATTTCAGCAGAATTAGTTAAGTCCTTCGCTCTTGCCGGAGTTAATAACACTATGAATCAATTTAACGGAAAATAGCCTACTTCATTATTAATTTTCTGTTTAAAGACCTAACTTTGATAAAATATTGGGAATTGCTTTGAAGACTGAAAAAATAATTACTATAGGTACGTTTGACGGAGTCCATATTGGTCACCAAAAAATACTAAAACGCGTTGTTTCTCTTGCTCAAAAAGAGAATCTTGTTCCTACAGTATTAACATTGTTTCCGCATCCTCGTATGGTGCTTCAAAAAGATGATACCATAAAACTTCTCAATACTATTGATGAGCGTATTCAACTTCTTAAGAATTTAGGAATTGAAGAGGTTATTGTAAAAGAATTCACAAAAGAATTCGCTAATCTTTCTGCTAAAGACTATGTGGAGCAAATTCTCGTAGATGAACTCAATACCAAGCAAATTGTTATAGGCTACGACCATCATTTTGGCAAAAACCGAAGTGCCAATATTGATGATTTAAAAATCTTTGCTAAAGCTTTTAATTTTAAGATTGAAGAAATCTCTGCTCAAGAAATTAAGGATGTTACTGTAAGCTCTACAAAAATTAGAAAAGCACTAAACAATGGTAATATTGAAATTGCTAATTCGTATTTGGGTTATAATTATTTCATTTCTGGTGAAGTTGTAAAAGGAAAAGGTATAGGAAGAACATTAGACTATCCTACAGCTAATATTGCTATCAAAGAATCCTACAAATTAATACCTAGAGACGGTGTTTATGTTGTTAAATCTGAAATAGAAGGTTTAACAATTTATGGTATGATGAATATTGGCACTAACCCAACAGTAGATGGAAAAACAAGATCTATAGAAGTTCACTTTTTTGATTTTGATAAAGATATTTATGGAGAAACTTTAAGAATTGAGTTTTTACATTGGTTACGAAGCGAACAGAAATTCGAAAATCTTGAAGCTCTGCAGAAACAGTTAAGTAATGATATGACTAATGCTTTAGAGCATATAAAAACCATAGATGTCTAAGTTTCTATTTAAACATATTGATAATTCTGGCCTTATTGTCTTTAGGATTATCTTTGGTTTACTCTGTTTTTTAGAATCAGTAGGAGCTGTTTTTACAGGTTGGGTAAAACGTACCCTTATAGACCCTGAATTTACATTTTCATTTATTGGTTTTGAATGGCTACAACCTTTACCTGGTAATTGGATGTATGCCTACTATATTATAATGGGAATTTTTGGATTACTCATTATGGTTGGATACAAATATCGATTCAGCATGCTGATGTTTGCCATAATGTGGGGAGCAACCTATTTAATGCAAAAATCATCTTATAATAACCATTATTATTTACTCGCCATTTTAAGTTTTTTAATGGTTTTGATGCCAGCAAACAGGTATGCTTCTGTAGATGTAAAATTAAACCCTAAATTGAAGCGTATTTCAATGCCATCCTGGTGTAAATGGGTTTTTGTTTTACAGCTGTTTATCCTATACACTTATGCTACAATTGCTAAATTATATCCAGACTGGTTAGATACTACTTTTATTAAAATTTTAATGAGAGGAAGAGCAGACTACCCTATAGTTGGCGGATTATTACAACAAGAATGGCTACATTATTTCTTGGCATATGGTGGCCTTCTATTTGATGGTTTAATTATTCCAGCCCTTCTGTTTAAGCCAACTCGAAAGTTTGCTTTTTTTGTTTCAATATTTTTTCATTTATTCAACTCAATCATATTACAAATAGGGATTTTTCCTTATCTGGCATTAGCTTTTAGCCTATTCTTTTTTGAGCCAAAACACATTAGAAATTTCTTTCTTAAAAAGAAAGAATTATATAACGTAAACGAAGTTATAACTCCAAATTACAGCTCCTTATTTATAACAATTTTTATTACTTACTTCCTTATCCAGATAGCACTTCCTCTACGTCATCATTATTTTGAAGATGATGTATTGTGGACCGAAGAAGGCCATCGTCTATCTTGGCGTATGATGCTACGCGCCAAGAGTGGTAATGTAAATTACAAGGTCATTGATGAATCTACGAATAAACAGATTCCAATAAATATCAATGATTATCTTACCAAAAAACAAAAGCGTGGAGCAAGCACTAAACCAGACATCATTTGGCAATTCGCTCAACACTTAAAAGAAGATTTTGCTAAAAAAGGAAAGTCTGTTAAAGTCTATGTTAGAGCTTATGTTAGTATAAATGGTAAGCAATCTAGATCACTTATAGACCCAAAAGTAGACCTTGCTAACGAAGAATGGCATCATTTTAAACACCACGACTGGATATTGCCTTCAAAATAGTTTTTATCTGCTTAAATTCTTATTACTTTTGTTGCCCTATTTTATACGCTTTTTGGCGTAAATTCAAATTTTTTTAGATATGCTACAAGTTGCTTTTATTAGAGAAAATAAAGAGGCTGTTATTAACGGTTTAGCAAAACGAAATATTGATGCTACCGAGATGATTAACGATGTTATTACATTAGACGAAGACCGAAGAAATCTTCAGACACAATTAGATAACACAAAAGCAGAATCTAATGCTCTATCAAAAGAGATTGGTAATTTATTTAAATCTGGCGAAGTTCAAAAAGCAAATGTTTTAAAGGAAAAAACAACGCAGTTAAAAGATACTGTTAAAGCATTAGAACAAGAGCTTAGTGAAAAAGCAGACGCACTCAATGAATTATTGTACAAAATTCCTAATGTACCTAACGATATTGTTCCTGCCGGAAATACTGACGAGGATAATGAAGAAGTTTATCGTGAAGGGGATATTCCTACTTTGTTTGAAGGTGCTTTACCACATTGGGAAATTGCAAAAAAGTACGATATCATAGATTTTGAACTTGGTAATAAAATTACAGGTGCCGGTTTCCCTGTTTATAAAGGAAAAGGCGCAAAATTACAACGGGCATTAATTACTTATTTTTTAGATAAAAATACTGAAGCAGGTTATACCGAAATGCAAGTACCTCATTTAGTAAATGAGGCTTCTGGTTTTGGAACAGGTCAGTTACCAGACAAAGAAGGACAAATGTATCATGTTACAGCAGACAACCTGTATTTAATACCAACAGCAGAAGTTCCTGCGACAAATATCTTTAGAGATACCATTCAAAATGAAGATGAATTGCCTAAAGCAATCACAGGCTATACGCCTTGTTTTAGACGCGAAGCAGGCAGCTATGGAGCACACGTAAGAGGATTAAATCGTCTGCATCAATTTGATAAAGTAGAAATACTTAGAGTTGAGCATCCAGACAAATCTTACGAAGCTTTAGACAGCATGGTAGAACACGTTAAAGGCATTTTAAAAGAGCTTAAATTACCTTACAGAATATTACGCCTATGTGGTGGAGATTTAGGCTTTACCTCTGCCCTAACTTACGATTTTGAAGTATTCTCTACAGCTCAAGATCGCTGGTTAGAAATTTCTTCAGTTTCAAATTTTGAAACCTTCCAAGCCAATCGTTTAAAATTGCGTTTTAAAAATAGTGATGGTAAAAACGAATTATGCCATACTTTAAACGGAAGTTCTTTAGCATTACCAAGAGTGTTAGCTGGAATTTTAGAGAACTACCAGACCAAAGATGGTATTAAAATTCCTGACGTATTAGTACCATACACTGGGTTTGACATGATTTCGTAGATTATTTCTGTCGAAAAATTCGGACTCATTTGTTAAAAAAATATGTGTTTAATCGAATTTTTGTGTATTTCTTCGCTTTTTTTGTTTATTTTTATCAAGTTAGCGGTCCAAATCAAGGATTAGCCTAATTATGAAAAATGTAAAACGCATTGTACTACTCATTGCACTAGTTGTTATGGTAAGCAAGGTTTTTTTCTAACTATAAAGTATTGAAAACACCACGACAAAGTAATTGAATCATATTTATACAAATAATGGTTAATAGCACATTTATTTTGCTGGTCAAAATGCCTAAACCCTACGTTTAGGCATTTTTTTATCATAACATTTACAATAACTAGATATTGCATTTATTATATTTACAAAAACACTTTTTGTGAAGAACTATCTGCTTTTAATATTACTTGTTTTTACACTTAATTTTGCCAATGCTCAAAATAGCGAAGTGCTTGCTGACAGCTATTACAAAAAAGGTGAGTTCAAAAAAGCACTTGTTATCTACGAGAACCTCAACAAAGAGAAACCATACAATTATAATTACCTGTTCAAACTCATCGATACACATCAACAATTAGAACAATTTGATGCTGCTGAGAATGTCTTAATTCAGCGTATGGAAAAACGTAGAAATCCTACCCTTATAGTCGAGTTAGGATATAACTACCAACTTAAAGACAGCTTAGAAAAAGCTAAAACCTTATACAAAGAAGCAATAGACTACATAGATGAAAAACCAAACTACGTTTTTAGTGTAGCTAAAAAATTTGAAGACCATTCGCTATTAGATGAAGCCATAAAAGTATATGATAAAGGCAAGGTTTTATTGCCAAATCAAAATTATAGCATTCAATTAGCTAGAATTTATGGTGATCAAGGCAATATCGAGAAAATGTTCGAAAGTTATATTGAATATATAGCCTACAGGCCAAACTACATCAATAATATAAAACGAGCAGTAAGCGATTTTATATCCGAAAATAAGGATAATGAAAATAACCTTTATCTAAGACGTTTGCTTTTGAAAAAAATTCAACAAGAGCCAAATCCTTATTGGTACGAGCTTCTAAGCTGGTTATATGTACAAGAGAAAGCCTACAACAAATCCTTTATTCAAGAAAAGGCATTATACAAACGTAATCCTGAAAGTTTAGATCGAATTATTGAACTCGCTGTTACAGCATTAAATGACAATGATAGTGAGACCTCAAAGGACATTTTTAATTACGTTTTAGAAACCACTCAAGATGCTACTAGCGCACTAACAGCGCATCAATATATTCTTGAAATTGATACCGCGAATGCAACTTCTAAAAAAGAACTAGATGTTATTGACAAAGCGTATAATGAGCTGTTTGACCAATTTGGAAAGTCTGAATTAACCTTACCACTGCAATTAGCGTATGGTGAGTTTTTAGCCTTTCATCAAAAAGATACCGAAAGCGCAACATCTTTTTTACGAAAAAGCATGAAACTGAATATTTCAGAATTTCAAGAAGCTGAAGTAAAGTTGCTTTTGGCCGATATACTAGTCTTACAAGAACGTTTTAATGAGGCATTAATCTTTTACTCTCAAATTCAGTTAAGTCTTAAAAACAGTACCATTTCGCAAGAAGCAAGATTTAAAGTCGCAAAAACAAGCTATTACAAAGGTGATTTTGAATGGGCAGAATCGCAACTCAAAATTTTAAAATCATCAACCTCTCAACTCATTGCCAACGATGCTCTGGATTTAAAACTTTTAATCTCAGATAACAAATGGGAAGACAGTACACAAACCGCATTAAAGTATTATGCGAAAGCGGATTTGTATTCATTTCAGAATAAAACGGATGAAGCTATTTCACTTTTAGATAAAATTTTAGAAGAACATAAAGGAGAAAGTATCATCGACCAAGCTTTATTTCAGCAAGCAAAATTGTTTGAAAAGAAAAAGCAATACAACAAGGCAGAAGCCAACTATCTAAAAATTATTGCAGACTACAGAGAAGACATCTTAGCGGACGATGCACACTATTATTTGGCTGAATTATATAACACACATTTAGCCAAACCTGAAGAAGCCAAACAGCTTTACGAAAAAATAATCTTCGATTTTGAAGATAGCATCTATTTTATAGAATCTCGGAAAAAATTTAGGATGCTGAGAGGTGATAGTATTAATTAGAAAAAGGATTAATAATGAACAATAAAGCTAAAACTACTTTCAGATCAGTAGTACTACTAGTTGCACTTATAACTGGTTTATTAAGTGTTTTTTTAGAGTTTCACCCTAGTTATAGTGGGTTAGCAATGTCAATAATGAGTGGAATGTGCTTTATTTCTATTGGCATTTCTTTTGTTAATGAATAATCACTTATACAATTATTCAAACAAACATATTACTAAATATCAAATCATGATCATATACAACGTCACAGTAAACATAGACGAATCCGTTCACGATGAATGGTTAGTTTGGATAAGAGAACATATTCCGCAAGTTTTAGCTACAGGGAAATTTGTAGATGCCAAACTCACTAGAGTATTGGTAAAAGAAGACATGGGAGGCATAACCTATTCTGTGCAATATAAGGCACACTCCAGAGAAGCTTTAGATGCGTATTATGCTGAAGATGCTGAGCGTCTAAGAGGTGACGGCCTAAAGCGGTTTGCTGATAAAATGTTGGCGTTTAGAACCGAATTAGAAGTCATAGATGAATACTCAGTAAATTTCAACTAAGTTAAAAATGGCACTCAATCAGAAAATATACAACAACAGAAAAACCTTAAGAACCATAAGTGTTTTAATGATGTTTTTGGGTGTAGTTATTGCTTATTTTTGTTACGATTCCGAACCTTGGGAAACTATTGGTGGTTTTATCTGTGGCGCAGGATTCGCTTTATTTATAATTTTTGTTTCCCTTAAAGAACCCAAAAACCAATCTTAATCAGTGTCAAATCAAGATCAAGTTAGAGCAAAAAAACATTTAGGACAACATTTTCTAAGAGATGAAAATATTGCCAAAAAAATTGCAGACACCTTAACACTGCAAGGCTATAAAGACGTGTTAGAAATTGGTCCTGGAATGGGTGTATTGACTAAATATCTTCTCAAAAAAGATATTAAAACTCACGTTATAGAGATTGACACAGAATCTGTTGAGTATCTTAGAAACAACTACCTCAACCTTTCAGATAGAATCTACGAGAAAGACTTTTTAAAATACGATTTAACTGAAATTTTTAAGGATCAACCTTTTGCTATCATTGGTAATTTTCCATACAACATATCGTCTCAAATAGTTTTTAAAACCTTAGAGATGCGTCATCAAATACCAGAATTTTCTGGTATGTTTCAAAAGGAAGTTGCACAGCGCATTTGTTCTAAAGAAGGTTCTAAAATCTATGGCATTCTTTCTGTTTTGACACAAGCATTTTATGATGCTGAATATTTATTTACAGTGCCGCCTTCAGTATTTAACCCTCCACCAAAAGTAGATTCTGGTGTGCTATTGCTAAAACGAAAAGAAAATTTTACATTGCCTTGTGATGAAGCTTTATTCTTTAAAGTGGTAAAAACAGGTTTTCAGCAACGTAGAAAAACATTGCGAAATAGTTTAAAAACCTTCAATCTTTCCGATAATTTAAAAGCAAATACTATCTTTGGGCAGCGACCAGAGCAATTAAGTGTTTCACAATTTATTGAGCTGACTTCGCTTATTGAAAATGACCAAAATTAATTTTGCTGTCATTTCGATTGATTTAAAATGAAATCGAAAAAACTAAAACCATCACGTGGAAGAAACTCAAGACAACATACAATTTCAACTTACAGATGAGCTTATTGAAAAAGTAGAAGTCCTTGTCGAAGACAAAAACGACAAAGAACTCAAATTGCTTTTAAATGAGTTTCACTACGCTGATATTGCAGAAATTCTTGATGAGCTAGATCTCGATGATGCGCTTTATGTCATAAAACTTCTTGATTCTGAAACCACATCTGATGTTTTAATGGAACTCGATGAGGATAATCGTGAGAAGGTTTTAAAAAATCTATCGGCAAAAGAAATCGCCGAAGAAATTGAAGAGCTAGATACCGATGATGCAGCAGATATCATTGCAGAACTTCCCGAAGAGCGACAAGAAGCTGTAATCTCTCAGATTGAAGATGAAGAACATAAAGCAGAAATCAAAGAGCTTTTGGCTTATGATGATGATACTGCTGGTGGTTTAATGGCAAAAGAGCTTGTTAAAGTTTACGAAACCTGGACTGTTGCTGGTTGTTTACGTCGCATAAGAGGACAAGCCAAAGAGGTTACTCGCGTCCACTCTATTTATGTAGTCAATAAAGAAGAAAAGTTGATTGGTCGCTTATCACTTAAAGATTTAATTGTTGCAAAGAGTGATCAGAAAATTGCAGACATAGCTAAGGACAATGTAGATTATGTTAACGTAAAAGATGATGCTGAAGATGTGGCAAGAGTTATGGCTAAATACGATTTGGAAGCCATTCCTGTGGTTGATGATAACCAAACACTTTTAGGTAGAATTACCATTGATGATATTGTTGATGTCTTAAAAGAAGAAGCAGACAAAGATTACCAATTAGCAGCAGGTATTACCCAAGATGTAGATTCTGATGACAGTATTTTTGATCTCACCAAAGCACGCTTACCTTGGTTATTTTTAGGCTTAGTTGGTGGTGTTGGAGCTTATGTAATTATGCATTTTTTTGAAAGTGGATTGCCTGAGGAGTTTAAGATTTTATTTTTATTCGCACCTCTTATAGCAGCAATGGCTGGTAATGTTGGTGTACAATCTAGTGCTATCATTGTACAAGGTTTAGCAAATGACGATGTCAAAGGAAGTATCAACAAAAGACTAATTAAAGAAATGCTTTTAGCAGCACTTAATGGTGTAATTTTATCTGTTTTTCTTTTTGGTTTTGTAGCTATTTTCCAAGGAGATCCTTTATTTGCTTTAGCAATCTCAATATCATTAATTGCTGTTATTATTGTTGCAGGTCTCGTTGGTACATTTATTCCTTTATTTTTAGACAAGAGAGGTATTGATCCTGCCATTGCTACAGGACCTTTCATTACTACGAGCAATGATATTTTTGGAATAATTATTTATTTAATGATTTCAAAATTAATTCTAGGTATCTAATTGTAACTGCTTTCGTAACTTTACTTCATGAAAGCAATAAACATCAAAGAAAAATTTTCAAAATTCGATAAAAACTGGCATCCTCATCAGATAGCTGTAGTTGACGACATGCAAGTAATTCTGGCTAAATTAAAAGGCGAGTTTGTTTGGCATAGTCATGAAGATGAAGACGAATTATTTCAAGTCATCAAAGGGACACTATACATGCAATTTAGAGACCGTACAGAAGTCGTTAAAGAAGGCGAATTAATTGTTGTACCAAAAGGTGTAGAACATAATCCTTATACAAAAAACGATGAAGAGGTACATGTATTACTTTTTGAAAAACTAAGTACAGCACATACTGGAAACATAAAACACGAAAAGACACAAACGCATTATCCGAAAATATAAGTTTTTCGAGTTAAGACACTGAAATTAATTTTGTGTCTCAACATTAAAAAAAATTCTGAAACAAGTTCAGAATAACACCTATGAAGATTCTCCATTTAGACAAAAACCATCCTTTACTCTTAAATCAGCTGAACGATTTAGGGTTTGCCAATCACGAAGATTATACCTCATCCAAATCAGAAATTGAAGCTAAAATTGAAGCCTATGATGGCATTATTATAAGAAGTCGGTTTACCATTGACCAACAATTTTTAAATGCAGCTACAAATCTCAAATTCATAGGTCGTGTTGGTGCTGGTTTAGAGAATATTGACTGTGAATACGCTGAAGCAAAGGGTGTGTATTTAATTTCCGCACCAGAAGGTAACAGAAATGCCGTTGGCGAGCATGCATTAGGAATGCTCTTATCGCTTTTTAATAAATTGAACAAAGCAGATCGCGAAGTAAGACAAGGCAAATGGCTAAGAGAAGCCAATAGAGGTATAGAGCTCGATGGCAAAACGGTTGGCTTAATCGGTTATGGTAATATGGGCAAAGCCTTTGCTAAAAAGCTAAGAGGTTTTGATGTAGACGTGCTTTGCTACGACATAAAAGATAATGTCGGAGACGAAAATTGTAAACAAGTCTCTTTAGAAGAACTTCAGACAAAAGCGGATGTCTTAAGCCTACATACACCACAAACTGAATTAACTATAAACATGGTAAATTCAGAATTCATCAATAAATTTAAGAAGCCGTTTTGGCTTATCAATACCGCTCGTGGTAAGAGTGTTGTAACAGCTGATTTGGTTAACGCTTTAGAAACTGGTAAAATCCTAGGTGCTGGATTAGATGTTTTAGAATACGAAAAATCGTCTTTTGAAAACCTCTTTACATCTAGCAAAATGCCAGCAGCTTTTGAATATCTTATTAATGCAGAAAATGTACTCCTAACACCTCATGTAGCGGGTTGGACAGTTGAGAGCAATATTAAACTTGCACAAACCATCGTAGATAAAATTAATGCAAAATTTTGCTAATTTTAAAACATGAAGAAAACCATTCTTGTTTTTGGATTGTTGATTTTAGCAATTTTATTACTATTTCAGTTTAGTAAATATACTTTAACCACAGGAAATATTAGTACTGAAGTTGTGGTCTCAGTTATTGCACTAACTTTCTTCTTCATTGGTATTTATATCAATAAAAAATCACTTCATAAGAGCGAATCAAATTCAACTGAAATTGATGAAAACAAAATAAGAGAATTAGAAATTACAACTAGAGAATATGAGGTTCTTCAATTTATTTCTGACGGTTTATCTAATAAAGAAATTGGCGAAAAACTTTTTCTCTCAGAAAGTACCATTAAAACGCATGTTTCAAATTTATTATTAAAACTTAATGCTAAACGTAGAACGCAAGCCATCCAAATTGCAAAATCACTTAAAATTATTTAAAAATATCTACTTTTAGACTTTAGTACTACTGCTTTGGTACTTTAGTATGAGTCTCAAAATCACCTCTCAAACTACTTTTGCTGTAAACTAAAATTATAAAACATGAAAAATACAGTACTTAAATTTGGCGGCTACGGATTAATACTTGGAGCCGTTATTTTTGGATTAGCACTAACCTTTGGTGGTGGATTAAGTTACACTACTCAAGAAATTATTGGTTATGGCTCAATGGTCGCTTCCTTATCATTTGTTTATTTTGGAATCAAACATTTTAGAGATCAAGTTAATGATGGAAAAGTAACTTTTGGGAAAGCGCTTTTAATTGGTGTTTTAATATCTGCTTTTGTTGGTCTTGGTGTTGGAATAGTTGATTATTTGTATACAACTGTTATCAATCCAGATTTTGCAGAAGACTATTTAGCAAAAACTTTGAAAAGTTACGAAACGTTATACTCTGGCCAAGAACTTGAAAACAAAAAAACTGAATTAACCACCCAAATGAAAAACTATGGAGGCTCAGGCTTTATGGCCACCATAATGTTTTTTACCGTACTTGTAATAGGATTTATCATATCTTTAATTTCAGGATTAATCCTTCAAAGAAAGTAACTACTAAATCAATCTATAAAATGCAATACGACGCAACATCACCTGAAGATTATATAAGTCAGGTACCTGAAGAACGACAAGACACTCTCAAAAAACTTCGTAAGGTTATAAAAGATAACTTACCTAAAGGTTTTGAAGAAGGAATGCAATACAAAATGATTGGATACTACGTACCACACTCAGTTTATCCAGATGGTTACCATTGTGATCCTAAAACACCACTGCCCTTTATGAGTTTTGCTTCGCAAAAAAACTCTATAAACTTATATCATATGGGCATTTATGCTAAGAAAGAATTACTTGATTGGTTTGTTGGTGAATATCCTAAGCACTGCAAACGCAAATTAGATATGGGCAAAAGCTGTATTAGATTTAAAAAAATGGATGAAATTCCATTTGAGCTCATTGGTGAACTTACTAAAAAGATGAGTAGTGAAGAATGGATAGATATTTATGAATCAGCCTTAAAGAAAAAATAAAATGAAAAAACGAGTAACAGGAATTGGTGGATTATTTTTCAAAACAAAAGATCCGCAAGCCTCAAAAGATTGGTATAAAAAACACTTAGGTTTTAACGCTGATGCCTATGGTTGTACGTTTTGGTGGAAAGACAAAGAAGGTAACGATTGTTCTACACAATGGAGTCCGTTTGCCGAAGACACAAAATATTTTGAGCCTTCCAAGAAAGACTTTATGCTTAACTACAGAGTTGAAAATTTAAAAGAATTATTAGCGACTTTAAAGCAAGAAGGTGTCACAATAGTTGGAGAAATGGAAGAATACGATTACGGAAAGTTTGGTTGGATATTAGATAATGACGGCAACAAAATAGAGCTTTGGGAGCCAGTAGATCAAGCATTTAAATAATTCTGTAACGATTTGGCATATTCTTCTACATATAATTACCACTAAAAACCATTAACAATGACAGAAGAAAACAAAAATTTAGAAGACAAAGCAAAAGAGGCTGTAGACCAAACCGAAGAAACGGTTAATGAAACTACAGAAGCTGCATCTGAAAAAGCAAAGGACTTTAAAGAAAGTGCTTCTGAAGCTTTTGATTCTGCAAAAGAAAAGGCTAGCGAACTTGCTGACGATGCTAAAGAAATGTATGGTAAAGCTAAAGATAAAGCAACTGAGTTTATTAACGAGGATGCTAAAGAAATCTACAGCAATGCAAAAGAAAAGGCAGCGGAATTTGCTGAAGATGCCAAAGAAACTTATGAGGAAGCTAAGGTTAAAGCTAAAGAGTTTGCAAATGAGGCTAGTGAGAAAATAAGTGAATTTGCTGATGAAGCAGAAGAAAAGCTAGAAGAGTTTACAGAAGATGCTAAAGAAACCTACAACGAAGCTAAAGAAAAAACCAAAGGATTTTTTAGTAGACTATTTGGTAAAAAGTAAGTAAAAGTCAATAAAATTTTAAACTCAGAATTATTTAGTTCTGAGTTTCTTTTTTTGTGTTTAATCCATAATCAAGAGGCAACGTATCTCCCATACGTTGGCTTCCCATGGCACCGTTAAAATAAACACCTTTTATTGCCGAATAATTGCCATAAGCGTCTAACAAAAAGCTATCAACATATACGTTTATATCACTCTGTTCCCTTCTGTCGTATAAAATGGATACGTTTTGCTTTAGTGAAACTTCTTTAAGACCGGAACTGTCTTTCTCCTCAATTTTAAAGTACTTATACTCATCTACTTTAAATCCTTTGTTATAAATCTCGTAGCCTTCTTTTTTTAGACTTTTATGAAACAACGATCTCATAAAATGCTGTACAGAACCTTCATATACTTTTTCTCGTGCTCTCTTTGTTCTTTTTTTATCTGCTTTTTCTAGGTTCTTATAATATGATGTGCCAGCATAAGCCACTCTATCTAAAGCAAAATCTTGTTGTTTTAGATTTACATATCGGTAGATAGCTTCAAAGTCTATCATATCAAAAGATATCTCGTACTGAAGCACTTTATTTTTTATAATAATAGGTACATCAGCATTGGCATATAAAGTCTTTCGCTTTTTATCGTATCGTAGAACAATGTCTTTTTCATTCAAAATTTTGCATGATTTACCATATTTTGAACTTCCTAAAAACTCTTTTCTAAATAATCGAAGTTTTTGTTTTCTGGTTAAACCATCATCAAAATCAATAAACACCTCATCAAGGCTTACATCTGTAGGTTTTAGTTTTATTGTGATATCGTTTTTGGCTCTATAATCTTCTATAATTACTTTTTCATAGCCTAAATAAGAAATCACAAGAGGTGATTGTATAGCATCGGAATAATTTATGGAAAATTTACCTTCACCATCAGTAGTAGTTCCAATGGTAGTATTATCAAAATAAACAGCAACAGTTTCTAAAGGTTTGCTAGTGGAGGCATCTAAAATAATACCTGTAAGTGTTTGTGAAAAACAGATGGTTGGAAGTAGTAGAAAGCATAATAATCTACTTATCATTACTATCCATAAATTTACGTTCTAACTCTGCCTGAAACTCTTCCATAACAGGTCTCACCGTACTTTCTGGTAAATCGGAAATCTTAATATACATTAATCCATCTACAGCATTATTGAATAATGGATCTACATTAAATGCCACAATTTTTGCATTCTGTTTAATGTACTTTTTTAATAAAACGGGTAGACGTAGTGCCCCTGGTTCTACTTCATCAATCAGCTTGTCGAGTTTGTTTAAATCGGCTTCAGCTTCATCAAAAACAAATTCTTTATCAGCATCTTTTAGCTTTACCTTAAATTCTTTTTTAGGATGCACATATTGCGCCACATAAGGGTCGTAGTAATGCGATTTCATAAACTCAATCATCAAACTCTTAGAGAAGTTTGAAAATTGATTACTAATACTTACACCACCTATCAGATACTTGTGCTCAGGAAAACGTAATGTGGTGTGCACAATACCTTTCCAGAGTAAAAACAATGGCATTGGCTTTTGTTGGTATTCTTTAATAATGAAGGCGCGACCCATTTCAATAGATTGGCTCATCATTTTGTATAGTTCTGGCTCAAAGCGGAATAAATCCTGAAGATAGAACCCATCGATACCGTAACGCTCAAAAATATCAGAGCCTAATCCCATTCTATAGGCACCAGCAACTATGTTTTTATCGCTATCCCATAAAAACATATGATGGTAATAGGCATCAAACTGATCTAAATCGGTAGCTTCATTTGTACCTTCTCCAACTTCTCTAAAGGTAATCTCTCTCAACCTTCCAAGTTCGCTTAAGATATTTGGCATGTCATTGGCAGAAGCTAAAAACACCTCGTAATTTTTACTAGCCAGTAATCTACAATCTTTTTCTCTTAGGCTTTCCACCTCTGCAACCATCAATTCCGTATCGATTGGAGTTATAATACGCTTAGGTGGTTTAGGTACTTTTACAGTTGACTTAATATTGTCTAAAATCTTAGGCTTATCTTCAAAAGTTTTAGAAAGCATATAGGTTTTTCTTCTTAAGAAATCTGTAAAATCCTCTAGTGTTTCGTGCTCTTTTTGATCATTGACAGAAATTGGTCGACCTATCCTTACTTTAATAGTTCTCCGTTTCTGAGTCAATAATTCCGAAGGTAATTTAGCTGTTCTAAGTGTATCGCTAATTTTTGAAAGCCTATAAAATAATCTGCTGTTTTTAGCATGAAAATAAATTGGAACGACTGGTACTTCAGCTTTCTTTATCAATTTCATAGCTGCCTCCTCCCATGGTCTATCTACCACCAACTTGCCGTCTCTGTAAGTTGACACTTCACCTGCAGGAAAAACACCTAATGGGTGACCTTCTTTTAAATGTAAAATAGCATTTTTAAAACCTGTGATGCTGCTTTTAACATCCTTTCGATCTTCAAAAGGATTAACAGGCATTACATAAGGCTTTAAAGGTTCTATTCGATGCAAAAGAAAATTGGCTATAATTTTAAAATCATCGCGTTGCTCAAGCATCAATTTTAAAAGTAAAATACCATCTATTCCACCGAGAGGATGGTTTGAAATGGTAATATAAGCTCCATCCTTTGGTAAACGTTTTAAATCTTCTTCTGGAATTTCAAATTTTATCTGAAAGTCATCTAAAAGCGCATTTAAGAAATCTAATTCAGATAGGTGCTTATTACGCTTGTATATCTTATTTATGGTAGAGATTTTAAGTACTTTCATAAGAAGCCAACCAAAAAATGTACCTAAGAAACCATACTTATCAGCGTTAATAGCCTTTGCGACTTCCTTTGCAGTTACTAAACCCATATCAGATGATTTCCTCATAAAACAAATGTAGTAAATGTTATTTAGTTACGATTTGAACTGTTTCTCGTGTTAGTTGCTTAAGCAACACGGTTTTATCTTTTTCAAGCTCATTTATAGCTTCTTCATTATAGTGTCTAACTGTATAAAGACTAACGTCATCATAACATGTTACGTTAAATTTAGCTTTTAAATGTTGCAACAATTTATCACGATTATTGTAAATATTATCAATACATACCGAAAAACTTATCGCTGAATTCTGAATAACATCTACTTTCATCTTGTAAAGATGCAATAAACTAAATATTTCACTAATATTTTCTTCAACGATATACGAAAAGTCTAACGACGATAATGAAATTAAAATCTGATTTTTCTTGACGATAAAACAAGGCACTTCTGGCTCTATCGCTTTTCCTTTACTTACACAAGTACCTTCAGCCTTTGGGTTTACAAATGATTTTACATACAACGGGATTTCCTTTTGCTGTAATGGTTGCAAAGTCTTTGGATGAATTACAGACGCACCATAAAATGCCAACTCTATTGCTTCTCTGTAAGAAATTTGGTTGAGTAGCTGTGCATTTTCAAAATAACGTGGATCTGCATTTAATACACCTGGAACATCTTTCCAAATGGTAACACTATTAGCATTGAGGCAATATGCAAAAATAGCTGCGGTGTAATCGCTACCTTCACGTCCTAGAGTTGTTGTAAAATTATTAGAATCACTACCCAAAAAACCTTGTGTAATATTAAGAACTGACTTATTAAATTTTGAAGAAATATACTCTTGCGTTAAGTCCCAATTTACGTTAGCTCGTCTATAATAGTTATCTGTTTTTATATACTCTCTAACATCTAACCAATTATTTTTTAAACCTATCTCATTTAGGTAATAACTAATTATTGTTGTAGATATTAACTCACCAAAACCGATGGTTTGGTCATATACGTAATTGTAATCTGGTGACTTATTACTTTTAAAAAACATATTCAATTCATCAAAAAGTGATTTTACAGCAGTAAATACTTCATGACGTTCGTTATCGAATAAATCTAACAGAATCTCATTGTGGTATTTTATAACATCGTGAATAGAGCTTTGTAACTCTCCTTTATTTTCAAAATAATTTTTGATAACAACTTCCATCGCATTGGTTGTTTTTCCCATTGCAGAGACAACAACTAATGTATTGTCATAACCTGTTTCTTTTAAAACAGAGGCTAAATTTTTTACACCATCCGCATCCTTTACCGAAGCACCACCAAATTTATAAACGCGCATCACAATTTTTTAAATAGTTTTCTATAGCTTTTTCATCTAAATGAACCACATCCCAATCTCTCATTACATTTGCTCCTTTGTTTTGATAAAACGTTATTGCTGGCTCGTTCCAATCTAACACCTCCCAACTAATACGTTTTACTCCTAGAGATTTCCCATATGCCACAACTGTATCTAAAAGTTGAGTTCCTAAGTTTTTTCCTCTTTGCGATTGACTTACAATTAAATCTTCTAAATGTAAGGCCTCACCTTTCCATGTAGAATATCTTGTGTAAACCAAGGCCATGCCTTCTACTTTATTGTCAACCTCTATTACAAAACAGGTAAACTTTGGGTTATCACCAAATCCATCACACTCTAACATTTCTTGGGTTACCTCTACCGCATCTGGTTCCTTTTCAAATACTGCCAATTCATTAATGAGCTCTAATACTCTTGGCATATCCGCTTTTGTTGCAAGTCTTGGTTGGTTCATTCTTTACTTTATAAAAAAGAACTCAAATATAATCTAAACTGAGTTTAGATAACAATTTATTTAAATCACGAAAACGTTATAGTTTGTTAAAAAATGCGATATTTGTTGCAGTTAATCAATATAAAGCTTCATGTCTCAACGCAAACAAACCCTTGGTGAATTTATAATTGAAAACCAAGCATCCTTTAAATATACATCAGGAGAACTTTCTCGTCTTATTAATTCTATTAGACTTGCTGCCAAGGTAGTAAATCATGAAGTTAACAAAGCTGGTTTAGTTGATATTCTTGGAGCTGCTGGAGACACCAACGTACAAGGAGAAGATCAGCAGAAGTTAGATGTATATGCTAATACCAAGTTTATACAAACCATGACCAAAAGAAACATTGTTTGTGGTATTGCCAGTGAAGAAGAAGATGACTTTATAGCTATAAACAGCCAAGATGAAAACCACCAAAATAAATATGTGGTTTTGATAGATCCTTTAGACGGTTCTTCAAACATTGATGTTAATGTTTCTGTAGGAACTATTTTTTCTATTTACAGACGTGTAACTCCTGTAGGAACACCTGTTACCATTGAAGATTTTCTTCAAAAAGGAAATCAACAAGTAGCTGCTGGTTACATTATTTATGGTACGTCTACCATGTTGGTATACACCACAGGACATGGTGTTAATGGATTTACTTTAAATCCAGCAATTGGATCATTTTACTTATCACATCCAGACATGAAGTTCCCAGAAGATGGAAGAATCTATTCTGTTAATGAAGGTAACTATATTCATTTTCCAAAAGGCATAAAAAACTATATAAAATATTGCCAGATGGAAGAAGGAGATAGACCTTACACAAGTCGCTACATAGGGTCTTTGGTGTCTGACTTTCATAGAAACATGATAAAAGGTGGAATTTATATGTATCCTAAAAGCTCTAAAGCAAGTAACGGTAAACTCAGATTGTTATATGAATGTAATCCTATGGCTTTTTTAGCAGAACAAGCCAGTGGCAAAGCCAGCGATGGTTTTAATAGAATTTTAGACATTAAGCCAACCGAATTACATCAACGTGTACCATTTATTTGCGGCAGCAAAAATATGGTTGAAAAAGCCGAAGAATTTATGAGAACTGCCAAATAAGAATTAATATAAAAACATAAAAAAAGCAACTTCAATATTGAAGTTGCTTTTTTTATTGTAATAAGATAAATAACCTTATTTGTTCATATTTTTCATTTCATCAACAAATGTTTCCAAGTCTACTTTTTCATAAGCCAAAGCTAAAGACTTATCTGCGATGTATTTTACATTTTGAGCATGAAAGCCTAAGCCTACACATATCTTTTCTAGTAACCAATGTTGGTTAGGTCCTTCAATATCATCTACCCAAACCATACGAGCCAAATCATATAAACGCTCTAAACGCATATCGTAAGATGTTGGTGGATTAATTGGGTGAGATCTGTAATCTTTAAGTATTTCTTTATACTCAATCTCTGTAATATCTAGTCGTGTCGCTAATCGGTCTAAAAACGCTTTTTCAGCATCGCTAATAACACCATCACTCATGGCAACTCTTACTATTGCAGCAAAATGATCTTCATTACGCTTTTTAAAACCACTATCGAATAAATCTGAAAATGACATAGTTTATGTTTTTAATGGGCACAAATATAGTCTAAACCTTAAGGTTTTAAAATGAAAATTTAAAGATTTTTCAATTGTTGTAAGATGAAAATTAAGGTTATATCTTTTTCACAAAATCATATATCCTTTATTTGTTTAAGATTAAATATAATAAGTTTGTTAATCATAGATTCTCTTTGCAGTATGAACACTAAATATCTAGAAGAAACCTATTATTACGATTATAATAGTACTCAAATTCAAAACTTAATTAAAGGGGCGCGTCATTTAACTTCAAATCAGGAAAAAATTGAAAATCTCTATCTAAAAGTTAGAGACAGTTGGCGCTATAGTCCTTTTGAAATTGGACTTACTGAAAAACATTATAAAGCTAGTACTATTGCTGAAAAACAACAAGCACATTGTATAGATAAAGCCATACTTCTTATTGCTGGTTTGCGTGCAGTAAATATTCCTGCAAGATTACGATTGGCAAAAGTTTCTAATCATATTGCAACAGAACGTTTAGAAGCAAAATTGGGCACCAACGAGCTTGCACCTCATGGTTTGGTAGACGTATTTCTCAATGGACAATGGAAAAAATGCTCACCTGCTTTTAACAAGGAACTTTGCGTAATGTATAATGTCGATGTATTAAATTTTGATGGCACTGAAGATTCTGTATTGCAGGAATATAACAAAGACAGTGATAAATTTATGACCTACCTAGAGGATTATGGTCATTTTGAAGATGTACCTCTAGACTATATCAAATCTATTTTCAAAGATAATTATCCTGAATTGTATAAAACCTATTTAGGTGCAAAGAATATTTCATTCTAAGTTCTACAACGATTCAACAAACTTTTTAATTAGTTTTTTTCTTCTTTCTTCTTCAGCGTCAAAATCATCAAAATTATATCCTTCTTCTAGTTCTGTTAGTATTCGAGCTAATTCTCCTTTTTTTTCGATAAAATTTATTCGACTCATTACAAATTCACATTCCCAAATTCCAACATTTTCACTCTTTAATTGATCTACCAAAAAATCTCTCATTTGCACATCTGAATCACTCTCCATTACTATATCAACAAGTCCTAAGTCTCTACTATCTATATCTTCAATATTAAACAGAACATCTCTTAATTCTTTTATTTGATTTGAATTAAGGACATAAGGATTCTTATTTCTGTTTCTGTCATAAAAAGACATAAAATCACTTTTTGGAGACAATTCATATGTTCCTTCCCATCTGGTAGCTCTATGTTTGGCACATTTAACTAACCAATCTGTTACCTTAATCCTCTTTTTTGACTTATCATTTTCTTTATTAATTTCAAACATTTCAAGAATTCTAGATTTGTATAAATCAAGTTCTTCTTTGTTTAAAACTTTAGAGCCATAAGAAAGTGCATGAGTTATATAATTACCCTCATGCTTATCTAAAAATGCCAACACAATTGAACCTTTAGGATATCGCGCTGGTGCAGGACAAATCATATGAGGAGTATAATAAACTTTTATACTTTCATTTTCCTCATCCCCTAGAAGCACTTCTTTTACTGCAATAGTCGCCACGTCTGTTGTCCATGAGTTTTCTCGATTTGATGTGTTAGTCTCAATGACTTGACCTATTATGATTACTTCAGCTTCATTAATAAGGCTTCTTAATGGTCTTGGCTTAATAGGATAAAAATAGCCAATAGCATTAGTGCATATAGTAACAAAGAAAACTAAGCAAGACAATAAGTTTTTCATACATCTAATTTTAAGAAAAAAATCTATAATTATGAGTTTAAAGTTAAAACGATATCAAAGTCAACATATTATTACTAAAATAAAACTTCTAAATGTATCTTTGTACCCTTTAATTGAAGGAACTTGAGCAAAACTCTAATCTCGCAAACCCTTTCACAGACTTTGCAGTTGCAAAATCTGCAGAATTCTATTACCCAAACTCAAAATAAGACACACCTAAAAGGCCTTGTAGGCTCATCTTTTTCTATTGTTGTTTCTGAAGTTTTTAAGTCAGCTGAAAAACCATTTTTACTCATATTTGATGACAAAGAAGAAGCTGCCTATTACCTCAACGATTTAGAACAACTCATCAATGATAAGGATGTTTTATTCTATCCTGGTAGTTATCGCAGACCATATCAAATTGAGGAAACCAACAATGCCAATGTGCTTTTAAGAGCAGAAGTACTTAACCGTATTAATTCTCGCAAAAAGCCGTGCATTATTGTTACCTATCCAGATGCACTTTTTGAAAAGGTAGTTACCAAAAAAGAACTAGAAAAAAACACCTTAAAGATTGCCGTAGGTAATGAATTGAGTATCGATTTTGTAAACGAAGTTCTTTTTGAATACAAGTTTAAACGTGTAGATTTTGTTACAGAACCAGGCGAATTTTCTGTGAGAGGTGGAATCATCGATGTCTTTTCATTTTCGCATGATGAGCCTTACAGAATTGAATTTTTTGGAGATGAAGTTGATAGTATTAGAACTTTTGATGTAGAAACACAACTCTCTACCGAGCGTATTAAAAAAGTAAGCATCATTCCAAATGTTGCTAACAAGCAGATTGCAGAGCAACGTGAAAGCTTTTTAAAATATATTTCTAACAAAACGGTTCTATTTGCTAAAAACCCTTCATTTATTTTCTCAAGAATTGATGAGTTTTTTGGAAAGGCTGAAGAGGCCTTCAAAAATTTATCTAAAGAGATTAAGCACGCAGTTCCTGAAGAATTGTTTTGTAATTCAGAATTACTAAAACGACAATTTTTAGACTATAATTTGGTAGAGTTTGGGACATCTCAAATACTTAGCAGTGATGTTATCACTTTCAACACCAAACCACAACCGTCTTTTAATAAGCAATTCAATATTTTAATTGAAAATTTAAACGACAATCATGCTAACGGTATTACCAGTTACATAGCCTGTGTGAGCGAACAGCAAGCCAAACGTTTTCATGATATTTTTGATGATGCCGAACAAGAGGAAATTCATTATAAAACAGTCGTATTATCACTTTATCAAGGTTTTATAGATAGCGATAATAAAATTGCAGTTTATACAGACCATCAGATTTTTGATCGCTATCATAAGTTTCACCTAAAAAATGGTTACGCCAAAAAGCAAGCCATTACGCTTAAGGAGCTCACCAACTTAGAAGTCGGAGATTATGTTACTCACATAGACCATGGTATAGGAAGATTTGGAGGACTTCAAAAAATAGATGTAGAAGGTAAAAAACAAGAGGCTATAAAATTGGTTTATGGAGAGCGCGATGTACTATATTTAAGTATACATTCTTTACATAAAATTACCAAGTTTAATGGTAAAGACGGTAAACCCCCTAAAGTTTACAAACTAGGAAGTAAAGCCTGGAAAGCACTAAAGCAGAAGACTAAATCCAGAGTTAAGGAAATAGCTTTTAACCTTATTAAACTCTATGCAAAACGTAAGCTAAAGAAGGGTTTTCAGTACGCACCAGATAGTCATATGCAGTTGGAGTTAGAAGCCTCATTTATTTATGAAGATACTCCAGACCAAGTGTCTTCTACAGCAGATATAAAGGCAGACATGGAAAGCGAAAGACCAATGGATCGCTTAGTTTGTGGCGATGTTGGTTTTGGTAAAACTGAAGTCGCTATAAGAGCTGCTTTTAAAGCAGTAGATAATGGTAAACAAGTTGCAGTTTTAGTACCTACAACTATATTAGCTTATCAACATTACCGAACGTTTAAAGAACGTTTAAAAGATTTTCCGGTTACGGTAGATTATGTGAACCGTTTTAGAACTGCCAAGGAAAAACGAGAAACTTTAGAAAGCCTTGAAAAAGGTAGTGTAGACATTATAATAGGTACGCACCAACTCGCCAATAAAACCGTAAAATTTAAAGATTTAGGACTGCTAATCGTGGATGAAGAGCAAAAATTTGGAGTCGCTGTAAAGGAAAAACTGAAGACCATTAAAGAAAACGTTGATGTCCTCACACTAACAGCAACACCTATTCCGCGTACGTTGCAATTTAGTTTAATGGCTGCCAGAGATTTATCGGTCATTACAACTCCACCTCCCAACCGATATCCTATAGAAAGTCATGTTATTCGTTTTAATGAAGAAACAATTAGAGATGCTGTGAGTTACGAGATTCAACGTGGTGGACAAGTATTCTTCATTCATAATAGAATAGAAAATATTAAGGAAGTTGCAGGTATGATTCAACGTTTGGTACCAGATGCTAAAATTGCCATTGGTCACGGTCAGTTAGATGGTAAAAAGCTAGAACAATTAATGCTGGCGTTTATGAATGGTGAATTTGATGTCTTGGTAAGTACAACCATTGTAGAAAGTGGTTTAGATGTCCCTAATGCCAATACCATTTTTATCAATAATGCTAATAATTTTGGGTTAAGTGATTTGCATCAAATGCGAGGACGTGTTGGTCGTAGTAACAAAAAGGCATTCTGTTATTTTATAACACCAGAGTATTCTGCTATGACTACAGATGCGCGTAAACGTATACAAGCATTAGAACAATTTACCGAGCTTGGTAGCGGCTTTAATATTGCTATGAAGGATTTAGAAATTCGTGGAGCTGGGGATTTGCTTGGTGGTGAGCAAAGTGGTTTTATAAATGATATCGGTTTTGACACTTATCAAAAAATATTAAATGAAGCCATTGAAGAGCTTAAAGAGTCAGAATTTGCAGACTTATACAAAGATGATGGCAAGCCTAAGCAATATGTTAAAGACATTACCATTGATACGGATTTTGAATTGCTATTTCCAGATGATTACGTTAACAATATTACAGAACGTTTAAATCTTTACACCAAACTCAACGAGATAAAAACAGAAGAAGAGCTACAAAAATTTGAATCTGAAATTATAGACCGTTTTGGTGAATTGCCAACACAAGTTCAAGATTTGTTTGATAGTGTTCGTTTAAAATGGATTGCTACTAAAATGGGACTTGAAAAAGTCATTATGAAAAAAGGAAAACTTATCGGCTACTTTATTCAAGATCAGCAAAGTAAATTTTATCAGAGTAACGACTTTAGTAGCGTTTTACAGTTTGTACAAATGAATGCTTCAAAATGTAAAATGAAAGAAAAACAAACCCGAAATGGTTTGAGATTATTAATTACTTTTGAGAGAATAAACAACGTTTCGTCCGCACTAAAAGCACTGCAGCCTATTATGGCTTAATTATTGAAGTTGTTTTGTGCATCGAAATTTTAAAACTAAATATGAAAAAACTAGTTACGTTTCTATTTATTTTTCCGCTTTTAGCTTTTGGGCAAAGCGTTAAAGGTACATTTTATCCTGTCGAAGATTTTACATATGCTTTTTTATACGAAGCAACACCTGAAGGTGCTAACTACGTAAGTCATGGTGAGCTAAACACCGAAGGGCAGTTTGAAATTAAAATAGATTCTAGTGCTGCTCCAGGCATTTATAAGATTGTATATGCAACACCTCCTGAAGAAAACAACTTCGATTTTATCTACGATGGGAAAGAGACTATAGCTTTTAAATTTAGTCAAGAAAATGGTGTAGAATTTACCGAATCTGAAGAAAATAAACTTTGGGCATCATACTTAAAAAGTATGGATATGGTTAACCAAACCATTAGTAATTATTACGAAAAGGATGGAAAAGATAAGAAAGGTTTTAAAGCTGTTTTTAAAGTTTTAAAAGACACTCAAACATCATACGAAGCTTTAGCTATAGGACGATTAGCTTCAGCATTTATTATGGCTAATAGACCTTATATTCCAACGGAATATGAAGATTTAAACACCTACTCCAAAAATGTAAAAAAGCACTACTTCAGCCAAATAGACTTTAGTAACTACATCTTACAAAGTTCTACCTTTTTGATAGATCGTGTGGTGTCTTATGTTTTTAATTTGGTAGAGAATCCTACCAATGACACCTACAGAACTTTAGTAGATGATGTTTACAATGCTATAGACAATAAAGATTTAGAGATAAAAACCTATCTTTTAGATATTGTATGGCAACGTTTTGTAACTATACAGAATAATGATTTAGCTAACTATGTTACAGACAAGTACCTCCTGGATTTAGCCAACTCATCTGGCAACAAAGTGTTGGCAGAAACTATAACTTCTTATAAAAACACATCAATTGGTACTAAAGCACCTAATTTTGAAATTGCTTCTTCGCAAAATACCACTAGTCTTCATGATCTTAAAGGCTCTGAAAATTACCTTCTTATATTTTGGAGTAGCAACTGTAGTCATTGCCTTAATGAACTTCCAAAAGTAAAAGAATTAGTAGCTAATAACGATAATCTAAAAGTTGTTGCTTTTGGCTTAGAAGATGAACCTTCTCGATGGACACAAGAAATAAAAAAATATCCTGATTTTGTACACACTATTGGATTGGGCAAATGGAACAATCCAATTGTAAAAACGTATGGAATTGCAGCTACACCAACCTATTTTTTACTGAGTAGTAATAAAACAATTATAGCAAAACCTTATGATTATGAGGCTTTAGAAGTGGTTTTAAAAGATTTATAGATTAATATCCTATCTTAATGGTACTTTATCCGTTGGCCAATGAATTTAACACTAAAGAAGTTATTCCTCTGTAAACTTATTTAAAATTAAAGGGTAAAACATAATTTCAAAACAATTATAGTTCACCCAAGTGACTTAAACTGGTTAGAAACTATAATGAACAATTTATAAAAATAGAAAACGCTCAGTCAACAAGTATTGACTGAGCGTTTTGAAACTAAATAACCAACCAAAATTTAGCTTCTTGTATTTTCTCTAGGGTTATCAACCTTAGGCGCTTTTTGTTTACGCTTTTTAGGCATTTCTTCTTTCTTTGTAATATTACCTTGCGTATCAGAACTTCTATAGTAAGCTATATATCCTCTGCCTTCAAACTCATATACTGTTCCAGAACTTGGGTGAAATAACTCTATAGTTCCATCATTAATAACGCTCAATTCAAAGAATTCATTGTCGAAGAAATCATAATCTAATGTTAATGTTTTTAGGTACATATTTCCAGACACATTGCCTACTCCATACACACCTGTGTAATCCCAGTAAATATTATCTGGATTATAGATATTTACATCTTGAGAACTTCTAAACGTAGAGTCATTTCCACCAGATAAAAACTGCAAATAATTCTCGTTATCAAACTCATTTATTGCTCCATAGTTACTGGTGTAAACTTTTTCCCAAGCCTCATACTCTTGTAAGAAATAATGGATATTATCATAGAACACAAAATCGTAATCAAACGTAGATCTCTGATAGCCATCTAAAAAGTAAGATGTATCATTATAAGGGTTATACAATTCTATTGTGTTATGGTCTATTTGATACACATCAAAACTATCATACCCATCAATTACATGGTTTACATCTAATATCATATCATATGCATCATAGTTTCCTATTTGTACACCAAAACCGTTGCCCTGACTGCCTAGACCTACCAAGTTGTTGTTTGCAAAAAGACGACCATTATCAAAAGTTAAGGTGAATGCAATTTGCATAAAAGGTGTTTCTCCATAGCCTTGAGTTGCATTAATATCTACATACCATAAATCGTAAGACTGCAATAATTGATTTAAAGAAATTGTAGGCCCATTATCGTTAATATGTAACTCTTCCGTATAACACGATGTAAGGAGCGTAGCACTAAGTGCAAATCCGAAAAGTAATTTTAATGTCTTCATAATTCAACGGTTTTAAGGGTTACTGTTGTTATAATTTCAAAACCTGTGCCAAATTCAAAATGATGCCTTAGATTGAAGTCTTAAAACAGTTATATTTTATGTATTTTTGAAATACAAAATCGACATATATTCTATGAGTGAATCTAAAAAATATGCTGTATTTGGTGCAGGAAGTTGGGCAACAGCCATTGTAAAAATGCTTTGCGAAAACTTAGATGAAGTAGGCTGGTACATGCGTAGCGTTTACACCAAAGAACACATATTAAAAGAACAGCATAACCCTAGTTATTTAAGCTCTGTAGAGTTTCATACAGAGCAGTTAAAACTAAGTAATGACATTAATGAAATTGCTAAATGGGCAGATGTCCTCATTTTCGCAATTCCATCAGCTTTTATGCATTCTGAGTTAGAAAAACTCACTACAGATATCAGTGACAAAATTATCGTTTCTGCAGTAAAAGGAATCATTCCAGAATCCGGATTGTTGGTCGGAGAGCATTTTCATGATATTTATAATATTCCTTTTGAAAATATTGCTGTAATTGCTGGTCCTTGCCACGCTGAGGAAGTTGCTTTAGAACGTTTATCATATCTTACAATTTCTTGTGCAGATGCTGTTAAAGCAAAAGCTATTGCTAAAAATCTATCTAGCGATTATATAAAAACTAAAATTAGCGACGATATTATTGGTGTAGAATATGCTGTAATGCTGAAAAACATTTACGCTATTGCTGCAGGAATTGCTCATGGATTGGGTTATGGAGATAATTTCCAAAGCGTATTGATGAGTAATTCTATTCGTGAAATGAAACGTTTTATTAAGAAAATGCATAAGATGAAACGTAACATTAACAACTCTGCGTATTTAGGTGATTTGCTGGTAACTGGTTATTCTGTTTTCTCTCGAAACCGAATGTTTGGTAATATGATTGGTAAAGGTTACACCGTAAAATCAGCGCAAATGGAAATGAATATGGTGGCTGAAGGCTATTATGCTACAAAAAGTGCTTTTGAATTAAACAAGAAGAACAATAAGAAAACGCGTTTGCCTATTATTAACGCCGTTTACGAAGTACTTTACGAAAACAAAAATCCTAAAAAGGTGTTTCAGAAACTGACTGAGAAGTTGGATTAACAAATTGCATTGTCATTCCGCACTTGATACGGAATCTAATTTTTATATGAGATCCTGAATCAAGTTCAGGATGACACTGGTCTCTCTTAACGTTTTTATTTCCAAAACTCCCAAAACTTTTTGTTTTTTTGAGAGTTCCACTTTTTAAATCTTTGATCTAATTTTTCTTTAATAATGGTATAATTTTGCCGATTGTCTTTTACTTCATAAATGTTGTCCAAGTCTTTCGCTAAAACATTTGAATAATCTCTGAAATATTTGTTACTCGAGTAGTAACTTTCGGTAAATTCTAATCCTAATTCATTTAATTCCTGATTCCAAAATTTACCATCGCAGTAGTCAAATAAAAAGTCTCTACCTGTAATTTCTCCAGTTTTAACTTTTTCAATTCCATTTTTAGATTCAATTAGATGAATTTCTCCGATTAAGTCGTTGTCAATAATCCAATTCAAATACATACCAATATGAGTTCCACCATTTTCTTCGGGAAGACTTTTTGGAAAATCATTTCCATAATGCCAATCTGCTCTATCAATACTTCCCATAAAGATTTTTATTTTATAAAACTGTAAAGTGTGTCTTAATTATAACATCTGCGTTCGCAGGAATTTTATTTCACCAACACACCCTTCAACTGCATTAAAGGAATAGTTTGAAGTGCCTTTTCGTTAATGGTGTTTTTTCTGAATAAATACGTTTTATCAAACATCTGATTATCATCAAAAAAAGTGATTTTAAATGAGTTGTTAAGCTCTAAAACTTTTTCCTGTAAAAACTCAATTTTGGCATAACTACGCGCTGGTAATTTTGCTAAAGTATGACGCATAGGAGGTGTCATTTTTGTGTCGTTATAGCCTTGTGAAACAATAAGGACAGTATCTAAGTCTTTATCTGAATTGTTTATGATATAAGCGTTCCAATCTAGAGTTTTATACTCTATATGTTGTTCTTGTACTACAGCTACATAAACGTCATTTACTTCAGGAATAGTGATGTCTTTTTTCATGTTGCAAAAATAGCAAACTATTCAAAATATGCATTCTTGTAATCAGAAACTGAAATGCCTTTTAAGCTATACACCACAAAATGATTTAGCAATTCCTCATTGGTGTATATTTCCATAAGATTATTGTTTCTTAGGGCTACTTCTTCAAAGCGTTTAAAGTATAGGCTACAGAACAGACTTAAGTTGACTTCAGGTCTAATAGTACCATTTTTACTAGCCTTTTCTAATAAACCATAAATTGTTTGATTAACAATTTCATTTCTGAAATCATCAAATATTTCATTGGCCTTTGGATAATACTTTTTTAAACCGAAAATAAATGAAGGCTTAAAATGTTTTAAGTTTTCAAAACCTTTCTTATAGATTAAAATTATACAAGTTATAGGATCATCATTATGCGATTTTAATATCTCATTGACATCATCTCTAAATTCATCCAACAGAAAAGCTACACTTTCTACAACCAAATGCTCTTTACTTCTAAAATGCTTATAAATGGTTTTTTTAGAAATACCAATTGAGCTGGCTAGTTCGTCTAAGGTATAACGCTTACTACCAAACTTTGTAAAACTGTCTATAGCAGTTTTCATCAACTCGCATTTGTCTATCATTATTCTTGTATTTATATACTACTCTACGGGTATGGATAATAGCGGAATATTCATTCCAGAAGCCATTACTCTGGTTTTACTTTTATGAACAATAGATTCCCAAAACCCATATTTTTTCGGAATCATTACTAATAAATCGGCATTAGAGGCTTTAATTTCTTTCTCTATTTCCTCAATAACAGTATTAGACTTTACATTTTTATATATGTGTGTAATAGGCTCTAATTCGTTATCAATGTGTTGTAGTGCATCGCCTTTATTTAATAATTCGTTTATCTTGTTTTCAACATGAAATATAGTGACCTTAGATTGTAATAACATAGCAATCTGTCTAAGTCTTGCTAATGATTTTAGCGGTATAGCTTCCATTAAATCACATGCAAAAAGTACATTTTTAATTTCAGAAAATTGAGCTTTTAATGGCACAGCTAGCACAGGAAACTTTCTCATACTAATCAAGGTTGTAGTAGGATTTCCTAATAAGTTTTGTTCCATAGATTTTGGAGACATGCCCATAACCAATAAACGAGAGTTGTTCTCCTCCATGAGATGTTCTATCTCTTGCTCTAAATCAACATACTTACATTCGTACTCAACATCAATATCAAATGCCTTAGATAGGTTTAGTGCTTGATCCTTTAATTTGTCACTATTCTTCTTAATTAAGCCATCCATAGATTTTACAGTTAACCTAGAGTTGGCAGCATGCACAGGTAGCCTAAAGGCATTAAATAATATCAATTTTGAATTGAATACCTGAGCAAGTGAAGCTGCATATAGTACAGCATTGTTAGATCGTTCTGAAAAATTAGTGGCAACTAAGATAGGTTTCATAATTTTGTGTCGATTTTCTTTGTTTTGAAAGTGAATAACTAACAAAACGATTATTCTACATAGCTTTAAGCTTTTTCATGAAATCCGAAAAATGGGGAAAGAAATCTTCGAAAAGTTCGTGCTTTCTGTTTTTTAACATCACTTCACTGAACAACTTTAAACCAACAGTAAATTCAACAGATTCATTGTTATTATCAAATAGGTTTTTAGCCTTTAAGATGTCTATGATGTTGAAGATATTATCGTGATTCTCGAATTCAAACTCTAAGTTTTTTTCGGCTACAGATTCATCCTTTAAGGCTAATTCTTTAAGGTTGATGCTGTACTTATTATTTTTCTTTCCCATTTATTCTTTTAAATTTTATTTCCAGCCGCCACCTAAAGCTTCATAAAGGTTGATAACGCTTAACATTTGTTGTAGTTTGTTATCAATTAAATTAAGTTCTGCACTTAGCGCGCTTTGTCTAGCCGTTAATAGATCTAAGTAATTGGCATATCCGTTTTTCAATAATTCTTCCGAATTACTTTCGGCATTTCTTAAGGCTTCTACTTCATTTTGACGGTATTCAAACTTCTCTGTTTCTGCCTCATAATCGTAAAGTGCATTAGACACTTCGTTTCCTGCTGTTAAAAGCGTGTTTTTAAACGCTAATAAAGCTTGTTCCTGCTGTGCTTTGGCAACTTCGTGTTGCGTTTTAATGCGTCTTTGATTAAAAATAGGCTGAGTTAATCCACCTACTAATGTTGCAAATAGTGAATTAGCATCAAGTAATTGATCTAGCTCAAGACTTTGAAAACCAGAATTAGCCGTTAAAGTCAAAGATGGATAAAAATTACTTCGTGCCACATTGGTTAACTCAAAAGCGTTGATTAAACCATATTCTGAAGCAATAACATCTGGTCTGTTACTTAATAAAGTAGCAGGTACACCAACTTTTATATCGGCATCAAAGTTTTGGTTTTCTAAAGAACCTCGTTGAATATGCTGAGATGATCTACCTAATAAAAGATTTAAAGCATTTTCAGTTTTAAAAATTGAAGCTTTTAAATCTACCAAAAGTGCTTTAGCGTTATTGTATTGCGCAATATTTTGGTCAACAGCAACTTGATTTACTTGTCCAGCGTCTTTTAACGCTTTTATTGTGATGACACTACTGTCTCTTGCAGTAACTGTTTCCTCAGTAACTTTTAACTGGGCATCTAAAGCTAGTAATTGGTAGTATGTCGTTGCAATACTAGATACTAACTGTGTTTTTACCGCTTGATGTGCAGCAACACTTTGTAAATAAGTGGCTTCACTAGCACGTTTGTTACTTCTAATTTTTCCCCAAATATCAGCTTCCCAAGATAAACTTCCTGATAATTCATACTGATCTAATGATGAAAATAAAGATCCGAACTGACTGTTTCCAGACAATTCTTGATGTGTCATCTGTGCAGTGGCACTAACAGTTGGTAAATAACCTGCTTTACCTTGTTTTAAGTAAGCTTCGGTAACTAGAATTTGCTGAATTGCAGTTCTAATATCTAAGTTATTTTGAAGACCTTCATTAATATACTGCTGTAAATAGCTATCAGAAAATAAATCTTTCCAAGATATATCAGCCATAGACAAACTGTCTGTAGGCAAATTATCTGTTCTAAATAAATTCTCTGTTTCTTCTAATTCTGGTCGCGTATAATCTTTAGCTACAAAGCAACTTTGCATTGTTATCGCAACTACAATAAGTAATAAGGGTTTACTTAATTTTTTATATGTTGAATGTGATATCATAATTTTAGTTCTCGATAGTTTTTGTTTTTGGTTGACCTGAAACTTTTTCTTGTAACCACTGGAACATGATGAAAAGGATAGGAATTATAAATACTCCTAAAATGGTTCCTATTAACATACCTCCAGCAGCACCAGTACCAATAGATCTATTTCCTTCAGATCCTACTCCTGTTGCTAATACTAATGGCATTAAACCAAGTATAAAGGCAAAAGAGGTCATTAAGATAGGTCTTAGACGAGCTTTAGCACCATGAATTGCTGCATCAACTATACTTTCTCCATTTCGTCTTCTTTGTAACGCAAATTCCACAATAAGAATAGCATTTTTAGCTAATAGACCAACAAGCATCACTAATGCAATTTGGAAGTAAATATTATTTTGAAGTCCCAAAAATTTAGTTGAAATAAACGCCCCAAAAATACCTACAGGTAGGGATAATAAAACGGCTAATGGTAGTAAATAACTCTCGTATTGTGCTGCTAGTAAGAAGAATACAAACACCACACAAAGAATAAAAATTGTTGTGGTTTGGTTACCAGCATTAACCTCCTCACGAGATAAACCTGAATAAGCAACTTCGTATTTAGAAGGTAATTTAGCAGCTTCAGCATTTACAATTGCTATAGCATCACCAGAACTAAATCCTGGGTTTGAAGCACCAGATATTTTAGCAGAATTATATAAGTTAAATCTTGTTACCGTTTGCGGACCATACACACGGTTTAGTGAAACAAACTCTGTTATAGGTGCCATTTCACCGCTTCCTGTTCTTATATATAAACTGTTTAAAGAGCTTTCATCTGTTCTGTCTTCTGGAAGAGATTGAACATATACACGATACTGTTTACCAAACCTAGCAAAGTCAGCAGCATAAATTCCACCAATATAACCTTGAAGTGTTGAGAAAATACTACTTACCGATACACCAAGTTTCTTAGCTACTGCAACATTGATATCAAGTTCGTACTGAGGGTAATTAGTATTGAATCCTGTTTGGCCATATTGTATTTCAGGATGTTGCATTAAGCTTCCTATAAATTCATTAGTAGCCGCATTTAGTTCTTTAGCATCTCCACCAGATTTATCTAATAAATTCACTTCAAAACCAGATGATAATCCAAAACCTGGGATACTTGGTGGTGCAAAGAATAATACTCTGGCATCAGATATTCCTGCAGCCATACCAAAAAGTTTTCCGGTAATAGCATTAAGAGATTGATCTTCGGCAGTACGTTCACTCCAGTCTTTTAGTTTTATAAAACCAAATCCGTAGTTACTACCTCCGCCATTAATTAAACTTCGTCCATTTACAACGGTTATACCTTCTATGCCTGGTATTTTAGAAGCATTCTCGTAAACATAATCTGTAACTTCTTTTGTTCTATCCATAGAAGTACCAGGTGCCAATTGAACATCTAAAAATAAGACACCTCTATCCTCATCAGGTACAAATCCTGTAGGTGTTGTAGTGGCTGACCACCAAATACCTACACCTGCTAAAATCAAAATAATAAATGTTATAGCTTTGTTTTTGTACAAGAATTGTAATGACTTACCATAACGTTGTGTAGTGGCATTAAAACCTCTGTTGAAAGCATCATAAAAGCGTTGTAAAAAACTTTTGTTTTTGTGTTCATCATCGTGTGATTTTAGGAAGAGTGCACATAAAGCAGGACTTAGCGTTAAGGCATTAATTGCCGAAATTAAAATTGCAACAATTAACGTTACACCAAACTGTTCATAAAATACACCTGTAGGTCCTTGTACAAAAGTTACAGGCACAAATACGGCTGCCATTACCAAAGTAATAGATATAATGGCGCCAGAGATTTCATGCATAGCATCTAAAGTTGCTTTTTTAGGACTCTTTTCGCCTTCATCTATTTTAGCATGAACAGCTTCTACAACTACAATAGCATCATCTACCACAATACCAATTGCCAATACCAACGCAAAAAGCGTTAATAAGTTAATGGAATACCCAAAAACATTCAAAAAGAAGAATGTACCTACGATAGCTACTGGAACAGCAATTGCAGGAATTAAGGTGGATCTAAAATCTTGCAAGAAGATAAATACCACAACAAAAACAAGTATAAAAGCTTCAATAAGTGTATGTACTACTTTGTCTATAGAAGCTGTTAAAAACTCATTGGTATCAAAAGGAATAAGGACTTTAATCCCTTCAGGAAAATCCTTTTCCATTCTGTTTAACTCAGACTTGATTGTTTCAATTATTTCCTGTGCATTAGAACCTGCAGTTTGAAAAATACCCATATTAACACTTGGGTACCCATTTGTTGTTCCGCTAGAAGCATACGATTGCGCATCTAGTTCAATTTCTGCGACATCTTTTAATCGTAAATACTCGCCATTATCCAGTGCTTTAATAATTATGTCGCTATACTGTTGCTCAGTTTTAAAACGACCACTATATGTGATATTATAAGAAAATGATTCTCCATTATTTTCTCCTAGAGAACCAGCAGCAGCTTCTAAACTTTGTTCTTGTAAAGCTGCGGTTACATCAGTTGGATTTAAATTGTATGCAGCTAACTTCTCAGGCTTTAACCAAATACGCATTGCGTAATCTTGGGAAGAAAAGACGTTAACATTACCAACACCATTAACACGCTGAATGGATGGAATAACGTTAATCTTTAAGTAGTTTTGAAGAAACGTTGCATCATATTCAGGGTTTTCAGTGTAAAAGGACATAAACATCAATGCTGATGTCTGCTGTTTTTGTGTTATTACACCAGATTGTGTTACCTCTTGTGGTAATAGCGGGTTAGCTCTCGCTACACGGTTTTGTACGTTTACGGCTGCAATATCTGGATCTGTTTCTTGGTCAAAATAAACTGTAATCTGAGCAGTTCCACTATTAGATGCCGTAGAGGTAATGTAGGTCATACCTTCTACACCGTTTATTTGTTCCTCTATTGGAATAATCACACTTTCCATAATAGTTTCTGCACTAGCACCAGTGTAGTTAGCAGTAACATTAATAGTTGGTGGTGCAATATCAGGATATTGCTCTATAGGCAAGGAGGTAAGTCCTAAAACACCTAAAATTACTATGATGATTGAAATCACTGTTGATAGAACAGGTCTTTCTATAAATGTTTTTAACATGATTTTTTGTTAGATATTTTTTACTTAAATAATGTTTTTACAGGTTTAGTAATGCTGTCAAACGAGACCTCTTTAGGTGTAACAGGCGTATTATTTCTTAGTTTACTTGCACCAGAAACAACAATTCTGTCACCTATTTCTAAACCAGATTCAATAACATATAGGTTATCTAAAGCGTCTTTAACTTTTATCAAAGTAGCAACCGCGTTGTTATTATCATCAAGTTTGTAAATCATGATATCCTTTTGTTGCTCAAAAGTTGAGGATTGAGGTACAACAATGGCATCTTTATAAGTATTTGGAATTAGAATGTTTCCACTATTTCCGTTGGTAAGAATCTCATTAGGATTATTAAAAATAGCTCTAATTTTTATGGTTCCAGTATTTTGATTTATTTGACCTGTACTGGTTTGTATTCTACCTTTCTCAGAATAAACTTCACCATTAGCTAATACTAAACTAACATCTGGCGAATTCTTAATGCGTTCTTCTTTAGTTTTACCTTCAGATTTTTGAACATGATTGATATATTGAGCCTCGTTTAGTGTAAAAAAGGCGTAAACTTTACTAATTTCACTTACAGTGGTTAAAGGTGTTGCATCGCTTGGACTTACAAGAGAGCCTTCTCTTAAGTTGATAGCACCAACATAACCATCTACAGGACTCTTTACAGTAGCGTATCCAATATTAGCATTTACACTATTATATGCAGCTTTGGCTTGTTCAAGGTTAGCTTTTGCAGTTTCTAATTGTACTTCACTAATGATATTTTTTTCTACCAAAGGAATAAGTTTATCTACTTCTACTTGTGCAGCATTTACATTAGCTTTTGCTGCGTTTGCATCTTGTGATAATGACTGTGTCTCTAGTCTAAATAAAGGCTGTCCTTTTCTTACTTTTTCACCTTCATCAACCAATACGGTTTGTATATAGCCTGAAGTTTTTGCTCTAACATCACTGTTTACTATACCCTCAATACTTGCAGGATATTCTTGATAGCCTGTCACAGTCTTTTTTTGTAATTGAGCAACAGGGTATGTTGGTGGTGCAGAATTTGTGTTTTGTGGGGTTTGCTCAGCATCTTTACAACTTGAAAGAATGATTAAGCTTAAAGCGGTTATGTATAAATTTTTAATTTTCATTGGTGTTTTTTAAAATGATTTTTCTTTGTAGGTTTCTTCTATTTTATCGCGTAATATGGTTATGGATTTTATGGCTTCATTTAAATAATCAGTATAAATAGTATGAAAGTTCAAATTGAATTTCTCATCATCAGAAAGATGAAGATTTGCTTCTATTTTATATTCTTTAATTTCTTTATGCAGTTTTTTTTGAGCTTCCCAATCATTAAGTGTGTCATTTATACCTTGAATCATAGTGTCGTGATTAATGATAAAGTATTTTTTTCGATCACCTGGTTTTGTAAAATATTCTAGTTTTTTTAAATCTTGAAGATGATTTAAGTGTGTAGAAATTGTACTCTTACTTGCGCATAAATTTGAAACTAAGTCTTCAAAAGTAACACCCTGTTTCCCAGTTAGAATTGCATAAGACAAAATCCTTGCTGCAACAGGTGCCAAATGATCCTTGTTTTCAAAATGAACACCTAGTGATTCAACTAATCTTAACTTTTCTTCTCTTTGTTGCTCTCCCATAATTTAAAGAATATTATGCAAATTTACGATTGGTTCGGAAAAAACCGAACTAAACGAAGTTAAACTAGTGTTAAATAAAAAAGCCGATAGTATTTAATGCTATCGGCTTTAATAAGTTATGATTTGTGTGTCTTTTTATAGAGCAGATTTGAATTGTTCTAAGAATCGAACATCATTTTCACTTAATAATCTAATGTCACTAATTTGGTTCAGTAGCATCGCAATTCTATCGATTCCCATACCAAAGGCAAATCCTGAATATTCTTTAGAATCTATGCCACAGTTTTCTAAAACATTAGGGTCTACCATACCGCAGCCCATAATCTCTAACCAACCTGTTCCTTTGGTGATTTTATAATCTGTTTCGGTTTCTAATCCCCAATATACGTCTACTTCAGCACTTGGCTCTGTAAATGGGAAGTAGGATGGACGTAAACGAATTTTTGACTTCCCGAACATCTCTGTTGTAAAGTACTGAAGCGTTTGTTTTAAATCAGCAAAACTTACATCCTTATCAATATATAAACCTTCTACTTGGTGAAAAAAGCAATGAGAACGCGCAGAAATAGCTTCATTTCTATATACTCTACCAGGAGAAATCGTTCTGATAGGTGGTTTATTGTTTTCCATATAACGTACCTGTACAGAACTTGTATGTGTTCTTAATAAGATATCAGGATCAGTTTGAATAAAAAACGTATCCTGCATATCGCGTGCTGGGTGATATTCTGGTAAGTTCAGTGCTGTAAAGTTGTGCCAATCGTCTTCAATTTCAGGACCTTCACTAACGTTGAAACCTATACGAGAAAAAATATCAATAATTTGATTTTTTACAATTGAAATAGGATGACGAGCACCAATGGCAATTGGTTCTCCTGGACGAGACAAGTCACCGTAAACACCCTTATCTTCTTCTTGACTTTCAAGAGTTTGCTTTAAATCATTAACCTTATCTTCGGCCGTTTTCTTTAACTGATTTATGGTTTGTCCAAATTCCTTTTTCTGCTCGTTTGCTACATTTTTAAATTCAGCAAAGTATTGCTTTAAAAGTCCTTTAGATCCTAAGTATTTTATTCGGAATGCTTCTATCTCATCCTTAGATTGTGCAGAAAATGCTTCAGCTTCCGCTATTAGTTCTTTTAACTTATCTATCATAATTAGCTGAATTTAATCCAGTATTTTTATTTGTTGGAGTGCAAATTTAAAAAATATCAATCGATATACTCTGTTTCAACAAAATAGTTGACAATAGCTTCTTTCATTAAAACACTTTGCTCACCCGCTTTAAGAAATGGCAGCTGCTCTTTTACTTTATAATGTGGCCAGCCATCCTCATCTACAAAATCAAACTCATAAAATCCATAAGGCTCTAGGAGTTTGCAAATAGCTATATGCATTAAATCTAACTTATGGTCTTTTTTGTATTCTCGGTGTATTTGGCCTAATTCCTGTACTCCTATAAGGTAGATTATAGAATCTAAGTCCAATATATCCCCATCTGCAAATTGTTTAGACAGTTTTTCTACTACTAAATCCCAACGCTCTTTTAACTGTTCGTCTCTTGCCATAATTTATCTCACATATTATGCGTTATAGAATTGGCAAAGTTAATTTATATTTGCTAAAACCGCTAGTATTATGAGTATCATTGATATTGTTTTGGCAGCTCTTCTGCTATTTGGATTTGTGAGAGGTCTGTTTAAAGGTCTTTTTGTAGAAATTGCGTCGTTAGTTGCGCTTGTTTTAGGTGTTTATGGAGCAATTCACTTTAGTTATTTTGCCTCGAATTTATTGGAATCAAGTGTAGATTGGAGCGAAAAAACCACAAACATTGTAGCCTTTGCCATTACTTTTGTAATTATCGTTTTAGTGATTAGCTTGGCAGGAAAAGCGTTAACAAAGCTTGCTGATTTTGCTGCTTTGGGACTTTTAAATAAGCTTTTGGGAGGTGTATTTGGCGCTCTTAAAATAGGACTAATACTTAGTATAATCCTTATTGTTTTTGGTAAGTTAAATAACACCTTACCTTTTATGGAAAAAGAAGACTTGGAAAAAAGTGTACTGTACGAACCTGTAAAGTCTTTAGCTCCAATGATTTTTCCCAACCTTATTAAAAGTGATATAGAACAGGAAACATCAATTGAGGAAGAAGCATAAAAAAAGCCACTAAACGTGGCTCTTTTATTTTGATTTTATAAAAGGTTTAAGAATAAAATTCGACTTCACCTGTACTTATATCGTACATACCTCCAACAATTTTTATTTCTCCATTTTTTTCCATTTCACTTAAAATGACACTTTGGCTTCTAACATTTTCCAAAGTCATTTCCACATTCTTTTTAGAAACAGCATCTACAAATTCTAAATTAGAAGAATTACGCTCTGATTTATCTGTAGGCTCCTCTACAGCATAGACAGCAGGCTCTATTTTGTTTATTAGAGCCGTTAAATTACCCATCCTAGCATGATCACAGGCACCTTTAACAGCACCACAGCTTGTATGGCCTAATACAACAATAAGTTTTGTTCCTGCAAGTTTACAAGCAAACTCCATACTCCCTAATATATCTTGATTGACAAAATTACCTGCAATTCTTATACTAAAAATATCTCCTAGACCTTGGTCAAAAACTAGCTCTGCTGAAACTCTAGAGTCTATACAACTCAAAATTGTTGCAAAAGGAAACTGTCCTTCAGCCGTATCATTTACTTGCTCTAATAAGTTTCTATTTGCTTTTAGATTTTTTTGAAACCTAACATTTCCCTCTTTAAGAAACTGAAGAGCCTTTTCAGGTGTCATCGTTGCCTGTGTCTCTTTTGTATGTGCTTTCATTTCTTCTATTTCTTTTGCGCTTCTTTTCCTTCGAAGCATTATATTTTAATAATCATTTATTTTACTTCTTTTTTTCCGTTTTAAAAAATGCTACAAAACTATCAGGATTTTCAACAATTCCTCTTTCAGAGAACAATTTAATATTAATATTCCGTTCTTTAGCTTTATATGCAAAATCTTCGAGAATTTCGATGATATCATTATCCAAAAACTTAGTTTTTGTTACGTCCAATTCTAACGTAGAATTTTCTGGTATACGGTCTAACTCTTTAAGGATTGCCCCTTTATTAAAGAAGGTTACTTCTTCTGCTAATGTCATCTTAACTTTACCATCATCAATGTCTTCTCCCTCTTTATGTAGGAAATGAGAGTTCCTATAACTTCTGTACAAAACAATAAAAACACCTATGGCTAAGCCCAAACCAACTCCTTTTAAAAGATCCAAAAATACGATTCCTAAAACTGTAACTATAAATGGTACAAACTGCATCCATCCACCATTGTACATGGCCTTAAATGTTGATGGTTTTGCCAATTTGTAACCAACAATAAATAATATAGCTGCTAATACAGAAAGTGGAATATAATTCAAAATTCGAGGTATAATAAGCACAGATATAAGCAGTAAAAATCCATGAATTATTGCACTTGCCTTCGTTTTACCACCAGATTGAATATTAGCAGAACTACGCACAATAACCTGAGTGATTGGTAAACCTCCTATAAAACCAGAAACAATATTACCTGTACCTTGAGCTAAAAGCTCTCTGTTTGTTGGTGTTACACGTTTGTGAGGATCTAATTTATCTGTAGCCTCCACACACAATAAGGTCTCTATTGATGCTACTAGAGCAATTGTAAACCCAGTAATGATAACATCGGGTTGCGTAATAACACTAAAATTTGGAAAACTAAACTGGCCAATAAATGAATCGAACCCATCAGGAACAGGAACATTAACTAAGTGTGTGACTTCAATAGCTAGAGTTTCATTTGTATTAGTTAGTAAGTAAAATATAATACCTACTACAACAGCAACAAGTGGGCCCTGTACTATTTCAAAAAACTTTCCTTTTTTAACAAGAACGTTACTCCATAGTAGTAGTATAAGTAAACTAATTATTCCTATTACAGTAGAGCCAATTGTAATATTATCTATTGCAGAAAGAATCGCTGAAAATGTATTTTCACCTGATGGTTCTATAAAACTGTCTGCACCTTCAGGCTCTATATCATATCCAAAAAAATGAGGAATTTGTTTTAAAATTATGATTATACCAATACCCGTTAGCATACCTTTAATGACGGAAAAAGGAAAGTAGTAAGCTATAATCCCTAGTCTTAGTAATCCAAATACTATTTGAATGGCTCCACCTAAAACAACCGCCACAAGAAAGTTCTCCCAACTTCCAAGAGATGTTATTGCTAAAGCTACTATTGCAGCCAAACCAGCTGCTGGACCACTAACTCCAATTTGCGATCCACTTAAAAGACCAACAACGATACCTCCAACAATTCCTGCTATTAAACCTGAAAACAATGGTGCATCGCTAGCCAAAGCAATACCTAAACATAACGGGAGTGCAACGAAGAAAACAACGATACTCGCAGGCACGTCACTTTTTAATGATTTAAACATAATATATACTATTTAAACTTAGAGGGACATCTAAGACTTTTTAATTTTTTAAGACCTTTACAAATTTTATTGTTGAATTACATTTTATGCAAGGCATCTCTCGGGAGGAGGCGAAATTAAATTTAAATGAGGTTTGTAGTACTCTTTAGCAGTATAACCTATGTACTCTTTTGTATAAATATCTACGGGTAAGTCTTCTGGTTCTTCAGGCGATTGATCAAAAAGAACCTTAACATCCTCTTCCTCCTCATTCATTCCAAAAAAAGCGGAAATGTCCTCAGAATCATCGTAGGATATGATTATGGTTGGTGCACATATCACTAGCGTGAATAGCATCACAAACAACAGTGCAATTGTTCTTTTTAAAATCATAATTTGTATGCTATAAATAAAATATAACCTTTACAATATATGATTTTGTTAACAATTTTTAAAAGGTCTTGAGGATTTTTATGTCTTTTGAAGGAATCCAACCCGTAGAATTGTCTGAAAGTTGAATTTTATTCCAATCCTCATAAGTATCTATAACCTGCACTTTTGTACCTTCATGAAGTCTAAACACTTCTTCTGAAGTCTTGTTTGCTTCAGATTTTACTTTAGACTCTTGAGCAAACACAATAGCAGGATTGTCTTTTTTATCCAGATTTTCTTTTTTAAACGCCATAGCTAAAGAAAAACAAGTTAAAAACAAACCTACTAAGCTTACTACAAAAGCTACTCTCTTTTTAGAAGTTGCATAAGAGAAGTGATACAGTAAAAATAAAATTACAAAAACAATAACACCAGCCACAGCAATTTTTGCCCAAGTATCCTTACTAAATGTATTAACAACATTATTAATAATTCTAGTGAAACCAACCTGAGGCACAGTGTCTATAGCATCAATGGTCATGTTTTGAGCATAACCTACTAAGTTGTCTTTAATGTCTTTATCTTTAGGATTTAATAACAATGCTTTTTCGTAATAATATATACTTGGTGCTATATTATTTAGTTTGTAGTTGGCATTTCCTAAGTTAAAATATAGCTCTGCAGAATGCTGACCAGAGTCTAAAATTGCTTCATATTTATCAATAGCTTCTGCATATTTACCATCATTGTATAATGCATTGGCTTCATTAAAAAGTTTATCGTTTTGAGAAAAAACAACTAAGCTAAAAAAACAAAATACTAATGCGATAAGTCCTTTCATCTATCTAATTTGTTTATCTATTAATGAAATTGTTTGTGCAGCCTTATCATAATCGTTCTGCATAGTAACATCTGTTATTGGTGTATATCTCGCCAATTCGCAACTTTCTAAAATTGAAATAAACTCTGAAACAACATTACCATCTACTTGTTTTTTTGTAAGTAATGCATCTATTTTTTCTTTATTAAAATCACTAGTTTCTATGTTTAATTTTGCTTTTAGATAATTATGTAATGCTCTCTCTAACGACTCATAGAACACTTCTTTTTGTCCTAAATTCTTCTTAGCTTCACTTAAATATTTTTTAGCTAAACGGTCTGCTTTTCTTATACGAGTTCCTACCACGTCAGCATCGCGCTTATCCTTTGCCCTTCTAATAACAATGGCCAATGGAATTGCTAAAAATGGCAAGAGCAATAAACACCAAAAGGTACTTGACTTAAAAAAGTCTTGGCTAGACATCGACTCCCAATTAGATGTGGTTTTTATAAATGCAAAGGCATTAGAATTGGGCTTGACTACTTGTTTTATATTGCCTTCTTCTGCACCTTCAGAACTATTAACTGATGCTGTCGGACCTTCTACAACATCTATTATTATCTCATCTGATGTGATACGCTTATAAGTCTCTGTTTTTAAGTCGAAATATGAAAATGATATTGATGGTATAGGGTATTTTCCACGATATTGAGGTACTATGGTATAAGTGTCTGAAATACTTCCCTGCATACCACTCAAACCTGTACGCACGTTTTCTTTATGTCCTGGTTCGTATACCTCTAAAGAGCTTGGTGTGGTTAATTTAGGAAGCTCAAATAATTTAAGATTTCCTCTACCTGTAACTTCAATCTTTGCCTGTAGCGATTCTGTAGCATTTAATTGATTTTTTGAAGTTGTAACATTAAAATCAAAATCTCCTACGGCGCCTTTAAAATCTGATGGTTTACCTTGCTCTGGTAAAGGTTTTACATTAATAGTTTTACTGCCAGCAGTTATTGTTTTTGGCACCTTAGTCATTATTTGCTGAAGAAAAACATTAGATCTTCCTGTTGGTACTTCTACAGTAACATCCAAGACTAAAGGTTCTAGTTTTAATTTTCCTGTTTTTTGAGGATACAAAACCGTCTTTCTTAAAACTACATAACGGTAATCTTCACCTTTATACTCTCCTCTTTGAATATTAAGTCCTTTTATTTCTATATTCTGACTCCAAAAGTCGTTATATCTTGGTGTCTGTTTTTCTCTCCAATTGTTACTAATACCTACATCTCTCGCTACATAAAGCTTATAAACTACTGTAGTTGGTTCGTTTAAATAAGGATTGCTATTTGAAACCTCTGCAACTAAATGAATTTTATCTGAGGCTATGTCTGAAGCATCTGGTTTACCATTGGGCTTATCTACGGCATCTACTACCGTAACTGTAACCGGATATGTCTTATAAACTTCCCCATCGATTTCTATAGTTGCCTGCTTAATAGTAAATTTCCCTTTCTTCTTAGGTGCTAAAAAGTAACTATACGTTTTTTGATATGTCTTTACTCCATTGGCATAAGAATTCATTAAAGAGGTATTAGGTCCGCCAACAACTGTAAAATCATCAAAATTTGGCGGAACAAAATTGTCACCATCTTGATTCATCTCAAAATCAATACGCAAACGCTCATTTACTCCAAGTTTTTGTTTACTGACTTTAGCTTCAAACTTAACTTGAGCAAAAGCTATACTTGATGCAAGAAGTATTAAAAAGGTTAATATGTGTTTGGTTATTTTCATATTAATCAACATCAATAGTTATTTGTTCTGTTGAAAGGGTAATTCCTTCTTCTTTAAAAATCTTATTCCCAAAAATATCTTCTTTAACTGTCGGAATCTCAGCAATAACATCTATTTGCATAGGTGAGATACTTATTTTTTTATCCTTATCTAATGGCTTTATTGATACTTCTTTTAAAACTACATAACGGAAGTTTTTACCATCAATATCTTTATTTTCTATTTTTAGTGTATCTAGTTTAATCTCCTCTGCAATAGCGTTACTAATCTCACTGTCTTCAATAATTGTCCAACTTTTAACTCCAAAGCTACTAGAAACATAAATTTTGTACGTTAGTATAAGCGAATCTTTTAAAGACACTCTATCACTTAAATATTCACACCTTAAATACAAATCCTCTTTGAAACTCTTTTCCTTTAGCTTAATACTACTTAAACTATCTTGCTCGGCGACTTCAACAGCCAAAGGATTCGTTGAATAAGTAACTTCGTCTTTAATAGCAATAGCCTTATCAACAATCAAAGTACCAACTTTCATTGGCTTAATATAATATGTGTGTGTTTTCTTATAGCTTCGTTCGCCTGCAACCCAAGAGTTTGATATAGTTACATTGGGACCTCTAACAATTTTAAAGTCTTTGAAATTTGGCGCTGCAAAACTGTCTACTTCTTTATCCACCTCAAAATCAACACGAAAAATCTCATTAACAACTAAAGTATCCTTACTTACTATAGCTTCAAATTTTACCTGAGTGTATGTTATGCTTGAAGCAAATAAAAATACTAGTATTGATATATTTTTGATGACTTTCATTTTCTGGACAACAATGATAAGTAACTCTTAGTTAAACTACCAATCTTTTTCGGTTCTAACCTTAGCACCTTTTTGCTTTTCGGCATTCATTTTTTGTTGAACCTTCTGTTCTTGATTTTGCATAGCCTCGAGAATATTCTTCATTTGCTGAGGAGACATCTGACCTGGCTTTGGTTTAGGCTTCTGATTTGGATTTTTTTTGTCTTTATCATCTTTGCCTTCGTCTTTTTTGTCGTCTTGAGGTTTCCCTTTGTCATCCTCTTCTTTATCCCCTTCTTTTTTATCTTTGTCTCCTTCGTCTTTTTTATCCTTATTATCTTTGTTTTCGTCTTCCTTCTTTTCTTCTTTTTCCTTATCTTTTTCTTGTTCTTTATTCTCGTCTTTTTTGTCGTCTTCGCCTCCTCCGTCATTTTGCTTCTCTGCGCATTCTTTTGCTAAGGCAAAGTTGTATCTCGTTTCTTCATCAGTTGGATTATTTCTTAAGGCATTTTTAAAAGCTTCCATAGCTTCTTTACACTTTTCCTCTTTCATTAGAAGGTTTCCTATGTTGTGATATGCTCTATGTTTTTCGTCTTTTGTTTCAGCTTTTTTTGCAGCCTCTTGCGTTCTAAATAATGCTTCGTTGAAGTTCCCTTTTTTGTAATAGGTAGTACCAAGATTGTAGGCACCTACTGCTTGGCTTGGTGCGTTAGAAATGGCTCTTCTATATTCCATTTCTGCTTGAACATAATCATCTTTTTGCGCCAACTCATTGGCCTTATAAACCAAGTTAGTGGCTCTTTTTTCTTTTTTTAACTGTTCTTTATCTTGGTCTTGACAAAAGCCCAAAAAACCAGTTAATACTAAGATTGATAATATATAAGTCTTCATCTTCATAATTCTACTTTAAAAGTAACAAACCCACTAATTATATGGCGTTAAAGAAATTTTAAAAGTTAAAAATTCTCGTTGAATAAATTCAACTTCTTTAACCAAGCTGTTTTTCTTTCTAAAAAGAATATCTCAATAAATAATAAAAAGATACCTATCCCCAAAAACCACTGAAACTGGTCTTTAAAGTCCGCTATTTGTTTGGATTCAAATTCCGTTTTATCCATTTTATCCAAAACATCCTTAATGGTTTCCACAACTTCGGCTGTATTGCTTCCGTTTACATATACACCGTTTGTTTCTTCTGCTATTTCTCTGAGGGTACTTTCATCCAATCTGGTGATAACTGTTTCGCCATTGTTGTCTTTTTTATAATTGAGTACAACTCCATTTCGCTTTATTGGAATGGGACCTCCTTTTTTATCACCAACTCCAACGGTTAAAATTCTTATTCCTTCTTCACTAGCTTCTTCAGCAATATCAATGGCTTCACCTCCATGATCTTCGCCATCTGAAATGATAATTAAAACACGATTGGTTTGCTCATCATCGTCATAATATGTTTTTGCTAATTGAATAGCTTCATGAATAGCTGTTCCTTGTGAAGACAACATATCAGTATTCATGTTTTGCAAGAACATTTTTGCGGAAGCATAGTCTGTAGTTATCGGCAATTGTGGAAATGCCTTACCTGCATATGCAATGATTCCAACTCTGTCACTTGCTAAACTATTTATAATTTGTGTTACAAGTTGTTTTGATTTTTCTAAACGATTGGGTGCAATATCTTCGGCCAACATACTTTTTGAAACATCTACCGCAAAAACAATATCAACACCTTGACTACGCACGGTTTCTAATTTAGTTCCAATTTTAGGATTCACTAACGCTAAAGACAAACAAGCAAAAGCCAAACATAGTACGGTAACCTTTAATATACTTTTAAAAAGAGATTGATTAGGACTTAAACGCTTAAGTAAGTGACTGTCTGCAAACTTCTTTTGTGCAGAACGCCTCCAGACTTGTAATAACACAAATAATAAAATAATTACTGGAATAGCCAGTAAGGTCCAAAACCATATTTTTTCGTCTAGTCTAAACAAAGCTTTTAAATATTGTGTTTCTTAAAATTATTTCTATTAATAAAAGCACACCTGCCAACAACACTAATGGCCTATACTTTTCATCATAATTATAGTATTTCTTTTCCTCTATTTCGGTTTTTTCTAGCTTATTAATCTCTTTGTAAATCTCAGCTAGTTTTTGATTATTGGTTGCTCTAAAATATTGCCCACCGGTTACATCTGCTATTTCTTCTAATAATTTTTCATCAATTTCAACCTGTTGACGACTATATCTAAATGTTCCGTTAGAATTAAAAGCACTTGGTGACAATGCCATACCATTAGTACCCAAACCAATAGTGTAAACCTTAATACCATATTCTACTGCTAGCTCACTGGCAATTTTTGGATCTATAAAGCCTGAATTATTCACTCCATCGGTTAGCAGAATAATTACCTTACTTTTAGCTCTACTATCTTTAAGTCTATTTACTGAAGTAGCTAAACCCATACCAATTGCTGTACCGCCCTCTATAATAGTGTTGTACTTAATATCTCTGAGAGAACGTTGCACAATAGACTTATCTGTTGTAATTGGTGTCTTTGTGTAAGCCTCACCAGCATACTCTACTAAACCAATTCTATCGTTAGGACGACCATCTATAAAATCTGCAGCAACTTCTTTTAAGGCTTCCAATCGATTAGGTCGTAAATCCTTTGCCAGCATACTAGCCGAAACGTCTATTGCCATTACAATATCAATACCACTTGTAGTCTTGGTTTTTGTAGATACATCAACAGTTCTTGGTCGTGCAAGTGCAGTAATTAATAAGGTTAAGGCCAACATTCTTAAAGCAAATAACACATGTCTGAATCTTGACCAAAAGGACGATGCTGTTTTGAAACCTCCTATGCTCGATATTTTTAGCTCAGCAGATTGTTTATTGTGCTTAATTACATACCAAGCTATTGCTATTGGCAAAAGCAATAGAAACCAAAATAACTCTTTATTTAAAAATTGTATATCCTCAAACATTAATTCTGCGATTCTTGTTCTGTATTAGCTTGTTCGTCAGATTTCATCTCTATAGACGCTATAATTCGTTCTACAATCTCAACAACATAGTTATCTTCTTTATCCCAAACTAAAGTTATTTGTGCTATCATTCCTTCCTTTGTAGCAAAACTAAAAATAGCGTATTCTCCTTCAAAAGTTTCATCAGAACCTTGAATTGGAAAATCAGCTGTACCATGCGTTTTACTCCCTTCAACATCATTTGGTGTTTTAAATGTATCTTCTTTAGTAATTATATTTTGAACATTTTCAGACTCCCATTCGTCTATAATTTTCCCTAAAGATTGTGCAACTTTTCTTTTAATATCTTCTTGTCCTTGTTGATTACTATCTACCTCATCTGTGACAATTTTAATATCAAGATGTTCAGTGTCATCAAAAACAAAAATTCTCTTCGTAATCTTATCCTTTGCTTTGTCTGATAGTGTAGTATCCTGAAAACGTTCTAAGACCTCTGGTGTTTCTATGTAAACTGGTGGATATCCATAAACACTTTTAACCCACTCTCCTTCTAAAAGTTCTTTACTTTCATTACGTAATATGGTATCGTTTACATATTTAAAACCATACTTTAAACCGAAACCTACGTAAGTAGCAACAAGCAATAAAACTATGCTGGCAACTGTAATAATAACTTTAATTCGTTTTTTCTTACGCTCTTGTGCTTCCTTGTATTGTTGATCTAATAACTTTTCTTCTTCTGAAGGCTCAGGTAAAATGGCTTTAACACTGTCTATTTCCTTTTCAATCGTCGCTCTGTCCATTTCAATCAACGCAGTATCTGGTGCTGATTTTGCAAACTTTACTAAATCGGCGCGTTTTAGAATAGTTTCGAGATTATTAAGTGTTTCTTTAGTAAATGGAAGTTGATTGCCTTCTTTTAAAAGCTGAAGTCTTTTTATCAGTTCTTCTGTTGTACTTTCAAGAGAGCGTTCGTATACTTTTTCGTCTAAATATTTTCTGATAATCATGGTCAGCTCAGAATAATATTCTTTGACTTCTGAACGCATTAAATATTGACTATTATCTAATTTTTTTAAAGCTAATTTTGCTCTATCATAAGGTGGTAACAAAGCGATTTCCTCTTCCTCCGTCAGCGGTTTTTCTCTCCAAACAAACCACCACAACAAAAAGCCAATTAGAGCTAAGCCAGCAAGAATTGCCAATAACCAAATCCACCAATTACTACTGCTTTTTTCAACTTCTATAATTGGTTTAATATCGTATAGCTTTTGTTTTGTTGTATCAACCTCAACCGTACCAACATCTACTCGAAGGGAATCTGTATAGAATGGTTTGTCTCCAATAATTATTTTTTGTCTTGGTATGGTATAGGATCCAGAATCGAAATGTGTAAGCTTGTAAATTCTTGATAGTTTGAATTTTGAATCCTTTTTAGTGGTATCAATTTCTAAAGCCTCAACAGCTTCAAGCGGTGAAAATGTTTGTCCTTCTGGAAAAACAACTAATACTGTAGAGTCTGCTTCAACTTTTATTTTATAATTGATTTGCTCTCCAATTCTGATTTTAGTCGTATCAATCTCAGTTGTAACTTGACTGAAAGAGATGAAAGATAATAGAAAAGAGAAGAGAGATAGCACTACTCTTTGTCTACTTATCCTAAGAACATTATGTGATTTTTTACTTTTCACTTCTAACTTAAATCTATCCTCTGCGTTTAAAATATCCTAATAGTTTTTTTACGTAGCTTTCATCTACTCGACAATCTATACTGCCAGCACCAGACTTAGTAAAACTATCTTTAAAATAATCTACCTTTTCTCTGTAAAATTTACCGTAATTCAGTCTTACATTTTTAGATGCTGTGTTCACCAAAAGCAACTCTCCTGTTTCTTCGTCTTCCATTTGCACCATTCCGATATTTGGTATGGTTTCTTCGTGCTTATCGTAAACTCTTATACCTGTAATATCGTGTCTACCTGCTGCAATCTTAAGTGTTTGTTTGTAATCGTCTGCAATAAAATCTGAAAGCACAAAAACTATGGCTTTTTTCTTCATTACGTTCGACAAAAACTTGAATGCTTCGGCTACATTGGTTTTTTTACTTTTTGGCTGAAATTCTAACAGCTCTCTGATAATTCTTAATACGTGAGAGCGTCCTTTTTTTGGTGGAATGTAAAGTTCGATTTCGTCTGAAAATAAAATCAAACCTATTTTATCATTGTTCTGCGTTGCTGAAAAAGCTAATGTTGCTGCAATTTCGGTAACAATCTCATCTTTAAATTGATTTTTTGTTCCAAAGAATTTACTGCCAGACACGTCTGCCATGAGCATCATGGTTAGTTCGCGTTCTTCTTCAAAAACCTTTACATACGGTTCGTTGTAACGTGCTGTAACATTCCAATCTATATTTCTAACATCATCACCAAATTGATACTGACGAACTTCAGAAAAGGTCATACCACGACCTTTGAAGGTAGAGTGGTACTCACCTCCAAAAATATGATCAGACAAGCGACGTGTCTTAATCTCTATTTTTCGTACTTTTTTAAGAAGTTCTTTGGTGGTACTCACAATTATTCTTCTAAGTTTTTAATCTTGTTAGTTAATGCCTCACTTATTTTTTTCAATTTTGGCTTATTGTAATTAGGCATATCTAGCGATATTTTCCCTTTAGTTGTATCCAAAATAAATTTTGAATATGTGTAGCCTATTGTTGGAATATATGTGAAACTAATTATATCCTTCAATTCTATAACAATTTTATCATCTTTATAATGAAGTCTTTTTTTACTTATTTTGATGAGATAAGAATATCTTTTTAAGTTAAACAACTCCCAAATGAGCAAACATCCCAAAACTACGGCTATGAGATAAATCTTTCTATCTTCAAATTTCCCATCATATTTTAGATAAACCGTTACCAGTAAAAAAACAGATAGTAAAATTATGTTTATAGTATGGTAAGGTTTAAATATTTTGTCCTCTGTGTCCATTTTTTCAATTTTCGATTGAAGATTGTTGATTTGCGATTTCAGAAATCGTCATTCGTCATTCTTAAATCTAAAATCTTAAGGCACTTCTATCTCATTAACAATCTTGTTAATGATGTCTTCTGAAGTTACATTTTCTGCTTCGGCTTCATAAGTAATTCCTATTCTGTGACGTAACACATCGTGTACAACAGCTCTTACATCTTCTGGAATCACATAACCTCTTCGCTTTATAAATGCATAACATTTTGCTGCAGTCGCCAAATTGATACTACCACGAGGAGAGGCACCAAAAGAAATTAAAGGTTTTAGATCCTCAAGTCTGTACTTTTCAGGATAACGTGTTGCGAAGATGATATCTAGAATATATTTTTCAATCTTCTCGTCCATATAAACTTCTCTAACTGCTTCTTGGGCACTTAAGATTTGTTTGATGGAAACTACTGGGTTTACTTTATCAAAAGAACCTTTAAGGTTTGCTCTAACGATAAGCTGTTCTTCGTCTAGCTTTGGATAATCTATTACTGTTTTCAACATAAAACGGTCAACCTGAGCTTCTGGTAACGGATACGTTCCTTCTTGCTCAACTGGGTTTTGAGTTGCCATTACTAAAAATGGTTTATCTAAAGTAAACGTCTCATCACCAATAGTTACCTGCTTTTCTTGCATAGCTTCTAACAAGGCAGATTGTACTTTAGCAGGTGCCCTGTTAATCTCATCCGCTAAGACAAAATTTGCAAATATTGGCCCTTTTTTAATAGAGAAATCATTCTCTTTTATATTGTAAATTAAAGTACCTACTACATCTGCTGGTAATAAATCTGGCGTAAACTGTATTCTACTAAAACTTGCATCAATAGCTTTAGATAAGGTGTTTATGGCTAATGTTTTTGCTAAACCAGGTACACCCTCTAAAAGAATATGTCCTTGACCTAGTAGACCAATTAACAAGCGTTCTACCATATGTTTTTGACCAACAATAACCTTATTCATTTCTAGGGTTAGTAAGTCTACAAATGCACTTTCTTTTTCAATCTTTTCATTAATTGACTTAATGTCAACTGTACTCGTTTCTTCCATATTTAATTAGTTTAAGGGCAAACTATTTTAGTGATTTATTCAGTGATGCAAAGTGTTAAAATTATTTCGTAGTTGCTGTTAACAATTGGTTAAAAAAAAGCGCGATATCGTAACAATATCGCGCTTTTATATTTTAATGAGTTACTATCTACTCTAAAACTATCGTATCTAAATTAGTCGCCTGACCAACTATTATTTCAACATTATCTATAACAACTGGGCTAAGCATAGCGTCATCATCTGGAGTAATTGTAACTGTATAAATACCACTTGGTAAACCAAGAATTTCAAAATTACCCGATGCATCTGTAAAAGTTGAAACCGTAATAATACTGTTTGTTGCCTCTACCTCTACCGGCACATCATTAGGCGAAACACTTCCGAATAAACTACCTGAGTTTACCTCTAAGCTTGCTCTTAACACTGGTTTTAAGTTAATATTACCAGAGTTTCCAGCCATCACAATCGATTCATCAACATCAAAATCTAGAATAAAATCATAATTAAATCCATTAATTATTTCTTGGTTGACCATAATTTTTAGACCTGATTGTTGAGCGCTAGGTGTATTTAAAGGTCTGGCCTCTGTTTCACCTTCTAAAACCACTGTGTTATCATCACCAAGAATTAAACGAACCTGCTTAATTGTACCTTCTTCAATTTCTTCATTATCCACTAACTGCAAACTTACACCTCCAGTAAGCTCAAGCAAATCATAAACACCTGGTGAAATAACACCTACCGATTGCCAGCCATTTACATCATCATCTTCATCAAAATCTTCACTATCGTACTTTACCTTAACATCTATTACCTCAACATACACATGTTCATAATCACCTGGATCATCTACCAATTTAACAGAAAGGGTAGGTGAGGAATTATTGTTGGAATCATCTGAATTGTTGCAAGAAAAAGCAAATAGAATAAGAAATGTAGCAATTAACTGCTTTAATAATTTCATAATTTATGTTTTGGTTACTAAAGTATTTACGGCCAAAACACATATTTAGATGTTAAAACTGCAAAACATCATATAAAAATGAAAATAGTATATAATACTTTTTAGGAGGCAATTAATATTCAATTTGTCTTATTGACGTATAAAGTTTAGGGTTTAAAATCATCATGTTTTCTTCTTCATTATAAGAAACCGACTTCTCTAAATCTATATCAATGACCATATCATATCGTCTTTTAGAGTTTAGTTGTGTTGCAATTAAATTTGAAGGTTTTGCATTACCTAGGGTTTCAATATCTAAACTATGCAACACATTATTTATGTCCATAAAATTATTATCGCCAAGTACTAATCTAATTTCATAAGCATAAGTAGCTTCAAAATCAAAACCATCAACCAACAATAGGGTATTATTTTCTTTAAGGTCAGACACATTAAAAACTCCTTGATTGATTGTAGTTAAACTTTTCCATGAGTTTGAACTATTAGGATTTTCGTCTGTTCTAATCTGAACATCTTGAATATCTAAATATACCTTACTTGAAGACTGGTTTGAACTTTTAAGTTTTACCGTAAGTTGTGTTGACTGGCTATTATCTTCAATATCGTCCTTAGCACAACTCGAAGTTGTTAGTACCAATGTAAGTACACAAAGAGCCTTTATTAATAGAATTTGTTTCATGATTTGGGGAGATGGAATAATTACATACCAAGGATACTCTTAATCTGTATGTTTTCAGTATTTTTATACACCAATTGCAAAAAAATCCTTATAACCTGAAAAAAAAGTGAAATATTCTCGATTAATTGCAGGTACAATGACCTGGGGAAGTTGGGGCAAACAACTCTCAAAAAAAGAAATGGCAGACTTAATGCACCATTGCCTTTCTAACAACATTACAACTTTTGACCATGCTGATATTTATGGTGGCTATACCACAGAAGCTGATTTTGGAAAAGCATTTTCGGACTCCGGTATTAACCGTGAAGATATTCAGTTAATCTCAAAATGTGGTATTCAATATTTATCCGAAAACAGAACTAATAAGGTTAAACATTACGATTACTCTAAAGACTATATCATTTGGTCCGTTGAAGAATCTTTAAAAAATCTTGAAACAGAATATTTAGACTTACTCTTGCTACATAGACCCAGTCCTTTAATGGTTGCTGAAGAAATAGCAGAAGCTATTACCATCTTAAAAAAAGATGGAAAAATTAGAGATTTTGGTGTTTCTAATTTTACACCATCTCAAATGGAAATGATTGGCTTACGAATGGATATTGACGTTAACCAAATTGAATTTTCGCTTACACAACATTCTTCAATGCACGATGGCACATTAGATTATTTAAAAACATGTGGTATTAAGCCTATGGCTTGGTCTCCATTAGGCTCAGTTTTTAAAGAAGATAACGAAAAAACCAGACGCATTCATAAGCAACTTGGTGAATTGATGGATAAATACAATGCCACCGAAGACCAACTATTATTAGCGTGGATTATGAAACATCCTGCGGGTATTCATCCTGTAGTTGGCACAACCAATAAAACAAGGCTAAAGCAAGCCGTTGAAGCCTCTAAAATTAATCTAGACGTAGAAGATTGGTTTTTAATATTAGTAGCAAGTCAAGGTCATAAAGTCCCTTAATTATGAAAAAAACAGCATTAATAACAGGCGCCACAAGTGGCATTGGTAGAGCTACTGCTCATGAATTTGCAAAACATGGTATTAACTTAGTGCTATGTGGGCGCAGACAACAACGATTAGATAGTATCGAAAAAGCTCTATCTAAGCAAACAGATGTACATACCTTAAATTTTGATGTGCGCGACAAGGAAAAAACACTTGAAGCTATAGCTTCGTTACCTCCAGAATTTCAAAATATCGATATCTTAATTAACAACGCAGGTAATGCTCACGGATTAGACCCAATACAAGATGGAAGTCTAGATGATTGGGATGCCATGATGGATATTAACGTAAAAGGCTTGCTATACGTTAGCAAAGCTATAATTCCAGGAATGACAGAGCGTCAATCTGGGCACATCATTAACATTGGCTCATCAGCAGGTAAAGAAGTTTACCCAAAAGGCAATGTGTATTGCGGAAGCAAGCACGCAGTTTTAGCTATTACTGAAGGCATGCGTATAGACCTTAATCCTTTTGGCATAAAAGTTTCTGCAGTAAATCCTGGCTTAGTGGAAACAGAATTTTCACAAGTACGATTTAAAGGAGGAAGCCAAGCTGATAATGTTTATAAAGGCTACAAAGCCCTACAACCGGAAGATGTAGCAGAGGTCATCTACTTTGCTGTATCCAGACCTGCTCATGTTAATATTGCAGATATTTTAATGTTTTGTACTGCACAAGCGAGTTCTACGATTGTGAAAAAAAAGGAATAAAACTCTTGCTTCCGAGAGAAACATTATGATAAATAAACGCCTACTCATAAAAAACTTACTGGCTCACAACGATGAGAACAGTTTTTATGACAAAAAGCGAAAAGATGATATTAGCCACAAAGAAGGAAAAGCAAAATTTTTAAAGCACATTTGCGCACTTTCCAACAGCAATCCCAAAAATAACTCTTACATAGTTATTGGCGTAGAAGATGAAGACAACAAAATTGTTGGCACCGATTTTTTTGATGACAGCAAAATTCAGAATCTTATCAACGCCTACCTCACCAATCCGCCAATAGTACAATACGAGAACATCCCCTTTCCACATTTACCAGACGACAAAGTTGTTGGCTTAGTAACCATTAGACCAATTGATAAAATTACTTCGTTAAGAAAGAATATCTGGAAGTATTACGGAGGTTCAGTATTCTTCAGAGATGGCAGCATGAGTATGCCTAAAGTGTTTGATATTGAAATTAAAGATGTTAACTCTAAGATTGTTGCTGCTATTGAAAACCACGCACAAAACAACATTGAGCTAACACTAAATGGTGTATTCGATTTTATGAATAAGCGCCAGGATTTTAATCCACAATACAAAGTCTTTAAGGAGTATTTTGTCCTTTGTTGGTCTGGACAAAAAAAGCATGTTAAGGACGAAGTTTTTTATTCTAGAGTAGATATAGAAATGATTAACGAACAAGTGCGTTTATTCTATTCAGCTTTAGATGAAGTTGCTATTTTTTATAATGAAGATTCTTTTAAAATTGTAGAATACGTAAGACTTGGGCTTCAGAAATCTTATAAATATTACAAGCTCGAAGAAAAAATTATTCACTTCGATAATAACGCCAATTATTCTATTGAAGCTAATTTAATTTTTGAACCTCCTCAATTTGATAAAAAGGTTTTATATCATATCTATAATACGAATAACACAATACTCGAAAAACTCGAAAAAGGTGTTACCATTGCAAGCCATCAAATTCCGGATTTAAATAATTTAGCTGCGAGTTATTTAATTTGCTATCTCAACGGATTTGAAGATGCGTTACCAAAACTAGAATATGCAAAACCATACATTAAAAATTATAGTTTAGACCTATATCAGTCTTATAAAGAAACTATTAGAATTTTGAGAAAAGTAAAGTACAATTAATGTTGGTCGAGTTTTTAGATTATTTTATCCTTATTTTCTGCATCTTGTCGAATCTTGAGAGAAGCATGTGCAGATAATACATTTTTTTCTACCATTCATCAAAAAATTAGAAAACAAACAGATATAATACGCATCTTTGATATGCTATTAATCAATTATATAACCTTGTTTCGGAATGCTTTTAAAGCTAAATCTGAGACAAGGTTTATTGTTTTAATTCGGTATTAATTGAAATTCTAAAACCTGTGTAATAACATGGCAGTCATCTTCTGTTCTTTCAACCAAGATTGGATTTGATGTCAAAGTTTGGTAATTATTAGACGTTACCTCTATAATATAAGAGCCTTCTCGCTCACCAGCACCTAAAAAATAATCTGAATCTTCAATCCTTAAAAGTTGCTCTTCGTACGCTCCGTCCTTTGCTGTAACTGTTACACCTTCGGTTAGTATGTTTTGGGTATTAACATCTTTTATGGTAACATTTAGCCCAAAAACATAAACTTCAGTACAGTTTTGTGGATTCGTATCATCAGAACTGCAAGAAATTACCATAGTTAACACTAGTAATAAAACTATTTTCTTCATCATTTTTTGCTTTTCTTTTAAAGTTACAAAAAAATGATAGTTTATATTTTAGATAAAGCTAAGTTTCTTAAAATTTTGATTTAAAACAACCTCATCATTAGCATTCAACCATTTGCTCAAGATGGTAGCATAAACAGTTCTAAAATCAATCTCATATTTTAAATCTCCGTTGCTATCTAAGTCTTTAAGGCTAGCCAGATTATTATAAAAACCTGCTTGCTTAAGATTTTTGCCTATAACGAAAACGTTGTTAGCAGCACCATGATCAGTACCATTTGCAGCGTTCTGTTTTACACGTCTACCGAATTCTGAAAAAGTTAAAATCAAGGTGTCTTTAAAGGTTCCGTTTTGCTTTAAATCCTTTACAAAGGATGAAATGCTTTCTGCATACTGAGATAATAACCTAGCTTGCTTATCTTGTTGATTGGCATGCGTGTCAAATCCACCAAGAGAAGTATAAAACACCTTTGTATCTATATTAGAGTTGATAAACTGTGCAACATTTTTCAATTGTTTGGCAAGCGCATTTTTTGGATAGTCTTGTTGAGATAATTTCACTTTCGTATTTTCATAAATGTACTTTGCCGAAGACTTTGCCTCTATCATAGTTTGATAGAGGTAGCCTAAATTATGTTCATTTAAATGCGCATCATTGTAATGATTGTGTACACTCTCAAAAAATGGATCCTTAGCAGTTCTGTATAAAACTTTGTAATCGTTAGTTGCAATACCGTTAAAATGCTCACCCTTCATTGCTAAACTTAACTGTTCATCCATCTCAATGGCATTATAGGGTTTTTTACCATACATATCCATATAACGACCCAACCAACCACTTTGCAAATATTGATTTGAATCACTTGCTGTTTGCCAAATGTCCATGGATCTAAAATGAGAACGTACAGGATTTGGGTAACCTACATTATTTAAAATTGAAAGCTCACCATTATCAAACAATGAACGTAAAGGAGCTAAACTTGAATGAAATCCTAAATCATCCGTCATTTTAATAATGTCTTTAGTAATCGCCAAACGTGGTCTGGAGTTGTAATAAATATCATTGTTATACGGAATTATGGTATTTAAACCATCATTTCCACCCGCAAGTTGAACAATAACCAATCTCTTATAACCCAAACGTGTAGCATCAACAGACTCAAACGCCTTTAGGAAACTTGGCACAAACAACAAACTACTGGCCAATGCAGAATCTTTTAAAAATTTTCGTCTATCCATAACTAACACATTTGATATTCTGGTAAGGACATTAGTTGAATGCAATAATCGCGCTTTGAAGCCTTGCTTAAGGTTTTCAAATATTCAGCAGTACCTTTATTTATTTGTCCTTGAATAATAACTTCTGAAAGTTTTTTAGTCTCAATCGTCTTGAAGTTTTTTAAAAATGCATCCCAATCTGGAGAGGTTTTAAAAGGCAACTTATCTTTACTTCGTTTGAAGTATTCCTCCCGGAATTTATCGTTGAAGTCTCCATATTCTTTTAATGAAATGAGTGCATTATTCAGAAGAACTGAAGGCAATTTTAAACGTATCATAATTGTATTGGCATCAATCCATGCTTTATCACCTTTCCAACCTGCAACATTAGGTGGATCTAACAACATTTGCCCCAATAATCTTTGAATTACCAATAAGTCCTTATCTCTTTCAAATTTAACAGGAACCGTGTTTGCAATACCCACTAAAAATTCAATTGGTGACTTTATTTTACTACCAATATTTTCTTCAGCATAAAACCAATCAGACATAAATACAAAACGCATGAGATTTTCAATATTATAATCTTTAAAAAACACATTAGCCATAGCTTCGATATGCGTTTTATTGGGCTTTGGATTTACAAAATAACTATACACCTTACCACAGATAAACCGAGCACATTGTTTATTAGAAAGTATTTCATCTATAATATCGTCTCCATCAAAACGAGCTGTTTTATCCATAAAGGTTTTAAATCCATAATCATGTTGACTTTCCCAAAATCTAAACTCCCCAAGAAAATTATGGTTGTAACCTGTAAATGCTCTAGCACTTTCTTTAATATCATTTTCAGTATAATGTCCTTCACCCAAGGTAAACAACTCCATCAACTCTCTAGCAAAATTTTCATTGGGTTTTCGCTTTCTGTTTTGTTTACCATTTAGATATCTTAACATAGCTGCGTCTTTAGAAATTGCTTTTACAAATGCCCTAAAATCACCTAATGCATAGTAACGCACTGTGTTATTATATTGTTGGGAGAATAAAGGATTTCTATCTCTACAAACAAAATGATTTGTCCAAAATAAAGTCATTCGCTCCCTAAGCAACTCTTTTGGCTTAATGAGTTTTTTTACCCATGTATAGTTGAGTTCTAAAATCTTCTTTTTACTTTTTCTTTGAATTTCCTTAGCTAAGGAAGGGAACTTTTTAATGTCATTTGGGTCAACACCTTTGAAATAAGAAAAGTCTAATTCAATTGGTGTGATACTTTGGGAATCTTCAAAAAGTGAATTGACAACCTGTTTTCTATCTTTAGAAAACCCATTGTAATTTTTTGGGTACCAGCCAAAACCAGCTCGCCAATACAAATGTTGAAGTTCCTTTTGTGTCATATGCCTTAGACTAAGGTTTAAGGTTATGGTTTAACGAAAACAAGAATCGTTCCGAAGTTCTTTTAAAATAAAAATAAAAAAACCCGTTTCTAAATTAGAAACGGGTTTTTAATATTTTAAGTATTTTTATAACACATATAGTCTATTGCTAATACTACTCTTCCTTAAACGGTGGTGGTGGGCAAACAGGATACCTGTAATCTTCTGGAATCTTTTCAATTGTTTTGCTATAATACAAACCAAAAACGTGACTCCACCAACTCTTTAAGGCTTCCTTCTCGGTAAACAAATATGCATTTTCTACCTTAGGATAGTCATCGCTAATATCTACACTTATAATTGCAGCAAAGTAATACTCACGTTCATCACCTTCTAAAATTCTATAGGCAAATAAATTATAGGCATATAGATTTTCTGTTACCGAAGGACCTATAAAATCTCCAAAAACAATATCTATACTTGACTCATTTAAATCTTGCCTATATTCTAGCAGACGCTTATACGTCCAAGTCCCTTTAGCCGGAGTATTATTCTTAAATTGATCTAGATTTCCACTTTTTAACCTAGCTGTATAACTTCTCCCTAAAGAATCTATTCTCTTGAAGTCTAAATCTGTTTGAGAAAATCCTGAAAGACAAAATAAGAACCCAATTATAAAATATAACTTATGCAAATCGTTATTGCTTACAAATCAAACTTAATACCTTGCGCTAAAGGCAATTGGTCTGAATAATTTACTGTGTTAGTTTGTCTACGCATGTACACTTTCCAAGCATCAGATCCAGACTCGCGTCCGCCACCTGTTTCTTTTTCGCCACCAAATGCACCACCAATTTCGGCACCAGAAGTACCAATATTTACGTTGGCAATACCACAATCACTTCCTGCAAAGGATAAGAATTTTTCCGCTTCTTTCATTTCGTTAGTCATGATTGCAGACGATAATCCTTGTGCAACTCCGTTTTGCATATCGATAGCATTTTCTACATCTCCAGAATATTTCATCAAATATAAAATTGGTGCAAAAGTTTCGGTTTGTACAATATCGAAGTCGTTTTTAGCTTCAATAATTGCTGGTTTTACATAACAACCAGACTCGTATCCTTCACCTTCTAAAACGCCACCTTCAACAAGCACATTTCCACCTTCAGCTTTTGCTTTTTCTATTGCAGATAAATACGTGTTTACAGAATCTTTATCGATCAATGGTCCAATGTGGTTTTTCTCGTCTAACGGATTACCAATAGTTAACTGCTTGTAGGCACCTACAATAGCGTCTCTTACTTTATCGTAAACAGATTCGTGAATGATTAAACGACGTGTACTTGTACAACGTTGTCCACAAGTACCAACTGCTCCAAATACTGCGCCAGGTACAACTACTTTTAAATCTGCAGTTGGTGTAATAATTATAGCGTTGTTTCCTCCTAATTCTAAAAGAGATTTACCAAAACGCTCGGCAACTGTAGCACCAACAATGCGTCCCATACGTGTAGATCCTGTTGCAGAGATTAACGGAATTCTATGATCTGTAGTCATAAATTCTCCTACTTTATAATCTCCGTTTATAATACAAGAAATACCTTCTGGTAAGTTATTTTCTTTTAATACCTCAGCAATAATATTTTGACAAGCCACCGCACAAAGTGGTGCTTTTTCTGAAGCTTTCCAAACACAAACATCACCACAAACCCATGCTAATGCAGTGTTCCAAGACCAAACAGCAACTGGAAAGTTAAATGCTGAAATAATCCCAACAATACCTAAAGAGTGCCACTGCTCTCTCATAACGTGTCCTGGTCTTTCAGAAGGAATGGTTTGACCGTTCAACTGTCTTGATAAGCCTACTGCAAAATCGCAGATATCTATCATTTCTTGTACTTCGCCGTAACCTTCTTGTAAAGATTTACCCATTTCATAAGAGACTAACTTACCTAATGGTTCTTTTAATTCTCTTAAACGATTACCAAATTGTCTTACTATTTCACCTCTTTGTGGTGCAGGCATTGCTCTAAACTGTAAAAAGGCGTCTTGAGCAGTTTTTATAACTTTATCGTAGTCTTCTCTTGTAGTCGTAGAAACTTTACCAATTAACTGTCCATCTGTTGGAGAGTAAGATGAAATTAAGTCTCCACTTCCAAAGCTATCTGAGCCTGTAGAAGTTCCTTCGTTAACATCTTTAACACCTAATTGTTTTAAAGCTTCTTTTATTCCGAAATCGGTAGCAATTGCTTCCATTTATGTCTAAATTTTATGAATTATTAAATTTTTATGCGAAGTTACTAATAAAAAGTCAGTTTCCATTGAGTCTTGGCATTTAAAAAACGTAACTTTAATGCACTTAAAACTCCTTGTTTCTATGAATAGATTTTTATACGCTTTAGTCGTTTTAGTTTTATGTTTTTCCTGTGGTGAATTGGCACCTAATCCAGATGAAAATCCAAAAAATAATACTAAAAATTCTCCTGAAAAAACACAGGAAAAGCAACAAGAATTTGCCATCGTAATTCATGGTGGAGCTGGTACTATTTTAAGAAAAAACATGTCTCCTGAAAAGGAAGCTGCATACAAGGCTAAATTAGAAGAAGCCATAAGAACTGGTTACGAAATTCTAAAAAACAGAGGAAGCAGTCTCGATGCAGTTGAAAAAACTATAAATGTTATGGAAGATTCTCCGCTTTTCAACGCAGGAAAAGGTGCTGTTTTCACCAATGCCGAAACCAATGAACTCGATGCTTCTATAATGGATGGAAAAACCTTAAATGCAGGAGCTTCCGCTGGAACAACAACTGTAAAAAATCCTATAAATTTAGCTAAAGCTATTATGGAAAAATCGGAACACGTTATGCTTTCAGGAAAAGGTGCTGAAACATTTGCTGAAGAACAAGGTCTAGAAATCGTTGCACCAGAATATTTCTATACCGAAAACAGATTTCAATCTTTGAAAAATATCAAAGACAAAGAAAAAACTGAACTAGACCATGATGCTAAAACTGCATTCTACGATCCCATGATTAAAGATTCAAAATTTGGAACGGTTGGTTGTGTAGCTCTAGATAAAAATGGAAATTTGGCAGCAGGTACATCTACAGGTGGTATGACTAACAAACGTTATGGCAGAATCGGTGATGCTCCAATTATTGGCTCTGGTACTTATGCTAATAATGCAACTTGTGCTGTGTCTAGTACTGGTTGGGGAGAATATTTCATCAGGGCTCAAGTTGCTCATGATATTTCTGCTTTAATGGAGTATAAAGGCTTATCACTAAAAGAAGCTGCACAATTGGTCATACAAGAAAAAGTACCTAATCTCGGTGGTAATGGAGGCGTTGTTGCCGTTGATAAAAACGGTAATATGGTTATGGAGTTTAATACTGCTGGGATGTATCGTGCAAGTATGACTGATGATGGAGAACTAACCATTAAAATTTACGAATAATAAACTTTGTGTTTTTTTTAACATTTACTCAAAGACTAAATCATAAAAAATCAGCGTAATTATTCAACAAGAATGCACCTACCCTTCTTTTTACTGAAGTTTTATTTAATACCATCATCAACTATGCGCATCAAAAAGCACCTTGCCTTCCTAGCTCTAATCCTAATCGTTTTTTCTTGTAAAAAGAAGCCTGTCGAAACCGATAACATTTTCAAATTTCGTGATTATATAAGCTACACAACTTCTGGTCGTGTATCTATAGTTGACCCAATAAAAATTAATTTAGCTGAAGAAGTTAGTGGCTGGGAAACAGAGCAAAACATTGATGCGAAAATTGTAAAAACACATCCTTATGTTGAAGGATCTCTTAAAGCTCTAAACAAACACACTCTTGTGTTTACACCAGACGAAAACTTAGAGCCAGACACCGAATACACGGTAACGGTAAACTTAGCTGACATCTATAAAAACATCCCAAAAGATTTTGAATACTACACTTTTCAGTTCAAAACCATAAGACCTAGTTTCAATCTTAACACCAACAATCTGCAATCGTATAGCAAAGAATGGCAATATGTTTTAGGAACGTTACAATCGGCAGATGTTATTACATTAGAGGATGCTAAAAAGTTAGTCGAAGCGTCTCAAAACGATAAAGACCTCAACATTGTATGGTTAGAAAGCAATGATACCTCTCGTTATTTTGAATTTAAAATCGATAGCATTAAGCGCGAGATTGAAGACAGTAAAGTCCTTGTCTCTTGGGATGGCAAAGCAATTAAAGCAGATAACAAAGGGGAAAATTACCTCAACATTCCTGGTAAAAACAACTTTACCATTATAGAAACTAATGTGATTCAAAATCCTGAGCAATTTCTTAGCATTAACTTTTCAGATCCATTACAAAAGCAACAGAATTTTGCCGGTTTGGTAACACTTCAAAATGTAAAAAACCCAAAATATATCGTTGATGGTAATGTGCTAAAAGTATATCCAGATACTAAATTGGTTGGCGATATTAGAGTTGACGTCTTTACCGGAATTAAAAATACAGACGGTTTCAAACTCAAGAATCAGTTTACCCAAACCTTAACCTTTGAAGAATTAAAACCTCAGGTGCGCTTAGTAAGCAGTGGTTCTATTCTTCCAAATTCAAAAGACTTAAAATTCAATTTTGAAGCGGTTAATTTGAGCAAAGTGGATGTGAGAATCATCAAACTTTTTGAAGATAATGTACTTCAATTTTTACAAGACAACAACCTTAATAGTGATAACAGTTACGCGATTAGAAATGTTGGTCGTCGCATTGCTAAAGAGACCATAACGCTAATTCAAAATCCATCTCAAAACACAGGGAAATGGAAAGCCTACAGCATCGATTTATCTAAATATTTACAAGCAGATGCTGGTGCTATTTATCGTGTAGAAATCGACTTCAAAAAAGACTATTCCTTATACGATTGTTCGTCAAATGTTGAAACTTCAGATGTTGATGAAGACGATTACTACGATGATTATTATGACGACTATTATGAGGATGATATTTATGCTTCTGAAGACATCTCTGAAGAAGAACAAGACTTAAGAGAAGAGCGTTATTGGGACAATCTTACTTATAGTTATAAGAACAGAAACTACAACTATCGCGAAAGAAATAATCCGTGCACAGAATCGTATTTTAATTATGGCAATAAAGGCATTGCTGCCAACCTAATTGGCTCTAACCTTGGTGTTATTGCTAAGCAAGGCAACGACAATACCTACTTTTTTGCGGTGACCAATATTTTGGACACCAACCCAGAACGTGGCACAAAAATCACATTATACAACTATCAACAACAGCCTTTAGCGGATGGCATAACAAATCAAGATGGTATTGTAGAGATTGATGCCAAAAAACATGCAGCTTTTGCGGTTGCTGAAAAAGGCAATAATGTGAGCTATGTGAAATTGTTTGATGGCAACTCGCTTTCGCTTAGTAAATTCGATGTATCTGGAAGCAGATTACAACGAGGCCTTAAAGGTTACATTTATGGCGAACGTGGCGTTTGGCGACCTGGCGACAGTCTGTTTTTAACCTTTATGCTTAATGATAAAGCGAACAAATTACCAAAACGCCATCCTGTAAAATTAGAAATTACAGATCCAGTTGGTAAGTTGGTGTATCGCAAAGTTTCGGTAGATAACATCAATAATTTCTACGATTTTAAAGTACCTACTTCGGCAGATTACAAAACCGGAAATTACAATGCTAAAGTCTCGGTTGGTGGCGCCAATTTTACCAAAAGTTTGAAAATTGAAACGGTAAAACCGAACCGTTTAAAAATCAAAATAGATTTTGAAGACAAGGTGTTAACCAACAACAAACCGCTTCAAGGCGATTTGAATGTAGCCTGGCTTCACGGTGCACCAGCAAAGAATTTAAAAGCTGAAATTAAAGCGAAATTCACAACAAAACACACAAGTTTTGATGGTTATAAGAATTATGAATTCAACGACCCAACACGCAATTTCAGTACTGAAGAAACTAATGTGTTTGAAGGCAATCTTGATGCTGATGGCAATGCAAAAGTCAATTCAACATTAAATATTGGGAAAAATGCGCCAGGAATGTTAAATGCACAATTCCTAGTCCGTGCTTTTGAAAATGGTGGCGGTTTTTCACTCGATGCATTTACGGTTCCCTATGCACCTTATGAGAGTTTTGTTGGTCTGCGTTCGCCTGAAGGTAATCGCTATGGTTCATTCTTTACAGATGAAAATCACACGTTTGATATTGCTACAGTTGATGCTAACGGAAAACCTATTCAGCGCAAAAAACTAGAAGTGAAAATCTATAAAGTTCAATGGCGTTGGTGGTGGAATTCCTCTTACGATAACCTATCGAGTTACGTATCTAGCAATTACCATAGACCAATGCAGCAGTATGAAATTGATACAGATGCTTCAGGTAAAGCAAGCTTCAAAATCAATATTTCTGAAAAAGACCGTGGACGTTACCTCATTAGAATCGTGGACCCAATGAGTGGTCACGCTACTGGTCGTACGGCTTACTTCTATAAAAACTGGTGGTCTAACTCGCCATCTGGCGACAAGGATGCTGCTAAAATGTTAGTCTTTTCAACCGACAAGGACAACTATAATGTTGGCGAAACGGCAAAATTAACCTTTCCATCTGGTAGTGAAGGTAGAGCCTTAATCAGCATAGAAAATGGCACGGAAGTTCTAAAACACCAATGGGTAAAAACACAACCTGGCGAGACTACAGTAGATATTCCTGTAACGCCAGAAATGGCACCAAACGTATTCATCAATATTTCGTTGTTACAGCCTCACGCTATAACGTCTAACGATTTACCGATTCGTTTGTATGGTGTTATTCCTATGATGGCAGAAAATCCTGCTACCAAACTAGAACCGCAGATTAAGATGCCAGATGTTATTAGACCTGAGCAATCTTACGAGATAAAAGTGTCTGAAAAGAATAACAAACCAATGACCTACACCATTGCTGTTGTTGAGGAAGGTTTACTCGATTTAACCCGATTTAAAACACCAAATGCTTGGGATAGTTTTTACGCTCGTGAGGCTTTGGGTGTTAAAACCTGGGATGTTTTTGATGATGTTATTGGCGCATATTCTGGTAGCATAGACCAAGTGTTTGCTATTGGTGGTGATGGTTCTGCTGCTAAAGGCAAGAACAAAAAAGCCAATCGCTTTAAACCTGTAGTAACGTATTTAGGACCTTTCCTTTTAGATGCAGGGAAAACGCAAACGCACCAACTAAAAATGCCAAATTATATTGGTGCTGTGCGCACAATGGTTGTGGCAGGAAACAATAACAAAGAAGCCTACGGAAGTGCTGAAAAGTCTGTTCAGGTTAAAAAGCCTTTAATGGTTTTGGCAACCTTACCACGTAAGTTAAGTCCTGGCGAAAAAGTAACACTACCTGTTACCGTTTTTGCGATGGAAAACAAAGTGAAGAACGTCAACCTATCCTTAAAATTAAGTGATGGGATTACGGTAAAAGGTCAGCAAACACAGTCGATTCAATTTGATAGACCAGATGAAAAAATGGTGTATTTTGAATTGGATGTTTCCAAAGCAAAAGGTATCAATACGATTGAAGTTATCGCTTCAGGAAATGGCGAAAAATCAAACTACAAAGTAGAGATTGATGTTGAAAATCCTAACCCAATGACTTCTCGAGTTATTGATAAGGAATTGGCTGCCAATGGAAACCAAACCATTGATTTTTCAACCTTTGGCGAACCAGGCACCAACTATGCAACGGTAGAATTTTCAACCTTGCCACCAATGGATTTCTCTAAGCGTATGGCATATCTCATTCGTTATCCTTATGGTTGTGTTGAACAAACTACATCTAGTGTATTTCCGCAGTTGTATTTAACGGATATTTTCGACCTAACGGACAAAAAGAAAAAAGAGGTTCAGCAAAATATTGAAAATGGTATTCGTCGTTTGGGCACATTCCAAAATCCTGATGGTGGATTAGGATATTGGCGAGGCGAGCGAACAGCAAGTGATTGGGGAACGAGTTACGCAGGTCATTTTATGATTGAAGCCGAAAAGAAAGGCTTTGTTTTACCATTGAGTTTTAAGAGCAACTGGATTGCTTATCAACGTCAAGCAGCTCGCAACTGGCGACCAAGTTACAGACATTACCATAGCGACTTAACGCAAGCTTACAGATTATACACCTTGGCATTGGCAGGAAGTCCAGATTTAGCAAGTATGAACCGATTACGTGAGTTTGATGAAATTTCTAATGATGCCAAATGGCGATTGGCTGCGGCTTATGCTTTGGCAGGACAAAAAGAAGCAAGCCAAGCGATAGCAAAAACAGCAAATATCGATTTTCATCCTATCAATTCTGATAATTACACCTATGGTTCGTTACACCGAAACAGAGCAATGGCTTTAGAAGCTATGTTGCTTACCAACGATTCTAAAAAAGTAGAATTGGCAAAAAGCATTGCAAAATCGTTATCTAGTGATAGATGGATGAGCACGCAAACCACAGCCTACAACTTATTGGCAATGGGTAAACTTATTGTTGAAAATGGTGGAAAAGATTTAAAACTAAGTTATTCCATCAACGGAAAATCGGAAACGATTGATACTAAAAATGGCATTGCACAACGCAGTATTCCTGTGAATGATGGTGCAAATCAAATTACAATCAATAACAGTAGAGACAATGTGGTTTACGTTAGAATCTTAAACTCTGGAAAACTGAAATTAGGCGAAGAACTGCCTGTGCAACGTGGTTTTTCAATTTCAACAGTCTATAAAGATTTACAAGGCAACATAATTGATGTTCGCAAATTACAGCAAGGTCAGGATTTTGTTGCAACAGTAAGCATTTCTAACCTTACGAGTGATTATGTAAATGATGTGGCTTTGACACAGATTTTCCCTTCAGGTTGGGATATCGTCAACACACGCTATACTGATTTTGGCGACACAACAGTAAGCCAAGCCAGATACACAGACATTAGAGACGACCGTGTGAACTTCTTCTTTGATATGGACAGAAGTGGCACACGTGGCACCAAGACCTTTACAGTAATGCTCAATGCTTCGTATTTAGGCACCTATTATTTACCAGGTACACAAGCCGAAGCAATGTACGACAATGACGATTATTTAGTACGTAATAAAGGGCAATGGGTTACTGTTGAGAAGTAATTGATAGTGAACTGTCATTGCGAGGAATGAGGTACGAATGATGTGGCAATCTCATAAACGTCAGTTCGAGTGATTCTGACCAAAAGTCAGAATTGTATAGAGAACTATTTTGAAAATAAAGTTTCTTGTTTCTCGATACTAATTTCAAGTTCTACGAACTTAAAATTCACTCGAAATGACGAAACTCAAAAACTAGAACAAACTAAACCCTTGTCGGTCGACAGGCAAGGACACTACTAGAACAAACCGCTAAAACGTTAAACCACGCTTGCTATCGTGGCAGGCTTAAAAACAAGTAATTATGAAAAATTTAAAAATGATTTTAGCGATTGGATTTGTATTCAACATCCTAGTAGTAACAGCGCAACAAAACGCTTATGTATCGGCAGAAAGCGGATTGTCATTGAGAGACCAGCCTGATGTTAGCGGCAAAATGCTAACAAAATTAGCCTATGGTGAAGCCATTGGTGTGTTAGAAAAAACCAATAAACAATTGGTTGTACTCGATGCTGGCGAAAAAGTAAGTGGCGAATGGGTTAAGGTGGAAACCAGAAACCATATAGGCTATGTATTTGATGGCTATTTATCATCAGAAAAAATTGCCAAAACCATTCGTTTGAAATTAAAAGATTTAAACGTTGAAATTAAAAATCTGGCGACGAGTGACTACAAGCGTTCGCACGATTTAAACAATAGCGAAACGGCAACCATCAATGTTGACGCAGACGCAACACCAGAAGGCAAAAACATTGTACTAGTAGATAGCGACTATAAGCACATAAGCTTGTTTCAACGCTATGAAAATAGTTTCTCATTTATGAGTGCAGATTCTAAATGCAACACTAACGAGTGGACACAATTTGATACTGAATGGAAGCCATTAAAGCAATTGAATTCTAATACTTATGAGACTTTGACATACACTGAAAAGGATTGGATTACATTTATTGAAACAGCAACGAAAGATTTAAAAGATGATGTAGTAGATAAATGTGGTGAAGATTGGTTGAATTATGTAAAAACCATAAATAACGTTAAAGATTTTCCTGTGAGTGTATCAACAAATCGTGTGTTTATCAAAATGATTTTAACCGATTTTGAAGATAACGTAACAGAAAAAATCATTGAGTTTGAAATGCCAAAAAGTTCTTGAAATATAAATTTGTCAATTTGAGTGTAGTCGAATAATTCCAAAATTTGATGAAGTTTTGACTGCGCTCAACCTGACAAAAATTAAATACAAATGAAGAACAAAATTCCCTACTACGCAGTCATATTCACATCAACCCAAACCGATGACACTGAAGATTATTCAGAAATGGCTGAGAAAATGGAAACTCTAGCCAGACATCAAGAAGGTTTTATTGGAATTGAAAGTGCTCGCAACACAATTGGCATCACTGTAAGTTATTGGGAAAGTTTAGAAGCCATAAAAAACTGGAAAGCCAACACTGAACATTTACTTGCACAACAAAAAGGTCGCGAGCAATGGTATAATTGGTACAATGTGAAAATTTGTAAAGTAGAGCGTGAGTACGAATACGAAAAAAACATTTAACTCTTGTCATACTGAACTTGTTTCAGTATCTCATCCTTAAATACACTTCGACTGCGCTCAGTGCAACAGGACACAAATTAATGAAAATCATAAACTACATAAAGCGCCACAAAATAAAGTCAGCAATACTAGCTGTACTTCTTGTAGTTTATTATTTCTCTTTACCAAAAGACCTCTTTAAAGATCCAACAGCTACCGTAATTACAAGTAACAACAATGAATTGTTAGGTGCTATAATTGCAGACGATGGTCAATGGCGATTTCCTGAAACCGATAGTGTACCTGAGAAATTTAAAACTTGTCTTTTACTTTTTGAGGATGAATATTTCTATAAGCATCCTGGTTTTAATCCAATTTCAATATTTAAAGCTTTAAAGGATAATATAAGTTCTGGTTCGGTAAAACGAGGTGGAAGTACACTCACGCAACAAGTAATTCGCTTATCTCGAAAAGGACAATCTAGAACCTATCTCGAAAAATTAAAAGAGCTTATTCTAGCAACACGATTAGAATTCAGACATTCAAAAGATGACATTTTAAAACTGTATGCAAGTCACGCGCCATTTGGTGGCAATGTTGTTGGTATCGATGCTGCGGCTTGGCGCTATTTCAATAGAGAAGCATATAATTTATCTTGGGCAGAAAGCGCAACCCTTGCGGTTTTACCCAATGCACCAAGTCTTATTTATCCAGGAAAAAACCAACAACGATTACTTGATAAACGCAATCGCCTATTAAAAAAGTTGTTAGATAATGGCACTATAGATGAGCTCACTTACGAACTTTCCATCGCTGAAACTTTACCACAAAAACCGTATCCTTTACCTCAAATTGCACCGCATTTGTTGCAAAAAGTTGCCAAACACAGTAAAGGTAAGCGTCTAAAAACTACGGTTGACATTTCCTTACAAACCCGAGCCAACCATATTGTAAAGCAACATTACAATAGCTTGAAACAAAATGAGATTTATAACATTTCGGTACTGGTTTTAGACGTTAAAACCAGAAAGGTCTTGACTTATATTGGTAATTCGCCAACAGATAATGCACATCAAAAAAGTGTAGATATTATTGACAAACCTAGAAGCACAGGCAGTATTTTAAAACCGTTTTTGTATGCTGCTATGCTCGATGCTGGCGACTTATTACCACATACTTTGGTCGCTGACGTTCCCACACAATTTGGTAGTTACCAACCTGAAAATTATGACAAGTCTTATGATGGTGCAGTACACGCCAACGAAGCCTTATCACGCTCATTGAATGTACCTGCTGTACGAATGCTTCAAGATTTTGGTTTAGATCGTTTTTATCATTATTTGAAGCAATTAAAATTGAAGGATTTAAGATACAATGCCAATCATTACGGCTTGTCCTTGGCACTAGGTGGCGCCGAAAGTAACCTTTGGGATTTGTGTAAAAGTTATGCTGCAATGGCTTCGACCTTAAATCATTTTAATGACAATTCCAGTGAATATTTTACCAACGAATTTGTAGAACCTATTTACAATTTTAAATCTAAAATCGACTTCGGAAATCTGGTTTCTGAAAAGTCGGTTTTTGATGCTGCATCCATCTATCTCACATTTGAAAGTATGAAACAAGTTAACAGACCTGAAAGTGATGAAAGCTGGGAATTTTACGATTCGTCTCAAGACATTGCCTGGAAAACTGGCACCAGTTTTGGTTTTAGAGATGCTTGGGCCATTGGCACCACTAAAGATTATGTAGTTGGTGTTTGGGTTGGTAATGCCGATGGAGAAGGACGACCTGGTTTGGTTGGTGTACAAACTGCTGCACCAATTTTGTTTGATGTTTTTGATATTCTACCAAAAAGCGACTGGTTTGCAAAGCCTTATGACGAAATGATCGAAGTGAGCATTTGCAAGAAAAGTGGTTACAGAGCTTCAACAGTTTGTGATGATGTTGAGCTTAGATTTATTCAAAATTCTGGACAAAAAACAGCACCTTGTCCGTTTCATAAACTGGTGCATTTAGATGCTTCTGAGCAATTTCAGGTAAATTCTTCCTGTGAAAATGTGTCAAACTTAAAAACAACATCTTGGTTTGTTTTGCCACCACTTCAGGAATATTATTTCAAAACTAAAAACCCCCTTTACAAACCCTTACCACCTTTTAGAAATGATTGTGTAGAAACTTCAGCAATTCATATGGAATTTATTTATCCAAATCAGCAAAACACTATTTTCTTACCCAAAGATTTTGATGGCAATACCAACGAGTTAATCCTAAAAGTGGCACATTCTAAATCCGAACTTAAACTATTCTGGTACATAGATGAAGTTTATGTTGGCCAAACCAAAGACATTCACGATATGGCCATTTTACCTCAACAAGGTGAACATACCATAACTGTGGTGGATGAATTGGGCAACGAAATAAAACATAAAATAACTGTGGCTAATTAAAATGTATTCTTAATAGTCAAATCCTTATTTTTGTAATCTAAAATTCTTAAGATGGAAACTATTCAATTTATACATTCGGGTTGGGCATATATTGTTTTATTGGTATTTGTTATTGCTACTTTTAATGCGTTAATAAAGTTTTTTGGCAATAAAGAATATGGAGCCATAGATTTTAGATTAGCGTTGTTTACCTTAATTACAATGCATATTCAATTACTACTCGGTATTATTTTATGGTTTACCAAAGGCTATTTTGATGAAATGTCTGTTGGAGAAGTAATGAAAAGTGATACTGTTAGAAAACTAGCTGTAGAACATCCTACTTTAATGATTATCGCTGTTGCCTTGGTTACTATAGGTTATTCTAAGCACAAAAAGAAATTGGTTTCTAAACCTAAATTCAAATTACTTGCCATTTTTTATAGTATAGCCTTAGCTGCTGTACTTTATATGATTCCATGGAATCAGTGGTTTAATTAATAAAAAAAGGCGCAAATTAAAATTTGCGCCTTTTTTTTGTTTTTGTTGAGAAATTAATCTTTGTTAGTTTCTTCTGTTTCATCCTTTACTTCTTTTACTAAGTAAACATAAACTGGAAAGTGGTCGCTAAAACCATCTGTAAAACTTCCATCTGCAAAACTTCTGAAAGGATACCCTTTATAGCGTCCATGTTTATTAGTTAAGTAATTCTTGTTAAATATTCCTGACTTGTAATATCTGAAGGACTCATAGTCTTTTTCTAAAAATGGTTGTGTCAATAATATCTGATCAAACAAACTCCAGGCATCTCTATAGCCTGTTGTACCTAACCCTTGCTTTTTAAATTGATCTTCAAAAGGATTATAAATTCCTTTAAAGCCTACTTTTTTCTTCTTAGACTCTGCTTTTAATGCTTCTTTTAAACTTGCATTATTTGGATTATCATTTAAGTCACCCATTGTAATAATCTTTGCATAGGGATCAATGGACTGAAGAGAATCAATTATACGTTTATTCAAATTTGCAGCAGCTACACGTTTTGGTCTACTTCTAGCTTCTCCACCTCTTCTCGATGGCCAGTGATTAACTATAATATGAATTAACTCACCATCCAATTTTCCGCTAACCAACAATTGGTCTCTTGTATAAACACGCTCTCTTGTATCGTCATCATAAATTTTTAATTCAAAACTACTTGAATCAATCGGCGTAAAAAGTGATTTTTGGTATAAAAGGGCTACATCAATTCCTCTGGCGTCAGGCGAATCGTAATGTACAATTCCATAATCCTTATCTAAGAGTTGAGGATCATTTACCAAGTCTACAAGAACTTGTCTGTTTTCAATTTCCGAAACTCCAATAATAGCAGGAGTGTTGTTTGTATCTTCTTTGCCTATGTCTGCAACGACTTTCGCCATATTTTTAACCTTCTCTATATAGACTTCGGCTCTATTAGCTTCATGCATCTCCATAATAGGACTAGCCTCATCATATTTTAGAGGATCATTAATAGTATCAAATAAGTTTTCTAGGTTGTAAAATGCTACTGTATGAATTTTATATTTCTTCTTCTCTTGCGCATTTACATTGACATATACTAATGTTAATAAAAATAAAATACTGAGTTTTAATGTTTTCATTTAATGTATGTTATGTTATCATTAATTACTTTGCAAATCTTGGGCCAAAAGTATATATTTATTATAAAAGATGTACATTTGCACGCCTTAAATAACTTTTATTTAATGTAAGAAATATTATTAACTCTAAAATCAATTATGAAAAAAAGTCTAATTATTTTATTGTTTGGATTGTTTTCTTCTTTTGCATTGGTGGCACAAAGCACAATGATTAAAGGTAGTGTAAAAGATGCAACTTCTTTAGAACCAATTCCAGATGTAACAATAACAATTGAAGAAACCCAACAGTCTACACTGACAAATGGTTTGGGTGAATTTACTTTTTCTAGCAATGTTCCTTTAGGCGAACAAGTATTAAGAATATCTAAACCTGGATATGTTACCAAACGTTACCCAATTATTGTAAATGAAGGGCAAACAGTTAACATTACAGACATGACTTTGGAAGCAGAATTAGCAAGTGGTAACGACCTATTTACCATTACTTTATCTGATGATGAATTAAATGACGATACTAGTGGTGCAGATAACATTTCTGGATTACTGTCTTCTTCTATGGATGTTTTTCAAAGAACAGCTGCTTTTGAATTTAGCTCTTCTTTCTTCAGAATGAGAGGTTTAGACTCTGATAATGGTTCTGTTTTAATTAACGGAATTGAGATGAATAAAGTATACAACGGCAGACCTCAATGGAGTAATTGGGGAGGTTTAAATGACGTTGTAAGAAACCAAGTTTTAACTGCTGGTTTAACACCTTCTGAATATAATTTTGGTGGTATTCTAGGAACAACAAACATTATTGCCAGAGCTTCTAGCTATAGAAAAGGTGGTAGAGTAACTTATTCTTCATCTAACAGAAGTTATACAAACAGAGCAATGGCTAGTTATGCATCTGGTTTATTAGATGGTGGTTGGTCTTATGCTTTTATGATGAGTAGAAGATGGGGTAACGAAGGTTATCAAGACGCTACATTATATGATGCCAATTCTTTCTTTGCTACAGTTGAGAAAAAAATTAACGATAAGCACAGCCTTAACTTCACTGGTATTTACGCGCCAAACAGAAGAGGAAAATCATCACCTAATACTCAAGAAGTTTATGACTTAAAAGGTATTAAGTACAATGAATATTGGGGCTACCTAAATGGTGACAAGAAAAACTCTCGTATTAAAGAAACTGAAGAGCCAATTTTAATGCTTAACCACTATTGGGATATTAATAGTTCAACATCTCTTAATACAAACGTAGCTTACCAATGGGGAAAACTTGGTAATAGTCGTTTAGATTTCCCTGGCGGAGCTAACCCAAGTCCTGCCTATTATCAAAAATTACCTAGCTATTTCTTAGCTGATGATGATGGTCCGGATTACGAAAATGCTTACATCGCTGAGCAAGAATTTATAAATGATGGTCAAATAGATTGGAACAGAATCATTGATGCCAACCTTACAAATAATATAGATGGTAGCTATGCTGCTTACGCATTATACGAAGATCGTTCTGATGATTCTCAAGTAACTGTAAATACTATTTTAAACACTGAGTTAACAGAAAACATTATTCTGAATGCTTCGATAAACTACAAGAGTTTAAAATCAGAGAACTTTGCTGAAATTATCGATTTATTGGGAAGTAACACAGGTGTATTAAATGTAGATTCTTTTGACGGTTTCCAATTTGATCTTAACAATCCTGATCAAGTTGCATTTGAAGGTGATAAATTTAGATATAACTACAATCTGTATGCAGATATCATTTCGGGTTATGCACAAGGTGTATTCAAATACAATAAAGTAGATTTTTATTTAGCAGGTAGTATTACCAAAACAGACTACTACAGAGACGGTCTATATAGAAATGAAGCAAATGCTAACAATTCTTTTGGAAAAGGTGGTGAAGTAGACTTTACAGGTTTTGGTGCTAAAGCAGGTTTTACTTATAAAATTTCTGGTAAGCACTTAATCGATGTAAACGGAGGATATATCACAAGAGCTCCATCTTTAAGAAACACTTATTCTAACGCTAGAGCAAATCATGATGTTGTTGGTGTAGTTAATGGAGTTAATATTACTGGTCAAGATATTACAGAAGAAAAGATAACATCTTTTGACGCTAGTTACATCTTTAGATCTCCAATCGTTAATGCTCGTCTAACAGGTTTTTATACTAAGACTGAAGACGCTAATGAAATTTCTTTCTACTATGCTGATGGTATCGGTGGTTTCCTCGATGATCAAGGTAATGTACAAACAAACAACTTAGTTTCTGAAGTTTTACAAGGTGTTGATAAAAGACATATTGGTGCAGAACTTGGTATTGAAGCACAAGTAACACCAACAATAAAACTAAAAGGTGCTGCATCTTATGGACAATATACCTATGATAACAACCCTAACCTATACATTTCAGCAAACGACCAGGCTGCATTTTACGGAGAATCAAAATTAAAAGATTACAAAGTAGCTGGTGGTCCACAGAAAGCTTACTCAATAGGTTTTGAATATAGAGATCCTGATTATTGGTGGTTTGGTGCTACAGCAAACTTTTTTGATGAAACTTACGTAGATGTAAGTCCATTATTAAGAACATCTAGTTTCTACACAGAGCCAACAGATGGATTACCAATGAACGATTACAACCCAGAAATTGCTAGAGAACTCTTAAAGCAAGAAGAATTTGGTAACTACATGGTAGTAAACCTTATAGGTGGTAAATCATGGAAAATTGATGATTATTTTGTAGGTTTCTTTGCAAGTGTAGGAAACATATTAGATAAACAATATAGAACTGGTGGATTTGAACAAGGTCGTAACGCAAATTATAGAGAGTTACTTGAAGACACTTCAAACCCTAAGCGTCGTTTTGGGCCTAAATATTGGTATGGACGTGGCGCAAATTACTTTTTAAATGTATATTTTAGATTCTAAAAAAACTATGAAAAATAAATTTCAAATTATGAAAACAACAAAATTATTAACACTATTGCTTGCCCTTTTTGCAAGTATTGCAATTACATCTTGTGTTGAAGATGACGATTATAGTATTCCTAACAGCTTAGGAAATGAGGAGAACGCTGGTTTAGTACAAATTATGGCTGATTTAAGCGCAGGTACTTTAACTGAAATTTCAATCGCAGACTTAAAAGCTCTTTACCAAGCTTATGAAGATGGACAAAGTGGTTTTGATTATGATCAATTCATTCAAATTCCTGACAACTTAGTTGTTAAAGGTTATGTAACTTCATCTGATGCTACAGGTAATTTTTATAAAGAATTTTATATGCAAGATGCACCTGAAAACCCAACAGCTGCAATTGGCGTGCTTTTAAATCAAGTTGATTCTTATAATCAATTTAACATTGGACGCGAGGTGTATGTAAAACTAAAAGATATGTATGTTGGTTACAATGCTAACGAAATTATCTCTATTGGCGGTAAAGAAGATGGTTCAGAAGTAGGTCAGTTTACTGCTAATCAAATACCAACTAAGATTTTTAGATCTGAAGTAACAGAAACAATTGTACCATTACAGGTTAACCTTTCTGAAATAAATGAAAGCCATGTAGGATTTTTTGTAACTGCTACAGATGTTCAGTTTCCTGAAAATTTAGAAGGTAGTACTTACGGAGACCCAACTGAAGATTTTGATACCAGAAGAACGCTTCAAGCTTGTGAGGGCTTTGGGTACTCTAACTTCTTAGTAGAGACTAGTTCTTTTGCTAATTTCTATAACACTCCATTACCAACCGAAGGAGGAACTATTTCTGCAGTAGTTTTAAAATCTTATGGTGGAGATGATTTAGTACTATTACTAAACGATCTTAGCGATGTTGAGTTTAACAATACACGTTGTATGCCTTTAGATATAAATGACTTTACCGTAGTTTTTGAAGATGGATTTGATGGAGGATTAAGCCAATGGACAACTTTTAATGTTACTGGTGCACAAGTATGGGGAACAACTAATTTTGGTAACCCAGCTCCAAGTGCGTACATGAATGGTTATTCTGGTGGCGCACAAGAAAATGAAGATTGGTTAATTTCTGAAGCTATTGACTTATCTGGCGTAACTAATACTTTCTTTTTCTTTGAAACTGATAAGCGTTACGACGGAAATGATTTAGAAGTATATATGTCTACAGATTATTCTGGTGGAGATCCTAACTCTAACGGTACCTGGACAATGTTAGATGCAACTATGGATCCTAATGCTAATAGCTGGAATACTTGGACAAACTCAGGAAGTATTGATGTTTCTAGTGCTGATGGACAAATGTTATACATTGCATTTAAGTACACTTCGACTTCATCTGCAGCTGCAACTTTTGAATTAGATAATGTTACTGTATTAGGTTTATAATACATCTATAACAACTATATTTACAAAACCTGCTTAATGGCAGGTTTTGTTTTTTTAACAGAGTATGTTAGACAACTATTACATATATATTTTAAATCACTACAAAAAGCGTCTAGGGAAGCGTAGTCTAACCATAGCGCTACTTTATATAAATATACTAGAGCTATCAATATTGCTTGCACTAGGAGCTTTCTTTAGGGCATTTACTTTACAGATGAAGATAACTTCTATCTCATCTACCAAATTTTGGATATTGTTTGGTTTGGTTTCAGTATTTATTATGTTTAAAAACTGGATGCGCTATAACGGAAAAAAAAGAAATATTCTAAACGCAAAGCATAGATCAAAAACTCCTTCATTTTATTTATTATGGTTGTTGCCGATTGGCTTTATTACACTTGCCTTAGTGTTTTTACAAGTATTAACTTAAAATAAAAAACGCTGTCTTTTAAAGGACAGCGTTTTTTATTTTTAACGGTAGTTATAAAACTACTATTCTGCTTTATTTTCTTCTTTATTACAACATGGTTTTTTACAGTCTTCTTTGCAAGCTTTTTTCTCTGCTTCAGTTTTATTAGCACAGCAAGCTTTATTACAATCTTCTTTACATTTTTTAGCCTCACTACCAAAGCCATCTACGACCTTCATGTCTTTTACTTTGTATACATCACTAACTTTAGCTACTGCTTCTTCTAGGGATTTAGGAGACACTTTAGCTTCATCATACTCAACCATAGCTAAGCGTTTATCAAAATCTACTTTTGCAGATTTCACACCATCCATTTTAGCCATTTTCTTTTCGATGGTTTTTGCACAACCTACAGCACAGGTCATACCCTCAATTCCAAATTCTACTTTAGCATAGGTTGCATTCGGATCTAAGTTTTTGGCAACTTCTTTAGCACCTACCTCAACATCAACAGTTTTCACTTCTGGCTCAGCTTTATCTTTGCAAGATGTTAAAGCTAAAAGTAAAGCAGAAGCCACAATTATATTCTTTAAATTTTTCATAAGTATAAACTCTTAAATTTTGGATAAATCTAATAAATATTGATGTTTCTTGCGAAAGAATTAACGATTTTTGTGAATCTTAAGGAAACATTTGTATGAAAAGCCCTAACATAAAATGGATTTACCTCCTCATCCTTTCCGTTATTTGGGGAAGTTCCTTTATTCTTATTAAAAAATCGTTACTTGGACTTACTCCGTTTCAACTCGGTGCTCTAAGAACTATTTTTACGGGAATAATTTTATTATTGACTGGATTTTACCACTTTAAGGATGTTCCAAAATCTAAATGGAAGTGGTTACTTTTGTCTGGTTTGCTAGGCTCTTTCTTTCCTGCTTTCTTCTTTGCTATTGCAGAAACTGAAATTGATAGTGCTGTTGCCTCAATCTTAAATTCGTTAGTGCCTTTAAATACAATAATCCTTGGCTTTGCTGTTTTTAAAATTGTATCTACAAAAAGACAAATTATAGGTGTTATTGTTGGATTTATAGGAACTGCAATTTTAATTTTAAAAGGATCTGAACTCAATCCAAACCAAAATTATCTATATGCAGGTTTTGTTATTGCATCTACATTAATGTATGCCGCAAACGTTAATATTATAAAACGTTATTTACAAGATGTAAAACCTTTAGCTATTGCTGCAGGCAATTATGCTTTTATTATTATACCTGCTATAATTGTATTATTCTTTTCTAATTTTTTTACTTCAGAACGATTAAACCATCCTTATTTACTTGAGTCATTAGGTTTTGTAGTTATCCTTTCTGTTTTTGGTACTGCAATAGCCAAAGTAGTTTTTAATAAACTTGTGCAAATTTCCACACCTGTTTTTGCATCCTCAGTTACCTATATTATGCCAATAATCGCTTTTCTTTGGGGAATTTTGGATGGAGAATCCTTTAGCCTGATTCAAGGGTTGGCTGCACTTTTAATCTTGGCTGGTGTGTATTTATCTCATAGACGTAAAACATAAAAAAACCGAAGCATTGGCTTCGGTTTTTTATAATATCAAGATTTAATATTCTTAATTAAAATCTTCAGCAGTTACTCCTTCGTTAATTTTAACTTCAGTAGTTTCAAAAGTAAATGATTGAGAACCTGCTGTAACCTTCATAGTGTAAGGCATCATAACACCATCTACTTCTTTATAGTTAGAATAATCTACAATGGTTGTTATAGATTGTCCTTGTGCTTCAGTTGTAGATTCAGTTCTTATTAAATAACCTGTCTCAGCATCATAATATCTATATGATACTGTTTCATCTTTAGTTACTTTTATTTTATAAGCATCTGCTCCTTCAATAGTTGTAAGGCTTTCTAATTCAATATTTGAAGACTCCATATATAATTCATCGAAAAGACCTTTACTAGACTTTCTAGATGATAATTCTTTATCTTCCATAGGAATCTTTCTTCCTTGTTGTTCCATGTAACCATTACTACCATCAAAGTTTTGCTTCATTAAGGTACCCATACCTTCTGCAACAACTTCCATTTTATACTTGTTTGGTGCCATTTGCTTTGTTGTAGCTATTGGCTTAAATGGTGCTCCTGTTATGGTCATTTCTGCAACTACCAATGTTGTATTTACTTCTCTAAGTTTAGATTCACCTCCTATAGCCTTTACATAGTTTTTAATAACAGTTTCTACTGTTAATCCTTCTGGTAATGGTTTAGAAAAAACAGGTTTCTCTGTAGGGTTGGCATAAGTATCATAATATTTAATAGGAATTCCTGTTTTTTCAAGATTTTCTAGAACTTCACTTCCTTTACCCACCACTACAATACGTGCGTTTTCTGGTTTAAAGTGCTTGTTAGCCACACGCGTTACATCTTCTTTAGTAACTGCGTTGATTTTAGCTAAATAAGTAGAATAGAAATCTTCTGGTAAATTATTTAACTTTATGTTTAAAGCGTAGTTTGCAATAGTTCTCGGGCTTTCTAAATCTAAAATAAAGTCACCTACATACTTTGCCTTTGCATTTTCTAAGTCTTTGGTATCTACAGGTTCAGTTTTAATTCGGTTAATTTCCTTTAGTGTTTCAACAACAGCACTGTCTGTTACCATATTTCTTACTGCTGCACCTGCAGTAAAACGAGATACTCCATATCTGCTTGGGCTAATACTGGTACGTGCTCCATAAGTGTAACCATGCTCTTCACGAAGATTCATGTTTAAATAACTACCAAAACCACCACCTAAAATTTTGTTTGCAATTAATACAGCGTGATAATCTTCGTCATTCATTTTAAAATCTACATTGTTTGTCAATGAGATATTAGACTGAACCGCATTTGGCATGTCAATAAAGTTAACTTGGGTGTACTGCGCATTTGGCATTGGTGTTGGCAAAGTAGTCTCTACGCCAGCCGACTTTTCCCATTTTCCAAAATGCTCTTTTATCTTACGCTTAACATCACTCATTTCTACATCACCTACAATTACAAGATATGCATTGTTAGGATTAAAGTACTTTTCATAAAATGCTAAAACGTCTCCAAATTCAATATTGTTAACTGTTTCTTCTGTAACAAATTCACCATACGGATGCTTAACACCATATGATAATGCAGAACCTACTCTACGAGCTACTGCATCTACACTCTTTTTATCTGATTTAAGGCTCTCTATAAGCTTTTCTTTTTCCTTCTCAAATTCTTCTTTAGTTAACAATGGGTTTATTGCAGCATCTGCCATTAACTCAATTATTCTATCTGAATATTTTGAAAGTGAACTTGCAAAAGCACTTTGAGATCCAAATCCTAAATTAGCACCTAAAAAATCTATCTCGTCATTAAACTCATCTTTTGGAATATTAGTAGTACCGTTACCAAGCATAGCACCTAAAATGCTAGAGACACCTGCTTTTTTACCTTCTGCTATTGGCTTATTGTCTATTCTCAAAGTGATAGAAACTCTTGGTAATTTATGGTTTTCTACAACTAAAACTTCGATGCCATTTTTTAACTTAAATTCACCTGGTTTTTCCAAAACAATTTTTGGTGCTGGACCTGGTTTTGGTTGCTTAGATCTATCTACTTGTGCATTTATTGTGCCTACTGCAATTAAAAACAATACAATAAATGCTGATATTTTAGTTTTCATATTACTAGTCATTTTGTTTTTATTGATCATCTTTCTTTGGTAAGTACTCTAATATTAAACGCTGATTTGGATTTAAATACTTCTTAGCAACGTCTCTCATTTCTTCTCTTGTGATAGAGCGATAGATGTCTATTTCATTATTAATTAAATTCACATTATCATAAAGCATGTAATACCTCGCCAATGAGTTTGCAATACCTTCAATACTAGAGTTTGAATTTACAAACTGATTCTCAAACTGGTTTTGAAGTTTTTGATAATCACGTTCTGAAATTAATTCCTCTTGAATTTTTACAATTTCTTCATCCATTTCTGTAATTAGAGTGTCTAAAGACACATCTCCTAAAGGCAAACCGAATAAGGCATAAATACCATAATCTTCTTGACTAATATTTACTGCCGCAACTTGTAAAGCCTGCTTTTGCTCATCTACCATTTTCTTGTACAATACAGAACTCTTTCCTCCGCTTAAGTATTGAGAAATCATATCTAATACATAAGCATCTCTATTTTTAAAAGAAGGTGTTCTATAAGCCGCAATAACCGCTGGTATTTGAATGTTTGAATCATAAGCCTTATCTCTCATAGACTCAGTAATTGGCTCTTCTCTTGGCAGATCTCTAACAATGTTTTCACCTTGTGGAATAGGACCAAAATAATCTTGGATCATTTTTTTAACCTGAGGTTTGTCTATATCACCTGCAACAACTAACACAGCGTTGTTAGGTACGTAGAATTTTTTATTAAATGCCTGAAATTCCTCTAAAGTAGCTGCATCTAAATGCTCCATCTCACCAATGGTAGTTCCTTTATAAGGATGCACTTTAAACATACGTTTTTTAATTTCGGCTAAAATATTTCCATAAGGCTGATTGTCTACACGTAAACGCTTTTCCTCCTTTACAACTTCATTTTGTGTATCAACTCCTATTTGGTTGATTACTGGGTGTAATAATCTCTCAGATTCCATCCATAATCCTAACTCTACACTGTTAGAAGGAAATACTTCGTAATAGTATGTTCTGTCGTCTGTAGTATTTGCATTGTTGCTACCACCATTTGATGTTACAATATTAAACCATTCTCCACGAGGGATGTTTTCAGTTCCTTCAAATAATAAATGCTCAAAAAAGTGAGCAAAACCAGTACGCTCAGGGTTTTCATCTTTTGCACCTACATGATACATTACAGATACTGTGACTACAGGAGCTGAATTATCCTGATGCAAGATAACGTGCATTCCATTATCTAAATCGTACTCCTCAAATTCCACCTGTTGTGCATTGGCAAAAGAACCAACAAACAACAAGAGCGCTAGAGTAAATAAGCTTTTTCTCATTATTAATAAGTGTTTAAATTTTAAATTGTTTAAGTATTTGTCTTAGCATAATGTGCATTGTTACACAAAACCACACAAAAATAAGGAATCATTAGACTTTATTAACATAATAAAATGTGAAAACTGTTTTTCATGTAGTATCCTAATTTAAAAACATATACATATTTAAGTTGAAAAGTATGCGAAAAGCCTTAAAACGTTTGTAGATTAGGAATTTAGGAGTATATTTGCATCCGCTTTCTGAGAAAAGCATATTTTTTAATAAACAAATTAATAAAAACGTTACGCTATGTACGCAATTGTAGAGATAGCAGGGCAGCAATTTAAAGTTGCAAAAGACCAAAAAGTTTTTGTTAACCGTTTATCTACTGAAGAAGGTAAAAAAGTTGATTTTGACAATGTACTTCTTATAGGTGATGGTGACAATATTACTTTAGGCGCCCCAGCTATAGACGGAGCACAAGTAAGTGCAAAAGTCTTAAAGCACCTTAAAGGTGACAAAGTAATAGTTTTCAAAAAGAAAAGACGTAAAGGTTACCGCGTGAAAAACGGTCACAGACAAGCCTTAACTGAAATCGTAATTGAAGGTATTACTGCTTCTGGAGCTAAGAAAGCTGCTCCTAAGAAGGAAACTAAAAAAGCTGAACCTAAAGCTGAAAAAGCCGCTCCTAAAGCAGCAGCAAAAAAAGCAACTGGTAAAGCTGATGATTTAAAGAAAATTGAAGGTGCTGGACCTAAAGCTGCTGAAGCTTTAGTAAACGCTGGATATGAAACTTTTGCTAAAGTAGCTAAAGCAACTCCAGAAGAATTAAGTAATGTTCTTTCTGAAGCAAGCTCAAGATTAGCACACATCGTTACAGATACTTGGCCAAAGCAAGCTAAATTAGCTGCTGATGGTAAGTGGGACGAATTAAAAGAATTACAAGATAGATTAGACGGTGGAATTGAAAAGTAATTTTTTCTAATCCATTAATATTAACAAAATAAAACCTTAAGACAATGGCTCATAAAAAAGGAGTTGGTAGTTCTAAAAACGGTAGAGAATCAGAATCGAAACGCTTAGGTGTAAAGATTTTTGGTGGTCAAGCTGCTGTTGCAGGGAACATAATCGTAAGACAAAGAGGTAACACGCATCACCCAGGTGAAAACGTATACCAAGGAAAAGACCACACTTTACATGCTAAAGTTGATGGTATCGTAACATTTACTAAGAAAAAAGACAACAAGTCTTATGTTTCTATAGCGCCTTTTGAGGCTTAAGAAACCTATTCTTAATAAAATAAATTAAAGCGGTTAGAAAATCTAACCGCTTTTTTATTGGTAACATTTTCATCATAAAAATTACAGGTTTAAATAACATTGGTTGCTTTTATTTATGAGTTTAAATAAAGTAACCTTGAGTTTTCATAGAAACCTTTTATTCATATACCTTTTAATTTCCGGAATTGCTAATTCACAGTCTTCAAAAAATAACGAACAACTAGACCAACAGTTATATAAACTAAAAGATAGACTAGAATCTGCAAAAGCAGAATCTAACACTCAGAAAATAGCAAAAACCTATATTGAGCTTGGAAACTTCTTCAAGGCTATTGAGCTTTATGCTGAAGCCCTAAAAAACTATCAGGCTTATTTAGATATTCAAAAAACTAAAGATTCCTGTTCTGTATATGTTTATAATGCATTAGCTTCAATAGATCTCGACCTTAAAAAATATATTGAAGCTAAAAAATACTCGCACATCAGCCTTGATCTCTCCGAAACTATCAGCTACGAAAAAGGCAAAGCCGAAGCTAATGCGCTATTAGGTAGTATTGCCGAAAAGCAAAGTGATTATAACAGTGCTTTGAAATACCAAAATATAAGTCTTGTTATATTTAAAAAGCTAAATGACAGTACTGGTCTTGCAACGGTAAACGAAAACATAGGAAGCATTTATGAAGACCTTGAACAATATGATCTTGCGCACAGTTATTTCAAAAAAGCGCAGGAATTTGCAAAACATAGTAACTCAGATTTACAGATAAACATTATCAATAATCTTGGTGATGCCAATCGTAAGACCAAAAATTATGAAAAGGCAATCCTCTACACAGAAGAAGCACTAAAACTAGCACAACAAACTAATAATGCATCTCAAATTGAAAGTGCCTTAAAAGATCTTGCAAGAACTTATGCTGATACCGGAGATTTTGAAAAAGCCTATAACTACCTCAACAATCAGTCTGTTGTAAATGAAGAAGAGCTCAAAAGAAACACTACCGAAATGGTAAGTGCAATGCAAGTGCTGTATGACGTTAAGGAAAAAGAAGCTGAAGTTGAACTGCTAAATAAAGAAAATCAAATAAATAAAGTACGGCAATATGTTATTTTAATAATTACTGGCACAATTATTCTGGCATTGATCGTAGGTTTTATATACTGGAAAAAGAGAAAAAAACACGAAAACCGGATACTAGAATATAAACAACAATTGCTTCAGGCAGATTTAGATAAAAAGGCAGCTAAAGAAATTGCTTTAAATAGAGAAATAGATATTAAGGTTTCTTCCCTTACAAATTACAGCCTTCATATTGCGCATAAAAACAAAATGCTTTCAGACATTTCTAAAACCCTTTCTAAGTTAAAGAATCGTAATAGTGAGCTTGTCTCAAAAAAAATAAAAGATATTGTTAAAGATATCGAAGCAGATCTAGAAAATAATAATGAATGGACAGAGCTTATGAGCTACTTTGGGCAAATTCACCCAAACTTCTTTTCTACCCTAAAACAAATTGTAAACGATAAGTTATCCTCATCAGAAATGCGCTTGTGCATGTTATTGAGATTAAATCTCTCTTCAAAAGAGATTGCAGACATTCTTCACATTACTCCAGATAGTGTTCGAATAGCTAGATATAGACTAAGAAAAAAATTGCCTTTAGAGTCAAAAGACGATCTTCAAAACTATTTGCTAAATCTTCAACTAGATTAACCAAATTCTTTTCTCAATGTTAACTTAGTGTAAATGTTGCTTTCATTTATACCTATTTTACAAGGTTCTGTTACGTTTTGTTAACGCTCATTTTATCTACAAATGAAGTCTTCAAACTAGTTTTGAGAGAAACAAAAATCAACCTTAAATGAAACATTATTTTACCCTTTTATTATTAACAATATCTTTCTTCGGATTGTCGCAATCTGGAAATATACAAGGTGTTATTACCGATCAGGATGGTCTTACCATTCCTGGCGCAACAGTTTCTATTACATCGCTTAGCAAAGGAACTGTAACTGATTTTAACGGAAAATATGTGTTAGTAGACATTCCTGAAGGAAATCATACTATTACCGTAAAATATCTTGGCTTTTCTGATGTAAACCAAGACGTGACTGTTACGCCTAACCAAACTGTAACATTGAATTTTACACTAAACTCTGAGGATACCGAATTAAAAGAAGTTACAATTAGTGGTTTTGGTCTTAGCGGACAAGCAAGAGCCTTAAACACACAAAAGAACAAACAAAACATTACTAATGTAGTGTCTACTGACCAAATCGGTAAGTTTCCGGATGCTAATATTGGTGATGCCGTAAAGCGTATTCCTGGAATTACTATGCAGGTAGATCAAGGTGAAGCACGTAACATTATTGTTCGTGGTCTTTCTCCTCAATTAAACTCTGTTACCTTAAACGGAAGTAGAATTCCTTCGGCTGAAGGTGATAACCGTAACGTTCAGATGGATCTAATTCCTTCGGATATGATTCAGACTATCGAAGTAAATAAAGCCGTAACACCAGATATGGATGCGGATGCCCTTGGTGGTTCAGTAAACTTAATAACGCGTACATCGCCTCAAGGTTTCCGTTTGTCTGCAACTGTTGGTTCTGGTCTTAACTTTATTACAGACAAAAGAATTTTAAACGGATCGTTCTTAGTTGGAGACCGAAGTAAAAATGATAAATTCGGTTGGATGGTTTCTGCATCTATTAACGATAACGACTTTGGAAGTGATAACGTTGAAGCTGAATGGACAGACGAGTTTGAATTTAATGAGTTTGATGATGAAGATAACTTAACTGAATTAGATGTAAATCCTTATGCTAACGTTTTTGAAATTAGAGAATATCTAGTACAACGTGTACGTCGTAGCTTCTCAGCTAACTTAGATTACAAATTCGATGATAACAATTCCGTTTATTTCAAATCTATCTATAACTGGAGAGACGATAGAGAAAACCGTTTTAGATTAGAGCATGAAATCCTTGATGGAGAAGACATTGCTCCTGGTGATTTTTCAGTAGATGGTAATGGTAACCTTACAATGTTCCCTGTTGAAGCAAAACGCCAATCTAAAGGTGGTATTGGAAATGACAGAAACAAAAACAGACGTTTAGAAGACCAACGTATGCAAAACTATAGCCTTGGAGGTGAGCACCTTTTTGGTAGTGTTCAATTCGATTGGATGGCTTCTTTTGCTAAAGCTTCAGAAGAGCGTTTAAACGAGCGTTATTTAGAGTATGAGAGTGAATACATAATCGACTTTAATAACAATCAAGATAAACCTTTGTACACTCCTACAAATCCTGCTGATGCTAATTTTGCTGATTTTGAATTTGGTGAGCTTACAGAAGAAAACCAATATACAGAAGAAGAAGACATTAATATTTTTGTTAATGCACAATTGCCAGTATCTATAATTGATGGTAATGACGGCTTTTTAAAGTTTGGTGCTAAAACAAGATTAAAAAATAAAAACAGAGCAAACGGTTTTATAGAATACAGTGATGAAACTGGCGCTTTAGAATTCTTAGGTATGGTTCCTACAAGAAGCTATTCTGATACAGACTTCTTAGCTGGTAGCCAATACCAAATCGGCACATTTGCTAGTCCAGAATTTTTGGGTGGCTTAAATCTTAACGACACCAACCTTTTTGAAGGTGAAGATTTACCAGAAGAATATGCTACTGCTAACTTTGACGTTAACGAAAACGTATATGCAGGTTACGCTATGCTTAATCAAAATATTACAGACAAGCTAAGTGTTTTAGCTGGTGTAAGATTAGAGCATACTTCTATTGAAAGTACTGGTAACGAGCTTGTATTTAACGAAGATGGTGATGTTGACGGTATTGCTGAAGTTAAAGACGAAAACTCATACACCAACATCTTACCTGGTGTCCATTTTAAATATGATGTAACAGACAATACAGTTTTACGTTTCGCTTGGACCAACACTCTAGCAAGACCAAACTATGTAGATTTAGTACCATACAGAGAAATCAATAACGAAGATGAAGAAATCTTCTTAGGAAACTCTGAATTAGATCCGACAACGTCTATGAACTTCGACTTTATGGCAGAGCACTACTTTAAATCTGTTGGTATTGTTTCTGGTGGTTTATTCTACAAGAGCATTTCGGACTTTACTTATGTATTTCAATCAGAAGATGAAAACGGTTACGAAGTATACCAACCTCTAAATGGTGATGATGCTTCAGTATTTGGTGCAGAAGTATCTTTTCAACGTCGTTTAGATTTCTTACCTGGTTTTGCTAAGAATTTCAGTATTTATTTAAACTACACGTACTTAACGTCTAGCGCAGATGGTATTCGCAACGAAGATGGTGAAGAGCGTACAGATTTAGATCTACCTCAAACATCACCAAACATGTTTAACGGTTCGTTAGGCTATGCTGGTAAAAAATTCAGCTTGCGTTTATCTGCTAATTACTCTGATGCTTATATCGATGAGATTGGTGGAAATGCGTTTGAAGACCGTTATTACGACGAGCAGTTCTTCTTAGACTTTAATGCCAATGTTGCACTAAACAAAAATTTAAGTCTATACTTAAATCTAAACAACATTACCAACCAACCGTTACGTTATTATCAAGGTGTAAGTAGCAGAACAATGCAAATGGAATACTACGATATGCGTTTAACATTCGGATTAAAATATGATTTATTTAAGAAGTAAGATGATGAAGAAAACCTTAATACTAGGTGTTATTTCTGCTATAGTTTTCTCTTGCGGAAATGGATTGCCAGAAATTGCACCGACACTAAAATCTGAAAAATTACCACACGATAGTGACGATCCTGCTATTTGGATTAATCACAAAAACCCAGAACAGAGTATTGTTTTTGGTACTGATAAAGATGAAATTGATGGTGGTGTGTATGCATTAGATTTAGATGGAAAAATCATAAAAGAGAAAAGCTTAACAGGTGTTAGTTATCCTAATAATGTGGATGTAGAATACGGTTTTAAACTGAACGACTCTACAAAAACGGATATTATGATATTTTCTGAACGTGAGAAAAATCAAATCAGAGTATACTCAGTACCTGACATGAAACCTTTAGACAATGGCGGTTTTAAAGTCTTTGAAGATGAAACTGATGTAGAAATGAAACGACCAATGGGAGTTTCTATTTATAAGAATCCATCAACAGAAGAGATTTCTGTATTTGTGAGTAGAAAAGCTGGTCCAACAGAAGGCTATTTATATCAATACGCATTGGTTAGCGATTCTTTGGGAGTACATTCCAACCTACTGCGTAAAATGGGAACTTTTAGCGGTCAAAAAGAAATTGAAGCCATTGCTGTAGATGACGAATTGGGCTTTGTGTATTTCTCAGATGAAGGAGTTGGTATTAGAAAATATCACGCAGACCCTAAAAAAGGAAACAAGGAAATTGCTTTATTTGGCACGGACCATTTTAAAGATGATATTGAAGGTATAGCGATTGCAACTTACACTAATGGTGAAGGTTTCCTTATCGTATCTAACCAACAAAACCATAGTTTTAACATCTTTAAACGAAGTGATAATAGCTTTGTAAAGGAAATAAACTTAGGTACAATTGAAACTGACGGCTGCGATGTTGTAACGACACCTTTAGGTAAAAAATATCCAAACGGACTGTTTGTATCAATGAATGATGAGCAAGACTTTTTCTTTCATGCTCTTGATTCATTAAAGTTGAAATAATTTTTTTCAAGTTAATTTTTATAATTGGTTAAGAACCCTTTCCGTTTTTGGAAAGGGTTTTTTATTGTTATTCTAAAACACTAATAGATTTTTATTTCCGTTATTGTATTGAAAACCAACCAATCTTTATGAAACGCATAGTACTCCTTTTAAGCTTCCTATCTCTTTTACAAAGTTGTAAATCCTCATACAGCAAAACTGAATTACTTAAAGAAAACAAAGCCTTAAAAGAACGTATTAAAAAACTTGAAACTGCTGATACTTTAAATAAAGAAGTCGCTCTTGAACTTAAAAAAATGAATGTGGTTTATAGAGGTGTTGCCAATCCCATTTACATATCAAAACCTAGTGCTGTTTCCTTTGAAGCTACTGCTTCAGGCTTGAGAAAATTAGATAGTTTGGGAAATTATTATCTGAGTCCTGGTACAGGTAGAACAGTAGATATTACAATTAAATCTAAACTTAAAAATGGAGATTCTTTAACCGAAACAAAAACATTAAGAATTAAAGATATTTCTGCACCTATTGGCACAATAAATGGCCTTGGTTGTGGTAGTAAATGTGAAATTTTGTTATCAAAAGAGGAATTAAAAAATAGTAATATTGGTGTGAAACTTGATGATTTTTTATTTGACTTAAATATTAAAGCTACAGCATTCAAAATTAAGCTACCAAATGAAAAATCAATCAAACTTGAAGGAGTAAAAATAAATGACTCCACTAAAGCAAGGATAGACCGACTCAAAACTAATGACCTAGTTGTAATATTTGATATTAAAATTCAAATCCCAGGAAATAGTAGATACAAACTAAAAAATCCATCACCTATAACTATTAGAATTATAGAGTAACCTTAAACAATTTCCATCTTCTTCAACAGGAAACTCGCATTCATATTTTGGCAAACGCCCTTTTTTAATTTGTAGTCAAAAAAGAGTTCGTCGTTTTTAATTTCAGCATCAAAGTAGTAGTTCTTCACAGCCTCTAGTTCAGCTTCTATTTCTGTAAGGCTTAAGTCGTGCGTGGCTATAATTCCTGTAGCTTTTTGACCCACTAATTTTTCTACAAATTTCCTTGAGCCAATGGCTTTATCAGTAGAGTTTGTACCTTTTAAGATTTCATCTAAAATCACAAAATAGTTTTTGTCTTCAGCAATAATGTCTACAATAAATTTTAGTCGTGTAAGCTCACTAAAAAAGTACGAACTATCATCAGTTAATGAATCTGTAGTACGCATACTTGTAATGAGTTTAATAGGCCTGTATTGACTCTCCTCAGCACAAACTGGTAAACCAACATTTGCCATAACAATATGCAACGCAACCGTTCTTAAAAACGTACTCTTACCTGCCATATTGGCTCCTGTAACGATAAAGAACTGCTCTTGTAGGAGTTCTAAATCGCTATTAACTCGTTTTTCTGAATTCAATAAAGGATGTCCTAAACTCTCGGCTTTAATTGTAATGTTTTCTGTTGTAATTTCAGGATAGGTAAAGTCTTGATGATTATAAGCATAGTTCCCCAAAGTGTTATACGCATCAAAAAACGTCACTACATCAAACCAATCCTCAACCTTATGCGCATACTTGCTAATCCATTGTTCCACACGATAGGTTTGCCTTATATCCCAAAGCAAATATCCGTTTCCAAAAATGGCTGAAATGAAGTTATTTCGGTTATCCAAAGCATCTAAAGCTTTTGAGAATTTTGTAAATATCTGTGAGGCTTTTTCACCTTCAGACTGTATTTTTTGTTGCTGTTGTTGTAATAACTCAGACTTAAATTCTTTCTGTTCAATTTCTTTCAATAATAAAGCATATTGCCTAAAAGTGTCTTTAGCTTTTTCGGTATTTTGAGCAACGTTATTGATTGGCTTTAAAAATCTTCCGGTAATCGCTAAACCTAAAAGCAACCAATAGCCTGCATATTTTATTGGAATAATTTCAGTTATACCTAAGACCAAAAGTGCTACTGAAGCTAAACTAAAACCAATGGTCAACCAATAATAAGTACTGGTTAAAAAAGGTTTGTAATCCTTTAGCCATTTAATAATAGATTTTGCAGAATGCTCCACTTTTACACCTTGTGCTACACCAGAATAGTATTGCCACCATTCGGGCTCTTCAGCAAGTTCTTTTATAGCATTTTGTCTATCTTCAATATTAGTAATATCGTTTGCTAGCAAACAATTGACAAGCGATTGCGTACCTTCATTTATAGTTGTTCTGTTGATATATTGAAAAAAAGAGCCTCTTCCAAATAAATCGATATCTAAACTATAGGCATGAGCAGGATTTTGAAACACTTTTCCATCTGCTCTATCATGAAAATCACCTGAGGCTATTTTAATTTCATCTTCGTTAATTATAGCCAATCTTTTATGTAACTCGCGTTTGGTTTTAAGATCGGTATACCTCGATAATAAAAACAAAAACACAGCAATACCTACAACTGCAATAACTGTAGCAATTTGCCAATTCTGGTACGTTAAATACACACCAAAACCTGCCAGTAAAAATACCGTAAGTCTAAGCACACTGTATAAACCCATCTTTTTATACAAATCCTTTGCGGTTTGTTGGTGTATTTGCAGTTGTGCTTTGTAAAATGTATTTGGGTTTTTCATCATAAACTTTTCGAAGTCGAAATATATGAAAAACCCATACTTTATAGTGTAACTTTAGCTTTATATTAAAAGTCTAAATGCGATTTATTAAAGTCATTATCCAATAATTTAGGCAAGTCCACTTCTTTTATTGGTAAGTATTTTGTCAGAACTTCTTTACCTTCTCTTTCAATAGTGAACTCGGCTTCGTGATCTATGGAATCGTAGTAATAACTCATCCCTTTTACCGTATCTCCTTGTCTTAGACCAGCTTTATAAGCTTCTGAATTTTCATCAATAGATGCTATCTGCTTTCTATCTTCTGAAAAGATAAAACCTAAATCAAATACTTTAGAGGTTGGCTCGTATTCAAAACCTAATTCGTCATAAATTGATTTAAAATCAAAGAGTTTTCCTTCTTCAATATGCTTAGTAAAGAATGGTTGAAAATCTTCTTTCAAATATTGATTTACAGTTTTAATAAAATAAGCATGTGTGATTTTTTGTCCTGTTTTTTCAGCATCATTTTTAAAATCGAGCATCACATCATCTAAACTTTTAGTACCATCAGAATCTTGTTTTATTTTTTGATCTAAGTAAAACGCTAAGAAAGCACCTCGTCTATAAGGTAGTTTCTGAATGCCTTCTTTTCCACTCCAAAAATTATCATACGTCATTTCACTATTAGGCATTTCTCTTGCTGGATTAGTATAAAGTGCCTTTACAAATGCATTAAATTCATTGATAAAATAGCTTTCATCATAATTATAAATTTTATTCTTAGCAATGTTTTTCAAAGTGTAATAGTCTGTAAATCCTTCGCTAAACCAGTATTGCTTTTCTTCATCATCGTTTCTGATTAAAGATCCAATCCAGTTGTGTTGCAATTCGTGATTGAAGAGATACACCAATCCTGAAACTTCTAAATACTTATTGTTTGAAGCATTGGTCGCAAAAGAATTGGTTAATCCAGACCCTTGGAAAGAACTGCCGCGTTCTTGCACAGTCGGAATCATAGTAACTACATAGTATTTTTGAGAATTGTCTTGCCAAAATTCACGTTGAGCTGTAACCGTTTTTTCTAGAATACTCAACATCTCAGAATCCTCAAACACCTCCCAATCACCTCTAATGGCAAATACCACTTTATTACCATTGATGTCAATCTCATGTGCTCTGAAATCACCTCCAACAAAAACAGCAGTATGAAATTTTTCTTCAGAAATACCTTCTATAGTTTGATGGTATTCTCCACTCCCAAAACTATTGACAAGCTTGTAACCTTCAGGAAAATCACTCCACGAAATATTGACATTAAAATTATCTTCTGACTGTTTTAAAACATGCTTTGGCAGCATAAAAAAGTTGTGCGAAAACAAATGAAAATATTGAGATTGAATAATTGGTCTATAGGCTTGTCTCGTTTTCAAATCACCTTTACTGTCTTGCATTATTGAATATTCAACTTCAATCTGTTCTAAATTTTTAGGATGCGAGATCACGTACCAACCACTATCTCTATTGGTCGTTATTTCAGCCTGTTCAGAAAGTACCTTTACATCATGAATTATATTATGCAAACTATCTTGACCCCAAGCTTTATCTTGAAATAATAAGGTTGTTTGTCCGTTCTCATTAGCTTGGAAAGCCATTTTTACGTTTAAACTAGAGTGGTCTTCAGAAGGTGTAACAGTGTAGTTAATCGTGTGGTCTAATGTCTTACTACAGGAAAAATAAAGACATAGTACACAAAGCACAAGAATAAGTCTTTTCATTTTTTGATTGATTAGATGTTATAATAAAAGACGAAAAATTTGACTTTATGTTACAAAAAAACCTCAAGTTAATAACTTGAGGTTTAATATTATAAGATTAAATACGTTTTATTTAGCCTTTAAAAGCCGCTTTTAAATATTCACGGTTCATACGTGCAATGTTTTCAAGTGAAATACCTTTTGGACACTCCACTTCACAAGCACCTGTATTAGTACAGTTACCAAAACCTTCTTCGTCCATTTGCTTCACCATGTTTAATACACGATCAGTAGCTTCAACTTGTCCTTGTGGTAACAAAGCAAATTGAGATACTTTAGCACCCACAAATAGCATTGCAGAAGAGTTTTTACAACTTGCCACACAAGCACCACAACCAATACATGTTGCAGCAGCAAAGGCATCATCTGCATCATGTTTATTTACAGGAATAGCGTTAGCATCTATAGTATTACCAGAAGTATTTACTGAGATAAATCCACCTGCATGCTGTATTCTATCGAATGAAGATCTGTCAACAACTAAATCTTTTATTACTGGGAATGCTGTTGCTCTGAATGGCTCTATTGTAATTGTATCACCATCCTTGAACATACGCATATGTAATTGACATGTTGTTACACCTCTATCTGGTCCGTGAGCTTCACCATTGATATATAGAGAACACATTCCACAAATACCTTCTCTACAATCGTGATCAAACGCCACAGGTTCTTCACCTTTATTTATTAATTGTTCGTTTAAAACGTCTAACATTTCAAGGAAAGACATATCAGGAGAGATATCACTTACAGGATAATCTACCATTTTTCCTTTGTCGCTTGCGTTTTTCTGACGCCAAATTTTTAACGTTAAATTCATAGCTTTCCTTTTATTTATAACTTCTTTCTTTTACTTCAATATTTTCGTAAACAAGATCTTCTTTATGTAACACGGCATCTTTCGGTTCTCCTTTGTATTCCCAAGCAGAAACATATTGGAATTCTTTTCTACGCATTGCCTCACCTTCAGCGGTTTGGTATTCTTCTCTAAAGTGTCCACCAGCAGATTCTTCTCTTAATAAAGCATCTTTAGCAAACAATTCACCTAATTCTAGGAAATCGGCAACTCTAAGCGCTTTCGCTAACTCTTCGTTAAACTCGTCATTCGTACCAGGAACTCTTACATCTTTCCAGAATTCTGCACGTAGTTCAGCAATTTCAGTAATAGCTGATTTTAAATCTGCTTCATTTCTTGCCATACCACACTTATTCCACATAATCTTACCAAGCTTTTTATGGAAATGATCTACAGAATGAGAACCATTATTATTGATTAAATGCTCAATATTTTCTCTTACACTTTTCTCTGCAGCTTCAAATTCTGGTGAATCTGTAGAGATAGGCCCTGTTCTAATATCGTGAGATAAATAATCACCAATCGTATAAGGCAATACAAAATAACCATCTGCTAAGCCTTGCATTAATGCCGAAGCACCCAATCTGTTAGCACCATGGTCTGAAAAGTTAGCTTCACCAATACAGTACAATCCTGGCACTGTAGTTTGAAGGTTATAATCTACCCAAACACCACCCATAGTGTAATGCACAGCTGGATAAATCATCATTGGTGTTTCGTATGGATTCTGATCTACGATTTTCTCATACATCTGGAATAAGTTACCATACTTGGTTCTCACCACTTCCTGACCTAATTTTTTAACTAAAGCTTCGTCGTTTTCATCTAAGCCTTTAACGTGTGCTTGCTCTTTTCCGTAACGCATAAATGCCGAAGCAAAGTCTAAGTAAACCGCTTCGCCTGTTGCATTTACACCATAACCAGCATCACAACGTTCTTTAGCAGCACGCGATGCCACATCACGAGGCACCAAGTTACCAAAGGCTGGATAACGACGCTCTAAGTAATAATCTCTATCTTCTTCGGCAATTTGTGTAGGTTTTAATTTACCTGCTCTAATCGCTTCTACATCTTCCATTTTCTTTGGCACCCAAATACGACCATCATTACGAAGTGACTCAGACATCAAGGTTAATTTAGACTGATGATCTCCCGTAACTGGAATACATGTTGGGTGAATTTGTGTATAACATGGGTTTGCGAAATACGCTCCACGTTTGTGCGCTTTCCAAGCTGCAGTAACATTACTTCCCATGGCATTGGTTGATAAGAAGAATACGTTACCATAACCTCCTGTACCTAAAACAACAGCATGAGCAGAATGACGCTCAATTTCACCAGTAACTAAGTTTCTTGTGATGATTCCTCTTGCTTTTCCATCAACAATAACCACGTCTAGCATTTCGTGACGGTTATACATTTTCACTTTACCACGTCCAATCTGGCGGTTAAGTGCTGAATAAGCACCAAGTAATAATTGCTGACCTGTTTGACCTGCTGCATAGAATGTTCTAGAAACTAATACACCACCAAAAGAACGGTTGTCTAATAGTCCACCATATTCACGAGCAAAAGGCACACCTTGCGCCACACACTGGTCTATAATATTTGCTGAAACCTCAGCAAGACGATATACGTTTGCTTCACGAGAACGGTAATCTCCACCTTTTACAGTATCGTAGAATAATCTGTATGTGGAATCACCATCTCCTTGATAATTTTTTGCTGCATTAATTCCACCTTGAGCTGCAATAGAGTGCGCACGTCTTGGTGAATCTTGAAAACAAAATGCTTTTACATTATAGCCTAGTTCTGCTAAAGTTGCCGCTGCAGAACCTCCTGCTAAACCTGTACCAACAACGATAACATCTATAAGTCTTTTGTTAGCAGGATTAACAAGGTTAATATTATTTTTATGATTTGTCCACTTATCTGCAAGTGGTCCATTAGGTATTTTAGAATCTAAAGCCATATGAGAAATTTTTTAGTGGTTAAAATGATGATATAATGCAATAACAATAAATCCTACCGGAATCACAATTGCATAAAATTTACCAAATCCTCTTAAACCTTTTGTGTACTTGTTGTTAGCACCAACAGATTGAAAAGCTGAATTAAAACCGTGAAGTAAGTGTAATGCTAAGAATACAAAACCAACACAATAAAGTGCTACTCTCCAGATTGGTTCAAATTTGTGTACTAATTCTTCATAGTATCTAAACTCACCATTTGGTAATGTACCAGACATATCACCAACGATGTATTTAGTGTTGATTTCTGGAATCCAAAAATCTATAAAGTGAATGATTAAGAATACAAGGATAAAACCTCCACTCCAAATCATGTTTCTACTCATCCATGTAGAATTGGCACCACCATTATTTTTTGCATAACTGATTTGTCTTGCTTTATTGTTTTTGATTTCTAGCACAAATCCCATGATGAAATGGAAAATCACACCAAAAATTAAAACGGGTTGCAACAGATATTGAATAACCCAAAATGTTCCCATAAAGTGAGACACTTCGTTAAAAGTATCTGGGCTACATACTGAAAGACTGTTAATTGCAAAATGTTGAAGTAAAAAAATCATAAGGAAGAATGCCGAAAGTGCCATGGCAAACTTTCTTCCAATCGACGAATTTAGAATTCCGCTCATTGTAAATCTAATCTTAGTTGTTAGTCTTACAAAGATACAGCGCAAATGGTTTTTAGCCAACTACGCTGTATTATAATTAATTATTTAGAATGAATATAATTAGAGTGATTCTACTTCTTGTTTTTTAGATTTTCTAAATGCTCACTAAACATCGACTTGTAATATTCATAATTCTCAGGATCGTACTGATCTTTGGTGTTTTCTAGAACGACCATAGCCTTTTTGTAGTAGTTTTTTGCTTGTTTTAAATCATTGCTTTTTTCTAGAGCTTCGGCCTTACTATCATAAAGATTAGCATCATTTGGATACAACTCTAATGCCCAATCAAAAACTTTTAAAGCTTCATCTGTCTTCTCGGCATTCAAGCAAAAGTACCCATATCCATTAGCTTCATCTACACCTGGCTTTACATCGTAATTCGCCCAAACAGATAACTCTGCGTAAAAACCCTTTAAATCGTCAACAAACAATTTTGATTCATCCTCTAGCATGTTTTGCTTTTTGTCTTCTGGTATCGTCCAGATTTTTGCAACTTCTTTAAAGGCATTACTAATGGTATAGATTGGTGTGGTGGAATGATTTTCACCTTCAAAAATTCTAAACGTGTAGTTTAAATCTTCTGGATTATGATATTCAATAATGTTATCTAATTTCTGTGCTGATTTTCGGAATCTATTTTCCATATTTCCAATAGTACCAGCCGACATATAAATTAATTTATTCAAGCTTTCGTTAGACTTAAAGTAGTCGTCAAACGCTTTTACCAACTGCTCATAATCATAAGATAAATTAGGACTTATTGCGATTATTGCCTGAAAAAAATCAGGTTGCGAGAACACAGTGTTGAGCACAAAAGTTCCTCCCAAAGAATGACCTATTGCCATCTTAAAAGGCTCTATTCTATAATTCTGTTCCACAAAAGGAAAGACCTCATTTTTTAAATGATTTTCTAAAAGTTCTGACTTACCGATTTCAACATCTTCCCAATCAGTTTTGGTTTTGTCGTTAACATACATTGGAGTAAACTCTTTTGGTCTATGTTCAGTTTTTATGCCAACAATAATAAACTCATTGAGTTCACCAATTTGTGCCATATAATCCATCAAACCAGCTGTCATATCAAAAAAGGCATCGAATTGCGCATCAAAAAGATAGATTGTTGGGTATTTCTGTGTATCACTTTCGGTGTAAGAAAAAGGCACAAATACTCGGATTTCACGTTCGGTATCAAAAACCGTAGATGCTATTTTATGTGATTTTGAAATTCCACTATATTGTTGAGCAGAAACAATGAATGTGAAAAGTATGGCTATGAGGCTAAAAGTTCGTTTCATGGTATGATGATTTATTAAAAACATATCGCAAATCTATCAGCCTTGTTTTTATAAAAATTGTAGAAATGGGACAGTTAATTTTTTAAAAGTGTCCAAAACGTGTCTTCTGTACCCAAATGAGAAATTCCAGAGAAGAATTTTTTCGGATTAAAACCTGTTGCTTTTTTGAAGTGTTTTATAAAATCAGACTGATCGTAATACTTATTAGCATGCGCCAATTCTGTAAAGTTGGAGTTTCCTTTCTGATAAATCTCTATGGCTTTTCTGAACTTTACCAAATTTGAAAATTCCTTTGGTGAACAATTAAGGTGTTTCCTAAACAACCGAAGCACTGTTTTTCTGCTCAACTGTAATTTTTCAGACAATTCTTGAATGGTTAAATCTTCTTCAAACAAATAGTTGACTGCTTTAATAATTCTAGCTTCAGCTAAAGGGTTGAGTTCATTTTTAAAAAAGGCATCTAGCACAGCTACTTTTTCATCTACATTATTGGTGTCGTAAACTTTTTTTAGGGCGATTTCAAAATTATTTCCAAAATAATCAAAGTCCTTAATCGGGTTTTCGGTAACAACATCTCCAAGAGGAGCTTTTATAAAATTATTGATACCCAAAGGCTGAAACACTATGCCAATTTTATCAAAAGGTGCTTTTATTTCACCTGTCCGACTTTGGTTATGAATCCCTGTGTAAATAATTTCAAACTCTTTGGATGCATCAGGCACCACAATAGATCCCGTTTTTGAAAAACTAATATTTGAGCGCTTGTAAACGGTAATGGCATTCCTAAAATGCGGATAAAAAATGTACCGCTTTTTATAGTCGTCTCGATTAGAAAAATTGAAATAATAATACGCAATATAGTTCTGTAAACTCTTGCTTGAAGGCTTTACAGAAATATAGTGTTCCTGTTCATCCATTACTTTATTTCGAGCGTTGTAGAGCTATCACCTATTTTTACTGTGTAAGTTCCTTTTGGGAGGTAATCTTTCTTATTGCCTGTTTCTTTAAACTCAATATTTTTATCTTCTTTTTTGAGCGCTTTTTTTCCTTTTTCCGTCAATGTTAAGTCATAATCTACATAGTTTAATCCTTTAACAACATCAACAGACATACTGTTTAATTCTGCGCCATTTTCCGATAGAATTTTCAAGGTTTTTGTACCTGAAGCATTGCTGTAAAACTGAATGGTTGTTTTAGGTTCAAAAGCATCATACCATCTTCCCCAAGAACTTCCCCAACGACCCGAATGACGTACAGATTCCATATCGAAAAAAGTTATGGCTTTAGAATCCATTTCTGAATTTACGTTCTGTAAAGCAGAAATGTTGGCTTTGTAAATGCTACGTCCATGCGTTCCTAATAATAAATCGTTGGCTTCTGATTGCACTACAATATCATGAACAGCAACATTTGGTAATCCTTCGGCAAAGATGTTCCAAGAGTTGCCCATATCAAAAGACACATAGGCTCCGTTATCTGATCCTAGATATAAAATGTTTTCGTTTTTAGGGTCTTCTTTTATCACATTTACTGGAGAAGCTGGGATGTTTCCGCTGATGTCTTTCCAAGTTTGTCCATAATCATCACTCATGTAAGCATAGACTTTAAAATCGTCCCAACGGTAACCATTCAAAGTCACATAAACACGTTCTTTTTTATGTTGCGATGCAATCACACGACTTACCCATAAATCCTTTGGAAATGCATTTGAAATGTTTGTCCAACTGCCACCTGCATTTTTAGAAACGTAAACCAACCCGTCATCACTTCCTGTGTAAAGCAAGCCAAACTGAAATGGACTTTCTGAAATCGACGTCAACGTGCCGTAAGCTACATTTCCTTTTTTACCTCCATTGGTTAAATCGTCACTAATGGCTTCCCAATCGTTACCTTGGCTCATAGAACGCATCAACTTATTGCCACCTAAATACAAAATATCCTGATTGTGAGGTGACAATAAAATTGGAGTTTGCCAATTGAAACGGTATGGATTTTCACCTAAAGTATGCTTTGGCTGAATGTATTTCTGTTCTTCAGTTTCAAGATTTAATCTGTAATAATTTCCAAATTGATATCCTGTATAAACAATATCAGAATTTCTGCTGTCAATTTGAATTTGCATTCCATCACCTCCCATTATAGATTTCCAAGGATACTGACCTTCTTGCTGCCAAGCTTTGTTTTCAGGTGCATTATTAGCTCCTACCCAAACACCATTATCTTGTAGACCTCCATAAACGTTGTATTGTTTTTCGTTATCCACATTAATAGCATAAAATTGTCCTACCGAAGGCGAATTGTTCTTTATCCAGTTTTCGCCATCATCGTAAGAAATATTAATACCTCCATCATTACCATCAATTAAATGATTAGGATTTTTTGGGTTAATCCAAAGCGCATGATGATCGGCATGCACATTTTCTGCACTGATAGACGTCCATGTTTTTCCGCTATCTTTAGATTTAACAATCGGCACACCATAAATATAAATATCATTTTCATTGACTGGTGACACGTGAATATGTCCAAAATAATAGCCGTAACTGTAGTAGATACCATCTAAATAATCCTCATGTGTCTTCTTCCAGGTTTTGCCACCATCAGTACTTTTATACACCTCAGCACCAACTACAGGAGTATCAAACAACATTGAATTAGCATCCTCTAAATACTTCGCTAAATCAATAGGTTTTACGTTACCCGAACGCACCATTTGCTTCACATTTTCTGGTCTGTATTTTTCCTGAAAGCCATTAGTTCTCAAAAACGCATTCAGTTTTTTATCCTCTAAAGTCAAAAAATCAGCTGTTGACATAGTTTTGAAATCTTCTTTTGTCAAGTCTGTATTGTCTTCCTTTTTCTTTTCTTCTGGTCGTCTAAACTGGCTATCGTGAACTGCATACACCACATCATCATTAAACACTGCTATACCTATTCTTCCTACTCCTTCACCTGTTGGAAAACCACTTTTTTCCGTAGACACTTTTGTCCAAGTTTCACCAGCATCTGTACTTTTGTAAATGGCTGAATTGTTTCCATTTCCTGTAAAATTCCACGCTTTACGATCTTTAGTCCAAGACGTTGCAAACATCACGTTATAGTTTTTTGGACTGTATTGCAAATCGATAATACCACTTTCATCATCTATAAAAAGGGTTTGTTTCCATGTTTTTCCTCCATCAGTCGTTTTGTAAACACCTCGCTCTTTATTTGAAGAGTACAAATGTCCTGTAGCACCAATGGTGACCACATCTGGATTATCTGGATGAATTAAAATCGGTGCAAAATGATGTGCATCCATCAAACCTAAGTTTTCCCAAGTCTTGCCATTGTCTGTAGATTTTAACAACCCAATACCAGCATACGACGAACGCGAGGCATTATTTTCGCCTGTACCAACATATATCGTTCGTGATGGCCAGTGCACAGCAACATCACCAACGTTTTGGGTTGTCGCATTATCCATAATTGGTGTAAAAGTGGTGCCGTTATTTGTAGTGTGCCACACACCACCAGATGCATAACCAACATAAAATTCCGATGGCATTTCCGGATTAACATCAACATCTACCACACGACCACTCATTATGGTTGGCCCAATGTTTTTAAAAGGCACATTTTTTACCAAAGAGGTTTCAGTCATGTTTTTCTTTTGAGCCAAAGCTGCTTTCACAGTTTCAGCAGACGTTGCTGGTTGTTGAGCCAAGGCCATTAAAGAACTTACGGCAAATGCAAACGATAGGAATTTAGTTTTAGACATGTTGGTTGGTTTTTAAGATTGCTGAATTTAACCATTAATCCATATATCCTCAAAATTTGATTATAAAGTTTAACAGATTATCACAACTTGCTTGGGCTTGCGTTTTAGTTTGTTTATTTTTGAAAGTCCATAATGGGCACTTGGCAAACAATTACAGTCAGCTTCATTATAATTTAACCCTAGTTTGTTAATTTTTTAAGCGGAAAAATGACATTGTTTGTCACACTGAGCGCAATCGAAGTGTTTTTTTTGATAGCTCAATTTAGCTTTCGACTGCGCTCAAGCAGACACTTAACTAATATTAATAAGATTCCTGCCTTCGCAGGAATGACAATACATAACAAATGAAATACCATCCTATAGACCGTAACCTATTCATAAAAAACCGTAAAAACTTTGCTTCTCAGATGAAGCCAAACAGTTTAGCCGTTTTTAACTCTAACGACATTTATCCTGTAAGTGCAGACAGTACCTTGCCTTTTGCTCAACATCGCGATATTTTTTACCTCAGTGGTGTAGATCAGGAAGAAAGTATTTTGGTTATTTTTCCAGATTGCCCAAAAGAAAAGCATCGTGAAATCTTATTCTTAAAAGAAACTAACGATCATATTGCGGTTTGGGAAGGTGAAAAACTTACCAAAGAAAAAGCCTTTGAAACCTCTGGTGTAAAAACCGTGTATTGGTTACAGGATATGGAAAAAATTATGTTTGAACTGATGACGCAATGCGACACGGTTTACATTAACACTAACGAGCATTATAGAGCCAATGTTGAAACCGAAACACGTGAAGATCGTTTCACTAAATGGTTAAAGAATCTGTATCCTGCGCATTCCGTAGCGAAAAGCAATCCTATTTTACAGCGTTTACGCTCAGTAAAAGATCCTATAGAAATTGACTTGATGCAAAAGGCTTGTAATATTACCGAAAAAGCCTTCCGAAGAGTTTTAGGTTTTGTAAAACCTGGTGTTTGGGAATTTGAAATTGAAGCCGAAATGATGCACGAATTCTTAAGAAATCGTTCTAAAGGTTTTGCTTACACTCCAATTATTGCCTCAGGAAACAATGCCAATGTATTACATTATATTGAAAACAACCAACAGTGTAAAGACGGAGATTTAATTCTGTTTGATACAGCTGCTGAATACGCCAATTACTCTAGTGATTTAAGCCGTACCATTCCAGTAAACGGTAAATTTTCTGAACGCCAAAAAGCGGTTTACAATGCTGTGTTGCGTGTAAAAAATGAAGCGACCAAAATGTTGGTTCCTGGCACACTTTGGGAACAATACCATGTAGAAGTTGGTAAATTGATGACCTCAGAATTATTAGGTCTTGGTTTATTAGATAAAGCGGATTTGCAAAACGAAAACCCAGATTGGCCAGCGTACAAAAAATACTTTATGCATGGTACAAGTCACCATATTGGTTTAGATACGCACGATTACGGTTTGCTACACGAACCAATGCAAGCCAACATGGTATTTACTGTAGAGCCTGGTATTTATATTCCAGATGAAGGTTTTGGTATCCGTTTAGAGGATGATGTAGTGATACAAGAACAAGGTGAACCATTTAATTTAATGGCGAATATCCCAATTGAAGCCGACGAGATTGAGGAATTAATGAACGCATAATAACCAGAAACTGATTATATATGAAACGTATTTGCATAGGCTTACTTTGTTTAAGCTTGCTTTTTAGCACCACAGGATGTGCCACTATTTTAGGTGGACCAATTTCATCGAGTCAAAAAACAAAACCTGCACCAGGACAACAACAACGCGATGTTAGAGTGGGATGGCTTATTGCAGATATTCTACTTTTTGCACCAGGTCTTATTGTTGATTTTGCTACTGGAGCTATTTATAAGAGGTAAAAGTTTTTTTGACTTTTAAGATTAAAGTTCAGGTATTTAGTTAAAAAAGAGTTTATAAATTAATTTGAAATTGAACTCTTTTATTTCGTATTATTTTCTCAAGCTCACTTATTGTTAACATTGAATAAGAGAGTGACTTTTCATTTAAACAAACGAAACAAAACCTGAACTTATCACCCAGCAGTTTACCGAAATTAAACTCATTTTCAGTTGCACCAAAAAAGAATCCTTTTGGGTTCTCTGGGAGATACTTTTTAGTTGTTTTTAATTCGACAAATAAAATTTCATCTAAATGAGTTTCTATATAATTCTTTTCAAATTTTTTTCCTTTCAATTTTGGTATATAAACCATATCGAAAGATTGTAAATAATTATAAGGAATATCAACTCTATCTAGCAATTCCTTTTTCATTTCTTTATCGATTTTGAAAAAACCTGTATGCTCTTCAATTAGGTAATTTATACCTTGTTTTTCTGTGACATTGTTAGATAATGTCAATTTAAAAGAATGTTTTCTTGACATTATTCTTCTGTTTTTAATTTGTACTGCTTGTACAAATTATTAGCGTCCTCAAACTTCATCAATTCATCAATGGTTATTTCAAAAGCCTTAGCAAAAACCAAAATATTGGTCAACGAAATATTGCGTTCACCACGTTCAATCATTCCGATATAAGTTCTATGAAAACCTGTAACAAAGGAGAGTTCTTCTTGACTAAGATTTTTTTCGTTTCGTAAAAAACGTATTCGATTTCCAAACTCTTTAAGTATGAATTGATTCACCATAAACCAAAACTATACTTATTGTATGCAGCTTTCAACATACAATAAGTATCATTTGTTTATATTTGAAGAAATTTAATTATGAAAAAATATGCACGAAAAAGTGACTTCAATGGCAAAGGCATAAACCAAGGGTATATTTTTAACGATGGTCAATATTATTGTCAAACAGAAAAACAAGCTAAAGAATACGTAGAATCCAAAGGTTTAAATTGGAAAGAAGAAAAACAAAAATTCAACACAAAAAATGAATGGTTTTATTTTACTGAATGGGAAGAAATAGACACTGAAGAGTTTTTTGATATTGAAGGGAATGTATACACTACCTGTGTTGAATGTAATCAACCTGTAAATCTTGAACTTGAAAAGTGTGAAAATTGTTTTACTTCAATCTAAACTCCCACAAAACCACCCTCAAACACATAACGTTGTAACTTCTGCAAAGTTTCTAACTTATCACTAGTATTTACTAACAGTGAAATATTGTTGTTGCTACCACCATAAGCAATCATACGTACATTAACATCTTGTAACACCTGGAAGAGTTCTGGCGTATCAGGATGGTAAATAATATGGTTACCAACTAAGCAGACAATGCTCATATAATCGTCTATATCTACAGTGGCAAATTGCTCTAATTCTTCGGTTATGGCTTGTAAATGCGTGGTATTATCGATGGTTAAGGATACTGCAATTTCAGACGTGGTAATCATATCTATGGACGTTTCATAACGCTCAAAAACTTCAAATACTTTCTTTAAAAAGCCGTGTGCCAACAACATACGTACCGACTTAATTTTTATCGCCGTAATTCCGTCTTTTGCCGCAATAGCTTTGATGCCTTCTCCATGAACTTTGTTCGTAATTAAGGTACCATGTGCTTGTGGTGCCATGGTGTTTTTGAGTCGTAATGGAATATCGAGATTACGCACAGGCATTACGGTTTGCGGATGCAAAATCTTAGCTCCAAAATAAGCCAACTCTGCAGCTTCATCATACGACAAATGAGATAAGGCTTGTGTGTCGTTAACGTAACGTGGATCGTTATTGTGGAATCCGTCAATATCTGTCCAGATTTGCATCTCATCGGCTTCAATAGCTGCACCAATTATGGTTGCTGTATAATCGCTTCCACCGCGTTGTAAATTGGTTACTTTTCCTTCAGCATCTAAACAAATAAACCCTTGCGTGATATAAATATCAGCCGCATCCGAACTTTCTATTAAACGGGTTAGGTTTTGTTTGATATAGAAATTATCAGGTTCGTTATGACTGTCGATACGCATAAAATCTAAAGCTGGTAAAAGTCTTGCGTTGAAACCTTCTTGTTGCAATAATCGACTAAACATATAGGTAGACAGCAATTCTCCATTAGCCACAATTTCATTATGTAACAGTTGTGAAAACGACATACCAACAGCATCTGAAAGTATTTCGAATCTGGTGTTGACATAATGATGCACATCTTGTCGTAACGATTGGCTTTGCAATAAATCGTTTACAACGCTTGTGTATGTTTCATGTAATGTTTTTATATGAGCTTTGGCAACATCTCCCTCACCAACTTCAATTAATCTCGAAATTTCCACCAAGGCATTTGTAGTACCAGACATGGCTGATAAAACCACTATTTTTTGGTCTTTGGTATTTATGATATCCTTTACATGATTCATGTTTACTACCGAACCTACCGATGTGCCACCAAATTTATATACTAACATATTCAATTTTTTTAGAGCACAAATGTAGCTGTAGCTTTTGCTACTGACCTAAAAATTGAAGAAATAGTACAATTAATTACAATTTGTTATATAATTAACAAAACACTAATTGGTTTAATAGATTTCTACCTGCTTAGGAACGACAATAGTGCCTCAAACCTTATAGACAAACAAACGTTCAACACTTTTTTTAGCAGGTAAATTATCTACATGCCACGAAAAACTCGTTTTGGCTGGTTTTTCCCAAATACACTTGAAATCTTCTGGTGCGTTGTACTCACTAATAAATACGTGATGACCTGCTTTACTTTGCTGTCTGCACCATTCCCAAAACTGCTCATGATCAAAACTATCTCTGTATTTTGTGGTAGAAGCATAAGGTGGATCGCAATACACAATACTGTTATTAGGAATCTCTAATTCGGTATACGATTTACAAGATAAAATCACACCTTCGAGATTAGGCACTTGCTTGGTAATATTTCGGTAATGTTCTGCCCAATAATCGCGTTTGCCTTGCTTATCGCGACGGTAACCTGCAAACCATTTGCCTCCAAAAGAATTGAAACCAACATAAGCCACCAAGTGTTTTGGATAGTTATCTTGATTGTATTTTATAGCTTTGTATTCATCCTCACTTACCGATTTTGGAGGATCCCATTTATCATAAATCAGAGCTTGCCACATGGCCATCAATTCTTCATGCTGATCGTTAGCAATACGAATGCCATCAACCTTATCTATCATATTCATACCACCTGCAAAAGGCTCAATGTACGATTGGTGAGGCTTTCTATCGTTTAGTATAATTGGCAATAAATGTTTGGCAAAACGTGCCTTGCTTCCCATGTATTTCATACTATTTCTTTAAAAGATTTTGTATTAAAACTGTTGTGATAAAAGCAAGCAATGCTGGCAACACCCAACCCAAACTGTAATGAGCTAAAGGAATAACATCAACTATAGATTTTAGACTTTCTTTTGGCATAAAATATCCAAGCACATCTGGAATGCTAAACACAAAGGCTGTTATGACCACTGCTCTAAATACTATTGGAGTGGCCCATTTATCTGGTAAAACATTCAGTAAAATTAAAGACACAGAAATAGGATAAATAAAAAGTAATGCTGGGATTGCAATATCTATAATAAAACCAACATCATAACTACCCATAACAACACCAACAACACAACAGATGACAGCTACAATTAAGTATGTCTTTTCGCTTTGATTATACAGTTCTTTAAAGAAATCTGCCAAAGACACCACAATAGCTACAGCTGTGGTAAAACATGCTAAAGACACCAAAACGCTAACAAAAGTACCACCAATATCTCCTATCATTGTTTTAGACAAGCCCAATAAAAGACTAGTTCTGGTCGTTTCTTCCGAAAACGAATTACTATAAAATGCTCCCAAAGCAATAAGTCCAGCATATATAATAAATAGTCCAAACATTGCTATAAACCCAGATTTTGCTATTATTTTTTTCTTTTCGCTGTAGCTTTTTAAACCTTCTTTATTAAGCGAAATAATAATTACACTTCCCATCACTATACCTGCAATGGCATCGTAAGTCTGATACCCTTCCAATAAACCATCAACCAAGGGTGTTTTTAAACTACCTAGGCGCATCAGGTCTGGTGGAGACACAAGTCCTAAAACGACTATGGTTAAAACCATAATCACAATGATTGGAGTTAAATACTTCCCCAGAATAGATAAGGCTTTAGATCGGTTGAGAGCAAAAAGGAGTACTAAAGCAAAATAGATACAACTGGTTAATAAAGGTGATGTACCAAATAGTGGTGCTATCGCCATTTCGTGTGTCACTGCTGCAGTACGTGGAGCAGGCAGAACAATTATGATAAGAAACATGACAATACAATAAATAAGGCTAAATTTCGGAGATACTTTTTTACCAAAATCGAGCATTGTGCCTTGCAGCTTAGCGTGTCCAATGAGTGACAACAAAGGAATAACGGTTGTTGTTATCATAAAACCGATGGCTACCAACCACCAATCTGGTCCAGAATTGAATCCTAAAAATGGAGGAAGAATTAAATTTCCAGCTCCAAAAAAACCAGCAAATAAGGCAAAGCCAAAAAGAAAAACACGCTTAGTATCGCTCATTAATTTGTCTTTTTAAGTTCTAAATCGTGAAAATCGAAACTAAAATCTGTTATTGGCGCAATGTATTTCATCGTTGCAGAAACGGCTTCCCCTTTTTCATTAAATGTAAATTGCACAAATACATCAGCATCGTAGCTTCTATCGTTCCATTTGGCAACAAATGTTGTCGCCTTGTATGGTAACAATTCGCCATATAAACGTGGTGAACGCTCACATTTGATGCTATATTTTTTTCCATTATGTGCAATGGTAATATCTCCAAACCAATCATCTGTATAAGTGCCTACAATTTGCTCTGGACTTGGAATGGTTAATTGGGTTCTAGCGTTTTCAACCTGAGCAAAAACCTCAGCTTTGATACTGTCGTTATACTTTAAAAAGTCGGCATTGTTCTGCCCTAAACGTTGCAACCAATTTCTGTTTTCGTAGCCTAAATAGGAATCTTTGATGGTGTTTGTGATTGTGTTAAATGCCGAGCCATTCATTTGATTGGTTAACACAACTATAGCCAAGTCCAAATCAGGTATCATAGTAAACTGCGTCACAGTACCAATCAATCCACCTGTATGATACACTTGTTTATGACCACCTTTAACATCAGTAACAAACCAACCCAATCCATAACCTCTAAAATTAGAATCATAAGAATCGTTGGCTCTTACTTTTAATGGTGTTTGCAATTGCCACAGCTCGTGAAACTGAGCTTCGCTCAATAAACGCTCTCCGTTTTCTGTAACCGCATCATTCATCAAGAATTTTGCCCAAGTCATCATGTCGTGCACATTACTCACAATACCACCTGCTGCATTTGCAGTTTCACTCCAATCGTGAGGAATCTGAATCACCTTCCCTTCGGCTCTTGTATGTGCATCAACGATGTTAGACTTATCCGTTACTCTGTTGTAGGATGCTTTAGAACTTGTCATGCCAACAGGTTTCATAATCTTAGTTTCAATAAAGTCCTCCCAAGACAGACCACTTACACGCTTTAAAACTTCACCTGCAATAATGAACATATTGTTATTGTAAGCGAATTTACTTCTGAAGGACGTTTCAGGTTCTAAATACTTCACGTTATCTATAATATCCTGAACCGTAAAATCATTGCCTTCAGGAAAAAACATAAGATCACCAGCACCTAAACCCATTCCACTTCTATGTGTTACCAAATCTCTAACTGTAAAATTCTCGGTAACCCAAGGATCATGCAATTGAAACTCTGGAATGTACTTACGAACTGGATCATCCCAATCTAATTTACCTTCGTCGACGAGCATTGCCAATGCAAAACAAGTAAAACCCTTACTGTTAGAAGCCACACCAACTAAAGTTTCAGAATTCATGTCTTTTTTATTGGTTAAAGAGCGTACTCCATGCCCTTTAGCATAGACTTCTTTGCCATCTTTAAATACACCAACCGAAATACCAGGCACATCAAAGGTGGTGAGCGTTTCCTTTACTAATTTATCAATTTCAGCCTCATTCAATTGGGCAAAAAGGCTAGTACTACTTACTAAAAGAAGGGCAATAAACAGGCGTTTTAAAAGCATGATATTTTGTTTTAACATGAAAGACTTCAAATATAATAAATGTTACCGATGAAAAGTTTACTGATCGTATTTCAACATTTATCTTTGCATCTATGATTATAGACTACAAAAACATAAAGATTCATTATACAGTTTCAGGAGCAGGTAAGACCATTGTGTTATTGCATGGTTTTTTAGAAACCTCATCCATGTGGAAAGATTTGGAGCCTGAATTTGCAAGAACACACCAAGTGGTTTGCATAGATTTATTAGGACATGGCCAAACGGACTCTTTAGGATATGTACACGCAATGGAAGACATGGCAGAAGCTGTGTATGCCGTTTTGCGACATTTAAAGATAAAAAATGCCAAAGTGATTGGACATTCTATGGGAGGTTATGTGGCTTTAGCATTGGCAGAACAACAACCTCAACTTTTTGAAGGACTTTGTTTAATGAATTCCACATTTGAAGCTGATAGTGAAGAACGCAAAGTCTTAAGAACACGTGCCAACGAGATGGCAAAGACTAATTTTGAAAATTTAGTCCGTATGTCTTTTGCAAATCTTTTTGCTCCTGAAAGTAGAATTAGTTTTAAAACTGAGTATGAACAGGCTTTAAATATTGCTCTTAATACATCGCTTCAAGGTTACATGGCAGCAAATGAAGGCATGAAGCTAAGGCCAAATAGATTTGAAGTTTTTAAATCACTTAAAGCGCACAAGCTCATCATCTTAGGAGAAAAAGATACATTGATAAATAAGGATTTACTGATTGCAAAAATTGTAGACACAGACATAAAATATTCTGAATTATCAGAAGGACACATGAGTCACATTGAAAATTTATCAGAATTAACTTACTTTTTATTACATTTTATCGAAAAATAATACTTTTTGACGTTTTAAGTGATTTATTTATTAAGTTTAACCAACTCAAAATGTTTATCTTAAATCTTAACCTACTATGTCAGCAACTAAACTCTACTGTGATTTCTTTGGTCACAATTACAAGATGACAAAAAAAGTGACAAACCACGTTAAGGAATATACGTGCTCTTGTTGCAAAAAGCAATTGACTACAAACAGCAATGGCCAGCTTACCGAATTAACCCCAAAATATCAAGAGATAAATTCTGCATTAGAGCGTATTTATAACAACAGAATGTTGCGTTCAAAGCGAAAAATACTCAATTCATCGATTTGTTGATTGTTAACAACCTGTGAATAACTCTTTTTCTTATATTTAAATCCCTGTTGAATTTAATCCCTTAACTAAGAAAAATAGTACTCACAAATGAAAAATGTGTTATGCTCTTTAATCGGACATGATTTTGAAGTCTCTAAGGTAGTAACCTATCATGTTAAAGAATATAAATGTAAGCGCTGCAATTCTGAAATGACCATTGACGGAAACGGAAAATTTATTCCACTAACACCCAAACACAAAGAAATTAATTCGGTATTAAACCGTGTACACAACAAACGCTTAGAAAGAAGTCAAAAACTTCTTATGATTGATTATTAAGCGCATTCCAACCTTTTGCGATAATTGGTATTTTTTGCTCTGCCCTTGTAACCAAATGCATTCCTCTTTCTTCTTCAGTCATATAACCAATTACGGTTAAATTAGGATTTCCTTTAATCTTTGGATAATCTTCTTGAGAAATTGTCATTAACAACTCATAATCCTCACCTCCGTTTAAAGCTACGGTGGTACTATCTATATTAAACTCTTCACATGTTGAAATCACCTGAGGATCTAATGGAATTTTATTTTCGTAGACATCAACACCTACCTTACTTTGCTTGCACAAATGAATGACTTCAGACGATAAACCATCGCTTATATCGATCATACTTGTAGGCTTTACCTCCAATTTTTGAAGCAATTCTATAATATCTTTTCGCGCTTCAGGTTTTAATTGTCTTTCAACAATATATGTATACATAGCTAAGTCTGGCTGCGAATTTGGATTTACCTTAAAAACCTCTTTTTCGCGTTCTAAAACTTGTAATCCCATATAAGCTCCACCAATATCACCTGTAACAACTAGTAAATCGTTTGGTTTTGCGCCCGAACGTAATACTTCATTTCCTTTTTCAACCTCACCAATAGCTGTGATAGAAATTATTAAACCAGACGTTGATGACGTAGTATCTCCACCAACAACATCAATATTATAAAACTCGGCAGCTGTTGTAATACCAGCATATAATTCTTCTAAGGCTTCAAGAGGAAAACGATTAGATACAGCTATGGATACTGTAATTTGAGTCGCCTTTGCGTTCATGGCATAAATATCGGAAAGATTAACCATAACGGCTTTGTAACCCAGGTGCTTTAAAGGCACATAACTCAAATCAAAATGTACTCCTTCTACCAACAAATCAGTAGACACAACAATTTGCTTTTTACCATAATTCAAAACAGCAGCATCGTCACCAATACCTTTTACAGTAGACTTATGATTTATCTTAAAATGTTTTGTTAAGTGATCTATAAGTTTAAACTCGCCTAGCTCACTTAAGGGTGTACGCTTTGGATTTTTATCTTCTATCATGATGCAAAAATATTATGCTTTTTTAAATAATTGCATTAATGCTGACGTTAATTATATGGTAATTTTAACAATCTGTGAAATTTACTGTAAATTGCTTAAAAAAAGTTTATGAATGTTTTTGTCCTAAAAAGATGTTTATTTCGCGTAATCGCTTGTACCTTTTTGTTTGTTACGATAATAGGTTGCTCTGACGATGACGGCAACAATAATATTGATACCGACAACGATACCATTTTAGACAGTTCTGACAATTGTCCAACCATTGCCAATGAAGATCAATTAGACACAGATGGTGACGGTCTTGGAGATACTTGCGATGACGATGATGACAATGATGGTATTTTAGATATTGATGATAATTGTCCTTTAATAGCTAACCCTCTACAAGAAGATGCAGACAATGACGGCATCGGAGACGCCTGTGATGACAACACTATTTTACCTCAGTTTCCTTGTGAAAATGGATTTGCTAATGGTCATCCGTGTAGCGGATTTGATCTTATGAGTCATATCCCTATTGATATTTTAGGTGGCGATGGTGCAGAAGGTAATGATTCTTGGGGTTGGACTGACCCTGAAACGGGTAATGAATATGCTTTAGTTGGCACTACAACCAATGCTGCATTCGTCGATATTACTGATCCTTCAAATCCAATTCTATTAGGCACATTAGCAACTGCTACTGTAAATAGCCTTTGGAGAGATATTAAAGTATATAATAATCATGCATTTATAGTGAGTGAAGCAGCTGGCCATGGTATGCAGGTTTTTGACTTAACGAGATTAAGAAATGTTATTAATCCACCCGAAACCTTTACTGCTGATGCTAACTACAATGGGTTTGGTAGTGCTCACAATATAGTTATTAATGAAGATAGTGGTTTTGCATATGCTGTAGGCTCCGATACATTTAATGGAGGCCCTCATTTTATAAACATTCAAAACCCAACCGCTCCTTTTGCGGCTGGCGGCTATGCTGATGATGCTTACTCTCATGATGCACAAGTTGTAACTTACAATGGACCAGATGTAGATTATACTGGTAGAGAAATTTTAATTGGTAGTAATGCTAATGAAGTGGTGATTATAGATGTTAATGACAAAGCAAATCCTGTTCAAATTTCAACTATAGATTACGGTAATTTAGGTTATGCGCATCAAGGATGGTTTACTGATGATATGGTCTACTTTTTACTTGGAGATGAACTTGATGAAATCAATTTTGGCACTAACTCTAGAACTATAGTTTTTGATTTTAGTGACTTAGATAATCCATTATATCATATGGAATATTTAGCACCAACTTCTGCCATAGACCATAACGGTTATGTAGTAGGCAATACGTTTTATGTTGCTAATTACACGGCTGGTCTAAGAGCTATTGATATATCAAGCATAGACTCTGGTGTAATGACCGAAACCAGTTTTATAGACACATATATTCCTAACGACAACACAGCTTTCAATGGTGCTTGGAACATCTATCCGTTTTTTGAAAGCGGCAATATTGTCATTAGTGACATTGATGGTGGTTTGTTTATTGTAAGACCTTCAAATTAGCATATATGCTCAACAAAGTCTTTACATATTGTTTTATGGTTTTACTGCTAATAAACTGTAGTAGTGATGATGCTTCCTCTTCTAATAATCAAGGTCAGCTAACATTTGCCAAAACCTATGGAGGCACAAAAAACGATAGCGCACAATCTATTACAGCTACTTCAGATGGAGGTTATATAATTTTGGGGTACACACAAAGTAATGATAACGATATTACCGATAAACAAGATGAAAGTTTTGACTATTGGGTTTTAAAGTTTGATGCCAACAATCAGTTAGAGTGGCAAAAAACCTATGGAGGCAGTTTAGACGATAGAGGTAGCGATATCATTCAAACTTCAGATGGTGGTTTTGCCATTTTAGGATATAGCTTCAGTAATGATGGTGACACTACCCAAAACGAAGGACTTCAAGATTATTGGCTAGTGAAACTAGATGCTAACGGGAATATATCTTGGGAAAAATCATTCGGTTATCAAGGAACGGATTCTGGAATTTCTTTTATTGAAACAAATGACCTAGGATTTTTGATTACTGGCATTTTAGATGTCACAGCTTCTGGTGGTGAAGGAAATTCATCACGAACCGCAAACAGACATGCTGGTGGTGATTACTGGGCTTTAAAACTCGATATTTATGGCAACTTAGAATGGAGCCATTACTTTGGTGGGAATTTTACAGATACACCTTATGGAGTGATTCAAACAGATGACAATGGCTACATAGTAGCAGGAAGTTCAGATAGTGAAGATACAGATATTTCCAGCAATATTGGCACCTATGATTTTTGGGTTATTAAGATTTCTGAGTCTGGCAATTTAGTTTGGGAAAAATCCTTTGGAGGTTCTCAAATCGATGAAGCCAGATCCATTATTAAAACTGATGATGACAATTACATTATTGCTGGTGATACTCGTAGCAGTGACAATGACATATCACAAAACAAAGGAGCCGCGGATTTATGGCTTATAAAAATATCGCCTTCTGGAAATCTCATCTGGGAAAAGACGATTGGAGGTTCTAGTTTTGATGTGGCCAGAGCTATAAAAAAATCTCAAAATAACGGTTTTTTACTTTCTGGCAGTTCCCGAAGCAGTGATATAGATGTATCTGAAAACAAGGGTCAAAATGATGCTTGGGTTTTAAAAACAGACAACAATGGTAATTTGCTATGGGAAACCACTGTTGGAGGCTCTAATATTGATTTTTCTTATGATGTCGTCGAATTAATAAATGGTTCGGTCATTGCTGTTGGTGACACAGCCAGTAGTGATGGAGACATTATAGAAAACAAAGGGTTTACAGATTTATTAATTATTAAAATTAATTAAAAAATGAATAAAATCGTTTCACTTTTATGTCTGCTAATTTTACTTAGCGCATGCAATTCAAGCGATGATTCAGATAGCTTGCAAAAGGTTTCAACTACTTTTAAGTTTACACATAATTGGGATGGATCACTCATTAGAGATTATAACTTTGGCCCTATTCAATATGTAAATGCAAATGGTGAATCCATTGGGTTTGAAAGGCTTCGTTATGTAATTTCAGATATCATTTTCACAAAGGCCAATGGCGAAGAAATTGAGCTCGATGTTTACAATCTGGTGGACCTTACAAATGAAGTGAATATGGAATATACACCTGAAACTCAAATTCCTGTTGGTAATTATACAAATGTGTCTTTTACTTTTGGTTTAGATAATGAGGATAATGCTGAAAATTACACAGATCTTAACTCAGCTTCATTTAATGTCCCTGAAACAATGGGAGGAGGTTACCACTACATGCAGTTTGATGGTAAGTTTATTAACTCTAATTCGGAAGAGCAAGGGTTTAATTACCACGCTATAAGAGCCGTGGATAATGCAGGTGCCAACCCAACATTTCCTCAAGTCACTTTCTTTACAGTAAATCTTGGTGCTATAGAAATCACCAATGATATTGAAATTGAGGTGAAAATGAATATCGCTGAATGGTTTAAAAACCCTAATCTTTGGGATTTAAATGTATATAACCAAATGCTGATGCCAAATTCTACAGCCCAGATTATGATGTATGAAAATGGGCAAAATGTATTTAGCTTAGGAGATGTATTTCAATAAATCATAATAATGAAAAAAGCACTAACCCTTATTGTTATTATTCTTTGCTCAAGTTGTTCTAGTGACGACTCGGGTTACCAGCCTGCATCATTACCTCTAGATATTCCTGAAATATTTTCGACCAATATTATTCCACCTGTTATACCTACAGACAACCCTCAAACCGCTGAAGGTGTAGCCTTAGGAAAAAAATTGTTTTTTGATGGCATTCTTTCCGCAGATGGTTCAAAAGCGTGTGTTTCTTGCCATTCGCCTCAAAACGCTTTCTCAGATACAACACCCACTAGTGTAGGAGTTTCAGGAGTTGCTGGCTTTCGTAATTCTATGCCTCTTTTCAATTTAGCCTGGAACTACAATGAACGCTTTACGTGGACAGGAAGAGAATTAAGCCTAGAAAGACAAATTGAAGGACCTGTAACAAACCCTATTGAACTTCAAAGTAACTGGGAAGAAGTTATTAACCGATTACAGAATCATTCTGAATATCCAGAATTATTTCAATTAGCATTTAACACCTCAACAATTAGCAAAGACTTAATAACAAAAGCTATAGCCCAGTTTGAGCGCACCTTAATTTCAGCAAACTCTAAGTTTGACAGGTATTCTCTAGGTCAAGCTTCTTTAACTCAGCAAGAGCTAAATGGTTTAGATATTTTTTTAAGAGAAGACAAAGGAGATTGTTTTCATTGTCACGGTAATCCAAACAATCCTCTTTGGACCGATAATGATTTTCATAATAATGGACTAGACGCCACTTTTACGGATTTAGGACTTGGAGTTGTTACAGGAGATCCTAATGACAATGGTAAATTTAAAACTCCTTCTCTTCGCAATTTAGCCTATACAGCTCCTTATATGCACGATGGTAGATTTGCTACTTTAGATGAGGTTATAGACCATTATAGTGAAGGGCTTCAAAACTCACCCACCATTGACCCTCTCATGAAAAAAATAAATCAAGGAGGAGTACAACTATCTGATCAAGAAAAAGCTGATTTAAAGGCTTTTTTGCTAACACTGTCAGACCCATCATTTTTGAATAATCCAGATTTTCAAAACTAAAATTGTAAGTTCATTCTTGTTAATCAATGTATTTCATCGAAAAACAAGGGCTTTAACCTTCTTTTATTTTTGTTTTACGTAATTTTTCGGTCCCAAATTTTATTAGATGAAACCTACTACAAGCAAAGCATTGCCCTGTGCTGTGTTTGGTCACAATTATGTAAAGTCAAAAACATATTCTGACCTAACATCCGAATTAACTTGTTCTCATTGTAATACTGTTATAAAAACAGATGCAAATGGCAATTTTGAAGAATCAAACGCAACCAACAAGCGCATTCAAACTACACTTAGACAATTATTTCATCTTAAGCTTCAAACGGCTAAGCCTAAATTTTCTTAATCCATAAGAAAACTCTATTAAATCATATGCTAATATAATGTTAGTAAATATGGTTAAACCTTAGTTAAATCGTATATTTGCATTCTATTTAGAATTAATCTGCTCTAATATATGATTAAAGTTTCTGAACAAGCAAAGAAAAAAGTCGTTGAGCTAATGAATGACGACGGCTACAATCCTAGCACTGACTACATTAGAGTTGGTGTTAAAAGTGGTGGATGCTCTGGTTTATCCTACGATTTAAAATTTGACAAAGAGCAAGTTGAAGGTGATAAAGTTTTTGAAGACAATGGTGTAAAAATCATTGTAGACAAAAAGAGTTTCTTATACCTTATTGGTACTACTTTAGAATATTCAGGAGGATTAAATGGAACAGGGTTTGTTTTTAACAATCCCAACGCCAACCGTACATGTGGTTGTGGCGAATCATTTTCTTTATAAAAAAACGCAATGAGTAAATATACTGAAGACGATTTAAGAGAAGAATTAAAAACCAAAGAATATGAGTATGGTTTTTATACAGATATTGAATCTGAGACTTTTCCTAATGGACTTAACGAAGATATTATAAAAGCTATCTCTAAAAAGAAGGAAGAACCAGAATGGATGACAGAATGGAGATTAGAAGCTTTTAAGGCATGGCAGGAAATGGAAGAGCCAGATTGGGCTAATGTACATTATGAAAAACCAGACTTTCAAGCTATTTCTTATTATTCTGCACCTAATAGCAAACCTAAATACGATAGCTTAGACGAAGTAGATCCGGAGTTATTAGCCACTTTTGAGAAGTTAGGTATTTCTCTAGACGAGCAAAAGAAATTAGCTGGTGTTGCCATGGATGTGGTAGTAGATTCAGTTTCTGTAGCGACCACTTTTAAAAAGACCCTAGCTGAAAAAGGCATCATTTTTATGAGTATTTCTGAGGCTATTAAAGAGCATCCAGAACTTGTAAAAAAATATATTGGCACGGTTGTTCCTCAAAAAGACAACTTCTATGCCGCTTTAAACTCTGCGGTATTTAGTGATGGGAGTTTCTGTTATATCCCAAAAGGTGTTCGTTGCCCGATGGAACTTTCAACATATTTCCGTATTAACCAAGCAGGAACAGGTCAGTTTGAAAGAACTCTTGTAATTGCTGACGAAGGAAGTTATGTAAGTTATCTTGAAGGTTGTACTGCACCAAGTAGAGATGAAAACCAATTGCATGCAGCCGTTGTAGAGTTAATAGCTTTAGATGATGCTGAAATAAAATATTCAACCGTTCAAAACTGGTATCCAGGAAATTCTGAGGGAAAAGGTGGTGTTTTCAACTTTGTAACCAAACGTGGGCTGTGTGAGAAAAACGCAAAAATTTCTTGGACACAAGTAGAAACCGGTTCTGCTGTGACATGGAAATATCCAAGTTGTGTACTTAAAGGAGATAACTCAGTCGGTGAATTTTATTCCATAGCTGTTACTAATAATTTCCAGCAAGCCGATACTGGGACAAAAATGATTCACTTAGGAAAGAACACTAAATCTACCATTATATCTAAAGGTATTTCTGCTGGGAAATCTCAAAATTCTTACCGTGGATTGGTTCAAATAAATTCTAGAGCAGAAAATGCTCGTAACTTCTCTCAGTGCGACAGTTTATTAATGGGTAACGAGTGTGGTGCACATACCTTTCCATATATAGAAGCTAAAAACAAAACTGCACAAATAGAGCACGAAGCTACAACAAGTAAAATTGGCGAAGACCAGATTTTTTATTGTAACCAACGCGGTATAGACACAGAAAAAGCAATTGCTCTTATTGTTAATGGTTTTAGCAAGGAGGTACTTAATAAGCTCCCGATGGAGTTTGCTGTTGAGGCTCAGAAATTATTAGAAATAAGCTTAGAAGGCTCAGTGGGATAAGACTATGAAAAAAATTGTATTCATTTTGTTGGCTATGGTAAGTTTCATGGGTTGTAAAGACAACGCTAAAACAGAACCTACATTAGAAGAAAACAGAGCCAAATCTTACGATCAAAACGATGGCTATATAACTATAAAAGGCGAATTTGTATTCGACGCTGACCAAAATGCCGCAGTCTTTGAATCACCAAATGGCACAATTTATTCTGTTGTTGTAGATGATAATATGCATCAACTTAACAAGGAAGTACAGCCTTTTAAAGAACATAAGTACTCTTCTGTACCTGTTACAGTTAGAGTGAAAAAAATTAAAAACACAAACCCAAATATTAAGTGGGAACAAGCCTTAGAAATTAAAGAAGTATTGAAGGTTGAAAAGCCAAATCCAAATAAAGAAGACGTTATAAAATTATCAAACTAAGACAATGTTAAAGATAAACAACTTACACGCAAGCGTAGAAGATAAAGCAATATTAAGAGGTATTAACCTTGAAGTTAAACCTGGAGAAGTACATGCTATAATGGGACCTAATGGTTCTGGTAAAAGTACATTAGCCTCTGTAATTGCTGGAAAAGAAGAGTATGAAGTTGAAGAAGGAGAAATTTTGTTAGAAGGTGAAAACATTGACGAACTTGCAGCAGAAGAACGTGCGCACAAAGGTGTTTTCTTATCATTTCAATATCCTGTAGAAATTCCAGGAGTTAGTGTTACTAACTTTATGAAAACAGCCATAAACGAAACTCGTAAAGCTAAAGGTTTAGAAGATATGCCAGCTAACGAAATGCTAAAGATGATTCGTGAAAAATCCGAACTTTTAGAAATAGATCGTAAATTTTTATCACGTTCTTTAAATGAAGGCTTTTCTGGAGGTGAAAAGAAACGTAACGAAATTTTTCAAATGGCAATGTTAGAACCTAAACTGGCAATTCTTGATGAAACAGATTCTGGTTTAGATATCGATGCTTTAAGAATTGTAGCCAATGGTGTTAACAAATTAAAATCTAAAGACAATGCTGTTATTGTGATTACGCACTACCAACGTTTATTAGATTATATCGTACCTGATTATGTGCATGTACTTTACAATGGCCGTATTGTTAAGTCTGGCACAAAAGAATTGGCTCATGAGTTAGAAGCTAAAGGTTACGACTGGATAAAAGAAGAAGTAAACGCTTAATTAATAAGCTAAATGGAATTAAAAGAAAAGTTAGTGTCTTCTTTCATGGCATTCGAAAATATGGTCGATGTAGATTCGCCTGTACATGACATTAGAACAGAAGCAATAAAACATTTTGAAAGTGAAGGTTTCCCGACTAAACGTCAGGAAGCATGGAAATACACGTCTTTAAATTCAATTTTAAAGCATGATTATAGTGTGTTTCCTAAACATGAAGAGGCTTTAGAATTTAAAGACGTGAAGAAATATTTCATTCACGATATAGATTCATATAAGATTGTTTTTATTGATGGTAAGTATTCTTCGCATTTGTCTCAAACTACACATGATGGTTTAGACGTTTGCTTAATGTCAGCGGCTTTAACAAAGCCAAAATACAGAATTGTCATTGAAAACTATTTCAATAAAATAGCAACAAAAGATAGTTTATCTGCCTTAAATACTGCATTTTCTGCAGAAGGAGCTTTTATTCATATTCCAAAGAACAAGCTAGTAGATAAACCAATCCAAATCCTTCATTTTTCAACAGGAAATGAAGCTGCTCTAATGTTACAGCCTCGTAACTTAGTTATTGTTGACGAGAATTCTCATGTCCAAATTATTGAACGTCATCAGAGTTTAACAGAAAATCCTGTTTTAACTAATTCTGTAACTGAGATTTTTGGTAACAAACGTGCTATTGTAGATTATTATAAAATTCAGAATGATAATCAATCAGCATCATTGATAGATAATACATTCATTAATCAAAAGCAAGAAAGTATTGTAAAAGTGCATACCTTCTCTTTTGGTGGCAAATTGATAAGAAACAACCTCAACTTTTACCAAAATGGTGAGCGTATAGATTCTACAATGAAAGGCATCACTATTATTGGTGATAAACAACATGTAGATCATAACACTCTTGTTCATCATATAGAACCTAATTGTGAAAGTCATCAAGATTACAAAGGTATTTTTGGCGATAATTCTACTGGTGTTTTCAACGGAAAGGTTTTGGTAGAAAAAGAAGCTCAGAAAACAGATGCGTTTCAGGCCAACAATAATATTTTATTAAGTGATAAAGCAAGCATAAACACCAAACCTCAGCTAGAGATTTTTGCTGATGATGTAAAATGTTCTCACGGTTGTACCATTGGGCAATTAGATGAGAGTGCTATGTTTTACTTGCGCTCACGTGGTATACCAGAAAAAGAAGCAAGAGGATTGTTGATGTTTGCTTTTAGTAACAATGTTTTAGATTCAGTTAAAATTCCTGAAATTAAAAGCAGAATTACCAAGATTATTGCTGGTAAGCTAGGTGTAAATATTGGGTTTAACCTATAAATGGATGGTATAAAATCACATATAGATTTTAATGTCCAAAAAATAAGAAAAGACTTTCCCATTCTAAACCGCAAGGTTAATGGTAAGCCTTTAATATATTTTGATAATGCGGCAACATCTCAAACTCCACAACAGGTTATTGATGTTATTGTAGACTACTACTCTAGCTACAATGCAAATATTCATAGAGGAGTTCATGCTTTAAGTCAAGAAGCTACTGATGCTTACGAGCAGTCGCGTATTAAGATTCAAAAACATTTTAATGCTGCTAAAGCTTACGAGATAATTTTTACCTCAGGTACTACTCATGGCATTAACTTGGTTGCAAATGGTTTTTCTTCAATTTTAAAAAAAGGAGATGAAATCATTGTCTCTGCTTTAGAGCACCACAGTAATATTGTGCCATGGCAAATGCTTTGCGAAAGAACTGGATCTACTCTTAGAGTAATTCCAATGAACACCGATGGCGAATTGGTACTTTCAGAATTTGATAAACTTTTAAACGCAAGCACTAAATTAGTTTTTGTAAATCATGTTTCTAATGCACTTGGCACAGTAAATCCTATTGAAACCATTATTGAAAAAGCTCATGAAGTTGGAGCTGCTGTTTTGGTTGATGGCGCACAAGCGGCTCCACATATTAAAGCAGATGTTCAAGCATTAGACGTAGATTTCTATGTGTGTTCAGCACATAAAATGTGTGGCCCAACAGGTGTTGGTGCTCTTTATGGCAAAGAAGAATGGTTAACGAAATTGCCACCTTACCAAGGAGGAGGTGAAATGATTGCCGAAGTAACATTCGAAAAAACCACATACGCAAATTTACCTCATAAGTTTGAAGCCGGAACACCTAATATTTGTGGCGGAATCGCTTTTGGCGCAGCTCTAGATTATATGAATTCAATTGGCTTTGAAACCATAGCAAACTATGAGAACGAATTATTACAATATGCAACTGAGCAATTATTACAAATTGAAGGTGTAACTATTTACGGTACATCCAAATACAAAACTTCTGTAATCTCTTTTAATGTTGGCAATATTCATCCTTACGATATAGGCACTATATTGGATAAAATGGGAATTGCTGTACGTACAGGTCATCATTGCGCTCAGCCTATAATGGACTTTTATAACATTCCTGGTACTATTAGAGCTTCTTTTATGTTTTATAATACCAAAGAAGAAATAGACAATTTTATTACTTCATTAAAAAAAGCAATAATGATGTTATCCTAAATTTATAATAGACATACTTATATTTCTCTATTATCGGGAGTTTGGCATCAAAAGTGTAACTTAGTTTAATAAAATCTCTATTTATGAAACTTTTACTAAGTATTCTTTCATTAGTTACACTTACAGGATCTTGTAATTCTGCTAAGTCAACATTGACTGAACAAAAAGAGAACATGACACAATCTAGCTTATCAGGAACTTATAACATTAGCCAATTAGAATCTAAGGATGTATCCTATGAAGGGCTTACGATTACCTTTAATGACTCTATAAACCATGCCTCTGGTTTTTCAGGCTGTAATACCTTTTTTGGAAATTACACTCTCAAAGAAAACACTATTAAATTCGGCCCAATTGCAAGTTCTAAAAAACTCTGTGAACCAGACTTTAATAACCTAGAAAAGGACTTTCTAAAAGCATTAAACGAAGTCAGTTCATTTATCGCAAAAAATGATACGCTTACCTTTTATAATGAAAGTACTAAAGCTTTTACAGCCATAAAAAATGAAGCCTCAAGACCTAGCAAAAGTGACATTGTAAAGGATAATTACAAAAAAATTACTGTAATTTATGAAAGCTCAACAAGAGGGTCGTTTGAACATATTGAGATTTCAAAAACACAAATAAAATTTTCAAAAGATAGAAGTTTAAAAAATATGGAGATCTATGAGTGCAATCCGGAAGATTGGAAAGCACTTAACGAGCTATTAAGTAATTCGGTAGTAGAAAATCTGGATTTACTAAAAGCACCAACAGATAAGCGTCTTTATGATGGTGCTGCGCATGCTACACTATCTGTCATAAAAGGTGATGTAGTAATGATGTCTCCCACCTTTGACCATGGCACACCTCCTAAAGAAATAGAATCAATAGTGAATAAGATATTATCAATGGCAGAAATAGCAACTAAACAATAGCTATTTTGTAACTTTGCTTTAAATGAGTTTGATTATGACTATTGAAGAGATTCAAAACGAAATAATAGATGAGTTTTCTATGTTTGAAGATTGGGAAGAACGCTATCAGTATATGATAGATTTAGGAAAAACACTTCCTTTAATTGAAGAACAATACAAAACCGATGACCATATAATAAAAGGTTGCCAAAGTAAGGTTTGGGTTCATGCAGAAATGAACGATGACAAAGTAGAATTTACTGCAGATAGCGATGCTATTATTACCAAAGGTATTATTGCTATTTTAATACGAGTATTTTCTAATCAACACCCAAAAGATATTATTGAGGCAAATACTGATTTTATTGATAAGATTGGTTTAAAAGAACACTTATCACCTACCAGAGCTAACGGATTGGTTAGCATGATAAAACAATTAAAAATGTATGCCATTGCATACCAAACGCAGCTAAATTAAGATGAGCGAATCAACTATAGACACTAATGTCCTAGGAGATAAAATAGTACGTGTTTTAAAAACTATTTATGATCCTGAAATCCCAGTAGATATCTACGAATTAGGATTAATATATGATGTTCTTGTAAACGAAGATTATGAAGTAAAAATTTTAATGACCTTAACAACACCTAATTGTCCTGTCGCAGAAACACTACCTCTAGAGGTTGAAGAAAAGGTAAAATCTATAAATGAGATTAAAGACGCCGAAGTAGAAATTACTTTTGATCCACCTTGGTCTCAAGACCTAATGAGTGAAGAAGCAAAATTAGAATTAGGAATGCTATAAAACATTTTTTATGACTGCAACGGGAATTGACGCCATCGCATTTTATGTACCTCAACTCTATGTATCAATGGATAATTTGGCTGAAGCGAGAGGTATAGAAGCAGAAAAATTAAAGAGAGGACTTGGACTTCAAAAAATGGCAGTGCCAAACATTGGTGAGGATGCTGCGACATTTGCGGCCAATGCCTTACTTAACCTTATTACACAAAACAACATAAATCCTAATGAAATTGGTCGAGTTTATTTGGGTACTGAAAGTGCTATTGACGGCTCTAAACCAACTGCGACGTATGCTGTAGAAATTGTTGAAAAAGAATTAGCAGCAAACTACGGAGAACGTAGTTTTAAAAACTGTGATGTTGTAGACTTAACTTTTGCATGTGTTGGAGCAGTAGATGCTTTACAAAACAGTATTGATTGGGTTAAACAAGATAAAAGTAGAAAAGCAATTGTCATAGCTTCAGATTTATCTAAATACGATATCAATTCCACAGGAGAATATACGCAAGGTGCAGGTGCAGTTGCTGTATTGATTAACCATAATCCTTCAATAATTACAATTGATGATGTTTGGGGCGTGGCTTTTAAGAGCGAAGGAGATTTTTTTAAACCTAGGCGTTCTTACAAAAAGGTAGATTTACTAAAATCTATTTTAAGTGAATTAGATTTAGAAGCTTCAAGCGAAAAGATTGCCAAGTTTATTTCTACTACAAATTCTGAATTTTGGTCAGATAGTAATGAAGTTGTTGAAGTATTTAAAGAAGAGCCAGTTTTTGATGGTCAATTCTCAAATGCTTGTTACAGTGATAGAATTACCGAAGCCTTAGAACATTTCAACGAAAACAAACCAACGGATTTTAATGAAAAATGGCAGCATATTGTATTTCATTTGCCTTATGCTTTTCACGGAAGACGTATCATTTTCAATAATTGGTTGAATTGGATTGAAAATTCAAATCTTCAGCAAGAATTAGAAAATGAAATAGGTAAATTAGAGGATTCAGACTCTAAAGACTGGTCCAAAAAAGCATATAAGTCCAAACTTTACAATGATTTTGTAAACTCGAGAATTGCGCAAGGAGAATTGGCATCTTCAGAAATTGGCAATATGTATACAGCTTCAATTTTTATGTCATTGTTGAGTTTTTTATCAGATAATTATAAAAAAGACAATGATATTAGTGGAGATTCTGTTGGTTTTATAGCTTATGGAAGTGGCTCTAAATCTAAAGTATTTGAAGGTGTGGTACAGAACGGCTGGGCATCTAAAATTAAAGACATTAATCTTTTTGAAACTCTTGAAAACAGAACAGCTATCAGTGTAGAAACTTACGAAAGTATCCATCGTTCTAAGTTAGAACAACCTGTAGAAAATGGTAGTAAAATTTCTTTAGAATATATAGAACGTGATGAAACTAATTACGGACTAAGACGCTATAGTGTAAAATAATTTATGGCAGAAGAAATAATAAATAGAGTTGCTAACAGTAAACTAAAAGTGATTGACCTTGAAGATTATTATCCAAATGGTCAACGTATCCTTTTTGACATAAAAGATTGGTTGCATGAAGGTTTAGTCCTCCGGGAAAAAGACTTTAGATTTCACGTTGCAGAATACGATTGGTCTCAGTACAACAATTGTTATGTTGCACTACATTGCTCTACAGATGCCATAGTACCAGATTGGGCTTATATGCTTATTTCTTTAGAACTTCAAAATTATTCTAAACTGACGGTAGTTGGCTCATTAGAAGATTTAGAGTCTTTGATATATTCTTCAATCATTGCAGAATTAGACCTTAGTATTTACCAAGATATGCCAGTAATTATTAAAGGATGTTCTAACAAGCCAGTACCTACAAATGCCTTAGTCTTGTTGTCTCAAAAGTTAAAGCCTATAGCAAAATCTATAATGTTTGGTGAGGCGTGTTCTTCTGTACCATTATTTAAAAGAAAAAAATAATGTGACTTTTCATCTTTTTTAATGTCTAAATAGTATTCATTTAGATAGATTAAAAAATATCTAAAAGACTAATAATCACTTATATTTGTAGAATAATTACAACTTAAATTATTAAAATTTAATTCATTATGAACAGAAAATTACTTTTATCAGCATTCTTAATGCTTGCAATTTCATTTGGTTTTTCTCAAACAAAAGAAGAGTTACAAGCACAAAAAGCTGAAAAACAAGCTGAAGCTGACAAATTTCAGGCTGAAGCTGACGCATTACAAGCGCAAATAGATGCTTTACCAGGTTGGAGAGTTGGTGCTTTTGGTACTATTGGTGGTAGTCTATCTAATTTTAACAACTGGTATGCGCAAGGTGCACCAAATAACTCTTCGGGTAATATTGGTTTTACTTTTAATGCTTATGCTAACAAAATTGAAGACAAGTATTTCTGGAGAAACTCATTAAATACAAACTTAGCTTGGGTTAAGTTAGATAACAAAGACATCGACACTGATAGTGATGATTTTGAACCTACTACCGATGTATTTAACTTATCATCTCTTTATGGTCGTAAGTTAAGCGAAAAGTGGGCTGTTTCTGGTTTAATGGAATACAGAACAACGTTATTAAACAACTTTAACGATCCAGGTTACTTAGACGTTGGTGTTGGTGCTACTTGGACTCCATTAGATAACCTAATTGTAGTTATTCATCCATTGAACTACAACTTTGTGTTTGCTGATAATGATGCCATTTTCGACTCATCTATGGGTGCAAAAATCGTAGCAGATTATACTAGACAAATTGGTGCTATTGCTTTTAAATCTAACTTCTCTACATTCCAAAGTTACAAGTCTGGTGACTTATCTAACTGGACGTGGACTAACTCTTTTAGCTACACCTTATGGAAAATGATCGGTGTTGGTTTCGATTTTGGGTTAAGAAGCAACAAACAAGAAGCGCTTAACTATGCTCTTGGTCAGTTCGATCCAATGGGAACTGCGGACGAACCAACTTTTGATAACGTGGACAACGATTTACAAACGTATTACACCATTGGTTTAAGCTATAAGTTCTAAAACTTTTTAGCCATATAGAAATAAAAAAAGCCTGTCTATTGACAGGCTTTTCTTTTAATCAAAATTTTTCTTTTTATTCTTCCTTTTAAACAATCGCTTAATAAAACCATCACGTTTGGTTGGCTCACAATCCAAATCTTTTATCACGTCTTCAGATGGACTTTCAAACTTAGCGTTTGTTATAGACTTATAGTCTGAATCTTTATTGAGTTTTTGATAAAACTTCGCAAAAACTGGTAATGCCGAATTTGCACCTTGACCAATTCCTGTTGATTTAAAACCTATACTATGGTTATCGTTACCTACCCAAGTAATGGTTACCAATTTTGGAGTTAAAGCTACAAACCAACCATCTTTATTGTTTTGTGTTGTTCCTGTTTTTCCTGCAATGTCGTTTCGTAATCCGTAGGTGTTTCGCAATCGTGTTGCTGTACCAGAATTTACTGTAGATTTCATCATTTGAAGCATTACTTGCCTTGTATAATCATTGTAAGCTTGCGCTTCGGCAACTTCTGGTTCAAAATTAGCGATGACATTTCCATTTTTATCTTCAATTTTTGTGATTAAAAATGGTTTTACTGGCTTACTTTTATTGACATAACTCGCATAAGCACCTGTGAGTTCTTTCAAATTTATTTCTGAAACACCTAACGCCAATGAAGGTTTATTAGGTAACTCGTGCGTGATGCCCAATTTTTCGACTTGCTTAATGGTTTTTGGTATACCAACTTCTTCCAATACCTTAACAGCAATGGTATTTACAGAATTACTCAAGGCATTTTCTAAAGTGTAATTAATATGAGGATCTTCTTCATCACTACCAGCATTACTTGGTGTCCAATCGTCATAATTCGTATACGTAACTTCCCTTAATGAAAAATAAGTACAAGGGTCTAAACCGTTTTCAATAGCTGCCGTATAGACAAAAGGTTTAAAGGTTGAACCAACTTGTCGTTCGCTTTGAGAAACGTGGTCGTACTTAAAAAAGCGATAATCAATGCCACCAATATAAGTTCTAACCTCACCAGTTTTTGGGTCTATGGATAGCATTCCTGTATTTAAAAACTTCAAATAATGCTTCAAACTATCTACTACAGAAAGGTTTTTGATCGTATCTCCTTTCCAACCGAATAATTCAACGTTTCGTTTCACGTTTAGAGAATCTTTAATCTGCGCATCAGACAAACCTGCTTCTTTATATTTTTTAACGATTGGCAACTTTTGAATGGCTGCTTTTAAAACTTTAGAATTATCGTTCCAAGGTGCATACTTTCCGTAAGAGGCTTCAAAGTCACTTTGCAATTTTGTAAGGTGCGATTTCATTGCCTCTTCAGCATATTGCTGCATTTGGTAATCTAACGTTGTATGCACAACCAATCCGTCTTTATACAAATCGTAGGTTTCGCCATCTGGTGTTTTTAGCGTATCTAATATTTTTGAAAGCTCTTGCTTGACAGCTTCTCTAAAATAAGGTGCTAAACCTAAATCGTGATTGTAAGATTTATAACTGAGTTCTAATGTTTCGTTACTATAAAACCCTAAAGAATCTTTTGCCAAATACCCATAATTAACCATTTGGTTGAGCACTACATTTCGTCTGTCTTCACTTCGCTGTTGATGTACTCGCGGATTGTAGCAAGTATTGGCTTTTAAGGTTCCTACTAGAGTTGCAGCTTCATTCAGCGATAAGTCTTTCACGGATTTGTCAAAAAACTTTAAAGAAGCACTTTCTATACCATAAGTATTATCAGGAAACGGAACCGTGTTCAGATAAAGCGTTAGAATTTCTTCCTTAGAGTAAATATCTTCAATACGCTTGGCCACAATAGATTCTTTGAACTTATTGATGAGCATACTAAATAGTGCATAATTTTTTCTGCCATATAAATTCTTGGCAAGTTGAAGCGTTATCGTACTTCCACCACCAGCGCTTTTATCTCTGAGAATTAAATTTTTTACAAACACACGCATTAGACTGATATTGTCCACACCATCGTGCTCGTAAAAACGGCTGTCTTCAGTTGCAACTAAAGCATCTATTAAATGCTTCGGAAAATCTTTGAATTCTACAGGTTGCCTGTCATAGATGTAATACTTGCCAATTAACTTACCGTTGTGGTCTAAAAGTTGGGTGGCTTGCTCTTGTTTTATAGAACTCAGCTCTTCCGTGGTTGGTAGTTTTCCAAAGAACCCTAAATAAATACTGATATACAGACCAACCAAAAACAGCAAAATGGCACCTGCACAAACAGAAAGCCATTTTACCCATTTGTTTTTAAAAATCTTTTTTATCCGAATTTTGAATTGGTTGGTGTTTATAGTCATCTTGAAGATAATTTACTCTATATCTTCAACGTCTGGATATAGAAAATGATTGTATGGAAAACGAGTGATGTGAATTTCTCGTACTTCTTGATAAACGCGTTTTCTAAATTCGTCCATATTTTCTTTGTTCAATGCTGAAATGAAAAGGGCATTATCACCAACTCTAGACATCCAAGTTTTTTTCCATTCTTCAATGGTAAAATTTGCATTGGTGCGTTCTTCAACTAAATCGTCTTCATCAAAAGGTTCTGGCTCGTATGCATCAATCTTATTAAAAACCATTATTGTCGGTTTGTCCTTGCTTTCAATTTCGTCTAAAATCTGATTTACCGATTCTATATGTTCTTCAAAATTAGAATGCGAGATGTCCACCACGTGCAACAATAAATCGGCTTCCCTAACTTCATCCAAAGTACTTTTAAAAGATTCTACCAATTGCGTTGGTAATTTTCTGATGAAACCTACCGTATCACTTACTAAAAATGGCAAGTTGCCGATTACTACTTTTCTTACCGTTGTATCTAAGGTTGCAAAAAGTTTGTTTTCAGCAAAGACCTCACTTTTACTAATCACATTCATTAATGTAGATTTACCTACATTGGTGTAACCAACTAAAGCCACTCGCACCATCTTACCTCTGTTGCCTCGCTGAACAGCCATTTGCTTGTCGATGGTTTTTATCTTAGCCTTTAGCAACGCAATTTTATCGCGTACAATACGTCTATCAGTTTCTATCTCAGTTTCCCCAGGACCACGCATACCAATACCACCTTTTTGTCTTTCAAGGTGTGTCCACATTCCTTTTAATCGCGGTAGCAGGTATTCACATTGTGCCAATTCTACCTGAGTTCTGGCATAACTGGTTTGCGCACGTTGCGCAAATATATCTAGGATAAGGTTGGTTCTATCTAGAATTTTACAATTAAGAATTTTACTAATATTGCGTTCTTGTGCTGGCGAGAGCTCATCATCAAATATTACAGTACCTACTTCATTTTCTTTTACAAAGTTCATTACCTCCTCCATCTTACCAGTTCCTATAAAAGTTTTAGGATTTGGCATTGTCATTTTTTGGGTAAATCGCTTTACAACATCACCTCCTGCGGTGTAGGTTAAAAACTCAAGCTCATCTAAATACTCTTTAGATTGTTCTTCATCTTGGTCTTGAGTGATGATACCTATAAGGACTACACTTTCTAATTCTATATCTTTTTTCTCTAGCATAAATAAAATAAAGTACAAAGTTAAGGAAATGGATTTTCCTCAGTATATTTTTGAAAAGCTATATTTTTATAACATGATAGAAAATTCCAAAATCATAACAATAGCTTTTTATAATATCGAAAATTTATTTGATATTGAAAATGATCCCCTTACTAACGACGATGATTTTTTACCAACCTCTGCCAAACGGTGGACTTACAAACGTTATCAGAACAAATTAAGAAAGTTAGGTTCGGTCATTTCTCAAATTGGTGAAGAAGATGATAAGCCACCTGTTATTGTTGGTTTAGCTGAAGTTGAAAACAATAAGGTATTAACGGATTTAATAAATAGCGAACATTTAGAAAGCTTAGGATATAATTTCGTACACTTTGATTCTTTGGACGAAAGAGGTATTGACGTTGCTCTTCTATATAAGGAGGCATTTTTTAAAGTCGAAAATTCAGAAACCTTTTCTGTTTACCTTCAAACGGAAACAGGAAATAGAGATTATACTAGAGACATCTTATTGGTGCAAGGCAAGCTTTATGATGAGGACATCAATATTATTGTCAATCATTGGTCTTCCCGTAGAGAAGGCGAAAAAGAAACCGAGCACAAAAGACTAGCTGCCGCAAATGTTGTTAATAATATTATCTCAAGATTAAAAAAAGAACAAACTAATGCTAAAGTTATTGTAATGGGTGACTTTAATGATAACCCTCATAACAATAGCATAACACTCTTAGAAAAAGAAAGTCATCTACACAATCCTTTCAGCACCGTTTTGTCTTATAACAAAGGAAGCCTAAATCATAATTTTCAATGGAATATGTTTGACCAAATACTGATAAGCAACAATTTTTTTGATCCCTCAGGCACAAAATTAAGATTTTTAAAAGCTGAAGTGTTCAACTCTAAGTTTATAACTCAGTATCATGGTAAGTACAAAGGACAGCCATTTAGAACCTACGTTGGCAAAAAATACAAGGGAGGTTATAGCGATCATTTCCCTGTTTATATCCAATTTTCAACGTCTCAAACCATTTATCGATAAATAACGTCGTTTATCTATTATAGCATTGTTAACACTACGTTAATAGGCATTTTTTATATCTTCGAGTGAGCATAAAAAGAACGGTTAATCAACGTTTCTATATGTTTCCCCAAGCCTCATAAAATTAAAAAAAACAAATCCTTTATAATCAGTGTATTATAAAGGGTTAAATAATTTCTAACAAACCGATTAATAATGAAAAAGATTACTCTATTTTTATTTTTGCTTTCATTCATTGCATTTACGAGTGTACAAGCACAAATAACTACTTTTCCATACACTGAAGACTTTGAGTCTGGTGATGGTGGTTGGGTTGCCGACAACACAACAAATGGCACTTGGGCTTTAGGCACACCAACTGGTGCTATTATTAATAGCGCTGCATCTGGAGCAAATTCTTGGGTCACAAATCTCTCAGGTAATTATAATTCCAATGAAAACTCTTGGGTCACAAGCCCTGTATTTGACTTTTCATCACTTGCTGCTCCTTCAATTGAGTTAAGTATCTGGTATGATATTGAATTTAGTTGGGATGGTGCTGTGCTTCAATCCTCTATTGATGGAGGTGCCACTTGGGTTAATGTTGGTGCTGACGGAGATCCTAACAATTGGTACACTGATAATACCATCAATGGTAATCCTGGTGGTCAACAAGAAGGTTGGTCAGGGACAGGTGCTGCTGGAACCAATGCTTGGGTTACTGCAAGACATGCTCTTACAGGTTTAGGCGGTCAATCTAATGTAATCTTTAGAATTGCTTTTGGTTCTGATGGTTCAGTAACAGACGAGGGATTTGGTTTTGATGATATAAATATTTTTGAAGTTACTTGTCCAGAACCATCTGATCTTGCAATTGTAAGTTCAAACTCTGATAGTGCAACATTGACATGGACAGAAAACGGCACTGCTACGAGTTGGAATATTGAAGTTATACTTGATGGAGGAACTCAGACAGAAACACCTACTGATGTTGCCACTTCAAACCCTTATACCGTTACAGGATTAACACCAGCTTCTAATTACGTTTATTACGTACAAGCAGATTGTGGTGGAGATGTTAGTTCATGGGTAGGGCCTTTTGCTTTTTCAACAGAATGTGTAACTTTTACAGCGCCTTATACAGAAGGATTTGAAAATGGAGGAACTATTCCATTATGTTGGACAATGGACGGTGGTGAAGATTGGTTATTTAGTAATACAGGTGCTGGTAACCATATTGGTAATAATGGTACAATAACTGGGACGACATCTTCAAATAATTTCTTTGCTTGGGTTGACTCATCTGGAAATGATGGTGTAAGCACCTTAACAAGTCCTCTTGTTGATATTTCAGGGCTTGCCACCCCATCTCTTTCTTTTTATGAATTAAGTGATAATGAAGGGAATGCAAATTCTCAATTGGATGTTGAAGTATGGGACGGTGCAGCTTGGAACAATATGGGTACTTACAATACCAATACCGCTGGCTGGGAATTGAAATTAATAGATCTATCTGGTTTAGTTATTACGGGAGATGTTCAGGTTAGATTTATATTTTCGGAAACTGTTACGGGAGATTTCTATGATGATATTGCAATTGACGATGTTACTTTCGATGAAGCTCCTACATGTTTTGATCCAACTTTTCTAACGGCTAGTGCAATTACTTCTTCATCTGCTGAACTCGGATGGACACAAGGCGGCACTGTTGTAGATTGGAATATTGAGGTCGTTGCGGCTGGTACACCTCCAACAGGAACTGCTACAGATTCAGGAGTTACAAATCCTTACACCGTAACTGGGCTTTCTGCTGCTACTGATTATGAATACTACGTACAAGCTAATTGTGGTAGTGAGTTAAGTGGATGGGTAGGGCCTTTTGCCTTTAGTACTGAATGTACAACTTTTATAGCTCCTTACACTGAAGGTTTCGAAAATGGAGGAACAATTCCTCTTTGTTGGTCGATGGATGGCGGTGAAGATTGGTTTTTTGATAATGATCCTGGATTCAACCATATAGGTAACAATGGTACTATTACTGGTACTACAGCAACTAACGACTACTTTGCTTGGTGTGATTCATCTGGTGATGATGGAGTTAGAACTTTAACAAGTCCTTTAGTTGATGTATCAGGATTAACCTCGCCTGCTCTATCTTTTTACGAAATAAGTGACAATGAAGGTAATGCCAACTGTCAACTAGATGTAGAAGTTTGGGATGGTGCTGCTTGGAATAACATGGGTACTTATAACACTAATACTTCTGGATGGGAATTAAAGATAATTGGGCTTAGTGGTCTTACGATTACTGGTGATGTACAAGCAAGATTCATTTTCTCTGAAATAGTAACTGGTGATTTCTATGACGATATCGCTATTGATGACGTTACTTTTGACGAGGCGCCAGATTGTATTCCTCCTAGTAGTATAACAATATCAAATATTACAGGTAGTTCTGCTGATATTGCATGGATTGGAACTGGTGGAGAAACCTCTTGGGAGTATGTTGTTGTACCTGCAGGTACAGGAGAGCCTACTGGACCTGGAACAGAAGTTTTTTCGCCTTCAGTGAACGAAACAGGTTTATCGTTCTCTAGTTCTTACGAAGTATGGGTAAGAGCAGATTGTGATGCTGATGGATTTAGTGATTGGGTAGGTCCTGTAGTGTTCGACACACCTATTCAAACAGATTTCACATTAGATTGTGCCAACGATGGTCCTTTAACAATAGATTACTGCTATGATAATGGAGGTGCTGCAAATCCGCTTATATTCACTTTTACTAGTAACGATGGCACACCTTTAAACCTTGTGTTTAATTCAGGGTTTGTTGAAAATAACTGGGATGAACTAGTTGTTTTAGATTCTGACGGAAACCCATTCCCTGGTTATGCTCCTGCTGATGATAATTATGGAAATGCAGGAAACATTGGAGGTCTGTCATTTCAATCTACTGGAGATACAATTTCTTTTTATATAAATTCTGATGGAAGTGTTAGTTGTGGTAGTGGTAGTGCTGCTTACGCTGCTGGAATAAATTATACTGTTTCTTGTGCTACTTGTATAAATCCTGAAGCAACCTATACTGTAATTGATGACTGTGAAAATGGAGATCAATTCTTAATCGATGTGGACGTAACAAGTTTAGGAGATGCAACCAACCTTACAATTTCAAATAATATTAATAGTGACACTGTTCCAGTAACAATGACAGGTGTTTATCAAGTTGGTCCTTTCCCTTTCCTTCAAGATGTAATAATTTCTGTTAGTAATGATGATGATGTAAACTGTATCATTAACAGTCAAGCTATACAGTTACTTGCATGTCCTCCAGATAATGATAATTGTGATGGAGCAACTGTAGCATCCGTGAATGCAGATGAATCATGTAGTGTTACGACACCAGGAAGCATCTTAGCTGCGACTCCATCAGGAGTTCCTCTGTCTTGTGGTGGAGATCCAGATGATGATGTTTGGTTCCAATTTACAGCTGTTGGCGAACAACAAATTATAGATATTCAAAATATTACGGGTGGTACTACCAATTTAGATCATGCCTTATATGGTGGTGATTGCGGTAACCTTGTAGAAATATACTGTTCTGATGATACATTTAGTTTAACACCTTCTTTAGTTGTTGGAGATACGTATTATATAAGAATTTTCTCAGCAGGAAGTTCAAGTGAAACTAGTTCATTTGATTTATGTATCAGTACGTTAGGAACACCTACATATTGTTTAGATGCACTACCTATTTGTGCTGATCCTACAATTCAATATGAAAGTATTGTTGGAGATCAAACGGCTCCTCCTTATTTAGATTATGATTGTTTAGGATCACAGCCAGATCCACAATGGAATACTATAAATTTTGATATAGCAGGTGACTACGTATTTAGTTTAGACCAGGTTAATTTATCTGGAAATCCTATCGATATTGATTTTATTGTTTGGGGTCCTTTTGTTGACCAACAAGGTGGCTGTGTGGACTTATTACCAGAAACTATAGCTGACTGTAGTTATTCTGCTACAGCTAGTGAAACAATTACTCTAAGTAATGTTCCTGCAAATTCTGTGTATGTTATCTTAATAACTAACTTCTCGCAAGATCCAGGTTTCTATACATTTACTCAAGATTCTGGACCACCAGACGGAACAAACTGTGATGTTGTTTGTGATGTTGTTCTATCTATTGAAGGTGGTGAAGTTGAAGATGATGTAGAAGATCCTATAACACCTGATGAAACTTTTGAATTCTGTGGATATCCAAGTGTTGAGTTATCAGCTAGTACTTTCTATAGTGTTGATGAATTTAGATGGTATCGAGATGGATTTATTATTCCAGATTACAACCAACCTAATTTAACAGTTACTGAGTCTGGAACTTATCAAGTTCAGGTTCTTGGTGGAATTTGCGATCAAAGTGAAACATATTTCTCTGCTTTAATTGATGTTAGATTGTTTGATGAAGCTCCATCTGTAGACCCTCAAAACATTACAGTTTGTGATGGACCTGGTTCCGATGGTGTTGAAGAGTTTGATCTTGATGCTTTAACTACGTCATTAGCCTTAGGAGATGATTTTGTTGTAAGTTATTACACTAATATTAATGATGCTAACCAAGCAATAAACCCAGTAACTTCACCTTACAGTAGCTCTGGGGAAACATTAATAATAAGAATTGAAGATGCAACGGCTGCAAATGATGGATTCTTAGGATGTCGTCAGTTATCTGAGGTAGAATTAGTTGTTAATCCTAGACCAATGGTTAATCAACCTGTAGACTTTGTTGTTTGTGATGATTCAGACGGTAATGTAGATGGTTCTACTCAATTTGATCTAACTTCAATTGATGATGAAGTAAGCACAAGCTCAGATGTTACGATTACATATCACTCATCTCAAGCTGATGCAGATAGTAGTACTGGAGCAATTGCAAGTCCTTACACAAGTAGTGGCGAAACAGTATTTGTGAGAGTTGAAGATATCAATACAGGGTGTTATGAAACTACATCTTTCGATTTAGTAGTTAATATAGTTCCTTTAGCTACTTTCGATCAACAATTTGAATACATAGTTTGTCCAAATGCAACAGTACCTGTTACAATTGGTATTATCCCTGATAACTTCGCTTCCTCAGATGTTTCTGTAACTTGGTTACTAGATGGAGTTGAGATTCCAGGTGCCAATGGCTTAACATTAGATACTGTTTTAGTTTCAGGCGACTATTCTGCAGAAATTGTATTTAATGACACACAATGTGCAAATACCGTAACTGCTTTTGTAGAAGAGGCTGAGTCTTGTATTTTCCCTGAGGGTATATCACCTAATAACGATGACTTAAACGATAGCTTCGATTTAAGTAGTTTTGATGTCGTAAAACTGGAGATCTTTAACAGAAACGGGACATTGGTTTACTCCAAGAACAACTATGTAGATGAGTGGAAGGGTCAGACTAATGATGGTGAGGAACTGCCGGTAGGTACATATTTCTATACAGTAATCTATGAAGGTGGTGCCAAGCAAAAAAGCGCATGGGTATATATTAACAGATAATCAACTAACTGAATCAACTTAATTTATAATGAAAAAACTCACG